>OKIW01000001.1_pt1 | contig 545450 bp, 506 predicted proteins | sample 1612991 | NCBI WGS metagenome assembly OKIW01 (sample SAMN04436827, study PRJEB24849) | human gut metagenome | biome: human gut; feature: NICU; material: stool | host: Homo sapiens | place: USA: Saint Louis, MO | collected 2011-06-23 | reverse complement strand
AAAGTGGACATTTTAATTGAGCCGGATAACGGACATTTCAATTGAGCTTTGACAACCATCCTGGGATTCTGCTCATGGCCCATTCAGCGCAGTTTTTTTACTTTGGATGAAGTTAACCCCATTCAAGATGTTGTCGACCGGCACCTAACAACGCAGATGGCCGCGCAGCGCCTGGGTATCTCCGCTCGTCAGTGCCGACGTCTTCTCGCGTTACCGTGAATCTGGCCCGCCTGGTAAACCGCCGTCGAGTAAAACCCAGCAATAACCAGCGGCCTGATGGCCTTGCACAGTACGCGCTCAATATTATCCGAGAACGCTATACCGACTTTGGCCGATGCTGGCGTGTGAAAAGCTTGCAGAACTGCACGATGTCCACCTGTACAAAGAAACTGTCCGGTCGCTTATGGTTAAAGCCGGTCTCTCGATCCCCCGCAAACAACGTGCGCCGAAAATTCAGCAATCGTCTTGCCTGTTGTGGTGAGTTGATCCAGATTGATGGCTGCGACCATCACTGGTTCGAGAACCGTGCACCCGACTGTACCGCACTGGTCTACGTCGACGACGCGACGAGCCACCTGATGCAGCTTCGATTTGTAAAATCGGAATCGACATTCACCTATTTTGAGGCCATCCGGGGTTACCTGGAAAAGCAGGATCACATTATACGATGGCGTAAAGGAACAATCGCAGATGTAAGAAACCGCCACGCCATGATGGTAACGTTCACCGTCCTGTGTAAAACCCAGTCATTGCCTCTGGTCATGACTGTGTAGTAAATTTGGCTGTTGATTAGGTGCAGAGCAATGATAGAGCGTTTTCTGCGACACGATAATTTTACGCACTATGAAGGTTGAATTTTGAAAGCGACAAATTTTTCGGAACTAATAAAGATAGCCGCTCTGCAGCTTTTTAGAGAAAAAGGATTCAACAATGTCTCCACCCGCGATCTTACACAAAAGCTTAATATTTCAAGGAGCCACATCTATCATTATTATAGTAACTGGGAAACATTAAAAAAATCGGCCATAAAATATATGTTTGATAATGACATCGAGGAATGTCATGCAACGTTTAATGCCTCGGAAAGTATGAGCCCAACTGACAGGGTCAGGCTGTATATCAAAACGCTGTTACCTGATGCGCCATCAGCGCACTGGCTGCTCTACCTTGAACTCTGGCCGATGGCCGCGCGCGACGATGATTATGCTAATTTGGTCCATAATCAATCACTCCAATGGATCAATATACTCGAAGAAATCATCGACTCCGGAATTAATGAGGGCGAGTTTTTCTCGATAAACGCTTCGGTATCCGCCAGACAAATAAATGCATTAATAGATGGATACTCGAGTATGCTGATCCTCGATTATTCAAAAGAAAAAAGAACCGCTTTTCTTAATGAAATATATGAGATTTCTTTTAAAATCCTTGGCAAACCCTTCTGAAACGCATGAAAAACCCGCAGTAGAAATTAGCGCTTGTTTATGCCCAGATAGCTTAAAATGCGTTTCATTTTACTTTCCGCGGTGGTGTTACCCGCAACTCGGGCATCTATCCATGTCTCATCGGCTTCAGGGTGAGGGCCTGATAATATGACATGCCCTTCCCCATATTTATATCTGGCGATAGCGACATCCCCATTGTCGTAATAAGCTATCGCCTGGAACCCAGCGTTTGAGGTTGTGTTATTCAGATAGGGGCCATCCTGATAGTAAAAAGGTTCCTGTTTATTATTCCATTTCACTTGCAAGGTGTAATCCCCCTCATCATAGGCGCGTGAACCAGGTCTTCCCACTTCTGACTCAAGGGGAGCATCAATGAGCCCAATCCAGTCTTTATCGGCAAGATACGCCCCCATGCAAATGCCAATAAAATCTTTGCCGCTTTTCACAAATTGACGGATAGCCTCAGCGCCATCATCACCAATGACGTCATAAGAACCGGGTATATCCTGACCGCCGCCGGGTTGAATGTAGATATCGAATTTTTTAAGCGTTTGCTCATTCACTTTCAGCGTTTCTTTTTCACCCACATAAGCGATATTCAGGGGCAGGCCAGTACCGACGAGCGATTTCACCACCATTTCTGAACACCCCGCGCACCCGGCGTCTCCCCTATAAACAGCGATACGATAAGTTTTTGATGGTGAGGCATTTGCTGAGGTTGGTGTAGAAAAAATAGAGAAAGTAAAAGCCAGAGCAAGGGTAATAATATTTGCTCTCATCAACTGAGTGTCCTGGAAAAAAAGTGGCATTACGCTATTCCCCTTGTCATAGAGTGTTTTGTAAATCATTAAGAACCATTTTTACCATTCTAAATGCATGACATTAAATTAGAGCAGTCGCTCAAATTTAACTTTGGCGTTGATTTTGTCAAGCGTTTTTAAGCGCAGCAAAAAAAGTTAATACGTAAAAAAGTGTAACTCTGACAAAGTTGTATAAATTTTTTAGAGAGATGCAGGCGACATACGAAAGGATAAAAAAGCAGAAACAGCAGTAACCTTGAAATAATCAACTAAGGTATAAGGGCTAATTAACAGGCGCTGTCCTGTAAGCCATACTTAACTGAACAAGACATTTTGTTTTTCGTGTATGTCCGCGAGAGTATGCATCGGCGCGCACGAGGCAGATGAGAAACGGCGATGGCCCGAATCGTATAGAGACGCAAACCTGAATTATTCCGGACACCGCGCTTCAGGACATCGCTCAAGACGCCGATAGCGGGCAGTATCCGGACGGTACTATTGAACGCCGGGGCAACGGTACTACCCTGCCCTTTATGACTGACGACCGGCTATCTCACCCACGCACTTCTCCCTGAAATTTAGCATCGTCGCGGTTAATGTCGAAAATTTGCCACCTGACGTGGTTGGCATCGAGGGTGAAAACTGCCGTGGCGAGGGTGTTCTCCTCATCCGGATCGTCGGCAGCCAGCCGATAAATTGGCAGTTCGGCGTCATGGGTATCTGAGAGAATGGTTTTTGCCGCCGCGGCGTCAAACGGAGGTTGCGTTTCCCGCCACTGCATAAGGCGTAACTGCCGCGACGCTGAACTGGCGGTAACGATCTGCTCAACGCCAGCCAGTGCCGCATGCACCAGATGGTTGGCATGCCCCGTTACCGTCGTCAGGGGGAGAACGGAACAGCCTTGACCGGTGGCCTCAACGCTGAACAGCCGCGCATCGCCCAGTTGCCCGAGCGTATGGTGAAACGCCCCGGATCGCGGCTGGCCGGTAAGTATAGTGATTGCCTCGTCGAGGGTGTTCGCATTCAGCGAGGCGCGAGCCAGGATCTGACGCGGTAATCCCTGCGGACTATGCACTGCACGGATGTTATTCACCGTGTTAACGATACCTTTTTCATTCACCGCAAAGGTGTGGCCGCAAATCGACCCCGGATAGGCAAAACTCGTAAAGCTCAGACCGCGACTCGGGGTAATGGTAGCCAGCAAGCATTCATCCCGTAACTGAGGAAAACCGTCTTCATTGTGCGCGATAATCCGCTCGCCTGCGGCGTTTACCCCGGCCACCGTCGTACAGCCATCCGACGTTGAGCGCACCAGATCGCCACGGCAGTTCCAGGCAAAGACCTGATCAACAGTGGACTCCAGCCCCTGCGCCAACCCCTGCAGCTCCTGCCAGATGTGCGGATAATGCCGCTGCACCTCGGCGCGCATTAACCGGGTCTCAGGGGATGCCTGCAGAGTCATCACCGTTTGCCACAATGACGTGAGCCTCAGTTTCTGATGCCATGCTTCACGGCCAAGCTCGCCAAGGCGCAGGCCAATCTCAAACGGGGAACCACTGATGTCGATTTTCTTCATGTAATGGATTCACTTATGTTCATGAAACGTGCTGTAAAAATTCTCTCAGGCGCGGATTGCTACTGGCATTCAGCAGGATATCAGGTGGGCCATCTTCAGCAATGGTTCCACCATCGATAAAAATCAATCGAGAGGCCACATCGCGTGCAAAGCCAATCTCGTGCGTCACTATAATCATGGTCATCCCTTCATCCGCCAGTGAACGCATCACTTTTAATACTTCGTGGCGCAACTCCGGATCGAGCGCAGAGGTTGGCTCATCAAACAGCATCATTTTCGGTTTCACCGCCAGCGCGCGAGCGATAGCCACGCGCTGCTGCTGGCCGCCTGAAAGCTCTGATGGATAGTGCTCGGCTCGTTCGCGTAGGCCGACACGTTCCAGCAGCGCCAGCGCCTGTTCGCGGGCTGCCGCTTGACTCATTCTGCGTACGCGGATAGGTCCAAACATCACATTTTCCAGCGCCGTAAGATGCGGAAACAGATGAAATTGCTGGAATACCATCCCCGCTTCGCGGCGGATTTCGCACTCGTTGACGTGAGGATCGGTCAGGTGCATCCCGGCAACCAGCAAGGTGCCGGAGGAGATCGCTTCCAACTTGTTGATACAACGCAGCAGCGTCGATTTACCTGAACCTGAAGGACCGATAATCACGACCACTTCACCGGCATCAATTCTCAGATTGATATCGTGCAGCACCTGCGTGGTGCCGAAATGTTTAGCGACCGCGCTAAATTCAACCATGCTCATAAAATATGGATCCTTTTCTCCAGTTGCTTCAGCAGGAAGCTCAGGCACAGGGTGACGGCAAGATAGATCAGGGCTACCGCTGTCCAGACCTCAAGGGCGCGGAAGTTCCCGGCGATGATCTCCTGCCCCTGGCGCGTTAATTCCGCGACGCCGATAACGATGAACAGCGAGGTGTCTTTAATGCTGATAATCCACTGGTTGCCCAACGCCGGGATCATGCGGCGCAGGGCCAGCGGCATAATCACGTGCCATAGCGTTGCGCGCTGCGATAATCCCATTGCCAGACTGGCTTCTTTAAACCCTCTATTGATGGACAAAATTGCACCACGCGTAATTTCCGCAATATACGCGCCGGAGTTAATGATAATGGTGACCATCGCGGCCGTGATGGGGTCGATACGAACGGGCAGAATCATTGGCAAGGCAAAATAGATAAACATCACCTGTACCATAATTGGCGTACCGCGAATCAACTCAACAAAAATTAATGATAACGTTTTCGCGATGCCGCCTCCCAGCGCACGGCAGATTCCTGCCAGCAGACCGATGATAAAGCCGCCCGCCAAACCGACCATAGAGATCAATATTGTCAGCTGCAGCCCTTGTAATAATAGCGGCAGCGATTCCCATATATATTTCGTTTCGAAATTCATAATGCGGTCTATTACTCACGGTTCTGGCCGGAGTTACCCGGCCCGGCTGGTATTATTTAGGTTGTTTGTTAAACCATTTAAAATAAATCTTGTCATAGGTGCCATCCGCGCGTAATGCCTTTAACGCGGCATCGACCTTCGGCGTCAGGCTGCTGTTTTTCTGCAGGGCAAAACCGTATTTCTGCGGCAGAATGCTGTCCGTTTCACCGGTGGATTTTACCTTACCGCCACCTGCTGTTTTCACGTAGTAGAGTACGTTCGGGGAGTCGTGAACGACCGCGTCCAGGTTGCCAGCCTGCAGGTCGAGATAGGCGTTATCAATATTGGGGAATTCGACATAGTTGGCTTTATATTTGGATTTCATAAAACTCGCCGCGGCGGTGCCCTGCTTCAGCCCCACTTTTTTACCGGTCAGATCGCTGAATTTGGTAATGGAATTATCACCGCTCTTCACCGCCATTAAGAGATCCGCATCGTAGTAACCCTCGCTGAAATCAACGACCTGTTTGCGAGCATCGGTAATGGTGATCCCGGCCATTGCCACATCTAAATTACGCGATTGCAGACCAGGAATTAAGCCGCCGAAATCCATAGGGCGTAATTCGTAGCTGACATTCATTTTCTTCGCAATGGCTTGCCATAAATCGATATCAAAACCAACATATTTATTGCCTTGCTTAAATTCAAAGGGAACGAAGGCAGTATCCACACCGACTAATAATTTATCTTGTGCCATGACGGTAAAACTCGCCGAACAGGCAACCAGTGCCAGGGTAATCTTTAATTTTTTCAATAATGCAGACATAATAATCCTCAGCGTAATTAAGACAGCAGACAGGAGTTTTCGCGCAATACCCTAAAACTGATATTGGCGTTGAGAATTAAAACAGTATCCCTACATTCGCACGCGATATAAAAATAAAGGCGTGCGAATTATTTATGCGGGAAGAATAAAATCCCTGGTGTCGGGTACTGGCGTCTGCGCGCCGTTCATGATCATTGAAAGAAAGCTGTAATAACCGTTGATGCCAATCAGATCGACAACGCCCTTTTCCCCCCAGAGATCGATTGCCTGTTGCCAGATATCATCACTGACTTTTTTATGCTGATGCAGCTGCTGGCAAAAATGGTAAACCACCCATTCATCAGCCGCCAGCGCCTCTGGTTGACGCTGTTCATTAATTGCCTGCACCGCTTGCGCCGGGATCCCTTTTTCCCTGGCTATTGGCGCATGAATGGCCCATTCAACCGGCTGCGACCAGTGACGTGCGGTCAGCAGGATGGCCAATTCCGACAACCGCTGCCCCAGCGCGCTACGGTAGCGCAGATACTCCCCCATTCGCTGCGCATGGGCCATCAGTTCCGGGCTGCGCAACAACGGTTCAAACGGCGGCAGCAGCGCGCCGCGCGGCCCGTTGATAATCTCCTCCGCAAGCTGGCGTTGTTCATCGCTCCACTGCTGTTCTGTCAGTGCAGGTAAACGATTCATGGCTGACGTCTCATCAGTTTATGCGTCTCTTCGCTGATGACCTTGTGCAGGGTATCCACTACAAAATCGAGTTCGGACCGGCTGACAATAAACGGCGGCGCAATCAGGATATGATCGCCCCGCTGGCCATCAATGGTTCCGCCCATCGGATAGACCAGCAGCCCGTGCGCCATGCACTGCGCTTTAATAGCGGCATGCAGCTTCAGTATCGGATCGAATGCCGTTTTGCGCTCTTTATCGCATACCAGCTCCACGCCGGCGAATAAACCGCGACCGCGCGTATCACCGACATACGGTAATCCGCCCAGCACATCATGCAGCGCCTGCTGCAAATACGCGCCCTGCTGCTGCACCTGCTCGAGCAAACGATCTCGCTCGATAACCTGCTGCACGGCCAGCGCAGCGGCTGCGGCTGTCGGGTGGCAGATGTAGGTGTGACCATGCTGGAACATACCGCTACCGGCTTGCAGCGCGGCGACGATTTGCTCACTGGCCAGCACTGCGCCTATGGGCTGATAACCCCCGCCTAAACCTTTTGCGATGGTCACGATGTCAGGGACAACGCCATCCTGTTCAAAGGCGTGCAACGTGCCGGTACGGCCCATGCCGCACATCACCTCATCGGCGATATACAGAATGCCGTATTTATCACACAACCGACGAACGCCTTGCAGATAACCCGGCGTAGGCGGCATTGCGCCGGTGGTTGCGCCAACCACAGTTTCAGCGATAAAACCGATAATTTTTTGCGGCCCGGCCTCCAGAATTGCCGCTTCGAGTTCGCCAAGTAAGCGCTCGGTGTATTGCTGCTGGCTTTCGCCCGCCTCACGGTCACGGTACTCATTACAGGCCGATACGCGCACCACATCCATCAGCAGCGGCGCGAACTGGCGGCGGCGCCACTCGTTACCGCCAACGGCCAGCGCTCCTAGCGTATTGCCATGGTAGCTTTGTTTACGGGCAATAAACAGCGTGCGATCCGGCTGCCCGATCTCAACAAAGTACTGGCGCGCCAGCTTCAGCGCCGTTTCAACCGCTTCCGATCCGCCGGAGACGAAATAGGCATAGTTCAGCGAACCGGGCGCGGTGCGGACAAGCTGCTTAGCCAGTTGTTCCACTGTATCGGTGGTGAAAAAACTGGTGTGGGCATAGGCCAACCGATCGATCTGCCGATGCATCGCCGCCAGCACATCCGGGTGGGCGTGCCCCAGACAAGAAACCGCCGCCCCGCCGCAGGCGTCCAGATAGCGATGACCACCGGCATCCGTGATGTAAGCGCCCTGGGCACTGACTGCCACTGCCGGGGTAGTACGGAGGCTGCGGTGAATGATATGACTCATGCTTTTACCCTGCTTTAGAAATCGCTTTCGCGTAAATTGAAAGCATCTTGCAGGATCCATTTGAATCTCGTCAATTCAATAATGATTCAAATGTATTTAATTTTCTTATGATAAAAGCAAATGAATCATTTATCAGGGTTTATCGGGCATCACATACGCCCCGGAGCGTTGCAGATAACGTTCTGCGCTCTCAATCTTATTCACCGCCTCCCGACCGTGGCGGGCAACCAGCATCGCCAGCAAACACTCGGCAACGCCCATACCGGAAACTATCGAAGGGAAAAAAGACGGGCTGCTGAGGGAGAAAAGCAACGTGCAGTCCGCCGTTTGCGCCAGCGGCGAAACCGGTGAGTCGGTGATGGCGATAATCCGCGCCCCGGCCTGTCTGGCTGCATTGAGAACGTCGAGAGATTCACGGGAATAGGGAGAAAAGCTGGTCAATAGCAGACAGTCTTCCGCGTTGATCTCACGGGTGAATACTTCGATATTACTGGCCAATCCGTCAATCAGCGACACCTGGCGATTGAACAATCGGTAGACATAAAACAACGACCAGGCAATAGGAAAGCTGGCGCGGAAGCCGCAAATATAGACCTGCTTCGCTTCATCCAGCAACGTAATCGCTTGCTGCATAGTGTGTTGATTCTCTGCCTGAGTGAATGCCAGATTGGCCTGATGCGCGAGGAAAACCTCTTCGTACAGCTCGGGCTGCGTTCCTTTAGCGATCAATTTTTCAGCCTTAGATACATATGTATCATTTCCTAAGCCGAGATCGTCGATAAATGCGCTTTTCAGTTCCCGCCAACCGTTATAGCCCAGACGCTGCGCCAGGCGTAGTAGCGTGGCAGGCTTAACGCCGGCTTCCGCGGCGAAGGCACGCATTGATTGCACCACCAGTTGGTTGGCATTTTGCAGGGAAAATTCCGCCGCGCGCTGGAGTTCGGGCGACAGCAGGCTGAATTGGCTCACAATGTTTTCACGAAGATTCATGGCGTATCGTTATCATCCGTAAGAGTGGCTGCGGCGAAACCTGGCCGCAGAAAGGGATATATATAACCGCAATTCGCCGTAATTGCATTATGGCAGAGAGAGGCGCATCCCTGCGCCACGGTGTATCGCCCCAGGCGATTGATCCGAAGTCCCTTTATTCGGCGCCTGAATCCACTGGATTCGCGGGAACGAGCGTATATCCAACTCGTTGATGGCATTAGTAAAAAACATTGTCGTCGCTATCGCAAAAGAGAAATTATTCGCTTTATTTATAAATTGGCTTGCGGAATAATTAGTCAGGTTTTATTACGCAGTAGAGGAATTAAGATGCGTTTCAGTACCATGCCCGACAGTGAAATTATTTCTGAACTGTGCCGAAGAATTAAAGAAACGCGTATACAGCTGGGGCTATCACAGATTGAGCTTGCCGAACGCGCCCAGGTCGGCGCGGCAACCATTAAACGCGTTGAACTAGGTGAGTCCGTCACTCTCAGTACGCTGATTGGTATTTTGCGCGGCCTCGACCGACTACATCAACTGGAGTCGATTTTATTTGATTCACATATGCGCACCTTTAAAGCGCAAATTAATTCCGGGGCCCCTTCCCGTATCCGCATTCGGAAAAAAACGCATCAGCCAAAAGAGAAGCAGGCCGCCGCGGCGCAGACCAGCGAGTCAAACGCCACCATTAACGAATGGTACACCTCATCGGCTTCTAACAGCGTGGTATGGTCTTTTCAGCCGCCTGACGGAGAGAAAAAAAAGCCCTAAACTGTAGGGCCTGCACCACCGGGGAAAGAAAAAACGCCTGTCGTTAAACAGGCGTTTTTTTATGGGACTCAGGATTCACACACCGCGACTTTAATCGCCAGACCGCCTCGGGCGGTTTCACGGTATTTGGCGTTCATGTCTTTGCCCGTCTCAAACATCGTTTCGATGACTTTATCCAGTGAGACTTTTGGATCGCTGGTACGGTACATCGCCATACTGGCCGAGTTAATCGCCTTCACCGCCGCAATCGCGTTACGCTCAATGCAGGGTACCTGGACCTGGCCGGCCACCGGATCGCAGGTCAGGCCAAGGTTATGCTCCATACCGATCTCCGCAGCGATGCACACCTTCTCCGGACTGCCCCCCAACAGCTCGGCCAGTCCGGCGGACGCCATCGAGCAGGCCACGCCCACTTCGCCCTGGCAACCGACCTCAGCCCCGGAAATGGAGGCGTTCATCTTATAAAGAATGCCGATCGCGCCCGCCGTCAGGAAATAGCGCATAGAGATTTCCGGCGTCACCTCTTTGATAAACCGATCGTAATAGGCCAGCACCGCCGGGACAATGCCGCAGGCGCCGTTGGTCGGCGCGGTCACGACTCGCCCACCCGCCGCGTTCTCTTCTCCGACCGCCATGGCGAACATATTGACCCAATCCATCGCGCTCAGCGGCGTAATCGACTGGCTCTGCGGCGCCAGCACACGGTGCAGCGCAGAAGCTCGGCGCGGCACCTTCAGCGGCCCCGGTAAAATACCTTCCGTATTCATCCCCCGATTAATGGCGTTTCTCATGGTCTCCCATATTTTCGCCATATTTTGCTCAACGCTCTCCCTGCCGTGGCGGGCGATCTCGTTTTTCATCATCACCGCGGAAATCGACAGGCAGTTGTCCTGGCAGTGCGCCAGCAGGTTGCGAGCGGAATAGAACGGGAACGGAATATCGACATCCGCGCCCTGACTCTTGCCAAAGTTTTCCTCGGTCACAATAAAACCGCCGCCGATGGAATAATAAGTCTGGAAATGGGCGATTTTGCCGTCGCAAAACGCGGTAATGCTCATGCCATTTTCATGCAGCGGCAGAAATTCATTGTGAAAACGCATGCATTCCGCCACCGGAAACTCAATTTCGCGCTGGCCTTCTTCAATAAACAGACGATGCATGGCGTTGACATCGCGAATAATGCCGGGAATGGCGTCGATATCCACGGTATCCGGTAAATACCCGGACAGTCCAAGAATAATGGCGATATCGGTATGGTGGCCTTTACCCGTTAATGAAAGAGAACCATACACGTCCACCACCAGACGGGTGACTTTATGCAGCAGGCCTTTTTCCTGCAGGGTATCAACAAAATGTTTTCCTGCTTTCATCGGCCCAACGGTATGGGAACTGGACGGCCCGATGCTGATTTTGAAAATATCGAAAACGCTAATCATGTGGCACCCATGCGGTTACATAGCAAAACGAATGCGCCGCCGGTGAGCGGCGGCGCTGAAACTTAGCTGAATAGAGAGAAGAAAATGGCGGAGATGGCAATCAGTCCCATCACAACCACGAACGCGTTGCTGATGTGACCGCTATATTTGCGCATAGCCGGTACTTTGTTGATGGCATACATCGGCATCAGGAACAGGATCATCGCGATGACCGGGCCACCCAGCGTTTCAATCATGCCCAGAATGCTCGGGTTCAGGGTCGCGACAATCCAGGTGGTCACCAGCATGAACAGCGCGGTGATCTTGTTCAGTTTGTTGATTTCGATCGATTTGCCTTTACCGCGCAGAGACTTTATCACCATGCCGTTGAAACCTTCACGCGCCCCGAGATAGTGGCCGAGGAAGGATTTGGTAATCGCAATCATCGCGATGATCGGCGCCATCCAGGCAATCACCGGCGCGTTAAAGTGGTTCGCCAGGTAAGAAAGGATGGAGATGTTCTGTGCTTTCGCTTCCGCCAGGTTTTCCGGGGAGAGGCTCAGCACGCAGCTGAACACGAAGAACATCACGGTCAGCACCATCATAATGTGGGCAAAGCCCAGGATACGGGAGCATTTGCGCTCGGCGTCCTCGCCGTATTCTTCACGCTTTGCCACTGCAAAAGAGGAGATAATCGGCGAGTGGTTGAAGGAGAAAACCATCACCGGGATAGCCAGCCACAGGGTCATCCACAGCCCATTCCCCGTAGCCGAAGCGCCGCTCAGCGACAGGGTATCCAGAACCGCGCCATTCCATTGCGGTATCAAATACAGCGCCAGTATCATTAACGCAAACACGAACGGAAATACCAGTACGCTCATGGCCTTAACAATCATTTTTTCGCCAAAGCGGACAATACCCATCATCCCGACAATTAAAATCAACGATAAAATGGCGCGCGGCGGAGACACCAGCCCCAGCTGGTGAGTAATAAAGCTATCGACCGTGTTGGTAATGGCGACACTATAGACCAGCAGAATCGGATAAATAGCAAAGAAATAGAGCAGCGTAATGAGTTTACCTGCCCCGGTACCGAAATGCTCTTCCACCACTTCGGTAATATCTTCCCCCGGATTTTTTCCTGACAGCACAAAACGGGTTAAACCGCGGTGGGCGAAAAAGGTCATTGGAAAGGCAAGAATTGCCATGATAATTAACGGAATTAAGCCGCCAACCCCGGCGTTAATCGGCAGGAAAAGCACCCCTGCGCCTATCGCGGTACCGTACAGGCCCAGCATCCAGACGGTATCACTCTTTCTCCAGCCGCTGCTCTCGCGAGCGACGAGGGTATTTTGAACGGTTTCCATAATATGGCCTCAGTAATAAAAATAGGGTCAGAATTTATTGATTCTGATGCAGGTAATAAAAACGCTGTGTTTATTTGGCTATTTTATTAAATGCGACTATGCTAATTCGCTAACAGCGATCACATAACCTGATGGATAGCGGTGACTTTTAACGCATCAAAATTAATACTGAAATTTTTATATTTTTTAAAGTATCATTTTTAAGACGTTATTATTTATATGGGTGTGCTTAAGGTGCTGGATATTTATATAATTCACGTGCAGAGATAACAACCACTATTTGTCATACAATTAATAAAACGCAAAAAATCAGGGGCAAGGAAATAGACGCCCTCCCCCTCAATTATTTAAAACAATCAGTCGTCAACTTTTGCCTGTCGTTTTACCATGAGTAGTCATCCTGTCCCGATTAATTATTTCCGTAAGAGGATCGTTTAGCGGACAGTGAAAATGAGTTTTGTATCTTGGAGAAATTCATTGCTGACGCTGTTTTATATAACTGGTACGATATCAATCTCTTTGACGGCCCCTTATACGTACATATCTATGACAGAAATACGCATTGGCTATGCCCGATGTTCAACTGACCGACAGGATCTGGCTGCACAGCAAGAGGTCCTCATCGGTCTGGGCGTTTCTCCGGACCGGATTTATTCCGATAAGGGGTTGACTGGTTCAAATCGCCAGCGACGCGGTCTGGTTCAGGCTCTGGCGGCTGTTCGCCAGGGAGATGCGCTGGTCGTACCGAAACTATCGGACGCTTTCCTGTGGAAAATAATGGAAAACCGGATTTAATGAAAATCAGCAAGGAGCGATTATGTACAACAACAATGAAGTCATCAGTTACCTACAAGCCAACAAGATTCTTGCACTGAAGCTCGATCATGCTGTTTCTGCTGTCGGCGAAAAGGTCAGAAACCAGGTTGATGCATTAGGGAAGGGGGCAACCCGCCTGCTGTATTACACGTCCTGTTTCACTGATGAATACAACGATGTTTGCCAGCAGCAAAAGACAGAAGATTTGCGCTTCAGGAATGCTGTTATACGCATTATCCAGCATGGTGACGTTGTCTTTGAAATGCTTCGGGCCTACTTTGAGGAAATATTCAAATACAAAACTAATGCTCAATTAGAGCATATTAAAAAAGCGCTTATGGCCGTGAATATCCATATCGCTGCCAACACCCTTACAGGTGCAGGGTACGCTTTAGCGGTCGCTACCAGCATTCGTATTGGATTGAATCTAAATATGCAACTCAGTGCCCTTACGGGACGCGCTGCGGGTACGGTTGCGGGGGTTTTGGCTACATATGGTCTGGTTCAGAAAGCGGCGGATAGCGCCCATCGTTTACACGTCCAATACCCAGCCTATTATTCAGCACTTTACATGCAACAACTAGAAATGATGTATTTTTTGATTGAACCCCTATTCGAGCGCGCAGGTGCCTTTGAAGCGCAATGGATGTCTGATTCTGGCATAGCAAATATTATCACCCGGATGATTAGATAATCATGATTCAATCACTAAAGAAATTTCTACTGTGGCAACTCAGGTTTTTATCATCGTTGTACGGACCTGTGATCCTCACGATTATTTTTGCGCTGCTTCAGGGGTATTTTTTTCCTGAGAGCCCTGTTTGGCCTATAGGCGTATTTGCCATGATTATGATTGTTGTTTTTACGCGTTATTGTAAATGGTGACAGGGTGAAGAACACTGTTATTAAATCATCACTGATAAGGAAATTATATGGCTACTCCCGCTCATTTATGGCTTGAAGATGAAAACGGATCGCTGATTGTTGGCAGTTGTTTAATGCCCCTGCGTTTAGGTTCTATCGAATTAAAATCATTTTCGCACGGTGTAACCATTCCAGTAGACCCCAGTTGGGGCAAACTTACTGGAACGCGCGTTCATAGCCCGATCACGATAGTGAAAGAATTTGACCAAACGACACCTGTTCTGTATCGCGCCGTATGTGAAGGCCGAACACTGAAAAAAGCAACAATCAAGATGTACCGAATACTGGAATCGGGCATTGAATCAGAATATTTCAATATCATCCTGGAAAACGTCAAAATCACGACGGTTTCCCCATACCTTGCCCCTAATGGCATGAGTAGCACGCATCTGGAAACAATCGAATTGCGTTATGAGGCGATTACCTGGAAGTATACGGAGGGTAATATTATTTATCGTGATTCATGGAACGATCGTTGTTGTGCCTAATGACGAAGTTTCTGACCTCCGTGCAGCCCATGGATGCTGGCGCTGGCCGACGCACGATAAACGCCTGAATCCGGGAAAGAAAGTGCCAGCTTGCTGGCACTTTTCACCTTAAACAGGGTCGATGACCGTCATGCGGGCACCTTTAAATAGGGCGCAATGCTCGCTAATTTCTCCCGGGTTTCCGTCAGTTCGCGCTCCGGCGTAGATTGCGCGATGATACCCGCCCCCGCCTGTATCCAGCAGCGCTGGCTATCCTGAAACACGGAACGCAGCACTAACGCCGCATCGAAGCACGTATCTTCCAGAAGCAGGATTGCGCCTGAATAGAGCTCCCGCGGCGTTTTTTCAATTTGCATGATCGCGTTGAGGGCCGCTTTTTTAGGGATACCTGACGCGGTAATTGACGGAAACAGCACGGTAAACGCATCCCAGGCATCCTTATCTTCCGCGAGCTGGCCGCTGACGCCAGACCCCAGATGCTGGACGCTGCCGCGCTGGCGAACCGACATCAAATCCTCGACCACTACGCTGCCGGGCTGGCAAACCGCCTCCAGTTCGGCAATGGCCTCTTTGACCGAGAGGATATGCTCAAGCACCTCTTTACCGTCGTGCAGCAGCTCCCTCTCATTTGCCTGATTATGCGCCGTATTGCCCATGCGATCGCGGGTGCCCGCCAGCGGCTCAGTGACCACTTTGTTTCCCGTCACCGACATCACCAGTTCCGGACTAAAACCCAGCGCCTCGCGTCCTTGCTGGCGAAACATAAACGTACGGGTGGGCGTGTTGGCCTGCCGTCCATATAGCAGCGTAGCGGGCATATCAATTCGCGCAGGCAGAGGAATCGCGCGTGAGACGATGACTTTAACGTAATCGCCGCGGCGGATCGCCGAAACGGCGCGCGCAACCTGCTGTTTATACGCTTCACCGTCCAGGGCGGTATCCACAACCATTGGCCCGCATGGTGTCGCCGTATCGACCTCTTTTACCCACTCGCACAGACGGCGGCATCCGTCGGCGGAGTCCGCGTAAACGGTAACATTTCCCTTCTCAAAAATAAGTTCTTCACGGGGAGCGGTTAACGTTAGCAGCGGCCACTCGCCGGCATCAATGGCCATTCCCCGCGCATGGGCCGCAAAGTTGAACCCAACCTGGCCATATACCCGGCATCCTCTTACCCGCGGATGCGTCATAAAACGACGCGCGCAGTCGATAATCGAATCTACCGCCCACTTTTGTTCTCCGGCATCATCAATGAATGTCGCCTGGGTGCCGTCGGCATTAATCTGCAGTTGCGCCTGGCATCCTTTACCTATGTACCAGCAAGGTTGGCGCTCATAGACATAGCACTCTTCATCTCCGAACTGACGTAAGACGCCAGAAATCATCGGCAGCCATTGCTCCTCTGGTAACGCCAGGTGTAAAAATTCACTGATTTTCATCCCTTACCTCTCTGTGTTATTCCCGAATCAATCAATTGAGCTTGTCATCAGTTCTTTTGCCGAACGCAGTCTGATAGAAACAATCCACGACGCCAGCAACGTGAATAAGCCGGCAAACAGGAAGCAGGCCGTATAGCCAAAGCGCTGCGCGACAACGCCGCCGACTACGCCGGCCAGAATGGCGATGGCGGCGTCAGTACATTGAAAGAGCGTAAAATCGACACCGGCCTGCAAAGGAGAAGAAAGCGCCATCAGCGTGGCGTAAAGACAGACCAACGCGCAGGCCAGCGAAACAGATTGAACAACGATCAATACCTGGAGAATCGGCAGCAGTAGAGGACCCGGCGCTATCTTCAGCGTCATCACTACCGCCAGCAGCGCGATGCCCTGCACGCCATAAGCCGTAAACAGCGCTCTGCCGGGTGAGAGGTATTTCATCAGCAATCCACCCGCCAGCGTTCCGGCTATGCCCGCCGCAATATTACCGCCGCTGAACAGCGCGCCGAGCGCTGACATGCTCAGACCATGATCCAACAGCAACGGCGCCAGAAGAGGCAGCACAAACCGCATGCCGGAATTCAGCATCACTACCAGCATTAAGCCCAGACGAGCCTGTCGCCTTCTAAGCGCATAACCCAATGCCGGAACATGCGGAACAGATGCTGCGCGCGTTGGTTCGGCAACGCGCCACAGGGGTACGGATAAGACCAGGATCAGCGCCGCCATCATCAGCATGGCCGCAGGCCAGCCGACGGTCGCCGACAGCATCAGAAACACCCCGCCGCCGAACATCATTCCCAGATAGCTGCCGCCGACCTGCACGCTGTTTCCCCAACCGTACCCTGCGCGGGTCAGCTGATCGACGCAAAAACCATCGCTGGCGATATCAATAGTGGAGGCGACCGTACCCGCCACCATAAACAGCGCAAATAGCGCGACGACTATCGTTTCGGGCAATACGCCTTCTCGCCCTGTCCCGCCAATCGCGGCGGCAATCGCCAGGATCGCCGCGAGCGCAGCCTGCCCGCGCAGGATCAGCATGCGGGAACGGCGCTGCGGGCTGCCAGGAGGTAGCCGCCAGTGCTCGACCCACGGCGCCCAAATAAACTTCAGCGCCCAGGGCAGCATAAACAGGGTTGTGGCCCCGGCAAGCGCAAGCGATCCGCCAGCAGCGCGCACCAGCGCCGGTAAGGACTGCATCGAGAGCGCCGATACCAGACTCTGTGTCACATAGATGCCGGCAATGGCGAAAATCACCCGCCCGGTGGTTAACGTCAACGGTTTCACATTCGACGGAACGTCACTCATGCGCCACCTCCTCTGACGTGGAAACCCCTTCGGCGCGCCAGACGCGGGCGGCCATTTGCGCGTGCCACAGCGCCTGGTAACGCCCATGAAGAGAGAGCAACTGCGCATGGGTGCCCTGTTCAACCACTTTGCCCTCCTCCATCACCAGGATATTTCCTGCCCCGACGATGGTAGACAGGCGATGGGCGATAATAATCACCGTCCGGTTGTGAACCAGGTTATCGATAGCTTTCTGTACCGCCAGCTCGCTATCGATATCCAGCGCGGCGGTCGGCTCATCAAGAATGACGATCGGCGCATCTTTCAATAAGGCCCTGGCAATGGAAATCCGCTGGCGCTCGCCGCCCGATAGCTGTCCGCCCATCTCGCCCATTGGCGTCAGCCAGCCTTGAGGAAGGCGGGTAATGAATTCAAGACACTGCGCCGCGCGGGCGGCCTCTTCTACTTCCTGCTGGGTCGCCTGCGGGCGCGCAATCAGGATATTCGCCAGCAATGTGTCATCAAACAGCCAGACATCCTGGAATACGACGGAAATCAGGCTGTTGAGCTGTTCCGCCGTCAGGCGACGAATATCGACGCCGCCGATAGAAATCCGCCCTTGCTGCGGATCGGCATAGCGCATTAACAGTTTGCTGACCGTGGTTTTACCTGCGCCGGAAGCGCCCACCAGCGCGCTCATACTGGCCGCCGGAAAGGTCAAAGAGAGGTCATTGAGCGCGGGATCGCCGCTGTCGTCATAGCGGTAATGAATATTGTCAAAGCGGATATCGTAACGTTCCGGCATCTCTCCGCGTTCTGCAACGGGAAGCGGCGCGATCGCCATAAACTGCTCAATACGCTGTAAGGCGCTGGCAATCAGTTCCACCACCGAGGTGTAGCTTATAAACATGGCCATCGGTTCAGCGAAACGCATAATCATCGCGGTGGCGGCAATCAGAAAGGCGAGGTTCAATGTGCCCGTGCCCACCCAGATGATTCCGCACAACACCACCACCTGTAGTCCCAGCTCCACAACGCCGGCGATCAGCATCGTCGCGCCCGCGCTCTGGCGGTGAGTGCGGGTCTGTAAGTTTTCCAGAGCGTTAAAATGATCCCGCAGCGCCCGGCTTTTATCAGCATCGCTACCGCAGGTACGCAATATCATCATCCCCTGCACAAATTCAACAATATCCCCGCTCAGCCGCTGGTGCGCTTCGCCCAAGGTCTGCATTTGTCGCCTCATCGCCGGGCGGCGCCAGTAATAAAACGGCGCCAGCAAGGGGAAGATCAGCAGCATCACCAGCCCCAACCGCCAGTCGATCCACAATGTCGCCAGCGACGCCGTCAGCGGCGTAACGATGGTCAGCAGTAAAATATTGGCTATCGCAATCACATAGTTGAGGTTTTCATCCACGGAGCCCAGCAACAAGGCGTTCGTTTCGCCCGCTCTGCCGCGCTGGAGCCTCTCCAGCGGCACGCGGCGTAATTGTTCGCCCAGGCGCAGACGCAGTTCATGGGTGGCCTGCGCCAGATGCCCGCGGTATTCAAAGCCCAGCCCATACCAGCGGAGAGCCAGCGTCACAAACGCCGCAATGCTGAAGGCCAAAGCCCAGTGAAGAAGTCGAGATGCCTCATTCCGTAGCAGCGCATCAACGATCGGATAGAGGCAGGCGAAGGCGATCCCCTGCATCAATGCCGCCAGCAGCAGAGCAACCAGACTGCGCCGCAGCGTTCCCACCTGACTGCCCACGCTGGAGATAAGCTGGCGCCAGATCGCGCGCCAGGCCAGATTATCCGCCGGGTTAGTGACTTTCATTTTGCACCGCCTCTTCCTGCGTTCCACCCGGCGCCCACTGCTGCGCCTGCTGATAGCGTTGCCATAGCCGTTGATACAGTCCACCCTGCGCCAATAGCTGCCCGTGGCTCCCGCTTTCCCGAAGCTGACCGTCGGAAAACAGCAATATCACATCGGCCTGACTCACCATGGAGAGACGATGCGCGACCATGATGACCGTCCGGCCGCGCATGGCAGCCGCGAGGGCTTTGATAAGCGCCGCTTCACCTTCCGGATCGGCAAACGCCGTCGCTTCATCAAGCACCAGAATGGGACGGTCCTGCAAAAGCGCCCGGGCGATGGTGATGCGCTGCCGCTGCCCGCCGGAGAGGAATACCCCTCGTTCCCCGACTCGCGTGCTGTAACCCTCCGGCAACGCGCTAATAAACTCATGCGCCTGCGCCACTCTGGCCGCCGCTATCACCGATTCCAGCGGCGTATCCGGCGCGCCCAGACGGATGTTATTGGCGATCGTGTCGGCAAAAAGAAAGTTGTCCTGAAACACAAACGAGATTTGCTTCATCAGGGTCTCTATCCGCATATCGCGCAGATCCACGCCGCCAATACGAATATGGCCTTTGTCGGGATCGGCATAACGTAGTAGCAGCCGCGCCACGGTGCTTTTCCCGGCGCCGCTTGGCCCTACCAGCGCCACAATTTGCCCGACAGGCACGTGAAAGCTCACCTCCTGCAACGCGGCGCCAGTCCGCGCTTGCGGATAATGAAAGCTTACCTGCTCAAAGGTGATACTCGCCTCTTTCGGCTGTCGATCGGCTCGCGGGCGCGAAAGTTCCGGCATCATGAGAACCTGATAGATACGCTGAACGCTTAAACGCGTTTGCGCGACCAGGTTATTAAGCATCATCATCGGCATTACCGCTTCGGCCATTCCGCTGGCTATCAGTAATACGGCTACCCAGGCGATAAAATCGAGACTACCAGCGTGCAGCAGGCCGTATCCGCACCAGATAAGAACGAATAAGGTCGGCAGCGGGTTCAGAATCGAGAATGAAAAACGCGCTGAAAATCCGGCCTGTCGATACCAGCTTTTGAGCACATCGACCCACTCTTCGAGGGCATGTTGATAGCGCAAAAAGCTGGTACTGCCGCTATCAAAGGTCCTCACAACCGGCATGGCCTGTACGAACTCAATCACCGCGGCGCTGACCCGTTCACGCGCCTGATGATAACGCTGAGCCATGTTTTCCGAGCGCTGCCGGGCGAGTAACAGCACCACCGAACCAAACGCCAGTACCCCCAGCGTCGCGATGGCCAGTCGCCAGTCCAGCCAGAATACGAGAACAACAGTCGCCAGCGGCATGATTATGGCGCGGGCATAGAGCGGCGTACTGTCAGCAACAAAAATATGTAACGACTTCACATCATCCAGCATCACTTTCGCCAACGATCCGCTGCCCATCTGCTGTAACGCGCCCGGCGCAAGCTGTAGGGTCTTGTGGGCTAATCTGCTGCGCAGAATATTCTCCAGATGGAAAGCCGCATAATGAGAGGTATTGAACGCCTGCAGGCGCAGGATAAAGGTCGCTATCACGCAGCCAACTACGCCGCTCAGCGGCCAGACGGGGATGAAGTCAGGCGCCCCGCGCAGATCGCGCAGGCACCATGCCAGAAAAAGCAGCGCCCCCAGGCTGGTTAAGGCCGCCAGCCCTGCCAGCGCCATAGCCAGGAGCACCTTCCGGCGAACCGGGGTAATCACCTGCCAAAGAGGAAATCGGGACAGCGATTCAGTGTTGGATGAGTGAGATGACATGGGAGTGGCTGATTTTCCTGATGAATTTTTATGGACGCCAAAAACACTATTTCAAGGTGGCGTTCCGGGAATTAATGTGAATAATAACCATTATCAATTACTCATCTACCCCATTCGGTTCTATTTATACCCGCATTGGTCTAAGCCACAGGGAGATAACCCGGTCATGACGGAGTCACCACATACGCAATCTGCCATCTCTATTCACCAGCTAGTGGTTGGAAAACCCGCGAACGACGGCACTATTCCTGCCCAGTGTGAGCTGCTGCGCTGCTCGCTGCAGGAAGGTATGGATATTTTGCTCTGGCGGGGCCACTTTGCTCAGCCTGAGACGTTGCAGCTGCACGACGACCTGGGCAGGATTAACTTCTCTTGCATTCTGGAAGGCACATCGCGCTTTGCGATCCAGGGACACAGCCGCCACACCGACTGGGAACTCGCGCGCGATCGTCATTACATTACCCATACGCCGGACTGCCGCGGCAGCGCCTCCTACTGCGGCCGGTTCGAGAGCATTACGCTCTCTTTCAGCCCTGAAGCCCTCGCGCTGTGGGTGCCGGATATTAGCTCGGTCATTAAAAATAAGATCGACTCCCACTGCTGTTGCCAGCAGCAACGTTGTAATGCCGAAACCCACCTAACGGCTCAGGCCCTGCGTCATGCGCTGATGCGGATGCACGGCGGCTTCACTCATGAACAAAAACCGTCGACGTTATGGCTACAGGGACAAAGTCTGGTGATGCTCAGCCTGGTGCTGGATGAACATCGCGAGGACGCCAGCTGTTCCTCCTGCCACTTCAATCCGATGGAACGCCAGAAACTGCTGCGGGCAAAGGATCTGCTGCTGGCCGATTTGACGCAGGCGCCGGGGGTCACCGAACTCGCCAGAGAGTCCGGTTTAAGCGTGCTTAAAATTAAGCGGGGATTTCGCGTTCTGTTCAACAACAGCGTCTATGGACTTTTTCAGGCCGAACGCATGCAGGAGGCAAGAAGACGGCTGGCTAATGGCAATACTTCCGTTATGACGGTGGCGGCGGATCTAGGCTATGCCAACGCCAGCCATTTCTCCGCCGCATTTCAGAAGCAGTTTGGCGTCACCCCGTCGACCTTCAAACGTGTGATCTAACCAGGACTCACCCCAGAACCCCCTCCGTTAACAAGGCCCGGATTCGCCATCCGGACCTTTTTTTTGCCGACCGTGAAACCGAAACGGGCATAAATAAACCCGATTCGGGTAGCGCTCAATTGTTAATAATAATTATTCTCATATACGCAATGCTTTTGGTATGACGTGCCATCAGGAGGAAGAATGATTTCTGGCGCACCCTCTCAGGATCCGCTGTTATCGGACAACGGCGAAGCGGCTGATTATCAACAATTACGCGAACTGTTAATACAGGAACTGAATTTAGCGCCGCAGCAGTTACAAGAAGAGAGCAATCTGATCCAGGCGGGCCTGGACTCCATAAGATTAATGAGATGGTTACACTGGTTTCGTAAAAAGGGCTACCGCCTCACCCTTCGCGAGCTGTATGCCGTCCCCACGTTGGCAGCATGGCGCCAGCTGATGCGCATCCGTTCGGGTGAAAAACCGGATAATGCAAGCTCCCCGGCTGACGCGGCGTGGCCAGTCATGAGCGAGCGTACCCCCTTCCCGCTGACGCCGGTACAGCATGCCTATCTGACGGGCCGAATGCCCGGACAGAGGCTGGGCGGCGTCGGTTGCCATCTGTATCAGGAGTTTGTCGGCCATTATCTCACGGCGCCACAGCTGGAACAGGCCATCACGATCTTACTGCAACGCCACCCGATGCTGCATATAGCCTTTCGCGCTGACGGGCAGCAGGTCTGGCTACCGCAGCCATACTGGAACGGCGTCACCGTTCATGATTTACGCCAGACCGACGAGACAAACCGCCAGGCCTATCTGGAAACATTGCGCCAGCGCCTGAGCCACCGTCTTTTACGCGTGGAAATGGGCGAAACCTTCGATTTCCAGTTGACGCTCTTGCCGGACAATCGCCACCGCCTCCATGTCAATATCGACCTGCTGATTATGGATGCTTCCAGCTTTACGCTGTTCTTCGATGAACTTAACGCCCTGCTGGCCGGAGAGTCGCTACCGCCCGGCGACGCCCGCTATGATTTCCGCGCTTATTTGCTGCATCAGCAGAAGATCAATCAGCCGCTGCTCGACAAAGCGCGCGCCTACTGGCTGGCGAAAGCATCGACGCTGCCGCCCGCGCCGGTTTTACCGCTAGCCTGCGAACCCGCAACGCTGCGTGAAGTCCGTAATACCCGACGCCGCATGATTGTCCCGACAACACGCTGGAACGCCTTTAGCCAACGGGCCGGTGAGAATGGCGTGACGCCGACAATGGCGCTGGCGACCTGTTTTGCTGCCGTTCTGGCGCGCTGGGGCGGCCTGACCCGGCTGCTGCTCAATATCACGTTATTTGACCGCCAGCCGCTGCACCCGGCGGTTGACGCAATGCTTGCCGACTTCACCAATATTCTTCTGCTGGATACCGCCTGCGATGGCGATACCGTCAGCAACCTGGCGCGTAAAAACCAGCTCACGTTTACTGAGGACTGGGAGCATCGCCACTGGTCCGGCGTCGAGCTCCTTCGTGAACTCAAACGCCAGCAAAGCCATCCCCACGGCGCCCCGGTGGTATTTACCAGCAATCTTGGGCGCTCCCTGTACAGCAGCCGCGCTGAGTCGCCACTGGGCGAACCGGAATGGGGCATCTCGCAGACGCCGCAGGTCTGGATAGATCATCTGGCGTTCGAGCATCGGGGCGAGGTCTGGCTACAATGGGATAGCAATGACGCGTTGTTCCCTCCGGCGCTGGTCGAGACGTTGTTCAACGCCTACTGCCAGCTGATTAACCAACTCTGCGATGATGAAAGCGCCTGGAAGAAGCCGTTCGCGGACAGGATGCCCCAAAGCCAGCGGGAGATACGTCAACGGGTTAACGCAACCGACGCACCCGTTCCTCAAGGCTTGCTGCATGAAGGCATTTTCCGCATCGCCCTCCGGCAGCCGCAGGCGCTGGCGGTAACGGACGCGCATTATCAGTGGAATTATCGTGAGCTGACCGAGAATGCGCGCCGCTGCGCTGGCAGGTTAATCGCGTGCGGGGTTCAGCCCGGCGACAATGTCGCTATTACAATGTCGAAAGGCGCGGGACAGCTGGTTGCGGTCCTCGCCGTTCTGCTGTCCGGGGCGGTGTACGTTCCGGTTTCGCTCGACCAGCCCGCCGCGCGGCGCGGGAAAATCCACACCGACGCCAACGTCCGGCTGGTGCTCACCTGCCAGCACGACGCCAGCGCCAGGTCAGACGATATTCCCCACCTGACCTGGCAGCAGGCCATTGAGGCGGAGCCGCTAGCCGACCAGGCGGCGCGCGCGCCGACGCAGCCGGCCTACATTATCTATACCTCCGGGTCGACCGGCACGCCGAAAGGCGTGGTTATTTCTCACCGTGCAGCGCTGAATACCTGCTGCGATATCAATACTCGTTACCAGGTGGGTCCCGGAGACAGAGTGCTGGCCCTCTCCGCCCTGCATTTTGATTTATCGGTTTACGACATTTTTGGCGTTCTGAGCGCCGGCGGCGCGCTGGTTATCGTTATGGAAAATCAACGGCGCGATCCTTACGCATGGTGCGAATTGATCCAGCGTCATCAGGTTACGCTCTGGAACAGCGTCCCGGCGCTGTTCGATATGCTGCTGACCTGGTGTGAAGGTTTCGCCGACGCCGCGCCGGAGAAACTGCGGGCGGTCATGCTTTCCGGCGACTGGATCGGCCTCGATCTCCCTGCCCGCTATCACGCCTTCCGCCCTCAGGGACAGTTTATCGCCATGGGCGGCGCCACCGAGGCGTCTATCTGGTCTAACGCCTGTGAAATTAACCGGGTCCCTGACCACTGGCGCGCCATCCCTTATGGTTTTCCGCTGGCCAACCAACGTTACCGGGTGGTGGATGAACTGGGCCGGGACTGCCCGGACTGGGTTCCGGGCGAATTGTGGATTGGCGGTATCGGAGTCGCGGAAGGCTACTTTAACGATCCTGTACGCAGCGAGCAGCAGTTTGTGACGCAATCGAACGCGCGCTGGTATCGCACCGGCGATCTCGGGTGCTACTGGCCGGACGGTACGTTAGAGTTCCTCGGTCGTCGCGATAAGCAGGTCAAAGTCGGGGGATATCGCATCGAGTTGGGTGAAATCGAAAGTGCGCTCAGCCAGCTGGCGGGAGTGAAACAGTCAACCGTTGTGGCAATCGGCGAAAAAGAAAAGACCCTGGCGGCCTGGGTTGTGCCTCAGGGTTCGGCTTTCTGTGTTACCCATCATCGGGACCCGGCGCTGCCCCAGGAGTGGCGCGGGCTTGCCGGAACGCTGTCCTGCTGTGTCTGCCCCCCAGAAATCTCCGCCGGCCAGGTCGCTGATTTTCTTCAGCATCGCCTGTTAAAACTGAAACCGGGTCAAACTCCTGGCGCCGATCCGCTTCCCCTGATGAATGCTCTCGCTATCCAGCCTCGCTGGCGGGCCGTGGTGGAAAGCTGGTTAGCTTTTCTCGTGACCCAACAGCGGCTGCGGCCCGCCGCTGAGGGTTATCAGGTTTGTGCGGGGGAAGCGCCGGAGAATAACCCTCCTTCTTTCAGCGGGCATGACCTCACCTTAACGCAGATCCTTCGCGGCGCTCGCCACGAACTGTCATTACTGAACGATGCGCGGTGGTCGCCGGAAAGTCTGGCATTCGACCATCCGGCCAGCGCCCTGTATATCGAGGAACTGGCGAAAATCTGTCAACAGCTTTCCCGGCGTTTACAGCGCCCGGTACGCCTGCTAGAGGTGGGTGTCCGCACCGCCCGCGCCGCAGAGTGCCTGCTAACCCGGCTTAGCGCTGACGAGATTGAGTATGTCGGGCTCGAGCACAGCCAGGAGCTGCTGCTGAGCGCCCGACAGCGGCTTGCACCGTGGTCTGACGCCCGTCTCGCCCTCTGGAGTGCAGACACGCTGGCGGCGCATGCTCATTCGGCGGACATTATCTGGCTGAATAACGCCCTGCATCGTCTGCTGCCGGAAGAGCCCGGGCTCCTCGCGGCATTACAGCAGCTGGCCGTTCCAGGCGCGCTGCTCTACGTGTTGGAGTTTCGTCAGTTAACGCCCTCCGCCCTGCTCAGCACGCTTCTGTTAACCGATGATCAGCCCGAAGCCTTGCTTCACAATAGCGCTGACTGGGGGGCGATATTTACCGCCGCCGCTTTCAACTGCCAGCACGGCGATGAAGTCGAGGGATTGCAGCGCTTCCTCGTACAATGCCCCGTTAGCCAGGTACGCCGCGATCCTCGTCAGCTGCAGTCCGCTCTCGCCGAACGTCTGCCGGGGTGGATGGTACCGAAACGGATCGTCTTACTTGACGCCTTACCGCTGACGGCGAACGGCAAAATTGACTATCAGACGCTAAAGCGCTGTCATACCCCGGAAGCTGAAAACCGGACTGAAGCGGATTTACCCCTGGGCGATATTGAGAAGCAGGTTGCCGTCATCTGGCAGCCGCTCTTGTCGATGGGCGCCGTCAGCAGAGAAACCGACTTCTTCCAGCATGGCGGTGATAGCCTGCTAGCCACCAGGCTGATCGGACAGCTCCACCAGGCGGGTTATAAAGCACGATTAAGCGACCTGTTTAATCACCCCCGGCTGGCTGATTTTGCCGCCACGCTGCGTAAAACCGACCTCCCTGTTGAACAACCCTTTGTCCACTCCCCTGAAGAACGCTACCGGCCTTTCGCGCTGACTGACGTGCAGCAGGCTTACCTGGTCGGGCGTCAGCCGGGCTTTGCCCTTGGCGGCGTAGGCTCACACTTCTTTGTTGAATTTGAAATTGCCGATCTGGATATTCACCGGCTGGAGAAGGTCTGGAACCGGTTAATCGCCCGCCACGATATGCTGCGCGCCGTGGTGCGGGATGGACAACAGCGGGTTCTCGAACAGACTCCCCCGTGGGTGATACCCGCGCACATTCTGCACAGCCCCGAAGAGGCGCTACAGGTACGCGACAGACTGGCGCATCAGGTTCTCAACCCTGAAGTCTGGCCGGTATTCGATCTCCAGGTCGGGTTCGTCGACGGGATGCCCGCCCGCCTGTGGCTGTGTCTGGATAACCTGTTGCTTGACGGGTTGAGCATGCAGATCCTGTTGTCGGAACTGGAACACGGCTATCGCTATCCGCAGCAGCTGCCACCGCCGCTTCCCGTTACCTTCAGGGATTATCTGCAGCAACCCGCGCTGCAGACGCCCAATCCCGACTCTCTGGCATGGTGGCAAACGCAGCTAGATGATATTCCTCCGGCGCCTGCGTTACCGCTACGCTGCTTGCCTCAGGACGTTGAGACGCCGCGCTTCGCACGGCTCAATGGTGCAATGGACAGCGCGCGCTGGCGTCGCCTGAAACAGCGGGCGGCTGACGCTCATCTCACCCCGTCGGCCGTACTGTTATCCGTGTGGTCAACGGTTCTTGCTGCATGGAGCGCACAGCCCGATTTCACGCTTAACCTTACGCTTTTCGACAGACGACCGCTGCACCCGCAAATCAACCAGATCCTGGGCGACTTTACTTCGCTGATGCTGCTGAGCTGGCATCCCGGCGAGAGCTGGCTGCAAAGCGCGCGGTTATTGCAGCAGCGACTAAGCGAGAGCCTCAACCACCGCGATGTATCGGCAATACGCGTGATGCGGCAACTGGCGCGGCGGCAAAACGTACCGGCTGTCCCAATGCCCGTCGTCTTTACCAGCGCGCTGGGCTTTGAGCAGGATAACTTCCTTGCCCAGCGCAATCTGCTCAAACCGGTGTGGGGTATATCCCAGACGCCGCAGGTCTGGCTCGATCACCAGGTTTATGAATCTGAAGGGGAACTGCGCTTTAACTGGGATTTTGTCGCCGCCCTGTTTCCTGACGGGCAGGTGGAGCGCCAGTTTGCACAGTATTGCGCCTTGCTTAACCGAATGGCGGAGGATGACAGCAGCTGGCAGCTGTCGCTCGCCGACCTGGTTCCCCCGCTTAAGGTCACGGAGCAACGCGCCCACCGGCTGCGCCCTGAGCGCACTCAGCCGCGGGTCGCGGCGGACGAGAGCAGCGTCAGCCTGATTTGCGACGCCTTTCGTGAGGTGGTTGGCGAACCTGTCGCACCCGCAGAGAACTTTTTTGAGGCGGGCGCCACGTCGCTGAATCTGGTGCAGCTGCACGTTTTGTTACAACGTCACGAATTCGCTGCCCTGACGCTGCTTGACCTGTTCACTCACCCTTCTCCTGTCGCGCTGGCCAATTATCTGGCCGGCGTAGCCCTGGAGGAGCAAACCAAACGCGTGCGGCCGGTTCGCCGGCGTCAGCGGCGCCTTTGACGCGATACAAACTGACTTTTCCCGGACGCCATCGCCAACGCATGGCGCGCCACTGACTTTGTCAATTTTAGGAAACGGGACCGATTATGGATAACTTGCGCTTCTCTTCTGCGCCAACAGCAGATTCCATTGATGCATCGATCGCTCAACGCTACCCGGACTGCGAACCTGTCGCAGTCATCGGCTACGCCTGCCATTTTCCTGAAGCGCCGGATGGCGAAACCTTCTGGCGGAATCTGCTGGAAGGCCGCGAATGCAGCCGACGCTTTACGCGTGAAGCGCTTCTGGCCGCCGGGCTGGATACCGCCATTATTGACGATCCTTGTTACGTCAATATTGGAACGGTTTTAGACAACGCTGACTGCTTCGATGCCACCCTGTTTGGCTATTCGCGGCAGGAAGCGGAGTCGATAGATCCCCAGCAGCGCCTGTTTTTACAGGCGGTCTGGCATGCGCTGGAGCATGCAGGTTACGCCCCGGGCGCCGTCCCCCATAAGACCGGCGTTTTCGCCTCTTCGCGGATGAGCACCTATCCCGGCCGCGAAGCCCTGAACGTGACAGAGGTAGCACAGGTCAAGGGCCTGCAGTCTCTGATGGGCAATGACAAGGACTATATAGCCACCCGCGCGGCCTACAAACTCAATCTGCACGGCCCGGCGTTATCGGTACAGACCGCCTGCTCCAGTTCGCTGGTTGCGGTCCATCTGGCCTGCGAAAGCCTGCGCGCAGGCGAATCCGATATGGCGGTAGCCGGCGGCGTGGCGCTTTCCTTTCCCCAGCAGGCGGGTTATCGCTACCAGCCCGGGATGATTTTCTCTCCCGACGGCCACTGTCGCCCTTTTGACGCCTCGGCAGAGGGCACCTGGGCCGGCAACGGTCTCGGCTGCGTGGTGCTGCGTCGCCTGAAGGACGCGCTGCTGTCAGGCGATCCGATTATCGCGGTGATCCTCTCCAGCGCGGTCAACAACGACGGAAACAGAAAAGTGGGCTATACCGCGCCGTCGGTGGCAGGACAGCAAGCGGTCATCGAAGAAGCGTTAATGCTGGCGGCCATCGACGACAGGCAGATCGGCTACATTGAAACCCACGGTACCGGCACGCCGCTGGGGGACGCGATTGAAATAGAAGCCCTGCGCAACGTCTACGCTCCCCGCCCGCCGCAACAGCGCTGCGCGCTGGGTTCCGTGAAGAGCAACGTTGGTCACCTGGATACCGCGGCGGGCATTGCCGGACTGCTGAAAACCGTTCTGGCGGTCAGTCGCGGAAAAATTCCGCCAATGCTGAATTTTCATACGCCAAACCCGGCGCTTAAGCTCGAGGAAAGCCCCTTTACCGTGCCGGTGACGGCGCAGGAGTGGCAGGACGAAGTGCGCTACGCGGGCGTCTCCTCCTTCGGTATTGGCGGCACCAACTGCCATATGATCGTCGCTTCGCTGCCCGACGAACTCAATATAAGCTACCCCACCGCGGATGACGGCAGCAAGAGTTCCGCGCTGTTGCTCAGCGCCGCCAGCGACACCGCGTTGCGGCAGCTGGCCGCGGACTATGCCACGGCGCTGAGGGAGAACGCGGATGCCAACAATCTGGCCTTCACGGCATTACGCGCGCGCCGTCTCGATCTTCCCTTCCGCCTGGCGGCGCCATTAAATCATGACACCGCCGCCGCGCTCAGCGCCTGGGCTGGCGCGAAATCGGCTTCGCCGGTCTATAGCGGTCACGGCGCCAGCGGCAAACAGGTGTGGCTGTTTACCGGGCAGGGTTCGCACTGGCGCACTATGGGCCAGTCTCTGTACCAGCACTCAACGGCGTTTGCCGATACGCTGGAGCGCTGTTTTGCCGCCTGTCGCGACATGCTCACGCCTTCGCTACGGGAAGCGATGTTTAATCCCGATTCAGCGCAGCTCGACAATATGGCCTGGGCCCAGCCGGCGATTGTCGCGTTCGAAATCGCGATGGCGGCCCACTGGCGCGCCGAGGGATTGCAGCCGGACTACGCCATCGGTCACTCGGTTGGCGAATTTGCCGCTGCCGTTGTCTGCGGACACTATACCATTGAGCAGGTCATGCCGCTGGTATGTCGGCGCGGCGCGCTGATGCAGCTGTGCGCAAGCGGCGCGATGGTGGCGGTATTTGCGCAAGAAGAGGCGTTGATGCCGTTGGCCCGTCAGTTCGAGCTGGATCTCGCCGCCAACAACGGCACCCGGCATACGGTCTTTTCCGGGCCGGAAGCCCGTATCGCGGAGTTTTGCGCCGCGCTTTCGCAACATGAGATCAACTATCGTCGCCTGAGCGTAACCGGCGCGGCGCACTCCGCTTTACTTGAACCAATACTCGATCGCTTCCAGGAGGCCTGCGCGGGTCTGCTCGCCGAGCCGGGGCAAATACCGCTGATTTCCACGCTTACTGCCGAAGTCATTGATGAGGCGACACTCAACCAGGCGGATTACTGGCGCCGCCATATGCGCCAGCCGGTACGTTTTATTCAGAGTATTCAGGCGGCGCGCAAGCTCGGCGCCCGCGTTTTTGTTGAAATGGGGCCCGACGCCCAGCTGATTGCCTCCGGACAGCGCGAATACCGCGATGACGCTTACTGGATAGCCAGCGCCCGGCGTAACCAGGAGGCGAGCGCGGTCCTGAATCAGGCGCTTCTCCAGCTATACGCGGCCGGCGTCACCTTACCGTGGGCCGATCTTCTGGCAGGCGATGGGCAACGTATCTCCGCGCCATGCTATCCGTTTGCGGCCGAGCGTTACTGGAAAGAACCCGCAACCTCCGCCTGCGAGCCTGCCGATGCAGTGCTTGCCGCTGGATTAGAGGTGGCCAGCAGCGCCGCGACAGCGCTCGAGCTCCCCCGTCTGGAGGCGCTTAAACAGTGCGCCACGCGACTGCACGCCATCTATGTCGATCGGCTGGTACAACGCTGTACGGGCGATGCGATAGATAACGGCGTGGACGCCATCACCATTATGCGCCATGGACGACTGATGCCCCGCTACCAGCAGCTGCTTCAGCGCCTGCTAAATAACTGCGTGGTCGACGGCGATTACCGCTGCGCTGAGGGACGCTACTACCGCGCCCGCCCCATTGAACATCAGCAACGGGAAATCCTGCTGACGGAACTCGCCGATTATTGTGAAGGTTATCAGGCTATCCCCGATACCATCGCCCGTGCCGGCGATCGGTTATACGACATGATGAGCGGCGCGGAAGAGCCGGTGGCTATTATCTTCCCGCAAGGCGCTTCCGACGGCGTAGAGGTGCTGTATCAGGAATTCAGCTTCGGCCGCTATTTCAACCAGATTGCCGCCGGGGTACTACGGGGTATCGTCCAGGCGCGTCAGCCCCATCAGCCGCTGCGCATTCTTGAAGTCGGCGGCGGAACCGGCGGCACCACCGCATGGCTGCTGCCGGAACTCAAAGACGTACCGGCGCTGGAGTACCACTTCACCGATATCTCCGCGCTGTTCACCCGCCGCGCGCAGCAGAAATTCGCCGACTATGACTTCGTGCATTACGACGAGCTGGATCTCGAACAAGAGGCGCAGTCTCAGGGCTTTGCGGCGCAGTCTTTCGATCTTATCGTCGCGGCTAACGTGATCCATGCCACGCGCCATATCGGTCGAACCCTCGATAATCTGCGTCCCTTGCTCAAGCCGGGCGGGCGCCTGCTGATGCGCGAAATCACCCAGCCAATGCGTCTGTTTGATTTCGTTTTCGGCCCGCTGGTCCTCCCGCTACAGGATATCGACGCCCGCGAAGGCGAGCTCTTCCTCACCCCCCATCAGTGGCAGCAGCAGTGCCGCCGCGCCGGATTCAGCAAAGTGGCGTGGCTACCGCAGGACGGCAGCCCAACCGCCGCGATGAGCGAACATATCATTCTCGCCACCCTGCCCGGCCAGGGGGTGTCCACGTCACCAGACCCCGCGCTGGAACAGACGTTGCCGGATAACCCTGATTATCTCGCCGACTGGTCCGATTGCGCAGGTCAGCCGGAACGGTTTATCGCCCGCTGGCAGGAGGCCTGGAGGCGGCTCTCCGCGGGGCATGGCGACGATTCCCCCGTGAAACCGCCCCTCGTTACCGCCCCGCAATGGCTGGGAGAGGTGCGCTTAAGCTGGCGAAACGCAGCCTTTTCCCGCGGCGAGATGCGCGTGGAAGCCCGTCATCCAGACGGCAAGTGGCTGCCGCTGGCGCCCGACGCGCCTCTTCCTGCGCCGCAGACGCATTATCATTGGCGCTGGAGGCCCCTCAGCATCGACAGCAATAGCCGCCCGCTGGCATTCCGCTTCAGCGCCGATACCCTTGCGCAAGAAGAAGCGCTGGCGCAATACGGCATTCTTCACGATCCGCAGGCCCCTTCTGTCCTGATGATTGCCGACGAGAGCGAGGAGACGCTGGCGTTAGCGATGCAGGTGAAAGAGGCGCTCAGCGTCAGCCCAGGCGGCTTGATTGTCGTCACCCGCCGCGCGTGGCGAATCAAGGAAAATGAGGCGCTATCAGCGGCCCATCACGCGTTGTGGGCGATGCTTCGCGTCGCGGCCAACGAACAGCCGGAACGGTTAATCGCCGCTATCGATATGGCTGAAAACGCCTCGTGGGAAACGCTGCGTCAAGGATTAAACGCTGTTTCATTGTCACAGCGCTGGCTAGCCGCCCGGGATAACGGCTTCTGGCTCCCTTCGCTGGCGCCCAATGCGGGATGCGCCGCCGAATTACCGGCGAAGGTGTTTGCCGGCGATAACCGCTGGCATCTGGTGACCGGGGCGTTTGGCGGACTGGGCCGTCTTGCCGTGAACTGGCTCAGAGAAAAAGGGGCGCGCCGCATCGCGCTACTGGCGCCGCGCGTGGATACGTCATGGCCAGGCGACACAGCGGACGTGGAGATTCGCGTCTGCCGTTGTGATGTGGGTGATGCCGGAGAGCTGGCCCGTGTTCTTGATGAGCTGGCGACCAGCGGCGGCATTGCCGGCGCAATTCATACCGCTGGCGTATTGGCTGATGGGCCCTTACAGGAACTTGATGAACACCAGCTGGCCACCGTTTTCGCGGTCAAAGCGCAGGCGGCAAGCCAGCTATTACAAACGCTGGGCAACCACGACGCCCGTTATCTGATTCTCTATTCGTCCGCCGCCGCCGCCCTCGGCGCGCCAGGCCAGAGCGCCCATGCGCTGGCCTGCGGTTATCTTGACGGACTCGCCCGGCAGTTCTCCTCCCTTGCTACGCCGAAAGTGCTCTCCATCGCCTGGGGCGCATGGGGAGAAAGCGGCCGGGCGGCTACGACGGAGATGCTGACGACCCTTGCCGATCGTGGCATGGGCGCGTTAAGCGATGCCGAGGGACGCTGGCACCTTGAACAAGCGGTGATGCGCGGCGCCCCCTGGCGACTGGCCATGCGCGTTTTCACCGACAAAATGCCCCCGCTGCAGCAGGCTCTGTTTAACGCCGCAGCGACAGAACAAGCCGCGACTCCCGCTGATAACCATGCTTTCCACGGTAGCATCGGCGATAAAGCGGCGGTGATGACATGGCTGAAAAATCGCATTGCGCTGCAGCTAAGACTGAACGATCCTGCTTCGCTGAACGCAGATCAGGATCTGTTACAGCTGGGAATGGACTCGCTGCTCTTTCTTGAACTCAGTAGCGATATTCAACATGACCTGGGCGTACGCATCAACGCGGAACGGGCGTGGCAGGATCTCTCGCCGCACGGGCTCACACAGCTTATCTGTTCTCAGGCAGAGATGGCGCCTGCCGTATCGCCGCCAGAAATGTTGCAGCACGATGCCGCTAAGCGTTACGCGCCCTTCCCGTTGACGCCGATTCAGCATGCCTACTGGTTGGGCAGAACCCATCTTATTGGCTATGGCGGCGTTGCCTGTCACGTGCTGTTTGAATGGGATAAACACCACGATGAGTTCGATCTCGCCATACTGGAGAAAGCATGGAACCAGCTCATTGCCCGCCACGATATGCTGCGGATGGTGGTAGATGCCGATGGACAACAGCGCGTTCTGGCGACAGCCCCGACGTATCGTATCCCGCGCGACGATCTGCGCGCGCTTTCCCCGCAAGAGCAGTGTCAGGCGCTGGAAAAACGGCGCCATGAACTGAGCTATCGCGTTTTACCTGCCGACCAGTGGCCGCTCTTTGAGCTGGTGGTCAGCGAAATCGATGATTGCCGCTACCGCCTGCACATGAACCTCGATCTTCTGCAGTTCGATGTGCAGAGCTTTAAAGTCATGATGGACGATTTAGCCCAGGTCTGGCGCGGAGAAACGCTGCCACCGCTCGATATCACTTTCCGCGATTACGTGATGGCTGAACAGGCGCGCCGACAAACAACAGCATGGCACGATGCCTGGGATTACTGGCAGGAAAAAATACCGCAACTGCCTTCAGCGCCGGAACTGCCGGTGGTGGAGACACCGCCGGAAACCCCGCACTTCACCACGTTTACTTCGACGCTTGATAAGCAAGAGTGGCAGGCGGTGAAACAACGCTGGCAGCAGCAGGGCCTCACCCCCTCCGCCGCGCTGCTCACGCTGTTTGCGGCCACCCTTGAGCGTTGGAGTCGTACCACGGCATTTACGCTGAACCTGACGTTCTTTAATCGCCAGCCGATCCACCCGCAAATCAACCAGTTGATCGGGGATTTTACCTCCGTCACGCTGGTTGATTTTAACTTCTCCACGCCGCTAACGCTGCAGGAGCAGATGCAACGGACCCAGCAGCGCCTCTGGCAAAACATGGCGCACAGCGAAGTGAACGGCGTTGAGGCGATCCGCGAGCTGGGGCGCCAGCGTGGATCCCAGCGTCAACCGCTGATGCCGGTGGTGTTTACCAGCATGCTGGGGATGACGCTGGAAGGAATGGCTATCGACCGGGCAATGAGTCATCTGTTCGGCGAACCCTGCTATGTCTTTACGCAAACGCCGCAGGTCTGGCTGGATCATCAGGTGATGGAGAGCGATGGCGCGTTGACGTTTAGCTGGTACTGCATGGACAACGTACTGGAACCGGGCGCAGCTGAAGCGATGTTTAATGACTACTGCACCATCCTGCAGGCCGCCATTACCAACCCTGAAGGCCTGAAGACCATTGACAGCGGCATTGCCGAACACATTCCCCGCCGCCGCTGGCCGCTGAACGCGCAAACGGACTACGATCTGCGGGATATTGAGCAAGCGGCGCAGGAATACCCCGGCATCCAACAGGCCAGAGCGGAATTTAGCGAAAATGGCGCGTTAACCCTGGATATCGTTATGACCGAGGATCCGCCGTCCTCAGCGCCGTTATATGATGAGCACGATCTCGCCTCTCTGGCGCTGCCGTTGCCTGAACAGACGCAACTTGACGAGCTGGAAGCGACCTGGCGCTGGCTGGAGGCGCGCGCGCTGCAGGGGATCGCCGCCACGCTACATCGCCACCGTCTGTTCACCACCCCGGAGGTTGCCCACCCATTTGGCGAAATAGTACAGGCGCTGGGCGCGCAAGCGTCACACCGGCGCCTGCTACGCCAGTGGCTGCAGTGTCTGGCGGAAAGGGAATGGTTAGTGCGCGAGGGGGATAGCTGGCGCTGCCGCATTCCGCTCAGCGACATTCCCGAGCCTCACGAGGCGTGCCCGCAAGCCCACTGGAGCCAGGCGCTGGCGCAGTATCTGGGCGCCTGCATCGCCCGGCACGACGACCTCTTCTCCGGGCAGTGTTCGCCGCTGGAACTGCTGTTCAACGAGTCGTTGCGCGTAACCGACGCGCTGTATCGCGAAAACCCCGCCAGCGCTTGTCTGAATCGCTATACCGCGCAGATTGCCGCCCTTTGCGGCGCAGAACGGATCCTCGAGGTGGGCGCCGGAACCGCGGCCACCGCGGAACCAGTGCTGAAGGCCACGCAAAACACGCGGCTGTCATACCATTTCACGGATGTCTCCGCGCAGTTCCTCAACGACGCCCGAACCCGTTTCAACGATGAATCGCGGGTGTCTTACGCTTTATTCGATATCAACCAGCCGCTGGATTTTACCGCCCACCCCGAGACGGGTTACGACCTGATTATTGCCGTCAACGTGCTTCACGACGCCAGCCATGTCGTACAGTCGTTGCGCCGATTAAAGCGGTTGCTGAAAGCCGGCGGACGCTTGCTGATCGTTGAAGCGACGGAACGAAACAGCGTATTCCAGCTGGCGAGCGTCGGCTTTATCGAAGGGTTAAGCGGATACCGCGATTTCCGCCGCCGGGATGAAAAACCTATGCTCACCCGTTCAGCGTGGCAGGAAGTGCTTGTGCAGGCCGGTTTTGCCAACGAACTGGCCTGGCCGCCGCAGGAATCGTCGCCGCTGCGCCAGCATCTGCTGGTCGCACGTTCGCCTGGGGTGAATCGCCCGGATACAGCAGCCATGAGCCGCTATCTGCAGCAGCGTTTTGGCGCCACCCTGCCCGCGTTGCAGATCCGGCAGCGAGAAACGTTATTTTCTCCGCTATCGGCCCCGCCTGACGCACAGATTGCGCCAGCCGAATCGACACCGAGCTCCGGAGGCGATCCGGCGCTGGAAAAACAGGTCGCTGAACTCTGGCAAACGCTGCTGTCTCGCCCCGTGGCCAGACATCACGACTTTTTCGCGCTGGGCGGCGACAGCCTGATGGCGACAAGGATGGTCGCGCAGTTGAACCGCAGAGGGATTGCCAGCGCCAGCCTTCAGGATCTGTTCACCCATTCAACGCTCAGCGACTTCTGCGCCCATCTGCAGGCCTGTTCGTCAGGAGAGGAGAATCCTGTGCCCATTTGCCAGGGAGGTGGCGACGAAACGTTGTTTGTTTTCCATGCTTCAGACGGCGGTATCAGCGCCTGGCTGCCGCTCGCCAGCGCACTGAATATGCCCGTTTTCGGCCTGCAGGCAAAATCGCCGCAGCGTTTTGCCACGCTTGATCGAATGATCGATGAGTATGTTGCGAGTATCCGCCGCCAGCAGCCGCACGGCCCTTATGCGCTGGCGGGTTGGTCGTATGGCGCTTTTCTTGCGGCGGGCGCCGCGCAGCGCCTGGATGCCAAAGGCGAGCAGGTACGGCTGGCGTTAATCGATCCCGTGTGTCGACAGGATTTTCGTTGCGCAAACCGGACGGCCCTGCTGCGGCTGTTAGCCGAAGGCGATACGCCGCTGGCGCTGCCGGAACATTTCGATCGGCTGACGCCCGACCGCCAGCTTGCCGTCTTCATCGACCTTGCCAGAACGGCGGGAATAATGGCGCAAAACCTGACGCTGCAGGCGGCGGAAGCGTGGATCGACAACATCGCGCATCTGCTGCGCTTACTGACCGAGCATACGCCGGACGAAACCGTTCCGCTCCCCTGTCTCATCGTGCATGCCGCGATGAGACCCGCGCGCTGGACGCCAGCGGAAACCGAATGGCAAACCTGGATAGACCGCGCCGACAGCTATGCGATTAAAGCCAGCCATTGGCAAATCATGCTGGAGCCCCCCCACGTTCAGACCTGCGCGCAGCATATCAAGCGCTGGTTCGGCGCAACCTCAACGCAACCGGAGAACACGTTATGATGCCGTCCGCCGCCCCTAAGCAACGCGTACTGATTGTGGGCGCTAAATTTGGCGAAATGTACCTCAACGCCTTTATGCAGCCCCAGGAGGGGCTGGAACTGGTTGGTCTTCTGTCCCAGGGAAGCGCGCGATCGAGAGAGCTGGCCTATGCGTTTGGAATCCCCCTGTATACCTCGCCGGAACAGATCGCCGAGATGCCGGATATCGCCTGTATCGTCGTGCGCTCAACCGTCGCCGGCGGGAGCGGAACCCAGCTTGCCCGGCACTTTTTGACCCGCGGCGTGCACGTGATTCAGGAGCATCCCCTCCACCCGGATGACGTCCGATCTTTACAAGCGCTGGCGCAGGAACGGGGCCGCTGCTATTGGGTCAACACGTTTTATCCGCACGCGCGTGCGGGTCGCGCCTGGCTCGGGGATGCGCAGCGGTTACGTCGCAGCCTGGATCAGGCGCCGTCGGTTGCTCACGCTACCACCAGCCGACAGTTGCTCTACTCCACGCTGGATTTGTTGTTGCTGGCGTTAGAGGTTGATGCCGCCAGCGTGGAGTGTGAAGTGGTCGGTAGCTTTCGCGACTTTCACTGTCTGAGACTTTTCTGGCCGGCGGGAGAAGCCTGTCTGCTGCTTCAGCGCTATCTCGATCCTGACGATCCTGATATGCACAGCCTGATTATGCACCGTTTGCTGCTGGGCTGGCCGGAAGGTCATCTTTCGCTGGAGGCAAGCTACGGCCCCGTGGTCTGGTCATCCAGCCTGTTTGTCGCAGAACATCAGGCGAATGGTCGTAGTCTCTACCGCAGGCCGGAGATCCTGCGCGACCCGCCTGGTCAGACGCGCAGCGCGGCTCCCCTGAGCTGGCGTGATTGCTGCGAAACCGCCGGACCGGAGGGGGTCGGCAGGTTGCTACAGCAGCTGCGCTGCCATCTGGCGGGCGGAAATCTGCCGGCGGCCTGCCACTCCGCTCATCAGCTCGCGTTATCACATTTATGGCAGCAGATTTTACGTAAGACCGGCCATGCGGAGATCCGACATCTGACGCCGCCGCGTCACGACCGGTTACCGGCTTTCTACCGCCACGATGAGGAGTCACGGTGATGCAATCTGCGATGTGTATTCCGTTATGGCCCGCCCGCAACGCCAGTACGGCGCATCTGGTAATGTGCCCCTTCGCGGGCGGCAGCAGCAGCGCGTTTCGCCGCTGGCGAGACCACCCCATGGCGGAGATCGCGCTTTCCCTGGTGACCTGGCCGGGACGCGATCGCCTGCGCCATCTGGCGCCGCTCAGCAGCATTACGCAACTGGCGTCGCTGCTGGCTGACGAACTGGAAGAGAGCGTATTGCCTGACGCCCCGCTTTTACTTGCCGGGCACAGCATGGGCGCGCAGGTGGCGTTTGAAACCTGCCGGCTTCTGGAACAACGGGGTCTTCCCCCACAAGGGCTGATTATTTCCGGCTGCCATGCCCCTCATCTGCATTCCCGGCGCAGGCTCAGCGACCGCGAGGATGCCGACTTTATCGCTGAACTGATTGATATCGGCGGATGTTCGCCTGAACTACAGGAAAACAAGGAGCTACTGTCGCTATTTCTTCCTCTTCTTCGCGCTGATTTTTACGCTACTGAGCACTATCACTACGATTCGCTCGACGATTTCACGCCGCTGCGCACGCCTGCGCTGCTGGTATGCGGCAGCCGCGATCGTGAAGCCTCCTGGCCGGAGATGGAGGCCTGGCGTCCGTGGCTGAACCACATCGCAGGCGAGGTGGTGATTGACGGCGACCATTTTTATCTGCTGCAACAATCCAGGGCCTTTTTTAAGCAGATTATTCACCATTTTCCCCACGTATTTTCTGCGACGACCGCTTTGCAAAATCGGTCCTGCACTTCAGAAAGGTGACGCATGCACTCTTCCTTTGATTCTCTGATAAAACAGTATCCCTTCCCCATTGCTGAACAGCTGCGCCACTGGGCGGCTCGCTATCCCTCACGAATTGCTGTCGTTGATGCCAAAGGCTCGCTGACCTACAGCGCGCTCGATCTTCGGGTCGATGAGCTTGCTGCAGGGTTATACTCGCTGGGTTTGCGTCCGGGAGAACATGTGCTTATCCAGCTCCCCAACGGCAACGCATTTGTGATCCTGCTGTTCGCGCTGTTAAGACTGGGCGTTATCCCTGTTCTGGCGATGCCCTCGCAGCGGGCGCTGGATATCGACGCGCTGATTGCGCTGGCGCAACCGGCCGCTTATGTGATTCACGGAGAAAACCACGCGGACCTGGCCCGCCAGATGGCGCGCAAACACGCCTGCCTGCGGCAAGTTCTGGTCGCAAGTGAGACCGAAGGCGGCGATTTTACGCCGCTCTTCTCGCTGCGCGGCGAACGGCAGACGTGGCCGCAGCCCGATGCTGGCGCCACTGCGCTGCTGCTGCTCTCAGGCGGCACCACCGGGACGCCAAAGCTAATCCCGCGACGGCACGCTGACTATAGCTATAACTTCAGCGCCTCTGCCGAACTGTGCGGCCTTAATCCACAGAGCGTGTATCTCGCCGTCCTCCCCGTGGCGCATAACTTTCCGCTGGCCTGTCCCGGTATTCTGGGAACGCTTGCCTGCGGCGGAAAGGTGGTATTAACCGACAGCGCCAGCTGCGATGAGGTGATGCCTTTAATCGCGGAACAAGGTGTGACCCACGTCGCCCTGGTACCGGCGCTGGCGCAGCTCTGGGTGCAGGCCAGAGAGTGGGAAGACAGCGATCTCTCTTCGCTACGCGTCATTCAGGTGGGCGGCGCCCGGCTTGACCCAACGCTTGCTGAGCAGGTTATCTCGACGTTTGATTGTCCCCTGCAACAGGTATTCGGTATGGCGGAAGGCCTGCTCTGCTTTACCCGGTTGGACGATCCTCTGGTCACCGTTCTTCACAGCCAAGGGCGCCCTATGTCTCCCCTGGATGAAATTCACGTCGTTGACGAAGAGGAAAACGACGTTGCGCCTGGCGAAACGGGACAGTTATTAACGCGCGGTCCTTATACTATTACGGGCTATTATCGCGCTCCCGAGCACAATGCGCGGGCCTTTACCGCGCAAGGATTTTACCGTACTGGCGACAATGTCAGGCTCGATGAGGCGGGAAATCTGTACGTTGAGGGGCGTATAAAAGAGCAGATCAACCGCGCCGGAGAGAAAATAGCCGCTGCGGAAGTGGAATCGGTACTGATGCGTCTGGAAGACGTAAAGGATTGCGCCGTGGTCGCCGCGCCGGACACGCTGCTTGGCGAGCGGATATGCGCGTTTATCATCGCGCAACGCACTCCCTCTGACTATCAACAGCTGCGTCAAAAGCTGGTCCAAATGGGGATCAGCGCGTGGAAGATTCCCGATCAAATTGAGTTTCTGACCCACTGGCCGCTCACCGCCGTCGGCAAGGTAGATAAAAAGCGCCTGACGGCGCTCGCCATTGATCGTTATCGCCATTCAGCCCAATAAGCGCCCCGCTACCCGAAACAGGTGGAAATAAACCCGTTTCGGGTAGCAGTGCAATTAGAAATAGTTATCATTTTCAATTCACCATTGTCGGTATTTTGGCGTCTCGCCGTTTTTCAGGGATTCATCACAATGAAAATGACACAATTTTATCCTCTGGTTCTGGGGGGATTTTTACTCCCGGCCGCTGCTCATAGCCAAACCTCACAGCAAGACGAAAGCACGTTGGTGGTCACCGCCAGTAAACAGTCTTCCCGCTCGGCATCAGCCAATAATGTTTCTTCTACCGTTATCAGCGCGACGGAGTTAAGCGACGCGGGCGTTACCGCCAGTGACAAACTCCCCAGAGTGTTGCCAGGGCTGAATATTGAAAATAGCGGCAACATGCTTTTTTCAACGATCTCGCTACGCGGCATCTCTTCGGCCCAGGACTTTTATAACCCCGCCGTTACCCTGTATGTCGACGGGGTTCCCCAGCTGTCTACCAACACCATCCAGGCACTGACCGATGTGCAGAGCGTAGAGCTGCTGCGCGGACCGCAGGGAACCTTGTATGGCAAAAGCGCCCAGGGCGGGATCATTAACATCGTCACCCAGCAGCCGGACAGCACACCGCGCGGCTATATTGAGGGTGGCGTCAGCAGTCGTGACAGTTATCGAAGCAAACTCAACCTGAGCGGCCCGATTCAGGATGGCCTGTTATACGGCAGCGTGACTCTTTTACGCCAGGTTGATGACGGCGAGATGATTAACCCCTCGACCGGTAGCGATGATTTAGGCGGTACCCGTGCCAGTATCGGGAATGTGAAATTGCGTCTGGCGCCGGACGACCAGCCCTGGGAAATGGGGTTTTCCGCCTCGCGCGAATGCACTCGCGCTACACAGGATGCCTATGTGGCATGGAATGATCTCAAGAGCCGTACGCTGTCTCTTAGCGAGGGTTCACCGGACCCGTACCTACGGCGCTGTACTGACAGCCAGACGCTAAGCGGTAAATACGCTACCGATGACTGGGTTTTCAATCTGATCGGCGCCTGGCAGCAGCAGAATTATTCCCGGACCTTCCCTTCCGGCTCGTTGATCGTCAATATGCCCCAGCGCTGGAACCAGGATGTGCAGGAGCTACGCGCCGCCACCCTCGGCGATACGCGTACCGTGGATATGGTATTTGGGTTGTACCGGCAGAACACCCGCGAAAAGCTAAATTCCGCCTATGATATGCCGACGATGCCCTATTTAAGCAGCACCGGCTATACCACCGCTGAAACCCTTGCCGCCTACAGCGATCTGACCTGGCATTTAACCGAGCGTTTTGACATCGGCGGCGGCGTGCGTTTCTCGCATGATAAAGCCAGCACGCAGTATCACGGCAGCATGCTGGGAAACCCATTTGGCGACCAGGGTAAAAGCAATGACGACCGGGTGCTCGGACAGCTCTCCGCAGGCTATCTGCTGACCGACGACTGGCGAGTATATACCCGCGTCGCCCAGGGATATAAACCTTCCGGATACAATATCGTGCCAACCGCAGGTCTTGATGCCAAACCGTTCAACGCGGAAAAATCCATCAACTATGAAATTGGCACCCGTTACGAAACCGCCGACGTCACGCTGCAAGCCGCCACCTTTTATACCCACACCAAAGATATGCAGCTCTACTCTGGCCCGGTCGGAATGCAGACCTTAAGCAATGCGGGGAGAGCCAACGCCACCGGCGTTGAGCTGGAAGCGAAATGGCGGTTTGCCCAAGGCTGGTCATGGGATATCAATGGCAACATGATCCATTCCGAATTCACCAACGACAGCGAGCTGTACCACGGCAACCGGGTGCCGTTCGTACCGCGTTACGGCGCGGGAAGCAGTGTGAATGGCGTGATTGATACGCGCTATGGCGCACTGATGCCCCGGCTGGCGGTTAATCTGGTGGGGCCGCATTATTTCGATGGCGACAACCAGCTGCGGCAAGGCACCTACGCCACCCTGGACAGCAGCATTGGCTGGCAGGCGACGGAACGGATGAATATTTCCGTCTATGTCGATAACCTGTTCGACCGTCGTTACCGTACCTATGGATATATGAACGGCAGCAGCGCCGTCGCGCAGGTTAATATGGGCCGCACTGTCGGTATCAATACGCGAATTGATTTCTTCTGATCCAACGATGCAGGGATGCAATAATCGCATCCCTGCCATCACGGAATTTAACGCGTTGACGTCAGGAGAATGCCCGAACCCTAGCCAGCAACAAAATCTATATTGTCACTGGCCGGCCTTGAAGATAATTCCATCTGCCTGTAGCCCAAGGAATTCACCGCTTACTTCGTCGGAATAATCAGCACCTGGCCCGGATAGATTTTATCGGGATGCGTCAGCATTGGTTTGTTGGCTTCAAAAATACGTTGATACTCATTGGCGGAGCCATACATCGCTTTGGAGATGGCGCTCAGGGTGTCGCCGGATTTGACCGTGTAATAACGACTTTCCGCCCCGCTTTGCGTCACCTTCACGCTGTCATTAACCTGACCAACGCCGGTGACATTCCCTACCGCCACCAGAATTTTTTCCTTATCTTCTTGCGAACCGACATCGCCGGTAACCGTCGCGGTGCCGTCGTCCGCAACATCGATATTGACCTTTTCGGCGCCGGGAAGATTAAGACCATCAATATGTTTTTTCAGCTTGTCGGCCTTATCTTCCTTGCTGCCGCCGGAGACGGCGTCCCATATTTTCTCGCCCGCTTCTTTGACAAAATTTAATAATCCCATCGTTCCATACCTCCATTACTGTTTCACGATCGAATATTCATCGGAACGGTTAAGCCCATTTCCAGGATGTCGGTTGTGCTACCCCATAGCGGGCCAGCACAACCTGCCATCAAAGTATAATCAATAAGCGTCAACGTGCAGGATATTTGCCCGGCAATGGCAGGAAAGTCTGTATTCTGACCGGGCGACATGACATGAAATCTGTAGTTGACCCGCATCGTATAAGGCGTGTAGTTTTAAGCGGTTCCGTTAGTTTCTGGTTATTTATCTTCAACGAATAATAAGGTCAGAAAATGATTCATCCAGCCCGTTCAACAACGACACGTACCACCGCAACCTGCGGCGGCGTGTGCGTATCTGTGGCTGGAACCTGATAGAACAGAACCACACTCCCCGTTAAACCGGACGGGGACAAACAGCTCTCCGTTCATCACACACTGAATGGAGACACGCCCCATGATTTCATCTGAACATGCGCTAGTGATTATTGATATGCAGGAGGGACTTTTCCGCGGCCCTGCTTCCCCTCATTGCGCTGATGCCGTTCTGACAAATATTCTTCTGCTGATCGCTAAAGCCAGGCAGTCACAGGTACCGATCTTTTTTATTCGCCACGTCGGGCCTGACGGCTCCCCATTCTCTGCGAGCAGCCCGTTAACCAGGCTGATAGCTGAGCTGGATGTGGACGTTGAACGGGATATCGTCTTGACCAAAAAGTATCCCAGCTGCTTTCGCGACACCGAATTACAGCGCCAGCTTATGCTGAGAGGCGTGAAGCAGCTGGTGATTGCCGGGATGAAAACAGAGTTTTGCGTCGATACCACCTGCCGGGCAGCGCCGGAGCTGGGATTCACGACTGTGCTGATTTCTGATGCGCATACCACAATCGATAATCCCCATTTATCCGCTCATGAAATCATTGGCCATCACAACCGAACGCTGGCGGGTCCGTTTGTCGCACTTTCAACTGCGGCCGACTGGCGCTTTTGACGAACACCAGGCGAACAGCGGCTTTGCGTTATGTCGGGACGAGAAGCCGCAGGCCGGGATAACGCTGTAGCCAGCGTTTTTCCACGACGCGCTGGCGGAAAATAGCCAGCTTATGCTGCGCAAATACCGGCGTTGGCCGCAGACGGAGCTCAAAGAGATCGTCCAGCCCGTAGGGCGCGATAATCTCAATATGGTCTGTTCCTCCCATTCTGACCGCCATAGCCGTCGCGGTTTCAGGCCAGTACAGCAGCGCATTCTCCGTTGAGTGATAAGGTTGATGTCCGTTGCGTTGATGCATTCTTGCCTGATTTTTCACCGACCAGTTAAAGGCGGAATTTTGCTGGCTCAGCCTCTCTTCCAGCGCGCTATCGCAGGCGGAAGTCGCGCTTTTCGCGTCGAACCAGACAACATCCACATCACCCGAAACTGTCCTTAGCCCGTAGCCGTGCAGATGATCCCAGACAGCATCTCTGACAAAGCCGGCGCCAATCCAGCCATCGTTGAGTTCCAGCGCCTGCACGGCGTACAGCGCGTTCATTCTTATCGGGTCGTTTAACAACACGCTTTGCAAGAGGTCCTGATATTTCATGGTTTCCCTGTAAACGGCGATCGGTCCGCTAAGTGTATCAGCGTTCAGGAGGCGCCGCTTCAGGCGCCCCCTGTTATTCACCTCGCGGCTACGCTTCGTACGCGGCGTGATGGAAATCAATTTCCCACTGCAGTACATCGCCGTAAAGCGCCGACAGCGCCTGCTTTTCGCTTTCACTCAGCGTCATGGCGCAGCGGTCGAGTTCGTTCTTCAGCCAGAGAGCCTGCTGATAGAATGCGTCCTCGGCGTGCATTTCCACCCAGCAGCGCACGTCAGCATCGCTCTGCCGATGTTCGCTCGCCCGTCGGCACCAGAAATAATACATCCACTCCGCGCCGAACATCATCGTCACGATCTGCTCGTAGCTGCCCTCCCGGGCGGTTCGCAGCATACCGTCGCGAAAGCGCCGCACGCCGGGCAGACCGTCCGGATAATCAGCAGGAGTTATCCGCCGTTCTGATAAAACCTGTTCAAACCATGCAATCTGCGTGTCAACCAGAGCATTCAGCACGCCAATCAGCCAGCGCTGCTGATGAATACCTGGCGCTTTGCTGACTCCGAGGGCAAAAATCGCGATTGCCGTCGCGACGAAGTTGCCCTCAAACACCAGATAGCGGTTGAAGACGGCAGGCGGCAGACGATCCTCTTCGATATCCGTCACAAAACGGTGCCGCTGCATTGCCTGCCACACCGGCTGATGCTCGCGCAGCAGGCGTTCGCTAAACGCTTCCATTATGCCTCCTCCAGCGCGGCCTGCGCGATCGACATGAAATGCTTCACCCGGGCCAGTTCAACATCGTTCCACCACACGCCATCGACCTTCATCGTACTGGCCACGATGACCCCCTGAGTCCGCTCGAGGATCTGGCGCACGTTGGCCGGCGTCACCCCGGAGCCTACCAACAGCGGTAGTTCCGTCGCCGCGCGGATCTCGTCAATTTCCGCCATCGTGGCGCTATCGCCCGTACGCTGGCCGGTGGCGATCACCGCGTCAGCCTCGAAGAAATCGACGTCGCGCGTCAGCTCCTGAATCGAACGATCGGCAACGATGGCATGGCTACCGTGCTTGACGTGGCTATCGGCAAAAACGCGAATATGCTCAGCGCGCAGCATACTGCGGTAGCGCAGCGCCTTAGCCGCTGCCCCTTCAATAAACCCTTCATTGGCGATATAGGCGTTGGCCCACTGGTTTACGCGAACGAAATCGGCTCCGCCCGCCAGGGCGATAGCCATCGCCGGGATCGCCGCGTTCGCCAGGACGTTAATGCCCAGTGGCACAGCAAAACGCTCGCGCACTTTCTCAGTAATCACCGCCATCAGCGCGGAAGTTTCGTGACCAATATCCTCAGGTTTGGAAAAAGGAATATCCCCGTGATTTTCAATAATCAGGCCGTGAACGCCGCCTGAAACATAATTTTCAGCATCGCGAAGCGCGCGCTCAATAATATCACGGACTGATTTCCCTCGATATTTAGGCGCACCAGGAAAAGGATCGCAATGAATAACTCCAATAACCGCTTTGCTACGTGAAAAAATAGCTTGTATTGCATTCGTTTTTTCTGCTGAGATAGCAACCATCTTATCCATCCTGTTAAGGGAACACTATGCGTGTTTACGTTACCGGTAATATTACCGTAGATGAAACCTGGTCCATTCCGGATATACCGAAAAAAGGCACTTCAATTCACGGCGTTAAAGTTTCGCAGGATATCGGCGGTAAAGGCGCGAACCAGGCGATTATATTAGCCCGCTGCGGAATAGAAACACGCTTAATTGCCGCCACGGGAAATGACAGCAACGGCGTGTGGATCCGTCAGCAGATAAAAAATGAACCACTGACCTTGCTACCCGACGGTCATTTCAATCAACATAGCGATACCTCGATTATTTTAAATAGCGCTGATGGCGACAATGCCATTATTACCACTACCGCCGCCGCGGATACATTCCGCCTGGATGACATCATTCCGCATATCGCGGATGCCGTCGCCGGCGATATTCTGCTGCAGCAGGGCAATTTCTCCCTGGACAAAACGCGGGCGCTGTTCCAGTACGCCAAAAGCCGCGGTATGACGACGGTATTCAACCCCTCGCCCGTCAATCCTGACTTTTGCCATCTGTGGCCGCTCATCGACATCGCGGTGGTCAATGAATCTGAGGCCGAGCTGCTCCAGCCATACGGGGTGAAAACTTTAGTGATTACCCAGGGGGCCGCAGGTGCCTGGCTGGTCCAGCAGGGCCAGCGCCAGTTTTGCCCCGCCGTGCCCGCCGAGGCGCTTGATACAACCGGCGCGGGCGACACCTTCCTCGCCGTGATGCTGGCTTCCGCCCTGCTGCGCGACGTCGCACCGGATGCGCTGGCGCTGGCGCATGCCAGCCGGGCTGCCGCCATTACCGTTAGCCGCCGGGGGACGCTCAGCGCGTTTCCCGGCAGCCATGAGCTCGCCGCCCTGTTAACCACGGGCGGCGCGCGCTGACCTACTTAAACAGCGAACGGTAGGTATCGACGTTCGCTTTGGTTACCACCGTGGCCGGAACCAGAATGGTTTTCGGCACGGTTTTACCCGAAGTGATGCTGTTCAGCGCCTTCAGGGCTTCGGCGCCCATCTTTTCCGGGTCCTGCTGCAGTACAGCGGTCACGTAGCCGCCGTCAATACCGGAAATCGCCTTCGCTGTCAGATCCCAGCCAAACACTTTAATGTCCTTCTGGCGCCCCTGGTTTTCCACGGCGGCAATCGCGCCGAGCAGCGCGGGTTCGCCGGTGGCATATATCGCCGTCAGGTCCGGATTACCGGTGATCAGGTTTTCCGCCGCGGTCATTGCTTTATCCTGCACATTCTGCCCATCAACAACGTTAGCGATGGTGATCTTCGGATTGCTTTTCAGCGTCTCTTCGAACCCTTTCTGCCGCTGGTTCTGAATAGCCGAGTTCAGCGCGCCGACGATACCCAGCCGCGCCTGGCCGCCCATCTCTTTCTGCACGTAGTCCACGAAGTATTGACCAATAATTCTGCCGCCTTCAATATTATCAACGCCGACCTGGGCTGCCTGTGGCCCGGCCGGTAATACGGCATCAATCGCAATCACCGGAATGTTAGCGGCGGCGGCTTCTTTTACCGCGGGCATAATTCCGTTAACATCGATAGCGGCAACCAGAATGCCTTTAACGCCTTGCTGAATATAGTTTTCAATCGCGTCATTTTGCGCCACGGGATTATCGTTAGAGTTAAATATCACTAAATCTTTGCCGCTGGCTTTTGCCGCATCCTGCGCGCCTTTATTCATCAGATTAAAGAACAGCGCCTGCTGATTGATTTGGACCAGCGCATAAGTCGGAGCGGCCGCGCCGGCGGTAGAAATAAAACTCATTGATGCCAGCATCGTCGTGGCGACAGCAAGTAAACGCAGTTTTCCGGTGTTAAATAACATCATCAGTATCCTCGTCGGGAATAAGTGATAACCAGCAGAGTTCCGCGCCGCATGCGAACGCAGAAGGATTATTTTTTTGGCGGGCAAATATCGTCTATGTGGCCAGAACCATCATCGATCGTTCGGCGAATACCTGCTTAACTTCATTCCGGCAACCGGTCCGTGTCGGTGCGCGACTGGAATGACTTAAACGGGTTTGGGAATGACTTCCCGGATGATGCGGTAAACTGCCTATACAATTCTCCGCAGATTAAAATTTGTCAAGCATTTATTTATGGCGATTATGAGCGGAGAAATTGCTGTATCCACCGCGCTTAACTATGTTACAGATAGCCGATTCTGGCAGAAATGGCGCAGGAAATGAGTATAAAACGCGTATTGTTATCCGATGTCGCAAAGCTGGCGGGACTGTCGAAAGCCACCCTGTCGCGCTATATGAACAACAGTATTGTGCTGCCGCAGGACACCATCGACCGTATCGAAACGGCGATTCGCGAACTGGACTATCGCGGTAATAGCCTGGCGCGTCGTCTGAGCAAAGGCGGCAGCGAGACGCTCGGCCTGGTGCTCCCCGATATTACCAACCCCTTTTTTGCCGAGTTGGCCGACGCCGCCGAAGAGGCCGCCTCCGCCAGCGGTTATAGCCTGGTGCTGTGCATCACCCGCAATAATCCTGAAAAGGAGTGTCAGTTCATCCGCTGGCTGGATACCTGTCAGGTCGATGGCCTGCTGTTCACCACTAACCGCCCCGATAACGGCCTGCTGCGCAAAGAGGTCCAGCGTCACGAACGCATTGTCCTGCTGGATGAAGATATACCCGGCAGTACGGTGCCGAAGGTGTTTGCCGATAACGTTCAGGGCGGGCGGATCGCCACCGAAATGTTGATCGCCGCCGGACACCGCCATATCGCCTTCGTCGGCGGTCCTGACAAGCTGATGAGCGTCCGCGAGCGCTATCAGGGCTTCTGCACCGCGATGGAGCAGGCCGGTCTGAGCTGGCCGCCCGAATGGGTGATGTACGGCGACTACCAGCGCGAGTTCGGCCAACAGGCGCTGCGTTACCTGTTTAGCCAGCCGCTTCGCCCGACCGCCGTCTTCGCCGCCAGCGACTACCTGGTGCTTGGCCTGCTTGACGGGCTGCGCGCCAGCGGGCTTCAGGCGCCGGAGGCGCTGTCGCTGGTCGGCTTCGACGACGCCAACTATGCCGATTTCACCCAGCCGCGTATCTCAACTATCCGCCAGCCCGCCCGTGAACTGGGCCGCACCGCGGTGAATATCATGATGCGCCTGCTGAACAATGACCAGGATATTCCGGCAGAAACCCGCCTACCGGTAGAATGGATCGGTCGCGACTCAATCAAGATTTGTTAAGCGCGTCCCAAAATGGCGCAAAAGCGCCCAGTTTTGGCGCAAAAAACGATCAATTCACAATCTGTTCACTATAATCAGTAAACCGGTTTACCGGAATGTAACCAATAAAATCTATTGATTACATATGGTTAAGTTACAGGGCTGCTGTGTAGTTCCTGCCCTGGCACGGATGCTGCAACGTTCTTACTGGCGAACAAATATCTTACGTAGCGTTTGTCCTGACTGTGTTGGCGAGTGCTCTATTCCGCAGGTAAACCGGTTTACTAGCATGTAAACCGTGTCGGATAGCATCTCTCCCGCAGGATGGCGAACATTTTCCCGGCAACAGCGATGGGAGTTATCAGATGCAGCAGCCACACACTACCCCGCCAAGGGTGGAGATGATCAACATCACCAAGACCTACGGGTCGATACGTTCATTGCGCGGAGTCAACCTCGAGCTGGCTCCGGGCGAGGTGCTGGGCTTGGTGGGCGATAACGGCGCGGGGAAATCCACCCTGACCAAAGTACTCTCGGGGGCGGTGATCCCCTCCAGCGGCACGATTCGCATCGATGGCGAACAGCAGCATTTCGCTAATCCGGCCGATTCGCGCCGCTGCCATATCGAGATGGTCTACCAGGATCTGTCGCTGTGCGACACGGTCGACGTCGCGGGCAATCTGTTTATGGGCCGCGAGCCAATGAAATCGGTCCTCGGCATCCCCTTTCTCGACGAGGCCAAAATGCACGCCGACGCCCGGGAGATGCTTAAAGGTCTCGGGATCTCCATTCCGGATACCCGCCTGCTGGTGCGAAATCTCTCCGGCGGCCAGCGTCAGGCCATTGCCATCGCCCGCGCGGCGGCCTTTGACCCGAAAGTGTTGATTATGGATGAACCCACCGCCGCGCTGGCCGTCGCGGAAGTTGAAGCGGTGCTGGAGTTGATTCGCCGCGTTTCCGCTCGCGGCGTGAGCGTGATTCTGATTACCCACCGCCTGCAGGACCTGTTTCTGGTCTGCGACCGGATCATGGTGATGTACGAAGGTACCAACGTCGCCGACAGACGAGTGGCCGACACTAGCCTGAGCGATATCGTTAACCTGATTGTGGGCGAAAAATTCACCGCCCGCTCTGCGGCCGCACATTGAGGTAACAGGATGAGTATCATGAACTTAAGCAGTTCCCGCATGATCCAGCATTCGCTGCCGCGCCGCCTGCTGCATAACCACTCCGGCGTGGTCAGCATCGCGCTCTTTTTCGTTTTCTGCTGCGTGGTGTTCTCGCTGATCACCAGCAACTTTCTCACCGGCACCAACTGGCTCAACATTATCCGTCAGAGCGCCCCGCTGCTGATCGTCGCGACGGCAATGACCCTGGTCATTACCACCGGCGGCATCGATCTGTCGGTGGGTTCCACCCTCGCGCTGGTCGGCGCGCTTTCCGCTATCGCCCTTAACAACTGGGGACTGCCGTGGCCGGTGGTTTTGCTCGGCGGCTTGTTGCTCGGCGGCGTCGTTGGCGCCATCAACGGCTTCTTTATCGCCTATGAGGGCATACCGGCGTTTATCGTCACCCTCGCCACCCTGGCCGTGGTTCGCGGCATCGCGCTATTGGTCACCCAGGGCTACTCGATCCCGGTTCCGGCTGACAGCCTGTTTACCTTTATAGGCCGCGCGTGGGTTGTAGGAATCCCTATGCCTGCGCTGATCGGCATTATGATTTTGGTTATCGGGCACATCGTTCTCAACCATATGCGTTTTGGCCGCTACGTGACGGCTATCGGCGCCAACGCCGAAGGCGCGCGACGCAGCGGGATTAACACCAAAGCGGTCACCATGAAGGTCTATATCATCAGCGGCATGGCCGCCGCGCTGGCGGGGATGATTATCACCGCGCGCCTCGGCAGCGGCTCCTCCAACCAGGGCGAAGGTTTTGAACTGCAGGTCATCGCCGCCGTGGTGCTCGGCAGTACCAGTCTGTTTGGCGGCTTCGGCACTATTATCGGCACGCTGCTGGGCGCGCTGTCGATTGCGGTGATCCAGAACGGGCTGATCCTGTCGCATATTTCTCCGTTCTACACCCAGATTGCCACCGGCACTATTATCCTGCTGGCTATCTGGCTGAACACCCGCATTCTCAACCCGGCGCGCTCCGCGGCAAAAGGATAGCAGATGAAAGGATCAATTTTTCGCCATCCCGACCCGCTGCCGGTCGGCGTCAGCAGCGGTTACGTGATGACGGTGGTCGGCCCGCTGCCGATAAGTGAAATGGGCGTTACGCTGATGCATGAGCATATTCTGCTGGATGCCTCCGGCAAATGGGTGCCGCCCTGCTGCTGCAGCGATCGCCATCTTGCCGAAATGCCGGTGAAAATGGAAAACCTCGGCGAACTGTCGCTGAACCCGCTGATGAGCCGCGATAATTGTCAACTGTTTGACGTCGACGTCGCGATTGAAGAGCTGACGAAATATCGCGCCCTCGGCGGGGAAACGGTGGTCGATCCGACCAATATCGGTATTGGCCGCGATCCCAAAGCGCTGGCGCGTATCGCCCGTCTGACCGGCCTGAACATTATTATGGGCACCGGCCTCTATCTGGAACCCTCGCACCCCGAGTGGGTAAGAACCAGCAGCGTTGAACAGCTGACCGAGCGGCTAATCTACGATCTCGGCGGCGCAGAGGAGAAACCGGAGGTGCTCGCCGGGCTCATCGGCGAAATCGGTATCTCAAGCCGTTTTACCCCGGATGAGGAGAAATCCCTGCGCGCTGCGGGCCGGGCCAGCGCCGTGACCGGGGTACCGATCGAGGTCCACCTGCCCGGCTGGGAACGGCTGGGTCACCGTGTACTGGACATTCTCGAGCAGGAAGGCGCCGATCTGCGCCATACGGTGCTGTGCCACATGAATCCCAGCTTTGCCGATAAGCGCTACCAGCGGGAACTGGCGCAGCGCGGGGCGTTTCTCGAATACGACATGATCGGCATGAGCTATTACTACGCCGACGAGTCGGCGCAGTCGCCCTCCGATGAGGAAAACGCCCGCGCGATTCGCGAGCTGATTGACGACGGCTATATCCAGCAAATTTTGCTGTCGCAGGACGTCTTTCTGAAAACCATGCTCACCCGCTACGGCGGCCACGGTTACGGCTACATACTCAAGCATTTTGTTCCCCGCCTGCGGCGCCACGGCGTCAGCGGCGAACAGCTTGAAACCTTGATGATTGGAAATCCCCAACGGGTCTTTGGCGGATAAAAGGAAAGTCATAATGCAGAAAAAAATCTTACTGGTTGGGGAATCCTGGACCAGCACTTCAACACACGTTAAAGGCTTCGATCAGTTCGCTACCGCCACCTGGCATACCGGCGCGACGGATTTTCTGGCGGCGCTCGCGGACAGTGCCTACGCCATTACCTACATGCCCGCCCACGCGGCGGCGACAGACTTTCCGCTGACGCTGGACGCGCTGCAGCAGTGGGATGCGATTATTTTGTCAGATATCGGCGCCAATACGCTGCTGCTGCATCCGGACACCTGGCTGAGAAGCCGCCGAACCGCCAACCGTCTGACGCTTTTGCATGACTATGTGGCCGGCGGCGGGTCGCTGATGATGATCGGCGGCTATTACAGTTTCCAGGGAATCAACGGCGGCGCGCGTTATCGCCATACCGCGGTGGAGAAAGTGCTGCCGGTCCGCTGCCTGGCATGGGACGATCGCATTGAAACGCCGGAAGGTTGTTATGCCGAGGTGACGGAATCCCACGCCCTGTTCAACGATATTCCGGGCGAATGGCCGTGGCTGCTGGGCTATAACGAAGTAGAAATGCATCCGGAAGGCAAACTGCTGGCGACCGTGGCCGGTACCGGTCATCCGCTGCTGGCTATTCGCGAATATCAACAGGGTCGCTCGCTGGTGTGGACCAGCGATATGTCGGCACACTGGCTGCCGGAAGAGTTTGCCAAATGGCCCGGCTATCGCCAGCTGTGGATTAACTGCCTTGACTGGCTGACGGAACGTCGCTGATGACCACCACCCTTGAGCTCGCCCGGCAGCTGCTGGGCTTTAACACCATCAACCCGCCGGGCAGCGAAGCAGACTGCATGCGGTACTTTGCCGACTGGCTTAACGCTAACGGTTTTGCGGTTTCGCTGTCGTCATTCGGCGAGGAACGCTGCAATCTGATCGCCAGGCTCCCCGGGGCAACGCCTGGTAAACCGCTGGCCTTTACCGGGCATCTGGATACCGTGCCGCTGGGAAATGCCCGGTGGCAGTACGACCCTTTCGGCTCGCAGGTGGAAGACGGGCGTCTTTATGGCCGTGGCTCCAGCGATATGAAAGCGGCGATAGCGGCGTTTGCCGTCGCCTGCGTTCAACAGCGGGAAACGATCCGCGCCGGGCGCGGCGCGGTATTGCTGATTACCGGCGGGGAAGAGACCGGCTGCGACGGCGCGCGGGCGCTGATCGCCTCTGCGCCGTTGCCGGAAGTGGGCGCGCTGATCGTCGGCGAGCCCACCGCCAACTATCCGGTGATCGGCCATAAAGGCGCGCTCTGGCTACGCTGCGAAACGCGGGGAAAAACAGCCCACGGCGCGATGCCGGAACTGGGGATTAATGCTATCTATCTGGCGGCGGATGCGCTGACTAAAATCCAACATTTTTCGCCGGGGGCGCCGCATCCGTTGATGAAGCAGCCCACGGTAAACGTCGGACGTATTGAAGGCGGGCTAAATATTAATTCCGTGCCGGACCGCACGCGTTTCGATGTCGATATCCGCAGCGCGCCCAATTTACAGCACGCCACCATCCGCCAGCGGTTGCTCACGCTGCTTGGCGAGAGCGTCACGGTGTCGACGCTGGTCGATCTGCCCGCGGTACTCAGCGAACAGGATCACGCATGGATAAAACAAGTATATCAGCGCTGCCAGCCGCTGCACGATCGGCCGCTTGAGCCGCGGGTGGTGCCCTACTTTACCGACGCCTCGCTGCTGCTGCCTGCGATGGGCAACCCGCCCTGTATCATTCTTGGCCCCGGCGAACCCTCTATGGCTCATCAAACCGACGAATACTGCCTGGTCAGCCGGCTGGAGGAGGCTGAGCAGCTGTACGGGAACCTGATTCGCGACTGGATGGCGTAAACCGCCCGCGGCGAAGGCAGAAGATACGTGACAGCGTCACTTAACGTCGCTGTCGCGCGTTCGATCCGCCGCATGAAAAATCAGCGATTAGGGTTTGAATAATATCGCGGAATAACAGAGGATAACCGCCTCGTATCCGGAATATCTCGTCGCCAGCAAGGAGGCATTACCCTGTTCATGAAAATCAGCCCGCTGCTCATTTGCACCCTCTCTTTACTCCTTTCCGCCTGCTCGGGTAGTGCTTCTGCGCCGGACAGCACCGAAGACGCTAAAATATCGGCAGAAGCGGATAAAATACTTCGCGATTATCAAACGGGTTCAGATACTTCACCGCAGGCCAATGCCTCACGCTATCTGGCGCGGATCCAGGCGGCTGTCTTCGCTAACATAGACCAGACGGCGTCCTGGCAAGGGCAAACATGCTCGGTGCGCTTAACGCTACAGCGTGACGGGACAGTGCAGAATCCAACGGTCGAGAACGGCGATCCGGCACTATGCGCGCAGGTGATGTCCGCGCTGAAACAAGCCAAAATCCCGCCTGCGCCAGACGAAAAAACCTATCAAACATTCAGTCATCCCGTTCTGGACTTCAGGCCCTGACAGCTCTTTGTGAAATCATTTCGCAGGGGCCATTCGGCCCCTGCATTATTGTCAGAACTCAATGCGCCCGCCGAAATTATAGCGCCGCCCTTCCAGCATCGCCGTCTGCCTGTAGGCGGTGGTGTAAACCGGATTTACATCAAACAGATTGTAGATCCCGCTCATCAGGGTGATGCGCTTAGTCAGGTGGTAACGCGCGCCTAAATCCACCAGCGCGTAGGCGTCCGTTGAGCTGGACTTGCCGATATCCGGCGATCTGCTGCGCCAGCTGGCCTTGGTCCATAGTTCCAGATCGGAAGTGGTGTTCCACGTCAGCGAAACGTTGGCCATACTGCTGGGGAAATCGTTTAGCGCATAGCCTTTATACTCACCGCTTTTCTGTTCGCTGTGGGTGTAGGTATAGTTGGCGTTTGCCTTCAGCGCTGCGGTCACCTGCCAGTCGCCGTTCAGCTCCACACCGTAGATCTGCGCATCACCGACGTTAATATATTGCGACACGCTATCGGCGGTATAGCCATTGTATTGGCACTTCTGGGTAGCCGATGAAGTACAGATGGTATGGTCGCTGATTTTATCTTTAAATTTGGTGTAAAAAAGGGTGGCGTCGAGCGCCAGGGCATCCCGCTGCCAGTACACGCCCAGCTCGGTATTGATGCTTTGTTCCGGCTTGAGATCGTCGTTGCCAATACCGATTTCAGAATAAGGATAAGCCCCGTAGACGCTGGTAAAACCGGCATTATTCTGGCGTAAATCCGGTTTTTTATAGCCGGCGGACACGCCCCCTTTCAGCGCCCAGGTTTCGTCAATGGTCCAGTTACCGTACAGCTTAGGCGTAACGTGATAACCGAAATAGCTATCATGATCGAGGCGCGCCGAGGTCGTCAGGGTAAAGTCCGGGACGATCATCCACGCGTCTTCCGCGAATACCGCCCAGCCGTGGCGGGTAATTTTACTGACCGGGGTGACGCCAGGCGCCTGTTTGTCGGCGATACCGAAGGTGTCATTCAGCTCGTTGCGCGTAAAGTTGACGCCTAACGTCAGCTTGTGATCGCCCAGCGTAAAGGTGTTCGCGCTATTGGCCTCAAAATTATTCTGCTTAATAAACTGCGGGTCCATGCCGGGCACGCGGTACTCCGTGCGGGCCTTTTCGTAGCTGATAAAGTTCTTCACCTCCAGCAGGTCATCACCGTACCAGGCATGCTGTGACAGCGATGCCGCATCGCGGTCAAAACCCCAGTACCACTCTTTATCATTATGGGTTTTCTCCTGATTACCTTTGGTGGCGTTCAGATCCCAGAGCTGGGTATCGGTTGGCGACAGAGAAATCGTGGCATCCAGATTTCCGGACTGATGTTTAACAAAACGTTCTTGGGTCGGGCTGTCATCGTCGCGACGGTCAAGATAATCTGCGCCCACGCTGACCCCGAGTTTACCCGGCACGACCGGCCCCATAAAGAAGGCGTTTGTCTGGTTAGTATTGCCGTATTCGCTTTTCTCCTGCAGGAAGTAATTATCCTCCAGCACCCCCGTCCATGTGTCGAGGTTATACGCCTTTTTGGTGATGACGTTGACCACGCCGCCAATAGCGTCAGAGCCGTACAACGAAGACATCGGCCCGCGAATGACCTCGATTCGTTCAATAGCGGCCAGCGGCGGCATAAACGCCGCTTCCGTCCCAATATGATGCCCGTAGGGACGAGATTCGCGGGTAGATTGCTTGATGCCGTTCACCATATACGAGGTATAGGTCGAATCCATACCGCGCATCTGTACATCGCCGGTCGCCAGGCTGCCGTGACCGTTGCCCACCAGCACGCCAGGCATCTCGCGCAACGCTTCGGTGATGTTTTGATTTGAGCGGGTATTCAGCGCCTTTTCATCGAGCACCGAGATCGTCGCCGGCGCCTCGCGCCTCTCCTGGCTGAATCCCGTGGCGGTCACTACCATCTGTTCTTCATTTACTACAGCGCCATCTGCGGCGAAGGCTGCCGCGGGTAGATTCAAGGCGAGCGCCACCGCCACGTCCAGGCGTGTTTTCATCGTCACAAAAAATCCTTAAAATTTAGTTAGATCAATCTTGAGAACGTAGTCAGCCAGGTTGCTTTTTTCGTCCTGTTTGACGCTGGCATAGAGCGTTCCGCCATCCGCTGAAAGCGCCAGGCTGTTGGGCATGGCCGCCGTTTTGATGGTGTGTTTAAGATGGTTGGTTTTCGCGTCGATGATGCTTATCGAGCGATCGTTACGATGGGTCACATAGATTTCATCGCGCCCGGCGTGATAGAGCACGGCGATGGAGTTTGGCGAAGCGATACGATCGACCAGCTTGCCGGAGTCCAGTTGCACCACCAGCACATCGCGGGTATTGGTATCGGCGATATATCCGACTCCGGCGACGGTGTTCAGGGCGATATTGAGGAAGTAGTGGTCAGATTCAGCCGGGTCAACCTTCACCCGGGAAAGCAGTTTCGACGTTTTGCCATTGAGGGTAACCAACTCCCCGTTGCCGGTCACCGCATAAACCTTTTCACCCGAGGTATCAACGGCAAACCCCACCGGATCAATGTTCTTCAACGTGTCAATCAGCTGCTGCTTGCGGGTATCGACCACCCAGAGCAGGCCCTGGCCCTTGCGCCCTATCCCTGACACATACAGACGCTGGTTTAGCTTATCCAGTACGACTTCACGGACGTGAGCCTGTTTCTCCGGATCTGAATCATCGCTTAGCTGAATAGTGTTAATCACCCTATTGGTCAGCGTATCCAGCAGCGTCAGCGAACCATCCAGCGCATTGCCCAAATACAGGATATGGTTTTCTTCATCCAGAGAGAGCGCAAAGGCGCGGCGTTCGGTGGCGATTTTCTCATCAATCCGCAGAGAATCCGCCGTCAGTCGAAAGACCAGCCCCACAGTTTTATCTTTATCAAACGAGGGTGCGGAAGCGGCATACAGCGCCTTCTGACCGTTATCATAAGCCAGCTCATAAACGCCGTGGCCGAGAGACTGAGTGAGGAATTCCCGCTCGCTGAAATCCTTAGCCGAGGCGGAGAGAGCATGCAGACAAAACGAAATGACCAGCGCGCGGCGCGCGACCTGCTTCAGAGATGCGGTTGACATGTAATTTTTCTTTACAGTAGTTTACGGAATGCAAACATTAATGAAAATAAATATCATTTGCAATTACGTTTACCTGCATCTTCCCTACCAATTTTTGTGTTCTGATATCAACCGCCGCTTTGTTGACGCCGGGAACCCGCCACTCTGCATTCAGCGTAATCAATAAAATCACGAGATAACCGGCTGTAAGATGCTGACTAATTCCGCCAGACTCCCGGCCTGCATCTTTTCCATCACCCTCGCCCGATGGACCTCCACCGTGCGTACGGCAATGTTCATCGCCTGCGCAATTTCCCTGTTCATGAGCCCTTTCACCACCAGCAGCGCAAGCTCCCGCTCTTTGGGCGTAAGCCGCTGATAGCAATCGACGACTTTTTTCTGTGCAAAGCGCTCGCCGGAGACCGCGAGCCCATGTTCCAGCGCCGCCTGCAGCGGCATTAGCGAAACCGGCTTTTGCAGAAAATCCACCGCGCCGCGTTTCATCTGCTCTACCGCCATCGGGACGTCGCCATGTCCGGTCAGAAAGACCACCGCCAGGGTACTGCCGCACTGGCGCAGCGCCTCATGTACTTCCTGACCATCCAGCGTCGGCATCCGCATATCCAGCAGGACAACGCCGGTCCGGTAGAGATCGGCCTGCGCGAGGAAGGCGTCCCCCTCTGCCCAGCACATTACCTCGTAGCCCAGGCTTTCCAGTAAAAAAGCACATGCCTGAGTCACCGCCAGGTCGTCATCCAGTAGATAAATTATCGCCATTGCCGCTCCGCGCTTCTTGTTGCATGAATGTCAGTACCACGATGACACCGGGTTGCCCATCGGGTGCCGCTTGATTTGTCAGGCTTATCTCCCCCCGTCCATAGCGGACCAGCCGCTGACAGATAACCAGCCCAAGCCCCATCCCCTCTTGACGACTGGTCACAAACGGCTGAAACGCCTGTGCAAGCTGCGCTCCGGCGATACCGCCACCGTTATCCTGCAGGACGATCTTCACACCTCCGGCATCGCGAAGGGCGTCAATCCACAGCATCTTCGCCCCGGCCTGCGCCGCATTGAGGATCAGATTCGCCAGCACCTGTTCAAGCAGCACCGGCGGTAAGACGAGCGTTAACGGGCGATCGACATCGCTGTTGAGCAACAGCCCGGGAAACTGCTGCGGCATTCGCAGCCACTGCCAGACATGGTCAATGGCCTGACGAACGCTGATGCGTTCCCAGGTCTCCGCGCGTCCCGGCTTCCCGTGCGCCTGGCTAACCCAATGGCGCAGGTTGCGCAGCGTTTCCGCCCCGCGCTGAGCCTGTTGATCGATATGGCCCAGCGCGGGCAGTAAGGGATGCTGCGGATCCTGTTTCTGCAAACGGATCGTGCAGCCCTGCGCATAGTGGCGGATAGCCGACAGCGGCTGATTTAATTCGTGAGCGAATCCCGAAGTCATTTCACCCAATACGCTCATCTGCCTCGCCGTTTGCAGCGCCTGCTCCTGCTCGCGCAGACGGATGGCGTTGCGTTCAAGCTGTCGCCCGCGTCGCCGCACCAGCAGCATCACCCAGATATAATTCAACGTCAGCAACAGCAGCGCCAGCCCGATGCCGCCCATGATTAACCGGTGCTGGATAAGCCAGCTTTTTACCTCAAGCCACAGCCGTCGCTGCTGGGGGTGCTGTTGAACTTCGCTCAGCAATGCTTCAACCTGGCGGGTCGACGCGGGCGCTCCCCAGTGAAAGGCGGCGTTAGCCGGGGCATTGAGCAAGGCGCGGGTCACCCGATCCGCCAGCGCGTCGCTCACCGCCGGAAGCGCGGCAAACGACCAGTCGGGATACAGCGGGGTGCTGGTTAAACAAGGCATCGCCGCTGGCCGCTCGATGACCGCGGTAAAATCACCTTTATCCACCAGCCCCTCATTAGCCATTTTTTCCAGCAGGCACACCGGCACAATCGCCGCCTGCAGCGCCTGTTCACGCAGCAGGTAGATCAGCGCGTCGGCGGGAAACCCGCTAAAGCGCAGGTGCAAATCGCGTTCCGGCCGCAGCCCGGCATCGATCAGCGCCTTATATCCCAATAAATAGCCGCCGAACGCCTGAGGATCGATGGCCCCTACCGTTTTGCCGATCAGATCGGCCGGCGACGCAATACCGCTGTCGCGACGAGTCAAAATAACGCTGCCGATCACGTTGCTTGTCCCTTGCGAAGAGCGCAAAGAGGCCAGCCAGCGCAGGGAAGAATGACTATTCAACTGGACAAACTGCGCCGGATTGGTCACCACGAACTGCACCGCGCCGTTATTGACCGCCTCCTGCATCTGCTGCAGATCGAGTGGCTGAATATGGAACTGCTGATCCGTTAGCTGCTGATTGAGCGCCACCTCCAGCGGCTGCCAGTGGCTGCGGGTTAAGACCTCGCCGCGCATGGCCAGAACGCCGATATTCCACGACGCCGCCCACCCGCTGCTATTCAGCAGGAGCGCCGTCACCAGCAGCGTCAGATGCTGCACCGTTTTCGCTCTCACTCGATTGTCCCTGTTCATTATGTTGTTTTAGATCAACAACCCGCCGGGTATGTGGTTAACCACAATAGAGCTGACCTCGCCGCGATTTTTACACTGTAAATCATCAACATTGTTTATTCATCACATGCAAAACAATGACGTGACAAATATTTCGTTATTGCCACCCGAGGGGAAAAAATGGACAGCAGTAAACGACAGTTTCTGGCGCAGTTGGGCGTATTGACCGCCGGCGCGTCTCTGGTGCCGCTGGCGGAGGCGAAATTTCCCTTTTCGCCAGCCCGCCGCGAAGGCGCCTCCCGACACCGCTATGCCATGCTGGTTGACCTGCGGCGCTGCATCGGCTGCCAGGCCTGCACCGTCAGCTGCGCAATTGAGAATCAGACGCCGCTGGGGGCGTTTCGCACTCACGTTAATCAATATCAGGTGCAGCTGGACGATCGGATCACCAACGTCCTGCTACCGCGGCTGTGCAACCATTGTGATAACCCGCCCTGCGTGCCGGTCTGCCCGGTGCAGGCCACCTTTCAGCGTCAGGATGGCATTGTGGTGGTGGATAACACCCGCTGCGTCGGCTGCGCCTATTGCGTCCAGGCCTGCCCCTATGACGCGCGTTTTATCAACCATGAGACGCAAACCGCCGATAAGTGCACCTTCTGCGTTCATCGCCTGGAGGCCGGGTTGCTCCCCGCCTGCGTCGAGTCCTGCGTCGGCGGCGCGCGGATCATCGGTGATATCCAGGATCCTCAAAGCCGCATCTCGCAGATGCTCGCTTTGCACCATGACGCCATCAAGGTGTTGAAGCCGGAAAACGCTACCGTCCCCCACGTTTTCTATCTCGGACTCGACGAGGCGTTTGTTACCCCGTTGATGGGACATGCCCAACCCGCGCTCTGGCAGGAGGTTTGAATGACGCATACGTTGATGATCGAAGAGGTGCTGGCGCGTCCGCAAGAGGTGAGCTGGCTACCGTGGGCGGTGCAGTATTTCTTTTTTATTGGCATTGCCGCCTGCGCGGTGCTGTTTGCCTGCCTGCTTCACTGGCGCAAAAGACACGATGAAACGCTGGAAAGGCTAACGCTGCTGATTGCGCTGACCTGCGCGATTACCGCGCCGCTGGCGCTAACGGCGGATCTGCATCAGACCGCCCGCTTCTGGCACTTTTACGCCTACCCCACGCCCTGGTCGTGGATGCCATGGGGGGCGCTGTTTCTGCCGCTGTTCACGTTGTTTTTAGGCTGGTGGTTTGTGGCGCAGTGGATCAAACAGCTTTTCAATAAAAGTTACGGCGTCACCAAATGGGTTGCGCTTGCCAGTGCCCTCACGGCGGTTGGCCTGCTGGTCTATACCGGACGTGAAGTTTCAGTTGTTCTGGCCCGACCGGTCTGGTTCAGCTACGCCTTCCCACTGGCGATGTTCTTTAGCGCGCTGCAAACTTTTTTCGCCCTACTGATTGTGGCAACACGCGATGATTTTCCCCTTCAGCGGCGCCTGGCGCGGTGGCAGCTCTCGGCGCTGATCCTGCTGGCCGTGGTGGTGGCGATGTGGGTCAGCGGCGATACCCTGTCCGGCACCGCGATACGGCAATGGCTGGCTATCTCGTCTTCAGCCCGTCATTACGCCTTCGGCTGGTTTGCCTTCTGGTTGATGTCATTGGGCTTTGCTATTCATGCGCTGCGCTATTCGCTCAACCTCCCCCTTCGCGCTTTACAGGCCAGTAGCGCCATGGCCTTGTGCTGGCTGATGCGCTGGACGCTGCTGATTCAGGGGCAAACTATCCCTAAGTTTAATGCCCAGTTTAATCCCTATACCCTGCCGGTCGGTACCGACGGCTGGCTCGCAATCCTTGGCACCTTCGGCCTGTGGATTGCGCTGCTGATTATTGTAAGTGAAACCGTGAACGGACTCGCCAGGAGAAGGCAACATGACTAATTTAACCCGTCGTCAGTGGCTTAAAGTGGGCCTGGCCGCAGGCGGAATGGCATCTTTCGCCCTCAGCTATCGGGAGGTGGCAAAGCGCGCCCTTGACGGCCTGCTCAACGGCACCTCCGGGAAAGTGACCCGCGATCGTATCTTCGGCAACGCGCTGATCCCGGAAGCTCAGGTCAGTTCCGGCTGGCAGCCAAATCCGCAACAGGTGATTTCGATGACCCAGTGCTTTGGCTGCTGGACCCAGTGTGGCGTGCGCGTCAGGGTTGATAGCAAAGAAGGTAAAGCGCTGCGCATTGCCGGCAACCCGTATCATCCGCTCTCTCATGAACACCACATTGACGCCTCCGTTCCTTTTTCAATCGCGATGGCGCAGCTGGCGGGCGAAAGCGGACTAGACGCCCGCTCTACCGCCTGCGCGCGCGGTGCGACGCTGCTGGAGGGGTTGTACAGCCCATTGCGTATTCTTGAACCTATGAAGCGCGTCGGTAAGCGCGGCGAAGGGAAATGGCAGCGCATCAGCTTCGATCAACTGGTAAAAGAGGTGGTGGAAGGCGGCGATCTGTTTGGCGAGGGGCATGTTGATGGCCTGCGCGCCATTTATGCGCCGACAACGCCCATCGATCCAAAGCATCCGGGATTCGGCCCAAAAACCAACCAGCTACTGGTCACCAATACCAGCGACGACGGGCGCGATACCTTTTTACGCCGTTTTGCGCTGAACAGCTTCGGCAGCAAAAACTTCGGCGCTCACGGCTCCTACTGCGGGCTGGCCTATCGTGCGGGTTCCGGCGCATTAATGGGCGATCTGGATAAAAATCCGCACGTGAAGCCTGACTGGGACAACGTCGAGTTTGCCTTGTTTATGGGTACTTCACCCGCCCAGTCCGGCAATCCGTTTAAACGCCAGGCCAGACAGCTGGCCAGCGCCCGCCTGCGCGATGACTTTCAGTATGTCGTTGTCGCCCCCGCGCTGCCGCTCACCACGGTGATGGCAGACGATCGGGGGCACTGGCTGCCGGTCATCCCCGGGAGCGATTCGGCGCTGGCGATGGCAATGATCCGCTGGATTATCGAAAACCAGCGCTACAACGCCGACTATCTGGCAATACCGGGCGCACAGGCAATGAAGCTGGTCGGTGAAAAGAGCTGGACCAATGCGACACACCTGGTGATCGCCGATGATAAGCACGGGCTGGCCGGGCAGCATCTAACCCTTGCTCACCTGAATGCGGAGGGAGCCAGCGAACCGGTGGTGGTTAACGAAAGCGGTGATGCTGTCGCCGCCAGCGGCTGCCGGCGCGGCGCGCTCTTTGTAACGCGCCAGCTAACCCTGCAGGACGGGCGCAGCGTGACGGTCAAAAGCGGCTTCCAGCTGCTGAAAGAGTCCGCTGAAAAGCTCACCCTGGCGGAGTACAGCCAGCAGTGCGGCGTCGCGGAAGATAAGATCGCGGCGCTGGCGGATGCCTTTACCCGTCATGGCCGTAAAGCCGCGGTCATTACCCACGGCGGCATGATGGCCGGCAACGGATTCTACAACGCCTGGGCGGTCATGATGCTTAATGCGTTAATCGGGAATCTCAGCCTGGAAGGCGGCGTGTTTGTCGGCGGCGGCAAATTCAACGGCGCGACAGACGGTCCGCGTTACAACCTGGAGAGCTTTGTCGGTAAAGTGAAGCCGAAAGGGCTCAGCATCGCACGCAGCAAAACAGCGTATGAATCCTCTGAAGAGTATCACCGCAAGGCGGCGGCGGGCGTCTCCCCCTACCCGGCCAAAGCTCCATGGTATCCGTTCGTCGCCGGGCAGTTGACCGAGCTACTGACCTCGGCGCTCGAAGGTTACCCTTATCCATTGAAGGCGTGGATCTCCAATATGACCAACCCGCTGTACGGCGTTCCCGGGTTACGGACCGTCGCTGAAGAGAAGTTAAAAGATCCGCGGCGCCTACCTCTGTTTATCGCTATCGACGCCTTTATGAACGAAACCACCGCCCTGGCCGACTATATCGTTCCCGATACCCATAATTTCGAAAGCTGGGGATTCAGCGCGCCGTGGGCTGGCGTCGCCAGTAAAGCCACCACCGCCCGCTGGCCGGTCGTCCCTGCCGCCACCGCAAAAACCGCTGACGGTGAGCCAGTGTCAATGGAGGCATTTTGCATCGCGGTGGCGAAGCGTCTTGATCTGCCCGGATTTGGCGAAAACGCCATTACCGATGCTCAGGGTAACCGCTATCCACTCAACCGGGCTGAGGACTATTACCTGCGCATGGCCGCCAATATTGCGTTTATGGGTAAAGCGCCGGTTGCCGAGGCCAGCAGCGAGGATCTGACGCTGACCGGGGTGCAGCGTATTCTGCCGGTTATTAGCCAGACCCTGAAAGCGGAAGAAGTGAGCCGGGTAGCCTTTATCTATTCCCGCGGCGGGCGCTTCGCGCCGGACAAAAGCGGTCGAGCGGAGAATAGCGTCGGTCAATTGTGGGAAAAACCGCTGCAAATCTGGAACGCGGAGGTTGCCGCCCATCGCCATGCCATCACCGGCGAGCGCTACAGCGGCTGCCCGGCATGGTATCCGGCCAGATTGTCCGACGGACGCGCTGTCGAAGCGCTTTTCCCGCGACAGCAGTGGCCGCTGAAGCTGATCTCATTTAAATCCAACACCATGGGCAGCGCCTCAACGGTGATCCCGCGCCTGCATCACCTCAAGCCGACCAACCTGGTGGCGCTGAACCCACAGGACGGCCGCCGTTTCGGTGTGGCGCATGGCGACAGAGTGCGCATATCCACGCCCGGCGGCCAGGTTGAAGCTGTCATTAGCCTGTTAAGTGGGGTGATGCCCGGCGTTATCGCGATTGAACACGGCTACGGGCATCGCGAAATGGGCGCGGCGCGGCACATCCTCGACGGCAAGGCTATGCCTGTCGCAGAGCAGGTCAAATCAGGTATTAACCTTAACGATCTGGGATTCGCGGACCCCACGCGAGAGGTGAGCAACACCTGGCTTGACTGGGTCTCCGGCGCGGCGGTGCGTCAGGGGTTGCCGGCAAGGATTGAGCGGGTATAGCCCCCATCGCCTCACTGTCCGAACAACTGAGACCGTTAGGTTTGCGGTTAGCCTCCTGAAACAAAACGAATCAGGTAAACAGCAAACCTACCGGTCATTCTCAGTTAAAACCTTTCCCGGCCAGGGCTGGCGTTGAAATTATTGAAGTTAGCCGATCATTTTAGAGGAAGATTGAATAATACATTGACGTTATTATCAATTTAGCATGACACAGCATTTTGAATATTCTTTTTAAGAACTAGCTAGCTAATTTCCAACGCAGTGTATGACTCCGGCCTTTGCCCGTTTTAATACTTATCACGACTCCCGTCATTTCCATTTGGCATAATAAGTAGCGCATACTGTAAATACTCGTATCCATTTCATTTGCAATCTCACGCGTCGTTAACCAGACTTCATTATCAAGCTTGTTTACTCTAAGCCGTTTACGGGTCAGGAGTTTTATGCTTTGCAATACACGTTCCTTATCATCAGAGAGTTCACTGGTCTCATCAGATAGCTTCGTTTTCCATATAAGTTGATCGTCACTGACTTCATGAGCGTGACAATTAACAGCCTCGGAAAATTTATCCGAGACTGATTTCGTACCTAACCACAATACAAAATCACTGTAATTTTTAATATTAACTTTACGCATGATAGCGCGTCGGTAGCTGCTCAGTGCTTTAATACTGCAATTCATTCTCTGCGAAATTTCATTGTGGCCTAACCCCTGAATCAAATACCCTAGCATAAGCTGTTCTCGCCATCCTAATTGATATGCACCAGGGCATTTATTACAGTTTGGTTTACGCAAATCCGGAGGGCCACACATCAAATCGCTAAAAAACAAAATGAATAATTTTCGCCGGATGGTGGCAACCGAATTTCTCATTGTGATGACTGAACTCACCACTGGGCAGTGAAAATTCCGATCGTAGTGTTCATTACGCGGATAAACGCTGCCCCACTTTTTGCTTAGTAACGCATGTTTATAGTCACTCTGCGTGCGGAATTGATCGCAATCCACCCAATCAAAGACCTTCTCTCCGGGGGATTGTATTTTAACGATCAAATCCGCTTCGCCTGGCTCCTCAACCAGAGATATCGAAATTTTCTCGCTATACTCGTCCTCAAACAATTCCGTTAGTAAAGAGACGACACCTTGAGAAAAGTAATTATTCTCAGTTGCGACATGGACTGGGAAATATGTTTTTTTTACACTATGCACCATTTTAAACTCCTTTAAAATTACAGGCGGTAGCATTTTCCTCATAAATAAAATAATTATATAATTTATATTGCACGAACTCTCTCGGCCATGCTTACAATATATTAAAAGTTGCGTAAATTTTGGTTTTTAATATTTACATAATCTGTTGTTCAACGATGCGAATTCTCCAATGTTCCACATGAGTTCCATTCTCCCAGGGGTCGCCATACTCATTCACTTTTACAGCTAATTCCGCTTCACCATACAGACGAACTGAATTGACAACTATCTGTAGCCAATCAGGCAGGTCAATAAGTTTTTCCCGCAATACCAGACCTGAAAGATCGGAATCGGCAATTAAAGTTCCATCTGAAAGACGACGATTTACAGAAATCATTAATTCGCCCGCAGACCGTTCGCCTTGATATAATTGCTCGCCGGTATGAACTATTTTATACCAGGCCGTTTTTCCAGCTGCCAAGGTACCCTCATCATTAACAAATCTCGCCAGCCACTCGCTGTCCCGCGCTTCCTTTTCTTTTAGTGTTTTCTGCATCGCATCCTCTACTCGCTGATTCGCCCGCGTAAGATGATGCTCAAATTGTTCCTGGGACAAGCGTCTTTCTCCACGTACCGTTTCAGCAACGCCCGCCAGAAATAATGTCTTATCAACATGAATACCCTGTTCATCACGTTGCTTAAGGACTTCCAGAACATCAAACCCCATCGCCATACCGGCAGCAAAGTCCACTAACCCTTCATCCGTGGACGGTAAAGAAGGATATTGCGCTTCCTTTAGACTTTGTTGCAGTTTCTGCGTCAAGATCTGCCACTGCGCATTTTTTTCTTCCAGTTGCCTGGCGTGAACAATAACAGACTGAAATTCTTGTTCTTTAATGTTGAGATGTTGAATTTCACTTTCACTAACTGACAATTGAGCCTTAGCTCTTTGTAACTCATCACGCTGTTCCTGGTAGCGATGACGTACTTCAACATCCGAAGGGCTAAGCGATATATGCTGTATCAGGGACTTGATCCATCCGCCCAGAATACGGGCATCAGGTAACGTTATCTCCTTTTTGCTACTAACATCTCCACTGACTACAGACTGCTTTTTTTTTGTACCGGAGTCCTGACTTCCGTTTTTTTTGACGGCGTGATTATCCCTGACTACCAGTGGTGCTGTTTTTTCTTTTATGGCCGCCGTTTTTTTTGGATTAGGTTTCTCCTTGACGGGAGTCGTTTTCTGCACGTTCGATTTTTGTCGTGGTGCGGATGGTTTACTTTTCTGGGCTGGCGGCTGCGAGACAATTTTATCTTCGCTATCACGAGCAGTCCATTCTCGGGCAAAGTTTAAAACATCTGCCCGAGAGCAGGGATTCAAAACGATGCCGAGAATGAAAACTACAGCGCTCCCTGCTCTACGACTCATCAGCACGCGCACCCGTTGGTTTTATCGCCAGACTATTAAGCATTTCGCCACGGATCTCTGAACATAACTTTACCGCCTGGAACTTATACAAAGCATCAATGGCGTTACGTGTTTCAGGGTTTATTGAACTACGAACGTTAGTATATCCCGATGCGCCGTTCATAACTTGCTCAAAACGCGCTTTGAGATCGATGTACTGTGACTGGTTCACCGAAGCCAGTGCGCTAAGCTCTTTCTCACACTGCACCATATCCACCTCACCCTCTGGATTAGTCGGCGGGGCCACGGCATCAGTATATGATGTGACCAGTGACGGCGTTTTTTTAACAGCGCACCCGGTTAAAAGTAATCCCGCGATAATAACGGCAACTGTTCCTGATTTAATCATTATTTCCTTAACTCCAGAATGATTGCTAATGAATACCCTCGACTTCCTGGTTATCAAATACCAGCAGGCGAACGTATCGAAAAACACGATATAGGGTGAATAAATAAAACTGTGACTTATTCTCCTCGGAGAAATACAGGCAGTTAAGCCACAACTGCGTTATAAATAATTGACGGCCAGAATTCCCGTACCGCTAATTTCCCCGGTGCTGGTTGGCGTTCCATTCAGAGTAACCGTAATATCCAGTGTATTGGTCGCACCGGTTGAAGTTCTTTTTGTCTCTAACGCTTGTCTATTAGCGGTTACCTTCGCGGTGATCCCACGCCCCAGATCAATCGTATCTCTTCCTGCGGTGGAAACGTTGCTTAGATAAAAATTGTAGCTAATACCCGCATTGCTACATGCCATCACTGCGGTTTTAGACATCGTCTGCCCTGATACGGTTGCTGGCGACATATCGCCAAAATCAAAGGCCAGTGCGCTGGTGCTCATCCCGCACCAGTCCGGGTCGGGTTCAGGTTCAACGGTCCCGGGAAAACCAGGCTGGCAAGGGGGGATACCCCTGAAGACGAATACGGTAACGATATCACCATACGCTGGGCGAATCCCACCAAAAAGCATGCATGGCGGTTTAAGGTCATTCCATGAAGAGGGCAACGGTACGGTAGCGGTTCCCGCCATACCATATTTATTGAAGAAACGTGCGGCCATTCGGTCATGCGAACAATTTAGCGTTGCTGAAGTACAGTTATCTGTACCAGAGGTACCGTCAGGTTTAAGAGCAGGGTCGCTATTAGTAACGGTCAGAATTGGCGTCCTGACACCACCGCTAAAGAAGTGTCCTGCAGTATCGGCCGACGTCCAGTTATAAATCATATATAAACCCCAGGTTGTGACGTTGCTACCGGTTATCGAAACAAAGCTCTCAGCAGCCAGATTTTCAGACCATCTGATTGTTGCAGTACCGCCACGTGCTTCTACAGAGTCCACCGTTGGGCATGCTCCCCCGGAAGTACCGAAAGCATTACAAAACGCCGCCGATGCCGGTGTGGAGTAAAGCAGCGCGTTTCCCAGCATAACTCCCGCAGCCAGTATTAATCTTTGCCATGTTCTTTTCTTCATAAATAACCTATCGCTTTGAATAATCTTCCGTTGACGGAATGCTATTAAAGGTATTCAGCCTTGAGGGTGACCGTCGCTTCAAACGGCCCTTCAACCAGTTCGACACCCGGTCGTTGCACCAACAGCGCTTCGATTTTCGGTAGCGCCGAAAGGCTAATCTCTGCCGGCGAATCAAACTTGAATGGCTGACCGTCACGCAGGATCTTCACCCCGAGGTTGCCAATATTGCCCACCGAGGTGGCGACCGTTGCCTGGTCGGCAGTATCGAAGGTCGCCAGATTACCCCGTACGCTGAGCATGAGTTTCCAGTTCTTATTGGCCGCACTGTCACAGACCAGGTTATAACCCACCTCTTCCCGGTAGATCCCGTCACTGACCTTCTTGATTGCCAGACGATCGCCGAACGCCACATGAATGGTCTGATCGTTATCGATCGCGCAAGGGGGTGGATTAACTAGCGTCCCTTTAAACACGATATCTGCCTCGTTAGCCGCCATTGCCGGGCTGATGCTAACCAACAGGATGTTCAGTAAAAGTGCGGCGGTTATTCGCTGACACATTAGATAACCCTCATTGATAGCTAAACACCATAGTTGCCGAACCGTTAAACGCCCCGTTTGGCAGCGTTGCATTGGTCTGCATCACCGGTACCGCATGCAGCGATGGCGGGCTGTTGGCGGCATAGGTAAAATTTAGCGTCCCCGTATTAGGGGTGATGTCAACTTTACCGGCGTCATACACCCGAATGCCGAGTCCGGTCACATTGGTCGTAAACAGCTGGCTGTTAAATGACGCACCGGTCCCTTTGAGATTAATTTTTAGCGTGTTGCGAATCAGATTTGAGCAGCTCAACGTATAGCTAACTGGTGTTTCATAGTTAACACCATCAATGCGCGTCGTCAGCACTTCACCGAAATCCACCACAATCTGTTGATTGTTATTAATCACGCAATCAGGCTCGGTGATATTGCCGCTAATATTGAGCGTGGTTGTCCCGCCATCTGAGGCAAAGCCATTTGTCGAGGTCGCCATCAGGCAACACATGCCGACAAGAGGCGCCCATTTCCCTATTTTCACGTTCATACTCCCGTCAGTGATTACGGTGCAATAACCGCTTCCGCCTTACAGGCTGAAGCGGTGCACTGAAACGCCAGCAAACGCAAGCTACCGTAGTCGTTAACAAAAACCAAAATCGGCGAGTTACCGAGTTCATTGACACCCACGCTCAGCGTGGACTGGCTCTTCGGCGCAACCATCAGCGGTTCAAATCCTTCGCTGGCATTTTCCATCGCCGCACGACGGCCCTCGACAAATGTCAAATGGTAAGGCGTCGGGTTATTCAAGATGTAACGGTTGCCGTTTTTAGCCAGCGTGACGTTTAACATTCCCGGCACGGTATCGACTTTGCTATCGATCTTGATTGCAGCCGGACGCCAGAAAATTTTCAGCCGGGTCTGGAGTGCGAGGGTCAACACATTTGGCTTGTCGCTACGCGGCGGAATTTCACGCATATTGAACCAGAACACGCTCTCTCGATCCTTCGGTAATGTGTTTATATCCGGCAGAACCCGAATGCGTACCGAACTTTTCCCTCCTGCCTCAATACGCTGTACCGGGGGGAGTGCCATCAATGGACTGGTCAGCTTTGTTTCCGTTTCATCTTCTATCCAGGTCTGGGCCAGGTAAGGCTCCTGGTTGTTGCGATTCGTGACGCTCATACTGACGCTTTTGCTTTCTTCATTAACGATCACGCGTGAGCGGTTAACCGTTAATGCCGCTTCAGCGAGCTGCAGGCTGCTTGCCGATAACACGACAACCATGGCAAAAACCAGTGTTTTCTTCATAACGAGCTACCTCTAGTCATACTCGAGCAAAAAAGTGGTCACGCACTCAAAATCCCCTTCTCTTACCCGGCTATGTACCGGGGCCGAAATAAAGGCCTGGAAATTTAAATAAGTGTCACCCGCTGTCAATGCTGACGGACGCATAGGGACATTAGGGAGTACCGGGGTACCATCAGCATCCTCAAGGGCAATGGCGATCCCTGCCGTCGTGCCGGTGACCGCAAAGAGCCCTGGCTGCTGGGCATCCTCTACCCCCATAAAGGTGACCTTTACCGTGGTGCCTAGCGACAGATCGCACTCCGTCAGCCAAATTGAAAAACGTTCACGCTCGCTACGGTGATATTTGATAAACGTCCTCGATGGCACGTTGCGAAAATCAACAATCTGATCTTCTGAGTCCACGTGCAGTTCACAAGGATCGGCAACCAGATTGCCGGTGAAATGAACATCCGTATCAGCGTAAACGGTAGGGACCGTCACCAGCAGCATTAAGGGGAAGCCCACCAGGCTTAGCGCACGCGCTATGTGTTTTTTCATTATTCGTACTCCAGGCCGATATTCATCACGCTGCGCCATTCGTTGGCCATCAGCGGTGCTGGAAGACGCCATAGCTGGGCCTGAAACACCAGATCGTTACGCCCTGGATTAAGAATCTGCGGTCGGCTCTGCATGCCGGGCCGCAATAGCTCACCCTGGCGGTCGCTGAGGCGAAGTGCTACGCCCTCCACTCCGCCATGCACCCGGAAAAAGCGCCCGTCTGTAGGCTCAACTTCGCCATAGATCGTCATTTTCACGGCAGACTGTCCGTTCAGCATCGTTGAGCCCCGCATTAACTGATGGTCGCGCATGTACTGAAACTCTCCAGGACAACGATCTAACTTGATGTAAACCAACACCGGCGACGTGGTGCTCCCCGGTTGCTCCAGCCCCCATGCGACGGTCCTGCCTAAATCGAGATGTTGTTCTGCTGACTCAGGTAACAACACGCACGGCGAGGCAACTAGCGTGCCGGTAGCACGGAGCCCGCCGTTAAGGCCGTCGACATCCCAGTTTGCGGCATCTGCCACAGAAACGATTCCAGCGGTCAATAGCCACAGCATCAGGGTGGTTCGACCAAATCCTTTTTTCATCAGGTTTCTCCTGTGTACAACCCCAGAACCCATCAGGAGCTCGGCGTGCCTGCTGCCCGGCAGAGATTACCGTTGCAGCTAAACGGCAGAGTTGGCTTACCGCCGAAGTCGTTAATCGTCGTCACATGCGGCGTGGTGTAGTGCGAGCTATTGACCATCGCGGTCGATTTCGGGGCCACCATCACCGTCTGGAATCCGTTTGCCACGGCCACCTTCGGCGCGGCTGTAATGCCTATCACCGTCATGTAATAAGGCGTCGGATTTTCTACCCGATAACCGCCGTTCACTTTATGCAGCACCAGTTGGTTATCCCAGCGGCTATACTTCTCCGGCAAGATGGCTTGCGGTCGGTAGAACAATTTTATTTTGGTGTGTAACGCCAGTTGCATCACGTTCGGTCGATCGCTTTTAGGCGGCACTTCACGCACGTTGAAATAAAAAATACTCTCCCGATCCTGGGGCAATAACACCGCATCTGGCATTGCGTTGATGCGCATGGTGCTCTTACCTCTTGCTTCCAGACGTTGCAGCGGGGGGACGACCACCAGAGGTCCACTAATCTTTGCCCCCTTCTCATCCTCAATCCATCCCTGAGCCAGATATGGCATTGAAGTACTGTCATTAGTGATGTTCAGTGAAATGCTTTTTTCCGAACCGGGAAAAATCGCCCGCGTTCTGTCCAGGGCAATCGCTGCCCCGGCTTCATTCACCAGACCCACGACCAGGCTTCCCAGCAACATTGTCATCGCCATTTTATTTACTTTCATACCATCACCATTCATTTATCAGCCGCGTGTTAATGGCCTGCAGGGCAGCAACAACTGCTGCGCAGGAAGCACCCGTGGCAGTACGACTTCACACTGGGCGGAACCGCCCCAATGCACGGTTAAGCGTTCATCCGGATTCACCCCGGTTAGCCAGGCCAGACCACTGTCGCTGACCATGCCCAGTTCACGATCTTTTGCGTTATGTACCGTTGCGCCAAACGGCGGATAGCGACCGTCTTCCTGGCTGAGAATCGCCACGACCTTGGCACCCTTCAGCACGTCAAAGCGGCGAAAGCCAATTGCGCCTTCAGTCAGCGCCAGTTCTGCAATCGGTGAACCGGCAGATTCGATGTCGTCAGGCAGGCGGTTAACGTCAATCTCGGCGCTGGTGCGGTAATAGCTTGGTACGCCAGGAACTACCGCAATACCAAAGGCGTTGGTATAACCCTGATATCCCACCGGTACGCCGCTCACACCATCAGTGCTCACCATCAGTCGCGTGCCGCCCTGCATACCACCAGAGTGCATTGCCAGGCCTTCAAGCGTGGCGGTCATCCCCCCGCTGGCAGAGATGCCGAAAGAGGTATACTGGCTTTGTGACCAGTTAAAGTTGGTGGTCACATCGGCCAGATCGCCCAGATGCGAGTAGTAACCGCTCATCTGCCTGCGAGTCCCTACACCACCACCGAGGCTGTTACCAGCGTTGATTCGGTAATAATCGTTATTCTCCAGACGCTGACTCCAGCTGGCGTTTTGCGAATAACGGTCATTGCTGATGCTGCCGTTATAGCCGGCAGTGCCGGAACCTAACGGCATGGTGAGTGAGATATAAGCGCTGTCGTCTTTGCGCCCATTAAACTCGCTGCGCACCGCGTTAAGAGACAGCGAGAGATGGCGCCAGTCCCCCAGATCGAAGTATTTATTCAATGAAATGCTGTAACTGTCGTTCGCCGGACGGTTCCAGTAAGTTTGATGCGACCAATTGATATGCGTAGACAGACGCAAGTCTTCGAAATTCTTGGTCGCCTGGATGGTATAGAGCTCTTTACTGTTACCAATGTAACCATCCCGATAACGCATATTCAGATACTCACTCATGGTGAGATAGTCACGTTCAGAGAAGCGGTAACCAGCAAACGTTACTTCACTACTGATTTCGTCAAAACGTTTGGAATAGCTGATACGCCACGATCTCCCGTGCCGGTTCTTGTCTCCAGGGAAGCGTGCGCTGGCATGGGTGACGTCAGCGGACAAGGTACCAAAGACGTTCATGTCGCGCCCTGCCCCGAACGCCATGCTGTTATAGTCCTGAGAAAGAATGCCTCCGCCGTAGAGTGACCAGGCGTTAGAGAGACCCCACGAGAGTTCACCTGTGGCGAAGTACGGCCCTTGAGTGCCGTGGTTATAGTCGCGCGGGCGACCGCTCGTCAGCTTGTAGCGCAGCTGGCCTGGTCGCGTCAGGTAAGGAACCTGGGCGGTATCGACCGAAAATGTCTGGACGGAACCATCCTGCTCCTCCACCCGCACATCCAGCCTCCCGCTCAGGGCGCTGCTCAGTTCCTGAATCCGAAATGGCCCGGCCGCAACCGTACTTTCATAAATAACTCGCCCCTGTTGGCTAACAGTGACTTTGGCATTCGTTCGCGCAATACCGGATACTTCAGGCGCATAGCCACGCAGTTTCGGAGGAAGCTGACTTTCATCGCTGACCAGCGACAAACCGGTATAGCGCCACGAATCAAAAAGATCCGAAGAGAGGTAATCTTCACCGACGGTTAGCTTTGACATAATGCCAGGCAATGCGCGATAGGCGTAGAAACGACTCCAGTCGAAATTGCGCGAGGAACTGTTCGGACGCCCAGTCGTATTGTAATAACTCCCCTGGTAATCCCCACGCAGACGCCAGGCTCCAAGGTTCACCCCTGTGGTACCGCTGAGGCTGGCGCTTTGGTTCTGGTTACCCTGGCGCGACCAGGTAACGTTGGTATTCAGGTTATAGTCGACCATCATCCCCGGGATGCCATTCTCCCAGCGAGAAATGGGCAGCCATGAGGCATCCTGGTATTCAAGCCACGCCTGAGGTACTGAGATTTGGAGAGAGGATTCAGACAAGTCGCCGTGCAAAACGACGCCGTCAAGAGCGATAAAGTCAGCACAGTGGCCGTCGTCGTGCCATTTAATCAATTTGAGCGCATCTTCTCGCAAACCGAGCAGTTCGACCTGCGCGGGTGTCAGGCAGGCTTCGACGACCATCTGGTCGTCCCGCGGTCGTTCAACAAAGGAAATTTCCTGGTCAGAGATGCCATGATCATTCAGGCGCATGCTCAGCGTGTAGGTCCCGGGCATAATATAACCAACCCGAGAAAAACGAGATAAATCGATATTTTCGCGATCTTCCGAGTCTAAAATATCCATATTAAACTCTACCGCCACTACCGGTGATGTAGAACCAAAAATGGCAATAGCAATGTAAACACCCAGACGTCGCAGGTAATAGGCTGGTGGTCTGCTTTTTTTCATTTTTTTAAATCCATTTATTGCCTGGTAGAATTCACAGGTGGGAAATGTCAATTCCGGAAATAATTTGGATGAGGAGCCCATCCATTTTTATCATTAGTATTTCCCGTTACTGATAGGTCACCATATAGCGAATAATTCCGTACCAGTCACCTTCCGATAATGGTTTTCCGCTGCGCACCAGCGATAATAAATAACGCAGCTCATTATTATCGTTTTGTAGCATGACTGCCGGCATCGCTTCGTCAGCTCGGGCCAGATCGCCGACCTGGCTATGAATACGTAATCCAAGCCCCTGAGCCGCACCGTGCACTTTAAAAATATCAGGGCGAAACATCTCTGTTTCCCCACCAAATGTAATACTTACGCTTTGCCACAAACCGCCTGTACTGCGCTCCAGTGAACAGTTCACCAGACGTACAGCAAAGGGCTTGATCATTGCTTTTCCTTCCTGGTCCAGATCGTTATATGAGATAACCCCGAACGGAATTTCCTGCCAGACGTCGTCAGTATGAATCGAACAGGCCGATTCCTGAATTTGACCATTCATCGTGACAAGACCCATTCCATGATCGGATGCCACCGACAGTGGAGATATCCCTAATAACAAACTTAATGCCAGAACACGCGAATTTTTTACCATGACTGTGCTCCTGAATATCGGGCTGCAGATGCAGCCCGAATAAAGCTACATGAGAACAGGGCTCGCCTTATTCATATGCCAGGGTAAAGTTGGTTACCGCTTCAAAATCACCCGGAGTTACGCTGGTAACGCCAGAGATTTTTTCGAGATAAGCACTAAAGCTCAGGGTATTGTCGCCAATGCCCAGGCCACGACCAGAACTTGGTGTTAATAAAGTCAGCATTTGGCCAGCATAGTCCTGAATACGAACGCCTGCGCCAGCTGCTTGACCAGTAATTGCCAGCATTGACATATCACCCGGGACATTTCCGCCTGCAAAGGTGACTTTTACGGTATTGAACAGCGGGTCACCGCTTGCATCTAGTTCAAACGAGCAGTTTTCCAGCTCAATGTCGAACGGACGCGGAGTTGAAATACCACCGTTATTCAAATGTGTATTGGAAATCTGACCTAATTCAATACGCTGATCGCCGTAGCCATTTTTAATTGAGCATGGCGCATCGATGATAGAACCCCAGAATGTGACTTTGCCGCTTCCCTGATCGGCCTGAGCTGCGAAAGAGGCGACACCCATAGTAAGAACAACAGCAGATGCGATTTTGCTAATTTTCATAATACATTCCGTTATATTAAAAGTTACTGGATAACCATCATGAAAATAACTTCCAAAGAGAAACATTGGTATTTTGAATAACAAAATACGTTATATCTTCTTGAGTTACGTTTATTCCTGACAGCGAAATCATACTAACGCGAAAATCCCGACAGCTAAACATATGTATCTGCAAAAACGATGATTACGAGCTAACGATTTCACATAAAATAATTTATCAGGATAAAATCCTGGCAAATGATTTAGCCACGACAATATATGCGTAATTATTACAAAAAATTTAAAATAATTTTATGACCCATTTTAGATGGATCAAGATCACATATATGAAAAATATAATTACATTACATTTCAGCAAGTTAAAGAAAATTACGATGTTTTTCAGACAATAGGATTCCTCTATGAGAAAATTCCTAAACAACTATTTTAAATGAGAGCGGAAATTCTGAAAAATCCTATAAATGGGCAGGGGTTTTCTTTATTGGAGTAAGCAAGGACAGACATTATTTTACCGTTTGGTCAAAAATCGGCCTCGCGGTTGTGTAACACTATAGATATGTCGGAGTGGGGATCATGATCCACAGCAAAGTCTTCTTCAGTATATGGCAATATGAGAGGGAGGGTATAAACAGCTAATGCAGATAGCGCGCACATCATCACTCTACATTACAGGACGAGAGAGTGACGATTTTATCCCCCGACATGAAGAGGTGTTATTTTGCCTGTTCCTTGTTATTCTGCTGAATTGTTGTCCAGGTGATTATCATTCAGCGTGGTGATTCTTCAGACGCTGCCCTGGCGCTTGCCGACTCATACTCCAGATCAAAAACGCGGAGAGCGGCAACCCCATTCACACCTGTCCTGCAGGTGTTTTTTCCACAGGGAGATTAACCGTGAGATTTGCATCAGTGCCTTTCAATCAAAATCAGGTGGGATGGCCGCTTAATGAAGAAGATCTTTATCGACAGCCCTCGCTGAGCGGCGACATTAAAGCCGACTGGGTGGTTATCGGCTCCGGCTATGCCGGCGTAAGCTTTGCCCGCAGGCTAGCCAACCTCAATCCGCAGCTGAACATCGTGCTCATCGACGCCGAATGCGCCGCGACCAGCTCCTCGGCCCGCAATTCGGGCTTTATCATTGGTCTGCCGCATAATATCGGCAGCTCTACCGCTGAGCTGAAAAAAGCGCAGGACTACCGCGCCCTGCTCCAGGAGGGGATCCGCCTGCTCGATGAAACGGTGACCGAGCACCAGATTGAGTGTGAGTGGGAAAACGTCGGGAAATATCACTGTCAGATAGATCCCACCAGCGAAACCATCATGCAGGAGTACGTGGATAATCTGCAGCTCATGCAAGAACCTTACAGCATGCTAAACAGCGAAGAGCTGTTTCAGAAGTTAGGTACACGGATTTACAGTAAAGGTATCTATACTCCCGGCTGTATTCTGGTGAACCCGGCAAAGTTAATTGCCGGACTCGCGCGCCATTTGCCGGATAATGTGACGGTTTACCACCAGACCCCGGCGCTGGCGATAAATAGCGAAAATGGTGGCATCCGTGTCACCACCCTGCAGGGCACGATCCGCGCAGGTCAGGTCATGCTGGCCACCAATGCGCTCTCCCGCGAACTCTCTCCAACAATGACTCGCCAGGCGTCGATGGCGACCTATGCCAGCATCACCGCTCCGCTTAGCCCCGAGCAGCGTCAGCGTCTGCCGGCGATGCAAAGCTGGGGACTAACGCCGGTGAACGCGATCGCTGGCGCTACGCTGCGCTATACCCACGATCATCGTTTTCTGATCCGCCAGCATGTCGATCCTGCGCTGCGCGGCATGATTACCGCCGGACAAACCGCCAGGGCGGCGCGGCAGCATCAGGCGCTATTTCGCAATGCGTACCCGCAGCTGCAGGATGTGCCGCTGGAGCGGACCTGGTCCGGGACTATCAGCGTGACCCGCAACGGCGCGCCGGTCTGGGGAGAGCTTGCGCCGAAGGTATGGACAGCCGGAGGCTGTAACGGCGCCGGGGTATCCAAACAAACCATCGCCGGGACGCTTCTTGCCGATCTGGCGATGGGGCAGGACAACCCGCTGATCGCCGCCATGCAGTCGCTCGGCCAGGCAAACTTTATGCCGCCATCCCCATTCCTGGATGTCGGCGTAGCCGGGGCGTTATTGAAAGAGCGCTATATGGGCCGTAAAGAAACGGCCATGTAGTCTCCCGGGAGGGGGACACACAGGTTTCAGCAGCATAGCTGAAACCTGTTGGTCGGTTAGTCAGGGATGGTTTCCCCTTTACGCAGGGTCAGGACTTCAAATCCATCGGCTGTAACCGCAACGGTATGCTCCCACTGCGCGGACAGCTTTTTATCGCGGGTGACCACCGTCCAGCCATCTTTTTTGGTTTTAATTCGGCTGTCGCCCTGATTCACCATCGGTTCAATGGTAAATACCATCCCCTCTTTAAGCACGGCCCCGGTCCCCGGCGCGCCATAGTGCAGAACCTGGGGATCTTCATGCATCTCTCTCCCGACGCCGTGGCCGCAATACTCTCTGACCACGCTATAACCGTTACTTTCGACATAAGTCTGGATCGCATGGCCGATATCGCCCAGCGTCGCGCCCGGCCTGACAACCTTGATCCCTTTCCACATCGCTTCGTAGGTTTTCTGCACCAGCCGACGGGCCAGCGGCGAAACGTCGCCAATCAGGTACATTTTGCTGGAATCGGCAATCAGCCCCTCTTTTTCCAGCGTAATATCCACGTTCACAATCATGCCGGATTTCAGATGTTCGCTCTCCTTTGGCATACCGTGACAAACCACTTCATTAATCGACGTATTCAGCACGTAGGGGAAATCATACTGCCCTTTGCTGGCGGGGCGTGAATGCAGATCGTTGACGATAAAATCCTCCACCCGGTTGTTGATGGCCATGGTGGAGATCCCGGGCTGAATAAAGGTATCCAGCATGTCGAAAACCGAAGCCAACAGCTCACCTGCTCGGCGCTGTCTGGCCAGTTCGTCCGCGGTCTTAATGGGAATTGATAGCATTGATCACCTCCAGCAACCGGTCAGAGCCGGACTTGAGCATCATCAGCTTGATTTGCTGATGGTTAAGTTTGGGATAGAGTTCGCTCATCATACCCAGACGGATCCAGTACTCCGCCTGGGCGTTGACCGAACGCGACATCGCCTTACTGGCGTCACGAATATCGTCGTGCAGCAGGTCGGAAATTTTTACAATGCCCATTTATACGTACCGTAACGTTTTATATATGTTTCGTATATTACGCCACCGCGATCAAGCTGACAACGTTTGCCGTCAGAAAGCAGAAAACGGGGTTGCGGTTCTTATCACCTGCGCTAAGGCTGGTTAACGTTCACAGCCACTATCTGGATGTTCCGAGGTTCAACAACGGTGCCCTTCGTCGTCACAAATGCATTGTGGACGAAATCTCCGCTCTCTTTATCCATCAGCGCAATATGAGGTTCATCATGCAGGATATTTTTATGTCCCCACGCCATCAGGGAAAACAGGATCGGCGCCAGGCTGCGGCTTTTTGGCGTAAGGATGTACTCATAACGTTCGCGCGCCCCTTCTTCCTGATAGGGCGTTTTGCTCAGTAAACCCAGTTCCGTCATTTTCTTTAACCGGTTTGCCAGCGTCTGTTTAGGCATTTTTGTATGCGAGCGGATCGTTTCAAAGCGGGTCACGCCGTATAAAGCTTCTCTTAAAATCAACAAAACCCATTGATCTCCCAGGACTTCCGCTGCCGCAGAAAGTCCGCAAAGCTCCGGTAACAGGTACGGAACTGAATTATTTTTTGACATGTTCGTTTTCGCCCTCTAATCTGAGTATGAATTTTAGACCTAAATTACTAAGGAGAATACAATGCCCTTCGTCAATGTACAAACCATTAAAGGAATGATGAATCCGGCGCAAAAAAAAGAGCTCTTACGCCGCATGACCGATCTGATTGTCGAAATTGAAGGGAAAGGCGATCCCGAATTCCGTCGTTCAGTCTGGGTTCGCATTGATGAGCATGAGCCGGAACAGTGGAGTCTGGGCGGCATGCAGCCCACGGCTGAAGCGATCGCGGCAAAATTTTCATCGCCTAAGGCGTCATAACCTGATGGCGTTTTAACGCGTCATCCCTGCGGGAAATTGCGGACAACTTTTATGTCCGCTTTTACGCCGCCCGACGCACGCTCAAAAACGGTCATAAACCGACGCTCCGGGGCTTATTTTACGGAACACACCACGGTCGCATGATCCCACCATGGGTTCTCATTGACGTTCACCTCAAGCACATCAAAATGTTCATTGCGGATCTCGTCCAGCAGAGCCTGGAGCGGCCGCAGCGTACGCCAGGGTTGACCCTCTTTGAGCAAATGATGGCGAACGGGATCATAAGCGGCCATGTCTTCGGGGTGACGCGGAGTTCCGCACATGGAACCGATGACAAACCGTCCTCCCGGCCTGAGCAATCTTCTGACTTCCGCAAAGCAAAGATGCCGGGCTTCGTCAATCAGGCAATGCGTACAGCTGCCATCGATAATGAGCTCAAAGGTCGCATCCTGGCACTGATGAATATGGCAGACATCCCCGACAAAAAATTGAGCCGCGAGCCCCGCTTGCTGAAAACGATTTTCTGCCCAGCGGATCGCGGTTGCAGACAAATCTATCCCCCACACGGAATAGCCTCGTTCAGCAAAATACTGCGCTGCCATAGCGCCATTCCCGCACCCCAGTTCAAGGACTGGCGTTCCCGGCTGGGGAAAGTACTGCTGTAAATCAAGCCAGCTAAACACCCGTTCCTGTTGTGTCTTGGCCCTTAAATAACCCTCGCCAGCCCAGGCGATGGCGCCATTTTCCAGCAGCTGCCGATACTTTTTTTCATAGGGATTCATCGTAAAGACGCCTTTTTTTAGCCACAACGCACGCCACTCTACTCTCTATCGCGCAAGAAGAGATCCCCCCGTTTTTAGCGACTCCCCGTTACCTTGAGCAGTAATTGCTCAATCACGCTGATGATGCTTCTGACCCGCTGCGGAATAAAGCGGGCGTCAGGGTAAACCGCATAGAGGAAGCGATCGGGTAATCGCCAGGCGGGTAACACCGGCACCAGCCTCGCGGATTGCAAAGCGTTGGCTGCGAGGGGCAACTGCATGCCACCAATGCCAATACCGGACTCCAGCGCCTGCAACAGCGCTTCGCTGGTGTTAGCCCGAAACACGGTATTGACTTTCACATCGACCGTTTTATCACCCGAGACCAGCCGCAGCGGCGCGTCCTGCGCGATGCCGCTGAAACGTACGTGCGGATGGGCAGCCAGTTCGCTCACGCAATGCAGTTCTTTAAAACCCGGGGCGGCAAATAGCGCGGTTTCAATACGCGCCAGAACGCGCGCCGCATGCCCTTGAGGCGGTTCACTGCTTAACCGCAGCGCGACATCCACCCCTTCCGTAACCAGATCGGCAATACGGTCATCAAGCGAAAGCGTCAGATGCAGCCCGGGGGTCATTTTCTGCAGCGCCAGCAGATGCGGCAAAAAGATCTGTCCCAGACCGCTCGGTAGCTGCACATGTACCCTGCCTTGCCGCTGACTATCGCTGGGGTTTAAGCGCCTTTCAGCGTCGCGCATCGCTTCCAGCAAAAGCTGCATATCGCGCCGGTAGCTTTCCCCCTGCTCGGTCAACGCCATCGCCCGCGTCGTTCGATGCAGCAAGACCACCCCGAGCTCCTCCTCCAGCGCCGCGATCTGCTGGCTGACTGCGGATTGTTTCATCCCGCACTGGCGGGCCGCCGCCGAAAAAGAACCCGCTTCGACGACGCGCAGGAAGGTGGCAATGGCGTTGAGCTTATTATTCATTTAATGATTCTTCTTATAAGTACCATCGATTTTATGGGGTATTCGTGAAATAAATAATATATCACACTGCCTCCGTCCCCCATCTGGAGAAGCAACGTGAATAAGAAACCGCAACCCAGGATCGCGCTGGTCGCCGGCGCCAGCGGCATTGTAGGCAGACAGCTGGTCAAAACGCTGTTGCGCCATCGGTGGGAGGTTATTGGCCTCAGCCGCCATGCATCGCCCCACCCGGATAACATTCCCGTCATCAACGTCGATTTACTCGATGCGCGGCACAGCGCGCAGAAACTGCAATCGCTCAACGGGATCACCCACATTTTTTACAGCGCATGGGTGAACGCCGCGAACTGGACGGAAATGGTTGAGCCGAACGTCGCCATGCTGCGCCATCTGGTCAGTAACATTGAGAAAACCTCACCGCTGCGGACGGTAAGCCTGATGCAGGGATACAAAGTCTATGGCGCGCATCTTGGTCCGTTCAAAACCCCGGCGCGAGAAAGCGATCCCGGCGTACCCGGGGCCGAATTTAATGCCGCTCAGCTCACATGGCTCAGCCAGTTCCAGCGCGGAAAAACGTGGCGCTGGAATGCGCTCAGGCCTGGCGTGGTCGGCAGTACGATGCCCGGCAATGCCATGAATCTCGCGCTGAGCATCGCGCTCTACGCATCGCTGTGTCGGGCGCAGAATTTACCGCTGCGCTTCCCCGGTTCGGAACAAACCTGGCACAGTATCGTCGATCATACTGATGGCGGATTGCTGGCGGATGCCACGCTGTGGGCCGCCACCTCGCCGCAGGCGGAAAATCAGGCGTTCAACGTCAATAACGGCGATCTCTGGCGCTGGTGCGAGCTGTGGCCGCGCATCGCCGACTGGTTTGAACTGCCCTCCGCGCCGCCGGTCAGGCTCTCCTTTCATCAGCTGTTTGTTGATTACCGCGCGCAGTGGCGCGAACTGGCCGGGCAGGATCTGGTAGAGGCGGATATTTTACGGCTCAACGACGGTACGTTTGCCGATTTCGTCTTTAGCTGGAACTACGACATGTTTGGCGATGGCAGCAAACTACGCCGGGCGGGCTTCACGGAAATGCAGGCCACCGACGACATGTTTTTCCGCCTGTTCGCTCAGCTGAGAGCCGCACGCGTTATCCCCTGAAACAACATGCTTTAACCGTCAGCCGTCGTCGCGCGAGCAATCTACGATTCAGTTTTTCGTCCCTTCCTCGCGCTTCGACCGCTGACTTACCCCCCGCTTACGATTAATCATAAAACGATAAAAGTTTATTGTAAAACAATAAACACCAGGATAATCTGCGCGCACTTTCACCGACACAATTGCCAGGAGAGGTAAGTCATGGACAGAAGAATGCTGCGCGGGGGTTTACTCGCAGGGGTGCTGTTGTGCACACGGGCGATGTCAGCCGAGATCTCCGGATTTGCCGGGCTGGGAGCGTCGGTTGCGCCACTCTATTCGGGATCCAGCCGCTACGCCCCCGGACCGCTGCTGACGGCTGGAGTGACATGGCGGAGTCAGGACTTTGGTACGTTTGCGCTCACCAGCAATGACTTCAACTGGGATCCGGCGCCGAATTCCCCCTTTTCCATGAGCCTGCAGGTGACCAGCGACGGCGGGCGCAAAGAGACCATTAACTCCCCTTTTTCCGCCAGGAAAAATCATGACCTACGTGGAATGGGCGATCTTCCTGCCACCGTAATGGCCGGAGTGCGACTGCGCTACCGGCAGGACGGCTGGTCCGCGTGGGCCAACGCTCTAACCGCAACGCAAAAACGGCATTACGGCGGTGAAGCGCTCGGCAACCCGGTAACCGCTTCAAGTGGGGCTGAAATGACCCTGTTGCGCTGGCGTGACGGCGCGCTCGCGGTCGGTGGTGATATCACCTGGGCCAGTCGCGGGTATCTACAGGGGCACTATGGCATCAGCGCGCGTCAGGCAGCACAAACCGGGTTTCCTCCCTATTCACCCTCTGCCGGATGGCAAAACGGCGGCGTTTATAGCGAACTCACCTGGCATCTGACCGACCTTCTCTCTGCCGGTTTTAACGGCCGCGTCGAGTACTTATTTAGCGAGCCGGGTAAAAGCCCGCTGGTGCGCAGTCGGGTCCAGTACACCCTGTCTTCACTGCTGTTATATTCATTTTAAGGAGAAAATATGATCGGGTATCGTTATCGCAGAGACCGGCAAATTCTGTGTTCAGCCCTGGCCTTTATCGCCATGATTGCGACAGGCATTTACTTGCAACCCGGTTTCCGCCCATTGACCGCGGAGGTTTCCGGGGACAAAGCGCTGGTTGCCTTTTTAACGCCGCTGCTTAAAGGCGCGCACGGTCACGTCGCCGCCGCGCTCATCACCCCAGATGGCGTTCGCTATGGCCTCTGGGGCGCTGATTACGCCAGGCAATATGAGATTGGCAGCCTGACCAAAACCATGACCGCCAGCCTGCTGATCGATGCCATCCAGCGCGGAGAAGTCACGCCAACGACGCGGGTCGGCGAGCTGGTGCCGGAACTTGTCGGTCCGGCGAGGGACATCACCCTCGAGGAGCTGGTATCGCATCGATCCGGTTTGCCGCCGTTCGCCGCTTCGCTTACGCAAAAAATCGCCATGCTGACCGCCATCGTTAGGCGAGAAAATCCGTGGCGCTACGACCGTGAGGACCTGCCGAAAATGATTAATCTGGCGCGGATACCGACGGTTAAAATTTTCGATTATTCCAATTCGGGGTTTGCACTGCTGGGGTTGGCGCTGGAACGCGCCTCGCACCGGCCCTTCGCACAATTGCTGGAACAGCGCCTCTTTGCGCCGATCGCGATGAGTCATTCACTCGTGGCGCAAGAGACGACGCCGCCGGATGCAGCGTTTGCTCCGGGCTGGTCAGCTTCCGGTTTACGCGAAGCACCGTGGATTTCAAACGCTTTCTCGCCCGCGGCCGGGGTACGTTCCACCATTGCCGATATGACGAAATACGCCCAGGCGCTTTTGGCGGGAAAACTGGCCGGAAGCCAGGGCATGACGCCGCGGTTTGCGACTGACGATCCCGACTCACGGGTAGGCTATTCATGGTTCACCACCCAAATCAAGGGGCGGGATATCATCTGGCACGACGGTCAGTCAGCGGGCTATGCCGCCGTCATGGTCTTCGACCCCGAGCGTAAAATCGCCGTCGTAATCCTCTCGGATACCGCCTGGTCTGTAATTGCGCCAGCCATCAAACTCCTGCTCTCCACGCCATCCGCCGTTAAGGAAAACCAATGAACTGGATTAATATGCTGTGGGCGATATTGACGCTACTGTCAGTGGTGGTCTTTATTTCCGGAAGCGGGTTCGCGCAGCGCAAAATACGCTTTATTAATTATGTTCTCTTTACGTTCATCGTTATTTATATTGCCGAGTCATTACAAACGATCGATAACCTCAGCAAGCCAGGCTATCTGATGCGGATGTTGACCTGGACAATACAGGCGTCGTTTATCGCCATCAGTCTGTTCGATGTCTGGCAGCGTCCGTGGTTCCACGTCCCGACCCGCCGGGCGGCCGGTCTGCACGTTGTCTTATCTCTGATACTTATGTCATGCTTAGGCGTGCTGTTTCTGTAATCGCGCCATTGTTCAGGAAGGTTAAAGGTGAAAAACACTCGCAACAAACTTAGTCTGTTCTTACTGGCTGGAATATTACGGCTATTTTTTATTCTGGCCCTTATTACGCCTGCGTGGATCTATTTTACCGGCGAATCGTTTTTCCTCGCGAATATGCTGCAATTTGCCGAGGTTCCGCTCGGTAATGAAAGCGGTCTGACGGCACCAACTTTTAAACTGCTGGCGCTGCTGGTGCTTCTCTATTTACCCGCAGGGTTGTTCGCGTGGGCAATCTGGCAGGGGATCCGCGTCACTCAATACGTCAGAAAGCGCACCATTCTGAGCCTCGACCTGGCGCTGAGGGTACGCAAAATAGCGCTGGCGATGCTGGGGATGGGGATCCTGCTGCCGCTGTTTCGCTTCCTGGTGCCGCTGGTTTTTTACTGGCCGCACCCCTACACCCAGATCGTTCTTTTGCTGAGCGATTTTGTTCTGCTGCTGACGGGCGGCTTGTTATTTGTGACGTTTCACTCCATGCTCGAAGGGATCAGAGCGGAAAATGAGAATAAGGAGTTCATCTGACTATGGCGGTAGTGGTTAACCTGGACAAATTGCTGGTGGAGAGAAAAATGACGTCCAGAGCGCTGGCGGCCTACGTAGGAATTACCGAGCAGAACCTGTCTTTGCTCAAATCCGGAAAGGTGAAAGGCATCCGCTTCGATACGCTGGCAAAAATCTGCCAGGCGCTGGAGTGCCAGCCAGGCGATATTCTCGCCTGGGAGGCGGATTAACGTCCTTTTTCGATCGTGCAGGCCCACTGCGGGCTCATACTGCTCTGGCTGGTGGCGATTTGCAGCGACAGGCTGGCGTCAAGGGTATGCGTGACGCTGTATTCAAGCACCACATCATCCAGATCGCGGGCCACCCGTTCAATTCGAAACAGCGGCACACCCGGTTTAATATTTAACAATCCTGCCGTGCGGCTATCGCAGCACACCGGCGTATAGCGCTCCGTGGCGTTGGCCGGTGAGTAACCGAACGTTTCCCGCAGCTGCTTATACAGCGATCGGCTGCCGTCCACGTGGCTAAGATCGTTATAGATACGGCCATTGAGCCACGTCAGCACATGGCCAACCGGCCGATCTCCCTGCACTAACAACCGTTCCAGGCGCATCAGCTGGCAGCCTAAATCCAGCCCCATTTGCTCCGCCACCTGGCGGTCGGCCATGGTCGAAATCAGCGACAGAACTTCCACGGCTATCTCGCCCGGCGGGGCAAAGGTCGTCAGTACATCCGGGAGGTCGGTGTAGTATTTCTGCAGCGCATCGCGGTTGATAAACGTCCCTTTACCCTGCTCGCGGTACACCATGCCAATACTGGCCAGCGAATCTATCGCCTGTTTAATGGTGCCGCGCGCCACCTTAAACTCCCCGGCGAGCAGCAGTTCGCCCGGGAGTTTATCGTCATAGGTAAAAGAGAGGATCCGCTGCAGGATAACGTCTTTTATCCTTAAATAGAGAGGGAGTCCATCCGACTCAAACATACTTGTGCTCCAACTCAGAGGTAGTGTATCTGGCTCCTGTAAGCGCTAAGTATATCCTGATTTATCGCCTGATTACCGTCTATGTTTGCGCTGGCGAGAATGGGCGGTATATGCTCATTTTCCAGCATGATTTCGCATATCCGTAATACCAGGCTGTTGGCGATGGCAGCGCCCATGATGGTAGAGAGCGGTGCGGCTTTTTGCGCCATCCCCGGCAGGCTCACCGCCGCATCGCCATACTCGCAGTGGTTATCAATGGTGATATCGGCCACATCCACCAGCAGTTTGCCGCTGGAGTGGCGAGAGGTCACGCGCGCCGCCGTCGCCAGGCTGGTAATCGCGATAACCTTTGCGCCGCAGGCTTTCGCCGCCAGCGCGACGTCAATGGTAATGGCATTCCGCCCGGAAACCGAGTGGATCAGCAGCGTATCTTCAGCCCTTAGCGGCGACTGCTCCACCAGTACCCGGCCGAGGTTTTCCACATTTTCCACCGCGCTGGTGAGGGTTAACGGCCTGACGTTAAGCATTAGCGCAGGGGTAAAAAGCGGATTGATGATGGCCAGACCGCCCGCGCGATAGCTCATCTCCTCCGCCAGAATCCCGGCGTGGCTGGCGCCAAAGACGAAGATGTTGCGCTGCCCCATAATGCTGTGGGACATGATTTCCGCCGCCCGGGTGAGTTCATCGGGGCGCTGCTCAAGAAAAGCCAGCTTCTGGCGGATCTGACTGTAGTACTGTTTCAGTGCCTGACTCATAGACTTCCTCCCGATATCAGAACGCCAGCAGGCGGGTTAAAAGATGAATGACCGGCGCGAGGACAAACATATCGCTGTCGCCTGCCCATAGCGCGGTATCCGGGATCGTATGGTCGATAAAGCCGGTGACGCAGAAATACTGCCCCCAGGCGACCACGGTGGAGGTGATAAACCCCGCCAGCAGCGCGCCTTTATAGCCTCCGGTAATATTGCCGAAGACCCCCGCCGTCCCGGCGTGAAAGAAAATCACGATCATGCTGGGAATAAAGACGTAGCCGGTATAGCGGCCGATCAGGGTCAGCCACAGCAGCGAGCCGACAAAAGCGCCGACAAACCCCAGCACCACCGCGTTTGGCGCAAAGTTAAACAGTATCGGGCAATCCAGCGCCGGTTTTGCGCCGGGGACCAGCCGCGAGCCGATGCCGTTAAACGCCGGCACCATTTCGCCAATAAACATCCGTACGCCAAGCAGCACCACGGCGATGCCGCCGGTAAACATCAGCGATTGTTTGAGGGCATAAATGTAGAAACTCAGGTCGCCCGATTGCGCCAGGATCTCCGCCGCTTTCGGCGTGCCTTTTATCTGCAGAATAAAGGTGCCAATAAAGAACAACAGCGCCATGGTTAACGCGGTCACCACGTTGGAATCGCGCAGAAAACCAAGTTTTTTAGGAACTTTAATATCCTCGGAGCTGATTTTGTTGCGGGCAAATATCTGGCCGAAAATCGCCCCCAGCAGCGCGACCGAGGCGGAAGTATGCCCCAGCGCCACGTTGTCGTTACCGGTGATTTTCCGCACCCAGGGCTGAACCAGCGCGGGCTGTAGGGTCCAGTAGAGCCCCATAATCACCGTTAGCATCAGCGTCAGCTGCACCGCTGAAATAGCGGGCTCGGTGTTCACCATCACCCCGGCAAAGATCATCGTCGTCCAGAACATCATATGTCCTGTCAGGTAGATGTATTTAAAGCGCGTCAGCCGGGCCAGCAGCAAATTAATGGCGAATCCGCCGGCAATGGCGATGGTCACGCTGCTGCCGTAGCGTTCGCTGAAGCGCGCCTGGCCAATAATATTGGTCAGGTTCATCGAGCTAAGCCCGAAGACTTCGGTCCAGATCGGTTGAAATATCAGCAGCGCGGAGACGATAATCCCGGCCCCCGCGCCGATGATCAGAAAGCCCAGAATGCCCTTCAGGGTGCCGGACACAATGTCCGCCAGCGATTTCTTTTGCAGCACCAGGCCCAGCAGCACAATCAGGCCAATTAAGATCGACGCTTCACCAAATATATTGATGGTGATCCAGCGTAGCACGCCAAGAAACTCGCTCATGACGGCTCTCCCGCGGGCAGAATGTTCGCCTGGGTCAGCGCCGCAGTAATTTCGGCGTTATCGATATAGTTGTTCACCACCACCACCGGACAGGACAGATGCTTAAGGTTATCTATCAGTTCCGCGTTGGTTATCACTACATCGGCGTTGGCCGACGCGGCGGAAGAGACATCCATATGTTCCACGGAGGCCTGAATCCCGTGCTGTTTTAACACCGCCTCAACGTTCATTTTTAAAATCAGGCTGGAGCCCATACCTAAACCACAGACTGTCAGAATTTTCATCGCTATTCACTCCGTGTTAATCACGCTACAAACGCTGCGAGCCGCTGGCTAGCAACTGATAAAGTTGTTCTGGGTCGCGAGAATGCATCAGGGTATGCAGGTTATTTTCATCGCTGAGTACGGTCACGATATGCTGGATAAGGTGGATATGCGCATCGCTGCTGGTTGCCGACAACCCCAGCACCACCTGTACCGGGTCGTTTTCCGCATGACCAAACGCCAGCGGTTCGTGCAGCCTGATCGCGCTGATCTGCGCTTTCCTCGCCCCCTGCTCCGGGCGGGCATGCGGCAACGCCAGCCCGGGGGCAATGACAAAATAGGGGCCCAGCTCGCGGTAGCTATCGACCATTGCCTGGACGTACTGCGGGCTGCAGGCTCCCGCGCGGCACAGCGCCTCCCCCGCCTCGCGGATGGCCTCTTCCGGGCAGTTGGCCGCACAGTCGACGTTTATTGCCTGACGATCAATCATAAGAGGCTCCTTGCGCTAAATGCTGGCGGATGGAAACCAGCGTGGTTTCCAGCGCACGCTGGACAAACGCGCGCCCTTTATCTTCACTGGCGGCAGTCGGATCGCCCAGCACCGCATAATCAGAGAACGCGGTCCAGGGTATCGGCTGATAGCGAAAATTCTGCGGAAAATCAGGATAGTGTTGGCGAGCTTCTGTCATGTTGACGAATTCCGGCGCCAGCGCCAGCATCAATGAAGTCTCGATTTCGTCGGCATGCATATAACCGGGATAAGCCACCGCCGAGGTTTGCCGCTTTTTTACCTCCTCATCCATCCCCGCCCAGCTGTAGCCAAGCAGCGTGATGCCCTGCTCCTTAAGCTGGCGGGAAGCGGCTTTAATGGCGTCGAAATTACCGTAATGCGCGTTAATCACCGCCGTGGTGGTGATACCGTAGCTGGCCATGTTTTCCGCCAGCGACACCAGCAGCGAGGTCAGCCGTCCATTACCGATATCAATCGCGCCCGCGTGGCCGCGCAGGGACCAGACCTGGCTGTAGGAAACAACCGGCAGGCTCAGGGCGCACTCGCCCAACTGTTCATCAATCAGCGCGCAGAACCGCTCGGCGAGCAGGTTATCGGTGTCCAGCGGCAGGTGGTCGCCGTGCGGTTCGACGGCGCCGAGCGGCAATAAAGCTATCCGCGCCTTTTGTAGCGCCCGCCGGGCCTCGCGTTCGTTTAAATGATGCAGCTTCATCACGCCTCCTCAGGCAAAAGCGAGGTAACGAGCCGGGTTGTCGACGAAGAAATCGTGCAGCAGCGCTTCGCCGTCAAATCCAGCTTCCCGCGCCTCTTCAAGGAATCTTGGTCGCCAGTCGCTAAGGATAAACTTCAGCCCCAGTCCCCCCTTGCCGTAGTGGGCGCTCATTGATTTACGGGCAAAATCACCGCCGATTAAGATCTGTTTTTGATAACCCCGCTGGCAAAGGGCCAGGATGGCCTGGGTGCGGATATGCTCAGGGTGGTATTTGATGCGGCTGATACCGTCGAAAGAGAGAAACGCCCCGGTGTTGGCGATCTGACGGTGCAGCCAGGGATCGGGGTTGCGATCCATATGGGCAAAACATAAGCGGGATAAATCCAGCCCCCATTTTTTGAAGATCCGCGCCTGCTCGAGTCCCATCGTCCCCATTTCCGTATGGCTGTGCATCGGCGCGCCGGTGCGCTGCTGGGCGCGAACAATAACCTCCATGGTTTTTTCTTCCAGCGGGGAAATGGCGTTATAGCCGGTGCCGCATTTCACCACGCCGGCCCGATGTTCGGTGCCCTCTATCCCCTCAGTGACCTCGCGACAGACGTGTTCAACCAGTTCATCAACCTCTGAATGTTCAATCCATTCGGCAAAAGTCTGCGCTGAGCCCGGCCGCTTGCTGCTCCAGAGAAAACCTTTGTTGAAACCGGCGGTGGCGATGATATGCAGCTGCTGGCGCTGCGCCATGGCGGCGACGGCTGCAGCCTGACGACCATAGTCCGGCGCGGTGGCGTCATAGATGGCGCTGCCTCCCGCCTCACGAAAGTCGCTTAATTCACGCTCTGATGCCTGCGGATCGTCGAGTAACAGATCGTCATCCTGACGCTCGGCCCAATAGGGCGGAATACAGTAGATATGGTCGTGGCTGTAGGTGACGCCCAGCTGATGAGCGGAAATATCCCCGTTTAACGTTCGAATGATGCCCATGTTACTTGCTCCCAGGAACGGATAAGAAGGTGCTTTCAACATAGGCCCACCCCACTTGACCAGTCAAGTGATCAAGTTCGCATCAATCATATTAAATTCTTATCTGTGAGGTAGGTCGACATTAACATTTATGTGACGTTGTCACATAAATAGATTTGGGCTAAAAAAACCGTTACTCATGGAAAAACATACGTATTCCGGTTGAGGTAATTAAATTTATGTTACTTAAATTCAATGGGATACACACTCACAAAGCCAATGCATTCCTGACTAATAATCCATGACTTTGATTAAAATGTTTAATTGAATGAATCGACAAAAAGAGTATTGTTAAAAACAATGATGAGCGGAGATAAATAAATGTTACGAGATTTTTTGAAGGTAGAAAAAGAGGATCGTCTGGTGGAACAGCAGGACGCTAGTAGCGGTAAAGCGAATTCAACCGATGTCACCGAGTGGATTATTGTAAATAAAAATGGTGATAAAAAAGGCCGGGTGGCGTTATTCAATCAATTTACCACCCGTCGTTCCTATTGCGTGAATTACCGCATCACCCAGTTTGATAATAGCGGCAAAGTGGTTGTCGACCGGCTGGCGGAATCAATCTGATCCCGGGAATCGTTATCACGCCTGTGTTCCGCGCCTTTAGCCCGGCCCGTCGCTGGCGGCGGCCAGCAGCGGCACAATCACATCGCTGAGCGGCGTGGGAATATGGTAAATACGACCATACCGCTGCACGACTCCGTTGCGAATATCCCACTCTAGCGGCAGCCCGGCCTCGCGGTCGGTGAGGATTGAGGTACTTAAGTCCGGAGGCGCGCGATGGAAACCGGCGAGAATTTCCTGCACTACGCCATCGTCCAGGCTGGCGCCTGCGGCGCGCGCCACCGTCAGTCCTTCCTGCAGATAGGCTAAAGCCAGCGCCGTGATATCATCGCGGGCAAACATCCCTGCCCGCCTCCCCGTCAGCACCATCAGACCAGCGACCGCATTCTGCAGCAGTTTGCGCCACGCAACGGAGAGGAAATCAGCGCTGACGTCCACTTCACAGCGGGTGTCCCGTAGCGCATGCTTCACCCGTTCAGCCCCCTGAACATCGGGCAGCGTCAGCCGCGGTTTCGCCCGCAGCCAGACTGACGCTTCCGGTTCACGCTGTGCCGGGAACCAGACGACCGATGGCAGCACGGTCGCTTCCGCGACGTAAGGCGCGAACTGCGTCTTTTGTTCAACGCCGTTCTGGAGCACGCATACAACCGTGCGATCGTGGCAGAGCGCTTTCAGCCACGGCGCAATCGCCGCAATTTGCGTTGCTTTTACCGCCACAAAGACCAGGTCTACCGGCGCGGCGACCGATGCCGGTTCCGTCACGACGGGGCCCGGCACCACAATCTTCCCGCCATCGAAACGCAGCGACAGCTGCGGGTGCGCACGGCGGCCGCATACCAGAGGCGTACGGCCTACCTCGTGCAGCGCAGCGGCGATGGTGGTACCAATTGCGCCCGGGCCTATCAGCGCAATGGTAGGTTCTTCAACTGTCATCTATGCCTCCAGGCCGCTTCCGGCCCCTAAGATTTCATGGGTACGTAACATAAACGCGACTTCGTTCGCATTACCATTTTTTTCATATGGGTAATCTGAATGTGTGTGTCAGCGTACACACTTATCACCATCAACAAGGAAGGTACATGTTTCCAGAATACAGAGAGCTAATTTCTCGATTGAAAACCACGCACCCGCGCTTTCAGTCGCTATTCGAAAAACATAATGCACTCGATCACGACATTTCCCGCATAGAAGGCGTCGACGGTAAAGGATACAGTCTCGAGCTCGTACATATGAAGAAAGAAAAACTTCTGTTGAAGGATGAAATGCTGAAAATCCTCCAGCATGAAAGCCTGAATCAGGTCTGATATGTGTGCAAGGCCGCCGGGTGGCGGCCTTTTTTATCCCGCAGCTACGCGCGGATAAACGCCAGCAGATCGGCGTTAATGACATCGGCGTGCGAGGTATGCATACCGTGCGGAAAGCCGGGGTAAATTTTTAGCTGGCTGTTCGGCAGCAGCTTATCCTGCAGTATGGCGGCGTTTTGATAAGGCACAACCTGATCGTCATCGCCCTGCAGCACCAGTACCGGCAGCGTAATGGCTTTTAAATCCTCGGTCTGGTCGGTTTCAGAAAACGCCTTAATTCCATCATAATGCGCCTTCGCGCTGCCGGTCATGCCCTGCCGCCACCAGTTCTGAATGGTGCCCTGGGACACCTCCGCGCCATCGCGGTTAAAGCCATAGAACGGACCGGACGCCACGTCGAGATAAAACTGCGAGCGGTTGGCGGCCAGCGCTTTGCGAAAACCATCAAATACCTCAATTGGCGTACCGCCAGGATTGCTCTCCGTTTTTACCATCAGCGGCGGAACCGCGCTGATAAGCACTGCTTTAGCCACTCGTCCCTGCGGCTGACCATACTGCGCAACGTAGCGCGCGACCTGCCCGCCGCCGGTGGAATGCCCGATATGCACGGCATTATGCAGATCCAGATGCTCCGCCACCGCTGACGCATCGGCGGCATAATGGTCCATATCATGACCTTCACTGACCTGATCGGAACGACCGTGACCGCGTCGGTCAATCGCAATCACCCGGAAGCCTTCTGCCAGGAAAAACAGCATCTGGTTATCCCAATCATCGGCGCTTAAGGGCCAGCCATGATGAAATACGATTGGCTGCGCCTCCTTCGGGCCCCAGTCTTTAAAGAAGATATTGACGCCGTCTTTGGTTGTCACAAATGCCATGTTACAAACTCCTCTATAGAGAAAACAAGGCTGCGGGCCTGACGCCTGCAGTTGGTCGGGGGTAAAGGCTGGATGTTCTGTTCGGTGACGATAGTGTCTCGTTAGGTTTGAAAATGACCTGGCTGGAAAAGTGTAGATGATTTTCGCCGATACGGGAGGCCGGTTGACAGATAATCCTCAGCGGACAGCAATAGCTGCGGCAGAATGGGATATCGCGACGCAATGAAGCTGTCCATATCCTGGACAGCTTCATTCATCATACTGAAGTGAAATAACGATCGGTTTAATTTACGCGCTGCGCCTACTCAGCAGACCGGCTGATAGTCACCATCGCAGCGCCCGGCTGGTCAAGCGATTTAAGCCCCTCGACCACCCGGCCAAGCTTTACCAGCCCCGGCGAGTGGCGAAAATCCTCGCGAAAAATGGCCAGATTGCCCCACGGCGCGTAATAGGCGATGTCGCCGCGCCGTGGGGTCATTGAAGCGCCAGAATCCGCACGGCGCAGTTTCGTCGGCAGCCAGGCGATCTTTTCCGTTGAACCATAATCCTCAAGCTTCACCGTCATCGGCAGCTGCGCCAGGAACGCATTAGCCGCAGCGCTCTCATCCAGCAAGCCGACGACCGTGACGCCTTTAAATACAAACTCAATCTTCACCGCGTTCTCCCTGCCGGCGGCGGATGCCGCGCCCGTCATCATGATCAAAATGGATAGCACCGCACCGAGCGTTTTCAGCATCCGCTCACCCTACCAGGCCGCGAGCGCGCAGGACTTCACTGACCACCGCTACTGCTGAAAAGGCGTTTGGCCAGCCGGCGTAGAAAGCGGCATGCGCAACGACCTCTCCCGCCTCTTCCGCGGTGAGGCCATTATCCATCGCCCGGTTAAGGTGGTAGCCAATTTGCGCGCTTTGCCCGGCGGCAATCAGCGCGCTGACCGTCACCAGGCTGCGGTCGCGCGGCTTCAGCCCCGGTCGCTGCCACAGGTCAAGAAACAGCGGTTGCGTCGTAAACTTCACCAGTCCAGGGGAAATCGCGCCGAAGTTCTGTTCTACGGTTGTTGAACGCTGGTTTTCCACCGCCTGATTAAGAGGGAGTAGCTCCGGGGAGGCAGCAGCCAACTGCTCGCGTCCAATACCGCGCGCAAGAAAAATATCTTTCATCACCGCAACGGCGGACATCGCGCTGGGCCAGCCGGAATAAAAAGCCAGATGAGTGACGATCTCAGAGATTTCAGCCGCTGTGACCCCGTTATTCAGGGCAACATCAACGTAATGTTTTAGCTCCGCGGGCTGGTGACGGGCGATAAGGATCGCGACGGTCACGATGCTGCGATCGCGGCGCGAGAGTTCGTTTCGCGCCCAAAGATCTTCTGTCAACACCTCGTTACCGAAACGGGCAAGCGCCGGCGCGACGGATTGAACATCTTCAACGGACAACAGGGTTGGGCTAAATGGCGCCATTTTTTTACCTCTTTTTTCTTCAGCCAGGACGGGAGCGCCCAGCATCAACGACATGGCGGCAGCGGCAATAAAAGCTTTCACGATAAATTCCTCATCGGCATATTAATTCGTCAGCCTTTCCACCAGCTGGCGCTGGTACTCAGGAAGCCGGCTGCGGCTGGCATTCTCAAAAGCCAGCGGGGGAAGCCAGGTCATGCCCGCGTGCAACGCGCTGGCCTTCATCGGCGTAAAGACGTCGGCCAGGCTAACGCCGATCCGCCCGGACTCGCCGTAGGTGGATTCGCCTCCCGCGGCCGTCGTGACGATCATCATCTCTTTGCCCTGCCATATTCCCGGCCCTACGCTGCCCCAGGTATCGTTCAGCCAGGCCTTCATCATCGGCGTGATGTTGAACCAGTGGGTCGGGAAAATAAAAACGACGCGCGCGTGTTCCCGCATAAGCCGTCGCTCTTCATCGGCATTGATGTTTCGGCTGTCAAAGCCGTAAAGCGCTTCGAGATTGCGTACGGTCACGCCGGGCACGCTTCGCGCAGCGTCCTCCAGACCGTTGGTCATGACCGATTGGCCAGGATAAGGATGAGAGACAATAACCAGCGTGTGAGCCTCTGCGGCACGGCTGGCAGGGGTAAAGCTAAACAGAAACGCGGTGACGGCCAAAAGCCAGAACAGACCGGGAATACAGCGGTAAGAATAGTTCATCAAACTCTCCTTCTCTTTTGCCACAGGGTAAGGCGCGGAATAAGAAGGAGCCAGCCCTCGCTATCGAATGGGGCTGTGAGTTATTTTCATCAATCGGGCTACAGACCCAGCGGTTTCATTTCCCGCACAAGGGAGATTAACAGGCGCAGCCCGGTGGGCACCTGATGACGGCTGGAGTAATAGATATAGAATCCCGGTCCGTATGAGGCCCAGTCAGTCAGCACCAGACGCAGGCGCCCTGCGCTGACGTGCTCTGCTATCAGCGGTTCTGGCAAGTACATCAGGCCGAACCCCTGCAGAATGGCCACCACGCCCGTCTCCGCCAGATCGACCGTTAACAGCGGCGGCACTTTGACGGTGAGCTGCTCTTCGCCACGCTCAAACTCCCATTTATAAATCCGGTTATTTCCCAGACGATTGCTGACGCAGCGGTGCTGGTGAAGATCGTTGGGATGCAGGGGCTCGCCAAAGCGGGCAAGATATTCCGGGGATGCCGCGACCACCCAGCGTACATCGGCGGACAGACGCTGCGCCACCATATCTTCCGGCACGGTTCCGCCATAGCGGATCCCTGCGTCAAACCGCGCTTCCGTCACGTCAACAATGCGGTTGCTGGCCACGATATCCAGCTCAATATCGGGGTAACGTTCAGCAAAAACAGGCAGGATCGGGGCCAGCAGCAGCGTGGCCGCCTCAACGGCGACGTTGAGACGAATATGACCCGCCGGCGAATCGCGGAAGGGGTTGAGCTGTTCAATCGCGACATCGATTGAAGCGAGCGGCTCGCTTACCGCGTTGACCAGGCTTTCGCCGGCCGCCGTCAGAGAAACGCTTTTGGTCGTGCGGTTCAGCAGACGCACGCCCAGTCGCGCCTCAAATCCCTTGATAGCGTGGCTCAGCGTCGATGCGCTCACCCCAAGTTCAACGGCAGCTTTACTAAAATTCTGATGGCGTGCGATGGCGCAAAAATAGATAAGGTCGGCCATATCGGCACGGTTCAAATTCATACGGCCTCGCTAACGTGGTAAAAGATAAGCTAAAAAAACGGTACCTTAATGTGATGCCGCATCGCGGCGATCGTCCGCGAAGGAAAATCACAGACCAGGATGCACGAGTAACCTGCCGGGCAGGTAGGTTTATACTACAGGCTTCAGCCCTGATAAACTGTCCATCCGACCGGAGATAAACCCAATTTATCCGCCAGAGGCGCATTTATGTTACCTGATTGCGATAAAGCCATCGTCCTGCTGCATGAAATCTACGGCATCAATGCGCATATTCAGCGAACCGCCGCGACCTGGCGCAGCCGCGGCTTCGATACGTACACGCCAGCGCTTTTTTCTCACTCTACGCCGTTCGCCTATGAGCAGCAGGAGCAGGCCTGGCGCCACTTTTCTGATAACGTCGGATTTGATACCGCCGCCATTGTGTCACTGCTGGCCGAGCTTAGAGCGAAATACGGCACGCTAATCCTTATCGGCTACAGCGTGGGCGCCACCTTAGCCTGGCTGGCCGCGAGGAGCGGACTCTGCGACGCCGCGGTATGCCATTATGGATCGCGGATCCGCCTTTACAGCGACGTTGCGCCCCCCTGCCCGACGCTTGTCATCATCGCCCGTAATGAACCGGCGTTCGATCCCCGCGTCATGCAAAACGAGCTGGAGAAAATTCCCTCCGTGACCTGCCGGATGTTCAATGCGCAGCACGGCTTTTGCGATGCCGACAGCCCGGCATGGGACGCGCGCCTCGCTCAGCAGGCAGACGAGGTCACGCTGCGGTTTTTAACGCTTATTCAGCAAACACAGGAGGCCTAATGCATCAGGTATTTCACTGGATTAACGAACCCGCGACATGGTCGCAAGACGAAGGCGTACTCAGCGTAGTCACCGATGCGCAAACCGACTTCTGGCGCGAAACCTGGTACGGATTTGAACGCTTCTCCGGCCATATCTACGCAACGGAGGCCGTAGCGGATTTCACCTTTCAGGTGCGGGTCCGCGCCGATTTCAGCACCCTGTATGACCAGGCGGGGCTCATACTTATGCAGGACGCACAAAGCTGGCTCAAGGCCGGTATAGAGTACAACGACGGCGCGCCCGCTATCGGCAGCGTACTGACACAGGGAAAATCAGACTGGGCGACCGGTGTTTTTCCAGGCGACCCCGGAGAGTTCTGGCTGCGCCTGACCCGTTGGGGGGAAGCGCTGCGCCTGCAGTACTCTACTGATGGCCGTCAGTGGCCGCTGCTGCGGCTGTGTCCCTTTCCCCGCGGAACGGTAAAGATCGGCGTCATGTGCTGCACGCCGCAGCGTAGCGGACTACGGGTTAATTTCCACGATATAGCGCTGCTGCCGCCAAACGAGAAAGATCTGCACGACCTGAGCTGAGTCGCCGCCCCACGCGCAAGGCAAAATCGCGGAATAATCGCGATGAAGGTATGATTTTTAGCTCTCGGGCCTGCATGACCTTCTCCTTGCTGCTAGATTGGCATCGACCTTCAAACCAACAATGAGGAGGAGCCATGTTTTCTTACATCATGCTCGGCACTAACGATCTGCCACGCGCGATTCGTTTTTACGATCCGTTGATGGAGATGCTGGGGCATCCGCAGAGCGGTCGGAGCGATGAAGGCGCATCGTGGGGGACATTCAGCGGAAACCGCACCATCGGGCTGTGCGTTGGCAAACCGTTCAACCAACAGCGAGCGACGACGGGTAACGGCGTGATGGTGGCCCTGAACGCTCGTTCGGTTGAGCATATTCAGCAGTTGCATCAGCTGGCGCTGAATCTCGGGGGAACAGATGAAGGCGCCCCTGGCCACCGCCCGCAGTACGGTGAAGGTTTCCACAGCGCCTATGTCAGAGATCCGGACGGCAATAAGCTGGCGTTTGTGTATTACGCAAACGCAGGCTAAGCCCGCAGACCGGCAAGTAAAGGCAGGGTTAGCGCATGAGCGCATGGCGAAACCCTGCGCGTTGCTGAATATCGCGCCGGGCCCGAGCCGCCAGGTTCCGCCTGTTTCGCCTTCGGCGCTCATCAGTCATTCACGGCGCGCCCACGAGAAAAGCATTTTTCAGCCCGTTGCCGTACAGCTGCGGTCGTCTCTGACTCAGCCTTCAGTAAACATTCCCGACGTAAACGCCGCCCGCATCGCTTCGATCTCGCCCGCCTGCGTCGCGTTTAATGCCGCCAGCATATTGCAGGTAAAATCCACAAAACCAACCCCATTGGCGGTCACCAGGTTGCCATCGCGAACCGAAGGCACGTTTCGGTAGCGCGCAGCGCCGCTGTAGGCGGAGCCTGCTCTGTTCTGCAGGTAGGCCAGCCCGTTCGAGGTGTGGTCGACATCATTGAGAAAGCCGTGCGCGCCGAGGAATGCCGAAGCGTCGCATATCGCGCCAACCACGATCTGCCGGGCCAGCGCTTGCTCTACCAGCGGCACCACCCGCCGGGCCTCCTCCCCCCACCAGTTCATACCGCCCACCAGCACCAGCGCGGCGTAATCATCGGGTATCGTCTCGAAGGTATAATCCGGCAGGCAACGGACCCCGCCAATAGACATCACCGGCCCCGCATCCGCGGCAACGGTCCTGACATCATACTGCGGCTCCCATATGCCAAATCCCCGTCGCAGCCCTGGCGCCAGCAGGGCAAACTCCCAGTCGGCATACTCCTCGATGAGCACAAACAGCACTTCTTTACGCGTATCCATAAATCTCATTCTCACCCTGGTCAACAGAATCAGCCGTCGCAGCATCCGGCCAGCTCTTCGCTGTCGCGATCGTTACTCTCGCCGTGCCGCCGCTATAAACTGTATAAATGCACAGTAATGAAGGCAAGGTTAATTTTCCCCTTATGGCAATTCGCAGTGATTTTTGCGAGCCTGCTCCCCGGATAGAAACACTACCCGGGGGCATTGGCTATCGTCTTCTGCGATCCGGGTCTGCAGACAACGGAATACGCCTGTGAGCGAGAAGAACCTCCCTCGTGATGTACAGCGTATATCCTTCCGGCCTCAGTCTGGGCGATCGCAACGCCTTCAGCGTGATGCCGCTGATATCTCCCGACGCAAGGCGTTTACGGACCGCGCTACCGCTAAGGCGCAGCTGACTTCGTAGCACCGACAGCAGGCTGGTCTGAAAGGCCCGCGCAACGATGACCTCCACTCTCACCTGAGAAGCGCGAACAAGGTTGATTCGCCAGCGCTCCTTGACCACGAATTCAGGCGATCCCGATGGTGACGCGCGATTACGCCGCAGCACCAGCAGATCGTGAGAATAGGCCTCAACGGCAGATTTATCGTTAGCGCTAAATCGCTCGTAGAGCTGCGGATTGATTTTGCTGACCGGTAAACGAGAGAACAGGCTGATGTTCCAGGTATACGCGCAGCGGACGCACTGATAGATACTCCAGACATCGAGCATTTTTTTTTGTGAATTGACCCGGAAGGCGCCGGATGGGGTGAAATCCTGCTGCCCATGACAGGCGGGACAGCGCTTGCTAATCAGCTGGTAGCCCACAGGGCTGACGTTCCAAGTGACTTTCATGGTGAACCTTTTTTAACCCATACAAAAGCGGATCCGCCGATAACGGACCGTGATTTTTGCGACGTGAAAAATATTTAATTAATACTTTTCAGTGGGTTAAAAAAAGATTTCCAACACGACTACCCTGTCTTACCGCCAATGGATGGGCCTAAGCGTAACAAAGCGGCTCAGGGTAAAAGTATGCATTAAATCAATAAATACCTGGAATTCATTCATAAACAGCATTGTTTATCTTCTGTTCACAAAACGAGAAGCGGCTCACTGATCAAACAAACCTAAACGTTTATGTTTTGTCTCATAAACGTTTAGGTTAAGGAAATAACCGTTTATATCACGGGTAATTTTCATAAATGCAGAGAGCGAAAAATGCGAAAAGCGACGATGCGGGATGTGAGTGAGGCGACGGGGTTTTCAATGTTCACCGTCTCACGCGCGCTAAACGGTGGCGATGGTGTCGCTGATGATAGCCGGGAGCTGATTTTAAAAGTGGCGCGCGAACTCGGCTATGTCCCTAACCGTGCGGCACAGGCGCTACGACGTTCGAGCAGAGATTCGGTAGCGGTGATTACCGCCCATGCGTCGAACTCTTACTATCTCAACCTGATGTCCGGGATTCAGCAGATGCTGCAGCCTTCGCAGTGGACCGTGGTGCTTGGCGATATCGCGGTAAACGGGATCTACGACCGGGCGCAGGAAGATCGCATGATTAACCGCCTGATCGAATCGCGGATGGCCGGGATCATTTCGACGGTGACGCTCCAGCCGGAGAGCCTGAGCCTGCTGGCGAAATGGGATATTCCGGTGGTCTTCGTTGACTCTCCTCCTCGCGGCGAGCACAACTTTCCCAGCGTCACAACCGACAATTACCATGCCAGCCTGCTGGTGGGGAACCATCTGGCGCAGCACGGCTATAAAAACTGGCTGTTGCTGATCTACCCCGACCGCTGGACCACGCGTTTTGAACGTGAGCGCGGGATCCGCGAGGCCGCTGAGCAGTGCGGCGCCACGCTTGAGGTTGTCGAAACGGAGAACGATGCGCAGTCGGCTGCGGACACCCTGAGCCGGTACCTGGACCGGCAGACATCGCTGCCGGACGCGCTAATTGCCGGTAACAACCCTATTCTGCTGGGTTCACTTAAACAGCTTCAGCAGCGCCAGATAGCCATTCCCGGCGATATGGCCCTTATTGCCTATGACGAATTCGACTGGGCGCCGCTATTGAATCCTCCGCTCACGGTGCTCAATGAAAACAGCGAAGAGATTGGCAGACAGTCGGCTGAAATGCTTATCCAGTTAATTAATCCGGAAGCAAAAGGAGAAATTAATACCCAGCGTAAAGTTCCCGCCGAGCTGGTTATTCGCCAGTCCTGCGGCTGTAGAAAATGAATAACCATTAAAAAAGAGATGATTGAGATGGCTGACAACCGGTAGGCCCAACGGCATTGTACGGGCCGACAGACGTTGCTCTTGCGGTTCTGTCCCTCCCGGCCAAAAAGCGGGCTACCCGGTGCGAAACAATTTTGCCGCCACTCTCTCATCATTTTAGCGATGTAAATAACGGCTGAAGTCATCAGTCGCAATTAAAAAAACAACATCAGGGGATTATTTCTGAGGCATCCCCACATCTGGCCGTACGTCATACCACAAGAAAATGAAAGGAGCAGAATATGACCAAACTTCGCAAAGCATGGCTGGCTGTCGCGGTTACCGCGGTAATCACCACCATGACAGGGTTTATTCCCGCAGCCAGCGCCGCGCCGCAGGATGGCAAAAAAATCTCCCGCATCGGCTTAATGGTGCAGGACATGTCCAACCCCTTCTTCTCCGCGATGGAAAGGAACGCTAAGCAGGCCGCGGCGAAAATCGGCGCCACCCTTAACGTCCAGGATGCGCAGGTGGATCTGGCAAACCAGAACACGCAGATTGACGCGTTTATTCAGCAGAAAGTGGATCTCATCATTATTTCCGCCGTCGATGAGTCCGGGATCGAGCCGGCCATTCAGCGCGCAAAAGCCGCCGGAATTATCGTTATTGCGGTCGATACGCCCGCTAAAGGCGCAGACGCGGCGATCATGACCAACGCCATCCAGGCCGGGGAAACCTCCTGCGAATACCTGTTCAGCCAGATGGGCGGCAAAGGCAAAGTGCTGCTGGTGGATGGCACGCCGATTCAGACCATTATCGACCGCATCAAAGGCTGTAAAAACGTCGCACAAAAATACCCGGATATCAAAATTGTCGGCCAGCAGGCATCGCGCAACGACCGCGCTTCCGGCCTGATGGTGACCACCGACATGCTCACGGCCAATCCTGACGTCGCCGGTATTTTCGGCATGAACGATCCTTCCGCGCTCGGCGCGGTACTGGCCGTTGAACAGGCGGGTAAAGCCGGCGCGATCAAAGTTACCGGCGTCGACGGTAGCCCGGAAGCGGTTGAAGAACTCAAGCGCAGCGGCTCGCCGTTCATCGGCACCGCGACGCAAAACCCGGGAGAAATGGTGCGCCAGGCCATCACGCTGGCTCAGGATATGGTCGACGGCAAACCGATCGCTTCCCGTACCGTTTTAATCCCAAGCGTACTGGTCACCCGCGATAACGTAGGTAGCTATCCGGGTTGGTAATCACATCGTCACTCTAAGAAGCAACAAACGGGATGACCCTCAGGTTCATCCCTGAGGGCAAAGACAATGGCCGACATATCATCACCTCCCTTACTCAGGCTGGAAGGGATTTCAAAACGCTACGGCGCGACGCTCGCGCTGAACAACGTACGCTTTGATTTATTTGCCGGAGAGGTCCATGCCCTGATGGGGGAAAACGGCGCGGGTAAATCCACGCTGATGAAAATCCTCTCCGGAAACGAGCAGCGCGATAGCGGCGTTATTTTTATCGATGGACAAGAGATTGATATTCGCACGCCCCGGGACGCGCGCAAATATGGTATCGCCATTATCCACCAGGAGCTGAACACGGTGCCGGATATGACGGTGGCGGAAAACCTGTTTCTCGGCCAGGAGCCAACCTCTTTCGCCGGGATTCTCGATCGCAAACGGATGCACCGGGAGGCCAGAGAGAAGCTGAATCGGATTAACGCGGATATCGACCCGCAGGCGCCGCTCGGATCATTGAGCATCGGGCGTCAGCAAATGGTGGAGATCGCCCGCGCCGTCAGTGAAAACGCCAAAGTGCTGGTGCTTGATGAGCCGACCGCTGCCCTGTCGCGGGCGGAGACGCTCCAGCTCTATCGATTGATCGCGCAGATGCGCCAGGACGGCGTCGGCATGGTCTACATCTCGCACCGCATGGAAGAGGTATGGCAGCTGGCAAACCGGGTCACGGTCTTCAGGGACGGTACGTGGATCGGCACGGAAAACCTCGGCAACGTCTCAACCACCGATATCGTGCGCATGATGGTCGGCCGGCAAATCGTCGATCTCTATCAGCACGAGCCGCGTACGCCCGGCGACGTCCTGCTGGAAGTCAGGGATCTGGCAGGCAGTGCGACCGGCCCGGTCTCCTTTGAGGTCAGCGCGGGCGAAGTGGTGAGCATGTCCGGTCTGGTGGGCTCCGGGCGAACCGAAGTTGCCCGCCTGCTCTTCGGCGCCGATCCGCGCAGCCAGGGAAGCGTGCGCCTTGCCGGCAGGGAAAGCCAGCCGTCAGACCCCACCGCCGCTATTGCCGACGGTATTGGAATGGTGACCGAAGACCGTAAAACCCAGGGACTGTTTCTCGGTCATTCGGTTGAGCACAACATTGATATCAGCTCGCTGGATCACTTTGTCGCCGGCGGCGTGGTTAAACGCAAAACCATCCGCGCTGCCGTCCTGGAGCAGATGCGCAGGCTGCGGCTGCGGGAAAACGCCGTTGAACTGCCCGTCAGCGCCCTGTCCGGCGGAAATCAGCAGAAAGCGGCGCTGGCGCGCTGGCTGCTGCGCGACTCGAGGTTGCTTATCCTCGATGAACCAACCCGCGGCGTGGACATTGGCGCCAAAAGGGAAATTTACGAGCTGATAGACAGACTCGCTCGCGCCGGCAAAGCCATCCTGGTGATCTCTTCCGATTTGCCGGAGGCCATCGGCATCAGCGACCGCGTGCTGGTCATGCGCGGCGGGCGAATCGTCCACCAGATCCCCTCATGTACAGCCACGGAAGAAGAAGTAATGCTGCACGCAACAGGAACCTTTACCAGTCAATCCGGAGAATGCCATGGACAACAATAAACCTGTGACGGAACTGCCGGTCAAAGCGCCGTTTGATTTTGCCAAATGGTGGGACCGGGTGGGGATCTTAATCGTCCTGCTGGTTTTGCTGATCCTCATGTCGACCTTCGCGCCAAACTTTAACCGCGTCGATAATCTGCTGAATATCGCCCGCTCGATTTCCGTCAACGCCATTCTGGCGGCGGGCATGACCTTCGTCATTTTAACCAGCGGTATCGATTTATCCGTCGGGTCGATCGTCGCCGTTTCCGGCGTGGTCTCGGTGGTTGCGGCGATGGCCGGGATCCCCGCGCCGCTGGCGATTCTGGCCGGGGTTGGCGTTGGCGCGCTCTGCGGTCTGCTTAACGGCGTGCTCACCGCCTATCTCGCCCTCGCGCCGTTTATCGTCACCCTCGGGACAATGACCTTCCTGCGCAGTATGGCCTACACCATTACTGAAGGGCAGCCTATTGTGTCGAGTAGCCTTAGCTTCCGCGAGCTGGGCAACGGCTATCTTATCGGGATTCCCATCCCGGTCATTATCATGCTGGTGGTTTACCTGCTGGCGTGGTTCATTCTCGAACGCACCCGCTTTGGCCGTCACATTTACGCCGTCGGCGGCAACGCCCAGGCCGCCCGCCTGGCCGGCGTACGGGTCAAGCGCGTGCTGGCGGCGGTGTATATGATTGCTGGCGTCTGCGCGGGCCTGGCGGGCATTATCTTCGCCGCCAGGGTGATTTCCGCCCAGCCTACTGCCGGAACGGGATATGAGCTGGACGCCATTGCGGCCGTTGTCCTGGGAGGTACCAGCCTCGCCGGTGGGCGCGGGCGAATTATCGGCACTCTGATTGGCTCGATAATACTTGGCGTACTCAGTACCGGTCTGATTCTGCTCAGCGTGCCCTTTTTCACCCAACTCTTAATCAAAGGCATCGTCATCATACTCGCCGTGGCGATTGACGGACTGAAGCAGCATCCGGAACTGTTTACCTTCTGGCGGAAAAAAGAGATCGCCCGTCCCCGCTAGCTTTCCCTGACGCTTTGTCTATCCGCCGCATCGGCGGCGGGTTTTCGTTTGCTTAAAATCTGATGGAGTACACCCCATGACATACCACATTACCCTGACGGATCCGATGAATGGCCCCCGGGATCGCGAACCGATTACGTTTACCCTCCCTGAGAGGCTAGCGGAACCCCTGTGGTGGGCCATTACCGGTGAAGACGAGCGGATCCTTTGCCAGCGTCTCGAACATGAATCGTCGACAAGCAGTACCGCTTTTATCGCGACGGTCAGCTTCAGCGGTACCTTTAAGATGCGGCTTGAGCGGCCGCTCACGGCAGCTGAAGTCGATGAAATATCCGGTATCCAAACGCTGCCCGGCCGGGAGAGCGACTGTTTTGTGCGCCTCAATACCGGCTGTTTCGATCTGGAAATGTGTCGGGGAACCGCTCAGGGCGTCGGTTCATCAAAATGGGGGCTGCGCCATTTCCGCGCTCTGCAGGACGGCGTCGAACTGCTTCCTTCGGGGAATAATGCCATCGGCGGTTTTTACGGTCCGTTCTTTACCCCGGAGAACGGGCTGATTAACCCGCCGGAGCATACCGTCGTTGATATTGAGATCGTTGAACAGGGTCCTGTCTATCATCACTACCGCATGCGCGGCGCGATCCCCGACGGATTATTACCGGAGCTGCGCGGTAAGCGCTTCGCCATCGACTGGAAATTTAGCTGGAACACGCCCTGGTTTCAGCGGCGCTACTGTGTAGATGATTTTTCGACGATCATCAACGGCCGTTCGGTGACCAACAAGATCACCGTCGGCGACGAATTTGAGAGCGGCCCGGGAAAACTGCTGTTCGATCGCTTCGCGGCGTATGGGGGCACCCGCTATCGTGCGGGCGACCCCTACGCCGAAGAGCTGGTCGCCATGGTGGCCAATACCGTCGCCACGTCGGAAAATCAAAGCCCGAAATTTGCCGAATTCCGCGAACAGCTCGCCGATATGGCTTCTGCCCACTGGGATCTCTACTGGCGGATGTTCTGCCGCTGGGAGCACGTGCTGGATGAAGCGGAGATTCGCCAGCGGCTGAGTCAGGTGCGCGCCCGCGCGCATCTTCGGGCCGATCTGACCGAGCGGGAATGGCTGCTGACCAACTCGCCCGTTAACGTTTCCGCTGTCGCGGATGAAACCATCTTCCCCGGGCCGGCCAGTAAAACCGTCGAGTACGATTCGGCGAGCGGCCGGGCGATGATCTGGTGGACCTCCCGCCCCTCCGGCGCGTTTCAGATAGTCCAGCGCCGTCAGTCCGGATGGGTTAACTGGGGCAGCAACGGCGAAAATGAGTGTCCGGAGCTCCCCGTCGGCGTCGAGATCAAGACCGCCTGCGGGATCTTCGCCGACAACTGGATGCAGATAGCCGATCGGCTGGAAACCCCGCCGGTGGTCACGGTTCGTAAAGGAGATAACTGATGATCCTCTGCTGCGGAGAAGCCCTCATCGACATGCTGCCCTGCCGGAGCCGTGAAAATGCTCCCGCCTTTACGCCCTGCGTCGGCGGCGCGGCGTTCAATACCGCCATTGCCCTCGGGCGCCAGGGGGTGGCGGTCAGTCTGTTTTCCGGTTTATCGGACGATTTTATGGGTGACATGCTACGCCACACGCTTGACGTCTCCGGCGTGGATTATTCGCCCTCAACCCGCGCTCCGCTGCCTACCACTCTCGCCTTCGTCAGGCTGGTAGGCGGTCAGGCCCGCTATACCTTTTACGATGAGAATAGCGCCGGTCGAATGCTGACCGAAAACGACCTGCCGACGCTCGGGGATGACGTCTCCGCCGTTCTGTTCGGCTGCATCAGCCTGATCGCCGAACCGTGCGGCAGCATTTATGAAGCGCTGATGGTAAGGGAAGCACCGCGTCGGGTGATGTTCCTCGACCCTAATATTCGTGAAATTTTCATCCCGGACCGGCAGAAACACCTGGCGCGCATGATGCGGATGATCGCGCTGGCGGATATCGTCAAGCTTTCCGATGAGGATCTCGCGTGGTTTGCCGAACCCGGCGAAGAACACGAGGTAATACGCCGTTGGCTGGCGCTGGGGCCGAAGCTTATCGTGGTCACCCGCGGGGCTGACGGCGCTGATGCCTGGACCGCTGATTTTCATCTGCATGTGCCCGCTATACGCGTAGCGGTGGCCGATACCGTCGGCGCGGGTGATACGGTGAATGCCGGTATTCTCGCCAGCCTCTCGCAGGCCGGGCTCCTGGAGAAGGAGAAACTAGTGACACTGTCACGTGTTCAGGTGCGCCGCGCGGTCGATCTCGGTATGCGCGCCGCCGCGGTGACGGTGTCGAGGCCAGGAGCTAACCCGCCCTGGGACCATGAACTCTGAAGCGGCAGAGACCAGGACTGTAAACAAGGGAAAGCCGGATGAGGGTCTGTAACCGCGCGTATCAACGGACCCTTATCATTAGTATTTATGGATATGATTTCTATCCCAATTATTGAATGAAAGCTAAACCAGCTTCATTTATTCATAGGTTATTGCCGACTAATCCATTAGTATCAGGCAGTTAGATCGGCACTCAATTTTTGCCCTTCTCGCTAATGGACATCAGGGACAGGAGGTCAATCATGAAAATGAATCAATGGTTTGTACGTTTGCGTAATACTCCCATTCCTCAGCGCAAGCTGCATCCGGCGAAATGGCTGACGCTGCTCGCCTTTCTGCTACTGCTGGCGCAGCTGGCGGTAGAGTCTTTGCTCTCAGTATAAGCACAATCAAAATGGGCGTTAATATCAAAACTCGCCAGCATCGATAAGATAAAACTCAAATTTAATTCGTGATAAACATCTCAGTTTATCAACAACGGCTAGACAGAAAGAACTCTGGCATGCTAGTAATTAATTCAAGCAAGGGAACGGATTTAAATTAAATGCCATTTAAACCCTACCCATAAGGCTGAAAAATTAATTGATAATGGTTTGGATTACTGAACGATTATCAAAAGGGTAAGTGAATCGAAGGCCCTCAGAGACGAAAGTCTCTGAGGGCCTTTTTGTTTTTTTTCTATCTCAGGAGTCAAAAAATGTCTAAAGAACGTCGTCTCTCTCGTATTTTCGCAAAAGATGGTAAATCCGTCACGCTGGCGCTGGATGGCTACTATTTTTCAAGCAAAACAAATGGTATTGATAATACGATAAATCAGCTTCCGGCCCTTGTTGAAAGCGGCCTGGACTGCGCGCTGGTTACTTATGGCATGTTGAAAAATTTCCGCGAAGTTTTCAATTGCGTTCCCGTTGTATTACGCGTCGATAGCACAGTGAATATTTTTGATAATACCGTTCCCGATACCACACCCGTCTTTTCCATTGAGGATGCGCTGAAAGTGGCTGCGGAAGGCGTGGTGTGCATGACCTTCCCCGGCGCATTTAATGAAGAGAAAACGCACATCATGGCGATGCAGCTGGCGCAGGCCGCCGATCGCTGGAACGTGCCGCTGATCGTGGAATCCCTGCCGTACGGCTATCCCGTGACCAGCGACGACTCCAACAACCCGTCCGTTATCGCCGCCTCGGCCCGCATCGCCGTTGAGCTGGGTGCTGACGTGATCAAAACCCGCTTCACCGGCACCGAGGACGACCGCCTTATCGTCGAAGCGGCCGGCGTGCCGGTGCTGGCGCTGGGTGGCCCGAAAACCGGCATCGACGGTTATTTTAAATTTGTGCAGCACTGCATGCAGGTGGGTGCAAAAGGCGTAGCGGTGGGTCGCAATATCACTCAGGACCCACAGCCGGCAAAAGTAGTAGCAGGTCTGAATGCCATCATCCATGAAAATGCGACAGCGGAAGATGCCTACAGCCTCTACATGGCTAAATAACATCGGATATTAATATGCTCTTAAATAACACCATCATTCCTTCAATCAGAAAATATAAACATTTTGAACAGGCGCTGGCCTGCGCATCAGAATACGTACTGCTATCCGAAGCGAATATCGGCAACCTGCAATCGTTGATCGGTAAATGTCATCAGAGTGGCAAGAAAGTGCTTATTCACCTCGAGCTCTTGGGTGGTTTTAAACCTGACCAGGCGGGAATTAGTTTGCTCAAAAATTACTACAAGGTTGATGGTGTTATTTCGTCCAATCTCTCGGCCCTACGCTATGCCAAAAAAGAGGGATTGTTAACTATCTTTCGGGTATTGCTCATTGACTCACGTTCGCTGGATTACTCCATCGATATTGTTAAGCATAACCCGCCAGATGCTATTGAAATCTTACCTGCTGAATATGCCTGCCAGTGTCTGGAATTGATTAGCCGGAATTTAAAAGGCTTTGATGTGATATTCATCGCCGGAGGCTTTGTTAAGCGGAAATACCTTGTAGATAAAATTTTCCATGCCGGATTTAAAGGCATTACCACCAGTGAACCCGGTTTATGGTAACGCATAAGGAGTCCACGCGAATGAAACAACACTATGTCATGGGCATTGATAACGGCGGCACCGTTACAAAAGCGGCGATTTACGATCGCGCCGGCAACGTGGTGGCCAGCGCGTCGAAGTCAACGCAGATGCTGACCCCGAAGGAATTTCACACCGAGCGAGATATCAACGAACTCTGGGCGGCTAACGTCGAAGTCATTAAAAAAGCCATCGCGCAGTCGGGTATCGACGCCGGCCAAATCAAAGGCGTAGCGGTAACCGGTCACGGCAACGGGCTGTATATGGTGGATGAAACCGGTGCCCCGGTGCGCAACGGAATTATCTCCACCGATAGCCGGGCTAAGGCCTGGGTAGAAAAGTGGTACCGCGACCCGACGTTTGTTAGCGATATTTTGCCCAAAACTATGCAGTCTATCTGGGCAGGTCAGCCCATCGCCCTCCTCGCCTGGCTGAAAGAGAACGAGCCGGAAACGCTGTGTAAAGCGCGCTACATTTTCATGGTCAAAGATCTGATTCGTTTTTATCTGACTGGCGAAGCCTTTCTCGAACTTACCGATATCTCAGGGACTAACCTGATCAACGTTCGCGACCGCGACTATGACGCCTCGCTGCTGGCCTGGTGGGGACTCGGCGATCTGCGCGATAAACTTCCGCCCATCAGGCTCTCCACCGATTGCTGCGGCTACATTACCGACGACGTCGCGCAGCTCACCGGTTTGTGTGCCGGAACGCCGGTCTCGGGCGGGGTGTTTGATATCTCGGCGTCATCCGTCGCTTCCGGCATCAATACCCTGGATAAGCTGGCGATTATTACCGGAACATGGAGCATCAATGAATACGTGACCGACCATCCGGTTATCGACCAGGATCTCTTTATGACCTCGATTTATCCGATTGAGGGCAAATGGTTAATTACCGAGGCCAGCCCCACTTCCGCCAGTAATCTGGAGTGGTTTATCAATAACTTTATGGAAGGCGATCGCACCGCCGCCGCCGTACGGGGATCGTCAGTCTACGATCTATGCAATGATCTGGTCTCCACGACAACGCCCGCCGAGAGCCACCTGCTGTTCTTCCCGTTTGTCTTCGGTTCCAACACCATCCCGGACGCCTCTGCGGGGTTTATCGGCCTGAATAGTTTCCATAAAAAAGCGCATTTTCTGCGCGCAATTTATGAAGGGGTCGCTTTCAGCCATCTGTATCACACCGAACGGTTACGCAACATCAACCCTGATCTCAGTCGCACCATTCGGATTGCGGGCGGCGTCACTAACTCTGCGGTCTGGCTGCAGATATTCGCCGACATTTTCCAGTCCACTCTGGAGATTGTCGACGTGAAAGAGCACGGCACCCTGGGCACCGCGATGACCGCCGCGGTGATGGTTGGCTGGTTTGATGACGTCTTTGCCGCCTCAAATGAGATGGTTCACGTTTCGCGAACGGTCACGCCGAACCCGGACAATAACAAGGTCTATCAGGATAAGTATCAGCTCTACAAAAATCTACTATCGGAAATGCAGTCTCCGTGGAAAAGCTGCAGTAACTACATCACGCATTAAGCGAGGAAAGTATGGATCTGAATTTACACCACCGCACGGCTATCGTTACCGGAGGCGCTACGGGCCTCGGCAAAGAGTTTGTCCTTTCACTCGCCCGAGAAGGGGTCAACATCTGCTTCACCTATATGCGTGATGAGGAGCGCCCGGAACAGCTGATTGCTACGGTAAAAAGTAGCGCCAGCGTCGAAATTATTGCGGTGAAAACCGATCTTTCCGATGAGCAAAGCCGGGAGAATCTGTTCGCGACCTGCATTGAGCGGCTGGGGAACGCCGATATTCTGGTCAACAACGCCGGGATCTGGCTAAGCGGCTACGTCACTGAAATCACCCAGCAGGAGTGGGACAGCGTGATGAACATCAACCTGAAGGCGGTGTTCCACCTGAGCCAGCTGTTTGTCAACCACTGCCTGGCGAAAGATCAGGCCGGCAGCATTCTGAATATCACGTCTCAGGCGGCCTTCCACGGTTCGACCACCGGTCATGCACATTACGCGGCCAGTAAAGCGGGCCTGGTGGCATTTTCTATCTCGTTGGCACGCGAGGTGGCGAAACAGAAAATCAATGTCAACAACATCGCCGTCGGCATTATGGATACCGCGATGATCCGTAAAAACATTGAGCAGAATCCTGACTATTACGTCAGCCGTATACCGGTGGGCCGGGTGGCCCAACCACACGAAATTGCCGACATCGGCGTCTTCATGGTCTCACCGAAAACCAGCTATATGACGGGAGCGACTCTGGATGTCACCGGCGGTATGTTGATGCGTTAATTTATGGAGAATGATTATGAAATGTCTGGCAATTGCCGATCTGTTTATCAATGCAGCGATGATGGACACGGGTCTGAAAGCGCTGAAAGATAAAGGTATTACAGTGGAAGTGCGCGAATGGTCGCATGAGTCGATTGAAAAACTGCAAGAGGATAATTTACTGGTTGAACAGCAAGGTTCTGAGGCGCTGGCGCTGCCTGCCGCTCTGCTTCAGGGTGCTGAGGAGACGGAGATCCTGATAGTCCAGTTCGCCCCGGTTAACGTGGCGGTATTCGACAAGCTGCCAAAACTTAAATACGTTGGCGTGCTGCGCGGCGGCATTGAAAACGTTAATCAGGCGGAGGCAAAAGCGCGCGGAATTGAGGTGATGAACACGCCGGGGCGTAACGCCCGCAGCGTGGCGGAGTTTACCGTCGGCATGATTCTGGCGGAAATGCGCAATATCGCCCGCTCGCACGATGCGCTGCGCGATAAGTTCTGGCGTAAAGAGAGCCCTAACCACCGGGCCATTCCTGAACTGGGCGGCAAAGTGGTAGGTCTGGTCGGGCTAGGGCATATCGCGCAGCTGGTGGCCGGCTTCCTGCGCGGTTTCGGCAGCGAGATTATCTTTTACGATAAGTACGTCCCCGGCCATGACAGCTATGAAAAGGTGGATACTCTCGACGAGCTGGTTCGCCGTGCGGACGTGATTTCGCTGCATGCCCGCATGACTCCGGAAACGGAAAACCTGATCAACGCCCATCATTTTGAATTAATGAAGGAGAGCGCCATTATCGTCAACACAGCGCGTTCCGGATTAATTAATGAAAGCGATCTGATCGCCGCGCTGCGGGACGGTAAAATCATGGGCGCCGCCCTCGACACGTTTGATGATGAACCGCTGCCGGACAATAGCGCGTTTTATTCGCTGAATAACGTCACGATAACGCCGCATATTGCCGGCAGTACTATTGATGCCTTCAGTAATTCGCCGAAGATTTTTTCTGAGATATTGCTGAAGCAACTCGGTTAAATATTAAAAGAGCCGCTTAAGGTTTTTTCTACGGCCCATTGGGCACGGGTTCGCTCGCGCCCAATTCGGTCGCCTTTTAAGGAAATATTATGGATATTATCAACAGCATTATTAGTCTGGGGGCATCAGTGATGATGCCAGTAATATTCTTTATTATCGCACTGTGCTTTGGGGTTAAAATCGGCACCGCATTTAAAGCCGGGATGCTGGTCGGTATCGGCTTTGAAGGGGTGGGACTGGTGATCGGCCTGCTCTTAACCAACCTCGGGCCGGCGTCGCAGGCCATGGTTGAACGCATCGGCCTGCACCTGACGGTGGTCGATACCGGCTGGCCGACCGCCTCCACTATCGGCTGGGGCTCGCCGCTAATGCTGCCGGTGGTCGTGGGATTTATTGTTATTAATATTGCCATGCTGCTGCTTAAATTAACCAAGACGGTAAATATCGATATATTCAACTACTGGATTTTCCTGATTATGGGGTCGGTTGTTTATGCCGGCACCGGTAACTACTGGCTCTCCGTAGGCATTACCTTCGGCATATTTATCTTAACCCTGCTGGCGGCGGATTTAACCGCACCGTATTTGCAAAAAAACTATAATCTGCAAGGGATATCATTCCCCCATCTTACCTGTATAACCTACGTACCGTTTGGTATTGCCTGTAACTATATTATTGATAAGATCCCACTGATCAATAAAATTAATTTTGACCCGGAAAGTATTAATAAAAAATTCGGCGTCTTCGGGGAGCCACTCACTCTGGGCTTCGTGCTGGGGCTGCTGCTGGCCTTCCTGGCAGGGTACGATGTCTCGGCTGCGGTATCGCTGGCGATTAAAGTTTCCGCCGCCATGCTGCTGCTACCGAAAATGATCGAAATTTTAGTGCAGGGCCTGCTGATCGTGCGCGATGCCGCGGAAGCGAAGCTGAAAGCGAAATTTCCCAACCGCGATTTCTATATCGGCATGGATACCGCACTGCTTATTGGCGAACCTTCGGTGCTGGCAACCGGGCTGCTGCTGATCCCTATGGCGGTGGTGCTGGCGATTATTCTGCCAGGCAACCGCGTGCTGCCGTTTGTCGATCTGGCCTCCCTGATGTTCCTGCTGGCGATGGTAACGCCTTTTTGTAAACGTAATATGTTCCGCATGTTTATCACCGGCACGCTGGTGGTCACCTGTATTTTGTACGTCGGAACGGATATTTCGCGGGAATACACCCAGGCGGCGGTCAACTCTAATATTCCTGTGCCGGAGGGGATGGCAGAAATTACCAATATCGTTGGCGGAGCCACCACGCCGGTGGGCTGGCTGGCGGTGAAGTTCGGCGAGTTTTTCACTACCGCGCCGTAAATTCTCTCTCTTCTCACTCTGCCCGGCGCGGGAAACGGCGTCGGGCTTTTTTCGCCGCGCCCGCCATTAAAAATGCCTGCCAGGAGGGTAAGCTGGCAGGCATGGCACAATAGACGTCTGTGCTTAGAACTGGTAGGTCATACCCACGGCAACGATGTTGTCGGTACTGATTTTGGCATCGTTGGTGAATTTCGTGTCATCCAGCAGGTTGATTTTATAGTCCACGTAGGTAGACATGTTCTTGTTGAAGTAGTAAGTCGCGCCTACATCAACGTATTCAACCAGATCCTGGTCGCCATAGCGGCCCAGATCTTTGCCTTTTGATTTCAGGTAGGCAATGGACGGACGCAGACCGAAATCAAACTGATACTGAGCAACCACTTCAAAGTTCTGCGCGGTATTAGCAATATAGCCGCTACCGAACTTCGTCATATTGCGGGTTTCAGCATAGGTGGTCGCCAGGTAGAGGTTGTTGGCGTCATACTTCAGACCGGCCGCCCATACTTCTGCTTTCTCGCCGCGGGCGTATGCGTTCGGATTGTCGCGACCCGCTTTAACCTGCGCATCGGTACGATCGGATGCCGCGTAGGCTGCGCCTGCGGCAAAACCTTCGTATTCATAGGTAGAGGCCAGACCCCAGCCATCGCCATGCTGCTTAGCCAAATCGCGACCGTTGCCCTCTTCTTTACCCTGATACTGTACGGCGATATTCAGACCATCAACCAGCCCGAAGAAACCGTTGTTACGGTAGGTAGCAACGCCGGTGGTACGCGCGGTGGCGAAGACGTCGGTCTGGGTCCAGGTATCACCGCCGAACTCCGGCAGCATATCGGTCCAGGCACCGATATCATAGGCAACGCCATAGTTACGACCGTAGTCCAGAGAACCAAATTCGCCAAACTTCAGGCCGGCAAACGCCAGACGCGTTTTGTCGCCGGAGTTGTCGCCTTCAACGTTATTGGCGCTGAAGTTATATTCCCACTGGCCGTAGCCGATCAGCTGGTCGTTGATCTGCGTTTCACCTTTGAAGCCCAGACGGGCATAGGTCTGATCGCCATCTTCTGACTTATCGCTGGAGAAATAATGCAGGCCGGTCACTTTCCCATAGAGGTCGAGTTTGTTTCCGTCCTTGTTATACACCTCAGCTGCCTGCACGGTTCCTGCAGCAAGAAGTGTAGAGACGGCCACTGTTAGTAATTTTAATTTCATATTATTTCGTCCCTAACTATTAATAGAATATCAAATCTCAGATACCTTCTGAGCGAGACCATTATGCGATAATTCGCAAAGAGACTTGAAATTAAAAGTTCCGAATTTTTATACCAAATACCATAATTGTGACGAAAACGGTGGTTGTTAATTGATGTGCATCAATTACTCCCCGCTTCCATTGGCAAATATTCTGAATAACGTCTTACGTAACCCAGAGATACAGAAGGTTTAACCAAAATATATAAATTATCATAAGGAAATTCTAATGATTAGATAAATTAAAGATTGCAATTTGTTAAAATCCATAAAAATCAGTAAGTTAAAATTTAACCAATCACGCATTAATGTTTATTCATAAATGCATTGATTCACCTGAACAGCTCTTAATGAGTATATTCCGATCCTTCCCAGCAGATAAATTATAGTCCTGAGATTACCATATTGCGTTATTGAAAATTCTTTACAAAAACCGTAAAAATTATAACGTGGTGGTTTAAGATATGTTTAACACTTCTGTGAAAGGGATATCAGGGGCCCTATTTCAGGGGATAAGTTTAACTATGAATAAATACTATCAATAAATAGCGCATGGAGATTGTCACCCGTTTGATAAGCCGCTGACGCGCCGGGAACGTCTTAATCTATATCAGGGATAAAAAAAGCTGGCGCGGAGCTGCCCCCGCGCAATGCCTCGATTACAGGGTAAAACCGCCGTCACCCACTTGCGCCCGGGCGTACCACTTCATTAGCTCGGCAGTTCCCGGCGCGTTTTCAGCTGGCGCCCACGGGGCCGCGTCTTGCTCAGTAACAGGCTGGTAACCACCGTATTTAACCTCAAAAATTACGCCGCCCTTATCCATCGACAACACGGCATGCCAGGTACCCGCCGCCATCTCCAGCACCTTACACTCTTCGCCTAACACCACGCGCTCGATTACGTTGCCAGCATCATCAAAGGTCAACACCACAAAGCGTCCGCTAAGGGATGTCAGCAGTTCAAAAGTGTGCGGGTGACGGTGAGGCCGAACATAGGTACCCGGCTCCATAGCGACGGCCAGGCGTTGCACCGGATCGCTTAAATCAGGGTGGAAATTACGATGGGCACGTAAACGAGGCGAAGCTGCAGCCTGTTCGCTTTGTTGCTGGAGGTCACTCAACGTCATTTGTTTCATATAAGCCTTTTTTTGTATTTGGGCAGCTTACGACAATCAGCTCGTCGTAAGACTTGATGCCATTTTCAACAGACGATTAGCCTCGCCGCTCGCGGAACACATCGCTGTGCGGATTATAGACGCTGATGCCGCGGTCCCAAAGCGCCAGAGATGGCAGAACAGATTGTCGTGGGGATCCGTTTTCCCCCTGCCCTCGATATAAGGCTTAGAATAGATGACATGAAAAAGAGTGACTTTGTGAGTACGCTCCTTAACAATCGCGGCAGGCGGAAAAATAAGATGAAAGTGCGAAGATAAGGGTATGGTCGCGCATGCAGATGAAGCAATTAATCCGGCGTGAATTTATCGAGCAGCGAAAAAGCGTGTAAATAATTAGACAGCGCCAGTAGCGCATGAAATGAGTTAAAACCAAACTTCTCAATTAATCTTCTTTTATAGCTGCTGTAGGCCTTGGGCGAAATGCCGAGCAGCTCTGGGTAATCTTTTGCCAGTACGGTAAATTTCATAATAAAAATATACTGAAATTCTCTCTCTGTTAACGTGATGTCCTCTCCCACGGGGATGCCATCAGTCACTCTGGCGATAATACTGGCGATATGTGCGGTGCGTCTTTTGTTTATCAAACAAATGATATTACCTTCAACCCGGAAACAAACAAAACTCTTTTTCATTTCAAAGCTGTTTATCAAAAAATGAAACTGCGCGCAGCTGCTGGATGCGTACTTTGTTAAGCACAAATCGACCAGATTCGCTTTTCTGACCGATTTTATGTCGTTTATTTTCAGACGCATGGCTCTTTTAAAAAAATGATTATGGCTGAAAATAGTTAACATTCCTTTCCCTCATGAAAGTGCAATCATCCTTTATAGAAATGCGTATAATAGGCGCCATGGGGATATACCCATGAGTGAAGTGGGTGAATTATAAGTTTGTTTAATATTTATTGTCCAGACGAGTGAATTTCAGAAAAATCCCTGCGAAATGTAAACCATGGGATTTTCACAGGCCCGGAGACAGCACTTATACCCACGCTTACTTTAGGATTTTTCTTACCAGGCGTCGGTTAAAGAGAAAGTAGCAGCATATCACTCTGTGATAAAGACGATACTTAACAAGTAACGTTGAAATATTTAATTTATCAAAATATAAAACTATCAACGGAGGAGATTGCGCATGAACCGAAGCGCATGCGCGCACTGACTTCCGGGCAGTGGTTTGCCCTTCGTTTAAATCTGCGCCAGGAAGCGACCCGGCGCGACTCAGTTTATGACCGGTTTCTGGCCAGCAAAATAATAATAAACAGTCCGCCGATGCCGGCCGTAATGATCCCTATAGGCAGCTCCTGCGGAGCCAGCAGTGTCCTGCTGACAATATCGCCGCCGCACAGTAGCACTGCGCCCCACAGGCCGCATAAAGGAAGCAGCAGCAGATGTTTTACGCCAGAAAAATAGCGGCACATATGCGGCACCATTAGGCCGATAAAACCGATCACTCCGGTCAAGGCCACCAGCAGCGATGTCGCCAGGGCGCAGCAGAAAAAAACCTCCATTCGCAGGCGGCTCACGTTGATGCCCAGCGACCGCGCGGTCTGCTCGCCGGCCAGTAAACCATCCAGCGAGCGCCAGCGTAACAGTACGAACCCGCCGAGAAACAGCAGACTGAATACGGCATACGGTAAATTATCCCAGCGCGCCAGACCGAGCCCTCCCAGCGACCAGAACAGTACCGAACTGGCGGCCCGCTGATCGCCGGAGAAAATCAGATAGCTGGTCAGCGCGCCGAATAAAAAGGAGATCGCCAACCCGCAAATCACTAAGTGCTCGGCGCCGCGCTGCTTTTTAAAATGAAACAGCAGCATCACCGCCACCGCCGAGCAGAGGCCGCCAACAAATGCCGACACCGGCAGCGTCAGCGCGCCAAGCCGTTCGCCAAATCGGGTGATCACCAGCACCGCGCCCGCCGATGCGCCGGAGGAGAGACCAAATAAAAAAGGATCGGCCAGATCGTTGCGGGTGGTGGTCTGTAAAAGGCCGCCCACGATGGCCAGCACGGCGCCCGCCAGCACTGAGAGCAGCGTTCTTGGTACGCGTAAATCAATGACAATACGCCCAATCATCTCCGATACCGGCACATCCAGCAGCCGCAAGGCTCCAAGAACCTGGGCCAGCGATAGCGGTACGCTCCCTTTGGCAACACTGAGCAACATCAAACCGGCTAACAGCGGCAGCGCGCCCCACATTGCCCAGCAGTAACGATATGGAGTGCCCTTCATTGGTTAGCCGCTGGATACAGCGCATGAGCCAGCTTTTCCACCGCATTGATATTCGCCGGACCGGGCGTCAATTCAGCATATTGCAGCTTCAGGTAGCGCTGCTGCTTCACCGCCGGTGTCTGCTTCATTAACGGATGATTTTCGAGGAAACGGCGCAGCGAATCAGCGCCGCTGCCGGTCTGATAATCGAGAAGAATAATAAAGTCGGGCTCCGCCGTCGCCACGCTCTCCCAGGAGGTGGTTCCCCAGCTCATCTCCAGGCTTTCCATCACGTTTTTCCCTCCGGCCGCTTCAATAATCGCGGTCGGCATGGCATACCGCCCGCTGGTAAAGGGCTTATCTTCGCCAGAGTCATAGACAAACACTTTCAAAGGCTGTACGCCCCGCGGCGGTTTAGGCAACGCGTTCAGCGCTTTCTTCCAGCCGTCAACCAGCGTCTGGGCCTCATGCCGCTTGCCAAAGATCTTGCCCAACGTCAGCTCATCGTTGTACAGCAGGTCCATACTCGCTTTACGTTTATGCTCCGCGGTAAAGACGCAGCTCTCACTCAGCACAAAGGTTTTGATGCCGTATTTATCGAGTACGGAAGGCGTGATCTCGCCGCCGACCTTCATGCCGTAATTCCAGCCTGCGAAAAAGAAATCAGGATTCACCGCCAGCAGCGTTTCCAGCGAGGGATATTTTGGCGCCAGCTCGGGAATTGCTCCCATCTGGTGTTTAAATTCCGGGGTCATTTTGTACCACCCGGTAATGCCGGTTAAGCCCACGATGCGGTCCTGCAACCCGAGAGCAAAAGCCATTTCAGACATATTAAGGTCGTGTACAACCGCCCTTTTCGGCGCCTGGGTGAATGTCACCGGCGTTCCGCAGCTCTCAATAGTTACGGGGAAATCAGCCGCGCTTGCCGCTGAAATGGAAAGAACCGCCATAATGCCTGCAAACCCTTTTTTCATGCTTCGTTATCCTTCAATAATGTATTACGCATAGCCTGGAACCTCAAAAATCCGCAGCGCTTTCCCCGTTTCGGGATGCGGTACGGTAAAGCTGGTCAAACCAAAGACCGGGTAAAGCCGTTCTGAAACCAACACGCGCTCCGGCACGTCCCAGGCCAGGGCGCGCCCTTGTGATAAAAGCAAAACCCGGTCGGCAAAGGACTCAATCAGGGACAGATCGTGCAGTACCGCAACGACCGTGATCCCCTGGCTTTTCACTAATGCCAGCAGTTCAACCCTGGCATGCGGATCAAGGTGGTTGGTCGGTTCATCCAGCAGCACCAGTTTTGGCGACTGGGCCAGCACCCGCGCCAGCGCCGCCCGCTGTCGCTCGCCCCCGGATAACGCGGAGAGCGAGCGCGTGCGCAGCTTCTGCAATCCCGTATCGTTAATCGCCCGGGTTACGATGCTTTCATGTTCGCGCCGTGACATATCCCGGGCGTGGGGAATACGTCCAAGAGCGACATAATCCTCAAGCGCCAGACGCATATCGGGGGCGTCGTTCTGCGCCAGTACGGCTATCTGCCGGGCCCGCTGCTGCCGGGTTAAGGCGGCGACGGATCGGCCATATAAGCGAACGTCGCCCTCCCGCACCGTCAGTTCATGATCTATCGCGCGCAATAAAGAAGTTTTTCCGCTGCCGTTCGGGCCAATGACCGCCAGACACTCTCCTTTACCGGCACTAAAATGAATGTCGGCGAGAATTTCCCCGCCGCCGGGACGCGGCAACGATGCGATACTGACGCTAAGTACCGGATCATTGGTCGTAACACCCTTTGTCAAACTCTCCTCCATTAGCCGTTCTCCCTCGCTCCTGGGTACGGATTAGTGAAACGCGTTCTCTTGTTCATTTTCACCGCAGAAAATAGATGATAATCATTATCATTTAAAAAGAAAGGTGAATAGTCACAGATTTTATAATGTTTTATTTATTATGTTATAACATAACAATTATAAGCAGTGATTTGCAACTGCTCTTCGGGGCTGGCCAGAGCGAAGTGCCAAAACATTGGGAGTTGTGTTCAACGCGGCGCTGTGGTGTATTGCTGCAGCCTTCAACGGATTTGCACAGGAAATGTCAGGATGAAAACGGTAGAGTTTTTGCTTTATACCCTTAAACCGGGTTCCGGGAACGATTTTCACCGGATAATGAAAGAACAAAGCGCGCCCTGCCACCGTGCCGCCGGCATGGATATCGTCTCCTTCGGTAATTCAGTTGATGATAACGACGCTTATTATCTGATACGGGCCTATGACGACCTGGCGCATTTAAACGCTTCCCAGGCGCGCTTTTATAGTAGCCCCGCCTGGCGCGAAGGCCCGCGACAGGCCATTATTGATAGGATCAGCGTCAGCGTAAAAACGGTGATGGTGCTGAGCGACAGCGCGATTGATGGCCTGCGAAACGGCTGACCTCCAGGGTCGCTGGCGTGGCCCAACAAAAAACGCGGTCTCTTTTGCTGTCGCAGATATTCTGGGACCTGGGCAAAATGCGGCTGCCGTGCCTGCTCCCGCCGCCACCATTAGTTCTGATTCATCGACTCAAGAAAACCCTGCGGCGTATTGTCACCCAGTTTCTTTTGCGCCCGCCCCTGGTTCCACAGCGTACACAGCCGCTGCAGCGTGGCGTCAGGCTCATCCAGCGCCGGGATAATATCGGCTAATCGTTCGCTAAGCTGTACCGCCCCGCACTCCTCCGTCATCACCGTTACGCATGACAAATCCGCGCGTATCGGCTCGAAGCCCTTATGAGCATAAGTCTCAAGACATTGTATCTGCGCCGGACAGGCGTTCAGCGCCTCGGTCAGCCAGCTATCCACCAGCGCGGGAGAGATCCCGCTATAGATGCGGCCAAAGCACCAGCCGCTAATTGGCTCCTGCGCCCACAGCAGATGATGTTCACCACCATCATCCATCGACAGCGCCAGTTGGCGGTAGTGCAGCGTCAGGGTATCAGCGCGCATCCCTGCCTTTAACGCTTTCTTTCCCTGCGGCGCGGCGTTTTTCCGCCCTTCATGGGCCGGGCGTAGATAGCGGTTCAGGGTGGCCCGGGAGATGGCGATGCCCAGCCCCTCATTCACCATAAACAGCAGCTCATCCAGCGGCGCGCGCAGCGCATCGCGCAGGGCGTTTATCAGGATCTCCTGCTCTTGTCTCAATACCTTGTGTATCAAATGCGGCGTAGTGTGGTTATCGGAAATCTGGCTGCGGTTGCGCCAGCGGCGTACCGTAGTAATGGAAATCCCCAGTTCCTGCGCCAGTTCCCGGTCGCTTTTGGTCGACTCCTGGAGATATTTTCGCGTTCTGGGGGTGGTGGTAGCATTAGCGTGCAGCTTAATTTCCATACGATCCTCTAAAGAAAATATAACCAATCATATGAGATATATATTATTGCAGAGAATACAATGTGAACCGCTTCACCTTTCAGCCCACCGCTTTCTCGCATAATCCGCCATAGATAGCACACACAGCCCCTGTCGATCTTGTACGGAGTTCACAATGAACAATGTTCTGGGATTTCTTGAAGCCAAACTGATGCCGCTGGCGGCGAAAACCGCTCAGCAGCGTCACCTCGGCGCTATTCGCGGCGCCTATGTTTCATTCATGCCTTTTATTATTGTCGGTTCCATTCTGCTGGTGATCTCGTCGTTCCCCAACCAGAGCTATCAGCAGTTTATGGCCAGCACCTTCGGCGCCAGCTGGAGCGCGATTATCGAAATTCCGTTCAACGCGGTATTTTCCACGATGTCGCTGTTTATCAGCTTCCTGGTGGCCTATCGTCTTGCGGAGCACTACGGCGATGACCGCATCTCCTGCGGAATCCTTTCGCTGGTGGGGTTTCTGATCCTCACGCCGTTCATTAAGGTCGCTGAAAACGGCGGCATCACGGTGATCCCCGTGGAATGGATCGGCACTAAAGGATTATTCGTCGCCATGATCGGTTCGCTGCTGTGGACCGAACTGTTCTGCTGGCTTAAGCGCAAGAAGCTGGTGATTAAGATGCCGGACGGGGTGCCGCCCGCGGTGCAGGAGTCGTTCGCCGCGCTAATCCCGGCGCTGCTGGTAATGATTCTGATCCTGGCGATTCGTATCGGGTTTGAGCACACCCACTACGCCACCATCCACCAGTTTATTTATGAAGTCGTCGCCTCGCCGGTACGCCATTACGGTACCTCCTACTTCGGCGCGCTGATGACCGTTTTCAGCATTACCATTCTATGGTCGGTTGGCATCAACTCCGGTTCGATGATTAACGGCATTATTCGTCCGCTGTGGATGGAAAATCAGACCGATAACATCGCGGCTATTCAGGCTGGCGTCACTCCGCCGCACATTATTACCGAGCAGTTCTTCGATATGATCTGGATGGGCGGCGCGGGCGCGACCCTGTCGCTGGTGATCGCGATGCTGATTTTCGCCCGCAGCAAAAATATGCGCGAGGTCGCCCGCCTCGGCGCTGGCGCTTCTATCTTTAATATCAACGAACCGATCCTCTTCGGCCTGCCGGTGATCATGAACCCGATCATGCTGATCCCGTTTAATCTCGTGCCGCTGGTGCTGGTGACGGTACAGTACGCGGCGATGAAAATTGGCGCGGTGGCCGTCACCACCGGGGTCTTTATTCCCTGGACGCTGCCGCCGGTGATCAGCGGGTTTATCGTCACCGGGCATCTTAGCGGTAGCGTGATGCAGATCCTCAATTTGCTGATTGGCGCCATGCTGTACCTGCCCTTCATGCGTATCGTCGATAAGCAGTATCGCGCGGCAGAAATCACCGCCCGAGCCGAAACGGACAACACGCTTTCTAAACAGGAGTAAACCAATGTGGGGAATGATTGCCACCTGGCGAATGGCGCTGGAAGGCGTAACCGAAGCCGCGACGGCGCTGGCCTCTGGCGCTGACACCGCCAGCGCCGTGGTCAATGCGGTGGCGGCGGTAGAAGATTTTCCGCTGTACAAATCGGTAGGCTACGGTGGTTTGCCAACGGAAAACGGCGAGGTCGAACTGGATGCGGCCTTTATGCATGGCGATACCCTGGCTTTCGGGGCAGTCGGCAACCTGGTGGATATCGCCAACCCGGTGAAAGTCGCCCACGCCCTCAGCCGCCAGCGCTATAACAGCCTGCTGGTTGGCCAGGGCGCCCGTGAGTGGGCCATAAGCCAGGGCTTCGCCACCAAATCGATGCTGACCGAGCGGGCCATGCAGCACTACCGCAAACGCTGCCGCGAAACGCTGGATAAAGGCCTCAGCCCCTACGACGGCCACGATACCGTGGGTATTATCGGTCTCGACAAACAGGGCTCCATGAGCGTCGCCACCTCCACCAGCGGCCTGTTTATGAAAAAGCGCGGGCGGCTGGGCGATTCGCCGATTATCGGCTCAGGCTTCTACTGCGATAGCGAGACCGGCGCCGCCACGGCTACCGGCGTCGGTGAAGATCTGATGAAAGGCTGCGCCAGCTACGAAATCGTCCGGCGCATGGCCCAGGGGATGACGCCACAGCAGGCGGCGGACTCAGTGGTCTGCGAGCTGGAAGACAAACTGATGTCACGCTTTGGCCGCGCGGGCGATCTTTCGGTGGTGTGCATGAACCGCCGCGGCGAATTCGGCGCCGCCACCAATATCAAAACCTTCTCCTTTGTCGTCGCCAGCGCGACCCAGCCGCTCACCGTATTTTGCGCCGAGCGCGTACAGGAGAAAACCCACTACCGTCCGGTGGACGACGAATGGATGCAGGCCTACGCCGCACGCATTCGCGCCCCCATCGAGGAGTAAGCCATGCTGGATTACCGTTTTATCAACCGACTGGATAGCGCCAGCCATGGCGCGCATCTGGTGACCTGGCCCGGCAGTACGCTGTTAACCCTGGCCCCCCTTAATTCAAGCTCCCTGCTCGCGGAAATGGTGGAACAGGCCGCCCGCGGCGAGGTGGCGGATACCCGCTTCGGCTGTTCCCCCTTCGCCCGTATCACCCTTATTCCGCGACCGCTGTGGCAGGATACGCTGAACGATGGCCTGGGCGAGGCGCTGCGGCCGCTATGCAAAAAGCCGGTCAGCGAAGCGCTTATCCTCGACTGTTCGCTGGAACAGAGCAGCGGCGCGTTAACCAAAGCGCTGCGCGAACTGTTTAACCTCGACTGGCAGCTTGATGATTTAGGCCTGCATCAGGTGAAAGCCGTCAGGCCACGCCTTCGCCAGCTCGCCCTCTACGCCCTGCCCGAACAGCGGCCGGCGCTGGAAACCCTCGTGCGTCAACAACAGGCGATCGCGCACGGCATGATTGCCGCACGACGACTGGCAGATCTGCCTTCAGAACAGTGTACCCCGCAGTACGTAGTGGAAGAGGCCCGGCGTCTGTGCGCTGATATTCCTGCTCTGCGCTGCGAAGTTCTGGATGAAAAAGCGATTGTTGATCAGGGTCTTGGCCTGCTGCACGCGGTGGGGAAAGGGTCCACGCGTCCGCCGCGCCTGCTGGCGATACATTATGATGGCGGCGGCGATGACCCAGTTCGCTGCTACGTTGGTAAAGGCGTCACCTTTGATACCGGCGGACTGTGGCTGAAGGAAGGCGCCGGGATGTACACCATGAAGTACGATATGTGCGGCGCAGCCAACGTCCTCGGCCTGATGCTGAGCATTGCCGAACTGGGGCTACCGGTGCGGGCGATGGGCGTTCTCGCGCTGGCGGAAAACGCGATTGGTCCCGACGCCATGCAGCCGGGCAGCGTCGCCCGGGCCTGCAACGGTCTGACGGTAGAGATCAATAATACCGACGCCGAAGGTCGGCTGGTGCTTTCCGACGCCATTGCCTGGGCCAGCCAGCGGCATCCGCAGGCGCGCTATATTATCGACATGGCAACCCTGACCGGCGCGGTGGTTAAAGCGCTGGGTTACGAGTTAAGCGGTTTGATGACGCAAAACGAAACGCTACGGGCGGCATTGACTCAGGCAGGGATAAAGAGCGGAGATGAAGTCTGGTCGCTGCCGCTGGATAGCAGGCTGAAGAAACAGACTGAAAGCGCCATCGCCGACCTGTGCAATACGCCGGGCAATAATGCGGCGATCAGCGCTTCCGCCGCCTGGCTTTTACAGCATTTCTGCCCGCCGGAAATCCCCTGGGCCCATCTCGACGTCAGCGGCACGGCGCTATGGCGCGAAAGCGGTAAAAGCGTCGCTTCCGGCCGGCCGATTCCGCTGCTGATTCAGCATCTGCTCGATGATATTGAAGAGAGTTAACACCCTCCCCGGAGGCGATGCTGCGCATCTGTCCGGGCTACGGGTTACCAGCAATCTGCAACCCTGTAGCCCGGCTAAGCGCAGCGCAAGCCGGGAAGAGGCCGCAGCAATGCCACGTCACAGCATATTCCCCGGAGGCGGTGCTCGCGCACCTGTCCGGGCTACAAAATCAGCAGGATCCGTAACCCGGAAAATGTCCTACTCCTCGCTGACTACCGGTTTGACTCTTACCGCAAACAGCACAATCACCATGGCGCTGACCAGCAGCACGCCGCTGCCGACAAAAACGCCGCTCGCGCCGTTGAGATCGAACACCGCCCCGCCGCCTGCCGCACCGGCGCTAATCGCCAGCTGAATAGACGCCACCAGCAGACCGCCGGCGCTTTCAGCTTCATCCGGCACCGTGGTGGCAAGCCAGGTCGACCAGCCCACCGGCACCAGGCCAAAAGCAAAGCCCCACATCGCCACCAGCAGACCATCCAGCAGCGCCACGTGACCGAACGCCACCATCATCAGCGCCAGCACGCTCATTGCCAGCGGCACCAGCGCCAGCGTCAGGCGCAGGCTTCGGGCTAACAGATGTCCGGCAATCGACGTTCCGATAAAGTTCGCTACCCCAAAACCGAGCAGGATCAGGGAAACCCCTTCGACGCTGGCCTGAGCCACGGTTTCAAGGAACGGGCGCAGATAGGTAAAGAAGGCGAAGTGGCCGCTGAAAATCAGGATGGTCGCCAGCATCCCGCCAATCATACCGGGACGGCGCAGTACCTTAAACAGCGTAGCGAAGCTGCCGGCGCTCTCCGGACGCATGGAGGGCAGAACCCACAGCTGCCAGAGCAGCGCAACCACGCTCGGCAGCGCACAGATAAGAAACACGTTGCGCCAGCCGATCAGCGCGCCGAAATAGCTGCCCAGCGGCGCGGCAACCACCGTCGCGATTGAAACGGCGGAAAAAATAATCGCCAGCGCTTTCGGCACCATCGCCGCCGGGACCAGGCGCATGGTGGTCGCGGTCGACATCGACCAGAAGCCGCCGATGGCGATTCCCAGCAGCAGACGCCCCAGCAGCAAAAACTCCAGCGAACCGGCGAAGGCCACCATCATGCTGGAGATAATTTGCAAAACCGAGAAGAACATCAGCACCCAGCGGCGGTCAATATTTCGCGTCGCGGTAGTGATCAGTAGCCCGGTCACTAACGCCACCAGCGCCGTCGCGGTCACCGCCTGCCCCGCCATACCTTCGCTAACGCCCAGGCTTGCCGCCATCGGCGTTAACAAACTGGCAGGAAGAAACTCGGCGACAATCAGGCCAAACACCCCCAGCGCCAGCGCATAGACGGCGCGCCACGCGGGCCTGGCGTTAGCCTGGCTCTCTTCAGCTGCAATGCAGGAACTCATAAACATCTCTCCAGAACAATTAACATTTCGTTAAGGTTAAGCGCTTCTGTTCGGACGATCTATGATGCAAACTCCTTGATTATTGATAATTCGTCCGGGAATGATGTTATGACTCAGCACGCCCTCGATCTCACCAGCGAACTCCTGCGCGGCATGCGCCTGTCCGGCGTCAACTACCGGCGCATCGAAACCTCCCGCCCGTTCGGCGTCGAGTTCGGCTTCGTGCCCGGTAAAGCGCAGTTCCACTTTATCAGCCGGGGGCCGGTACTGCTGCGTATGGTCAGCGGCCAGCGCCTGATGCTGCAGAGCGGCGATGCGTTGTTTATTCCCAACGGCGATGGTCACGTGCTGCTCTCCGATGACCAGGCGGCGGTGGTGAACGTGTCCAGACTGCCCAGCGAACCGGTCTGCGACTCGGTAAGCTGCGTCAAAAACGCGTGCGACGACGCGAAAAACGACAGCGCCATTATCTTCAGCGCCTGTATGGACTTTGAACTGGGCGGCATGCAACCGCTGGTCAAAGCGATGCCCGAGGTGATGCTGGTTAGTAGCCTGCTGACCAGCCGCCCGGAGATTCCGCCTATGCTGGCGGCGATGGAACGAGAAAGCCTCACTCGACAGGCGGGCTACGCCGGCATTCTGGCGCGGCTGGCGGATGTGGTCGCCGCGCTGATTGTCCGCGGCTGGGTGGAGTGCGGCTGCGGCAACGCCACCGGCTGGGTGCAGGTGCTGCGCGATCCTAAGCTGGCCAAGGCCATTTACGTGATGCATCAGCAGCCCGGCATTAACTGGAAAGTCGAGGATCTGGCCCGCGAGGCGGGAATCTCGCGTTCGGTATTTGCTGAACGCTTCCTCTCCGCCACCGGCACCACGCCCGCCCGCTATCTGACCGAGCTGCGTATGCGCCTCGCGGTACAGTACATTTCCCATGAGGGTCAGGCGCTGGAAAAAGTGGCCTTCCGGCTGGGCTACAGTTCGCATGCCGCCTTCAGCCGCGCCTTTAAACGCATTATCGGAAAAGCACCGGGCGCGCTGCGCGACCCGGCGCGGGAGCAAGAGGCTTAGCGCTGTCCCAGTTCACGGGTCCGTCTGACCGCCGCCAGTACGCTACGCTGAAGCCCGGCGGCAAAATCGCTGTTGTTCAGTTCGTACAGACCGTGGATCCCGACTCCTGCCGGGGAATTATTGATATCCAACAGCTGGCGCGGATGCTTCTGGCTTCGGCGCAGCATCTCGACCGCGCCGAGCAGATTTTCCAGCACCGCCTCCGTTGCCTGGGGTCGCGACAGCCCCGCCAGCACGCCGGCGTCGGTAAAGGACTCGATAAAATAGTAGATATAGTTGGGGCCCGCGACGGCAAAACCGGTAAAGATATCGATCAGCCGTTCAGGCAGATACAGTACCTTACCGAAGCCGCACAGAAACGGTTCGATTTCCGCCGCGCTGGCGTGCGCGTTTAAGGTCACGCCGCTATAGCCAAATCCGGTATCGGTCAGGGTATTGGGGATCACCCTGGCAATCGGCGTGGCCTCGCCAAACAGGGAGGCCAGCTTTTGCAGGGTCACTCCCGCAATCAGAGAGACCACCGTCGTCGAGCCGTTAAGCTGCGCGCGTACGCGGCTCGCCACCGCCGCCAGATCGTCCTGCGGGCGGATCCCCAGCACCAGCAAAGAAGCCTCGCTCACGTCCCCGTTGCCCGACAACCGATAATGGGCATACAGATGCTCGACGCGCGCGCTGTCGATATCCTCCAGCGAGATCGCGTCCGCATGCAGCGCGCCGTTGCTTAATGACGCGCGAATAATTGCCTCCGCCATCTGTCCGGCGCCGATAAAATGGACCTTTGCCATGGTTCCTGCTCCTTATTCAAAGAGATATTCGCCGTTGCCAACGCGAAAGCGCCGGCCTTTCAGCGCCGGGTCGGCAACGCGAAACACCAGTTCAGTCAGCTGGTTCGCCGCGCCGTGGCGGAAGATAAACTCACGGCCGCCCACCTCCAGTCCGAGTTCGCCATGCGGGGAAAAACCAAACAGCCGCTGCCAACGGTCGCGTACCGTCCGGGGGTTGTGAACCGCATAAACCGCGCGCTGCAGCTCTATCTCCCCCAGCGGATGCGGCGCAGCGAGACCCTGGGCCTGCAGGCGGCTCAACCGGACGTCATCCTCTTCCCCCCATTGCAGAACGAACGGATAGACCAGGCCCTCAAAGTCGCCGTCAATGGTGAAGATCCGCCAGCTGATAACGTTGCCCTGCGGATCGTTGCGCTGGCCATCGACGATCGGCGAAACCCGCAGTCCCTGTTGATGTAGCTCCGCATGCGTGCGCGCAATATCGTCGCTACGCAGCGCCACCCGATACAGCGCTTCATTTTCCGGCAGCAGCCGTGAGGCATCCCGGGAGAGTAAAAACGTCTCTGCGGCGCAAAGCAGCTCTGCGCCATCGGCAATCGCCAGAAATTCGATATAGGTCAGGCCGAAATAGCTCAGCGCATTCCGGGTCCCCCAGCCTGGATGGCGCCCACCGGCCACCGCTTTGAGCTTTTGTCCGCTCAGCGCCTCTATCGCCGCTTCAGGCTGATTAACGAACTGGACCGCGTGGTCCCACGTTAAGGTTGTCATTCTCCCTCCCGCTCCTCTGCCTGATAAAAACGCAGCCGACAGGCGGCATCACCGCGGGCCAGCGCGGTCTGCACCTCTAAATGCAGCCCCGAAAACGCATCGGTTAATGCATGATCGCCTTCCATGCAGATATCGCACAGCATCGCAATTTCGCTGGCGCCTCGCCCCTGCTGCTGCCAGCAGTTGACATAAGGACAGTAGTGAAACAGCACGATAAACTCGGCCCGGCCGATGCTGACGGGTTCCATCTCATAAACCTGAGATTCCAGACCGCGGGTAAACAGCCCGGCAAACTCCTGCAAATCCCGTTCATTCTCCATTTGTGCGCGGATCTTATGCCCGAGATCGCGGCCATAATGGCGTATTGCCTCGCGAGCAAAATCATCGGCGATCTGGCGCTGTCGGCTTTCGTCCAACAGATAACCGATTGTTGCCGCGCGTTTTTCAGTAATGGCGCGCAGCGCCAGGGTCACCTCATCGTTTAAGGTGGCGGCGTTATGCGCCGGTTCCGAACTTATTGGCGTCATGCGCTTATTCCCAGTCGGTATTCACTTTCACATCGCTGGCGCCCGGCAGGGCGTACACATCTTCGGCGTACCATTTCCGCGAGAGCTCAGCGAGCGTGCCGTCCTTTTTCAGGGCAACCAGCTGCGCGTCAATCGCTTTGATCAGCTGCGGGTCGGTATTCTTTTTATACAAATAGACGTTAGGAAACAGGCCGACGGAATCCGAAGCTTTCAGATTAAGATTTAGCGCCTTATTTAGCGCCAGCAGCGCGCCGATGGGATAAATCGCCGCATCGTATTCTCCGGAGGCCACGGCTTTGAAAATATCGGCGGCGGACTGTTCGCCGTTGGGCTGGAGGTTAATTTGTTGGCCCGGATGTTTTTTATTGTAGTTTTCAATCACCGTATACCGGGCGTCGGAGGTGTGGATCGGCACTAGCTTTTTCTTACCGCTGGCGAGATCGCCAAGGTTATGAATATCGCTCTCATCGTTACGCACGATCAGACGCAAATCGCTGATCCCGGTCGGTTCGCCGGAGTGGTCATATTTTTCTGCCCGCTCTTTGGTGAGATAAAAGTGATCCGCCGCGAGGGTATAAGCGCCGGTTGATAGGCCGACGATCATCGCGTCGCGCGAGACCGCATTAAAATGAAACGTATAGTCGGTTAACCGCTGGTCCAGCACCTTTAACAGGTCACCATCGTAACCGGTAATATTGTTGTTATCGTCAACAAAGCTAAAGGGAAAACCGTTAGCATTGACGACCACCTCAACCGTTTTGGCATTTGCGCTTTTCTCAACCGCCTGCGCGCCGTTAATTCCCATTGCTAACGCGAGCGAACTCACCAGTAATATGTTATTTTTCAAAATACTTTCCCCAAAATGATAACCGTGGACCACTCTTTTGTCCGTTTCCTTGCCAGCGGGCGCTCAGAAACGTTTCTGCACTGCGCAATGCTCTGGCAATCGCCAGGCACAGCAGGATATAAATCACCAGCACGACGCAATAGGCTTCGACAAAATGAAACCCGCGCGCGGCGGCGATATTGGCTTTCGCCATCAGATCAATAACGGTGATGGTGTAAACCAGCGAGGTGTCTTTAATCAGATCGATCAGCACGCTGGTAAAGTTCGGCAGCGCGGATACCGCCGCCTGCGGCAAAATAATGCGTCGGAACTGCGTGAACCCGCTTAGCCCAATTGACCATGCGGCCTCCCGCTGCCCTTTATCAACCGCGTTCCACCCGGCGCGAAAGGTTTCAGCGAAATAAGCGCTGAAAATCAACGATAGCGCGGTGACCGCCGCCGCCAGCGGCGAGAGTTTATAGCCGAACATAGTGTCCTGCGGGCCGCCAAACAGCCCGACGGCCACCCACGGCCAGACGTAAAAGAAGAAATACAGCATCACCAGCACCGGGACCGAACGGCCAAAGGAGAGGAATACCTTCGCCATAACCTGAACGCCCGGAATCTGACGAATAATCGCCCACGCCAGCGCCGCGCCCAGCAGCGTGGAAAACAGCAATGATAATAATGTTATCGCCAGCGTGACCGGCAACGCGCTTAATATAAAAGTAAAATTATCCCGAATGAACGCCAGGCTAAACATGTTTATCTATCACTCCAGCAGGAACTGATATTTCTTTTCAATACGAGTAGTCAAATAGAGAATAAAACTATTCAGCACCCAGTAGACGATAATAACGCTAATAAAGGCCGCTACCTGTTTAGCCCCATAGCTATTTTGCGAAATCTTTTGCGCGCGACCAAAAATATCAACAATGCCAATAATATTGACCAGTGATGTCATTTTCACCAGGTTAATTAAAAGATTACCAAACACCGGGACGGCAATAATGAATCCCTGAGGGAATATGATCCGCCGCAGCCCGGTATGCCAGGGGATATTCAGGCTGGTAATGGCCTCTTTCTGGCCGCTATCCACCGCGCCCCACGCTGAACGCATCATTTCAGCAAAATAAGGGCTAATGCTGACCGAAATAGACAAAACCGCAAAGGTGGTATCGCTAATCAGCAGCGGCGGCAGCGCCAGCGCGGTGAGTATTAATTTGCCGCCGAAGAAAAACAGCAGGATCAGCAGCGCCAGGGGCGCGCCGCGCAGAATGTCAGTATAGGCGTTTGCCGCCGCTCTGAACGGTTTAAAGCGGCTAAATTGCAGCAACACGATCGGCAGCGCGATCGTCAAACCAAGGAGCAGCGACGCCAGCGCTATCCCGAGGGTCACGGGTAGGTTTTCCAGCAGCTTCGGCAATATCCCGGCAATATCCTGCCAGCTAAACAGCGGGTGATTGTTCATCTTCAGCCTCAGGCGTGATAGTGCAGTTGCGCAAGGAAGGCCCGGGTGCGGCCCTGCTGGGCTGCGCCAAATATCTGTTCCGCCGGGCCCTGTTCGACAATCTCGCCGTTTTCCATAAATACCACCCGGGAAGCGACCTGGCGGGCGAACGCCATTTCGTGGGTGACGATGATCATTGTCTGGCCCGCGGCGGCAATGGTCTGAATAAGCTCAAGCACCTCACCCACTTTTTCAGGATCCAGCGCCGAGGTCGGCTCATCCAGCAGCAGCACGGCGGGGCTCATCGCCAGCGCGCGCGCAATTCCGATACGCTGCTTTTGGCCGCCGGAAAGACTGTGGGGATAGTGGTCTTTTTTATGCAGCAAACCCACCTGCTTTAAAAGCCGCTCAGCAATATTGAGCGCCTCCTGACGCGGACGTTTTTTAGCGTAAATCAATCCTTCGGTAATATTTTGCGCTGCGGTGAGATTGTGAAACAGATTCCATGACTGAAAAACCATGGCGGTTTTACCGCGTAGCTTTTCAATTTCTTTTTTCCCCGCCGTTGCGCAATCCAGCACCACATCATCTATTTTTATTTGCCCGCTATCGGCGGGCTCTAAGAAATTAAGCGTACGCAATAACGTGGTTTTTCCTGAGCCGCTGGGGCCAATAATGCAAATAATCTCACCGGAATTAACGCTAAGCGATACCTCTTTTAGTACTCTTTCCCCGGAGAAACTTTTACTAATCTTATTGAGAGTCATCATAATGTGATAGTCGTGAATGATTTAAAAACCGCCGCTTATCGGCGTTGATTGCTGTGTAAAAACTATATTGCCGGGGTTCAGACGATAGCAAACAAGAAAATAGTCTATGGAAAGTTAAAAAATAACTTTTTATATATTTGTTATGACAATGAGGCGGGATTGTAATCAGATTTTCTTAGCAAAACAGGATGGCGTAAACCGCCACTAATCTTTCAAATTTACTGAACAATTAGAGCAAATTGTTTCGATTTTCATCATCACCATGTCGGCCTATCATTTATCACATCGGGGCAACAACGCTCCAACACTGATAAAACACTTAAGGAATACGACCATGAAATCCATCAAAACTTTCGTTGCAGTTGCCGCTCTTTCCCTGATCTCTTTCGGCTCTTTTGCCCAAAGCATCAGCGCCAGCGCGTCCACTCTGGACCGCGCCGAAGCCAAAATTGCCGCACAGGCCGCAGAACAAGGCGCGTCCTACAAAATCACCAGCGCGCAGTTCAATAACCGCGTACATATGACCGCTGAGCTGACGAAATAGACTCACCCGTCATACTTCAAGTTGCATGTGCGTTGGCTTTGTTACTCGGCCTTCGGCCTCGCCCCTCCGGGGCCAGCGCAAGCGCTGTTCAAGGCATGAGTGCCTTGTCCTGCAACCCGAATTATTTAGGGTATATAACAACATTGCCGGGCCGCCGCAAGAAACAGGCGACAGCGACAACACGATGAAATAAGGAACACAACATGAAAAATATCGGCGTAGTCACCGCACTGCTTCTGGCTGCTACACTCTCGTCCGGCGCGATGGCCGCAGAGAATAGCTTTGCTCGCCCGGAGGCAGGTTCAAATATCGATACGTCTGTGCATCAGAATCATATAGATGTCAGCCATGCCTTTGATAAAGAGAGCCTGACCGCAGGCAATCTTCAGTAACACACAGCGCAAGGCGCGCGCGGAATTATCCGCTGCGCGCCTTACTTTTTCTGCCAGTGAGCCCACGGATTATCCGCCGGAGCGTCCTCTTTTGCCGTCTCGGCAGTGGACAGCGAATCGATATACAGCGCTTCCACCTCTTTACGCGCCCACGGCGTGCGGCGTAAAAACTTCAGACTCGATTTAATGCTCGGATCGCTTTTAAAGCAGTTAATGTTGATGCGTTTCGCCAGTTCGGCCCAGCCATATTGCGCGACCAGCGCGTTTAATAGCGCCTCAAGCGTGATGCCGTGCAGAGGATCGTTTGGGTGCTGCATTGCGTCTTTTACCTGAATTAAAAATTTTGCTCACCATACTGGCTCCCGACGCCAATCGCAACCGCCCCGCCTCTCCCTTATCCAAAATTCGCAAAAGCACAGAACCCTCCCCGGTCATAAATTAGAAAAGAACGTTATTGGTTGAATATTTTCGCTTAAGGCAAGCTGGCTTCAACCACCCGACTGAGGAATCGATCATGCGCTGTTGTTGTCCCCGAACCCTGGACCTGTACCGACGAAAACATCTGAATACCGCCTTCGGAGAACACAATGAACGCGACAACTTTACCGATACTGGATCTGGCCCGCTACGCGGATCCCGCTGAAAAAGCGGCGTTTCTCGCCGACCTGCGCCACGCCGCCCGCGATATCGGCTTCTTTTATCTGATCAACCACGGCGTTGATGAGTCGCTGCAGCAGGCCGTACAGCAGCAGTCCCGCGCTTTTTTTGCCCTTCCCGACGCTCAAAAGCAGAGCGTGGCGATGATTCACTCCCCGCATTTTCGCGGCTACAACCGCGCCGCGTCGGAATTAACCCGCGGTCAGCCCGACTGGCGCGAGCAGTTTGATATCGGCGCCGAGCGTCCGGCGCTTCGGCTTGACGAACACGCTCCCCGCTGGCAGCGCCTGCAGGGGCCGAATCTCTGGCCAGAGGCGTTGCCCTCGCTCAAACCAACGCTATTAACCTGGCAACGGGAAATGACCGAGGTGGGGATCACCCTGCTGCGCGCCTTCGCCGAAGCGCTGCGCCTGCCGCTGGATGCCTTTGATGGCCTGTACGGCGAAAAACCCAACGAACATATCAAGCTAATCCGTTATCCCGGCCAGCAGGAAACCCAGAGCGCCCAGGGCGTTGGCGCGCATAAGGACTCCGGTTTCCTCAGCTTCTTGTTGCAGGATGAGCAGAAAGGATTGCAGGTCGAAGTCTCCCCCGACCGCTGGATTGACGCCACCCCGCTGACGGGCAGCTTTGTGGTGAATATCGGTGAACTGCTGGAGCTGGCGACCAACGGCTATCTGCGCGCAACGGTGCACCGGGTCGTTTCGCCGCCCGCCAACCAGCAGCGGCTGTCGATCGCCTTTTTCCTCGGCGCCCAGTTGGATGCCGTAGTCCCCGTCTACACGCTGCCTGACGAGCTGGCCCGCGAAGCCCTCGGACCGGATAGCGACCCGCAAAACCCACTGCTGCGCGAGGTGGGCTGGAACTACCTGAAAGGGCGTCTGCGTTCGCATCCTGATGTCGCCGAGCGCTACTACCAGGATGTTTTTCGCGAACGCGCCGAGCAATTGATCGTGTAGACCCTAATAATTCGGGTTGCAGGACAAGGCACTCATGCCTTGAACAGCGCTTGCGCTGGCCCCGCAGGGGCGAGGCTCATGGATGAGCCGAGTAACAAAGCCAACGCACATGCAACTTGAAGTATGACGGGTATAAACATAACAACAGACACAAGGAATAAGATGATGAAATATGCCGCATTTAAACTGGCAGGGGTTGCACTGTCTCTCTCTCTGGCATGGACTTCCGCCCAGGCCGCCGCGCTGCGCGTCGCCGCGGACCCGGTGCCGCACGCCGAAATCCTTAACTACATTAAAAAGATCGATCCCAGCCTCGACCTGAAAATCGTCGAACTCACCAGCGGCGTTAACGCCAACGAACTGCTGGCCAACGGCGACGTCGATGCCAACTACTTCCAGCACGTGCCCTATCTGAAAGATCAGGAGAAAGCGCTGGGCAAAACCTTCGCCGTCGCGGCGACCGTGCATATTGAGCCGCTGGGGATCTATTCGCGCAAACATAAAGATTTTAAATCGCTGCCCGAGAACGCCACCGTGGCGGTACCGAACAACACCACCAACCTGAGCCGCGCGCTGTTCCTTCTGCAAAATCAGGGCTTGATTAAGCTGGCGGCAAAATTCACCGACCCAGCGACCACCCTGGCGACGCCGAAAGATATTGTGGAAAACCCGAAACACCTGAAAATCCTTGAGATTGAATCACCGCAAATCCCGCGGTCGCTGGACGATGTCGACCTGGCGGTGATTAACGGCAACTACGCGCTGGAAGCGGGCCTGGTGCCTGCCAAAGATGCGCTGGGTCTTGAGAGCGCGACCAACAACCCGTACGCCAACATTCTGGTGACAACGCCGGCGCTGGCGAACGATCCGCGCATCAAGGCGCTGGCCAAAGACCTCACCTCGCCGCAGGTCGCCGAATTTATTCGTAAGCAGTATAACGGCTCGGTGATCCCGGTTGCCCCTCAGTCATGATTGAGATTGTCGGGCTGAGTAAAACCTATGCCGGAACAGGCCGACCGGCGCTAAACGATGTCTCTCTGCAAGTGCCGAAAGGAGCCGTTTACGGCATCCTTGGGCGCAGCGGCGCAGGCAAAAGTACGCTGATACGCTGCCTGAATCTGCTGGAGCGGCCCACGTCGGGCCGCATTATTGTGAACGGGAACGATATTACCCGGATGGATAAAACCGCGCTGCGCGAGTACCGGCTGCGCACCGGGATGATCTTCCAGCACTTTAATTTACTGCACGCCCGCAGCGTCGCCGATAACGTCGCGGTGCCGCTGGAGATAGCCAAAGTGCCGAAAGCGGCGCGACAGGCGCGGGTGACGGAGCTGCTGGAACTGGTCGGGCTGGCGGATAAAGCCGCCGCCTTTCCGTCACAGCTTTCCGGCGGCCAAAAACAGCGCGTGGGGATCGCCCGCGCGCTGGCCGCGCGGCCGGATGTGCTGCTGTGCGATGAGGCCACCAGCGCCCTCGACCCCGAGACCACGGCCTCGGTACTCAGCCTGCTGGCGGATATCAATCAACAGTTGAACCTCACCATCGTGCTGATCACCCATGAGCTGGACGTGGTGAAAAACCTCTGCGACCACGCGGCGCTGCTGGAGCATGGGGAGATTATTGAAAGCGGCAGAATCGCCGATTTGCTGGTGGCGCCATGGTCGCGGCTACGGCAGTCGCTGCTACACGATCCTCAGGCGGAGCGGGATTTCCTTGCCCGCCACGGTTTTCACGGGAGGCCATTATGCGGAGTAGCATGAGTTGGGAAGATCTCTGGCCGCTGCTATTTCAGGGCACGGTAGATACCGTTTATATGGTCGGCCTGGCGGCGCTGTTCACCGTGCTGCTCGGGCTGCCGACCGGGGTGCTGCTGTTTGTTTCGCGCCGCAATGGCCTGGCGCCGATGCCGAAGCTCAACGCGGTGCTGGGCGCGATTATCAACTTTGGTCGTTCGCTGCCGTTTATCGTCCTGCTGATCGCCCTGATTCCGTTCACCCGGCTGATTATTGGCACCACCCTCGGCAGTACCGCCGCGGTGGTTCCGGTTACCATCGGCGCCTTTCCGTTCTTTGCGCGGCTGACGGAGAATGCGCTGGATGAAGTGGATTACGGACGTATCGAGGCGATTTTATCGATGGGCGGCAACATCTGGCACGTGATCTTTAAATCGCTGCTGCCGGAAGCGCTGCCGACCCTGCTGGCAGGCATCACGCTGACCATCGTCATGCTGATCGGCTTCTCTTCGATGGCGGGTGTGATTGGCGGCGGCGGGCTGGGCGATCTGGCCATTCGCTACGGCTATCAGCGCTTCAATAACGAGGTGATGGTCGGCACGGTGCTCATTCTGGTCGCGCTGGTGCAGGGCGTGCAGATGGCCGGCGACCGTCTGGTACGCGGCCTCGCCCACCGGCGTTAACGCTAAGCGGATGGCAGCGCGCCATCCGCGATTAAAACCCGCATTCGTTCACCAGGGCCCGAATCAGCTCCGCCGCCGGCAGCTCGCGAATCAGGCTCACTCCCTGCCCGGCCCAATGCGCGCCGTACTGACGGTTCCCCTGCGCTTTCGCCGCCGATGCCAGTGCCTTCCCGGCGGCGTAAGCCACGGGATAAGCCGGAATCAGAAGCGGATCGTTTATTTCACGCCAGCCGTTAACCAGACATCTCGCCGGGCGTCCGGAAATGGCTGAGGTTAAAACCGTTTGCCCGTCAGACGCGCTTTTAAGGGCCTCACGGTATCCGCTATCCGTGGACGATTCAGGGCACAGCAGAAACGCCGTCCCCAGCTGCGCCCCGTCTGCGCCGAGGTTCATCACGCTGTTCACTCCCGCGCCGTCCATGACGCCGCCTGCGGCGATAAGCGGAATATCAATGCGCCGTTTAAGTGTCTGAACCAGGGTAAAGGTACTCATCTGCCCGTCGGGCCCCTGGGGATCAAAGATGCCACGATGGCCGCCGGCCTCGTAGCCCTGTGCCACCACCATATCGATTCCCAGCTCTACGGCCAGCTGCGCCTCTGCCACGCTGGTGGCGCTCGCCAGGGTAACGATGCCTTTTTCACGCAGCCGGTCAACGACCGCTCGCTCCGGAACACCAAAATGGAAGCTGACCACCGCCGGAGTCAGATCGAGCAAAAGCTCGGCCATCCGGGGCTGCTGCTGAAAACTCAGGTAGATTTCCGCCAGCGTCTCCGGCGGAAGGCTGCCAAAGCGCGCAAACTCAGGGCACAGTCGCGCCAGCCACTGCGCTTCACGCTGCGGGTCCCTTATCGCCGGAGCGTGGCAAAAAACGTTGACGTTAAACGGACGGGTGGTTAAGCGCCGGGTCTGGTTGATGAGCGCCTCGGCCTGCTCCACCGTGGACGATCCCAACCCCAGAGAGCCGAGCGCGCCGGCATCGCTAACCGCGGCCGCCAGCTCCGGCGTCGACACGCCGGCCATCGGCGCCTGAATAATGGGATAATCAATATCAAGCTGCTGCGTAAGCCGGTTGCTCATGGTGTGCCCTGATGAAATTTGTGCGTTGAGGTAATTAAAATCTCTTTTAGAGATGATAAGATCAATATTATTTTCAAATTAAGAATAAAAGTATGAACCACACCACATTACAGATTTTCAAAACGGTGGCGGAAGAACAGAGCGTCACCCGCGCGGCAAAGCTGCTGGGTCGGGCGCAGTCCAACATTACAACCCGTATTCACCAGTTGGAAGAAGAACTGGGCGTCGAGCTGTTTGCCCGCGGTAACAAGAAGATGCTGCTGTCGCCCGCCGGGGAACGTTTTTTGGCCTATGCGCTGAAAATCCTCAGCCTTGCCGAGGAGGCCCGGCAGGCTCTGCACCCCGCCACGCCGGGCGGCAATTTACGCATGGGGGCGATGGACGCCACCGCCGCCAGCCGCCTGCCGCCGCTGCTTAGCCAGTTTCATGCCCAGTGCCCGGAGGTGATACTGACGCTTAAAACCCAGCCCAGCCGCCAGTTGACGCAGCAGGTGCTGGACGCCGCGCTTGATTGCGCGCTGGTATGCCTGCCGCAGGGCGCTTCCCCCGCCGAAGACCTGGAATATCTGCCGCTCTTTCAAGAACAGCTGGTACTGGTGCTTCCCGCGGATAGACAATGCCTTCGCTTTGCGGCCTTCGCGGAGGGCTGTACCTACCGGGCAATGGGCGAAGCGTATCTGGCGCAATCCGAGGAGGCGGAGAGCGAGATCCAGGACGTCGGCTCCTATCACGCGATGATCGCCTGTATCGCCTCCGGCGGCTATGCCGGCATACTGCCGCAGAGCGTGCTCGATACCCTGACGCTGCCCGAAGCAAGCCTACAGCGGCCGGTTGGTCAGGCGGTCACCCAGCTTATCTGGCGTAAAGGCTACGCCTCCCCGGCCCTGGAGAAGATGCGCCAGCTTCTAATTTCAGCCTCCGACCTTTGACCCGCGCCGCCCCCCGGCGACAACCAGCGCGGCGGCAACCACCAGCGCCCCTGCTGCCGCGCAGAGTGAAGGATTAAACGACCCGCTGCGCTCATACAGCGCGCCGGCAACCAGCGGGCCGACAATTTGCCCGACGCCGTAGGTCGCGGTCATGGCGGCAATCATATTGAACGAGACCAGATGGTTAAGACGCCTTCCCTGCGGCAGCGCAATAGTCACCGTTCCCATAAAGGTGAAACCGACCAGTAGCGCGCTCAGCAGACAAAATGGCAATGCGTGGCTCCACGCCGGGAGAGTGACGCCGACGGCCTGAATCAGCAAATTAAGGGTGAACGCGCGGCGGTAGCCAAGCCTGATGACCAACCGATGCCAGATAAAGCACGAGGGCACGGCGGCAAGACCGAAAATGGCCCAGATCTGCACCGGATCGATAGCGTTCAGCGAGCCGCTGAGAAACAGCGGCAGGTAGGTGGCGGTGATGATGTAGCCGAAGCCGGCCAGGCCGTAAACCAACAGTAGTTTCCACGCTTCACGCGCGCGGCCTTGCGCCTGCGGGTCCTGTACGCCTGCAGGAGGTTGATAGGCAATAAGATAGTCTGCCGGGCTCAGCAACAGGCGCAGCGCCAGAATGAAAAGCGTGCCGGCGCTTATCGCGCACAGCAGCCATATTTGCTGGCTGGAGAGCGCCAGGGTCTTGCCCAGCGAGATAAATTCCGCCGATAAAAATATCCCCATTCCGACACCGGAATACAGTACCGGTGCGCCGTTATGGTGCTTCATATGCTGCAGCAGCCACAGAGAGGCGGCAATCAGCGTCACCGCGCTTAACAGCCCGGCTATTCCGCGTACCGCGATAATGGCCAGCGGCGAAACCAGCCAGCCGAGTAACGCCAGGCACAGCAGTGTGAGCAATACGGAAAGCAGATTTAGCACTCTGGCATCCGCAGGCCTGGCTTTCGCCAGCAACAGCGCGCCGGCCAGGTAACCCGCGTAGTTGGCCGAAGCGGCAAGGTTGCCTTCGCGCAGCGAGAGCACCTGCTCGTTCAGCATCAGCGGCAGGATCCCGGTATAGGCGAAGCGCCCGTAGCCCATGCCAATCATCAGCACCGCCGAACCGGCCAGCGCCAGCAGAAAGGCCTTTAACCCCGGCCTGAGTTCAAAAACGTTCACCCGCCACCCCCACTGTTATTCTCAAAAAGAGAATTAAAAGCACATATAATTCTCTTTTTATTATGATGACAGTCAACCCAACGCGCAAGCGACGCATGGGCCTGTCTGCCGATGACTTTACGGGGAGTGTCGGGAAACGCTTCGCCGGGCGACGAAGTATAGCGTGAGGGCTGGACGTCCATGTCCAGCACGTTTTAGCGGTGGCTGAGGGCCAGTTTGGCGGCAAACAGCATAAAGACGCCGCCGGTTGCCCGATCCATCCAGCGAATAAAGGTCGGCGTTTTCAGGAGACCAGCGGCGTAACGGCTGGCCAGAATTAGCGTTAACGACCAGAGCGTACCAATCACAACATGTATAGCGACCAGCAGAAATGTCCAGATCGTTGGCGAGTGGCCCGCCGGAATAAACTGCGGCAGGAAAGAGACATAAAATATCCCCATTTTCGGATTCAGCACATTGCCCAGCATCCCTTTTAAAAACCAGTTGCTGGCCGACGGTGCGGCTATTTCCTGACTGTTAAAGTGGCTGCGCGGTTTGAGAATTAACTGAATGCCGAGCCAGCATAGATAGACGGCACCGCACCACTTTAGCAGGTCATACGCCAGCGCCGACGCCGCCAGCAGCGCCCCGAGGCCGAAGGCCACCACCGCGCCCCAGATAAAACACCCCGTATCAATGCCCAATGCCGCCTGAAAGGCCTTTTTTCCGCCCTCAACGGTGGAGGTGCGCAAAATGAGCGCGGTATCAAGACCCGGGGTCAGCGTGAGCAGCAGCGCGGCAAAGGAATAAGCAAGAAGGGAATCTGCGACGGACATTTTCTATCTCCGAAAGCGAAGATTTTAGATATACCGCGTTGAAGACGCAATCACTGATATTTTCTTCGCCGGGCGCGTCCCGCTTTGCATAAAGCTTTTCGCGACAAATCTCTGGCGCCAAAGCCGGTAAAGTCATTTGACGGCGCGTTTATCAGCACAGGTTTTTATGACGCTTAACCAAATACGCATCGCCAGACCGGTCTCCGATCTCTTACTCTGTAGCAACATGTACTGCTGCGGCCTTGGGCTCGAGCAAATCGCACAGTTTGCCGATCGTGATGGCTTTAGCGAGGTAATGATCGGACGCCACGATCTTAGCTGCATCTTAAATTCACCCACGGCCATCATCATTCAGTGGCACCCTTTCCGGGCACCTCTGTTATTTTTATGCCTTCCTGTGAATTCCTATATATTTTTGATTTGACGGGTTGGGGTAAAAGTCTTTCTGCTATGTTTTGATTTATCCCTTCGTATCCGGAGAATGTTGAGTCAGATTGCCGATCATTCAGTTACGTGCATAAAGCGGAGCATCTGGAAGCAGAATCGAAATGATGCAGTGGTGGTCAGTTTTTTGAAGAGTGCACAGAAGAGTATGTTACACCTGACATAAATGCGCGGCGGTGTAAAATAATTCCGTTATCTGAATAGACTGTAAATCTGCACAAAAACAGCAAAAAAGATTAAATCACTTCCAATTAAATGCCATCTTTCACTGCAAGAAAACGTATTGACTCAGACTTGAACAAATACTGTTACGCTACAAAAACGCTCCCTTATCGCAAAACTGGCTTTATACGAAGAGGAAACTATCAGGTCAAGCCTGACTTTATTTATGTTCTGAGGTTAAGAAACTTCACCATCATTGATATATATAGTTCGCGCTCAACACCATCCCATAGTAATATTTTAGCACAATCCCTATGCCATATATTCGATTGCGCATTAGGCAAAGAGAACTTCGCGCCAGCGACCAGTTTAGCGTTTTATCACCATAAACCTTATTAATTTTCGCTGGTGTCTTCGAGTTTACCTTTAATATTCTCATGCAATATATTTGCAGCCCTTGCACAGAGCTCAGCGAAAATAGCAATTTCGCCCTGAGACATGCAGGATGCCACCTGCTCAGCCATGATGCGCCTGCTGGACTCTGCAGAATTCAGGAACTCAATACCTTTTTCCGTAATCCGCGTCAGCATTTCTCGTTTGTCACTTTCTGCCGATTCTTGTTCAACAAAGTGCTTATCTTTCAACATCCTCAGAATTTTGGACATTTTACTACGCGCAAATCCGAGCTTTTCACCAATTGCGCTTGGCGTCATCGGCTGGAACTGACGCAAAATATACAATGTATCGTACTGTGGCCAGTTAATGCCATCTGGATTAATCAACGAGCGACGTGCAACAAGTACACATTGCAAATTTCCTAAAGCATCTTCAAATTGACGATTCAATGATATTTCGCGCTCGGAACCACTAGCCACTTTTTTATTCATTTCCATACATTCTCCTGATGCCGTTTACAATAAGTTAAGCTTACCATTTTACCACATCCCTTCAAGGAATGAAAAGTCATCATAACTTTCGCCCCTATTAATAACACAAGAACTATCCTACTCATCCTGAAAGATATATTCTCTATTCAATACATCCTCATAATCTATTAACTCTGTTATCTCGCCATTATTCATTTTAATCACATTAATATACAACAAAGAGAACTGTTTTCCATCCGGCAGAGTATTCCCATGCAGTTTATATTCAACAATGACGACATCGGGATTATTCGTATAGTGGAATCGCTCATCCTCTATGGAGGTAAAGCGTAAGGGCGCAACGCCAAAGCCATTAGCATAGTGTAAGCGAATATTATCACGCCCAATAATCACCTCCCTGTTGCGACGAAAAGGCAACGACAAACGTCCATTAACAGAGAAAAGGGATGCCAGCTTATCCGATGACTTCTCCATCACTGCCGAAATATATTTATCAAATAATGCCGGAACCATTTTATATCCTCTTGATGAAATTGATAAAAGTATTGTTAGACGATTTCTTTCTGCCGCTGGAAATAAACGATCATACGTTTGAATGTCTCCTCCGACAGCTCAGGAAAGCGCAAACCCAATTGCGCAATACGCTTAGTCGTCTCTGGATTACCATAGGCGTTGTCGCCAGTATCCAACAAATTCTCTTTAAAGAGATGAATGACCGGCCCCAGCGCAACCTCGCGCCCCTGGGTGACACACTGCTCAAGTTGTTGCAACCACTCGCCGTCAGAAGTCGTTTCCAACGGATAACCCAGAGAACGAATCGCCCGATACACCGGATCAAACCGGGTGCTCTGAGGATGGAAAATATGGAAGTTTTCCTGTCGCGTAGCCTCTGAACGCGCTAAGGCAACTATCGCTTCAGCGACAAAGTCGACAGGCAGCAGGTCCGTTGATAGTGAAGACGGATCCGGCGCCAATCCCATCTGGATAAAGCTTTTTATCTGTCGCCATAAAAAATCATCGCTCTGGCAGGCCCCACTTCGGCTATCTCCGCCAATACGTCCTATGCGAAATACGTTAGCGTCAAGTCCTTGTTCTCTGGCCTGTAGAACATAGCGTTCAGCCACCCACTTACTTTGCGTGTAACCTATCGACAGTGCTTCCGGATGACCCGGTACACAATGTTCAACGATAGGCGATTCAGGATAGCGTGGAGAAAATACGGCGATAGTGGATAAATAGTGCAGCGTTTTTCGTCCGCCACAACCGCAGAAAGCTAAAATATTCAGCGTACCCTGCACATTTGACTGTTTTACCGAAGAATAAGAGAGCAAAAAATTAATCTGTGCGGCCGCATGGAATACCGTGTCCACTCGCTCTGCCAAACGGCTGTACGCTTCAGAGCTTAATCCTAAATTGCGCTGGCCAACATCGCCGAGGCAAACTTCAACCCGGGAAAAATCAATCTCATCGGCGATGCCATAACGCATCGCATTTTCACGCAAACGAGCCAATGCGTGCTCATGCGTCCTGGCTCTTACCATGCATAGCACGGATTGGGTCCCGGCCAATAGCAATGAACGCAGCAGGTAGATGCCCAAAAATCCTGTCGCCCCGGTAAGCAGCGTCAGCCCAGGGGTTGAACACACTCCTCCCTGCCAATGTATGCGTTCATATCCATCCTGAACAAAGGAACGATCGACGGCATCGACGCGCCCCTTTTCACTGGCAATATAGCCGTCGATGGACTCAGCCATAGCCGACAAGGTTGGGTGATTAAATAACAAACGTAGAGGAATATCGCAATCGAACGCCTTACGCAGCAGAAAAACCAGCTGTGTGGCCAACAAAGAATGTCCACCAATGGCGAAAAAATCATCGTGCAGTGCGATCTGACGTCCCGGAAATAATGTTTCCCATAGCGCCCTGACCTGTTCCTGAGTTTTCGTCAGAGACCGCTCTGGCATCTGCGTTGATGATTCAACAATAATATCCACCTTAAGTAACGCTTTACGATCGATTTTCCCGCTAGGCGTGGTAGGCAGCTTATCCACAAAGACCAACTCTGTGGGAACCATATACTCCGGCAGCACCAGGCGAAGGCCGCGTTTGATCTTATCCTTTTGATTGCCTTTATCATCCAATAAACCAGCAATAAAGGCGATGAGCTGCTGGCTTCCTGAATGATCTGCCCTGCCAACTACCGCTGAAACCTGCACGCCCTCCAGGGCATTGATGGCCGCCTCTACTTCTGACGGTTCGATCCTAAAACCGCGAATTTTTAACTGATTGTCTATCCTGCCAAGGTAGCTGAACCGATCGTCATGCTCCAGCCTCACCAGATCACCGGTACGATACGCGTGGCAACTTTGTGCTGCAAAGCTCTCAGCAGAGATAAAACGTCGAGCGCTTTCTTCACTTTTATTGTGATAGCCGGGAGACAGAAAATCGCTAGCGATAAGTAGTTCACCAGCGACACCGGCGGGAACCAGCTGCAGACGCTCATCCACCACCAACAGACTGAATCCGGGTAGAGGGTAACCAATGGACGCTGCATCTCCCCATTTATCGCTTTCCGGCGGCAGCACATACGCGGAACAAACGTGGCTTTCTGAGGGACCATAGAGATTAATCAGGCGAACGGGTTGCCTGAAAAAATGTTTAATATCGGCGGTGAGTACGAGCTGTTCCCCGGTGGAGTAGACCTCTTTTAAACTCGGGAATTGCCTGTTGGCCAATGCGCTCAAATGCGCGAACTGCTGCAAAGCAACGTAGGGAAAATAGAGCCGATTAATTCCCTGCTCCTGGATAACCTCTTGCAGATGATCCAGATCTCTCCGCTCTTCTTCACTGGCAATATATAAGCGCCCACCGCAGGCTAACGTGCCGAAGATCTCCTGAACCGATACATCAAAAGAAAGTGACATAAAATGCAGAGTACAATCTCCCTGACCGCACTCAGATACATCTCGTTGCCACTTAATCAGGTTATTGAGCGTTTTATTTAATAACCGTACTCCCTTGGGCTGCCCGGTTGAACCGGATGTATAAATGATATACAGCTCATCGTCGGGCATTCTTTTGATATAAGACCATTCCCCAGGGTACTCCGGGGGAATGTCATCGATTAACAACAGAGGCACGGAGCCAGACACTGGGAATTTTGCTACCAGCGATCGCGTCGTGGCGATGCAGTCCACGCTGGCGTCCTGCAACATATAACCAATGCGCTCTTGCGGGTATTGTGGGTCGATCGGAATGTAGGCCGCGCCGGTTTTTAACACGCCAAACAGAGTGGCAATCGCCTCGGCATTCCTTTCCAGTAATAACGCAACACGTTTGCCAGGAGCGATATTTAACTGCTGCTGCAGGTAGGCGGCAATCTGCCCTGAACGTTCCGCTAACCAACCATACGATCGTGTGCCATTAGCGGTAATTAACGCAGTATCCGCAGAGTGGCTTACAGCATGCTGATTGAAAGCCGCCAGGGCGTCAAATCGCCAGGCCTCCGCGCAAGGCTTAAGGCTGGATCGAACAACCAGTTCACGACTTAACGGTGCATCCAACAGCCTCAGGGATGACAGTAATACCTCGCCGTCCTCGCCCATCGCGCTCAATAAATGGCGAAATATTTTCAGCCAGTAGTCAATGGTCTGCGGATGATACAACGCCGTCTTATACTCCAGCGTCAGCTTCCATTGCGGTTGTGCTTCAAAGAACAACGTCAGATCGTATTTTGCCATCTGGCTAAAATAGTCATCCACCATGATCTTAAACGGTAAGTCGTTGAAAATATCGGCCCGGGTATCGGGCATAACCAGCAACGTTCTGAATAGTGGGCTGTCCTGCCCCGCGTTTTCACGCGACAGTGCGACAATTTCATTGAAAGGGATCAGCTTATTGAAATGTGCACCAATAAAAGATTGACGCACCTTTGCAGCCAGCGTCCTGACTGTGTCATCTTCATTGACCTGCACGCGAACCGGCAGAGTATTGATCATATATCCCGGCGTTTCGGCGAACTCGCTACGATCCCGCAGAGTAAAAGGTACGCCAACGGTAATATCTTTCTGCCCACTCATGCGGCTAAGGAAAAATTGCCAGCACATGGACATATACATAAAGGGTGTCATTGACAACGATCTTGCGTGCCGCTGTAGTGAGTCCGCTTCATGTTCGTTGAGGGCCTGCATGGTATAGGCGGCTTTGGTATCTTCCCGCAGACGACGGGGAAAATCGACCGGGAGGTCTGATAGTGGCGGAGCCGGATGCAGTGCCTGCCGCCAGTAATCCCGCATGTCTTCGCACTCTGCCGCCGCAAGGGACGCTGCCTGCCAACGAGTAAATTCCTGATAGCTTCCCGTGCCGTTAAACGCTGGCAGAGCGCGTTTCTCGTCAAGCGCACAATAGATTTGCAGCAAATCATGCAAGACAATACGTACTGAGGGGGCATCAATAATGATGTGGTGGAAGCAGCATGCTAGCCAGGTTGTACCCGAGTCTGAACTGAGCATATTAATGATACTCAACGGACCCTCAGCTAGTGATAAACGGCTAGCCGCCAGTTGTGCAGTCACCGATTCAGGCGTTTCATTCTGTCCGGATTTTCGATGGGAAAAAGAGAGATAGCCATCAGCGCCGATACGCTGCTGTAGTGTACCGTCAAGGTAAACAAAACGCGTTCTGAATATTTCATGGCGCGAGGTCAACTCAGCCACAGCGCGCTGCATAATATCAGCGTCCAGTGTCGCATTAACGGTCAGCAGCACTGGCACGTTATAGCATTGGGGCTGATCCAGCGTATTATCCAGCCACCACATTGCCTGCTGTCCGGGTGTCGCTGCCAGATACGTTACCGCAATTTCTCCACACGCCTTATTCAAACAGCTCTTATTTGACTCGCCGCTATTAAATGATGGCATTTTATCCCCCTCTTAAAATTCCCTGTAAAATCCTTCCTGATTGTTGGCAGTCCCAACTCCAGGTATTAGACCTGCTGCCGTTGCCGAATGGTCTGAGCCAGCGCGGCAATAGTTCCCGCTGTGAAAATGTCAGCCGGCGAGACAGCCAAATTGAATGCCTTGCTTACCATTGATGCTAACTTTATGAAATGTAATGAGTTACCACCCTGGTCTAATAAATTTTCTTGCGGGTTGATCACCGCTGAATGAATAATCTCCTGCCAAATCGAGAGTAGCTGTTGCTCAACGTTGTCCATATTTACACCTGCTCCAGTAAAGAATTTTTTAAGCGTAAACGATCTTTTTTGCCGTTAGCGGTCATTGGCAGGACCGGCACACGGCTAAATTTTTCAGGTATCATCCAGGCAGGAGCATGCATAGCGAGGTGATTCTTTAAATCCGCTACGGATAGCGCATCATCCTGCGTGACATAACAGGCATGCAATCGTGGTTCGTCCGGCGTCTCCTCTACTACAATCAGCACATCCTCCACAGCGTGATGTAAACGCAACAGGTGCTCAATACCGGCGAGATTGATGCGGAAGCCACGTATTTTACAAATATGGTTGCCTCGTCCGACCAGGACGATATTGCGATCCTGGTCGCACGTTGCCCGATCGTCGGTACGATAAAAAAGCACGTCTGCGCCTTGATACGGGATGGAGATAAACCTTTCCGCCGTCAGTTGCGGATCGGAATACCCCAGTGCAACTCCAGCCCCTGCGATAAACAATTCCCCATATTCACCGCAGGTACAGGGTTGCAAACGTTCATTGAACACCGCCATCTCAACCAAAGGGAGTGGAGTACCAACCGGTACAGGAGATTCACTGGTTAATTGCCCCTCGGGCTGAACATGATAGAGAGACGAGATCGCTGAATTTTCCGTGCATCCTAATCCATTGAATATTTTTGCTTTACCGGCCTGCGCCGCCACGCTAAATAGGCGAGGGTTGACAAAATCGCCCGACACCACCACACAATCAGGTATATGCAGTGTTTCAACCGAAACCTCGACAAATAGCCGGAACAGTCCGCCAGAGAGGAATAGCATCGTCACGTTATCCGATTCGATCTGCCGTACCAGGGCCATCAAATCTGGCAAGCCAGGCGGCGCAATCGTCAGACACGCGCCGGTCAATAGAGCCATCCAGATTTCATTCGCTGAGGCAGCGAATGAAACATCTGCAATTTGCAAATAGCAGTCCCGCTCGCTATTCCCCAACGCCGGTACCGGCAGACTCAGTCTGGCAATCCCGCGATGAGCTATGAGCACGCTCTTCGGTTTTCCTGTTGATCCAGAGGTCATCAATATAAGCGCCGGATCATCAGCGCTTAATACTGGATAATTCCCGCTTCTTTGTTGAGCGCAGTTTTGTATCAGCGTCCTGCTCGACAACACCTGCCATGCCCCGCCGGGCACGCTTGTTACATCATCGCTAATGAGGTATTTGGCTCCCGCCGCACGTAAAATTTCACCCATATAGCGCTCAGGACTATTCGAGTTCACGGGAACCATAACAGCGCCTATTTTCATCAACGCCAGCATAAAAATATATAACTGCGGGCTACGTTCTATTTTTATTGCAACAACATCGCCTTTTATCAGGCAATTCTTTTGCAATACCGCAGCCAGCGCTGAACATTGCTCAGCAAGTTCTCGATAGGTTATTTTTCTTTGTTCGAAAATTAACGCAATCCTGTCCGGAAAACGTTGCGAAATCTCATCAAATATATCAGGAACAGCCTTTAACTGATTGGCATATGCTGAATGCGTCATCACTCTCTCCTGGAGAATTAGGAATGTTCACACGCATAAAATCTTCTCTTGAAGAAGAATTTAAAGACCTAAAGAAATGCCGCCAGTTTACCGTGATACGCCTTAAAAAAGCGCAGCAGGACAGGCAACATATAAGCAACACAAGCATAACCAAGCGTTGTTTTCAATAGTCTATCTTCGAACCTTGCCCTCAGTCAATTTGATTTCCAAAAAAAAATCATATAGGAAAAAATCCAAAACACTAAAAAATAATAATCAATAAATTCAAAAACTTAAAAAAACAACAATAAAAAATCATCTTTTTTGATTGACATAAGGAAGCCATTGGCGTGCAATCTTTGTGCAAAACGTATCGTCTTTCATGCCCATTAAACAGACAAGGAATAGTACCTTCTCATCGCTTTTTTGTTAAAAAACAAACGGAAAACCTGTTAAATTTCGAGTGAGAGATTAGAAATGACATCATTTCCTGGCAATAAGTCCAATTGGCAACAGCCGTTCTGGAGCGATAAGGACATGCTTGCCCTGGTCATACGTGAATTAGACACTCTTCCAGAATTATTAAACTTTGAAGAAATAAGCGAATTTAATAAAGCATTAGCCGCCGTTTATGCAGGTAAAGCAATGATATTTCAGGCTGGCGACTGCGCTGAAAGAATTTGCGAATCTGGCGCGTTACATGTGCGGAAAAAATTGACCTTCCTCGAGCAAATGTCCCGCGAACTCTCAACTCTGACGGGACTGCCAATATTGACGGTAGGCAGAATTGCCGGTCAATATGCTAAACCACGCTCACAACACAACGAAGTCAATGGCGACAGGGTACTTCCCGTGTGGCGCGGTGATTCAGTCAACAGGCCCGAAGCGACGCCAGAAGCCAGGCGTAACGATCCGCAAAGGATGTTGCTGAGCTACCATGCTGCGGCGGAAACGCTGGCCGAAATTAAACGTTACGAACGGGAATATCCTCGCGATGTTCATCCCATCTGGACCAGCCATGAAGCGCTGTTGCTGGACTATGAAACGACTCAAATCCGCACTAATCCCCAGGGAGAATCCTATTTAGCCAGTACCCATTGGCCCTGGATCGGCATTCGTACTCTTGCGCCTGACAGCCCACATATCGCCATGCTGGCGAATATCGCCAACCCTGTTGCCTGCAAGATTGACGCCACCGTAACGCCATCGTTCATCGCGACACTTTGCCGACAGCTTAATCCTCAGCGTATTCCTGGACGTCTGACTTTTATTTCGCGTTTTGGCCGTTCACATATTCATCGTTTAGGCGCGTTGATTCAGGCCGCACAGGCAACCGAAACGCCGGTGTTATGGATGTGCGATCCAATGCATGGGAATACCGGGAAAACGCGGGCAGGCAATAAACGCCGCGAGCTTAGCGACATGATGGCTGAAATCTCCGGTTTCCTGAGGCAGGTGAAATCACATAATGCCTGCGCCGCTGGACTCCACCTGGAAGCAACGCCGAACCCGGTCATCGAATGCTTCTGTGAAAATAATCATCCTGAAGAACATCAACTTAAGCAAATTCTCTGCGACCCACGCCTGAACGTAGCGCAAACGCAGATGTTATTAACTCACTGGAAAGAGAGACAAAATGACCTTTGATAAAGACTACATTGCCGTTATTACTGGCGCCTGCGGTGGCATTGGCGAATCCGTTGCCCACGCGCTGGCGAAAGAAGGAGTTTCACTGGCACTTCTTGATAATAACGCCACTCAGCTGGCAACCCTTGTAGCCACACTACAAAATAACCATCCGCAGCCCATTGCAGGTTTTACGGTGGACGTTGCCGACGACCGCTGCGTAGCAGAAGCCTTTACCGCAATCGGTCGCCAACTGGGTCCGGTGGGTTATCTGGTCAACGGCGCCGGCGTACTGTGCCACGCCAGCGTGGCCGAAACACAGCCTCAAGATTGGACGAAAACTTTTGCCGTCAACGCGACTGGCGTATTTAACACCAGCCGCCATGCAGCCAATCTGATGATGGCTCAGCGTAAAGGCAGCATCGTCACTATCGCCTCAAACGCAGCGCGCGTGCCGCGGGCGACGATGGCCGCCTACTGCGCCTCAAAAGCCGCTGCCCAGGCATTTACTTATGCTCTGGGGCTGGAGGTCGCTCCGTATGGGATCCGGTGTAATGTTGTCGCTCCCGGCTCAACCGATACGCCGATGCTGCGCGGCATGTGGCATAGCGAAAGTGACCGGCAAAACACGCTTAACGGTAATCCAAAACAATTTCGCATCGGTATTCCACTCAATAAAGTCGCCACGGCGGAAGAAATTGCTGCCGCGGTCTGCTTTTACCTGTGCGAAGAATCAGGGCAAACCACGCTATCAACGTTATTGGTCGACGGCGGCGCCGCACTCGGCAGCTGCTAAGCGTACAAGGAGAATAACATGGAAAAGATACAGCCCTATCCACTGCCGACAGAACGCCAATTACCCAAATCAATTGCAGACTGGCAACCCAACAGTTCAAGAGCGGCGCTACTCATACATGATATGCAGCGTTATTTCCTCGATTTTTACACTGCTGACGCCTCGCCGATAGCGCAGGTGATCGACAATATTTACCGCTTGCTTAGCGTCGCCCGACGTCTGCATGTACCCGTATTTTATACAGCCCAACCCGGCGACATGACGCCGCAGCAGCGTGGCTTGCTGCACAGTCTATGGGGTTCAGGTATGAACGGCAGCCAGGAGCATAAACAGATTGTTCCTCCGTTGACGCCTCTGGAAAATGAGTGGGTATTAACGAAGTGGCGTTACAGCGCCTTCTTTAACTCTCCCCTTCTGAGTACTTTGCACGAACTCAAATGCGATCAGCTGATCGTCTGTGGCGTTTACGCCCATATCGGTTGTTTGTGCACAGCGCAAGAGGCGTACTCCAATGATATCGAGACATTTTTTATTGCCGATGCGCTAGCCGATTTCTCCGAAGAAAAGCATCGTCTGGCGCTTGAGCTAGCTGCGGAAACCAGTTCAGTCGTGCTGTCAACCCGACAAGCTATCGACGCATTGGAACATTAAAGATCCTCACGGCACTCCAGGAGATGATGATGTTATCTAAAGGCACAGCACAGCCCGACGAGCTTTCGGCTCATCTGGTCAATCTTGATAGACCCTTTGCCTGTATTTACCGCCCCCAATGCGAACCTATCAACGCAGTATTATTTCTTGAAGGGGATATTGAGCTAAACCAATCCCTTTCAGAATTAGCGCTGGATCCTCCCCTGGACGGGAAGGGTAAAAGCTCATTTAACAAATTGATCTTATTGCCATTTAATCAGGTAAAAGAAAAAGGTTATGCCTGCATTGACGATGGTGAACAGACGATCGTCATGAACATTGAGCGGCAAAATTATTACCCCATAGATTCGTTTATCGCAGCCATTAATGACCATGATATCAAGCCACGAAACCTGCAATTCGATCTTGATGACCAAACGTATGGCGACATTGTTGATACCGTCATTGATCAGGAAATCAGCTCCGGAGAAGGCAGCAACTTTGTGATTTCACGCAGTCTGGAGGGCGATATAACCAACTTCAGTATCCGCCATGCGCTGACGCTGTACAAACGGCTACTGCAATCTGAATGCGGGTCTTACTGGACATGGATGATCTTCACCGGCAGCCGCTATTTCATGGGGAGTACGCCTGAACAGCATATCCAGGTTGATGAGCAGAATGTGGCGATGAATCCTATCAGCGGCACGTTTAAATACCCCGACTCCGGGAATATGACGCACGTGCTGGATGATTTTCTGCAGGATACAAAAGAGCGCGACGAACTATTTATGGTGGTGGATGAAGAACTCAAAATGATGAGTAGCATCTGTCAGCATGATATTCAGGTATCCGGACCGAAGCTCAAAGCTATGTCGCACATCGCGCATACCGAATATTTTATCCATGGCAACTCAGATCGCAGCCTGAAAGAAATCATCAGGCAATCGCTATTTGCGCCAACAGTGACCGGCAGCCCAATAGAAAGCGCCTGTAAAGTTATCGCCCGGCGAGAACGCCGTGGACGCGGCTATTACAGCGGCATCGTTGCTATAACGGGTACGCAAGAAGGTAAACGTTATCTGGACTCGGCCATAATGATCCGCACGGCCGATATTACCGCTCAGGGACATTTTCGGCTTACGGCGGGTTCAACCATCGTCAGAAGTTCCATCGCACAAAATGAAGCTGGTGAAACACGCGCCAAATTACAAGGGCTAATGCATTCGTTCTTCTCTGGAACAAGCGCCGGGACGCCAAACCGAACAGGATTGTCTGCAGAACTTCGCCATCGGGCTGACCAGATACTGGCAAAACGGAATGCACGCGCCTCCGCCTTTTGGCTGGATAACTCGCAATTGGGCCCGTGCGCTCTACTCTCTCAACATGCCATCACACTGATCGACATGGAGGACAACTTCACCGCCATGATTGCCTATCAGTTACGCAGCGCGGGTTGCGCCGTTACCCTCATTCCCTGGTATGACTCCCTGAGCAAGCTAACGCAGCTCACCGATCGCGACATCGTATTCATTGGGCCCGGGCCTGGCGATCCAACCAATGTACGACTCGACAAAATACGCGTGGGCCGAAAAATTATTGCACAACGGCTGCGGGAGCAGCGTCCGTTAATCGGGACTTGTCTGGGGCATCAGTTAATTTGCGCCGAATTAGGCATTCCGATCGAGCGGCTGGTCAATAACCGCCAGGGTAGCCAACATCAGATATCTATCCAGGGAAAACCTCATACCGTTGGTTTCTATAACAGTTTCTCCGCACTCCATCAGCGGCCATGCTGGTACAGCCCGGAGCATGACAAAACAGTCCAGCTGGAACGACTCCCTTCCGGTGAAATTGTTGCATTATCGTCAGGTAACGTTGCCTCCATACAATTTCATAACGAGTCATTCCTGACGCAAGACGCATTTTCTATTTATCAATGGCTGATACAGAACGCCTTAACAACAACGGTAACTCTTAGTCAACAAGATGCCGTTTAAAAGGAAGTGTTGAAAACTGATATTCGGAGAGAGCTGACATGGGAAATAAATCAGTATCGTTACCTACCGGTAATGACTTTTTGGCGGGTCTGAATGATGGGCGAGAAATATGGGCTTATGGTGAAAAGGTCGACAATGTTATTACACATCCAGCGTTTCGCAATTCAGCACTGTCTATAGCTAAATTATACGACGCGCTCCATGACGAAAAGTATCAGGCTATATTAACCACGCCGTGTGATACCGGCAGCGGTGGTGTCACCCATCCGTTCTTCCGCGTTCCTCATTCTGTTGACGACCTGATACGCGATCGCGACGCAATCGCCCAGTGGGCGCGGCTTAGCTACGGCTGGTTAGGAAGGAGCCCTGATTTCAAAGCCTCGTTTCTTACGACTCTCGGCGCCAATCCCGAGGCCTACGGAGAATATGCGGATAACGCCAGACACTGGTACAAACGTTCACAAGAGGAGCTACTTTACTGGAATCATGCCATCATCAACCCCCCTATCGACCGCAATCTCCCGCCCGACCAGATTGAAGATATCTGCATTCACGTCGAAAAAGAGTGTGATGATGGCGTGATTGTTAGCGGTGCCAAGGTGGTTGCTACCGGCTCTGCCTTGACGCATTACAATTTCATCGCGCATTACGGTTTACCTGTCAAAAAAAGAGAATTTGCCCTGGTATGCACCTTACCCATGAATGCCCCAGGGCTGAAACTGGTTTGCCGCCCCTCTTACTCCTTAGCAGCCGAAAAGGTCGGCAGTCCCTTTGACTATCCACTGTCCTCCCGCTACGACGAGAATGACATGATCTTCATTCTGGATAAGGTGAAGATTCCCTGGGAAAACATTTTTATTTACGGCGATACGGCTAAAGCGGCCACGTTTTTACCCAGTTCTGGCTTTCTGCACCGCTCTACGTTCCACGGTGTGACGCGTCTGGCGGTAAAAATCGATTTTATCTGTGGTTTATTCATTAAAGGCGTGGAAGCCACCGGCGTAGCCGATTTCCGCGGTATACAGACCCGCGTCGGTGAAATGCTGGCCTGGCGTAACCTCTTCTGGGCCATAAGCGATGCTATGGCTAAATCGCCGAATCCCTGGCACAACGGCGCCCTCCTGCCTAACCTGGATTATGGTTTAGCCTACCGTTGGTTTATGAGTCTCGGCTATCCACGGATCAAAGAAATTATTGAACAAGATCTTGGCAGCGCGCTTATTTATATTAATTCGCATGCCAAAGATTTTGCCGCGCCGGAACTGGAGCCTTATCTGAAAAAATATATGCGCGGTTCCAACGGTATAGATGCCGTTGAAAGGGTAAAGCTTATGAAACTAATCTGGGACTCTGTAGGAACAGAATTCGCCAGCAGACACGAACTCTATGAACGAAATTATACCGGCAGTCATGAAAATGTTCGTATCGAACTGTTGCTCGCCGCACAAATGTCGGGGCAGATACAAGAATATAAAGGTTTCGCCGAACAATGCATGATGGATTATGACCTGGATGGCTGGTTGGATCGCGATTACCACTGGCCTGTAGACTAATAAGATTAACGGGACAATACATCAGTATAATAATGGGCATGCATCACATTATTGCCAGTCTCTTCTGGCTGTCCCGACCACTATCTCTCACTCTACCCGGCAATGTATGCGCAACCACTCCGCGGTTAAAGAATGGCGACAGGTCAGCATCGATTCAGGTGTACCGCTAAACAGTAATTTTCCCCCTTCTTGCCCGGCATAAGGTCCAATATCAATAATCCAGTCAGCCTGAGCGATCAACTCCATATTATGTTCAATAATAATGACGGTGTTTCCGCGCTCTACCAGTCGGTTAAAGAGTTTCAGCAACGAGGCAACATCACTGGGATGAAGTCCGGTGGTTGGCTCATCGAAAATATACATGTCACTATCATGATTTAATTGTGACGCTAACTTCAGCCGCTGGCATTCACCGCCTGAAAGATGATTTAACGATTCCCCCAAGCGCAAATATCCCAACCCGACGTCGACCAGACTACGAAAAATTGGCCTGAGCTGTGGCTCATTCAGGAAAAAATCGCCAGCATCGTTAATCGACAGAGATAATACCTCCGCAATATTTTTTCCCTGATAATAATATTTTAGCGCCTGTGGGTTATAGCGCTGCCCCTGACAGGCCTCACATGGCAACGTAACCGTATCCATAAATGCCAGATCGGTTTGTATTACCCCTAGCCCGTGACATTCCGGACAGGCGCCTTTAGCATTGGCGCTGAACCACGACGCTGACACATGGTTTTTTTCGGCAAACAGCGAACGGATCGTATCAAATGCGCCGCACCAGGAAGCAATATGCGATCGAATCGAAGTATGTATCGGTTTTTGATCGATAACGATCGCGTCCGGACATTGTGGCGCCAGGGCTCCCATGACGAATGAACTTTTGCCCGATCCCGCGACGCCGGTCACAGCGACCATAACGCTCAAAGGTACGTCTACCGATAAGTTATGCAGATTATGCAATGTGGCGTTTCTTACCGAAATATAACCTTTAGCACATCTCGGTCTTTTATTTATCTCTGCCCGTGAAGAGAAATATCTTCCCGTCAAGGTTTGGGATTGCTTAAGTGCCGACAGGTCACCCTCAAATACAATATTTCCACCTTGCTTGCCCGCTCCCGGCCCTAAATCAATAACATGCTCGGCTATCGCTATCATGTCAGGATCGTGCTCTACCATCAGAATGGTATTGCCTTTGTCGCGTAGTTTACCAATTAATATATTCAATTTAACAATATCTGCTGGATGAAGCCCGGTACTTGGCTCATCAATTATATAAACGATCCCGGTAAGACTACTTCCCAGATGCCGGACCATTTTTAACCGCTGGGATTCACCGCCCGATAAGCTGGGGGTCGTCCGGTTCAAATCCAGATACCCCAAGCCTACTGCACACATTGCATCTAACCTTTCCAGCAATGCTTCGAGCAGCGGCCTGACTTCAGGATAATCGAGCTTTTCTACAAACAGCTTTAACTCTGTGACAGGCAGTGTTGCACATTCGCCAATATTTTTCCCTCTTATCCTGCAGGAAAGTATTTTCTCGTTGAGCCTCATGCCCTGACAAGAAGGGCAAACCTGTAAACTAACGACTCGCTGAAATTCCTCAGTTTTAGTATCTTTAGTTTCTTGTTTCAAATAACTTCGCGTAAAGCGCGTAATGACGCCTTCAAACTTTGCACTCTTAGGCCAACCGGCTAACGGCGCTTCAGGAATGAGATTATCCGCATACAGTAATAACTCTCGTTCCGCTTTTGAATAATCCATGATTTTTTTATCGGCATCAAAAAGCCCTGAATAAACATAACGTTTCCAGCGCCATGAACCCGGTGCAAAAGAAGGATAACGAATAGCGCCTTCATTTAACGACAGATTTGAATCAATCAGTTGGTCGATATCAATGGTGCTGGCAATACCCAACCCGTCGCATGTCGCACACATCCCGGCAGGATGATTAAATGAAAAAACATTAGAATAACCAACAAAAGGTTCGCCAACACGAGAAAATAGTAGTCGCAGCAGAGTATAAATATCTGAGGCGGTACCCACCGTCGAACGTGCGTTGCCACCAATACGTTTTTGGTCAATAATAATGGCCACCGACAGGTTTTCAATGTCATCAACTTCAGGATTACCATAATGCGGTAAACGGTGTCGAATAAAAGGTGGAAAGGTGTCATTTAGCTGACGCTGAGATTCTGCCGCAATAGTTCCGAATACCAGAGAACTTTTCCCCGACCCGGAAACGCCGGTAAAAACTGTTATTTTATTTTTAGGGACCTCTAAATCAATATCTTGCAGATTGTTTTGTCTTGCACCAATAATTTTTATAGCGTCATGTGTATTCATCACACTATCCTTTTTTACCTGTCAATAATAATGCCATGATGGCTATTAAACAGCATCCCGCTATGATTAGCGACATCGGTAGTAATGACAACGGGTCTCCAAATCCAAGCAGTGATGGAGTTATCGCAGCGATACCAAACTGAAAAACTCCTAAAATAGCAGAACCCGTTCCTTTTAAATGTGAAGATGCCGCCATGGCCATACTCGCGGCATTGCCAAAGGTCAAAGCCATAGTAAACATCATAATTAACAGTAATACCGCCACAATCTCAAACTGGAAATGAGAAATATAGTCAACGATGCAAAGTAATATAGATATCACCAGTGTGCCTATCACCCCCAGTTTTATGAGGTTATCTTCGCCAAATTTCGTAACATAACGAGCGCTGACAATACTACCAAACATCATTGCTCCAGCGTTGATAGAGAATATTACAGCGAATTCCCCCGAGGATAAATTAAACGCCGATTGATAGATAAACGGCGATGCTGATATATAAGCAAATAGCGCCCCGAACTGGATGGAAAAAATTAAAGTATAACCTATATATTTCTTATGACTAAGCAGCTCGATAAACTGACTGATAAACTCGTTGAAGTTGAAAGGTAATCGCTGATGACGGGGTAAAGTTTCGCTAATAAAATGACTGCTGAGCAAGGTGGAGACTAATGATATTGCGGCCATAAAAACAAAAACTACCGGCCAGATAAACCATGCAGCCACTCCTCCAAGTAGTGGTGCAATAACAGGGGCGATCCCCTGTATCGCTAACACCAGATTAAAATATCGAGCGGCTTTAGTCCCCGGGCACAGATCAGAAATAATTGCCCGGGAAAGAACGATACCAGCTGCCCCTCCCAGTCCCTGAAAGAACCGTGTAACAATGAGCAGCTGAATGTTCGCGGATATAGCGCCAGCTAATGAAGCGATGGTTAATAGTGTCATCCCGCCTAGCAATAATCTACGCCTGCCGTAATGATCGGACAACGGGCCAATGAACAACTGCCCAATTCCTAAGCCCACCATAAAAGCGGTGATACTAAGCTGAACTTTGTCAGGCGTCGTATGCAAATCACTGGCGATAGCTGGAAATAAAGGCAAGTACATATCAGTAGATAATGCAGCAACGGCGCTAAGCAAACCCAGAACAATAACGACTTTACTGGAAAGCAAACCTCTACTTTCATCTCTGTACATCGTACTGGCCGCCGGTGCCTGAACTTCTTTTGGTCGCATGATCAGTGTAATCCCTTTACCTTCTGTGGTCTGTCATAACTATACCACCAGCTAAAGTAATTGCAAAAACGAAATCAATTAAACAAACAACTAAATGATAAATTAATATAAATCAATAAGATACAAAAATAAAACTAAAACATTATTGGTTTTTGATTGCCTTAAGGGCATCACAAAACTGATAATCCACTTCCATGGATATACTAAATAGAGTTGTAATATCAATAATCTATGCCAGAAACCTCAATACTCGCGATACCTGGAGTTGCATGTTGCGGGCGCTGCTTCATGACCATAAAAGTTGGGCTGCCCTGTTGCTCAGACATGCAACTTGAAGTTTATTGAGTATATGTCCTGGAGCTAGAAGAAGGCGTTTTTGAAGGGATGTATAATGTTAATGTTTGACTAAAATATTTGCGGGGATATTCATCCGCCATTGCAAAACGGGTGATGTAATACAAGAATCATTAATACTTGATTGTAAATCTGAATTTGACATTGCAGAATATAATGATGCTTTGTTTTCAACATTTACCCTCGGATTTTCTGAATCACTCTCCTTAACAGTCCTAAAACGACGAGTCGAATATCCTGCCGGAATAATTTCGGTACAAATCTTACGCATAAAAGAAGGTATTGATAAAAAAGTCGCACTTTGTAGCGACCGAAGTCCTGAATGGCCAGTAGGTTGGAATGGTAGTATCTCCCTGCCGAATGGCGAGAACGATGTAAAAGCGTGCTGACCGCAATTTGTGCCGGTCAGCGCGTTTAATCCGTACTGGAATGTGAACGGTAAAACCTTTGACGACCACGATGGTTATCGCATGGTGCTGCAAAACCGAAGCTGGTCATAACCACTGCCGGCGACGCTACTCCACAAGATGGACGTCAGGATGGCGCGGGCTTGCCGCTTCGTGAAAAATATCCCCCAACCAGCCAGGAATTTCCGCCTCCGTAAGATCGTCCGGGATGATAACCCCGGCTAGCGGCGAAAATTTCCGCTCGTTAATATCGACGCGGAAAACCCGCCAGCGTTCGCCCTGACGCTGGACGCCAATATGACGCCCGAATACGTTATATATCAGCATCCTGTCTCCCTATATGACGCGGGAGCTTGTGCAGCCAATGCATTCCATTCCGCTTTGGTTATTTCCCACAGTTCGGCGTCCAGCAGGCCGGAGATGAACTGCTTTTTCTCGACACCAACCAGGCGCATACCGCTACGGTGCGAAATCTTTTTCGACCCGCTATTGTCGCAGGCCTTCGGCGCGCGCAGCACCTCCCGGTTAAGCGTATTAAACCAAAAATCGGTCACCCGGCGGCAGGCTTCGGTCATCAATCCCTGGCGATGCCAGCGCGGATCCAGCCAGAACCCGCGGTTGTTATCCACTTCATCAGAGAGCGTAATCAGGCCAATAACCCTCTCCGGCGCCGTTTTAAGGCGGAGGGTCCAAAACCAGCCGGTACCGTTAGCTGCGGCAGGTAAAGCCACATTATTGACAAAGCGCGACGCGCCATCCTCCGGAAAAGGCCATGGAAAACCGGCGGCAAGATAACGCACGATTTCCCACTGTGGAAAGATAACCTGAATTTGCGGCGCATCGTCTGCGGTCAAGGGGATCAGCAGCAGTCTTTCAGTCATCAATTCCGCTGCCATCACGCTTGTTCCTCGCGCAACCACGGCGTCACGGTGATGCCCGCCAGTAGCCCTTCCGGGCTAAGCAGGCGCGTAACGGTTTGCCCCCACGGCTCAATGCGGTTGTCCACCAGCAGCCTATAGCCTCTGGCTTTTAGCGCATCGGTTGCCGAGCCGATATCGCGGACTTCAAACTCAATCCACGCCTGCGGCACCGGCAGATAGTCTGGCCAGCTATCGGCATCAAAACAGGAACGCGCCGCCTGCGCCAGCGGCCAGAGGGCGAAATGTTTGACCCCGCCGAGAGCATCATGTTCGGTCAGCAGATACTCTTCGTTACCGGGCATCGGTTTGAGCGGCAGCCCAAGCGCGGCGACATAAAAGTCACGGCTGGCTGCGGCAGACTGCGTTATCGGCCCAAAGCCGGCGACAAAAAGTACATCCATTCCGTCTAAATCGTATTCCATATCCTCTCCCGTCATGGTCCGTGATGCGTTAACAAATTTTATACTCTGCCGCGCGCGACTTGCCCAGCCTTCTGTGTTCACTACGGCTACACATTGGGACGTTAATCTGGCCGCCAGGCGGCGATCGACGCAAATAAATATTGCTATAAAACTAATCAATATTTGACTGTAATTCGGCTTCCGTGCCACCATCGCCTCGGCGCCCGGCAAGCGGCGCGAAGGTGGTACGGGTGAATATCAGAGACCGCATGCTTAAGGTCCATACCCGTCCGCAACCTGATTCTGGCGGGAAATAAAGACATGCACCAAAGTTTTAATCAGCGCGTTCATTTCTATTATTGCATTCTGGTGGCGCTGAAAATGCACGCAAAATCAAAGAAATCGGGCGGAGTTCGCGGGAAAAATAATTTCCTGCTTAAATGGCTGCGCAAAGCGCAGGACAATAATATATTCCACCCGGATATCACCAGCGAGATCGAATGGCTGCGCGGCAAAATCATTCAGGCCGGCTACGATACCGACCTTGAACCAATGCTCGATTTTGTCTACGCCACCGCCAAACGTGCGGAAGATCTTAAGAACGCCGACTGATTCACGCCCGAGCCGCCTGGCTCGGGCGCTGAACTTTAGCGTTTGTTACGGTGCGTCAGAAGATAGACCGCCGGGATCACCAGCATCGACAGCAGCGGCGCGGTGATCATCCCGCCGATCATCGGCGCGGCTATACGCTGCATCACCTCCGATCCGGTACCGCCTCCCCACATAATCGGCAGCAGCCCGGCCATAATCGTCGCCACGGTCATCACTTTCGGGCGCACGCGCAGCACCGCCCCTTCATGAATTGCCTGGTTGAGTGTCTGGTCATCAAGCCGTCCGCGGCGCCTGGCGATCGACTGGTTTAAATAGAGCACCATAATCACCCCGAACTCCGCCGCCACGCCGGCCAGCGCGATAAAGCCCACGGCGGCAGCCACCGACAGGTTATAGCCCAGCAGCCAAAGTAGCCAGATGCCGCCTACCAGCGAAAACGGTAAGGTACCCATGATCAGCAGGGCGTCTTTAACCTGACCGAAGGTGACGTAAAGCAGAATAAAGATAATCATCAGGGTAAACGGCAGCACGATTTTCAGCTTTGCCGTCGCGCGCTCCAGATACTCATACTGCCCGGACCAGGTCAACGAGATACCTTCCGGCAGCTTGACCTGTTCGCTGACCTCACGCTGCATCTGGTCCACGGCGGATTTCAGGTCACGTCCGCGAATATCAACGTAGATCCAGTCCGATAGTCGGGCGTTTTCGCTTTTCAGCATCGGCGGGCCGTCGGTGATGGCGATATCCGCCAGTTCGGAAAGCGCCACCTGCGCCCCGCCGCTGGTCACCACCGGCAGATCGCGCAGCTTCTGCAGCGAGTCGCGCATTTCGCGCGGATAGCGAACGCTGATCGGGTAACGTTCTCGCCCCTCGATGGTTTCGCCGATGTTATCGCCGCCGACAACGCTGGCGACGACCGACTGCAGCTCCTTCACCGACACGCCGTAGCGGGCGGCTTTCACCCGGTCGATAGTGATATCGATATAGCGACCGCCGTCGAGGCGCTCCGCCAACGCCGAGGTCACTCCCGGTACGTTACGCACGATACGCTCAATCTCTTCGGCGGTTTTTTCGATCTCCGCCAGATTGTTGCCGTTCACTTTAATACCGACCGGGCTTTTAATACCGGTCGCCAGCATATCCAGGCGGTTACGAATCGGCGGTACCCAGACGTTGGCGATACCCGGCACCTTCACCGTATTGTCCAGCTCGCTGATGAGCTTATCCATAGTCATGCCGGGCCGCCATTCGCTTTTCGGTTTGAACTGAATGGTGGTTTCCAGCATGGTCAGCGGCGCCGGGTCGGTGGCGCTATCCGCCCGTCCGGCCTTGCCGAATACGCTTTGCACTTCAGGAATGGTCTTGATCAGGCGGTCGGTTTGCTGCAGCAGACGTCCGGCTTCGCGGCTGGAGATCCCCGGCAGCGTGGAGGGCATATACAGCAGGTCGCCCTCGTCAATCTGCGGCAAGAATTCGCTGCCGAGCTGCGCCAGCGGCCAGAGCGTGGCAACCAGCAGCAGCCCCGCCGCCGCCAGCGTCGCCTTCGGCCACTGCAAAACTTTATCCAGCAGCGGTTCATAGGCGCGGATCAGCCAGCGGTTGAGAGGATTGGCGGTTTCATCAGGGATTTTGCCACGGATAAAGTAGCCCATCAGCACCGGCACCAGGGTGATCCCCAGCCCGGCGGCCACCGCCATCGACCAGGTTTTAGTGAAAGCCAGCGGCGAGAACATCTTGCCTTCCTGCGCCTCGAGGGTGAATACCGGAATAAACGACAGGGTGATAATCAGCAGGCTGCAAAACAGCGCAGGCCCCACTTCCGACGCCGCGTGCTGGGCAATCTGCCAGTAGTCAGCAGAAGACGGCTGGCGTTCGGGATGCTCGTGCCGCCACTGCTCCAGCACCTTATGCATATTTTCAATCATCACGATTGCTGCATCGACCATGGCCCCGATAGCGATCGCAATTCCGCCGAGCGACATCATATTGGCGCTGACGCCCTGATAGTGCATCACGATAAACGCGCCGAGGATCCCCAGCGGCAGCGTGATCATCGCCACCAGCGCGCTGCGGAAGTGGAACAGAAACAGCGAGCAGACCACCGCCACAACGATAAACTCTTCGATAAGCTTATGGGTCAGGGTTTCGACCGAGTTTTTTATCAACTGCGAGCGGTCGTACACCGGGACAATCTCCACCCCGGCAGGCAGGCTTTTTTGCACTTCCGCCAGTTTGGCTTTCACCGCGTTAATGGTGGTCAGCGCGTTTTTGCCCGAACGCATGATGATAATGCCGCCCGCGACCTCGCCTTCGCCGTTGAGCTCGGCGACGCCGCGCCGAATCGCCGGACCGCGGCGCACGCTGGCGACGTCAGAGAGCAGCACCGGCACGCCGCCGCGCGCGGCGATAACGACCTGGTTAAAATCGTCGATGGACTTCAGGTAGCCGGTAGTGCGTACCATATATTCCGCTTCACCCAGCTCCAGCACCGAGCCGCCCCCTTCCTGGTTGGCGCTTTGGATCGCGCTAATCACCTGCTCGTGAGTCACGTTCAGCGCCCGCAGCCGGTCGGGGTTAAGAACCACCTGATACTCTTTCACCATCCCGCCGACGCTGGCCACCTCTGAAACATCCGGTACGGTTTTCAGTTCATATTTAAGGATCCAGTCCTGAATCGCCCGCAGGTCTCCGAGGCTATGCTGGCCGCTTTTGTCGGTGAGCACATATTCAAATACCCAGCCGACGCCGGTGGCATCCGGCCCGAGCGACGCTTTGGTTTCCGGCGGCAGGCTGCTCTGGATTTGGCTCAGGTACTCCAGCACGCGGGAGCGCGCCCAGTACGGGTCGGTACCGTCCTCAAACAGTACGTAAACGTAAGCATCGCCAAACATGGAAAAGCCGCGCACGGTTTTCGCCCCCGGCACCGACAGCATGGTGGTGGTCAGCGGATAGGTCACCTGATCTTCGACAATTTGCGGCGCTTTGCCCGGATAGCTGACGCGAATGATCACCTGGGTATCGGAAAGATCCGGCAGCGCGTCCAGCGGCGCCTGCTGTATCGACCAGACGCCCCAGGCGGCCATAATCAGCGTCGCCAGCAGTACCAGCAGGCGGTTGCGCAACGACCAGCGGATAACGGCGGCAATCATGGCTGCTCCTTAGCGCCGCTCATCGGCATTATTGAGGTCACCTGCGCCCCTTCATCGGTCAGCACGAAATGAAACATCACCGACTCGCCGGGACGCACCTGTTCCCGTAGCTGCGGCGTAATAGCAAAGTCCATGATCATCGCCGGCCACTTCAGCGCCGGGACCGGCTGGTGCGCGATCGTCACCGCCTCATCGCTCACCGCCTTGATGATGCCCTGCGCCGAGTAGCTTTGTATCTCTTCATTCTGTCCGGCCATTTGCGGCAGTGCGCTGCGCAGGCTGGCTTCGGAGTCAATCAGGAACTGACCTGAGGTGACCACCTTTTGCCCCTCTTCAAGGCCGGAAGTCACCTCGACCAGACCATCCTGCGTTCGTCCCGCCGTCACCTCGACTGGACGGAAATGCCCCTCGCCGTCGGCGATCAGCACCCGGTTGCTGGTGCCTGTTGCGATTAATGCCTCTTCCGGGATAGTCAGCACCTCGCGCCCCTGCTGCGCCTCAGCCAGCTCAACGTTCAAATACATGCCCGGTTTGAGCTGATGCTGCGGATTATTTAGCACTACGCGGGCTTTCAGAGTACGGGTGGTCGCTTCGAGGTCGGGAAGCAGCTCGCTGACGGTTCCCTGAAACGTTGTGCCGGGCCAGCTGCTGGTGGTGGCCGTCACCTGGCTGCCTACGCGCAGCAGGCTGGCCTGGCTTTGCGGATAATCAATCACGATCCAGACCGGGTCGAGGCTGGCCAGCTCGAACAGCGGCTGGGTTGCCGTGACCTGCGCGCCGGTGCGCACGTCCAGCTTGCTGACGTAGCCATCGTGCGGCGCGCGCACCGTTATACGGGTTTGCGGTTTACCGCTGCGCTCAACGCTGCGGATAATCGCATCCGGCATAAACTGCAGCTGCAAACGGCCGCGTGCGGCGGCGGTTAAACCGCTATCGCCCAGTTGCCTCACCGCCAGATACTCCTGCTGCGCCGCCGCCCACTGCGGGATCCATAGCTCGGCCAGCGCCTCGTTCTTTTTCACAAACTGCTGGGAGGCGTTGACGTAGAGTTTCTCGATCAGACCGCTGGCCAGCGCCGGAACCGTTTCAACGCTGCGCTCGTCAATCGCGACGGTACCGAAAGCGCTGAGCTTCTGCGCCAGCGTCCGCCGGGCAACATCAGCCGTGCGTACGCCGAGGTTTTGCTGCTGGCGGGCGCTAATCTGCACCCCCCCGGCCTCCTCTCCCGCCCCTTCATCGGCGTAACGCGGCACCAGATCCATATCCATAAACGGTGATTTTCCCGGTTTATCGAAGCGGGTACCGGGGGCCATCGGATCGTACCAGTACAGTACTTTGCGGCCCGTTTCGGTCTGGGCCCCGTTAGCGGATGACGTCGGCGCGTTTCGCGAACCGAGCCAGTATCCGCTCGCGGCGGCCAGGGCGATGGCCAGCGCTACAAGGGTAATAGCAGATTTTGGCTTCATTATTTAACATCCTGTGGAATAAGGTAGCGAATGGCGGTCCACGCATCAGCGAGCGCTTTCTCCGCGTCGTTGCTGGCGATTTCGCCGCTCAGCAGATCGCGACGAGCGGCGAGCAGTTCCGCCAGCGCCGAGCTGCCGGCCCGATACTGGGCATTGACGAGACTCACTTTCTTGCGCAGCAGCGGCAGCACCTCGCTTTGCTGGCGATCGTAAATGGCTTTCGCGGCGTTATATTGCGAGATCAGCTGATACTGCTGGGCCTGATGCTCGCGCATCAATAACGTCAGCCGATCGTTGGCTTCATAGGTACGGGAGACGTCGGCGGCGTGATCTTTGTCCTGTCGTTTGCCCTGAAAAATAGGCATATCGACGGTAAACATGACGCCCACCATATCGTCGTAATCATCCCCGCGCCGGGCGTAATAGACCTCGACGCCAACGTCAGGGATCGCCGCGACTTCAGACTGACCTGATTTCGCTTTCGCCAGATCGGCCTCACGCGCGGCCTGAATCACCTCAGGATGTAGCTTAATCCCCGCCATTAACGCGGCTTCATCGGCCGGTAAACGTTCAATGCGCGGCAGCGGGCCGGAGATATCGCGGACCTCTTTGCCGGTAAGCTGCAACAGGCGCGCCTGGGCAATCTGCACATCACGGCGGGCGTTATCCTGCTCATTTTTCATGGCATTCAGCGCCAGCTGAACATCGAGCACGCTGCCGGGACTGGCGCTGGCGCTGCTGACACCGGCCTTTTGTACGTTGATTTGCCGGGAGGTTTCGCTAATCAACGCCTGAACCGATCGCAGCGACTTCTGCGCCACCGCCAACGCCAGCCACGCCTGAGCGGTTTCCCGCTGTAGCCGGGCACGGATCACATCGGCATTGGCGGCTGCCTGGCGCGCTTCGGCGGTGATCGAGTCGGCCTTCCGTTCGCGCTTAGTGCTGCTGACGTAGTCCTGCATCACGCCGACCCTTTGCATGGTCATCCCCTCGCGGGTCAGTCGGCTGGCGTTATTGCCGCCCAGCGGAACGTTTTCAATGCCGAATTTCAGCTTCGGGTCAGGAAGCTGCATGGCGGAATCCGCCCTGTTTTTTAACGCATTCACCTGATGATCGTTGGCGGAGAGCTCGGCGGAGTAGCTTTCCGCCGCCGACAGGGCCTCAGCCAGCGTCGTCGCCCAGCCGTTGGCGGAAATCAGCGACAGTAGAAGCGGCAGCCCGCAGGCCGCCTTATTTAAAATGGACATAATGACTCCGGAATTAGTGCGCGGTCATCGAAACGAGCGCGTAGCCGGAGTCCGTCTGGCGGAAAGTGAAATCAACCTTTTGCCCCACCGCCAGCTTTTTATCGTGGTTAGCGCCGAGCGCAAAACTCATGGTCATCGCCGGCCAGTTCAGCTCGGCAACCGGAGCGTGGGCAATCACCACGGCATTGTCACGCCAGGCTTTAATGACCCCGCTCGCCGAATAAAGGGTGGCGGAATCATCCGGCTTATCCATCCCCGTCATCTGCGCCATCGCGGACATATTATGGTGATGCATCGCGCCGTCTTCCGCGCTGGCGGACAATGAAGTGAAGGAAAAGGTCAGAACGCTGGTAATAAGCAGAAAAATAGAAGTCGAACGCATAATAAAATCTCCGAAAAAAACATAAAGTCGCCCGCAGACCGGGCAGATCTGATAGATGTTTTTAACGGCTTTTTATTCCCTGAAACGGCAGAAACGTATTTCAGTCGGCGGACCGGTGACCGGCGGCGTCCGCCAGTCCATACGTTCAGCGCTGGTCTCCTGCTGCGGGGAAACCACTAATAGCGCGGTTTCGGAGGGAAGCGCGTTCAGCTGTAAAGAGGTTAATGAGTTTGGCTGCGCGGTATCGGGGTCGCAGTGCTTCTCGCAGATGGCTTTCTGACCGACGTTTTCCATGCCGGGCATGCTCATCACGCCATCGACAATATGGTGAATCTGCGCCTGCGGCGCCACCGGCTGCTGCTGGCCGCCGTGGTGCGCCGCGATGGTCAACTGAAGGTTGAGCAGTAGCCAACAGGCACAAACAAGCCCCACGCGGATACGAAGCCGACGCCGGGTTACTTGTTTTAATAATGCCTGCAGTGACGCAATCATAGAGATATTCGCAATAAGAAGACCGCTGAATTAAATCACACTCACCGGCAGAATTAAATGATATTTCAAAGAGAAAACTCCAGGTTAAATAGAATGAAGTTTCTCTATAAATATTTACACCCAAAAGGGATATCAGTATTTGACCTTCCCCTAGGGGGAAGGTGTATAGCCGGCGGATAATGTATTTAATAAATAGCAAAAATGTTATTTATATGTAATTAGCAAAAGTGAACGCGATTATTATTCCAGCACCAACGTATCACCGGTTGCCGGCGCGCTACTCTCCGCTAGCCACCAGCGCCCCCATGAACCTGTGCAGTGGCAGGCCATCACCTCCTCGACCTTCTGCTGGCGCAAGTACTGCTTTAGCCGACGTATCCCCCACGGCGGCGCGCTGCGCAGGTGAAGGCCACCGATGATGGCGCGTATCTGCTGGACGCCGGTGATCTTCTGACAGTGGCGAATCGTATCGATCAATCCGCGATGCCCGCAGCCGCAAATAATGACTAACCCCCGAGTCGAGCGGTAGATCAGCACACCTTCGTCGGCAATATAATCTTTCCCCGCCGCTTGACCCGCGAGGATGCCATAGGCTCGCGGGCGCGCGACCGCAATCTCGCCGGACCAGATTAATCGTTCGCCAATCGCCATAGGCTCGCGACTGTACTCCATGCGGTGGCGGGAGTAGTCAATTTCTCGCGACAGTTTTTTGACTTTCCAGCGACGTCCGGCAAGGGATAACGCCGAGTAGCGCTGTTGCGCGATCAGCGGATGGCAAATGATACGGCTGTTATCCGGTAGCCACGGCACGCCGCCGCAGTGGTCGTAATGACCGTGGGAGAGCACCGTGGCGGTCAAGTCAGATAAAGAGACTCCCATCCGCTGCGCATTATTAAGAAACGTGCCGTCTGGCCCGGTATCAAACAGCACCCGGCTGGTTTCATCTTCCACAAGCAGGCTTAATCCGGGTTTCGCCTGCAGCAGGCTGTCCTGCCCCTTGCCGAGTCGGTTTTCAAGTAACACTTTAATGATTAACGCCATTTAATTTTCATTACCTCTTTTTTGCGACGTCTACTCTAGCCAACCTCCACCGGGTCTACCGTGACGAACCCGGCATAAGTTAAGTGACACTGTCACGTTTCATTAGCATAGAGCTATTGTTTATTTGCCAGTTAAGTATTGCCGTCTATGCTGATGAACGAGTTTCTCTTAACCGGAGCGCACTATGGCTGACTGGAATCCTTCACTTTATTTGCAATTCGGCACGGAGCGCACGCGCCCCGCCGCTGAGCTTCTCGCCCGCATCGCCCACCATCCCGTCGCGCTGGCCGTTGATTTGGGCTGCGGACCAGGCAACAGTACCGCTCTGCTACGGCATGCCTGGCCTGAAGCAACAATTATTGGCGTCGATAATTCACCGGCCATGCTGGAAGAAGCCTCTCAGAGGCTCCCGGACTGCTGCTTTGTCGAAGGAGATATCGCCGGGTTTCGCCCCGAGCGCCCGGCGGACGTTATTTACGCCAATGCTTCGCTGCAGTGGCTAACGGATCATCAGCGGCTTTTTCCCCATCTGGTCAGCAATCTTGCACCAAACGGCATACTGGCGGTGCAAATGCCGGTTAACTGGCAAGAGCCCTCGCACGCGCTGATGCGTGAGGTCGCGGAAGAGCTAGGATATCCAGCCAGCGGGCGACAGCCGCTGCCGGATGTGCCGGAGTATTACGATATGCTGACCGCCTGCGGCTGCGAGGTGGATATCTGGCGCACGACCTACTATCACCCGCTGGCATCGCATCAGGCCATTATCGAATGGCTGCAGTCAACGGGCCTGCGCCCGTTTTTACAACCGCTTGATGAACCGCAGCGCCAGGCGTTCCTCGAACGCTATCTGGCGCAGCTGAAAAAGCACTACCCGTTACAGTGTAACGGAAAGGTGCTGCTGCGATTTCCGCGCCTGTTTATCGTCGCGCGCCGCTAGCATTTCTGATGTAAAACATTGATTTTAAATAGTGATTTAACGTTTCGGCACCAGACTCTGGCGCCGAACGTTCGGGTTACCAGGACAGGTGATGGACCAGGGAGAGATCCCATGCGGTGGCCAGCAGCGAAAGAAACATGATGAGGTTCACAACCGTCTCTATGCGTTTTTCCATTTTGTTACTCCTGAGTCGTTTCCCCTGTTTTACAGGGGAAATCTTAATAACTTCTTAATCTCAGATTTTCAGAGCGTCATGCGGTAACGAACATAGTCATCGGCTGGCGTAAATTCTTCATACAGACGCCGGGCCGGATTATCAGTACGCGTGTGCCAGTACAGACGCGACCACCCTTTCTCTTTTCCTTCCGCTTGCAGCGCCTGCATCAACGCCCTGGCGATACCTTTTCCGCGCATTGACGCGGCAACGAACAGATCTTCCAGATAGCAAACGGGCGTCTTTACCCATGTCCCTTCGTGAAGGACACAAATCGCAAATCCAGCGACGTTGCCATCCGCCAGGGCAACGCGGCCTAACATGGAAGAAGCGGAATCAAGCATGCGCTGCCAGGTGTATTCCGTGACGTCCGGCGGCTGCGGGCTACCGTAGAAACAGGTATAGCCTTCCCATAGCCGTAACCACTGCGCTTTATCCTGCTGGCCCACTTCACGAATTTCGATGACCATTGGTCTAACCTCTCGTTTGGATAAGGCATTATTTTCCTGTCGAATAATTTGATCAAGCGGCAGGGGCACAATTCATCCTTTTCTCTTATTTGCCCTGTTGACCGCTGGCGGACGAAACTGGCGCGATCTTACAGACCTGCGCCAGTTCAAAATACAAAAGAATGTTGTAACTAATGAAAGGGCAAAAATATCCCGGCAGCGGCCAGGTTGCGTTCGATAACGAATCGCGTCCAGCACGGTGCCGGGATTCTTGCCGGAAAGCGGCTGGCGTCTTACCCGGCCGTAATCCGTTCGTTTCAGGGTATCAGCACAGTGGCTTAACGGCGGCGCGCATACCGTCGCGCAGAATAGCATCCAGATCCTGCGTCACCTGCTCGACCAGACCAGAGACTTTCGTCAGGTCCTGCTCCCAGTGGGACTCAACGCAAAGCACCGCGTTTACCAGCTCGCGGGTGCTGATTTGACGATCCCGATGCTGGGCCCACAGCGCCTGATAGCTCTCCATCCATTCTGCGTCGTCCTGTACCGGATAGTTCTCACCGTGACGCTCGCCGCGATAAAATGCGATCAGCGCCGCCAGCGCAAAGGTCAGACGCGCCGGGAGTTTCCCCGCTTTCTTCTGTCCCGCCAGCAGCTGCGGCAGAATACGGGTACGATATTTTGTCATCCCGTTAAGCGCGATAGACAGCAGCTGATGCTTGATATACGGGTTACGGAAGCGGCCGGTTACCGCGCTGGCAAAAGACTCCAGCTCATCGCGCGGCAGATCGAGAACCGGAATGATCTCCTGGTAAATCGCCTTCTCGACAAAAGCGCAAATTTCCGCATCGTTCATCGCTTCGCCCACGGTATCCAGCCCTGCCTGGAAGGCGACCGGCACCAGCGCAGTGTGTGCACCGTTAAGAATGGCCACTTTACGCTCTTTGTACGGCTTAATATCGTCCACGATCAGCACGTTAAGCGGCAGTTTATCGAGTCGCAGCTCGGCGGCCAGAGATTTCGGCCCCTGAATGACAAACAGATAGAAGTGTTCGGCGGTATCGAGGAAAGCGTCTTTATAGCCCAGTTGCTCTTCAATCTGCGCGGCTTCATCACGTGGATAGCCGGTCACAATGCGGTCTACCAGCGTAGAACAGAAAGCGTTGGCTTCATCCAGCCATGCCACAAAGGCTTCCGGCAGCGCCCACTCCTGCGCATAGCGCAGCACCAGTTCACGCAACGCTTCGCCGTTATAGTCAATCAGCTCGCAGGGAACGATGACCCAGCCTTTATCCGCCGCGCCGGAGAAATGGCTGTAGCGTTCAAATAGCAGACGGGTCAGTTTAGCCGGATAGCTAACCGCGGGCGCATCGTCGAATCGGTCGCCCGCGTGGTAGCTAATTCCCGCTTCGGTGGTATTGGAAAACACAAAACGCATATCCGGGTTATGCGCCAGCCGCAGCAGTTCATCGTAATCCGCATAGGCGCTGATTTCGCGATTGACCGAGCGAATCAGGCGCGCATCGCTGACCGCTTCACCCTTCTCATTTAGGCCGCGAATGATCGTGGTATAGAGACCGTCCTGGACGCTGAGCGACGGCGGGAACGCACTCTCAATCGGACGTACAATCACCACCCCGGCATTCAGGTCGGTATGCTCGTTTAACAGATCGATCTGCCAGTCGATAAACGCACGCAGGAAGTTGCCTTCGCCAAACTGAATGATACGTTCAGGGTACTGCGCGCCCGGGAAATCGCGACGGTTTAGTGTTTTCACAAGGGTTCCCTCATAGAGTAGTCATACAACCTGAGTAATTGGTCCAATAAGTTATCAGGTTTTTAGGCAAGTGAAACCCTGTTTTGATCAAAGCTGTATGCAATATCAAATTTAAGACAGAAATTTATAGAACAGCGATGTTGCCGTCAGCTCGCCGTCCGGCATTAGCGCATAGCGCGGGATTTCCCCGGCTTTTTCCCAGCCGCACTGCACGTAAAAGTTTTCTGCCCCGCTGCCGGTTGCGGTATCCAGCACCAGAACACTCTTGCCCTGCTCGCGTGCGATCGCTTCCAGTCGGGCCATTAGCGCATTCGCCAGCCCTTGACGACGCGCATTTTGGTGAACCAGGAGCTTGGCGACATCGGCGCGGTGCGGTTGGTTTTCCGGTTGGTCGGTAATGAGCTGTACCGTGCCAACGAGCCGCTGCTCTGCATCTGCCGCGGCGAGGACAACGCGCTCCCCGGCGGCGACGCTTTGCGCCATTCGCAGCCAGAACGCCGTCGCGGTTTCCGGGGCGAAAGGCAGCATAAAGCTCACCGAGGCCCCGCCGTTGACGCAGCTGACAAGGATATCGGTTAATTCAGAAAGGTGTTTGAGAATATCGTCATGCGACAGGGTGCGCAGAGTGAAGGATGTGGTCATAGGTAACTCCTTGAAATTGACCACATCACTATGTTTTTAACTTATATTTACCACAAGCAGAATTATCATCGCGTTTTCTTATGGGATAATTCAGGCCATTTCGTGCGTAAAAATCCGGTTGCGCCCGGCACGTTTCGCCCGAATCAACGAATCATCGGCTTCCATCAGCAACTGGTTGAACAGATCCGTAACCCTGGCGGTAGCGAGCTGTTGGCTCTCCAGCCCCATGCTGACGGTAAGCTGGATTTTGTTTTGCCCCCAGGTGAAGGTCTGCGATGCGATGCCCTGACGAATTTTTTCCGCCAACGCCTGTCCGTCCCGCTCTGATGAGGTCAGCGTCGCGACGGCAAACTCTTCTCCGCCAATGCGCGCCACCATGCCCTCTTCACCTACCAGTAGCCGCACCTGCTGCGCAAACTGGGCCAGCACGCAGTCGCCGCACTCATGGCCCCAGCGATCGTTGACCTGCTTGAAGCCGTCGATATCCAGCACCATGACCGTTAACCGCTTATCTTCCGACAGCGGTTGGCGTTTCAGCGCTTCGCTTAACCCCGAGCGAGAATAGACCCGGGTCTGGAAGTCAAAGTCAGCACGCAGGGCCAGCTGTTTGACAAGGTTATTAATCGCCTCGACGCTGGAAGCGACGATAATCGGGCTAATCAGCATCGCCGCGATACCCAGACGCGTCGAAAACAGCTGCCACGGCTGCATCCGGGTGTCGGGCGTGAGGTGAATCAGCGAGTTCGCCACCAGCAGAATTTCGCTAATCCCGGTAATAAAGGTCAACAGACAGGTCAACGGTAGCGGATAGCGAATCGCGCACCAAATCAGCGCGGGTAACGGGAAGGTTATGCTCCCGGCCCCGCCCACCGCCACGCCGAGCGCAATCGACAGCACCAGCGCGATCGCCGGTAACAGCTGACGCAGGCGAAAACGTCCGAACGCCGAAGGGAGCGTGAGGGTCAAAATGAACGGCAGGATCAGTACGGCGGTGGAAAACTGTTCACTAAACCAGTCCGCCAGTTGGGGAATAAACGTGGCGCGTTCCACATCTACCGAACCCAGCGCCCCAACAGCAGCGCAGAGCAGCGCCGCCAGCAGGCAGTAGCAAAACAGGCTTAGCGCGTTGATCGGTCCCGGCATCGAATCCGCCCGCCGCTTATCCCACAAAATGAGCTGCGCCAGGGTGACGATAAAAACGATATTGGAGAAATTAATCAGAAAGGAGGCGAACCCCATTCCCCAACGAGATGTTAAACCGTCATATACCAGCATGGCGGCAAAACAAACGGCGTAAAAATAGCTGCGATTTAGCCAGATATAACGCGCAAAAATCCCCGCCATTACCGCGTTCAGCGGCCAGAAGAACGACAATTCTTGTACCAGACGCAGCATCGCGCCAAAGAAATGCAGCAGTAGCGTTAAAGTGAACAACACCAGCGCATCACGCACGGGCTGTTCCTCACGAAACAGCGTGAATGACCGAATCGACAGTGGAGACATTCATGATTATCCGTCTAATTGTTTCAGGCAATTATTATGTTAATAATTAGTAAGCGGTTCATCATATCATGAGAATAATTATCAGGCATATACCGCCGCCGATGAATTACGGTCTGCCGCGATCCGGCGAATTCATCTGGATCACCAGCCAGTGATGGATAACCTGCACCACGTAGCGCTGCTCTTCGTCGCTGAGCCCGCGGCCCCGCGGGATCGCGTGCCACTTTTCCAGACAACCGCGACAGCAGGTCGCGGTGGCATGCTGGGCGATAAACACCGGATGTCCGCGCATCGGGGTCTGCTTACCGTCGTTAGGAATTTGCGCAGGGGCCAGCCGACTGGCGATAAAGTCCGCCGCGTGCTGGTCGATAACTTCCGCGCCCTTATCATAACAATACTGCCGTTCTTTCACGCCGAGGCGAAAACGGGAGCGGAAAGTGGAACGCTGCAGGCGGGCAAACAGGTTTTCTATGGGTACCATCAGAATACCGACCTTCCCAGTTTTTGAGTGAGTTTTTCCAGTAAAGCAATTCCGGCCAGCGAGTTCCCCGCCTCATCGAGTTCCGGGCTCCACACCGCAATCGCCATCTCCTGCGGGACGATAGCCACAATCCCGCCGCCGACGCCGGATTTCGCCGGCAAACCGACGCGCCACGCAAATTCACCTGCGTTCTGATACATGCCGCTGGTCATCATCAGGGCGTTGACCTGCCGCGACTGAATCGGCGCAATCACCGGCGTCTCAAGGTGCGGGGCGATGCCTCTATCGGCAAGAAACAGAAAGGTGCGCGCCAGCTCCACGCAGCTCATCTCCAGTGAACAGTAGTGGAAATAGTTTTGCAGTACCGTGGCGACATCGTTATGGAAATTGCCGAAGGATTTCATTAGCCAGGCGATAGCGGCATTGCGCGCCGAATGATCGAACTCCGAGCGGGCAACCACCGGATCGTAGGCGATATCGCCCACCCCGCTCAGACGACGAACGATTTCCAGCATTCGCTGGCGAGGCGCGCTAAGGCGACTTTGCAGCATATCGCAGACCACCAGCGCCCCGGCATTGATAAACGGATTACGCGGTTTGCCTTGTTCAATTTCCAGCTGTAATAGTGAATTAAAGGGCTGGCCGGAGGGATCTTTCCCCACCCGCTGCCAGATCTCCTCTTCCTGATAGTGGTTCATCGCCACCACCAGGCTCAGGACTTTCGAGATCGATTGAATAGAGAAACGCTCGTGCGCGTCGCCGGCGCTGTAGTGCTGACCGTCGACCGTACAGATGGCTACGCCGAGCTTCTCGCCGCTAACGCGGGCCAGCGCCGGAATATAGTCCGCCACTTTACCGCGCCCAATCAGCGGCCTGACTTCAGCCAAAATGGCATCGAGCATTGCGTTATTCATTACCGTCGCCACGCGAGGCTCCTTGCCAACAACAAAATTCGGGCGGTAATTATAGGCGCACGCGGCGCGAAGAAACAGCTTCTTTCTCGCTTCGGTGCCGCTAAGTAAATAGCTTAATAATATCGGGGCTATGTTCCCGCAAGCGGCTTTTCCGGGCTACGCGATCGCAGATGGCTGCGTCCCGTAGCCCGGTCAGGTGCATTGCGCCGCCCCCGGAGGCAGTTTGTAGGGTTAGCGGCGATCTCTCCAGACGGTCTGCACGTTGCAGAATTCATGCAGGCCAAAATGGGAAAGCTCGCGGCCAAAACCGCTTTTCTTCACGCCGCCGAACGCCACGCGGGCATCGCTGGCGCAGTAGCCGTTGATAAACACCCCGCCGCACTCCAGCTCATCGGCAAAGCGCCGGGCCTGCGTTTCACTGGCGGTATAAACCGTTGCTGAAAGGCCAAATTCGCTATCGTTAGCCAGCGCCAGCGCATGATCGGCATCGCGGGCTTCGGTAATCGTCGCCACCGGCCCAAACAGTTCCTCACGAAAGCCGGTCATCTCAGCGGTGACGTTCCCCAGCACCGTCGGCGCATAGTAGTTACCCGCACCTTCGATTTTTTCCGCGCCCAGCAGCAGGATCGCCCCCTCTTTTAGGGTCGCCCGCACCTGCTCGTGCAGCTCATCGCGTAGGTCGAAACGCGCCATCGGTCCAATATAGTTCTGCTCGTCGCGCGGATCGCCCATTTTCAGCGCGGCGACGGCGGCGACAAATTTCTGCGTAAAGGCTGCAGCAATACCCGCTTCGACGATGAAACGCTTCGCGGCGGCGCAGACCTGCCCGGTATTCTGGTAGCGGCCAATCACCGCCGCCTTCACGGCCTCATCGAGGTCGGCGTCGTTAAGGACGATAAAGGGATCGGAGCCGCCCAGCTCCAGCACGCATTTTTTCAACGCCGCGCCGGCCTGGGCGCCAATAGCCTTCCCGGCGCGCACGCTGCCGGTGACGGTCACCGCGGCGATGCGCGGATCGTTAATCATTTGCGAAACGCCGTCGTTGGTGGCATTAACCCAGCCAAACACGCCTTCCGGCACGCCCGCTGCGGCAAAAATTTCGCCAATCATCGCCGCGCTGCCCAGCACGTTTGGCGCATGCTTAAGCAGATAGCTGTTGCCCGCCAGCAGAATCGGCACCGCGCCGCGCAGCACCTGCCACACCGGGAAGTTCCATGGCATAATCGCGAGGATCGCGCCCATCGGACGATACTCAATCACCGCTTTATTGTCTTCAACCAGCGTCGCTTCGGTATTCAGCATCGCCGGGCCGTGTTCGGCATACCAGTCACAGAGATTGGCGGATTTAGCGACTTCGCCGCGCGCCTGGGCAATCGGTTTACCCATCTCAAGGCTAATCATTTGCGCCAGCGCTTCGCCACGGTCGCGCATCACGCTGCCGACCTTACGCAGCGCCGCCGCGCGCGCCGCCACGCTGACGTTGCGCCATTGACGATAACCCCGTTCCGCAAGGGCAATGGCTGAATCGACTTGTTGTTCGCTGGCCCAGGGCAGAGACGACAGCGTTTCACCTGTGGTTGGGTTCACGGAAACCGCCTGAGTGGCAGATAAATTCATCGTTTTTCTCTCTGTGTTGATTGCGAAGTGACCTTATTCTGGCTTACCCTTCCCTTCATTAAAAATGAATAATATTAAGCAACCTTTTCACAAAAGAAGAACGCTATGGATCTGACCCAGCTTGAGATGTTTAACGCCGTCGCCAGCACTGGCAGCATTACCCAGGCCGCGCAGAAGGTGCATCGCGTGCCGTCAAACTTGACCACGCGCATTCGCCAGCTGGAGGCGGATCTCGGCGTCGAACTGTTTATTCGCGAAAACCAGCGCCTGCGTCTGTCGCCCGCCGGACATAGCTTTTTACGCTATAGCCAGCAGATCCTGGCGCTGGTTGATGAGGCGCGGATGGTGGTCGCCGGAGACGAGCCTCAGGGGCTGTTTTCGCTCGGCTCGCTGGAGAGTACCGCCGCCGTGCGTATTTCCCCGACCCTGGCGCACTTTAACCAGCGCTATCCAAAGATCCATCTGGCCCTCTCCACCGGCCCATCCGGCACCATGATCGACGGCGTACTCGAGGGCAACCTGAGCGCGGCGTTTGTCGACGGCCCGCTGGTGCATCCGGGGCTTGAAGGGTTACCGGTGTTCCCGGAAGAGATGATGATCGTCGCGCCATTTGGCCATCCGCCCATCGCTCGCGCCAGCGAAGTAAACGGCGCCAGCGTCTACGCGTTTCGCGCCAACTGCTCCTACCGCCGTCATTTTGAGAGCTGGTTCCACGCCGATCGCGCCACCCCGGGGCGGATCCATGAGATGGAGTCCTATCACGGCATGCTGGCCTGCGTCATTGCCGGCGCCGGACTGGCGCTGATGCCGCGCAGCATGCTGGAGAGTATGCCGGGCCACCAGCAGGTTTCCGCCTGGCCGCTGGCCGAAGAGTGGCGCTGGCTAACGACATGGCTGGTCTGGCGGCGCGGGGCGAAAACTCGCCAGCTCGAGGCGTTTATAGCGCTGCTGAACGAAGATCGACAAGCAGCAGTTTCTCCATAAAGATGCTTAACGGATCCGGCTGATACGGCGTGAAGGCGCTGCGCGTCTGATACCCATTGCGCGTATATAGCGCAACGGCGGCGTGCTGATGAATGCCGGTTTCCAGGCGTACGGTATGGCATTCACGCTTTATCGCCTCTTTCTCCAGCGCCGCCAGCAGTTTTTCTCCCAGCTGCTGGCCGCGATGGGCCGGGTTAATGAACACCCGTTTCATCTCGCCAAACCCCTCTTCGCCGAGCACGATCGCCCCGCAGCCAACGGCCTGCTGCCGGGCATCGCGGATAATTAGTGCGATCACCGACTCCGCCGGGAGCGCGCTCAGGTCGATCAGATGGTTGCTTTCCGCCGGGTAGAGCGTCTGCTGGTAAGCATCCAGTTCGGCAATTAAAGCGGTGAGGTCCGGGTGGTTTAGCGGGGTCGCGGCGATAGTGTACATAAATAAGCTCCTTTTTTGAGCGTACTGTAACGCGCGGCGTCCGCAGCGCCGCCATAGCATTAACTTATAGCTTCCGGCCCCACTTGCTCTCACCCCTTGGGAGGCAGTAATTTTGCCGCATGACGTCTTTTATCAGGATAAAACGATGAATACCAAAGCACGCAAGGTGATGATTATCGGGGCCGGAAACGTCGGCGCCTCTGCGGCCTACGCCCTGTTAAACCAGTCGATTTGCGAGGAGCTGATCCTTGTCGATCTCAATAAACCACGCGCCGAAGCGCACGCTCAGGATCTGAGCGACGCGGCCGCCTATATGCCGGGAATGATGACGATTTCCACCCGGGAAGCCAGCGACTGCGCCGATGTCGATATTGCGGTGATCACCGTTTCCGGCGGCGCGCTCAAACCGGGCCAGACCCGGTTGGACGAATTGACCAACACGGCGAAAATCGTCAAAAGCCTCGTCCCGCAGATGATGAGCGGCGGTTTCAACGGCATCTTTTTGGTTGCCACCAATCCCTGCGACATCATCACCTGGCAGGTATGGCAGCTTTCCGGCCTGCCGCGCAGCCAGGTACTGGGGACTGGCGTCTGGTTAGATACCACCCGCTTACGCAGGGTGCTGGCCCAGGCGCTGGATATCGGCGCGCAAAGCATCGACGCCTTTATTCTCGGAGAGCATGGCGATGCCCAGTTTCCGGTGTGGTCGCACTCGGCGGTATACGGCTCCGCCATTGCCGATGTTTACCAGAAACATACCGGTAAAGCCCTCGACCGGGAGCTGATTGCCGACAAGGTGCGTAAGCTGGGGTTTGAGATTTACGCCGGCAAAGGCTGCACGGAGTACGGCGTCGCCGGGACCATCGCCGAAATCTGTCGCAATATTTTCACCGGCAGCCATCGCGCGCTGGCGGTATCGTGCATTCTTGATGGAGAGTACGGCGTAAGCGGCGCGGCGGCTGGCGTTCCCGCGGTGCTCACGCAAAGCGGCGTGCAGCAAATCATTGAGCTACAGCTGGCAGATGATGAAGCGGAGAAGTTCCACCACGCTATCGAGGTGATTAAAGCCAATATCGCCCGTCTGCCGTAAGCCGCTTCCCCGGCTAGCCGGCCACGATCAGCCGGGGATGAATATGCGTTAACGCTTCGCGCGTCGCTTCCGGCAGATGACTATCGGTAATGATATCGGTGAGTGAGTCGAGATGCGTGATATTAAACAGCGACCAGGCGCCGTATTTGGAGCTGTCCGCCAGCAGTATGCGCCGCCGGGCGTTGGCGATTAAGTCGCGCTTCAGCGCCGCTTTCTCTTCCGTTGGCGAGGTGACGCCCTTCTCCAGGTCCCAGCCGTTGCAGCTGACGAATGCCAGATCGGGCCAGATATTCTGCAGCAGGCGGCGCCCGTGATCGCCGATGCAGGACTGGCTGCTGTCATCGATGCGCCCGCCGATGATCGTCACTTCAATTTGCTTAAACTCTGACAGGAACAGGGCGATATGCAGGTCGCTGGTGATCACCCGCAGCGGCAGATGGGTAATTTGCCGGGCCAGTTCAATCATGGTGGTCCCGGCATCGAGGACAATAGCGTCCCCGGCCTTAACCAACGCCGCCGCCGCGCTGGCGATGGCGTATTTTTCCTGCAGGCTACGCTGGGATTTCTCCTGCGTGGTCGGTTGTGCTGGAATAAACCGGTTGAGGGTCACGCCGCCGTGCGTTCGGCTGATCACTCCTTCCTGATCGAGCTTAATCAGGTCTCGGCGAATGGTCGCGGGCGAGGCGTCGGTCACCGCCACCAGCTGGTCCACTGTCACCAGATTATGGCTCTTGAGATAATCCATAATCTGCTCTAACCGGTTATATCCCTTCATGTTATTCCTGTGCGATTTGCATGGCGAGCTCAATAGAGGTAGTCATGCTGTCAGACTTAGCTTTACCTGTCCAGGCAATATCAAACGCCGTGCCGTGGTCGGCGGAAGTGCGAATAAACGGCAGTCCGGCGGTAATATTCACCCCATCATAAAACCCAAGCAATTTTAGCGGAATATGTCCCTGATCGTGATACATCGCGACCACCATATCAAACAGCCCTTCGTGGCACTGCATAAACACCGTATCCGGCGGGCACGGTCCGGTCACGTTGAGCCCTTTAGCTTTCATTGCGTCAACCGCCGGCCCGACGATGCGGATCTCTTCATCGCCAAACAGGCCGTTTTCCCCGGCGTGAGGATTAACCCCGGCGACGGCGATACGCGGCTGGCTATAACCCACCCGGCGCAAGAAGCTATCGGCAATACCAATCACCGTCTCCACCCGCGGCTGGTTCAGGTTATCGAGGAATTTACGCAGCGCCACATGGGTGGAGATATGGATAACCTTGAGCTTATCGGTATACAGCACCATCGCGAAATCTTTGGTCTGCGTCAGATGAGCCAGCATTTCGGTATGCCCTGGGAAATGGTGCCCGGCCAGATGCAGCGCCTCTTTATTTAACGGCGCGGTGGCGAGCGCGAACACTTCTCCGGCCATCGCCAGGTTGGTCGCCCGCTTGATGCAGCGGTACGCTAAATCACCTGCCTGTGCCTGTACCTCGCCCGGGCGCAGTCCCTGCGGATCGGTCAGCGGTTCGTCGATAACGTTGATGACGCCAGGACTAAACCGCGCCTGTCCCGGATTATCAATGATTCGCAGCTCGGCGCGGGGGGTGATCTCCATCGCCAGGATCCGCCGCAGCGTCCGCGCGCAGCCCACCACCACCACCGGCGCGCCGTTCAGTTTCCCCTCCGCCAGGGATTTAATAATAATTTCCGGGCCAATGCCTGCCGGATCTCCCATCGTTACCGCTATGATGTTAGTCACTCATTTTCTCCTCAATAAAGTTCACGACCTCCAGCAGGGTGGTTTCCGTTCCGAATCCGCCTGCCTTAGTCATTACCGGCCGCTGCCAGCTGCTACCCAGAAAATTGCCGTACGGCACGCACTGCGCCACCCGACCCGTAATATGAAATCCGCTGGCCCCCAGCGCCTGCGCGACGGCGATGGCCACGTCGCCGCCGGACAGATATAGCGCCCCCGGCTGGCGCTGGGCGATGGCCCGTTCGCTGACCTGCGCCAGATACGCGCAGATACGTTCGCCAAGCGCGGTGCGATCGACGCCGTGCTGACGGCACAGGGCATCAATGCCCTTTCGCGCCTCGCTATCGGGACGCGTGGTGACGACGCAATGATTATTTTCACTCAATACCGCGGCGATGCGTCGGGCGTCAGCGTCGACATCGCCGCCAAAGGCCATCGCGACATCAATTTCTACGCGAACAACGCGCGGATGCGCCTCAAGCCGGGCGACCTGCTGTTGCGCGATCTCGCTCATTGAACCGACAATCGCCAGCAGCGGTCCGCGCGGTACGGCAGCCAGCCGACGCGCCAGGGCGTCACACAATCCTGCCGACCCCGCCAGCAGCACTTTCCGATCGCAGGCCGCGACTGCCTCGATAATGGCGTCCAGTTGCCGATCCTCTTCGGCGTCCACGATCAATACTCGCGGTACATCGCCCGTCTGCGCCAGCGCGGTCGCCAGGGTATCGACCGTCGCCCTAAGGCAGCGCAGCTCGCTTTGCTGTGCCACCACGGCGGCGATATCCGCGCTGCCGACCGGCGTTTTCGGGTCGGTGGCGAACTCGGTTTCATTGACCGGCAGGCCGCGCACATAGCACAGCCCATCTCGCGTCACCCGGCCTGCCGCCGGGAAAGCCGGGGCCAGGACCGCCACGGAGCACGCCAGAGCGCGCATCGTCGCCTCCAGTTCGGCGCCGAGGTTGCCGCGCAGGGTGGAGTCGATTTTCTTCACCGTCCAGCGCGGCTGAAAACGCGGCAAGATAGCCTGCAAGAGATACGTAATACGCCGTGCCGCTTCTGCGGCGGGCTGCGCGCGGCTGTCGCTATTGAGGATCAGCGCCTGCGCCTCTCCCCGATAGCGATCGGAAAACGCCACTTCCGCCCGCATTCCCGTCTCCGCCAGGCTGACGCCGGCGTCATTAGCGCCGGTGAAGTCGTCCGCCAGAACCAACACCTTATTATCCCCGCTGCCCATCGCTTTCCCTTTTATCACTGTTCGATATTGATAATGATTATATTCAATCACAATTGATTAAATGTGAGCAAGCTCAAGTTATTAAATCGCCGTATAAATTATAACTTCACCCCACAATGTGAATGGCACGCAGAACGGATGATTAAATTTAATCATTCATAAAAGAGGAGAAAAAAGTGGCAACCATTAACAGCACTCTGATTAGCGGCGCGGGCGCCTTTACCGCCCTGCTGCCGCTGCTGGCGGGCAAACGGCGCATTTTGCTGGTCACTGACGGCAACGTGGGCAAACTCGATGCCGCGCAGCAGATCCGCGCGCTTCTGCAGGATGAGGGGCGTCAGGTGCAGATCGTGGATACGGTGCCCGCCGAGCCGAGCCAGCACGATATGGCGCAGATTCAGCGCCTCGTCAGCGCCAGCGAGCCGCAGCTTATCGTGGGGATTGGCGGCGGTAGCGTTCTGGATGTGACCAAGCTGCTCTCGGTCCTGCTGCATCCCCGCTCACCGGGGCTTGACGCGCTGCTGGCAGGCGAAAAACCGCAGCAAAAAGTAACCTCTCTGTTAATTCCCGCCACCGCCGGGACCGGCTCAGAGGCCACGCCGAACGCAATTCTGGCTATCCCGGAGCAGAGTACCAAAGTGGGCATTATCTCCCCGGTTCTGCTGCCGGATTACGTTGCCCTGCTGCCGGAATTGACCACCAGCATGCCCGCACACATCGCCTCCTCTACCGGCATCGACGCGCTGTGCCACCTGATTGAGTGCTTTACCGCCACCGTTGCCAATCCGGTAAGCGATAACGCGGCGCTGATTGGCCTGCGCAAGCTGGTACGCAATATCGAGCTCTCGGTGACCGAGCCGCAGAACCTGAGCGCGAAACTGGAGATGCTGTGGGCCTCTTATTATGGCGGCGTGGCGATCAACCATGCGGGTACCCATCTGGTTCATGCCCTCTCCTATCCGTTGGGCGGCAAATACCATCTGCCGCACGGCGTGGCGAACGCGATTTTGCTGGCGCCCTGTATGAAAGCGGTGCGCCCGCATGCGGTGGCGAAATTTGCCCAGGTCTGGGATCTGATCCCTGAGGCCGATCTGACGCTCAGCGAAGAAGAAAAATCTCATGCGTTGGTCGCCTGGCTGGCCGCGCTGGTGAAACGCCTACAGCTGCCAGACAACCTCGCCGCGCTGGGCGTGCCGCCGGAAAGCATCGGCGAGCTGAGCGAAGCGGCGCTAAACGTCAAACGTTTACTCAATAACGCGCCGTGCAGCGTTAACCAGCAGCAGGTCGAAGCGATCTACCGCACCCTATTTCCACAGCCATAACACTCGGGAAAGATGAATATGAGCAATGCAATTACCGGCGTACTGACCGCCATCGTGACGCCCTTTACCGCCGAGGGCGCGGTAAATATTCCGGCGCTGAAGCAGCAGGTTCAGCGTCAGCTCGCCGCCGGCAACGGTATTTTCTGCGGCGGGACCAACGGCGAGTTTTTTGTGCTCAATGAAGCGGAAAAAGTCGCTGTCGCTAAAGCCTGCGTGGAAGAGGTCGCCGGTCGCGCGCCAGTGGTGGCGCATATTGGCGAAGTGTCGACTCGGGAAACCATCCGTTTGGGTCAGCAGATCGAAAAACTGGGCGTCGATGCGGTCTCGGTCATCACCCCGTGGTTTGTCCCGCTGACGCAGGATGAGCTTATCAGCCACTATACGGCCATCGCTGACGCTCTGAGCGTACCGATATTCCTGTACAACATCCCGGCGCGTACCGGCAATACCATCGAACCTCAGACCGCGCGCGTTCTGGCGCGGCACGCCAACATCATCGGCGTCAAAGACAGCGCCGGAAGTTACGAAAGCCTGACGGGATTTCTCGATGCGGCGCGAGGCATTGCCAATTTCGACGTGCTGAATGGCCCCGATTCGCTGATTCATCAGGGATTTATTGACGGTTGTTCCGCCTGTATTTCCGGGCTGGCCAACGTCGCGCCGAAAGAGATCAACGCCATCTGGGCGCGCTTTAACGCCGGCGATATTGATGGCTCCCGCCATGCTCAGGAGAGCGTGACCGGGCTGCGTACCGATCTGTATAAAGTGGCGTTCTCGCCGGCGGCAGTAAAAAAAGCGCTGCAGCTGATGGGTTTTGCCGTCGGCGACAGCCGCTATGCGGTCAGCTTTACGCCAGCCCAGTGCGAACAAATCAAAGACATTATCGCCAGGTATATTTCCTGAACACACCAGGAATACCGGGTTCGATCGTCGGTGCCGGTTACAGGAATAAACAGCACCGACAATCTTGACGATTATTTATAACACGTCTTACGCTGTGTAAGGGATGTTGCCATGTTTATCTGGATGCTGGACCCTGAAATAGGGTTGACGCTAATCACGCTGACCTTCCTGGAGATTATTCTCGGGGTCGATAATATTATATTTCTTTCACTGGTGGTGGCGAAACTCCCGCCCCATCAGCAAAATCTTGCCCGCAAGTTAGGGCTCAGTGGCGCAATGATCATGCGCGTGTTATTGCTGGTGTCGATTGCCTGGCTGGCGCACATTACGCTGCCGCTATTTACCATTGCCCATTTTGTCGTTTCTGTGCGCACGATTATTTTATTTGTTGGCGGTTGTTTTCTTATTTACAAATCACTGCAGGAAATACGCGGCGAGCTTCAGCCGGAAGTAGAGTCGCACAGCGACGGCCTGCGCCAGCTCTCGCTGGCCGGGGCCATCATCCAGATTATGCTGCTGGATATCGTCTTCAGCCTTGATTCTGTTATTACCGCAGTCGGTCTATCGCAGCATATTTTTATTATGATTACAGCGGTCATTATCGCCGTCGGCGTAATGATGTTGGCGGCGAAAACCATCGGCGATTTTGTGAATAATACACCAACCATGAAAATGCTCGCATTAACCTTCCTGCTGCTGGTAGGGATATTACTGGTGGCCGACAGCCTGGAAATACACATTGCGAAAGGCTACCTCTATTTTGCTATTTTCTTTTCGCTGGCGGTAGAAACGCTAAATATTATTCGCAGCAGAAAAATCATTAAAGCTTCACAGCAGCAAGACGCTTACGTCTCATTACCGATCAATAAATAAAACCCTACTAAAATAACGGAGAGTGAATATGTCTGTAACCGCAGTTCGTGACGGTATTATTTCTCAGCACCCGCAGGATGAGCGCGTGGAAACCGCCATGCTCCCCTCATCCTGCCCGCAAAATCACGCGGCTAACCTGCTGCCGCTGCCGGACGGCTCGCTGATGTGCGTGTGGTTTGGCGGCACTCAGGAAGGCGTCGCCGATATCTCCGTCTGGGGGTCGCGCCTGCTCCCCGGCCGTCGCCAATGGTGCGATGCGGTCAAATTGTCCGACGACCCCAGCCGCTCAGAGCAAAATCCGCTGCTTTTTCTCGACCCGGATAACGTGCTGTGGCTGCTGTGGACCGCGCAGATCTCCGGCAATCAGGATACCGCCATCGTGCGCTACCGCCAGTCAACGGATCTGGGTCAGACCTGGGGCGACATTGCCACCCTGCTCGACAAGCCCGGCACCTTTATTCGCCAACCGATGACCGTTCTGGACAACGGCAACTGGCTGCTACCGGTCTTCTACTGCCGCACGCGGCCGGGCGAAAAGTGGGTCGGCAACGACGATATCAGCGCCGTCAAAATCTCCGCCGATAAGGGCAAAACCTGGCGTGACGTCGAAGTCCCGCACAGTCTCGGCTGCGTGCATATGAATATCACCCCGCTGCCGGGCGGCGTGCTGGTGGCCCTCTTTCGCAGCCGCTGGGCAGACAATATCTACTACAGCCAGTCGGTGGACAACGGGGAAAGCTGGTCAGCGCCGGAGCCGACGGTGCTGCCCAATAATAACTCGTCTATTCAGGTCACTACCCTTGCCAGCGGCGAACTGGCGCTGGTGTTTAACCCCATGAGCGCCGCCGGCGCGCTGGAACGTCGCGCGTCGCTTTACGATGAAATCGACGACGGCGACAGCAGTCGTAAAGAGCCAGAAGCTAACGGTGGTCGCTCGGCGTTCTGGGGCGCGCCGCGCGCGCCGATGACTGTCGCCCTCTCTGCCGATGGCGGTAAAACCTGGCCATGGCGGCGCAATCTCGATGAAGGCGACGGCTACTGCATGACTAACAATTCGCTGGATAAGCGCAATCGCGAGTTCTCCTACCCGAGCATTAAACAAGGGGCGGACGGCACGCTGCACATTGCCTACACCTGGTTTCGCCAGGCGATTAAATACGTGCATATCACGCCTGAATGGGTGAAGGAGTCCGCGCGATGATCGTCGGCAACCTTAACGCTCTGCCGCTGGCAGGGCTTCCCCCGGCGCTGCGGCAAATTCTCGCCCATCCGCAGGCCACGCTAGCGGCGCTGAGCGCCAGGAAAGACGGGCGCTGGCAGCCGGAAAACTGTCGCTGGTATTGCGATATCGGCGAAGCGTCCACCCAGCCCGCCGCGCGGCGTCACACCGAATATCACCATCAATGGGCCGATATTCAGGTGATGCTGGCAGGCTGCGAGGTGATTAACGCCGGAACGCTCCGCGTCGCGCAGGATAGCGATGAAGAGCGCAAACCGGATCTGTTTATCGCCCGCGATTGCCCTCTACCGGTATCCATCACCCTGCATGCCGGTGATTTTGCGCTATTTCTGCCCGGCGAACCCCACCAGGCGCTGTGCGCGGTAGACGCGCCGGTAACGGTACGCAAAGCCGTATTTAAAGTGCCGGGCGACATGCTGGAAGGGTAAATAATAAGGAGCAATAACGATGACAATGGAAATGATTCTGGCGCTTGGCATTCTGGTGCTGATGATCGTGCTTATCATGTCGGACAAAATGGCCTTTGGCGCACCGCCGCTGCTGGCCTGTCTGCTATTGGTTGTGACCGGGCTCGCCAACGTCCAGCAGGCTTTTGCCGGGTTTGTAAACTCCAGCGTCATCATGATCGCCGGGTTTATGGTGGTCATGGCGGCGCTGCAGAAAACGCGGCTGATAGGCAACGTCAAGTCCGCGATGGTGAATCTGGTGAACAGAGGCAGCTACAAAAGCTATGCTCTACTGCTATTGATTGTGATGCTCGGCGCCAGCCTAGCGGGTACTGGCTCAACCGGCTACTACGTGCTGATCCTGTCGCTGGTCTCGACGATCCCCTACAGCAAGAAGCTGCCGACCTCGAAGCTGATGATGCCGCTGGGATTCGCCACCAACCATCCGCTGTTTCCGGTTAACGTCGCGCTGCTGTTCGGCGTCACCGCGACGGTGCTGCAAACCGCCGGATTTAACGAAGAAATTTCGATGGTGAAATTCGCGCTGGTGAATCTGGTGATGTCGCTGGCGTTCCTGGCATGGTGCCTGCTTGCCTGGCGCTTTTTACCCGATCACCCAATAGCCGATGCTTCTGAAGAGGCCATGGCAGTGCGCGAAGAGGAAGCCGTCACCCTGCCCGCGTGGAAAGAGTACTGCACCGTCGGGGCATTCGCCGTCAGCGTGGTCGGCATGATGCTGATGAATCAGTTAGGCAATATCGCCTACGTGGTGCCGGGCCTTGCCGCCGCGTTCGTCATGATGATTAACGTCGTCGACTTCAAGGAGGTACGCGATCATATGGGCGCGCCGGTTATCCTGATGATGGCCGGGGTTATCGGCGTCGCCGACGCGCTGGCGGGCACCGGGTTTACGGCAATGGTGGGCGATGCGGTTGCGGGCGTGCTCGGCTCCAGCGTCTCTCCGTTCGTCTTTATTTTTATCTTTGCGCTGCTGACCAGTACCTGCGCCACCTTTACCGGTTCGAACATGGGGTCGGTCTATATCTTCGCGCCGATTGCTATCGCCGCCTGCACCAGCCTCGGCCTTAACCCAACCGCGGCCGCTATTGCCGTGGTCATTTCAGGCTGGAACGGCGGCTATATGCCGATTGACGGCATGCCGGCAATGATTCTGGGAATGGGTAAATATAAATTGCCGGAATTCTGGCTATTTTCGGTACCCATGTACTTAATTCGAATTCTGGCATTATGCGTCGGCGCGATCGTTATATTTCCGATGTAATTAACGGATAAGCCCCATCGTCGTTTTACCCGCTTGTGGCGTTGGATTTTCGTCGCGTACGCAGGATACTTCCGCCTGGTCATCCACTCAGGCTCAGGATCGGCTGACCTCTCGCCGATCCTGTCTTATTATTACGGCCTGGCTAGCGCAGCGTGATGACGCCGTTTAAATAGGTCACCGCCTGGCCGCTCATCAAGACTCTTTCGCCCTTCAGCTGACAGCGAATATCTCCGCCGCGCGCGGAAACCTGACGCGCCAGCAGATGGGTTTTGCCCAGCTTCGCACTCCAGTATGGGATCAGCATGGTATGCGCCGAACCGGTTACCGGATCTTCCCACACCGCTTCGCCGGGTGAGAAAAAGCGGCTAACGAAGTCATATTCGCCGCTGCCTGCCGCCGTCACGGTCACTTTATGTTCACCGGGCGTCATCGCCGCAATGTTGGGCCGCAGGGCTTCGACCCGGTCACGAGAGGCAAGTTCGATGAGCCATGCGCGCCCCTTGCGGGCGTGGAGATAGCTGTCAATCCCCAGCGCGGAGAGCATCGCCGCGGGCGGCTCGCGCTCTTCGGTTTGCCCCGCCGGGAAATCCAGGGTCAGCCAATCGCCTTCGCGGTTCACGGTCAGCCGACCGGAAGCGGTCGCGAAGTGAATCACCGCATCAGGATAATCCAGGTGATGAAATATCACGTGCGCGCTGGCAAGCGTGGCGTGGCCGCAAAGATTAACCTCGTTGCGGGTGGTAAACCAGCGCAGCGCAAAACCATCGCTCTCAGGCACCACAAACGCGGTTTCCGACTGGTTGTGCTGTTGGGCCATTTTGAGCAGCAGCTCATCCGGCAGCCACTCCTTGAGCAGACATACCGCCGCCGGATTACCGGCAAAAGGCTGCTCGCTGAACGCCGCCACCAGATAGACAGGAACGTCAATCACCGGGCCTCCTTAGCGTAAAGTTATGGTGCCGATGAGGTAGGTCGTCGCCTGACCGCCGATCAGAACCCGATCGCCCCGCCACTGGCAGCGCAGGTCGCCGCCGCGGGCCGACACCTGCCGCGCCTGCATCTCCGTTTTGCCGAGCTTCTCGCCCCAGTAGGGAATCAGCATGCTGTGCGCGGACCCGGTGACCGGGTCTTCCGCCACCGACTCGCCCGGGCAGAAGAAACGGCTGACAAAGTCATACTCTTCATCCGCGGCGCTGATACAGATCATTTTGCCAAGGCGCTGGAGCATATGCATGTCCGGACGCACGGCCTCGACCTGCTGGCGGTCGGCTAAAATCACCAGATAATCGCGCGCCACGCGAACTTCCACCGCGTCGCTCACCCCGAGCCCCGTCAAAAGTTCAGCTGGCGGCTGTTCAACGACCGTCGTCGCCCAGGCCGGGAAATCCAGCGTCAGCCAGTCGCCGCTGCGGGTGACGCGAAGCTCGCCGACGAAGCGGGTGCTAAACACGATTGTCGACGAGGGGTGGTCGAAATATTCAAAAATGACGTGCGAGGCCGCCAGGGTCGCGTGGCCGCAGAGGTTGATTTCGTACAGCGTCGTAAACCAACGCAGCTCATACCCCTCATCCGTACGCACAAAAAACGCGGTCTCCGACTGATTATGCTGCTGGGCCATTTTCAGCAGCGTTTCGTCCGGCAGCCATTCGGTGAGCGGGCAAACCGCCGCCGCGTTACCGCCAAAGTTACGATCGCTGAAGGCATCAACCAGATAAAAGCTAATTTCCTGCATTGTTCTGTCCCTCTTTTTTTTACTTATCGATAACATGACATAAACGGGAGAAATCCACACGTTTAATAGAAAAATTAATCCGTTAGTCGCAGAAACCTCGCCTCAACAAAAATGAGATGCAGATCACAAAATGATTGTATTTTCAGCAGCAATCGTTTTAAGATCGTCCCACTTCTTTCCTCTTTGTAACCAGCCCTGAACTTATGATGACAAATACGGTTTCACGCAAGGTCGCGTGGCTTCGCGTAGTCACGCTTGCGATTGCGGCATTTATCTTTAATACCACCGAATTTGCGCCCGTGGGCCTGCTGTCGGACATCGCCGACAGCTTTGGCATGGAAACGGCGCAGGTGGGGATCATGCTGACGATCTACGCCTGGGTTGTCGCCCTGATGTCGCTGCCTTTTATGCTGCTGACCAGCAAGATGGAACGCCGTCGCCTGCTGGTTGGCCTGTTTATCCTGTTTATCGCCAGCCACGTGCTGTCGTTCCTGGCCTGGAACTTCAACGTGCTGGTGATCAGCCGTATCGGCATCGCCTTCGCCCACGCGGTGTTCTGGTCGATCACCTCCGCGCTGGCTATTCGTATGGCCCCGCCGGGTAAACGGGCGCAGGCGCTGAGCCTGATTGCCACCGGTACCGCACTGGCGATGGTCTTCGGCATCCCAATCGGCCGTATTGTCGGGCAGTATTTTGGCTGGCGCACCACTTTCCTGGTCATCGGCCTGGGGGCGCTGGTCACCATGGTTTGCCTGATCAAGCTGCTACCTAAGCTGCCGAGCGAGCACTCAGGGTCGCTGAAAAGCCTGCCGGTGCTGTTCCGCCGCCCTGCGCTATTGAGCATCTATTTGCTGACGGTCATCGTGGTGACCGCGCACTATACCGCCTACAGCTATATTGAACCGTTCGTCCAGACGGTGGCCGGGCTGAGCGGCAACTTCGCCACTCTGCTGCTGCTGACCCTGGGCGGTGCGGGGATCGTCGGCAGCATCCTGTTTGGTAAACTCGGCAACCTGCATGCTTCCGGGTTGATTAACGCCGCGATTGGCCTGCTGCTGGCGTGTTTGCTGCTGCTGCTGCCCGCCTCGCACAACGCCAATCACCTGATGCTGCTGAGCGTCTTCTGGGGCGTGGCGATCATGATTATCGGTCTCGGTATGCAGGTGAAAGTGCTGGCGCTGGCGCCGGACGCCACCGACGTGGCGATGTCGTTGTTCTCGGGGATATTTAATATCGGCATCGGCGCGGGCGCGCTGGTCGGCAGCCAGGTCAGCAGCCATCTGTCGATGGCGTCTATTGGCTACGTCGGCGCGATCCCAGCCGTTATCGCGTTAATCTGGGCGGTGATGATTTTCCGTCGCTGGCCGGTATCGCTGGAAGATCACCAGCCGCATCACTCCTGATAGTTCGGCGTAAAAAAAGCCTGCCGGTTGCAAAATCGGCAGGCTTTTTTATTTTTCTGTCGACGCAAAGTCGTCAGGCGTGATAAGTCGAAATAATCTCCAGCACGCCGTTAATAATAAACTGCACGCCCATGCAGACCAGCAGGAAGCCCATCAGGCGCGAAATCGCCTCAATGCCGCCCTTCCCGACCAGACGCATAATCGCGCCAGAACTGCGCAGGCAGCCCCAGAGGATAATCCCGACCAGGGCAAAAATAATCGGCGGCGCCACCAACACAACCCAGTCCGGGAAGCTCGCCCCGTGCTTTACCGTCGACGCTGAGCTGATAATCATCGCGATTGTCCCCGGCCCGGCGGTGCTTGGCATCGCCAGCGGAACGAAGGCGATATTGGCGGTCGGTTCATCCTCGAGCTCTTCCGATTTCAGCTTGGCTTCCATCGAATCGTGGGCTTTTTGCTGTGGAAACAGCATGCGGAAGCCGATAAAGGCGACAATCAGGCCGCCGGCAATACGCAGACCGGGAATCGATATTCCGAAGGTGTTCATCACCACCTGGCCGGCATACCAGGCGACCATCAGGATGGCGAACACATAAACCGAGGCCATCAGCGACTGACGGTTACGCTCGGCGTTGTTCATATTCCCGGCCAGGCCCAGGAACAGCGCTACGGTAGTCAGCGGGTTCGCCAGCGGTAGAATCACCACCAGCCCCAGGCCTATCGCTTTAAAAAGATCCATCATAGAGAATTAAGGTCCTGTAAATATTGGATTAGCAAAAAATGAGGCGTACTGAGTATATCGTCTGGGGTCAGATTGTACCCGTTCTCCGCAGAACGCATTCACCACTCCATCAAATCATAAGACAACAACGCGAAATAGAGTGACCTGCATCACATCAATTCGTTTTAGCAAATCGTGGCATCGGGCAATTCATCAGGTTGACTTATATTTGCCTAGGCAATAATATCTCCCGCAACTAAGTCATTGCCTGGGCAACCATTGTGAAAAGTACAAGCGACCTGTTTAACGAAATGATCCCCCTTGGTCGCTTGATCCAGATGGTTAACCAGAAAAAAGATCGCCTGCTCAACGACTATCTCTCGCCGATGGATATTACTTCCACCCAGTTCCGGGTGCTCTGTTCCATTCGTTGCGAAGTGTGTATTACCCCCGTTGAGCTGAAAACCGTGCTTTCGGTCGACCCAGGCGCAATGACGCGCATGCTCGACCGCCTGGTCTGTAAAGGCTGGATTGAACGGTTACCCAACCCGACTGACAAGCGCGGCGTGCTGGTACAGTTAACGCCAGACGGCGCAGCCCTTTGTGAGCAATGTCATCAGGTTGTGGGTCAGAAATTGCACCAGGAACTAACAAAAAATCTGTCGACGGATGAAGTGGCCACTCTTGAGTGTTTACTCAAAAAAGTTCTGTCGTAATAAGAAGAGGTAAGATGATGTCCAGACGCAATAACGACGCCATCACTATCCATAGTATTTTGTCGTGGATCGAGGATAACCTGGAATCGCCCCTGTCGCTGGAGAAGGTTTCAGAGCGCTCAGGTTACTCCAAGTGGCACCTGCAAAGAATGTTTAAGAAAGAGACCGGTCACTCGCTGGGACAGTATATCCGCAGCCGTAAGCTGACCGAGATCGCGCAGAAGCTGAAGCAGAGCAACGAGCCTATCTTATACCTGGCCGAGCGCTACGGTTTTGAATCGCAGCAAACGCTGACGCGAACTTTTAAAAACTATTTCGATGTTCCGCCGCACCAGTACCGTATTACCAATGTACCGGGCGAGTCGCGCTATCTGCTCCCACTGAACAACTGTTGTTAACCGCCTGCAAAAAGACGTATTGAGGAAATAATGAAACTATTCGCTTCCGCCGCCATCGTGCTACTGGCGCTGGCCTCAGGCCAAAGTTACGCGGAGCAAACCAGCACTCCTGTTCGTCACAACAACCGGGATGCGATGATTATTCCTTCCGAACATAACGATTCGCCTTTTGATTTCAATCACATGGCTTCGGGCAGTGATAAATCAGATGAACTGGGCGTGCCCTATTACAACCAGCAAGGCCTGTAAATCCCTTTAGCCCCGTTACCGGGGCTTTTTTTTACCCCCGCGCCACGCCCGGACGCGCGATCCGCAGGCCAAACACGTTGATATACAGCCCGGCCAGAATCAGTACCGCCCCCAGCAGCTGCAGGCTGTTCAGCGTCTCGCCGAGCAATAAGGCGGCGCTGGCCATCCCGACAACCGGCACCAGCAGCGACAGCGGCGCCACGCGCCAGGTCTCATAGCGGCCGAGCAGCGCCCCCCAGATCCCGTAGCCGATGATAGTGGCAATAAACGCCAGGTATAGCAGCGACAGGATCGTCAGCAGGTCGAGATGCAGCAGGCTTGCCGCCATGACCTGCGGACCGTCGAGGATCCACGACGCCAGCATAAACGGCAGCACCGGAATCAACGCGCTCCACACCACCAAAGACATAATCGGCGGCCGGCTCGCATGCGACATAATTTTCTTGTTGAAGATATTGCCGCAGGCCCAGCTCAACGCCGCGGCCAGCGTTAGCATAAAGCCCACCAGCGGCACGTGCTGACCGCCGAGGCTGGCTTCGACCAGCACCAGCACGCCGAAAATCGCCAGCGCGATCCCCGCCAGCTGTTTCCCCTGCAAACGTTCGCCGAAAATAAACGCCCCGAGAATGATGGTGAAAAAGGCCTGGGCCTGCAGCACCAGCGATGCCAGCCCGGCTGGCATGCCAAGACTGATCGCGCAGAACAGAAACGCAAACTGACCGAAGCTAACCGTCAGGCCGTAGCCCAGCAGCAGGGTTAACGGAATTTTTGGTCGCGCGACGAAGAACAGCGCCGGGAAAGCCACCAGCAAAAAGCGCAGCCCGGCAAGCATCAGCGGCGGCATATTATGCAGTCCCATTTTGATCACCACGAAATTCAGCCCCCATACCACCACCACTAGCAATGCCAGCAGTCCGTCTTTACGCGTCATACCCGCCTCGGTTGTTATTGGAATTTTTGTGAACAAAATCAAAGTAACGAATAATTCGCCCGCCGCATAGATCATTATTTTCGGTAGGGCGCTGACGTGCTTTTCATTACCGATGGGAACTATACAAGCCTCGGTTAGCGTGCTATTTGTGATCGTGACAACAAAAATAACATCATATCAGGCAAGGAAAAAATGATACCGACTCTCAGGCGCTCAACCGCAGCGCTGCTGGCTTCGTCGTTGCTGTTAACCATTGGCCGTGGCGCAACGTTACCTTTTATGACGATCTACCTCACCCGTCAGTATCAGCTGGAGGTGGATAAAATCGGCTATGCGCTGTCGAGCGCGCTGATCGTTGGGGTGCTGTTCAGCATGGGTTTTGGCATTCTCGCCGATAAGTTCGATAAAAAGCGCTATATGACGCTCGCCGTGCTGGCGTTTATTGGCGGTTTTATCGCGATTCCGTTGGTTAACAGCGTCGCGCTGGTGGTCTTTTTCTTCGCGCTGATTAACTGCGCTTACTCCGTATTCTCAACCGTGCTGAAAGCGTGGTTCGCCGACGTACTCTCGCCGGCGAAGAAAGCGCAGATATTTTCCCTCAACTACACCTTCCTCAACATTGGCTGGACCGTCGGGCCGCCGATCGGCACCCTGCTGGTCATGCACAGCATTAACCTGCCGTTCTGGCTGGCGGCCGGCTGCGCCGCCCTGCCGCTGGTATTTATTCAGCTGTTTGTTCAGCGCGCCAGCGCCGCGGTTGCTCAGGATAACGCGGTCCAGTGGTCGCCGTCGGTGCTGCTGCGCGATCGCGCTCTGCTGTGGTTTACCCTCTCCGGCCTGCTGGCCTCTTTTGTCGGCGGTTCGTTCGCCTCCTGTATTTCCCAGTATGTGCTGGTGGTTGCCGATAGCGACTTTGCCGAAAAAGTGGTTGCCGTGGTGCTGCCGGTCAACGCCGCCGTGGTGGTGGCGTTGCAGTATGCCGTCGGCCGGCGCCTGACCGCTCGTAATATTCGCCCGCTAATGACCTTTGGGACGGCCTGTTTTGTGATCGGACTGGGCGGATTTGTCATTTCCGATAATAGCCTGCTGCTGTGGGGCGTCTCCGCCGCCATTTTTACCCTCGGGGAGGTTATTTACGCGCCGGGTGAATATATGCTGATCGATAACATTGCGCCGCCGGGCATGAAAGCCAGCTACTTTTCCGCCCAGTCGCTGGGCTGGCTGGGAGCGGCGTTTAACCCGATGCTGACCGGGACGATTTTGACTCACTTACCGCACTGGTCGCTGTTTGCGATATTGATGCTGGCTATTATCGCCGCATGGCTGATGATTCTCCGTGGGATGAACGTTCGTCCGTGGAACGGCAGCGCGGTCGCCAGCGCTTGAGGTCAGGCGCCGTGCGGTTGTCAGGTTGCTGTCGCGTCCCTGTCGGGTTCCGATCGTGGTGACCGACAGCCCGCTCGATAATACTCCATCTCAGGTTTTCACCCGGAGATAGAAACAATGAACAATAGCAATCAGGTTAAACAATTACGTTTGCAGCGCGCCTGGTCACAGGAGCAGCTTGCCGAACTGGCCGGCGTGAGCGTGCGCACCATTCAACGCATCGAGAACGGCGACCGCCCCGGCCTGGAGACGCTCAGCGCGCTTGCGGCGGTGTTTGAAGTCAACGTCGCCGAGATTAGCGGCGAGTCGCCGGAGGGGCATGAGGAGTCGCTGGATTTACGCATTGAGGAAGCCAAAGCGCGCGTCGAATGCGAGAGCCGTTTTTTCCGTTCTCTGACGGTAGCTGTCGTCGTCTGCGTTCTGCTGGCGCTGCTAAACTGGCTGACCGGCGCAGACAGCTACTGGTCCGCATGGGTGGCCATCATCTGGGGGACGCTGCTGGTGGTTAAAGGGTTACGCCTGTTTGTCTTTGGCGAATGGATCAATAGCTGGCGTCAGGCGCGTCTGCAGCGGCTGCTGCGCAAATAACCCTCTGCGCGCTTTTTCCCGGGGGGCGGCGCTCGACGCGCCTTGCCCGGGCTACGGGCCAGCAGACTGCTGTATACCTGTAGCCCGGCTAAGCGCAGCGCGAGCCGGAGGGAGGCCGCCATCCGGGAAGGGTTAAATGGTGACCATCCCGCGGACGCCTTCGGCTTCCATATCGCGGCCGTTACCTTGTTGAATAATCGCGCCGCGCGACATCACCAGATAGCGATCCGCTAAACCTGCGGCGAAATCATAGAACTGCTCCACCAGCAGAATCGCCATATCCCCGCGGTTCGCCAGCTGGCGAATAACCTCGCCAATCTCCTTAATCACCGACGGCTGAATGCCCTCCGTCGGTTCATCAAGAATCAACAGCTGCGGACGGCTGGCCAGCGCCCGACCAATCGCCAGCTGCTGCTGTTGGCCGCCGGAGAGGTCGCCCCCGCGCCGCTGCTTCATGGTTTTGAGCACCGGAAACAGCTGATAAATCTCTTCCGGCACCGCCCGCGCGTCGCGGGCGGGAAAGCGGGACAGCCCCATCAGCAGATTCTCCTCGACCGTCAGGCGTGGAAAAATCTCCCGCCCCTGCGGCACGTAGGCGATCCCTGACTGTACCCGCTGGTGCGGTTTACGGTGGGTGATATTCTTCTCCTGCCACCGCACCTCGCCGCTGCGCGCCGGGATCAGCCCCATCAGACACTTCAGCAAGGTGGTTTTCCCCACCCCGTTGCGCCCGAGCAGACAGGTGATTTCGCCCTGGCGGGCGGCAAAATCCACCCCGCGCAGAATGTGGCTGCCGCCATAGTATTGGTGTAGTTGATTAACCTGTAGCATCCGCGCTCCTTAACGTCCGAGATAAACTTCAATCACCTGTTCGTTGGCCTGCACTTCCCTCAGCGATCCTTCCGCCAGCACCTGCCCCTGATGCAGCACCGTCACCCTGTCGGCGATGGTCTCGACAAAGCCCATATCATGCTCGACCACCATCAGCGAATGCTGCCCGGCCAGGGTGCGGAACAGCTCGGCAGTATATTCCGTCTCCGCATCGGTCATCCCGGCGGCGGGTTCGTCCAGCAGCAGCAGATGCGGCTCCTGCACCAGCAGCATGCCGATTTCAAGGAACTGCTTTTGCCCGTGCGACAGCAATCCCGCCGGTCGATAGCGTTCGCCCTCAAGCCGCAGCAGGCGCAGGGTATCGCTGATTCGGTCAGCCTGCTCGCTGTTCAGACGGGCCCGCAGACTGGCCCACACCGACTTGTCGCCTTTCATTGCCAGCTCCAGGTTTTCCGCTACCGTCAGCGCCTCAAAGACCGTCGGTTTCTGAAACTTGCGCCCGATGCCCTGGCGAGCGATCGCGATGGGATCGAGGGTCGTTAAGTCCACCGACTGATCGTAAAGCGCCCTGCCGCTCTGCGGCCGGGTTTTACCGGTGATCACGTCCATCAGAGTGGTTTTCCCGGCGCCGTTCGGCCCGATCACGCAGCGTAGCTCGCCGACGCCAATCTGCAGCGACAGGTTGGTCAGCGCCTGAAAACCGTCAAAGTTGACGTTAATCTCTTCCAGCTGTAGCACCGGATCGGTTTGCTCGCGAAAACGGTCCGTCGGCAGCTGGCGGGTGAAGAGCTCTTCATCCAGTTGCATCAGCGATCTCCTCTACGCAGCAGGCCAATGACCCCACGCGGTAAAAATAGCGTCACGATAATAAAAATCAGCCCAAGAAAGAGCTGCCAGTACTCCGGCATCGCCATGGTGAAATAGCTTTTCGCGCCATTGACCAGGCCTGCGCCGAGCACTGGACCGATTAAGGTTCCGCGTCCCCCGAGCGCCACCCAGATTGCCGCTTCAATAGAGTTAGTTGGCGACATTTCGCTGGGGTTGATGATCCCGACCTGCGGCACGTACAGCGCCCCCGCCAGGCCGCACAGTACGGCTGAAAGGGTCCATACCAGCAGCTTAAAGCCGCGCGGATCGTAGCCGCAGAACATCAGGCGGTTTTCCGCATCGCGTACCGCCGTCAGCACGCGCCCAAATTTACTCTGCGCCAGCAGATAGCCGATCCACAGGGTGAGCAGCAGCAGCAGCACCGTCGCCATAAACAGCGCCGCCCGGGTGCTGATGGCGGTGACGGAGAAACCGAGCAGCGTGGTAAAGCCGGTAAAACCGTTGTTCCCGCCAAACCCAGTTTCGTTACGGAAAAACAGCAGCATCCCGGCGTAGGTCAGCGCCTGGGTCATGATCGAAAAATAGACGCCTTTGATTTTTGAGCGAAAGGCAAACCAGCCGAACACCAGGGCCAGCAGACCGGGCACCAGCACCACCAGCAGCATAGCCCAGGCGAAATGCTGGGTGCCCCACCAGAACCACGGCAGTTCGCTCCATGATAAAAACGACATAAAGGCCGGTAATCCGTCACCCGCCGCCTGGCGCATCAGGTACATGCCCATGGCGTAGCCGCCAAGGGCAAAAAAGATCCCGTGGCCGAGCGAGAGCATCCCGGCATAGCCCCAGACCAAATCCAGCGCCACGGCGACAATGGCGTAGCAGAGGATCTTGCCGGTCAGCGTCAGCAGCCAGGTGGAGACCGCCAGCGGATGCGAGGCCGGCAGCAGCGCCAGAAACGGCATACTCAGCAGGCCCAGCAGCAGCACAACGCCGAGCCAGCGTAGCGGGCGCGGCGCTTTACGCGCCAGCGTTAAGGTAATAGGTTGGCTCATTAGTCAATAACCCTCCCTTTGAGGGCGAACAGTCCCTGGGGACGTTTCTGGATAAACAGGATAATCAGTACCAGGATCAGGATCTTGCCCAGCACGGCCCCCATCTGCGGTTCAAGGATTTTGTTAAAGATCCCAAGACCAAACGCCGCCGCCACGCTGCCGGCCAACTGACCAACGCCGCCGAGCACCACCACGAGGAAGGAGTCGATAATATAGCCCTGGCCCAGCTCCGGCCCGACGTTGCCGAGCTGCGACAGCGCGACGCCGCCCAGCCCGGCAATACCCGAGCCGAGGCCAAACGCCAGCATATCGACGCGTCCGGTCGGCACGCCGCAGCAGGCCGCCATCGCGCGGTTTTGCGTCACCGCCCGCACGTTCATCCCCAACCGGGTCTTGTTCAGCGTCAGCCAGGTAAAGAGCAGCACCAGCAGCACAAAAGCCAGCACCGCCAGACGGTTCCACGGCAGAATGAGATTCGGCAGAACCTGCACGCCGCCGGAGAGCCACGCCGGGTTAGCCACTTCAACGTTCTGCGCGCCGAACAGCATCCGCACCAGCTGGATGAGCATCAGGCTGATGCCCCATGTAGCAAGCAGCGTCTCTAGCGGGCGGCCGTAGAGATGGCGGATCACGGTGCGTTCCAGCGCCATGCCGATACCGCCGGTCACCAGGAACGCCACCGGCAGTGCAATTAACGGATAGAAGGCCAGCCACTGCGGAGCCAGTTGCGCCAGCGCCTGCTGCACCAGCCAGCAGCTGTAGGCGCCAATCATCAGCATCTCACCGTGGGCCATATTGATCACCCCCAGCAGACCGTAGGTGATGGCCAGGCCGAGCGCGGCGAGCAGCAGAACGGAGCCGAGAGAGAGGCCCATAAAAGCCTGGCCGAGAAGATCGCCCAGCAGCAGGCGATGCTGGATTTTGCTCAGGCTCTCCTGGGCCGCCGCGCGAATCGCCGGGTCTGGCTCATGTTGCGCATCGGTATACGGCGTCAGCAGCGCCTGGGTTTCAGGGTCGCCGGAGTGGCCGAGCAGCGCGATGGCCGCCAGCCTCTGCGCGGGCTGCGAGCTGGCAAGCTGTAAACGGGCCAGCGCAATTTCCAGCTGCGATTTCACCGCGCCGTCGCTTTCCGCCGTCAGACGCTGCTGAAGCAGACCCGCCATCTCTGGCGTGGCCTCGCGCTGAAGGGTTTTCACCGCCGCAGCCCTTTCAGTGACGTTGTCACTTACCAGTAGATGCGTCGCCAGCGCGCCAGCCGCCAGGTTACGCAGGCGGTTGGTCAGGCGTACCGGTTTTGTCGCCCCCTCGGGAGCCGCAACCTCGCCCAGCGCCAGCAGCTTTTCCCCCTGCTTGCTGAAGGCATGACCGTCGCTGTCCGATTGTAATGTTTCGCTCTTCAGCGCCCGCAACAGCGGTAAACGCGAGGCTTCGGGCGCGGCGGCCCACCGTTCAAGCAGCTGAGCCTGCTGGCTACGATTGGCCGCCACAAAATCGTCGGCGTCCGCTGCCTGCGCCCGCCACGGTAGCAAGACCATGAGCAGCGCGAAGTAACACATGAGGCGCAATGCGTTCATGGTCGTTCTCCTTTTCGGGGAAATCCGGGCTTTGGGCCCGGAGGACTGAGTCAATCACCCCAGCGCAGCGCCGGGGTCTGGCGCTTAGTTGCTGGCGGTTTTCACCGGGTGATCAGGCTTTTTGTCATTACCGGCAATCCACGGGCTCCACGGCTGGGCGCGTACCGGTTCTTCGGTCTGCCAGACCACGTTAAACTGGCCGTTGCTTTCGATTTCGCCGATCATCACCGGTTTATGCAGATGGTGGTTGGTGGCATCCATGGTCAGGGTAAAGCCTGACGGCGCCTTGAAGGTTTGCCCGGCCATCGCTTCGCGCACTTTGTCTACGTCGGTGGTGCCCGCTTTGGTCACCGCCTGCGCCCACATGTGCAGGCCAACCCAGGTCGCTTCCATCGGATCATTGGTTACGACGGTATCGGCGTTCGGCAGCTTATGGGCTTTGGCATAGGCACGATAATCCGCGACAAATTGTTTGTTGGTAGGGTTATCAACGGATTCGAAGTAGTTCCACGCCGCGAGGTTGCCCACCAGCGGTTTGGTATCAATGCCGCGTAGCTCCTCCTCGCCCACGGAGAAGGCCACAACCGGCACGTCTGTCGCTTTCAGGCCCTGGTTGGCCAGCTCTTTATAGAACGGGACGTTGGAATCGCCGTTGATGGTAGAAACCACTGCCGTTTTGCCGCCAGCGGAGAATTTCTTGATGTTGGCGACGATAGTCTGATAGTCGCTATAGCCGAACGGGGTATAGACCTCTTCGATATCTTTATCCTGAATCCCTTTGGCGTGCAGGAAAGCGCGGAGAATTTTGTTGGTGGTGCGCGGATAGACGTAGTCGGTACCCAGCAGGAAAAAGCGTTTCGCCCCGCCGCCGTCTTCGCTCAGCAGGTATTCTACCGCCGGAATCGCCTGCTGGTTTGGCGCCGCGCCGGTGTAGAACACGTTTGGCGACATCTCTTCACCTTCGTACTGTACCGGGTAGAAGAGCAAACCATTCAGCTCTTCGAATACCGGCAGAACCGATTTACGCGATACGGAGGTCCAGCAGCCGAACACCGCCGCCACCTTATCCTGGGTCAGCAGCTGCCGCGCTTTTTCGGCGAACAGCGGCCAGTTTGACGCCGGGTCCACCACAACCGGTTCCAGTTTTTTACCCAGTACGCCGCCTTTGGCGTTGATGTCGTCGATAGCCATCAGGGCGACATCTTTCAGCGGGGTTTCAGAAATCGCCATCGTCCCGGAAAGCGAGTGCATAATGCCGACTTTAATGGTGTCGGCGGCATAAACCTGCAGGGAGAAGCCCATGCTGATAACAGAGGCGGAGAGAGCAAAAGCTTTTAATAATGTACGACGCTGCATGTGTGTCACTCCTGAATAGCGCAAAGACAAAAAATGAATTAACGACTAACCGGAAGTGATAAGGCAAAAACAATGCCAGGTTGCGAAATACCCTGAAAGCGCGGCGGAATATGGGGGAAATAAAAGAGGGGGCGCCGCGTTGCCTTAAAATAGTGCAACGCTGCGCTATGAAGAGATTACCAGACCTGTGCGGCGATGCCGGTAACCAGACGGACTTTGTCCCACTGCTGGGCTTCCGTCAGGGAATTCCCCTCTTCGGTGGAGGCAAAGCCACACTGCGGGCTGAGGCAGATCTGCGCCAGCGGGACGTACTGCGCCGCCTCCTGCAGTCGAGCCTTCACCCCTTCCGGGTTTTCCAGCTCGCCGTTTTTAGTGGTGATCAGCCCCAGCACCACCTGCTGATGGCCGGGACGAATATAGCGCAGCGGCGCGAAGTCGCCGGAGCGGTCGTTATCATATTCGAGGAAAAACGCGTCGATGTTAACGCCGCCGAACAGCACTTCCGCAACCGGCTCGTAGCCGCCCTCGGAGATCCAGGTCGAGCGGAAGTTACCGCGACACACGTGCAGGCCAACGGTCAGATCCTCCGGCTTCCCTTCCAGGGCCTTATTCAGAACGCGGGCATAGATGCGCGCCAGTTCATCCGGGTCTTCGCCGCGATCGCGAACCTGCTGACGCTGCTCATCGGAGCACAGGTAGGCCCAGACGGTGTCATCGAGCTGTAAATAGCGGCAGCCCTCATCGTAGAAGGCGCGAATGGCGTCGCGCCAGGTGGTCGCCAGGTCATCGAAATAGTCGGCGAGGTCCGGATATACCGTCGCGTCAATATCTTTGCGCCCGCCGCGGAAGTGCAGCACGCTCGGGCTGGGAATGGTCATTTTCGGTTGCGCGCTGCCGCTGACGCTCTTCAGATAGCGAAAATCTTCCAGCATCGGGTGATCGCCGAAGGCCAGTTTACCGGTGACGCGAACCCCGTGCGCTTTGGTCTGTACCCCGTTGAACTGGATACCTTTTTCAGAATCGTAGCGCTCAACGCCCTGTAAACCGTCAAAGAAATCAAAGTGCCACCACGCGCGGCGAAACTCGCCGTCGGTCACCACGTGCAGCCCGCACTCGCACTGCTGCTGCACCAGATCGCGAATCGCCTCATTTTCTATCTGCCGCAGCTGCTGTGCGTCAATAGCGCCTGCGGCCAGCTGCTGGCGGGCCTGTTTGATGGCGTCCGGACGTAAAAAACTGCCGACGATATCTGCGCGGAACGGGGCCTGCTGACGTTGCATGGTGTCTCCTTAGCGGTGGGCAAGGTAGTTGCCCACCGTGATAGTTCATTATTTGAATTTTTAGACTTCTGGATGTCTATATGTCCAGATACTGGCATGCGGAGGATTCATCGGCAAACGACAATATTTCATGGCACATGAAATAAATTCATTTTGCGAAGGGCAAGCCTTCATCTTCCCAGCCGGTCAAACCGCCGAGCATCATTTTGACCGGACGCCCCAGTAGCGCCAGCTTCATGGCGGCGACGTCCGCCCCGTTGCAGTGCGGCCCGGCGCAGTAGACCACAAACAGCGTCTCCTGAGGCCATTGCGCCATTCTGGCTTCATCAATCTGCCGGTGCGGTAAATGCAGGGCGCCCGGGAGGTGGCGACGGGCAAAGGTTTCCTCACTGCCGACGACGTGTAGCAGAACAAAATCCGCTTCTCCTCCGCGCATCGCGCTGTAGACATCGGCGCAGTCGGTCTCGAGGCTTAGCTTATGACGAAACCAGGCGGCAGCGTCGGTAGAACTGGCGGGGGCAATAGCGGTTACAACACTCATGGCATCTTCTCCTTGTCTGTGATACCACTACTTTAATTAACCGCCTGCGCGACATCTGCCGAGAACCATGACTGAAAACGCTGAAATCATGACAATTCCACCCGTGACGTTGTCACAACATCGGGTCGTTGCCTTGGCCTACGATGGCCTGTGTACTTTTGAATTTGGCGTCGCCGTCGAGATCTTTGGCCTGCCGCGCCCTGAGATGGGCGAACGCTGGTATCGTTTTGCCGTGGCCGCCGTCGACGAAGGCGAGCTGCGGGCGACCGGCGGGATTCGGCTGATGACCGACGGCGGCATGGCGCTGTTAGGCGAAGCGGACACCATCGTGGTGCCGGGCTGGCGCGGTATCGACTCCCCTGTGCCGCCGCGGCTATGCGAAGCGCTGGTCGCCGCCCATGCGCGAGGCTGCCGGATCATTTCTATCTGCTCCGGGGTTTTCGTTCTGGCCGCCGCCGGGCTGCTGAACGGCCGCCAGGCGACCACCCACTGGCGCTATACCGACCAGCTGCGGGCGAGGTTTCCGCAGATTGAGGTGGTCGATGACGTGCTGTACGTCGGCGCCGAAGGCGTCATGACCTCCGCCGGCAGTGCTGCGGGTATCGATTTATGTTTGCATCTGGTGCGCGAGGACTTTGGCGTCGACGCGGCGAATCTTGTCGCCCGACGTCTGGTGGTTTCCCCCCATCGCGACGGCGGGCAGGCGCAGCAGATTGTTCGCCCGGTGGCTAAAGCGCGAGAGAGCCAGCGGCTGGGGCAATTATTTGATTTTCTGCATCAGAATCTCGCCGCAAGCCACACCGTGGCATCGCTGGCGGCAAGAGCCGGCATGGGCCCCAGGACTTTTTTGCGCCGTTTCGAAGACGCCACCGGCAAAACCCCTGCCCGCTGGCTGCTTGACGAGCGCCTTCAGCGCGCCACGCAGCATTTAACCCACAGCCGGCTGAGCGTTGAACAGATTGCCGAGCTTTGCGGTTTCTCAAACGCCAGCACCCTACGCCATCACTTTCGCCAGCAGTTTGATCTTAGCCCGTTGCAGTACAGGAAAAGCGTGCTGGGTGGCAGAAAAAGATAGTATGCATGAGCAAGGACGTAGCCTCACTCATGCGACTCAGAGAGCAAAAAATCGAGCAGATACTCAAACAACTAAACGCACTATTACTTAGTTTTCTTCAGCGTATCTCTTGCTTCGATCAGAATATTTATAAGATCATCAAGCGGCATCTTCGCTACAAAACCATACTTCTTGTCTGATCCAAAAAGCTCAACTTCAAGATTGTCAAGACCATGATCCTGATTGATTTCAACAATACGCTCACGGTCTAACTGTATTTCAAGAGTGAGCTCTTCATATTCGATAGGACTGGAGAAAAATATCTCTAATTTTTTCTTATTCATGATTACACCTTTGGATCTAACACAGTGTTAAATGACCCGTCAGAATTAAATCTAATACCTTTTCCATTCGGTAACCGATACTCCACTGCGCCGCCGGATAGGCTTTTTCGTACAACACTTTTATCATTAAGAACATCTCTGATAAAGCCCTCTGCAGCAGTATTTTTTTGCTGTACGTTACCCTTTAATGGCTCAAAAGTCCCCCCAGGCCGACCTGCGTGCTTTTCCCATGCTCTGGCTGCCGCTGATAAACCCTGTCCGTTTATTGGCTTATTTGCTGCATCTATAAGCTTTTGTGTTCCCCCTTTGCGGGACAAAGCAGTAACTTCAGATATATAATTACTAACAACTGGTTTAAGTAACTTACCAGCACCATACCCTAATCCTAAAATCAAAGCATCAGGGAGAGATTCACTAGCCCATAATTTCAGCCCGCATCCCGCACCAGACTCCCAACCGCATGTATCAAATTTCTTATAAGCATTCTGCCCCATAAGTTCATACTCACGGGATATATCAAACCCTATTTGACGCCCCAGCATGTCATAACCTGAAGCACTTGATATTCCGTTAAGCATATCATCAATACAAATCGCATTACCGGCTTCCCTACAGCCGTCAAATTTATTCTCATTTTGGGCTGATAATTGTGCCATTTCCTTGCGCACATCGATTTCACAACCATTATTTCCCCTACAGTCAGCCAGTTTTTTTGCCATCCTGGCTGGCTCATCATGCATCAAAAAATTATATCGCAGGACGCTTTCTGCAGCATTAGCCCCACTATTGGCGCCGCCGGATGAGTTTGTTACGGCAGCCCCTGTGATTGCTCCAATAATCCTACCGGCAGACTGAATCTGATTATTCCGCGTAGCGGGTTCAACGAATATTTCAACGAGGGTAATTGCTGCCAGCTCCGCAGCCAGCGCTCCGGCAGCGGCCCCTTTCCCGTCACCACGACCAATTTCAGCGCTGATACCGGCAACCACCGCATGACTCAGCGACTTGCCCGGTATACCCAGAACCTCGCCGTTATCGCCAATCAGCCCGGCCCCTTCGGCATTAATCTGGTTGCCAATATTCGCCAGCAGGGCATTAGTCAGGTTATCCTTAAAACTGCCTCCATTGATGGCGGTGTTCAGGCTTGAGCTGATAACCGACTGGCCGGCCACGCGCTGGACGATTTTTCCCCATCCCTCGTTTTTGACCAGCGCCGGTAACTGGGCCTTGTCGGGCGGAACATCAATATTCATGACCTTATCAAAGCCCGCCAGCGCGCCCCCGATAACCATAGAGGTGGCCAGCGATTTGACCGAACTGCTGCTTCCCAGCGCCGACAGCGTTTTTGACAGATTTCCCTGATTTTCCACCAGTGCCACGGCGGCCTGTGCAGCCAGCGAAGACATCCCGGCTGTAACCGCGCCGGTCGTTACTGCGCCACCACCCACGGTGGAAGTTACTGAAGATGCAACTGTCGCCGCCAGTGAACTGCCTGCGGTGGCCGCAGCTGCTGCGATAGCGATTACTGCCGCCACAGCCGGATTCAGGCTCTGACTCTTATAATTCCAGCTGTCGTAAGCATCCTTAACCGTATTCCACTGAACATCGCTGCGGGTATTCAGTCCCTTCAGCCACTCTGTGCCGGGTAGCGCGCCCAAAGCAGTAATCGCGCCCTGCAAAGCCTGACCATTTGTCGCTTTGATATCGGCACTGATACCGCTGGCCGCGTTAACCGTCAGTTTTCCGCCAGCATAAACAGACGGAAGCACCCATTTTCCTTCACTGTAGCCTTTATTCGCCTGCCTGATATAGAAGCCTTTCGAGGTGCTGACAGTCTGCTCAAAAGTGGTGTTTTTCACGGCCAGGAAACTGACTTTTCCACTGGTACTGGTCAGCGTGGCGTTCTTTTTTGCCTCGATTTTACTGGCTTCATAGGTACTGTCATCGCGGCTCAGCAGGCTGAGATTGCCTCCCGCAATAAACTCCGTCACCCGGTTGGTGGTGGTGTGTTTCGTTTGTCTGACGGTGGTTTTCTTACCCCACCACTTTCTCTTCGTGGTCTGGCGTTCGTAATGACTGGACTCTTCCATCGCCTGGGCATAGAGCCAGCCACCTTTTGCTGCAACATCCATCGCCCCTTTTGCCAGTAAACGCGATGCCTGAAAAAGAATGCTGCCACCCGAGATAACCGTCAGTGCTCCACCTGAATTCAGCGTGACGCCTGTCTGGCTGACGTTTTCCGTCCAGCTGTTCCCGGACTCACGGTATACCGTCCCCCGGGCGGACTGAAACTGCATATTCCCGCCGGAGGTCAGCGTGATGTTACCGTCTGAGGACAGCGTACTGCCGTCAGCCTGGATACCCCCGTTTGCCACCAGTGTCAGGCTTTTCGCACCGTGCAGACGGGTCAGTACGTTGAGTTCATCCCTGTTATTGTCATTACTGCTGTCCGTTACGCCATATCCGTATGCGCCCAGCCAGAGAAGTTTCCCTGCCTGCAGCGTCGCGGTTTTCCCGGCGACAATATGAGCGCCCTGCACGCCGATATCTGCCGCTGAGCTGATGAGCAGGTTTCCTCCGGCTTTCACATTGCTGCGTAATTCGGGTATCCGGCTGTCCGGGAAGAACTCGCTGTAGAGGTCACTCAGGCTCCGCATGTTCAGGTCAGTATTGGCAGCCGATGAGAGGCTGATATTCCCGCCGGCGTCGAGCCCTGCACCATACAGAGACAGACGCCGGCCGCTCAGGGTGATATCACCCGAAGCACGCAGCGGCTCTCCCGGTAACATCCGGTTAAACAGCTCCTGCTTGCGGGCGTAGGTCAGGACTGTGCCAGGTCGCCCGTGCCACAGCATGGCGTCATTTTTATCAAACGTGATGTCCCCATTGGCAACCAGAGAAATATTCTGGCTCAGAACAGGAAAACGCGTGTTCCTGAGCAGAATATTGCCACCTGCCGTGACTGATAAATCACGTGAAGCCTCCAGACTTCCCAGCCAGCGTAGCCCGTCAGAATGGAAAAAGTTGGGCCACTCGCTGGTATGAGAGGTGACATCACCGCCGCGACTGACCAGGGTAATGTTCTGTCCTTTGAGCTCACTCTGCCAGGACTCAACACTTACGCCCGCCAGAACCGAGATATCCTTTCCGGCCGTCATTTGCGCCAGCGCCATTTTTGTGCCACGGTCTGACTGTAAGGTAATATCCCCTGAGGCCTTCATCACATCGGTGGTAACAATGCTTCCGGCGCGCAGCAGGATATTTTTAGCTGTCATCGTGTCCGGGCGGGCCATCACATCCGAATACTGAACGTTTGTGACGTAGGGCTCTTTACTCTCAATACGCTCAGAAAAATCCGCCACCAGATTGCCACCGGCAGACAGTACTGCTGGCGAGAGCGTCGGGTTTTTCCAGGTTCTGATTTCACCCGTTTTCTGGAACGTATAGGTTTTATTTTGCTTCCCGGCAATCGTCAGCTGGCTTGCCGGAACCGAAGGCGACACATTATTCGAAGGACGATACGTCGTGTCATAAGCGTACCAGGTATCCATCGTACCAGTGATGCCACTGATATGATTAAACGTTTTTCCAGTGAGAATCAGATCTTGATTTGCTTTTATAAGACTTTCGTTATTAGTCAGATGAGTGGTATTGAGATAAGCATTCCTGCCAGCCTGGATGGAAGCCGCCGGGGACGTTGCCGTCCGGCGGTATTCTTTCCTGGCGGTATTCACTAAATCAGACTGGTTAAAATCTGCAGTACCGAACCATTTACCACCTAATGTTGCATCCCAGTATGTCACATCGGCGAGAGTGATATTCCCGGATGCATGACGGATAGCATTGATAGTCCGGTGTTGAGGCAATGCCACAAACTTCGTTGAGTCGGGACTGATATCTTTCCATTCGTAAGCCAGAACATCGCGGGTATTGTTCAGCGTTTCAGTGCGTATTATCAGGTCGCCCGTATTGGTCTGAATGCGAGCCGACCGATTCTCCACAAGTGTGGCTTTGTTACCCTGGGCATCCTTCTGTACCCACAGATTTTTATGGCTGTGTAATGACGCGCCGTTACCCGTATTGCGCACCGTTGACGCAAATACCCGCATATCCCCGTGAGCAGTGGTGCTGCTCCGGTTGTCCACTGTGGTCGCCGCCAGCGTCATATCACGTTCAGCGCGCACGCTGGCCCCGGCTGGCGTGACGATATCCCGCCCGCTGACGTTCAGGTCAGTCTGCGCCTTAACGTTACTGAGGGTGATTTTTCCGGCCGTCGTCAGGGAAATGTCCCGCTGAGTGGAGGTCACATTGCTCAGGTTGACGCCGACCCCGGCTTCGGTGGCGACCAGGCGGATTTTACCGGCATACATGCCGCCAAGCGCCTTTGTATCGACAGCAAGCTGAGGCTTTGCACCCTCACCGGCAATGGGTTTTACCGTGCCGTCCTTAAAGCTGACCCGGTTCGCTCCCTGAGTCAGAGTGAGGGTTTTCGCGTTAATTTTGCCGTTCAGTTCAGTGGCCCGGCTGATGACATCAACATATTCAGCACCGGCCCCATCCAGGCCGTTACCGCCGACAATCACCGCCCCTTTTTTGACTTCAAGGGCATCGAGCGCACCTTGTTTATCAAACTGCGGTTTGCCCGTCGTCAGAGTGACTGACGGGGTATTGATGAAACCACATCCGTCACAGGTGATGCCATTCGGGTTGGCAATCATCACGCCGGCTTTATTGCCGAAGACTTCCAGCCTGCCTTTCAGTTCAGAACGGTTGCCGCTGGTCACTTCGTTAATAATCAGTTCGGCCGGTTTACCCTTGAGTCTGGCATTGCCGTTGTCGATAGTGACGCCGAGCTGTGTTTTCGCGCCCTGCGTGGCGTTATTCAGCACCGCGCCCGGCGTTCCCACGTTAAAATCCTGGTAGGTGTTGTGCGATATGCCAGCCGCGTTGGGCGTGGCGATGTTCACCACCGGGACGTTCCCGGGTTTCATCACGACCTGAGTGTTGCCATTCGCGGCAGTGATACCCGCGGCAATAGCGGGATGCAGAGGCTGAACGGCGGTCAGGTATATCAGCAGCCAGCTGGCCCCTCGGGCCAGCGGATGTGCGAGTTTATCCATGTCAGAACATCCTGTATTAAGGAGCCGTCATAGCCCCTGCTGTGTGCCGGCAGTTAAAGTGAAACGGTGGCCTGCCAGTAAACCACGTGTTTATCCGGAGTGAGTCTGTCGGGATACGACAACGGCAAACCCAAGGTCAGAGACTGGCTAAGCCTGCGGCCGGCCAGCTCCAGTCTGACGGAAGCCCCGGTCAGCGTCCCGCCGTCGGTTATCCCTTCCTGGCGCATGACATGCCCGGTATCCAGTGCACCCGTTGCTGAGAATGCCCCCACGCCCGGCACCGTCATCCATTGCCATGTCAGTTCATTGCGCCAGTAGCCGCCGCGGTTGCCGCTGAGATACTGCTCTTTAAACCCCCTGACCGAATACTGTCCTCCGACAGACAGTTGTTCACTGGCGTAGAGTCTGTCAGGTGTGGTCTGCCCCCAGGCTGAGGTCAGCCAGTACACAGAGGATGTCATGGGGTAAAACCAGCTTGCGCTTGCACTGATGCGCCGGAATTCGCTGCGGGGCAGGCCAGGATGCGCCGGGTCATCCCGTGTCGCGCCGGCGAACGGGACGCCGTGAGAAAGGGACGGGCCCAGCGTGAGGTAACCACCACCGATACTCCGGCTGTAGCTCAGTCCGGCCGTCACGCTGCTGAGCGTCGGGCTGCTGACGTCAAGACGTACGCCGCCCAGCCGGTTTTCGGTTTCCCGGCGGGATAAGGCGACATCCAGCGCCAGACGTTGCTTACCGTCACGCAGTAGTGTCCGGCTGGCGGCCAGGCGCTGTGACTGCACGGTGCCTTCATAGCGCCAGTGCTGCGGTGTCCCGCCAACAGAAAGCGTCTGATAAAAATCAGACCACGCATACTGCGCGCTGAACAGCCAGTACCCGTAAGGAACCGAAACGCCGGCCTGAATATTACGGCTGCGTCTGTCATGGTGAAACTCACTGTCCCTGCCTGCGGCCAGCGTCCACTGGTCAGCCAGTCTCATCACATTGTCTGCCGTCAGGCGGGCATTCAGCTGCCCGCTGCCGGTACTTTTCTGCCCGCTGTTATCTGCGCCCACATCAAGACTGACAGGAAAACGCTGGCTGACCGGTACCAGCTCTACCCGGGAAAACCCCTCCAGACTCCCCGGCAGAATATCTACGGTCAGCGACCGCGAAGTCAGGCGGTTAAGCTGCTCCAGACCCTGTTCAGTGTCGCGGAGATTGAGTACCCGGCCCTCCGCCCGGGGAAAAGCCATCCTGATGGCATTTTCCTCATGCCCCTCCAGCGTGACGGCTTCCACCTTCCCTTCTGTGACGGCAATGACCAGCGTTCCTCCGGAAATATCCTGTTCCGGCAGCCAGGCGCGTGAAGTGATGAATCCCCGGGAAAGGTAGTCCTGGGTGACATCCCGCACCCGCTCCCGGATATCCGGGAGCGTCATACACCCCGGTGCCGGAATGGTCGTCAGCTTTCGCACGGCAGAGCGCGGGAGCACTGTGGCGTTCTCCAGCCGGATATGCCGGAGCTGAAAACACTGACCGTCAGGTTCTGAAGGGGGTGCTTCCGGGAGAGAGGGCGCGGATGTGGAATGGCGGAGCATGTCGCGTTGCTGTTGCGTCTGTTCCAGCAATGCCTTTTGTTGTTGCTCAATGGCATTCTGGTCCGCAGGACTCAGGGGGGCTGCCGGGAGGGCTGTGGCCGTGAGACTGGCCAGCAGAAGCCCATACCTGGGAAATGACATACACAACATCAAAAACTCCGTTTTCTGAAATGTTATGAAATCAAATGTAATGATTTGTAATCTGATGTCCATTTGATTTTCACATTTATTCGATATTTGCGCCGAAAACTCAGCCTTCATGATGTGAAATTAATCTTCACCTTAAATACAAAGTATTGTTCGATAGATCTTATGCATGCGACAAGCAGCGGATTTTTCACGCTGCCAGGGCATATGGTTGGGTTATCTTTATTTGCTGATAGCGGGTTTGAATGAAAACACGAGGCGACAGGATGTATTAACCGTCTTTCTCAGAGCTCATAGTCACTAGCAGCAGGCAGTAAGGACCATCTGGATTCCATACCCAAATGGTCCTTTCGGAGCCAACGATCGTGTCCGCATCGGCTAATGCCGATCGCAGGCTGGTTCTTGATGAGCTATGTTATGCTTTAAAAAACACGGACAAGGAACGGCACATGCATATCAATACCAAAATGAGGATTGCGGCCCTTTTATACCTTATGGCCGCGTACGCCGTTGCCCTGCCGGCGATTGCGCTGTTTACAGATCTGGTGATAAACGGTGGCATTATTGATATGTGGAAAGGCGCGTATTCATTTGTCGACCTGCTTGTCCGGCGTAAAATGCTTTATCTGCAGTTTGCCGGGCTGGGCGCTATTCTGGGCTTTATCTACTGGCTGTTTTTCTTTAGAAAATACCGCCATTACGATCCACTGGATAAATATTTTAAGTAACTACCGACGCTGTGTATGGGTATTTCCCTGCAGAGAACTACTCCGTGAGACATTAAACCAGAGCCAGAAGCAGCGCCGCTGCCGCTGTAGCATTCGCTGGACATCTGCCAGCAACGGCGATGCTTTTCGGCCCTGTGCCAGAGGCTATTTTCCCTGGAGCTCCCTGCGGATAATCTCCGCCCCGGCGCTTAACGCCTGCAGCTTACCTGTCGCAACCCGACGCGATAATGGCGCCATGCCGCAGTTGGTTGAAGGATAGAGCTTGTCTGCATCCACAAACTGCAGCGCTTTACGCAAAGTCGCGGCGACCTCCTCCGGCGTTTCAATTGTATTGGTTGCCACATCTATGGCTCCAACCATGACTTTTTTACCGCGAATCAGCTCAAGCAGATCCATAGGCACCCGCGAGTTATGGCACTCCAGTGAGATAATATCGATGTTGGATGTTTGTAGCTTAGGGAACGCTTCTTCATATTGGCGCCACTCCGTTCCCAACGTCTTTTTCCAGTCGGTATTGGCCTTGATGCCGTATCCATAGCAGATATGGACCGCGGTTTCGCATTTAAGCCCTTCAATCGCCCTTTCTAACGCCGCGATGCCCCAATCATTGACCTCATCAAAAAAGACATTAAAGGCTGGCTCATCAAACTGAATAATGTCGACGCCGGCGGCCTCCAGCTCTTTGGCTTCCTGGTTAAGTATCTTCGCAAATTCCCAGGCCAGTTTTTCGCGGCTTTTATAATGAGCGTCATAAAGCGTATCAATCATGGTCATGGGCCCCGGCAGCGCCCATTTAATCGGTTGTTTGGTCAACTGACGCAAAAAACGCGCATCTTCAACGAATACCGGTTTTTGTCGCTCAACGGCCCCTACCACGGTTGGTACGCTCGCGTCGTAGCGATTGCGGATTTTAACAACTTCGCGTTTTTCAAAATCAACGCCGCTGAGATGCTCAATAAACGTGGTGACAAAATGCTGACGCGTTTGCTCGCCATCGCTGACGATATCGATACCGGCGCGCAGTTGGTCGAATAAGGACAAACTCAGCGCATCTTTTTTGCCGTCAATTAATTCCTGATCGTGTAATTTCCAGGCAGACCACAGTTTCTCCGGCTCAGCAAGCCAGGAGGGTTTCGGTAAGCTGCCGGCTGTTGAAGTGGGTAATAATTTTGTCATTATCGATAGCCTTATATATGCGATGTCTTAAAGAGCGTAATGAGCAGACCATTGCTGCAGAATATTTTTGTTCGGTTTAATAAAGTGCTCTTCGGTAAACTTCCCCTGCTCTACAGCCAAGTGGCTGCGCTCTTCACGATCGTAAACAATTTTTGTTAGCGAATGGTCCTGATGATGCAGATCGGGCTGGTAGCAGAGCCCTGCGGCAGAGTTCGCATTGTAGATCTCAGGGCGGTATATTTTCTGGAACGTCTCCATCGTGCTAATGGTGCTAATCAGCTCAAGACTCGTATAATCGCTCAGCAAATCCCCCGAAAAATAAAATGCCAGAGGCGCGACGCTGTTTTTCGGCATAAAATAACGAACCTGTAGGCCCATTTTGCCAAAATATTGCTCAGTCAACGATGAGGCGGCAGGCCGGTATTCGAGGCCCAGCACCGGGTGTTGATTTCCGGTCTGGTGATAGATGTCTTTGCTGGAGACGCTAAGGCAGATGACCGGTGTTTTTTTGAAATTGGCCTTGTACTGCGCTGAATTGACGAAATGTTTAAATATATTGCCGTGTAAATCGCCAAACCCCTCGGGAATGCTAAAACCTGCGCGCCCTTTATTATGTTCCAACAGCACTACGCTAAAGTCGTAATCACGAACGTACGAGGAGAAATTGTTGCCGACAATACCGTCAATGCGTTTATCCGTTTTTTTGTCAATAATGCTGGTTTGCAATATTTCAATTACCGGAAAAGTATCGCCAGTGGCGTTGAACTTCATTTCGGCTGAAATAATTTCCAGCTCAACCGCGTAGCGATCGCCTTTGGGGTTATCCCAATGCGCCAGGTTGTTGAAACGGTTGTTTATCATGGCTAACGTATTGCGCAGATTCTCCCGGCGATTTTCCCCTCTGGCTAAATTAGCAAAGTTGGTTGTAATACGCGTATTTTCAGAGGGGTTATAGTTTTCATCAAAGAGAGTGCGTTTAATAGTATATGTAAATTGTTGATTCATCGCAGATGTGCATCCTAAGTCCTGAGATAAAAAACCGCTGTCCTTTCTGATGGTTGCAGGCTACCGCATGCTTCCATAAGCAGTCTTTATCTTCATATTATCTATATCGAATACAGCATGTTATGCCAGAGTCATTAGATGAGTAAAAGCGAGTTAATTTCATTACAACATGAGCCATATTCATGGTCGGGCGTCAGACCATGCTGTACCTCGATGCAAAGCGATAGCCGCTCTTGCAAACGCGTCTGTCCTCACGGCCAAACATCCTAAAATTTTCCGGTTCGTCCGGTATGAGTTGATGCTGAAGTAAGAAACATCAGAGGTCGGCCAGGCTTAACACGACATCAAGTCTGCCGTCTTTCTTTTCAACACCGCTCTCTTCATGCTCCCTTACGTGCTGTCGGGCGCGACCGCTGGAGGAAAAATGGAAGAGGGACCGGCGCGTTTTCATGCTTAACTTTGCTGATGTCTAAAACCTGACTATCGCTACCGATATTTTTTCTGGCATATTGATGTCCTATGGTTATTTCGGACTATCGACATCGAAGATAGCCATCAACAACCCGCTCTAACTGATCGATTTGAGGGATACAATGAATAATGTCATTCTCAGCATAATTGCTAAAATTTCCGCCATGGATGCCGAAAGTAAGCAGCTTGCTGCCCAGGTCGAGGCGCAGTCTTTGCTCATTAGCGCTCTGATGCTTGCTATCGGCAAGGAAGGCGGCGTCGCGGAATTAGTTAGCAACGTAACGAAAGCGATAAATTCGGTACTGGAATCATCTGAAGACGTTCTGAAGACGGACGCAGAACTGCTTCTGACCAAGTTTCAGGAACAAATAGCGCTTACGCAGTTGATAAACACCCACGAAGATGAAATCAGTCATGACAGGATCGATGATTAACAAAGGTCAGTTTGTTTTAGATTGGGAATAGGCAGAGTTTGCAGTTATTCATGAGCTTACCGGCCATCATCAACTCTTGGCCGGTTCAGCTGCAGAAAATAGGGACGATCAAGGCTGAATACTCAATTTCTACTCGCCTGCGCTGCTTCTGGAAGCAAACCGCTCAGTATATTAAGGCATATCAGGCTTCACTTTTTCCTTAGGCCAGCGTATATCACCGACGCCGTTGACTTTCGGCATGGCAAATAAAAAGCCCTGGAAACGTTTGATACCCGCAGATTCGAGCCAGCACCACTCCTCTATCCGCTCTATGCCTTCAGCAACCACGGCAATCTCAAGTTCACGGCAGCAGTTGATGATCGATCTGACCACCGCCTGTTTAGGGCCGCTCTGATGGATGTCGGAAATAATCTCGCGGTCGATTTTAACTTTATCAGGCTGAATTTTTGTCAACAACGAGAGCCCAGCATAACCGGCGCCAAAGTCATCAATTGCCAGCCCCATACCAGAGACGCGCAGTTTTTTTATCGCGCTGCTGAACTGGCTAAAACCGGAGATCATTTCATCTTCCGTCACCTCAACGATCACCTGTTCGGGTACCAGTCCCTGTTTTTTTATTTCCTGCAACAGGTATTCAATGGCATCAGGAATAACAACCAGCGACATCGGAAGGATATTAATGGATATTTTATGGTCGCCAATATTGATTTCTTTCGCCAGGGCAAAGGCAACTGATTTCGCTTTGAGATCAACTTCATAACGTTTCTCTGGCGGAATCGAGGCAAAGAAATTGGCGGGACTACCGCCCTCTTTATCACGAATAAGCGCTTCAAGCGAAGTGATATTCCCTGCCAACGGTTCGATAATGGGCTGGAAAGCAAACTGACAGCATTGACCGGCAAAAAACGATTCTTGCGGCGCATGAAATGCATGTTTACGCGAATGAAGCGACCATTTGTCAGGCCGTAAAAAGGGTGACGGCGCGGCAGTCCTTCTTTGGCTGATAAAAGTATGGATAAATTTATAAACGCGCTCTTCGGTGGAAAGATAACCTTTCAGTTGGCTAAGCTGGCGCACCTTTGTCAGGACGTCAGCGGTTTGCCGTTTATTCAGGTCAAAAAACATCATCCCTACGTTTTCAAAGCGCCGGCGCGGCGCGTAATCACGCATCAGCTCGACAACCTGATAGTGGCGATCGTCTTGCTTGATCTTGCTGAATAGCTGCTCAAGCACGCACTCATCCCCCTCAAGTATCTGAAGGTAAACATTATCTTTTAAAAGAAGTATGCCCGTAATCCCGCGAGCTGCATTCTCAGCATTCGCTTTTTCAACCAGCAGTGTGAGATCGGTTTCTTGTGTTAAATGCATCTGACTTCTGTAAATCAGAGTTGTCAGCATAATCCCATCCAGATTTTTGCCAGGAGAATGAGACTGTGTAACACAGTTTACCCTTTTAACCCAGGCTATCTGTCATAATTTACTGGACCCGCTATAGCCGACCAAGGTTTGGTAAATGCATTTTTTTAGGTGGTGTTTGCTAGCCAACAAATCCCTGCTCGCGCATACGCGCTATCGTCTCTTCGCTGGCGCATACCATGCCCGTCGCCAGCAATTCAAAACCGAAGCGGCGATAGAAATCTATTTTATCCACTACCGAGTAGATAAAGGTTTTGCCATACGGCCGCAGCTCATCGCTGACCGCCCGCATCAGCTGCTGGCCGTATCCTTTACCCTGGCAGCGCGGGTGCACCGCGACATCCGCCAGATAGCTACACCAGGTCAGGTCGCTAATCGCCCGGGCAACGGCAATGAGCTGACCGTTTTCATAGCCGAACCAGCAAAAGGTACTATGACGAAACGCGCGTTCAACCAGCGCAACGTCCCGCTGATTAAGCCCTGCGGCGGCGATGGTCTCCGCCACCGTCTGCCAGTCAACCGAGTCAACGTGCTCTTTTCCTTTTAATATCATCATGACCTTGCCTTTACTCGCTGCTATTGGCTTTCAGCATAGCCGAATGGCGCTAAAAGAAGAGCGTCCTGTCGCCTCATGCTCTACAGTATTTTGTGCTGGTTCAGAAACTATAGCCCCGGAAAACCTTTTAACACACGGCCGCAAAAACAATGCGTTTATGCTTTATTCAGCCGATTTAACGCGCAATAAGCAGAATAAAATAAAATAATGTCATTTCCCATTGGCAAAAAAAGGCCAAAAAAAACCGCCATGTGACTGGCGGTGAATAAATGCTTGCATGGATAGATTGTGTTTTGCATTTTTACGTTCAGTGGATAAATCCCCTGAGTACGTTTGTTCCATAAACTATCACACGCAACATCAATGAAAGCTAAACGGCCCGTTGCTTAGAGCTTTTCCACCAGCGCTTTAAGCTGCGCAATGAGCTCGCCTTTCTCCCTCTCCTCATCTCCCGCATAGGGCCAGGTGGAATGGCGGATAATCAGACGCGTCGGCAGCAGCTCGCGAATTTTTATCTGCGGAGCGGCCATGAGCTTGATAAGCAGCTCGACCGCCCGTTTCCCGAGAACATTAAAATCCTGAGCGACGGTGGTCAGCGGCGGCTGGAAATAGAGACTGTCCGCCGTATCGTCATAGCCGGTGACCGAGATAGCCTGGCTGCCGGTGCGGTTAAGCTGCGCCAGCGCGCTCAGCACCCCAAGCGCCATCTGATCGTTAGCCACCACGATGGCGCTGAGGCGCGGATGGTGATGCAGCAGCTCAAAAGTTTTGTGCCAGCCGCTGGCGGCGCTCCAGTCGCCAAACACCGTCACCGCATTACTGACCCCCAGCCGGTGCAGCGCCTCGCGCCAACTGCTCAGGCGCATACGCGCGGAAATCGAACTTTCCGGCCCGGCAAGCAGGCCGAACTCGCGGTGCCCGGCGTCCCAGAGATGACGCACGCAGGCGCCGCAGCCGTCGCGGTGATCGAAACGCACGCTGCAAACGTCGGCCTCCGGCGAGACGTCAAGAAACAGGCAGGCAATGTCGGGATTCTCCGCCACCAGCCGCTCCGCGAGACTGCTTTCCAGCGGCAGGCTGATAATCGCGCCGCGGATATGCTGGGCGCGAAACTCATTGAGCCTGGCCTGAAGCGACGGATAATCGATCTGCACCGGCATCGCAATTGAAACTTCAAGCTGATGCAAACCCGCATAGCTTTTCACCGCCGCGGCGATTTGCGAAGGCGCGTGCAGCGTTAGCGAGGCGGTAATCAGGCCAATTGACGGCGCGGATTTCCCCGCCAGCAGCTGCGCAGAACGGTTCGGTACATAGCGCAGCGCCTGCATTGCGCGGATCACTTTATCGCGGGTTCTTTCAGACACCACGTCCGGATTATTCAGCACTCGGGAGACCGTCTGCTGGGATACCCCGGCCTCGCGGGCCACATCTTCTAGCGTTGCCGATCGACGCTGCATAGCGCGCTCCTTCCCTATTTTGAACCCTCAATGTCGTCCGCTAACATTTTATGTTTAAAGGACGACAAAAATCAGCCCTTTTTCCAGCTTTTCGTGATCGCCAGTAGGTTTCATTTTCGCCAATATTGCGGCCTTGACGAAAATAACTGATAACAAATTTATATTGTCTAGCGAATGACATTTTTCTCACTTATCCGTCAGGTATGCGTATGCAACAACACGACTCAATCTCCGCCGCAGGAGCGACGTTTCATCAGGTTCTCGCCCGCGAAGACTGGCAAAACCAGACCATTACCCATCTCAACCGTTTACCGGCCCACCCGACGTTCGCCAGCTGGCGCGATACCGACGCGGCGCGGGACAACCGGCCTTCGGCGTCTCGTCGCCGGCTTGACGGCCAGTGGCAGTTTTCCCTTGCCCGCAGCCCGTTTGCGGTGGATGCCCGCTGGCTGGAAGACGAGCTGCCGGACAGCCGCAGTACGCCAGTGCCATCAAACTGGCAGATGGAAGGCTACGACGCCCCGATCTACACCAACGTTCGCTACCCTATCGATACTACGCCGCCGCGCGTGCCTGAGGAGAACCCGACCGGCTGCTACTCGCTGACGTTCAGCGTTGATGAGGGCTGGCAGGCCAACGGCCAGACGCAGATTATCTTCGACGGCGTTAATTCAGCTTTTCATCTGTGGTGCAACGGCGAATGGGTCGGCTACTCGCAGGACAGCCGCCTGCCCGCTGCCTTCGATCTCTCGCCATTCCTTCAGCCCGGCGATAACCGCATCTGCGTGATGGTAATGCGCTGGAGCGCGGGAACCTGGCTTGAAGATCAGGATATGTGGCGCATGAGCGGGATCTTTCGCTCGGTCTGGCTGCTGAACAAACCGACCCTGCACCTCAGCGACGTTCAGCTCACGCCGCAGCTCGATGCGCTTTACCGCGACGCCGAGCTGCTGGTGAACTTAAGCGTTGCCGCGCCGGTCACGCAGCTGGAAGAGCTGACGGTGAAGGTTGAGCTGTGGGATGAGGATCGTCTGGTCGCCAGCCACCGCCAGTCGCCGGGTTCGCCGATTATCGATGAGCGCGGAAACTATGCCGAACGCGCGGCGATTCGTCTGCCGGTAGAAAAACCGGCGCTGTGGAGCGCGGAAACGCCAAACTGCTATCGGGCGGTCGTCTCCCTGTGGCGCGGCGATGAAACGATCGAGGCGGAAGCCTGGGATATCGGCTTTCGCCGCGTTGAAATCAAAAACGGCCTGCTGCTGTTGAACGGCAAACCGCTGCTGATCCGCGGCGTCAACCGCCACGAGCATCACCACCAGCGCGGCCAGGTGGTGACCGAAGAGGACATGGTGCAGGACATTCTGCTGATGAAGCAGAACAACTTCAACGCCGTGCGCTGCTCGCACTATCCAAACGCTTCGCGCTGGTATGAGCTGTGCAACCGCTATGGCCTGTACGTCGTTGACGAAGCTAATATTGAAACCCACGGCATGGTGCCGATGAATCGTCTTTCCGACGATCCGGCCTGGCTCCCGGCCTTCAGCGCCCGCGTCAGCCGAATGCTGCAAAGCAACCGCAACCACCCGTCGATTATTATCTGGTCGCTGGGAAATGAATCCGGCGGCGGCGGCAACCATGAAGCGATGTATCACTGGCTGAAGCGCAACGACCCTTCCCGCCCGGTGCAGTATGAAGGCGGCGGCGCCGACAGCACCACCACCGATATTATCTGCCCGATGTACGCTCGCGTTGAGCGCGACCAGCTGATTCCAACGGTGCCAAAATGGGGGATCAAAAAGTGGATCAGTATGCCGGGCGAGCAGCGACCGCTGATCCTCTGCGAATACGCCCACGCGATGGGCAACAGCCTCGGCAATTTTGCCGATTACTGGCAGGCCTTTCGCGACTATCCGCGCCTGCAGGGCGGTTTTATCTGGGACTGGGCGGATCAGGCCATCAGCAAAACCTTCGACGACGGAAGCGTTGGCTATGCCTACGGCGGTGATTTTGGCGATAAACCGAACGATCGTCAGTTCTGTATGAACGGCCTGGTCTTCCCTGACCGCCGCCCGCATCCTTCATTAATTGAGGCCAAACACGCGCAGCAGTATTTCCAGTTTACCCTGCTCGCGCAATCCCCGCTGCGGATCGGCGTCAGCAGCGAATATCTGTTCCGCGCCACCGATAACGAAGAACTGCGCTGGCAGGTTCAGGCCGCCGGAGAAACCTTTGCCGAGGGTCAAGTGAAGCTTGAGCTTAGCCCTGAAGGTCAATGCGAACTGACCCTGTGCGATACGCTGGCGCTGCCCGCCGGCGCCGAAGAAGTGTGGCTAACCCTGGAGGTCGTCCAGCCGCAGGCCACCGCCTGGTCCGACGCCGGGCATCGCGTCGCCTGGCAGCAGTTCCCGCTCGCCGCCCCGCTGGCGCTGCGTAGCCCTGCCCCTACCGGCACGGCGCCAGCGCTGGAGGGCAGCGACGCCGCCTGGACGGTGCGCAGCGGTTCGCAGCAGTGGACGGTAGACCGGGAAAGCGGTCTGTTAACCCGCTGGCAGGTGGACGGCGTGGAACAGCTGCTAACACCGCTGCGCGATCAGTTTGTGCGCGCGCCGCTGGATAACGATATTGGCGTCAGCGAAGTGGAGCGCATCGACCCCAACGCCTGGGTCGAACGCTGGAAAAGCGCCGGGCTGTACGGCCTCAGCGCTCGCTGTGTGGCGTGCGACGCGCAGCGTCTGGCCCATGAAGTGGTTATCGATTGCCGCTGGCACTATCTGCGCGGCGATGAAGTGGTGATTGTCAGCCACTGGCGGATGACATTTGATAGCGAAGGCAAGCTGCACCTGGCGGTCGATGGCGAACGCGCGGGCACCCTGCCGCCGCTACCGCGCATCGGGCTGACGTTCCAGGTTCCCGACCAGCAGCAGCCGGTCTGCTGGCTGGGCTACGGCCCGCACGAGAACTACCCGGATCGCCGCACCAGCGCCTGTTTCTCCCGCTGGCAGCTGCCGCTGGAAGAGATGACTACTCCTTACATTTTCCCGACGGAAAACGGCCTGCGCTGCGATAACAAAGCGCTGGACTGGGGGCGCTGGCACGTCGCGGGCGATTTCCACTTCTCCGTACAGCCCTATAGCACCGCGCAGTTAATGGAGACCGATCATTGGCACAGGATGAAGCCGGAAAACGGCGTCTGGATTGCGCTCGATGCTCAACACATGGGCATCGGCGGCGACGACTCCTGGACACCCAGCGTGCTGCAACAGTGGCTGCTGCTTGAAAGACAATGGCACTATCAGCTAACGATTCACTTCCAATAATAATCGGGGGCGAAAGCCCCCAACCTTACAGGCATAATAATATGGAATATTTACAATGAAACTCTCTGAACTCGCGCCACGAGAACGGCATAACTTTATTTATTTCATGCTGTTCTTTTTCTTCTACTATTTCATTATGTCAGCCTACTTTCCCTTTTTCCCGGTGTGGCTGGCGGAAGTTAACCATTTAACCAAAACCGAGACGGGGATTGTCTTCTCCTCCATTTCGCTATTCGCCATAATTTTTCAGCCGGTATTTGGCCTGATTTCCGATAAGCTCGGTCTGCGCAAGCATCTGCTGTGGACGATTACGATTTTATTAATCCTGTTTGCCCCCTTCTTTATTTTTGTTTTCTCGCCGTTGCTGCAAATGAATATCATCGCGGGCGCGCTGGTGGGCGGTGTATATCTGGGGATCGTTTTCTCCAGCGGCTCCGGGGCGGTAGAAGCCTATATAGAACGCGTCAGCCGCGCCAACCGTTTTGAATATGGTAAAGTGCGCGTCTCCGGCTGCGTCGGCTGGGCGCTGTGCGCCTCCATCACCGGTATTTTGTTTAGTATCGACCCCAATATTACCTTCTGGATCGCCTCAGGTTTCGCGCTGATCCTCGGCGTGCTGCTGTGGGTTTCAAAACCGGAGAGCAGCAATAGCGCTGAGGTTATTGACGCCCTGGGCGCCAACCGTCAGGCCTTCTCAATGCGTACCGCCGCAGAGCTTTTGCGGATGCCGCGCTTCTGGGGCTTTATTATTTATGTGGTTGGCGTCGCCAGCGTCTATGACGTTTTCGACCAGCAGTTCGCCAACTTTTTTAAAGGTTTCTTCTCCAGCCCGCAGCGCGGAACCGAAGTCTTTGGCTTCGTGACCACCGGTGGGGAATTACTCAATGCGCTGATCATGTTCTGCGCGCCGGCGATTATTAACCGAATTGGCGCCAAGAATGCCCTGTTAATTGCCGGGTTGATTATGTCAGTCCGCATTTTAGGCTCGTCTTTCGCTACCTCAGCAGTGGAAGTGATTATATTGAAAATGCTGCATATGTTTGAGATCCCGTTCCTGCTGGTCGGCACCTTTAAATATATCTCCTCGGCATTTAACCCCAAACTCTCGGCGACGCTGTTCCTGATCGGCTTTAATTTATCGAAACAGCTTTCAGGCGTGGTGCTCTCAGCGTGGGTGGGACGGATGTATGATACCGTCGGCTTCCATCAGGCTTATCTGATCCTGGGCTGTATTACCCTGAGCTTTACCGTTATCTCGCTGTTTACCCTGAAAGGCAGCAAAACGCTGCTGCCGGCCACGGCATAAAACCAGGCCGCCGGAGAGCCTCCGGCGGCGATTCGTTTCCGGGCCGGATTAGGCCCGTGCCGCTAGTCGGCGATCCGCGTTTCCCCGTCGCGATTTTCCAGGCCGTAAAGTCGTGCTTGCGCCATGGACGAAATTAGCTCCGCCAGCTCGGCGGAGTGGCTGGTTAACCAGATTTGGCTATAGCGCGAAGCTTCAACAATGAGCCGGGCCAGCGCGGGAAACATCTGGCGATGTAGGCTGTTTTCCGGCTCGTTAATGGCCAGAAACGCCGGAGGACGCGGGCTCAACAACGCCACCGCCAGGCACAGGAAGCGCAGGGTGCCGTCGGACATCTCCGCCGCCAGTAAAGGCCGCCAGACGCCGTTGCGGCGCATCTTTACCGAGAAACGCGAGTTTTCGTTTTCACAGTAGAAGGTACACTCCGGAAAGGCTTCGCCGAGGATTTCGTGCAGCAGCTCTTCCGCGCCGATTTCCACGATGGTTTGAAAGGCGGCGGCGAGGTTGTGTCCATCGCTGTCGAGCACCGGCGAGCGATAGCCGACCGTCGGATGGCGTAGCGGCGAGAGCCTGCCAATATTGAATTCGTGATAAAAGCGCCAACGGCGCATGGTTTCCCTGACCCGCGAGACTTCCGGAAAGCGATGCGGCTCGCCCAACTGGCCAAAAATCGATTCGTTCTCGTAAATTGCGTCGGTGAAGGTGCTGCGCTCTCCGTTGACGTCGACCAGGAACGCAGCCTGATTTTTACGCTCCAGCACACGCGATGACGGGCGTCGGGAAAATCCCGCCAGCCAGATCGACTCCTCTTTAACGATCGGATCCAGCTGAAACTGGGTGGGATAAGGCAGTTTTTCCGGAAAACCCACCTGCAGCTGGTAGTCAAACTCATCGGTCAGACAGCCAATCTGCAACCGTCGCGGAAAGCGGTCGGTCGGCGCGCTCGGCCCGGACCACATGATATTTTCCAGACCGCCTTCATCGCTGATATAGCCGGAAAACTTCCCGTCGGCGCAGGCGGTTAACAGGTGGATGGCTTTATAGATATTGGACTTACCGCAGCCGTTGGGGCCAAAGACGATATTCAGCGCCCCGAGTTCCAGCTCAATATCCCTGACCGATCTGAAATTTTTTATCCGGATATGGTTAATCATAGGTTCCCGAAACTGAGAAAAGCGTTTTGCGCTACGGTATCGGAGGCACAAGAAAAACGAAATATGACCCGACCGGACGACGAATCGCCGCCCGGCACTGGATCAACTGAAGAATTTTTTCATACCGCGGGTTAGCGCCACTCGTTTAAGTTTGTCCGTATCCTCATGGCTCTCGTTGAAAACGCCGAAAAAATAGCGTTCATCATCAATGGTTTGCGACACGATCCTGTAGCTCAGCGGCTGGCCGGATTTCGCACCGTACTGCGCAGGCGTCACGGAAATCTCCGTCGCGTTATCGGCAACGCTAACCATCAGGCCGTCGCCCTTCCCTCCAACCAGCATCACCTTAATTAACGGGTGCACCATGTCCCTCCCGGGTTGAGGTCAATGATTAATTGTCGATGGCCTTGGGCTGGCAGTTGGCCGTTGAGCCGCCGTGGCCGGACTTGTCTTTAGCAGAGACCGGCTGAGCGCCCTCTTTGCCCACAACGGGTGGTAACGGCACACCGTCTTTGTCCACCGCAGGCGGCGCCGTCCGGCAGGTCGCCGTTTTGCTGACATCTGCGGCCCACGCAGGGGTTTGCAGACTCAGGATCGCCAGGGGGGCAAGCCATAACGCGTTCTTCAGTACATTCTTATAGTTCATACTGGCCTTGAGTTAAAAAATTTCTTTCTTATGCTGCGCTAAGCGCTGATTATTAGTAGCAAAAGCTGACAAATGATGAAGGAAAAAAGAGGAATTGTGAATATCAATAGTTCTTATTTATGAATCGCTACCTTTCCCACAACGGCGCCTGGCGGATCTTATATCCAGGAATTAACTTAATCAATTGAAATAATGGGGCTCCTCCTCATTCTGGCCAGGCTTTTTCGCCATTTGCTTAGCGCTTTTGAGGTCGAAACAGCAGCCTGATTTATATCCCGGACGTTGTAGAAAATTCCTGGAGTGGGCTTCACCGCAGGCTGAGCACTGGTACTTCGCCGGTCAGCCACTAGACTTTAATAAGTCAAACGAAAGGAGACTCCCATGTCATCACAAGATTATGAAAACGACGCGCAGAATCTGGCCGACAAAGTCGGTAATAAAGTGAATGAATTTGCCGGTGAAGCCCAGCAGCAATTTGGTGATGCGGTTGATTCGCCTAAGCATCAGCTGAAAGGCGCGGCCCGGAAATATGCCGCTCAGGCTTCGGATGCCGTTTCAGAAGTCTCGGAACGCGTCAGGGAAAATCCCCTAACCGGGCTACTGGCGGCCGGCGCCATCGGGCTGGTGATTGGTTTGCTGGCGGGAAGGAAATAACCCTATAAGGCCCTTTGGGCCTTAATTTTTGTCTCTCAAGCACGCCAATGCGTAAGCCAACTCAAATCGCCACAACGTCAGCAACCTCAAACTGAAAAACGTACGGGTCGGAAAGCAGCTGAAACCGCTCATCATCCGCGTAGGTCACCGCCACATGATAGTCTTCACCGGCAAAGGCGATGACGGCATCCAGATTGTTCCAGTACGTGGCCAGAAAAAAGTGTTCCCACTCCCCCTGCGTTTCCCGCCTGACAAACGCCCCCGCATTGCCAGGAACGCCACGGGAATGCTGCACGCCTGTCGCCTGCAGATGAAGCGCAAACGCATCGCCAAATGCCACGGGAACACAGCCATGCCAGGTTCTGACAATCATCACCAATCTCCATAATCAATTAAACAAAGTGCATTTATAGCAAACAAACACCAATAAAAGTGAATTTTTATGCACCTCATAACAAGCAAATCATACCGCATGGTGCATACCCGACATTTGCAGGTATAATCTCACTCATTATTCAGCTGATTCAGACACCAAGATGACAAAACTCACCTTACAAGAGCAGATGCTAAAAGCCGGACTCGTGACCAGCAAAAAAATGGCCAAAGTCCAGAGAACGGCGAAAAAATCCCGCGTTCAGGCCCGTGAAGCCAGAGAGGCGGTGGAAGAGAATAAAAAAGCGCAGCTTGAGCGTGATAAGCAGCTAAGCGAGCAGCAAAAGCAGGCGGCGCTATCGAGAGAATATAAAGCGCAGGTTAAGCAGCTTATTGAAATGAATAAAATCGATATATCCAAAGGCAATATCGATTTTAACTTCACGGATAACAATTTTATAAAAAAAATTGCCGTGGATAAACTGACTCAGGCGCAGCTGATTAGCGGCCGTCTCGCCATTGCCCGTCTGGCTGGTGATAATGGCGGTGAGAGCCAATACGCGATTATTCCGGCGAGCGTAGCGGATAAAATCGCTCAGCGCGACGCCAGCAGCATTGTTTTAAACAGCGCGCTGAGTGCGGAAGAGCAGGACGAAGACGATCCGTATGCTGATTTTAAAGTTCCCGATGATTTAATGTGGTAAGCAACCCGGGCCTCCGCAGACCGGAGATTCAGGCGTAGTCTATGCGGGCATTGTGCTTTACACTGCCCGCGGCAAAAATTGAGTAGATAAACGATTAACCAGGCGGTAACGGCGATGAACGGAACGATCACAACATGGTTTAAAGATAAAGGTTTTGGATTTATCAAAGATGAAAACGGCGATAATCGCTATTTTCATGTGATTAAGGTTGCCAACCCTGAACTGATTAAAAAAGATGCGGCTGTCACGTTCGAACCTACCACGAACAACAAGGGCCTATCAGCTTACGCGGTGAAAGTCCTGCCGGAAAGCAAATATATTTATATTGCAGGCGAGCGAATTAAGCTTACGTCGATCAAATCTTTCCTGGTATACAGCGAGGAAGAGCCCGCCGATGCCCGCATTGATAAAGAGAATGCGGTACTCTCCGTGGGCCTGTTGATGGGAAATATCAGGCCAAAATCCGCCGCGAAACCCGGCGAAATGCGCTCGGTGAAAAAGCTGGCTATCACCACCTTCCAGGGGAGCACCCTCATTTTCTCGGAAGATGAGATTGATATTGAAGCCACGGTAAAACTGCTTAAAGTGTAACAACATTCAGTGAAACCAACCGGGCTCTGCGCCCGGTTTGGGGCTTTTGACCAACCTATTCTCAACACCTGCCCCGTATCGCCGCCGGGCGGTGGCTAACAGGTAACGCAGAAACCCAGGAGGCGAAATTAATTTCAGCGCTAAGCTAAGCGCAATATTGATATCCCCCCCTGCGCGCGATCGCTCTATCTCCGTAAATGAAATATCCCAGAATAAGCTAATTCGCATCATGTGTTAAAACCAAGGTTATTATACAGCACAAAGTGAACAGCATTTACATTTGCATCATTTATCCTCGTAACCAAAAACAAATTTGGTGATATTGATGACTATATTTAAAAGCTTACTCTCCTTTCTTGGTGCGGCTTGCGCCAGCGCATTTGTAGTATTTAGCCTGTGGGTCGATATATACTTTTGGGATTATAATATTTCAGAACTATCACTGACCGAAATTGTGCAAGAGTCCGTTTTAACAGTCATCGTTTTTATTCATTTCCTGCTTGCGAAGCGGTATAAAGCCATGCGCTACTGTAATATTCTTGTTGGCGGGTTTTTCCTTGCCATGCTAATTCGCGAACTGGATGCCCTTTTTGATCTCATTGCTCACGGTAGCTGGGTATGGTTTGCGCTGATTGCAGCTCTTTTAGCCATAATTTATCCTGCCATTCATTATCGTCAGACCCTGCACCAGCTGGCACAATATACCCGTACTCCCTGGTACGGCTTATTAATCAGCGGCCTGTTGGCTATTCTGGTCTTCTCCCGACTCTTTGGCATGCAAACCTTATGGCTGGCCATTCTCGGTGACGGCTACGTCCGGGTGGTAAAAAACGTCGTAGAGGAAGGCTGCGAATCATTCGGTTATATGCTTTGTCTCATCGCCTCAATTGGCTATTTTTGCACTTTTCGCGGAACGTTAGCGCAGAAATCATGTTGAACCATCCGCTCTTAATGACTGTCCGCAAAAAAACAGGTTGTGCCAAGTTGAGGGGGCGAGCGCTTCCCTACGCCAGGCTCCTTCTGTCAATGTTGATCGCCCACGTAACGCCTTGATGTCATGAGTAAGGTAAGTCCTAAATATTCTCAGCGCTTAACTGTTTGATGGTTATGCCCGCAGCGCGAGGATAAAATTTCGCTGCTATGGTACTGCCTCCATAGCAAATTGCTCATCTGCAGCTCTTGCATACGGTTCGCAGGTGATCAACCTTACCCGCAGCGAAAAATGCAAATGCCTGCCCGGGCACTTCTACAGAATAACCTCGCAAATCCTGACGAATCTGAGCGTTCCTTATCGGGAAAAAATGTACAAAAAACCGGGCGCAGCGCCCGGTCTTATTCTGCTCTAAACAACGCTCGGCTAACTCAGCCCGCGGTTTTCCAGCATCGACTCAATCTGCGGATCGTGTCCGCGCCACTGGCGATAAAGTTCAGCTAAATCAGTGCTATTGCCGCGAGACAAAATCGCTTCGCGGAAGCGCTGGCCGTTTGCACCGGTTAAACCACCCTGCTCAACGAACCACTGGTAGCCGTCATCCGCCGGCATCTGCGTCCACAGATAGGCGTAATAGCCTGCCGCATAGCCGCCGCCGAAAATATGCGAGAAGCATCCTTTTCAATGAGTGCATTTACCAATAAAAATCATAAAGTTAACTTCCTTTTATTATGAAAATTCCGTTGATTTAAGCATAAATAGAATCTCATACAATTCAGTCAGTTGCATATCGTTTTGGGGACGACATTCTCTCAATAATGCCTGATTAGCACCTTTATCAGTTCATTTTTTATACTGATAGCTATCAAATAGTGTCCTGTAAGGATGAGGTAATGACTCTATGCTTCTGACCTATAATTTTAAGTCTGGCATCTGACTGGAGGTAACCATGTGCGGACGCTTTGCTCAATCTCAAACCCGTGAAGAATACCTGGCTTATCTTGCAGAAGAGGCCGAGCGGGATATCGCCTTTGATCCCGAGCCAATAGGACGCTACAACGTGGCCCCCGGAACCAAAGTTCTGTTGCTGAGCGAACGCAATGAAGAACTGCACCTCGATCCGGTTCATTGGGGTTACGCACCAGGGTGGTGGGATAAGCCAGCGCTCATTAACGCTCGCGTAGAAAACGCGGCGACAAGCAGAATGTTTAAGCCACTATGGCAACATGGCCGGGCTATCTGTTTCGCTGATGGTTGGTTTGAATGGAAGCGTGAAGGAGACAAGAAGCAGCCCTATTTCATTCATCGTGCTGATGGCCAGCCAATATTCATGGCTGCGATCGGCAGCGTGCCTTTCGAGCGCGGGGATGAAGCTGAAGGATTTTTGATAGTGACTGCAGCTGCCGACCAGGGTCTGGTCGATATTCATGACCGCCGGCCACTCGTCCTGGTACCGGAAGCTGCACGAGAATGGATGCGGCAGGATGTAGGTGGGAAAGAGGCGGAGGAAATAATTGCTGATGGCGCTCTTTCAGCAGAACATTTCAAATGGCACCCGGTTTCCCGCGCAGTGGGTAACGTGAAGAATCACGGGCCTGAATTGATTGAGGCTATCAAAAGACTATAGATTTGATAACGGCCGAAATGTGCCAGGAGCAGACGGATTGGCACGCTATTAAAAAGATTGCTGTACAGCTTATCCAACCCGTCATCTAAAAATGGCACTAATTGAAAGACACCAATCCATCTCCTCATGTATATCTACATCCACACATAGTCATTAAGAAAGGATGAATGAAGATGCTAAAAGGTAAGAGGGCTGTGATTACCGGTGGTGGCGGGGGATTTGGTCAGGCGTTGAGCGTATGGTTGGCACGAGAAGGCGTCGAGGTCGATTTTTGCGCGAGGCGTGCCAATGATATTCAAAAAACTTGCAGTATCATCTCGGCTGAAGGCGGAATTGCGAAAGGATATATCTGTGATTTAACCCAGCCTGAATCCCTTTCTCAGTTTTCTTCACAGTTGTTAAGTTCAGATAAACCCATAGACATTTTAATCCTCAATGCTGCTCAGTGGTTATCCGGAACGTTAGACGATCAACCAGACACAGAAATTATCAATACTGTCAGCTCAGGACTAACAGGTTCGATTCTACTGACTCAGGCATTGCTGCCCAGCTTAAGACGTTCAGAAAGTGCGGATATAGTATCAATTATATCTTCATGTGGGATTCCGAATTTTACAGATTCAATTGCGCATCCCGCATTTTTTGCCAGTAAACACGGCCTTAGCGGGTTTACAACTAAACTCTCACACCAGTTGTCCGAAGAAAATATACGTGTGACTGGGTTATATCCCCCAGATTTCGAACTGACAGGATTAGATACGTTTGTCGATAACCAATTCAAAATGGGGGAGCGTTTAATGAATGGGCGCTCGGTCTGGGAAACAATTCGCTTTGTGTTGGCTCAACCGCGTAGTTGCCACATTAGTAGCATCTATTTTGATGGTCCTACACGCGAAAAGCTGGGAAATAAAGGCTGAATTTGGGGACGTTGAACAGAGTAGCCAACTTCCGCTCCTCGTTCTAAGCGGACTGTAGTAGCGTCCCCATTACCGTTAATGGCCGAATCATCTAACTTTGAGCAGGTCACAGAACCTCGTAGTATAGCGCGGGGATAGCATTTCTCTCTTCATCTGCCAGGCAGTCTGGATCCCCTGCCCCGCAAAATAGAGCGTCCCCCTGCCATCCTTTGCATTGAGATGGTCGAGGACTTCCATTAACTTTTCGCTGTTCTGCCGCGGTGCGTTGTCATCAAAAAGATTCAGCTGTGCCACGCCCTGGCTGTAGAAATCGCCCAGCATCACGCCGGCCTTCTGGTAACGGTGCCCGTCTCGCCAGATAGCATCGAGGCATGTCGTCGCCGCGGTAATTATGTCCCGGCTATCCTGGGTTGGCGTTAGCAGCTTTACAGATGCGCTGTTGCCGTAATATGGCTCGTTGGAACGAGGGGAATAAAAAAAGCCCGCTTTGAGAGCGGGCTGAAAAAGTTGGCTTTCGAGGAGTAACGGTTCCTGATAGTCCGAGCTACCGATTTACCAGAAAAGCATTTCCTTTTATGTCGTTACTGTAATTAACCATAGTCTGCCAAAGAGAATGAGTAAACCCAACAAGATGTTCGGTTTACTTACTTGCGATTAGATATGGTGCCGGGTGCCTCCCGGTGAGCATGCCCCAACAGACATCACTCGCGTGGTATTCACAGGGCTTTCGCTCTATTAGTTGGACGCCCCTCCGCATAGGGGGATTCACCACGTCGATAATTGCGCATTGCTGTTGCCTCAGCATTGAGCAAACGATCAATAGAATGATGAACGCTTTTTAATTGAGGAGTTTGCTCATGAAAAGAAACTTACAGTACGAGTTTCACCATTTTGGCATTCCATTACAGGATGGAAGATGTGAAGGAACGTTCAGTGAGAAGGCTGGAATGTTCACTTCCGACAATCCCGGGAAATTTAAAGTCCAGTGGCATCGCTTTACTGACGACTCACCACTTCATCCTTTATTGAAAACGGTACCTCATGTTGCGTTTAAAGTTGATAACTTATCAGCAGCCATCAGAGATGAAGAGATAATCCTCGGCCCCTATGAGCCCATAGATGATTACTTCGTAGCAGTTATCAATGACGCAGGTGTTCCAATCGAACTGATTCAAACAACCCTGACGGATGAGGAACTTTGGGAGAGAGCAAGGACAGGTAAAGGAAGCCTCTATCGTAAATAAAAATGATACCGTTAGCTGTTTATCTTAGAGAGACTCAAAGTAATGATACGCTTTTAGTAACTCTTCTTCCGAAAGGGGACAGTCTAAGTTAACCCCTGTGTCACTCATGATTTTATTCAGCAGCGCTTCTCTCGTCATGCCAACTCGATTGGCTACATGGTTGACACAACTTCGTGCATGCGAAGCGCGGGAGGTAAGTGGTAAAGTCGAGTCCAGCACCTTTTTTCTTGATGATGAGTGAGACATAAAGCCCTTACGAAGATAAAAGACCCCGCCGAGGCGAGGTCTTAATGTTTTTAACGTCATGGGCGAATTAACCCATCATTGGATCGAGGATAGCCAATTTCCGCCACGTTTGCGATAGCCTGCTGCAAAGTCATCTCGTTACCTTCTCAAGCATCTTTTCTGCGAAGGATTCCTCACGTGGCAATACTCCACCAGACGATCAAAGAACAATTTAAAGTGTCTTCGCCAGGTAGTTCGGTCACTCCAGGAGCCTTGGATACCTCCGCGTCTTTTAATCTGGGATAACCGCGGCCAGTGCAGTGAGGGCATTGCTTAATATGCCACCGAAAACACTGAGCCCATCAGCGCCAGCGCGACGAATAGATAATTTGCAGTCATAAAATTTTTGATTTAATCGCCGTAGGAATTCGGCCTCTAACGCTGGCTCAGCACCGTTAGGCAATTTTTTGGTTTTGTCGATGGTTACTTCGATTTTCATAGCATCACCCCGAAAAACTGTATAAACATACAGCACACCTGGCTCACTGAATGAGCAATATCTTAAGAGCACAAACTGATAATTTGTTGTCAAGGGTGGGAAAAGAAAACCCGCCGTAGCGGGTTGATTGTATGGTTTTTTTTAGATAAGAGCTTTAAATATGGACAGGAGCATAGGTCGCGATGAACAAAATTCAACCAACTCATGTGAGTTCAAAAGAGTCATTTAGAAGTACACTCTTTTAATTACATGGAGGCCAAATGTAAGTGCGTAGTGATACTACAATTATTTGATAGAAGCGTCGAACAAGTGCGCCATACTCTTTGAATGTTATTTATAGACAAGTTCAAGAAAAAAAGATACCCAAGTCATATAGTCCAGGAAAATCCATTTTTATTAAAAAAATATTATAAATGTCTTAATTGCCGATACCCTTAAGAAAATCATTATGAAAGAGCATGAACTCATAATCACCTCCTTTTTTTCTAACCAGTTCAATTTCAAAATCTGGCCACGGATATTTATAACGCAAAAAAAGACATCTTGACTCAATATCTATCGCCCCCTTAAGACCAAAAGAAAAACATTCAACAATATTGTGTTCTTTAATTTTCCTCACTATAACCAACGGGCTTAATTTCTTGTTTTTAAAGCATAAGTTTAGATATGCACGATTGAAGATCACTTCATTCCCTCGTGAATCATTAGCCATGGTAAACCCTCAATCTTCCCTAAGCGATAGACTTAAAAATCAAGTGCCAGAAGGCTCTGGTACCTGATGGGTCCCTTTCATAAGAGACAATAGCAGCTTTAATGGAGAAAAGATTTAACTATTTTCAAATTGAGAGCATTCCAAATAATTTAACCTAAAGCCATATAATGATAAGCGCGCTACATAAATTCACTTCAATAATTTCATTCAACAAATTTCAAACACAGTTGCATTCTCAGCTTTATAATATTTCAGGTGGCTGGGTCTTTCTTTTGACATAATTCAGGTAAACTAGCCCTCACCAGCGCCTCAGCAAATGGCGGCGGGACCTCATTGTCACAGCGCGCGACCTGTTTATCCGTCGCACACTTCACACCGTCATAGTCACAGTCGATGATGTACCACCCGGAGAAACCCCAGGCTTAATATTTCATGCATCACTCATTTGCGAATAACTCTAAAAAAGTTAAGATGACATGCAAATGTTCAGACAGGCACAGGATGCAAAATGAACGATAAGATGACGGAAAAAGGGCTTATAAAATATACATTAATATCATTGTTATTAGGGATAATACCCATTGTAATTTTATTCATCATTTATTTAATGAGTAAAGATTCAAACATCATTGCATATCTTTATGAATTAACAAATGGATACCAAAAGGATTTCTCAGAACAATATCTAGTCGTAACCACTATAGCTTCCACATATACTAAAGCTGCACCAATTTTCGTGATATTAATGTATGTATTTTGCTGAAATAAGTTCGATATAAAAACCATTAAACTCGATTTGAAGCAATGGTTTAAACTTCTACCTGGCCTGCTTCTTTTAACGGCAGGAGCATACTATTTAACATACACAGGAGTGGGAAATATGTCTGATAGTATATATCGTACCAAAAGAGTTATTGCTAGCAATGAGTGCTTTCTATTAATCTACTATATTCTTTTATTTCTGACAAATTACTTTTTTACTTGGTTGCTTTTAATTTATCTATATATATTAAAAGGTTTACCTTACTTTCAAAAGCGGAGATAACCTCCGCCTTACATTCAATAAAAATATTTATTTAAATAAATCAAACGCTGCATTATTGTGACGAATGCCAAAAATCATGCCCTGCCGGATATTGATATATACGAAGGGAGAATTTTTCAACGATAGCCGTGATGTACTCAAAAATTTCTGATTGAGTATTTTCGTAATCCACCCATAGCGTTGAACTGGTAAAGCAATAAATTTCCAGCGGAATCCCCGAAGCTGATGGTTTTAACGTTCTCACTACGACATACATATCTTTTATAATATCAGATCGTTCAGCCAAATAGGCCATAATGTAATGACGAAATAGCGTTAAATTTGTCAGTCCATTATCTATAAACCAGCTATCCGCAATCCCCATTGCATCACGCCCATCGATTAACTTAGAGAGAGGCTCACTTACACCTCTAATCGTAAGTATTGGTGCAAGTATTTCTTGAGTTAGAAAAGTAACCGAGTGCTGATCTATTGTAGTACTACGCATTATCCTTCTGGCACCAGAAGAGAACATAGCCTGCCAGTTAGTATATGTTTCTGTTAGGAAATTTTTTGTCGGTATACGTGAAATCGTATTATCCCAATTGCGTATAGTAATTGTATGTAATGCAATATCGGTAACCTCCCCGCTCAAATTCTTATCAGGCATTTCAATCCAATCACCGAGTTGAAGTACGTCATTTGATGACAACTGGACGTTAGCTACAAGCGAAAGCAGCGTATGCTGAAATACCAGCATCAGTACAGCAGCAACAGCACCTAGACTCGAGATAATAATTGCAGGAGATTTGTTTGACATAACGGCAAGTATCATTATTGCCGCAATGATGTGAACTAAAATCTTACCTATTTGTATGTAACCTTTTATCGAATGATTTTTGCGCTTTGTTTTTCTTAAATAAGAACTATTAACGATATCTAGCATTTCATTAAAAAAGACAGACAGAAAAACGAAAAACAAGATTCCACATATTGTATTTATGCCAGTAACTAAAGATACTGGCATATTTGGCATGAATTGCAGAACATAATATACAATAATGACAGGAACGAAGTTGGATAACTTTTCAGCAATACGGCGATCTTTTTCAAGAGGAACATCTTGTTTATGACTGGAAAAAAATGCTTTCCTGACAGCCTTTATTAACAGGAACTTACACATAATATGCGCAAAAAATCCAGACATAATAAGAAGCACAATGTTAAAACCTATGGCTAGTGCTGGGTTGCTCTCAATAAATTTCAAAAAATAATCCAAATACGCCATCATTTATCACCTGCTTCACATGCTAAACTGTACAGGCTACAACCAATAATAAGTTGGAATAACCCTTTAACAATTTCTATCATCGCATAATCCAGTCATGCAAGTCCATAATCTGGTTCTGAAGCGAATAAAACACTCGCAGGCTTAATGGAACCAACCCTCTTATGCCATCGTTGATGGTTTACAAATCAACGGGGAATAGGACATATCTGGCGACTACTGATACAGCGAATGTAAAGGCAAGCCCGAGGGTGTTTACAGTGAGGCACGAGAAAACTAAGTGAGGCCAATACATGGGTAGCTTGCTTTTCAAAATCGTACCGCCAATGATCGTAATTATTAAAGCGATAATCAAGTACGTAAATCAGCGCCCGTAAGTTTAGTTTTTACCAAAGGCCCAAAATACGGGCCTTTTTTAACAAGTTTAATTATCACTTCATAAACTGGATTCTTGCTTGAAATCTCAAGCCAGACTATTTCCATTCAGTTAAAGGTCTGGTTCTTTGTTTAACCTCATAAAATTAAGCCGCTACTTGCGTCTGACCCATCTCAGGCAAGTTTGCCCTTTCCAAAGCCTCAGTGAATGGAGGCGGGACGGCGTTACCACAGCGCGCGACCTGCTTATCCTTCGCATACTTCACGCCGCGGTAATCCTGGTCAATGGTGTACCACTCGGGGAAGCCCTGCGCCCGGTAAAGCTCATGCGGCTGTAGCATGCGCATTCCAATGTCGACAATGCGATATGTCACCCCGGAGATTTTCACCAGTCCGGTGCTATCTTCCCCGCAGTATTCCTGCAGGAACGCCAGCACCTGCTGCGCGCGCTCTTCGTCGTAGTCCTCGACCGCCAGAGTCGTTTTAACCTCCCCTACGTGCTGGCCGCCGGCAGTGATAGTCGGCATCAGCTCGTCAGTAGGCTGGCCGTCACGGCAAGTACCGCGCAGTTTAACCAGATGAGAAGCGACTAATGCGTGGTGATCGACAGTCGTTACTGAATGCGCAGGCTCATCCAGCCTCACGCCGGCGCCCTGATAATTTCCTCCGTAGTGTTTTGCCAGGAACGCACCAACTACGGCATGTTTCCCGCCACCAGCCACAACGGTTCCCAGCGGCTTATCCAGTCCTGGCACGCGAGGTGCCTGGCCTGGCCGTTCTCCGTATCCTATTTGAATGAGCGTCGGTACAACCCGCTGCGATTTACCGCCACCGCCCGCGGTGATTGTTGCGCTTGGTTCGTCGGCACGGTGTCCGATGCTGGCGCCGAACTGCCTGGCGATAACCGGAGCGACGACACAGGCGCGCGACTCTTTCAGGATTGTGTGGGCGGGCTTATCGATCGGGCGCGGTTTAGCCTGGTACTCGCTGCCGCCATTGCCAGCCAGGAACGGCGCCAGCTCTGCCTCAACAATACCCAGAGCGTGACCATTCCCGCCCGGGCGCCTGGACGTGCCGACGGTCACTGTCGGTAGCTACGTGAAAAATTGGGCCGTACCCTCATGCAAATTTAACAAAATTTAAAGATTTATTTTGGGGAAAAGTTTTGGAGAGATTTTGGAGAAGAAAAAATTGGATAAAAAACCGGGCGCTGCGCCCGGTCTTCTTATACTCGTCAAAACGCTCGGCTAGCTCAGCCCGCGGTTTTCCAGCATCGGTTCAATCTGCGGATCGTGTCCACGCCACTGGCGATAAAGTTCAGCTAAATCAGTGCTATTGCCGCGAGACAAAATCGCTTCCCGGAAGCGCTGGCCGTTTTCGCGGGTTAACCCCCCCTGCTCAACGAACCACTGGTAGCCGTCGTCCGCCAGCATCTGCGTCCACAGATAAGCGTAATAGCCTGCTGCGTAGCCGCCGCCGAAAATATGCGAGAAGTAGCTGCTGCGATAGCGTGGCGGCACCGCGGCAAGATCCATATCCTCCGCATGCAGGGACGCGGCTTCAAACGCATCCACGTCCTTGGGTAGCTTATCTACCGTCACGCTGTGCCAGCGCATATCCAACAGCGCTGCCGCGAGCAGTTCGCTCATATCGTAGCCTTTATTAAACTTAGCCGCGCGGAACATGCTGTCGCGCAGCGCTTCCGGCATGGCTTCCCCAGTTTGATGATGCCGCGCGTAGTGAGCAAACACCTGCGGCTCGCTGGCCCAGTGTTCATAAATCTGCGAAGGGAACTCAACAAAATCGCGCGGGGTATTGGTTCCTGACAGGCTGGCATACTTCTGGCTGGCGAACAGGCCGTGCAGGGTATGACCAAATTCGTGGAATAAAGTGATGACCTCATCCCAGGAAAGCAGCGCGCTGTGTCCTGCTTTGGGTTTCTGGTAATTACAGACGTTATAGATAACCGGGTGTTGCGCTCGCAGGGTCGATTGTTCGACAAACACGCCCATCCATGCCCCGCCGCTTTTGCTATCCCGCGAGAAGTAGTCGCCGTAGAACAGCGCGATCCCCTCACCGTTAGCGTCGATAATTTCCCATACCTGTACGTCAGGGTGATAAACCGGAATATCGAATCGTTCGATAAAGCGAATACCGAACAGCTGTGTCGCCGTCCAGAACACGCCATCGCGCAGGACGCGGTCGAGGGCAAAATAGGGTTTTAACTGCGCTTCATCGATGGCAAATTTCTTCCTGCGCACCTGCTCGGCGTAATAGAGCCAGTCCCAGGCTGCCGCACGGAAATCTCCGCCTTCATTATCAATAACCTGCTGAATATCCGCCAGCTCCTGCTCGGCCCGAGCCCTTGCCGCCGGGGCGATTCGTCGCATAAAGGTAAACCCCTCCCCCGGCGCTCCCGCCATCTGATCGGCCATAGACCAGCTGGCAAAGTCGTCAGCGCCCAGCAGTTGCGCTTTACGCGCGCGGATTTCCGCCAGTCGCAGCACCAGCTCGCGGGTGTCATTCGTATCGCCCTTCTGATTGCGCGTCCAGCCGGCCGCAAACAAATTTTCTCGCGTCTGTCTGTCCTGCAGCGAAAGCAGCGCGGGCTGCTGGGTGGTATTGAGTAAAGGCAGCAGCCAGCGACCGCTTAATCCCTTCTCCTGCGCGGCCTCTGCCGCTGCGCTAATCTCCTCGTCGCTAAGCCCCACGAGCTGATGGACATCCTCCACCACCAGACCGCCAGATTTTACCGCCGCCAGCAGGCGCTGCTGAAACTGGCTTTGCAGCGCTGCCGCTTCGGTATTCAGCGCGCGAAGCGCCGCTTTTTGCTCATCCTCAAGCATCGCGCCCGCAAGGGTAAAACGTTGCCAGGTCACCTCCAGCAAACGCCGGGATTCGGCCTCCAGAGAGAGCGAATCGCGCTGCTCCCACACTCGCTTCACCCGCTGAAAAAGCGCATCGTTAAGCCAGATATCATTCGCCAGTTCCGCCAGCTCGGCGGAAAACTGCTCATCAAGCGCCTGAATGGTCGGGTTGGTCTCCGCTCCCGCCATCGCGAAAAAAACGTTCGTCACCCGAGCCAACAGCTGACCACTCTGCTCCAGGGCCTCCAGCGTATTGGCAAAATCAGCCGGCTGGGGATGATTAACGATAGCGGCAATCTCCGCGCGCTGGCGGCGAACGCCCTCGTCGAAGGCCGGACGGTAATGACTCACGTCAATCACATCGAAGCGCGGCGCCTGATAAGGCAGCAGGCTGACGCTGAAAAAAGGATTGTTCTCCGACATCTTCATCTCCTGAATACGATTATTCTGTAAGATTAGGCAACTCATTGATTGACCGCAATGATTACTCTGTTAACCGCCGCGATCGACCTCCTTTGTCCGATGATTTCCATTACCCGCCACCGGGATCGCGTGCTATGGTATGAAGACACAAAAAGCGTTGAGGAACAGTAAGATGATTATTCTGGTTACCGGAGCAACAGCGGGTTTTGGGGAAAGTATTACTCGCCGTTTTATCGCTAACGGTCACAAAGTGATTGCCACCGGGCGCCGCGAAGAGCGCCTGAAAACGTTGAAAGATGAGCTGGGCGACAACCTTTATACCGCCCAACTGGACGTACGTAATCGCGCAGCCATTGAAGAGACGATCGCCGGGCTGCCCGCCGAATGGCAGGCGATTGATATTCTGGTCAATAACGCCGGACTGGCGCTGGGTCTTGAGCCCGCGCATAAAGCCAGTCTTGAAGACTGGGAAGACATGATTGATACCAATAATAAAGGACTGGTTTATATGACCCGCGCCGTCCTGCCGGGGATGGTTGAACGTAACCGCGGCCATATTATCAATATTGGTTCGGTCGCCGGCGCCTGGCCTTACGCCGGCGGTAACGTCTACGGTGCGACCAAAGCTTTTGTGCGCCAGTTCAGCCTCAATCTTCGTACCGACCTTCACGGCACAGCCCTTCGCGTGACCGATATTGAACCCGGCCTGGTTGGCGGCACCGAGTTCTCCAACGTGCGTTTTAAAGGCGATGACGCTAAAGCCGAGAAAGCTTACGAAAATACCCAGGCCCTGACGCCGGAGGACGTAACCGAAGCGGTCTGGTGGGTCGCGACCCTGCCAAAACACGTCAACATCAACACCCTGGAACTCATGCCGGTCAGCCAAACCTTTGCCGGGCTGAACGTTCACCGCCAGGGCTAAGCTCTGTGACCCGGCCAGCAGGCCGGGTCTGGGCTGAAAGATAAAAAAAACGTAAAATAGCGCAAATACCTCATATAAAAGTAATTATCCATGGCCGCAGAAGCACAACTGAATCCGACACAGCCCGTCAATCAGCAAATTTATCGTATCCTTCGTCGGGATATCGTTCACTGTCTGATCCCACCAGGCACCCCACTTTCGGAGAAGGAAGTCTCCGTGCGCTTTGACGTTTCTCGTCAACCGGTTCGCGAAGCCTTTATTAAACTGGCCGAAAACGGTTTGATCCAGATCCGCCCGCAGCGCGGGAGCTACGTGAATAAGATCTCTCTTTCGCAGGTGCGCAACGGCTGTTTTGTCCGCCAGGCCATCGAATGCGCCGTGGTGCGGCGCGCCGCCGGGATGGTGAACGATGAACAGCTTTACCAGCTTGAGCAAAATCTCAATCAGCAGCGTATGGCGGTTGAACGCCAGCAGTTAACTGATTTTTTCCAGCTGGATGACGAATTTCACCAGAAGCTTTCGCAAATCGCCGACTGCCAGTTAGCCTGGGATACCGTCGAAAATATTAAAGCCACCATCGACCGGGTGCGCTATATGAGCCTCGATCATGTGACGCCTCCCGATATGATGCTGCGTCAGCATTACGATATTTTCCAGCCGCTGGTCGCCCGTGACCCGGACGCGGTGGAAAAAGCGATGAGCTTACATCTGCAAGAAATTAGCGAATCAGTGCTACTGGTACGTCAGGAAAATAGCGACTGGTTTAGCGAGGAATAAAATGCGTCGCGGCAGAATATACGGTCTGCCGCTCTGGATTTATTAAGAGGACTATCTGACCACCAGAACCGGTATTTTGGCGTGACGTAAAATCGACTCCGCGTTTGAACCAAGAAGATGAGTTGATATACCCGGTTTGCGGGAACCAATAACAATAACGTCAAATTCCTCATTGCTGCTCATGGCCAGGATTTCATCGCGCACGTTGCCAAATACCACTCTGGAATGAATCCGCCCGGCGGGTATCGAAAACAGACGGGATAAGGTCTTCATCTTTTTCTCTGACTCCTCGCGCATATAGGCTTCAAACTTACGGATATCGGCGGCAAAACCGCGTAAAATCGAGCTGCTGCTGTTCGGCAGAACGTTGAGCAGCGTAATTTCCCCTTCATCCGCTGATGCTAAAAACTCGGCATGGCGGACCGCCTTATCGCTTAAATCCATTTCAAAAACGTCTACAGGTAGCAAAATTTTTTTGTACATAGTCCGTTCTCCTTTTTTCTGAGGAAACTTAGTAAGTTAACTCATCATGCCATATTTACTGCAGCAGGAGAACGAATAATTACCCAGATAAATATTTAATTGATTAAAATAAATTCCACTTATTTATACTTAACTGTTGTTAAATAAAGTTATGTATATTCAACGATCTGGATCAAGGTTTATTCCAGACGGCAATATTTTCAGGCGGGAAAAGCGTTCACTGATAAAGCGCGATGGCAGTGCCGCCGGGATCGGCGGCACGCGGGCGAAATACATTAATTTGCCTTAGCCCAGGCCGCTACGGTAGCTTTTGCGCCGTGCGCTTGCAGCGATAAATAAGCGCGAACCACCGCGTTGACGAAACGGCTCTCCTTGGGCAGGCTCAAACCAAAAATAGCCTCAATGCCCAATAGCGCCCGCACGCGTTCTTCGCCGTCTTCGCTGTTCTGAACGGTTTGCGTAATCATCGGCAGCATAGGATCGGAGATTTCAATCGCCTGCCCCAGGTCATCCACCCCGCTCACATAGCGCATCCAGCCTGCGACGCCCATCGCCAACAGAGGAAAGTCGCCGCCATCCGCCAGGTGCCAGCGAATCGAATCCAGCATGCGCTGCGGCAGTTTCTGACTGCCGTCCATGGCGATCTGCCAGGTACGATGCTTCAGCGCCGAATTGCTATAGCGCTCGATCAGAAGCCCGGCATAGCGTGCCAAATCCACACCCTTCACGCTCAGCGTCGGCGCCTGTTCAGCCAGCATCAGCGTATGCGCGGCGCGGCGATAGTTTTCATCCTGCATGCAATCATTAATGTGCTGATAGCCAGCCAGATACCCCAAATAAGCCAGAAAAGAGTGGCTGCCGTTGAGCATGCGCAGCTTCATCTCTTCAAACGGCAGCACGTCCGACACCAGCTCGGCGCCGGCTTTTTCCCACTGCGGACGACCGGCAACAAAGTTGTCTTCAATGACCCACTGACGAAACGGTTCGCAGGCGACGCCGGCCGGATCGCGAACGCCGGTAAGCTGTTCAATTTTCTCCAGGGTATCGGCAGTGACTGCCGGAACGATGCGGTCAACCATCGTCGAAGGAAACGTGACGTTGCGCGTAATCCATTCGGCCAAATCGGCATCAACGGCGCGAGCGTAGGCGCAGACGACATTACGCATGACGTGGCCATTTTCCGGCATATTGTCGCAGGACATCACGCTGAAGCCTGGTAGCCCCGCCGCTTTGCGTCTAGCGAGGGCTTCTACCACTACGCCCGGCGCAGATTTCGGTTGCTGGGGATTTTGTAAATCGGCCACAATCAGCGGGTGATCCAACTGCAACTCGCCGGTGGCCGGAGAGTGGCAGTAGCCTTTTTCAGTAATGGTCAATGACACAATCGCGACCTGCGGCTCGCACATTTTTGCCAGCACGCTCTCCAGACCATCGACCTGGGCGTGCATCGCCTGCTTGACCACGCCAACAACGCGGGCGGTCCAGGCATCCGCCGACATTTCAGCGACGGTATAGAGTAAATCCTGCTCCTGGAGATCGGCGATCTGCTGCTCGCCGCCGATCAGGTTCACTTCGGTATAACCCCAGTCGCTGCCGTGTTCTGTCGCCAGAATATCGGCATATACCGCCTGGTGAGCGCGATGAAATGCGCCAAAGCCCAAATGAACGATGCGCGGAATAAGGCGGTTGCGATCGTATGCCGGCAACGTGGCGTTAGCTGTTAAAAGCATATTTTCCATGATGGCTCTCATATTTATGATTTTTCAATTCCCACGGTGGGTATGGATATAAACCATCTCACGCAATTGGTATGACATCTTTGATATTCATCAACTACCATACAAGAAGCTGGATGGGCTAGATTCTCGCAATAATCTCTGGCAAGAGAGGTAAAACTGCCGGGCTAAAAGCCCGGCAGTTTCCTGTTTACGGCTATCATCTTAAGGTGCGGACTTGATGCGTTTTAAATATATTGCCCGCTGCGGACACTTTTAGGCTTTGGCGCGCAGTCTGCGGCATCATTCAGCAGGCTCAGATCGCGGTCGCGGACTTCAGGCATCAGGAGGGCGGAAATTAAGCCAATAATGGAATAGCACACCAGCATAATCACAATCGGCATCCATGAACCGGTCATATTGCAGAAAATACCGGCCAGCACCGGACCAAATCCTACTGCCACGAGGCCACCCGCTTCTTTTGAAATTGCCATGCGGGTAAAGCGGTTACGCGAACCGAACATTTCCGCCATGGTAATATTTTCCAGCGCAAACAGCCCTAACACCGCGATATTATGAATGACGATCAATGACGCCATAATAGTGCTCGCGCTGTAACTTTTATCCACAATAATCGACAGCATCGGCCAAGCCAGAATAATGGCTGAAATATTGACAATAATATAGGGTGTGCGACGCCCCACCTTATCTGACAGCCATCCGAGGAAGGGAATAGTAATAAAGCCAATAATAGAGCTGATCATTAACGCATCAGTAGGGATAGCCTTATCAAACAGTAAGGTTTGCACCAGATAGCCCGCGAGGAACGTTTGCAATAACCCTGAATTTCCGGCCTGTCCGAAGCGCAGACCCGTCGCCAGCCAGAAGGACTTACTTTTCAGCATGGCGCTAAAGGAGCCTTCCTGCGTTGCCATCTCTTTCTGCAGGCCGCTGTCTTCGCTAACCTGCTCAAAGACCGGGCTCTCTTTCAGATTAAGACGCAGCCAGATGGCAAAAATCATCACCACTACGCTGGCCAGGAACGGGATTCGCCATCCCCACGCGACCAGCTGCTCGCGATCCAGCACGAAGAACATCACCGCCCAGATAGCCGTGGCGCTTAAGGTGCCGCAGTTGGTGCCCATTGCCACCAGTGAAGAGATGATCCCGCGCTTCCCTTTTGGCGCATATTCCGCCAGCATGGTACCGGCACCTGATATTTCTGCGCCTGCGCCTAGCCCCTGAATAATACGTAAGGTTACCAGCAACACCGGCGCTAAAATACCGACCTGAGCATAGGTTGGCAGTACGCCAATGAGGGTCGTACAGATCCCCATCATGGTGATGGTAATAAACAGGACCTTTTTGCGCCCAATACTGTCGCCCATTTTACCAAAAATAAAGGCGCCGATAATTCGCGCAATATATCCCGCGCCGTAGGTGCCCATTGCCAGAATCAAGGCCATCGCGGCGGATTGTTCCGGGAAAAATATCTCATGAAAAACCAGCGCTGCCCCGAGGGAATAGAGCTGGAAATCCATAAACTCCAGTGCAGTGCCTAACCAACCAGATACGGCTGCACGAATGAGATCGGAAGTGGTTCTCTCATTTTTTACGGTAGTCATAATGATTATCTCTAATTGTAGAATACAGAGTCCGCACCTGTTGTTATTAGCTGAAAGTTAATAAAACCTTACAGCACCGTTTCCTGTCATTTTCAAAAAGCTCCAGCGCATCGATAACCTGTTGATACGCAAATTGGTGAGTAATCAGCTCCTCCGGATTAATTAAACCTTGTTCCAGCCATTTGATGACGACCGGGAATTTATTAGCGTTAAGACGCGAGGAGAAAATAGAGAGCTCTTTCCCGGTAATCCCCTGCTGCGCAACCTCGGAAGGCTCCGTCGAGAATCCCATCAATACAATTCTCGCGGCCGGAGAGGCCAGATTGACCGCCTCCTGGAGAATAGCGGGATGACAGGCGGCATCGATAATCAGCGTCGGCAGTATCCCCTTCGCTTTCAACGTTTCCGCCAGAGGCTCATCGCTGTTGTTAATCACCCAGTCCGCGCCGTTACGCTGCGCCATCTGCAGGCGTTCATCAATGCGGTCGACAACGATAACCTGCTTAACGCGATACACCCGCTTCAGCACCTGAATCGTCGTCAGGCCCATCGGCCCGGCGCCGTAGACCAGCGCGATATCCTTGTCGGTAGGCGAAACGTGGCCGGTCACGTTAGCTGCGATGGTAAAGGGCTCAATCATCACCGCGTGGCTATCCGAAACGTTGTCCGGAACCCGCCAGGCATTTTTCGCCGGCACCACCGCGTACTCGCTAAAGCCGCCGTCGCGATGCACGCCTAGCACCACCAGCGAGGTACAGACGTTCGGCTTGCCCACCGAGCAAGGGTAGCAATGACCGCAGCTAATGACCGGATCAACGCTAACCCGCTGGCCCACGGCTTTGTCGGTCACCCCTTCGCCGATGGCGTCGATGACGCCAAAAAATTCATGGCCAATGACGCGCGGGTATTTGGCAAACGGATTATGGCCGCGATAAATATGGCTATCGGAACCGCATATTCCCGCCAGCTTAATTTTTACCCGTACTTCGCCCGCGGCAGGTTGCGGAATCGGCCGCTCTTCAATCACCAGTTCATTGGGCTGACGAATCACAATACTTTTCATTTTGGCTTCCTTCTTTACCAGTTCCACAACGTGCCGTCTTCCAGACGCGCTACAGGCAAATAGGCCGGTTCATAGGGGTATTTCGCGGCCAGTTTTTCATCGAACTCAATGCCCAGCCCCGGCTTTTCCCCCGGATGCATATAGCCGTTATCAAACGTCCAGCTGTGCGGGAAGACTTCCAGCATCTGTTCGGAATAGCCCATATATTCCTGGACGCCAAAATTCGGTACCCAGAGGTCGAAGTGCAGCGCGGCCGCCATGCAGACCGGAGACAGATCGGACGGCCCGTGCGAGCCGGTGCGTACCTGGTAAAGCGAGGCAAAATCGGCGATCCGGCGCATCCCCGTAATCCCGCCCGCGTGGGTAATGGTGGTGCGGATATAGTCAATCAGCTGCTCTTCAATCAGCTGTTTACAGTCCCAAATGCTGTTGAAGACTTCTCCGACGGCAATCGGCGTGACGGTATGCTGGCGAATTAACCGGAAGCACTCCTGATTCTCCGCCGGGGTCGGATCCTCCATCCAGAACAGGCGGTAATCTTCGATACTCTTGCCAAAACGCGCCGCCTCAATCGGCGTCAGGCGATGATGCATGTCGTGCAGCAGATGCTCGTTAAAGCCGAATTTTTCGCGTACGGCGGCAAAAAGCTGTGGCGTAAAATCGAGATACTTCTCGGTAGACCACAGTTGCTCTTCCGGCCATTGGCCTTTGGTTGCTGGCTCGTAGGCCTGGCCCTTACCTTTCGCCATCCCGTAGGTGGTTTTCATCCCCGGCACGCCGCACTGAACGCGAATCGCTTTAAACCCCATCTCTTTATGGCGAGCGTAGTCGTCCAGTACTTCATCGATGGAATGACCCGTAGTGTGGCAGTAAACCATCACCCCTTCCCGCGAAGCCCCGCCCAGCAGCTGGTAAAGCGGCATGCCTGCGGCTTTCGCCTTGATATCCCAGAGCGCCATATCGATGGCGGAAATCGCCGACATCGTTACCGGACCACGACGCCAGTAAGCGCCCTTGTAGAAAAACTGCCAGATATCCTCAATGCGATGCGCATCGCGACCAATCAGTTGCGGACAGAGGTGATCCCGCAGATAGGATGCGACGGACAGCTCGCGACCATTTAGCGTCGCGTCACCCAGACCGACAATACCGTCATCGGTGGTGACTTTAAGGGTGACGAAGTTGCGCCCCGGACAGGTGACGAAAACTTCAGCGGCAACGATCTTCATTTCTCATTCCTTACTTCTATGCGGTTAGTGGGTGAAATTAAATCACCAGACCTACTACCATACAAGTATGACTATCGAAAAAGACGCGACGGATCACACTATCTCACCGGACAGAAAGGAGGAATAAACCGCGAACGTGAATGCGAATGCCCTGCAGCAAAGGGGGGGCTGGTGCCGCCTATCCCGACGCCATGAAGTAAAAAAGGTCTATGCGCGTCCCCAGCCGGCTACGATAATCAGCATGCCGCATAGCGCAACCAGCGCGCCGGCCCAATCATAGTGGCTGAGTTTGACGCCATCAACAAAGCGCAGCCACAGCAGCGCGGTACAGACATATACCCCACCGTAAGCGGCATAAACCCGTCCGCTTGCCTCGGGGTGCAGCGTCAGAAGCCAGACAAAAAGCGCCAGCGCCAGGGCCGTCGGCATCAGCAGCCAGGGCGTCGCCCCGCGTTTTAACCAAAGCCAGGGTAAATAGCAGCCAATGATTTCGCACAGGGCGGTAGCAAAGAAAAGCAGCGTGGTTTTTAACATGTAAAGCATCGTGGGTTGAGCAAGCGTTAACGCATTCTACGCAATAATGGCCGTCGTTTACTCCGTTTTGTCGGGTATGCCGTAGAAAGGAGATGTAGTAAACTTAATCCGAGGGAATCACTTAAAGGAAATCGTGATGAACACAACACTGAATAAACGCTGGTGCCTGACCGCTCTGCTGGCGCTAAGCGCGATGGTCTTTACCGCCTCGTCATTCGCCAAAACCGACAAGCTGGTGATTGAGTCCGGCGACAGCGCCCAGAGCCGCCAGCAGGCCGCTATGGAAAAAGAGCAGTGGAACGACACCCGCTCTTTACGCCAGAAGGTCAACACCCGCGCCGAAAAAGAGTGGGATAAAGCCGACGTGGCTTTTGACGCCCAGGATAACTGCCAGAAGAGCGCGAACGTCAACGCCTACTGGGAACCTAACACCCTGCGCTGCCTTGATCGTCGCACCGGCCGCACCATTACTCCGTAATGTATGGCGCCTGCGGGCGCCACAATCTACAAAGCTCCACAATCACTCACAGGTATTTCCATGACTGACGCATCTCACGTCAAACTCCGTCCGCTTGAGCGCGAAGACCTGCGCTTTGTCCACCAGCTCGACAACAATGCCAGCGTTATGCGCTACTGGTTTGAAGAACCCTATGAAGCCTTTGTCGAACTGTCCGACCTGTACGACAAACACATTCACGATCAGAGCGAACGCCGCTTTGTCATTGAATGCGCTGGCGAAAAGGCCGGACTGGTGGAACTGGTTGAAATCAACCATGTGCACCGCCGCGCTGAGTTTCAGATTATTATCTCGCCTGATTATCAGGGTAAAGGCCTGGCCACCCGCGCCGCGAAGCTCGCGATGGACTACGGTTTTATGGTGCTCAACCTTTATAAGCTGTACCTTATCGTCGATAAAGAAAATGAAAAGGCGATCCACATCTACCGCAAGCTCGGATTTATGGTGGAAGGCGAGCTGATTCATGAATTCTTTATTAACGGCGAATACCGCAATACCATCCGCATGTGCCTGTTCCAGCACCAGTATCTGGCCGAGCATAAACCGCAGGGCCAGACGCTGCTGAAACCGACTGCTCAGTAATAGTCAATGGTGCTTTTGATGGTGTAGTGGCGGGTTAGCGAAGGCTGCACGCTGTCGTCGACAACCTTAAGCTCGCAGCTTACCGGGTTATCGTGACTGTCGTAATCGCAGGTCTGGCTGACGTTGCCCAGCGTACGGTCATTGAAGGTGCTCACTGCGGTATAGTCCAATTTTTTGCGCGGATCGGATGATGGCGTTGAGGCCACCGTAAAGCGTTCACCTTTGGCCGTCGTCGTTTTGCCCAGCGGGTAACCTTCTTTGTCGTAGCGGTACGTCGCGATGCTCTCTTTGCCGCGAGCGGTGACGACGAACCCGTGCTCATCGGTTTCCCACGACACGCCCGCCGAGGGCATTTCCGCCAGCTGGCATTTGCCCTGCACACGCAGGCGCTTTTCGTGGCTTTGCGCATCCAGGTAATAGTTCGCGTCCAGCACCAGCGCCGCGCCGGTTTTGTTCTCCAGATCCTCAAACGCCAGCAGGTCGAAGCACCCTTCACTGGACAAACGCCCTTTGACCCACTTCACCACCTGGTCATGTTCGTCATACAGCGTCTGGCTAAACGCTTTTACCGGCCCGCGCAGCGGATCGAACTCAAATTCGTTAGAAAAGCTGGCCATTTCTGGGGTGAAGGCCTGCGGCGCGCCCTTTTCATCGCAGGCGCCAAGCGCCCCAACCACCAACAGCAGCAAAAACCGTTTTTTCACGCGCGATTCCTTTTGTGCATAATGCAATCATATTAGCAAATACAATTGTTTACACCACTTCTGCTATGCTTAACTTTGGATAACGTTAATAAGGAGTTTATGATGAAACTATCAACCTGGCTATGTGCGGCTCTGCTGCTGGGTTCGACTGCTGCTTTCGCGGCGCCGGATTCCTGCGAGCGGGTAAAAAGCGATATTCAGCAGAAAATCATCAACAACGGCGTCCCGGAATCGGGCTTCAGCCTGACCATTGTCCCCAACGACCAGCCCGATCAGCCCGGCGCGCAGGTTGTCGGCCACTGCGCCAACGACACCTTTAAAATCATCTACACCCGCGACAGCGGCGCACAATAACCTCGCCGCATGACTGGAGAAGTCTTATCCCTCGGTTGACCAGGGATAAGATCTCTCTACTCCATTTTAAGTATGATCCCTCACTCTCCACGCCGACCTTACGAAGGCGTTGGCATTACGCCATTATAACAAAATCATGGAGTGAGCAATGTCTAACCAGGAACATACCGGCGGTCTTAGCCGTCGAACCCTAATTAAATCATCCGCCCTCGGCTCGCTGGCTCTCGCGGCCGGCGGTTTATCCCTGCCTTTCAGCCTTCGCCGCGCCGCCGCCGCCGTACAAGAAGCGACGCACGGCGAGGAACGGATCGTCTGGGGCGCCTGTTCGGTCAACTGCGGCAGCCGCTGCGCTCTGCGTTCACACGTTCGCGATGACGAAGTGGTCTGGGTCGAAACCGACAACACCGGCACAGACAACTATGGCGATCACCAGGTGCGCGCCTGCCTGCGCGGACGTTCTATTCGTCGTCGTATTAACCATCCTGATCGCCTTAACTACCCGATGAAACGCGTCGGCAAACGCGGGGAAGGCAAGTTCGAACGTATCAGTTGGGACGAGGCGCTGGACGCCATCGCCGCCAGCCTGAAAAGCGTGGTGGCAAAATACGGCAACGAAGCGGTCTACATTAACTACTCTTCCGGGATTGTCGGCGGCAATATCACCCGCTCCTCCCCTTACGCCTCGCTGGTGGCGCGTCTGATGAACTGCTATGGCGGTTTTTTAAGCCACTACGGTACCTACAGTACGGCGCAGATTTCCTGCGCGATGCCCTATACCTACGGCAGCAACGACGGCAACAGCACCTCCGATATTGAAAACAGCAAACTGGTGGTGATGTTCGGCAATAACCCAGCGGAAACGCGCATGAGCGGCGGCGGGATCACCTACTATCTCGAACAGGCGCGCGAGCGCTCTAACGCGCGGATGATCATTATCGACCCGCGCTATACCGACACCGCCGCCGGGCGGGAGGACGAATGGATCCCGATTCGTCCGGGTACGGATGCGGCGCTGGTGGCCGGTATCGCCTGGGTTTTAATCGACGAAAACCTGGTTGACCAGCCGTTCCTTGATACCTACTGCGTCGGCTACGACGAAAAAACGCTGCCGGAAGGAGCCCCGGCCAACGGACATTACAAAGCGTATATTCTCGGCCAGGGCGACGATGCCACCGCCAAAACGCCCCAGTGGGCGTCGCGCGTCACCGGCATTCCGGCGGATCGCATCATTAAGCTTGCGCGTGAGATTGGCGCCGCAAAACCGGCCTACATCTGCCAGGGGTGGGGACCGCAGCGCCAGGCTAACGGCGAACTGACCTCCCGGGCAATCGCCATGCTGCCTATTTTGACCGGTAACGTGGGGATTAACGGCGGCAACAGCGGCGCGCGCGAATCAACTTACACCATCACTATCGAACGCATGCCGCTGCCGGAAAATCCGGTGAAAACGCAGATCTCCTGCTTCAGCTGGACCGACGCCATCGATCGCGGTGCGGAAATGACCGCGACCCGCGACGGCGTGCGTGGCAAAGAGAAGCTGGATGTACCGATTAAATTCATCTGGAACTACGCCGGCAACACCATCATCAACCAGCACTCCGATATCAATAAAACCCACGATATCCTGCAGGACGAAAGCAAGTGCGAGACGATCGTGGTTATCGACAACTTTATGACCTCATCGGCCAAATACGCCGATATTCTGCTGCCGGACCTGATGACCGTCGAGCAGGAAGATATTATTCCCAATGACTACGCCGGCAATATGGGCTATCTCATCTTTATTCAGCCGGTCACCTCCGCTAAATTTGAGCGCAAACCGATCTACTGGATCCTCAGCGAAGTCGCAAAGCGCCTTGGCGAGGATATCCACCAGAAGTTTACCGAAGGCCGCACCCAGGAGCAGTGGCTGCAGCATTTGTACGCGAAAATGCTGGCGAAAGACCCGGCGCTCCCGAGCTACGATGAACTGAAAAAGATGGGGATTTATAAGCGTAAAGACCCCAACGGTCACTTTGTGGCCTACCGCGACTTCCGCAAAGACCCGGTCGCCAATCCGCTAAAAACCCCGTCGGGTAAAATCGAGATCTACTCCAGCCGTCTGGCGGATATCGCCGGCAAATGGCAGTTGGAAAAGGACGAAACCATCAGTCCATTACCGGTATACGCGTCTACTTTCGAAGGGTGGGACGATCCACTGCGTGAGAAATTCCCGCTGCAAATGTTTGGCTTCCACTATAAGGCGCGCACCCACTCCAGCTACGGCAACATTGATGTGTTACAGGCCGCCTGCCGCCAGGAGGTATGGCTTAACCCGCTGGATGCCGAGAAGCGCGGGATTAAAAATGGCGATATGGTGCGCGTATTCAACGCCCGCGGCGAACTGCGCATTCCGGCTAAGGTGACCCCGCGCATCATGCCCGGCGTATCGGCGATGGGCCAGGGCGCCTGGCATGACGCCAATATGGACGGCGATCGCGTCGATCGCGTCTCCTGTATTAATACCCTGACGACGCATCGTCCTTCGCCGCTGGCGAAAGGCAATCCCCAGCACACCAATCTGGTCGAAATCGAGAAGGTTTAAGGAGTAAACCATGAGCGCTCAGTATGGATTTTTTATCGATTCCGCCCGCTGCACAGGCTGTAAGACCTGCGAGCTGGCCTGTAAGGATTATAAAAACTTAACGCCTGACGTCAGCTTTCGCCGCATTTACGAATACGCGGGCGGCGGCTGGCAGGAAGATAACGGCGTGTGGAATCAAAACGTTTTTGCCTATTACCTTTCCATCGCCTGTAACCACTGCGAAGATCCGGCCTGTACTAAAGTGTGCCCCAGCGGCGCCATGCACAAGCGCGATGACGGCTTTGTGGTGGTGAACGAAGAGGTATGCATCGGCTGTCGCTACTGCCATATGGCCTGTCCGTACGGCGCGCCGCAGTACAACGCGGCAAAGGGCCACATGACCAAATGCGACGGCTGCTACGACCGGGTTGCTGACGGTAAAAAACCGATTTGCGTCGAATCCTGCCCGCTGCGGGCGCTCGACTTTGGTCCCATCGAAGAGCTGCGCGAAAAGCACGGTCAGCTTGCCGCCGTCGCGCCGCTGCCGTCCGCGCACTTCACGAAGCCGAGCATTGTGATTAAACCTAACGCCAACAGCCGTCCGACGGGTGATACCACCGGCTATCTGGCCAACCCGAAGGAGGTGTAACGTGGGAAATGGATGGCATGAATGGCCGCTGGTGCTGTTTACGGTGCTGGGGCAAAGCGTTGCAGGGGCGATTATCGTCAGCGGGCTAGGCTGGCTTTCGCTGAATAACAATTCCGAAGCCCGGGAGCGCCTGGTGCGCGGCATGTTTTTTATCTGGCTGGTGATGGGGATTGGCTTTCTGGCGTCAATCATCCACCTTGGCTCACCGCTGCGGGCGTTTAACTCGCTTAACCGGCTAGGAGCATCGGCATTAAGCAATGAAATTGCCAGCGGCGCGCTGTTTTTCGCCGTTGGGGGTTTCTGGTGGCTGCTGACGATTCTCGGCAAAATGCCGAGAATGCTGGCCAAAGCCTGGCTCCTGCTCACTATGCTGCTCGGTTGCCTGTTCGTCCTTGAGATGAGCCTGGTCTATCAAATTGATACCGTGCCGACCTGGTATAATGCCTACACCACCGCCGCCTTCTTTCTGACGATGGTGCTGTGCGGGCCGCTTTTCGCCGCCCTGCTGCTGCGGGTAGCCAACGTGCCTTTTAACGGCACCGTCTTCGCGTCGATGAGCGTCCTTGCGCTGCTGGCAAGCCTGGCGGTGGTCATTTTGCAGAACAGCGAACTGGCGGAGATCCGCAGCTCCGTGCAGCAGGCCAGCGCCCTACTGCCAAACTATGGCTGGCTACAAATCCTGCGTTTAGCATTTTTGACGTTGGGCCTTGGCTGCTGGATCTGCCCGCTGGCAAGAAAGAAAAACCCGCGCATCGCCAGCCTGCTGCTCGGACTGATCCTGGTATTACTCGGCGAGTTTATCGGTCGCGGCCTGTTTTATGGCCTACATATGACCGTCGGTACGGCGATTGCCGGTTAATCAACGGGTGCCGCGGCACCCTCTGCTGTAAGGAAAAGGTATGCTGCAAGCGCAAGACCGCGACGCCGTCGCACTCAGCGCCCGTACGCTGGGCGCGCTGTTTTCTTTTGCTCCGAATAGCGAGCAGGTGGCTCCTCTGATCGCAGCCCTGCGCGACGGCAGTTGGCAGAGCCAGTGGCCCTGGCCGGTCGCGGACGGCCTGGCGGCGCAGTTCGCTATCGAAGACGATGAACCGCTGGCGGAAGCCTGGCAGAGGCTGTTCATCGGCCCGTGGGCGCTGCCCGCGCCGCCGTGGGGCTCCGTCTGGCTGGACAAAGAAAGCGTGCTGTTCGGCGACTCGACGCTGGCGCTGCGCGAGTGGATGCGGGCCACCGGTATCAGTCTGTCTGAGCGGCGCGCCGAGCCGGAAGACCACTTCGGTACGCTGCTGCTGCTGGCGGCCTGGCTTTGTGAATCCGGTCAGGATGAGGCATTTAACCAGCTGCTGGCCTGGCATCTTCTCCCGTGGTCGGGGCGCTTTCTGAGCGTGTTTATTTCTGGGGCGGAAAACCCTTTTTATCAGGCTCTGGGCCAGCTGGCGCAAGAGACGCTGACGTACTGGCAGGCGCAGCTGCCCTGCGCGGTCGCCGATAAACCGCTCTACCGTTAACCCCTGCGCTATGCCCGTCCGGCGGGCATAGCGCAGGTGACAACGTCACTTTCTCTCCCTTTCGCACTTATCGCTTTTGCGTCTATGCTTATTCCCGGTAAAAATAAGCCATGTCCCGCGCTAATCGTATTTGCTGATGCATCGTCTTCACGCTTATCCTGATATTCAGGTTATGTTTCGCCGCCTGCTGATTGCCATGCTGGTCGGCGTCTTCGCCGCGCTCGCGGTTGCCCTGTTTCGCCACGCGATGGCCGGTCTGGAAAGCCTGTTTCTGAGCAATGACAGTGGAAGCCTGGTCAACGCCGCTGAGTCGATGCCCGGCTGGCGTCGGTTATTGACGCCCGCGCTAGGCGGTTTTGCGGCTGGCACCCTGCTCTGGCTCTGGCAGCGGCGCACCAGTGCACGACCCCATGCGCCAACCGACTATATGGAAGCCCTCGAGACCGGCGACGGCGTGTTTGATACGCCCGCCAGCCTGGTAAAATCGCTGGCTTCCCTGCTGGTGGTGACCACCGGCAGCGCCATTGGCCGCGAGGGGGCGATGATCCTGCTGGCCGCGCTGGCCGCTTCTCTGTTCGCCCGCATCTTTACGCCCAAAGACGAGTGGAAGCTGTGGGTAGCCTGCGGCGCCGCCGCCGGGATGGCCAGCGCCTACCATGCTCCGCTGGCCGGCAGCCTGTTTATCGCCGAGATTTTATTCGGTACCCTGATGCTGGCTTCGCTTGGCCCGGTCGTGATTGCCGCGGTGGTCGCCCTGCTGCTGACCAATCTGCTGAACGGCGGTTCGGCTCCGTTGTATCACGTTGAATTTCACGAAACCCTTCGTGCGACGCACTATGCGCTGATGCTGGCGACGGCTCTGCTGGCCGGGCTTTGCGGGCCGCTGTTTATCTGGCTGATGGGCTATAGCCATGGCTGCTTTGTCCGGCTGCGCCTGTCGCCCCCCTTGCAGCTGGCGCTCGGCGGTCTCGTTGTCGGTCTGCGCGCCGGCCGTCTGGGGGAATGGCTATAGCGTTGTGCAGCGCTATCTCCTGTCGCCGCCGCTGTTGAGCGCAATACTTACGGTGTTTGTCTGCAAGCTGCTTGCGGTACTCGCCAGCAGCGGCTCCGGGGCGCCGGGCGGCGTATTTACGCCAACGCTATTTGTTGGGCTGGGGATCGGTATGCTGTTCGCCAGCCTGACCGGGCTGTGGCTGCCTGATGGCCAGGCGATCGCGATAATGATTGGCTTAACCGGGATGGCGGCGTTTCTGGCGGCCACCACCCATGCGCCGATTATGTCAACGCTGATGATTTGTGAAATGACCGGACAGTACGTTTTACTGCCCGGTTTACTGATTGCCAGCGTGCTGGCATCGGTGCTATCGCGGACGCTACGCCGAGATTCTATCTACCGCCATCATCTCCCCGAGCATCGATAAGTCGATATACTGGCTTAATTCGCGCTGTTCCGCGCGCGGCAAGTAAGGCAGTTCACCGATTAGCGGCGCCGGCAGCTTTTTGCTCAGTACGTCGATGATTTCAGCATAATGCGCCAGGCCCGGATTAATGCGGTTGGCCACCCAGCCTATAAGCGGCAGGCCGTCGTTTGCTATCGCCTGCGCGGTCAGCAGAGCGTGATTGATACAGCCCTCCTGAATCCCCACCACCATGAGCACCGGCAGCTGTTCCTGCACTACCCATTCCGAGAGCGGGCGCAGGTCGTTCATCAGGCTGCGCCAGCCGCCGGTACCTTCAACTACCACATGCTCAACCTGGCCGCTGAGGCGCTGGAGGCCATCCGACAGTAGGCCGTAGTTGATCGGGCAACTGTGCGCCACGCTGCTTTCATCTTCGCTTAACGCGATGGGATTGACAGCTTCATACGGTAACACCAGCGATGACACGCTCTGTAAGACCAGCGCATCTTTGTTCCGCAGTCCGTCCGGCGTCTCTTTACTGCCCTTCGCCACAGGCTTGTATCCGGCGACGCTTTTGCCGCAGGCAGCCAGTGCCTGCAACAGCGCACGGGAAACCACCGTCTTGCCGACGGCAGTGTCAGTACCTGTTATGAAGAAACGCTTAAACATCACTAACCCCACAGTTATGTTGATGAAATATACGGGAGAGAAATAATCAACTGTGGAAAAAGTCTACGCGATGCCGCCGGAAGCCAGCTTGAGATAGCGCAATTTTTGGTGTGAATATGAAAAAATGTTAACCCTGTAACAGTCGTATCAGCAACGATCCGTTATAGAGGGCATCCTTAACCAGGGCCGCGCCAGCCATCGTTCCCCGGTTAGAAAACTGAGTGCTTTCCACGGCAATATGTCGGCTATAGGCAGGTAACGATTGTTGTCGAATACAATCAGATATTGCCGGAAACAGAATATCCGCAGCCAGGTTGAAGGGGGAGCCGATAAGAATTTTCTGCGGGTTAAAGAGGTTAACCATAATCGCCAGAATCCGCCCGACATGGTTCCCGACGCCGCTGATAATGTCCCGCGCCAGCAAATCCCCCTGCAGAGCGGCCTGACATAGCCATTCAACGCTCAGCGGCTGCTGGTGCAGCATCGAACTCATCGACTTCGCCATACGGATCTGCGCCAGCTCCAGCACGCTTTCCACGCTGGCGATCGTTTCCAGACAGCCATGGTTGCCGCAATAGCAGCGTTTCCCATACGGATCGACCTGGGTGTGGCCGATCTCGACCAGGCTGCTGCTGCCCGCGTGCAATAGACGGCCGTCGGTGATCACCCCCGCGCCGACGTTATGGTCTATCACTACCTGAATCACATCCCGCGCGCCTCTGGAGGCGCCAAACAGCGATTCGGCCATGGTCCAGGCGCTGATATCGTGCTGAATATAGACCGATACGCCGGTATGGTTGGCTAAGATCTCGCCCAGCGGCATATCCTTAACGTCTTCATAAAAAGGCATCCGGTGGATGATACCGTGCTCGGTGTCGATGATCCCCGGCATGGTAACGGCGATGGCGGTTAAACGCTCCAGCTTCTTTTGGTGACGAATAAAGAACTGGTCAACATGATCGAGTAGCCGGGTCGCAAAAGGCTGAGCGTGCTGTAACGCCAGTTCAAGCTGCTCTTCCACCACCAGCGCGCTGCTTAAATCCCGCAGCGCGAGGTGGAGCTCGCCGCGGCTGATGCGGATAGAGAGGTAGTGCCAGGCTTCCGTTTCCACCATTAAGCCAACGGCAGGCCTTCCCCGGCTACCCGGCTCCTGGATTTCCGTCTCCTGAACCAGATGCGCTTCCAGCATTTCGCGGACGATCTTGGTGATGCTGGCAGGCGCCAGCTGCGCAAAGCGCGAAAGGTCGATGCGCGACACCGGGCCAAGCTGATCAATGAGGCGATAAACCGCGCCCGCGTTGGTCTGCTTAATTTGATCGATATGGCCTGGCTGACTGTCCGCTACCACCGTTGACTCCCTTTATTTTCGCGCTTCGAAATAAACTGATGGCTATGGTGAAGCACTTCAATGGTAATCGTCAAATTTTTGCTTAGCCTTGTGATTTACCGCACATTTTTAGCCGTGATTTGTCTTAAATAACTCACGTGGTGCTGGCAAGCAGTGATTCGCGAAAACGCCGGGCCGCCTGCCCCTGTTCATGATGCTTCGACCACACCAGCCACATTTCCGATACCGCATCCTGCTCTTCGATGGGCAGCCAGCACATTTCCGATAGCTGAACCCGTCTGAATGACGCCGGCAATATCGACACGCCAAGCCCGGCGGCAACCAGTCCGATAATCGTCATCGCTTCCCCCACTTCCTGGGCGATCGTTGGCGTCAGATCGTAGCGCCGCAGCAGGCCGAGAATATCGTCATACAGCCCGGTACCGACATGGGGATCGAAGAACACAAACGGCTCCCGCGCCAGTTCCCGCAGGCTGACGCGCGGCTGGCTCGCCAGCGGATGATCGCGCGGCACCATCGCCAGCAGTGGTTCGCGCAGCACTCTTTCCCAGATCAGGGTTTCCGGCAGTTGGGTATTACGCATCAGCCCCAGATCCAGCGCCCCCTCGTTCAGCGGCACAATCTGCTCGCGCGTGTTGGTTTCCCGCGTTTGAATATGCACATCGGGATAGCGGCGTCGGAAGGTCGATAGCGTATCCGATACCGCCTTAATAAAGGGGGCAGAGGAGGTAAAACCAATGCGCAGTTCGCCGGTTTCGCCCTGATGAAGACGGGCTGCCCGCGCGGCGGCATCGTCCACTTGGGTCAGGATCTGCCGGCTATCGGCGAGAAACTGCCTCCCGGCCTCCGTCAGGCTGACGCTGCGATTCGTCCGGGCAAACAGACGTGCGCCAATTTGCTGCTCAAGGATTTGAATCTGCTGGCTAAGCGGCGGCTGAGAGATATTTAACCGCGCCGCCGCATGGCCAAAATGGAGCTCTTCCGCCACGGCAATAAAATAGCGGAGATGACGAAGTTCAATATTCATATCTAAAACGTCTTATTTGAGATTATTAATATATTAGACAGAATATTTACATTTTCCTACTCTGAATAAGTGACTTACTCGGTCGCTCAACTCTCTGTTTATTACCAAGGATTTTTCCGTGAGTCGTACAACTACCGCTGACACCGTCCCGGCAAACGACGTCAGCGACATTATCGCTCCTCAGCCAAACCAGTTTATCAAACGCGGTACCCCGCAATTTATTCGCGTCACCCTCGCCCTCTTTTCCGCCGGACTGGCGACCTTCGCGCTGCTCTATTGTGTTCAGCCGATTCTGCCGGTGCTCTCCAGCGAATTCGGCGTCTCGCCGGCCAGCAGCAGTATCTCGCTGTCGATTTCCACGGCTATGCTGGCAGTCGGCCTGCTGTTTACCGGCCCGTTATCCGACGCCATTGGCCGCAAACAGGTGATGGTGACTGCACTGGTGCTGGCTTCCTGCTGCTCCCTACTGTCAACGATGATGTCCAGCTGGCATGGGATCCTGATTATGCGCGCCCTGATCGGCCTGTCGTTGAGCGGCGTGGCGGCGGTCGGCATGACCTATCTGAGCGAAGAGATCCACCCCAGCGTCGTGGCGTTCTCAATGGGGCTGTATATCAGCGGAAACTCGATTGGCGGCATGAGCGGCCGTCTGCTGACCGGGGTATTCACCGATTTCTTCGGCTGGCGTATCGCGCTGGCGGTCATTAGCGGCTTCGCCCTCGCAGCCGCGCTGATGTTCTGGCGCATCCTGCCGGAGTCGCGCCACTTTCGTCCAACGTTGCTGCGGCCAAAATCGCTGCTGATCAACTTCCGCCTGCACTGGCGCGATCGCGGACTACCGCTGCTATTTCTTGAAGGTTTCTTATTAATGGGGGCATTCGTAACGCTGTTTAACTATATCGGCTATCGTCTGATGCTCTCGCCGTGGTCGCTCAGCCAGGCGGTGGTTGGCCTGCTGTCGGTGGCCTATTTGACCGGAACCTGGAGTTCGCCGAAAGCCGGGGCGATGACCGTTCGCTACGGTCGCGGCCCGGTACTGCTATTCTCCACGGCGGTGATGCTCGGCGGCCTGCTGCTGACCCTGTTCTCGTCCCTGTGGCTAATTTTTATCGGCATGCTGCTGTTCTCAGCGGGCTTCTTCGCGGCGCACTCGGTAGCCAGCAGTTGGATCGGCCCGCGCGCCCGTCGCGCCCGCGGCCAGGCGTCATCGCTCTATTTGTTTAGCTACTATCTGGGTTCCAGCATGGCGGGGACGTTAGGCGGGGTGTTTTGGCATAACTACGGCTGGAACGGCGTCGGCGGGTTTATCGCGCTGATGCTGCTGGCAGCGCTGCTCACCGGCGCGTGTTTGCATAAACGGCTGAAATAACGCGGGTTAACGTGGCCTGTCACGGGCCACGCTTCACCACATCCCCAGTACCGATGACATTCCCAACACCTCTCTAACGGCATCGATTGAAAGCAGAGCAATAAACAGCCAGGTAAACGGATTCATAATCCACCTCGCATAGGCGGGCTGTGCCTGCATTAAGTTTAGCCGCGGTTTAGAGAAAGCGTCTGTTACTTTACGCACATCCGGATTATTTCGAGCCAAACATAAAATACGCAATCGATTAATCCCTACATTATGCTAATAGCCGACGAGCCGATGCGGGCGGCGATGGGCAGATCGTCTCGGGAGATTTGTGGTGGAAGGCCCCGCATCCCTCGACCCCATCGGCGTATCACGATAGTGTAGAAGCCAACGAAAACCTCTTTTGTTCACTTGCCACCGTCAGAGTGTAAACATGACCGAAAATAAAAATTATCATCAACTTACCCGCACCTTCCAGCGACTCTCCCGCTTCTCGCATCTCTCGGCCATCGCCGGCTGGGATATGTTCGCCATGATGCCGCCCGGCGGCAGCGCGGCCCGCGGCGCGGCGCTCGCCGAGCTCGGCGTTTTGCAGCATCAGATCCTCACCGACAGGAAAGTGGGTGAATGGCTACAGAACGCGCTTCAGGAAGAGCTAAATGATGTGGAACAGGCCAACCTGCGCGAAATGACTCGCCAGTACCAACAGGCGGCGCTGCTGCCGGAAAGCCTGGTGGAAGCCAAATCGCTGGCGGGTAGCCGCTGCGAGCACGCCTGGCGCAGCCAGCGTCCGGCGAACGACTGGCAGGGTTTTGCCGAAAACCTGCGTGAAGTCGTCAAACTGAGCCGCGAAGAGGCGCAGATTCGCGCGGCGGCGAAAGGCGGCTCCCGCTATGACGCCCTGCTGGATATTTTTGAACCGGATATGACCAGCGCCCGTCTGGACGTGCTGTTCGCGGACCTTAAATCCTGGCTTCCTTCGCTGCTGGAAAAAGCGGTCGAGAAGCAGGCACAGACGCCCCTCATCGAACCTCAGGGGCCGTTTCCGATTGCCGACCAGCGCGAGCTGGGGCTGGAGGCGATGCGCGTGCTGGGATTTGATTTTGACGGCGGACGCCTGGATATCAGCGCCCACCCGTTCTGCGGCGGCGTCCCCGAGGATGTGCGTATCACCACGCGCTACAACGAAAACGACCTGCTCAGCGCGCTGTTTGGCGTGATTCACGAAACCGGCCACGCGCGCTACGAACAAAATCTGCCGCGTAACTGGCTCGATCAGCCCATCGCCCTCGCCCGTTCTACGGCGATCCATGAGTCGCAAAGCCTGTTTTTCGAAATGCAGCTTGGCCGCAGCGACGCCTTTCTACAGCGCCTGCTGCCAACGGTACGTCAGTACTTTGGCGAACAGCCGGCCTTTAGTCGCGAAAACTTCATCGCCTGGAATCAGCGCGTCAAGCCGGGCTTTATTCGCGTCGACGCGGATGAGGTGAGCTATCCGGCACACGTCATTCTGCGCTATGAAATTGAATGCGCGCTGATTGATGGCGATATCGAGGTCGATGATATTCCGGCACTGTGGGACGAAAAAATGCAGCACTGGCTGGGACTTTCCACCACCGGCAACTATCGCGACGGCTGTATGCAGGATATCCACTGGACCGACGGCGGTTTTGGCTATTTCCCTTCCTATACGCTTGGCGCGATGTATGCCGCTCAGCTGATGGCTTCCGCCAGACGGGCGCTACCGCAGCTGGAAAGCGATATCGCCAACGGTAACTTCAGCGCGCTGTTTGACTGGCTGCGGCAAAATATCTGGCAGCACGGTAGCCGTTTTACCACCTCGCAGCTGATTCAGCACGCTACCGGAGAAGACCTTAATAGCGCCTATTTCCGCCAGCACCTTACCTCGCGTTATCTGTAAATCACCGGCGTCGGGCCGCTCCCGACGCCGTGTTCCATCTCTGTCGCAGCGCGTTGTACATACGGTTACACGCCGATACCAAACACTCACGGAAACCTCGATAAGACAAGCATATAGTTCTTTCAACGGCCCCGCAGTGGGGTTGAAACAAGAAACCTTTTCGAGGATATCAGAATGAAAAAAGTATTAGCTCTGGTCGTTGCCGCTGCTATGGGTCTGTCTTCTGTTGCTTTCGCTGCCGATGCTGCCACCACCACAACTCCGGCGCCGGCTGCTGCAACTCACAGCACCACCGCTAAAGCGACCCACCATAAGAAACACCATACCGCCGCTGCCAAACCGGCTGCTGAGCAGAAAGCGCAGGCGGCTAAAAAGCACAAAAAAGCCGCAGCTAAACCGGCTGTGACTCAGAAAGCCCAGGCCGCTAAAAAGCACAAAAAAGCGGAAGCTAAACCGGCCGCAGCTCAGAAAGCCCAGGCCGCTAAGAAACACAAAAAAGCCGCTGCTAAACCAGTAGCTCAGAAAGCGCAGGCAGCTAAAAAACACCACAAAACCACTAAACATCATACCGCTAAACCAGCTGCACAACCGGCTGCTTAATCTCCTGGGTTAAGTTGTGTGATACGATATCGGCGCTGTCTTCAGCGCCGTTTTTTTCTGGAGAGCACCATGCTGCGGCGCTATCGTTTTGAGCTCATCCTGATCCTGCTGATTATCTGCGCGCTGGTCGCCAGCCGTTTTTTCCTTTACTAAAGATGTAGCTGCCACACGTTATATCCCAACCCATAGCTCGCCAGAAGCAGCAGAAAAAGCGCCGAGACCGTCGTCAAACGTTTGGCGCAACGCGCCGTTAACCAACGACGAACCGCCAGAATGTAAAGCGAAAGCACGCTCAGGTCGATCAGCACCCACACCGCCGTCAATACCCCCAGACTGCAGCCGAAACTGTCGGTGATATGAATAAACTGCGGAAAAAAAGCGGCAAAAAAGAGAATATCTTTGGGATTGCTTAATGCGGTCGCGAATCCAGCCATCACCCCGCTACGCTTTTTGGCTACCTGCTGCGTAACGGCATCTTCACGCAGCATTGCCAGCGCCAGCCAAATAATATACAGCGACCCGATCATCGCCAGCAGCGTTAGCGCCCGGGGTTCGACCGCTAGCGCACCGGTCAGCATCGCGGCAGCAGCGGCGAGCAGCAGCAGCGACGCCAGATTGCCGCCAATCATCGTCCGCACCGCGCTGGCATAGCCTTCACGCGCCGCCGCGCCTGTTACTAACAACACTACCGGTCCCGGCGTAGCAACCAGCGCCAGAACCGCCAGGGAGTAGGCCATCAGCAAGGAAAGATTCATCAGCTAAGCTCACTATTCAAAATGAAAATCCTATATTCTTCTTTGATTTCAAAGTTGAAAAACGACTAATAGTGAGCTTGAATGTGAGTTTTACTCAATATAGAACTTCATCAACGATGACCATGCCGCCGCTCTACGCCCTGCGCGCTTTTGAAACCGCCGCTCGCCTTGGATCATTTAGCAAGGCCGCCGCCGCCCTGAACGTGACGCCAGGTGCCGTCAGTCGTCACGTCAGCACCCTGGAGTCATGGTTTGAATGCCGCCTTTTCCTTCGCCATGGGCCAAAAGTCACCCTGACCGACTCCGGAACTCAGCTGGCGAAAGCGCTGGAGGAGAGTTTTTTGTCGATTGAACGGGCCTGCCGGGCACTGCGCCGTCAGGCCGGCAAACTTCGTCTTAAGGCGCCGTCAACGCTCACGATGCGCTGGCTACTGGACGTCCTGCAACTGTTTCGCCAGCAGCACCAGCGCCCGGAAGTAGAAATGAGCAGCCTGTGGATGGACCGCGACAGCGTCGATTTTACCCAAGAGCCGTTCGACTGCGCGATACTGTTAGGGGACGGAAATTTTGGTGAAGAGAATAACCGCAGCCTGCTGTTTGCCGAATGGCTAATCCCGCTTTGCGCGCCGGGTATGGTAGCGCAGGCCAGACAAAATTTGGCGGCCTGTACGCTGATTCATCCCTCAACCGATCGTCGGGACTGGCGGCGCTGGCTGCAGCATGATGAGCGGCCCGCGCCAAATATTGCTCAGGGCATCGTCTTTGATACCCTTGAGCAAGGCACGATGGCGGCGATGAGCGGCCACGGCGTGAGCATTGGCGATCTATTGCTTAATCTACCCGCGATCCGCGCGGGACTGCTGGCCTTGCCTTTCTCTACCGCAATAGCCACCGGCGAAGGCTACTATTTTGTCTGGCCGAAAAATACGCTCAGCCCGCAGCCGATCGCCCTATTGCAGCGTTTTTTAAACCAGCATATTCCCGGCCCGCTCCCCGCAGACGTTATCCGCCAGGGCGCGGCCCCGGATTACAGTACGTGAACCGCCGTCACCAGCAGATAGCCCGTGGCGCCCCAGATCATTGCTGATACCAGCGAAACGTAAACTAATGCACGAATACCTTGTTTAGACATAAATCCTCCCGTATATCGGGTGTTTGATATTGCAGATATCATCGCCGGGATAACATCTCTGTTTGCTCAACAAGGTGGTAGCAATAGCAACGTTTACGGTGAGAAAATGTTTCGCTTTGAAAGTAATTGATAAACAGGTAAAGAAGTCCGCTTATCCTGCAAAGAAATCTCTTTTTTCCCCGCAATATTGGCGCTGTTTAGTCATTAGGGACTTGAGAAAAAGCTGAAGTGGGGATCATTTTATCGCTCCCCGCCGGTTGTACGTTCGGATACACGATTTCTGTTGCTTCCGCGGCCCTTTTCTGCGGAAATAGCGCCGCAGGAAAATGGTGTTAACGTATTGAATTTACGCCATTCCTCCGCGAGCGACCGGCGATTTTCGCTGATTTCGCCTGCCGTCTGGCTTAATTAAAATTATTCTTAACTTTCATAAACTTAAATCTGCTGCTACTTTCAATAGACATAATTATCTCCCCAGAGAGTGATATGCGTAGAGACGTCCTGTTATTACTGTGTTCCATTTACCTGTTTCCAGCGCTGGCCCAGGCCGATGATGAAGGCATGAGTGCAAAAGATATTAAGACGCTATTTTTTGGTCATGACGACCGAAAACCGGTCAGCAATCCCACGGACGAACCCTGGGATGCGATTGGGCAACTGGAGACCGCCAGCGGTAATCTCTGTACCGCGACGCTTATCGCCCCCAACCTGGCGCTCACCGCCGGTCACTGCCTGCTGACGCCGCCCAAAGGCAAGCCGGATAAACCCGTCGCGCTGCGCTTTATTTCGCGCAAAGGCGGCTGGGTTTACGAAATTCACGGTATTGAAGGCCGCGTGGACCCTTCGCTGGGCAAACGGCTTAAGGCCGACGGCGATGGCTGGATAGTTCCCAGCGCCGCAGCGCCGTGGGATTTTGGCCTGATCCTCCTGCGCTATGCCCCTTCCGGTATAACGCCGGTACCGATTTTTAGCGGCAGCAAAGCCGATCTGACCGCCGCGCTGAAGACGGCAGAACGAAAAGTGACTCAGTCAGGCTATCCGGAAGATCATCTGGATAATCTCTACACCCACGAAGATTGCGTGGTCACCGGCTGGGCGCAAACATCGGTGCTCTCCCATCAATGCGATACGCTACCCGGCGATAGCGGCTCGCCGCTGCTGCTGAAAACCGACGACGGCTGGCAGGTGATCGCGGTACAGAGCTCGGCGCCGGGGGCAAAAGATCGCTGGCGGGCGGACAACCGCGCCATCTCGGTGACCGGTTTTCGCGATAAGCTTGAGGCGCTGGCCGCCCAGTAAGCGGTCAACCTTGCTGCTGACGCAGCTGCAATAACGATGCGACGGGCATCGGTTCGCTGAAGAAGAAACCTTGCAATCTGTCGCATCCCGCCCGTCGCAGCAGCGCCAGCTGTTGCTGATTTTCAACGCCTTCCGCCACAACCGTAATGCCCAACGCCCCGGCAATGCGTACGGTACCGCGCACCAGCTCCGCCGCCTGGGTATCCACATCCACCCGCCCGGCCAGTGATTTATCAATTTTGAGACTGTCGAAGCTGAAGCTGCGTAAATAGCCGATACTGGAGTAGCCGGTGCCAAAATCATCGAGCGCCACCGAGATCCCCAGCGACCTTAAATTTTCAATCGCCGCCCGAGCACGCTCGGGATTCTCCAGAACGTAGCTCTCCGTAACCTCTAGCTGCAACCGACGGGCCGGGAAATTGCAGCTGCCCAGCACCTGCACCACCCGCGACTCAAACTCCGGGTCGCGGAACTGCGCCGGAGAGATATTCACCGACAGCAGCAAATCGTCTAAAGGCTGCAGCTCGCTACAGGCGCGTTGCAGAACAAACTGACCAAGCGCGTAGATCAAACCGCTACTTTCGGCAATACCGATAAACGTGTCCGGCGGCAGCGCTCCTTGCGGACGTCGCGGCCAGCGCAACAGCGCTTCCACGCCCTCCATAACCAGCGTATCGGCGTTGACGATCGGCTGGTACCAGACATCAAACTCTTCGTTCTCCAGCCCCTGGCGGATGCCATTTTCGATATTCAGCTGATACTGCCGCGCGTCGCTGAGCGCTTCGTCGTACCAGGTTGTGCGCCCTTTACCGGTTTTTTTCGAGTGGTACATGGCAATATCGGCGCGGCGAAAAAGCTCCGTGCTGGAACAGCTTGCCGGGACACCGCTGGCGATACCGATGCTGGCGGTGATATAAATTTTTCGTTCGTTGAGGATAACGGGGGCTTTTAACAGTTCCAGCACCGCCCAGGCAAAGGCCAACGCCTGATTTACCGCCTGTTCGCCGCTTACGGTCATCGCAAACTCATCGCCGCCCATTCGCGCCAGCATCCCTTCGGGAGGCACGCGCTGCCGAAGCTCTTTAGCAATATGAATAATCAGCGCATCGCCAACATCATGGCCGTAGTTGTCGTTAACATCCTTAAAACCGTCGAGATCGATAAACACCACGCTTTGCGTCTGGTGCTGCGCGTTTTCGCATACCTGATTAAGACGTTCGATCAGCGCCCGCCGGTTTGGTAAACGGCTCAGCCAGTCGGTCATGGCAATATTGCGCGCCAGCTTTTCGCCGCGCGCCAGCTTGTAAAGCCCGAGGCAGCTGAAGAGAATAAACAGCAGGATCAGCCCCGCCGCCACGACGGCGATCAGCCGAATATTGTTTGATGCCGCCCGCGAGGCTTCCGCGCCGGGAAGCCCCGGCTGCCAGCTCAGATAGCCAACGATTTCCCCGGACTGGGTGCGGAGCGGGATACTGTATTCGCCGCTACCTGGCGTGACGTGGAGGTTGCGGATCTGAAACGTATCGCCCAGACGCTCAAGCATTTGCGGATTAATATGACGGGTGATCACCAGATAGCGACGCGTATCATCATATACCTGAAGCCGCCCTGTTGTCGGGCGAATCAGGCCAATGCCAATAAAGGCAATACCGGCGCGGGTTCGGGTGATGCCGGCATAAGCGCTTTTGCCGCTGCGCAGGGCGGCGGCATGCTGCGAGATGAGCGAACGAAAACCGTTGCCGAGAAATTGAGTATCCTGCTCGGTAAAGCTCTCACTGCGAAACGATCCCCACAGCACCCGATAGTGCTGGTCGAGCACGAAAGTGCCGTCATAAAGGTTATTGATCTTAAAGCCGGAACCCCAGGAGTTATAGAGCCATTGCGGATCGAGCCGGTCGGTATAAGTCTGATGCACCGCATCGTCCCAGATAGCGTTATCCATCACCAGCGACAGCACGCGGTTCACCGAGGTTTGCACCGCGCCATCCACCGATAGCACGGAACGATGCTTATCAATTTCGTTTGCTTTCAGGCCGATCAGGTGCTGGCTGAGGTAGAGGAGCGAAATAATGGACACGATTAAGCCGATCCCGGCGAGGACAATCATGATGGTAAGCGTTCTGGCGGAGGGAATATTGCGCCAGCCTGGCAAATGAATCATGTTCTGCCCTCATATCGGCCGGTAGCGAAATACGCCGAACTGGCTCTTTTTTAAGAGTAATACAGAGAGCAGAATTTGCCGCCCGCATCCACAGGCGGCATCATATCAGGCGAGTTTAATTAACACCATGCCGACCACCAGCAGGAGCAGGCCAGCCCAGCCTTTATGATTCAGGCGCTGGCCAAACAGCACCCAGCCGGCGGCAATGGTCGCCGCGATACCGAAACCGCCCCACAGGGCATAGGCCACCGACAGGTCAATCCCTTTGACCGCCTGCGAAAGCGCGCTAAAGGCGCCAAGAACCGCCGCCAGCGACATAAGGCCATAGAACTTACGTCGAAAACCGTCGGAAAACTTCAGAAAAACGTTGGCCATAATTTCCAGCGCGATAGCCAGCGCCAGCCAGGCGGCATGGACCCACTCAAACTGTTGCATGAGTTTTCTCCTTGCCCGATTTCACCGCTTTCTGCGTTCCCGATTTAATCAATACAATCCCGGCGACCAGGGTAACCAGACCGGCGATTTTTATCGTCGACAGCGTTTCATCAAACAGCAGAACGCTGAAAATCGTGATCAGTAAAATGCCGATCCCTTCCCATAGGGCATAGGCCACGCCGAGGGCGATTTTTTTCACGGCGAAAGCCAGGAAAATATAGGAAAGCGCAATCATCACCAGCATTAAAATAAAACCAGTATGGCCGCCGCTTACGCTTGCCCATTTCATCGACAAAGTGCCGGTAATTTCAGCAACGATAGCTAAAGCTAATAATATCCAATAAAACATGATCCCTTCTCCTGCTTGAGAATATAATCCATTAGGGCTTACAGCGAAGTAAACCGGAAAAATTCTGACGTTAGTTTAGCCGTGCGCAGCGCGCCAGCTCAGGCAGAGAGAAGAAGACTAAAGCGCCGAGCGCCAGTGCTGCTCGCCGAGGAAGCGGGAGTTAGAGTGGGAGACTGCAGGGTGAAGCGAAATATACATCCTGAACTGATTGTCCATAAAATTACAATTATCCGCGGTATTGCTTCTCATCATTTGCGGATGAAAATTGTCCTCTGTAGTTATACACACGCAGATTTGTACCATAACGCCACATTTAACTCAAAGTCTTTGCAGTTCTTTACCTCGGCTATTTGATTTGGATTAGTTTTTTCCGATAGCAAACGCCATTATGATATCGTTCCAGCCATTATTTATTAATGGGTCGTTTTTTTTCATTTTAACTGAGGCGACGCGTTGAGACGCCGACTTTGCCAACGTCTACAATGACTCATATTAGACCCCATTTTTTCTCTCGCAGGGAGCGGTATGGCCAAACCCATCATCACGCTTAACGGCTTAAAAATAGTCATCATGCTCGGCATGCTGGTTATCATCCTTACAGGCATCCGCTTCGCGGCGGATATTATCGTGCCTTTTGTGCTGGCTATCTTTCTGGCGGTGGTGATTAACCCGCTGGTTCAACTGATGGTGCGCTGCCGGGTGCCGCGGGTGCTGGCGATTTCGCTCCTGGTCGGCGTGATTGTCCTGCTGGCCGTGGTGCTGCTGGCCTCGCTCGGCACCTCGCTTAACGAGCTTGCGCGCACCCTGCCGCAGTATCGCAACTATCTCTATGAACCGATGCAGACCGTCGCGCCGTGGCTACAGCGCTTCGGCTTTACCGTGTCGGTGGTGGAACTGAATAAATATATAGACCCCAACGCGGTGATGACCCTGGTAACCGGGCTGCTTACCCAGCTTTCCAACGCGATGTCCTCTATCTTCCTGCTGCTGCTGACGGTGGTGTTTATGCTGCTGGAAGTGCCGCAGCTTCCCGCGAAGCTGCAGCAGCTGATGTCGCGGCCAGTGGAGGGAATGGGCGCGATTCAGCGCGCGCTGGATAGCGTCTCTCACTATCTGGTGCTTAAAACCGCCATTAGCCTGGTAACCGGGCTGGTGGTCTGGGGAATGCTGGTGCTGCTGGACGTCCGCTTTGCCTTTATGTGGGGACTGCTGGCTTTTGCGCTCAACTACATTCCCAATATCGGTTCGGTTCTCGCGGCTATCCCGCCGATCCTGCAGGTACTGGTATTTGGCGGTCTGTACGAAGCGCTGGTGGTCCTGGCGGGCTATCTGGTGATTAACCTGGTGTTCGGCAATATTCTTGAACCGCGCATTATGGGCCGCGGGCTTGGGCTATCGACGCTGGTGGTCTTCCTGTCATTGATATTCTGGGGCTGGCTGCTGGGCCCGGTGGGGATGCTCCTCTCGGTACCATTGACGATTATTGTCAAAATCGCTCTCGAACAGACGGTGGCCGGGCAGAGTATTGCCTTCCTGCTGAGTGATTTAAGTAAAAACTAACTACATTGATCGCGGCTCCCCGGGCAGATGCTGGCGCATCTGTCCGGGCTACCGGCGCGTAGACGACCCTTAACCTGTAGCCGGCTAAACGCAGTGCGAGCCGGGAAGCCGCGCCAATGCCTCAACCCGGTACGTCCCCCACTCGTAGACCAATCATTCGCAGCCATTATTGATCGACATCACATCTCTGCCCCGCCATTCATTACTCTTACGCTAACGATTCGCCATCGGCCTTAATTGATACCCACCACCTCGGGACGCACACTTACACCCACACCAGGACAATCAAAACGATTTGTCGAATCAGGAGGTTAATAATGAATGCCGAACAAACGACGGGGAGAGTCTGGAACCGTCGCCGTACGGAAAAACAGCGGCGACTGACCGAGGCGAAGATCTCCGGCAAAGTGATCCCCACTGACCAGCTGGTTGCCGTACTGGAACATCTGCTGGCCCCCGGCGACCGGGTGGTACTGGAAGGCAATAACCAGAAACAGGCAGATTTCCTTTCGCGGATGCTGGCGGAGGTTAACCCGCAAAAAATTCACGACCTGCATATGATTATGCCGAGCGTCGGGCGCAGCGAGCACCTGGATCTTTTCGAAAAAGGCATCGCCCGCAAGCTCGATTTCTCTTTTTCCGGTACCCAAAGCCTGCGTATTTCGCAGCTGCTGGAAGATGGCCTGCTGGAAATCGGCGCGATTCACACCTATATCGAACTTTACTCCCGCCTGTACGTGGATCTGTCGCCGAACGTGGCGCTGATCGCCGGTTATAAAGCTGACCGCAAGGGCAACCTCTACACCGGGCCAAGCACCGAAGACACTCCGGCGCTGGTGGAAGCCGCCGCGTTCCACGACGGCATCGTCATTGCGCAGGTCAACGAACTGGTTGATGACGAGTGCGATCTGCCGCGCGTGGACATCCCCGGTTCGTGGATTGACTATATCGTTGTCGCCGATAAACCATTTTTTATCGAGCCGCTGTTTACCCGCGACCCGCGTCTGATTAAGCAGGAGCATATCCTGATGGCGATGATGGCGATTAAAGGCATCTACGCCGAGCATCAGGTGCAATCCCTGAACCACGGGATCGGCTTTAACACCGCCGCTATCGAACTGCTGCTGCCGACCTACGGCGAACGGCTCGGCCTGAAGGGCAAAATCTGTAAACACTGGACGCTGAACCCTCACCCGACCCTTATTCCGGCCATTGAAAGCGGTTGGGTCGAGAGCGTGCACTGCTTCGGCGGCGAGTTGGGAATGGAAGAGTACATTCGCGCGCGCCCGGATATCTTCTTTACCGGCGCCGACGGCTCCATGCGTTCCAACCGCGCGTTTTGCCAGCTGGCGGGACAGTATGCGGTGGATATGTTTATCGGCTCGACCCTCCAGGTTGACGGCTACGCCAACTCCTCGACGGTAACCCGCGGCCGCCTCTCCGGCTTCGGCGGCGCGCCGAATATGGGCCACGACCCGCACGGCCGCCGTCACGCCATCCCGGCATGGCTCAACATGATCACCGAACCAGATCCGATGCAGCGCGGTAAAAAGCTGGTTGTGCAGATGGTGGAAACCTTCCAGGCGGGCGTGAAGCCAACCTTCGTGGAAAAACTCGACGCCGTTGAAGTGGCCAAAACCTCCGGGATGCCGCTGGCGCCGGTAATGATTTACGGCGATGACGTCACCCACGTGCTGACCGAGGAAGGCATTGCCTATCTCTATCGGGCGGAAAGCCTTGAAGAGCGCCGGGCAATGGTCGCAGCGGTAGCGGGGATCACCGACATCGGCCTCGGCGTGGACGCCAAACGCGTGGCCGAACTGCGCCAAAGCGGCAAAGTCGTCTATCCGGAAGATATCGGTATCCGCCGCAGCGACGCCACCCGTTCCCTGCTCGCCGCCGGCAGCGTAGCCGACCTGGTTGAGTGGTCCGACGGGCTTTACAACCCGCCGGCAAAATTCCGGAGCTGGTAATGAAAAAACTCTCTTCCCAAATTGCCGAAACCCGCGCCCGCTGGCTGGCCCAAACTGCCAGCATCTGCCTGATTGACGAAGCAAGACTCAGCCCCAAACCGGGTCTGGTCGACAGTCGCGGCAACGGCGCGCATCAGGACCTGAACCTGGCGCTGATGGAGCGCTCCGCCCGTAGCCTGCAGCCAACGTTTCATGCGCTGGCACAGCAGAGCTGGCGGCGACCGGCGGATATCGCCCTGCGCGAAACCGTCGGCCGTCTGGGACGCGAAGGCGAAGCGCAGATGATGCAGGCGACCTCGGGAGTCAATACCCACCGCGGCGCTATCTGGGCGATGGGCCTGCTGGTGAGCGCGACGGCGATGCTCGGGGGAGAGGGTCATGCACAAAGAATTACGGAAACCGCCGCCGCCCTCGCCCGTCTGCCGGACGCCGGCGCGCCAAAGACCTTCAGTAAAGGCCTGCGCGCCAGCCGCCGCTGGCAGGTTCCGGGCGCGCGGGAAGAAGCGCAGCGCGCTTTTCCGCATATCACCACCCTGGCGCTGCCGCAGCTATTGCGCAGCCGGACCGAAGGGGCCAGCGAGGAGCAGGCCCGTCTCGACGCGCTGATGGCGATTATGACCTCGCTTAGCGATACCTGCGTGCTCTCCCGCGCGGGGATGGCGGGTCTTGAGGCAATGCGGCAAGGCGCAGGCGAGGTGCTGGCCGCCGGAGGATGTGCAACGGTCCTGGGGCGAGCCGCGCTGGCGCGTCTTGATGCGCAGATGCTGGCGCAGAACGCCTCGCCGGGTGGCGCGGCGGACCTTCTTGCCGCCACCCTGTTTCTCGACCGGGTTTCCGCTTAACGCATTCAGAGGATGTTATGGAACAGATTAAATTGTCATTCCCTGCCAACCGCGCCCTCAGCGGCAAAGCGCTGGCAGGCGTAGTTGGCTCCGGCGATATGGAAGTGCTCTACACCGCCGGGCAGAGCAATACGCTCAATGTGGAGATCACCACCTCCGTGGATAACAGCCTGGCGCGCTGGAACGCGCTGTTCGAACGGCTGAGCCTGATTAACGGTCTCCCCGGTGGAGAGCTGGTCATCCACGACTTTGGCGCCACCCCCGGCGTCGCGCGGATCCGCATTGAACAGGTATTTGAGGAGGTGGCTCATGCGTAACGATCGCAGCTTTATTGAACTCCGCGCCCGCGAACGCGCCCGTCTCCTGCTGGATGACGGCAGCTATCGTGAACTGCTGGACCCGTTCGAAGGCATCATGTCGCCGTGGCTGGGCGCACAGGGCATCGTCCCGCAGTCCGACGACGGTATGGTGGTCGCGAAAGGTACCATTAACGGCCAGCCCGCGGTGGTTATCGCTATTGAAGGCACCTTCCAGGGCGGCAGCATGGGCGAAGTCTCCGGCGCGAAAATGGCTGCCGCCCTTGAGCTGGCGGCGGAAGATAACCGCAACGGTATTCCTACCCAGGCGGTGCTGTGCCTGGAAACCGGCGGCGTGCGCCTGCAGGAGGCCAACCTGGGGCTTGCCGCCATCGCTGATATTCATGCCGCGATTGTCGATCTGCGCCGCTATACCCCGGTGGTCGGTATTGTCGCCGGAACCGTTGGCTGCTTCGGCGGGATGTCCATCGCCGCGGCGCTGTGCAGCTACCTGATTGTCACCCGTGAAGCGCGTCTGGGGCTCAACGGACCGCAGGTTATTGAACAGGAAGCGGGGATTGAAGAGTACGACTCCCGCGACCGTCCGTTTATCTGGAGCATGACCGGCGGCGAAATTCGCTACGCCAGCGGTCTGGTGGATGCCCTGGTCGGCGACGGCGTTAACGCGGTGAAAGCCGCAATGAACGAGGCGATAGCCAAAGGCGTTCCCGCCCGGCATCGCAGCGACAAATATGAGGATTTCCTGACCCGTTTGACCCGCTTCGATACCCGCCAGCAGGCGGATACCGCGCAGATCAAACAGCTATTCGCCCGGGAGGAGAAATAATGAGCCAGTTCACAAATCGCGCCGCGCTGTGGCTAAACCAGCTGGCGCCGAACGCCCCGCTAATGACCGGTCTGTGCCCCTCGGTGCAGGTTGCCGACGCCGATTGTAACGGTGAAACCGCCCGTTTTATCGCCGTGGTGCCGGATGCCAATAACCATTACCCGCGCGCCGCCAACGGCGAAGTCGGCCTGCTTGAAGGCTGGACGCTGGCGAAAGTGGTCAACGAAACTATCGACGCCGATGCGGATAAAACGGTGAAGCGCCCGATTATTGCGGTCATTGATGTCCCCAGCCAGGCCTACGGCCGTCGTGAAGAAGCCTTTGGTATTCATCAGGCGCTGGCCGGCGCGGCGGGCGCGTATGCGAAGGCGCGTCTTGCCGGGCATCCGGTGATTGGCCTGATTGTCGGCAAAGCGATGTCCGGGGCGTTTCTGGCCCACGGTTACCAGGCCAATCGCCTGATCGCCTTTAATGACGCCGGCGTACTGGTGCACGCCATGGGCAAAGAATCCGCCGCGCGTATCACGCTACGTAGCGTTGAGGCGCTGGAGAAACTGGCGGCCACCATCCCGCCGATGGCTTATGACGTCAGCAACTACGCGACGCTTGGCCTGCTCTCCGCCCTGCTGGATATCAGCAATCCTGACGCACCGGACACCCGCGATCTGACGCTGGTCACCGATACCCTGCGCGACGCCATCGCTGACGCCCGTCGTGATGCCTCACTGAAGTGCCGCCTTGGCGCAGAGAACCGCCGTAGTTCCCAACGAGTGCGCGATCGCATGCGCGCCAGCTGGTAGTCCAGTCCCTAAGTAGAAGAAAACCTGCCGGAAGCGGCCGCCTGAGGCACCGATAGCGTGCCTCAGGAAGAGACCGCTTTTAGAAATTATAACAATCGCGCCAGTACTCTATTTTATTAACAGGTGATTTATGACTTATGTGATTATTCATGCCCTCGCGCCGATTTTTGTCATCATGCTGCTGGGCTTCTGGGCCGGTAAGGCCAAAATGGTCGATAACAAAAACGTCTCGTTACTCAACATTTTCGTAATGGATTTCGCCCTGCCCGCGACGCTGTTTAGCGCCACGGTGCAAACCCCCTGGAACGGTATCGTCGCGCAATCGCCGCTGGTACTGGTGCTCACCGGGGCGATGTGGATTACCTATGCGGCCATTTACTTCCTCGCCACCCGCGTCTTTAAGCGCTCGCCGCAGGATGCCGCCGTGCTCACCCTGACCGTAGCGCTGCCGAACTACGCCGCCCTGGGTCTGCCGATTCTGGGCAGCGTGCTCGGCGAAGGCGCGTCAACCTCACTCTCCGTCGCCGTTTCCATCGCCTGCGGCTCGGTACTGATGACGCCGTTCTGCCTGCTGATTCTGGAGCGTGAAAAAGCGCTCGCCGCCGGAGAGAACAGCGGTTCAACGCTGGCGATGCTGCCGGTACTGATGTGGCGTTCGGTCAAAAAACCGATTGTCTGGGGTCCGCTACTGGGGGTTGTGCTCTCGGCGATCGGTATCAAAATGCCGGATCTGCTGCTGGCCTCTATCAAACCGCTGGGCCTGGCGGCGACCGCCGCGGCGCTGTTCCTCACCGGGGTGATTCTGTCAGCGCGCAAGCTGCAGCTCAATACGCTGATTGCCACCTCTACCGTTGTTAAACTGCTGGTGCAGCCGTTTATCGCCTGGGGTCTGGTGATGCTGCTGGGGCTGCACGGTTCTATCGCCATTACCGCGATTCTGATGATTGCCCTCGCGGCCGGTTTCTTCGGCGTGGTCTTCGGCAACCGCTTTGGCGTGCAGTCGCCGGATGCGGAAGCGGTGCTGCTGTTAAGCTCGGTTCTGTGTATCCTGTCGCTGCCGCTGTTTATCACTTTAACGTCAGGGATCTAACGATGTCATCAACGCCGCGTCCTCACGATTTAATCTGGTTGAATAATACCGCCGCGCTGGAGGCGATTGAGGAGCCCTGGGTCGCACAACACTGGCGTATTAGTCTGCCGGTGGTGGTACGACGCGACGTTGATGCCGACGCCCGCGTTCCGGTGGGCGTACGGGGCGTGAAGCGCGAACAGCGGGCCGCGGGCTGGGTACGGAGAGAAAATATCGTCCGTATCGTCAGCCCGGAAGCCCTCGCCGATCGCCAACGGCTTCTGCGCTCGCCGTTTGTCTCTCAGCCGCCGCTTCAGGCGGCGATATCACTGACCTTGCACCCCTGGTCGTGGCGCTGGGGCATTACCGGCGGTACCGGCTACGCGCTGGCCACCGAAATTCCCGTGCTGCACGCGGCCAGCGATCTCGATCTGCTGATCCGCGCGCCGCTGCCGCTTCCCCGCGAGGCGCTGCTCGCCTGGCAGTCCCGCATCGCGCAGCTGCCGTGCCGGGCGGATACCCAGGTCGAAACGCCCGCCGGGGCATTTGCGCTAAACGAGTGGCTGCGCGATGGTCGCGTCCTGCTGAAAACGTCCCGCGGCGCGCGCCTGACCGCGGCACCCTGGAACAGGGAGGAAGCATGAAAATTCTCTTTACCTTTCCCGGTCAGGGAAACCAGCGGCCGGATATGCTGGCCGGCCTTCCCGACCGCCAGAATATTCTCGCCGAAGCGCGGACCGTGCTCGGCGAAGAAATAGACCATTTAGATAGCGCCGCAGCGTTAAAACACACGCGTGCGGTTCAGCTGTGCCTGCTGATCGCAGGCGTCGCCTGGGCGCGAGAATTGCAGCGTCATGGAGTGAATCCGGACATGGTTAGCGGCCTGTCGATTGGGGCTTTCCCGGCGGCGGTGATTGCCGATGCGCTGGCGTTTAGCGACGCTCTGCGGCTGGTGGCACTACGCGGCGATTTAATGGAGCAGGCTTATCCCCACGGCTACGGGCTCACCGCCATTATGGGCCTGACGCTCGACCGCGTGGAACAGCTGATTGACGACAGCGACCTCTATATCGCCAACCTTAACGCTGAAACGCAGATTGTGATTGCCGGACGCGACGATGAGATGGCGCGCGTGGCCGGGCTGGCGCTGGCGGCTGGCGCCAGTAAAGCGCAGCGGCTGACGGTCGGTGTCCCTTCGCACTGCGCGCTGTTGGATAAACCGGCGGCGGAGCTGGCCAAAGCATTCGCTGAAGTCACCCTCAGAAGACCGCGCTGCGCGTATCTGAGCGGCTCCACAGCGCGTGTGTTATGGGACCCGTTGCGAATAGCCGACGATCTGGCGCTGAATATGGCGCGAACCGTTCGCTGGCAGGAGGCGATGATTGCCGCTGATGAACGGGAGGCACGGCTGGCGATCGAGATGCCGCCCGGCGGCGTGCTGACCTGCCTCACCCGCCAGGCGGGCTGGCAGGGAGAGTGCATTTCGCTGGAGCGCAGCGGTATCGACGTCGCCCGTCACCTGGCGAACCGGCTTAACGGCTGAGGCTACGGGCGTACATCCGCCCTTCAGCAGCCAGCGCCAGCAGGTCGGCGTCGCGCTCGCGATGGTGCGAGTAGACAATGGAGATCAGCTGGCGCATCTGATACGGCTCCGCCAGCTTCAACAGCTGGACGTCGTTTTCATAAACCTTTTTCATGCGGCCCGGCAGCAGGGCAAAACCTACGCCCGCCTGCACCAGGCTAATCATCGAAAAGATATCATTGACCCGGGTGACGATTTCAGGCTCAAATCCGGCCACCTGAAAAGCGTCCTGAAATCCGGCATAGGTAGCGAAGCCTTCCGCCAGCGAAACGAACTTACGCCCGGCGTAATCGCGCAGTTCGGCGGGGGCGGTGGTATCGAGCTGCTCCGTCGCCGGAGCGGCGAGAAAGATATCATCCTCAAACAGCGGGACCACATCAAAAGCCGAATTATTGAATTCACCTTCATTGGTGGCGATCAGGATCGCATCGAGCGCGTCATCTTCGAGCATATCCAGCAGCATCTGATTGGAGCCCATGGTGAGATCCAGCTCCAGTTCCGGACGACGCAGCTTCATGCCCATAATAATGCGCGGCACGGTTTCCAGGGTCAGCGAGTACAGCGTACCGATACGCAGCCGCCCCTGCCCGACGCCGGCTACTTTGCGCGTCGCCTCCAGTCCGCGGGTCATCAGGCTCATCACGTCCTGGCAGTACTCCAGCAGCGTCCACGCCGCCGGCAGCGGCAACAAATTGCGCCCTTTATGAATAAACAGCGGGCAGCCAACGCCCTCTTCCAGGGTATGCAGCGCCCGGTGAACGCTGACGCCGCTCAGCTGCATAGCTTCAGCGGTTCTGGCGATATTGCCCTTAGCCATAAACATCATAAATACCGACAGCTTGCGGAAGGTGATGTCCTGATTAATGTCGTCTTTCATTGCCCTGCGCTCCGCATTTCTGTCTTCATCCGCATTTTCTTTCGTAATTTCAAGACAGTATAACCGCAATTAACCAATGAAGGATTAGCCGGAAGGGGGATATCAGCGCGAGGAGAGAGATAATGACAATGTATCGTTTTCGCCGGGACGGCGAAGAGAGGCTCGTAGGCCCGGTGAGGCATCAGCCGCCACCGGGCAATGTCAACGGCGCGGGCTTACAGCGCCATATCGTGCTGCGGTGAAGTCTCCGCCTTCGGCTCCGCCGGTTTGGCGGTCATCACCGGCGCGGTGGCGTTCATCTCAATCACCGGCGGTTTGGTCAACTGTAGCGTAGCCGCAGTGTCATCCCAAACCTGCTGGGTCAGCGCGACGTTGCCGTTCAGCTTCTGGCCGTAGCTCGGTACGATATCGTGAATACGGCGCTGCCATTCCGCCGAATTAAACTGCTCAGGGAACATCTGCTTAATTACGTTCAGGGTAATCGGCGCGGCGGTAGAAGCCCCCGGCGAAGCGCCCAGCAGCGCGGAGATGGTTTTCTGCTCGTCGACCACCACTTCGGTGCCCAGCTTCAGCACGCCGCCCTTCTCTGCGTCTTTTTTGATGATCTGTACGCGCTGACCGGCCTGAATCAGCTTCCAGTCCTCTTTACGCGCGCCTGGGTAATACTCTTTCAGCGCCGCAAAACGATCGTCGTCGCTCAGCATCACCTGGCTAATGAGATATTTCACCAGATCGAAGTTGTCCAGACCCACGTGGGTCATCGGCAGCACGTTATCAGTGGTGGTGGTGCTCAGCAGATCGAGGAACGAACCGTTTTTCAGGAATTTTGTCGAGAAGGTGGCGAATGGCCCAAACAGCACCACGCGCTTGCCGTCGAGGAAACGGGCATCAAGGTGCGGGACCGACATCGGCGGCGCGCCCACCGAGGCCTGACCGTAAACTTTCTGCTGGTGCGCTTTGGTCACCGCCGGGTTTTCGGTCATCAGGAAGGAGCCGCCTACCGGGAAGCCGGCGTAATTATCCGCTTCTGGAATACCGGTTTTTTGCAGTAATTTCAGCGCGCCGCCGCCGGCGCCGATAAATACGTATTTCGCATCGATCGCCTGCTCCTCGCCGCTATTCACATTTTTAATCGTTACGTGCCAGGAATTATCGGCGTTGCGTTTAAAATCGGTAACTTCTGAAGACGTTTGCAGCGTGAAGTTGTTATTTTTCCTCAGGCTACCGATCAGCTGGCGAGTTATTTCCCCATAGTTAACGTCGGTACCCACCGGAGTCCAGGTCGCCGCAACGCGCTGCTGCGGATCGCGCCCTTCCATCACCAGCGGCGCCCACTCTTTTATTTGCGCGTGGTCGGTAGAGAATTTCATCCCCTGGAATAACGTAGTCTGCTGCAGCGCGGCGTAGCGTTTTTGCAGATAATCGACGTTATCTCCCCAGACGAAACTCATGTGCGGGGTGGAGTTAATAAAGGAGTGCGGATCGTGCAAAATGCCGCGTTTAACCTGCGCCGTCCAGAACTGGCGGGAGATCATAAACTGTTCGTTAATATCCAGCGCTTTGCTGACGTCGATGGTGCCGTCCGGGCGTTCCGGCGTATAGTTCAGTTCCATATTCGCCGAGTGTCCGGTACCGGCGTTGTTCCAGCCGTTAGAGGACTCCAGCGCGACGCCATCCAGCTTCTCAACCATGACCTGCTTCCAGTCCGGCTGGAGTTCATGCAGCCAAGTCCCCAGCGACGCGCTCATAATGCCGCCGCCAATCAGCAGGAAATCGGTTTTTTTCGAGGTATCGTCATTTGCGAAAGTCGCCGTACTGACGAACATCGCTAATGCGGTCATAGATATAATCGTATTTTTAATTGCAGGCATAATAGAAATATCACATAGCACAAGTGTAATAAGAGCGGGCATATTAACGCACTTTTACTTTATTTTAAAATATCATTTACACTTTCGCACACATGGCTAATTACTATTTACCTGGTTTTTTAACTTAAAAAAGTAAAAATAACGCCAGCATGGAGAATAGGGAAAGCAATAGTGATTTACCCGCGCAGGAATAAAAAAATAAAAGGATAAAAGGTGGGGAATAACGCCAGCGCTGTAGACGAATTAAATTTATCACCCGGCGCGAATACGCGCCGGGTACGTTCATTCAGGCTACCGTATGGGCCGCGCGCAGCGCAATCCGCAGATGGTCGTTGTGCTCTGCCAGCAGCTCGCGCGCCTGCCAGGCATCCAGCCCGCTGAGTAACATGAATATCGCCGTCCGGCAGTGCTGATTGCAGTTGGCCAGCGCGGCTTTGGCCTCGCTGCGCGAACACGCCGTCGCCGCCATCACGATGGCTATCTGCCGCTCGGCCTCGTGCGGGGTGCTGGCCTGCAGATCGACCCGCAGATTTTGATATACCCTTCCCGCGCGAATCGCCAGCCCGGTGGTCAGCATGTTAAGGATCTGCCGCTGCGCGATTTGCGCTTTCGGATTACCAAAGCCCGCCACCGCCTCCGGTCCGGTTTGCGGGGCGATGATGATATCCGCCAGCTGCGCGGCTTCGCTCGTGGCCTGCTGCGTCACAACCGCAATCGGCGCGCCCAGCAACCAGGCATGGCGCATCGCTCCCCAGACCCACGGCGTTTTACCGCTGACCGTCAGCGCCAGCAGCATATCCTGGTTGCTGAACTGCAGCGCCTGAAGTTCAAAAGCCCCAAGGTCGTAGTTATTCGCCGCGGCGTCCTGCTCCTGCCGCGTGGCGGTCGGCCCGCCGGCGCTAAGCCCGATCAGCGAGTGTTTTCCTTCCGGGGTAAATTCACTCACCGCCTGCACGGCGGCATGGCCCGATGCCCCGGCCCCCACAATTATCAGCCGCCCTCCCCGACTGAGCGTCGCCGTCGCGTTATCAATCAGGCGCGCGATAGCCGGCAGACAGACCTCAATGGCATCGGCAATCTGCTTATCATCCTTGTGCAGCAGCGTCAGCATATCGAGGGTGGCAAGACTATCAATATGGGTGGTTTCAGGGTGGCGTCGTTCCATCATTGAAGCGGTTGGCTTACTGCTCATAAAAACCTCCATTTAAATGCGAAAGAACCTTCCGGGACGAAAGCGCAGGCCTGAGTCAAACCCTTTCATTGACCATGGCTATTAATGGCAGTGTAAAGCTTAAGCGACGCGCGTTACCGCCACCGGAGTCACAGTTTTCGCTCCCCTGAAGCCATTCAGCTGCCGATTGGTCGTTATCCAACCACAGGCGCGACGAGGTTAAGCTAAGACGTCAAGGGTGAATTAGCGCAGGGTCAGCCCGCCATCAACGGCATACTGGCCTCCGCTGACGAATGACGCCGCATCGGAAAGCAGAAACAGCGCCACTTCAGCCGCTTCAGCCGCCGTCCCCTGACGGTGAAGCGCCAGGCGGCTGACAACCGAGGCTTCAAACTCCCGGCGCACCTCATCGCGCATAAAATGACGAAAATCGGTATCGATCGGACCGGGAACCAGGGCGTTAACGCGAATATTTTTTTCGCCTAACGCCGATGCCCAGCAGCGGGTTAATGAAATCAGCGCCCCTTTTGTCGCCGAATAGAGGCTCGCCGCCGCGGCCCCCTCATAAGCGGAGGTGGATGCCGTCACCACCACCGAGGCCCCTGGATTAAGCTTCCCGGCGAGCGCCGCCATCTGGAGAACCGGCCCGCGCACGTTGGTCGCCATCATTTGGTCAAAGGCCGCGGCATCAATCTGCGATAGCTCTCCAACGGCGGCATATCCGGCATTGAGCCACAGACCATCAAGCCCGCCGGAGGCGTGAATTTCCTCGGCCAGCGCCTCGCCGGTCAGGGGATCGCTGGCATCGTTGTCGATGACCCTGGCCCGATCCGAGAGCTGCCCGCGTAGCAGCGCCAGCCGTCGGGGATCGCGTCCGGTAGCAATCACCCAACCGCCTTCGCTATCGATACGCTTTGCTCCGGCAAGCCCAATCCCGCTGGTCGCACCGGTGATAAGAACTCTTTTTGCGCTAAATCTCGCCATCGTCGTTTCCCCTGTCCGTTAAATGATATTCATCAGGATGGTAACCAGCGGGAGACTGTTTGATAATATGCCTATTATCAACAAGACTGTTTGGGGAAATCGCCATAATGCGCGGAAGTGATTTTGCGGAATTAAGAGCCTTCGCGATGGTCGTTGAGCAAGGCAGTTTTACCCGGGCGGCGGCGCATCTCGGCGTCACGACCTCCACCTTAAGCGCAACCATCCGTCGTCTCGAGGAGCGCATCGGCGTACGTTTATTACACCGGACCACGCGCAGCGTCGCGCCGAGCGAGGCCGGCAAGCGCATGATGCAGCGGCTGGCCCCTGCGCTGGCGGCTCTCCAGGATGCGGTGACCGATGCCCAGACGGCCAGCGCGCCTGCGGGCCGCCTGCGCCTCAATGTTTCGCGCATCGCCGCGATTCATTATCTGGCGCCGGTGCTGGGCGGCTTTATGCAGCGCTACCCCAAAATTGAGCTGGATATCGTCACTGATGACGCTTTGGTCGATATCGTTTCGGCAGGTTTTGATGCCGGAATTCGTCTCGGTGAAAAGCTCCATCAGGATATGGTTGCCGTCAGGCTGAGCGGCGACCTCGAAATGAAAGTCGTCGCCTCGCCGCGCTACCTGGCGCAGGCGCCGCAGCTCCATAAACCGCAGGATTTGCTGCAGCATCCTTGCCTGACCTATCGTAGGCCAAGCGATGCCAGCGTGTATCGCTGGGAGTTTCAGCGCGACGGCGAAAGCTGCGAGATTGCGGTCAAAGGACCCATCATTGTCGATGAGCCGGCCATGCTGACGCCATTGGCGCTCGCAGGCGCAGGCGTTGCGTATCAGTTTGCTCATCAGGTTGATCCCTGGCTGGCGACAGGCCAGCTCGTTCAGCGACTAAAAGAGTGGACCCCGGCCTTCCCCGGTTTTTACGTTTACTACCCCAGCCGTAAGCAAATGGCATCGCCGCTGCGGGCATTTATCGACTATCTGCTGGCTGTCGGCGGCAGATAGCGACCGCCAGACTGGCTGTCAGGCTGATTTTGCTTTTATTACACGGCTTTATGAAAGCCGCTCGTTCAGCGATAATACTGTCTAAACGTTTTGTCCAGGGGTGGGTATGAATGAATTCGCGCAGCCGGCGTCGCCCGCGCGCAAACGCGCAATGAGCATGAAGCTGAGCACCGCCGTGACCTTAATGATCGGCAGCGTGATCGGTTCAGTACTGATTCTGGTCTATGCCCTGTGGTTTATGCAGATTAGCGGCGCCACCCGTGACGGCGTGAAAGATACGGCGCTGGCGGTGGCGCGGACGCTGGCCGACACCCCGGAAGTCAAGCGTGGCCTGACGCTGCCGCCGGAGAGCGGTATTATCCAGCCGCTGGCGCAGGCCGTCGCCAGACGCAACGGCCTGCTGTTTGCCGTCGTCACCAATATGGACGGTATTCGCTACTCGCATCCCAATAGCCAGATTATCGGCAAACCCTTCATCGGCGAGGACATCCGGCCCACGCTGGCGGGCAAGGAGAACGTCGCTGTCAACCACGGCGTGCTGGCTCCGGCGCTGCGGGTATTCACCCCGGTATTTGACGATAACCGTCGGCAAATCGGCGTGGTGGCGATTGGCATTTCGCTAAGCAAAGTGGATACGCAGATCGCCGCCAGCCGCTGGGACGTGATCCTGACCGTGCTGTTCAGCGCGGTTGTATGTGCCGTCGGCACCTGGAGCCTGGTTCGCGGCCTGAAGCGTGTTCTTCTGGGCCTTGAGCCGCAGGAGATCTCGACGCAGTTCCAGCAGCGACAGGCGATGCTGCATTCTTTAAAAGAGGGCGTGGTGGCGGTGGACGCCGACGGCCAGGTGACGCTGATTAACCCCGCCGCGCGGGATATCCTGTTCAGCGGCCCCGATAGCGACATCGCGCAAACGCCGCTGCTGGCGGATTTGCAGGAGGTTCTGCAAACCGGCAAGCCGATTTACGATCGCGAGCTGGGGTGCAACGGTCTGCTGCTGATCAGCAACACGGTCCCCGTTCGCGACGGGGATGACGTGGTCGGCGCAATTAGCACTTTTCGTGACAAAACCGAAGTCAGCCAGCTGCTGCAGCGGCTCGACGGGATGGTGAACTATGTCGATGCCCTGCGCACTACATCGCATGAATTTATGAATAAGCTGCACGTGATTCTCGGCCTGTTGAACATGAAAAGCTACGACAAGCTGGAGGAGTACGTGCTGCAGACCGCCCACACCTATCAGGCGGATATCGGCGAAATCCAGCACCGAATTAAATCACCGGTGGTGGCCGGCTTTTTGATCGGCAAAATTCAGCGCGCTAAAGAGCGGGGGTTTACCCTCACCCTCGCCGAAGAGAGCCTGGTACCCGACTGCCCGAATGAAAAACAGATTACCGTGTTGGTTACGGTGCTGGGCAATTTAATCGAGAATGCGCTGGATGCCATGAGCGGCCAGGCCGAAGGCGAAGTCGGCCTGCTGCTGCACTATCAGAACGGCTGGTTAAGCGGCGAAGTCAGCGATGATGGTCCCGGTATCCCGGAAGCGTTTATCGATGATATTTTTAATAAGGGCTTCTCGACTAAAGGCGAAAACCGCGGCGTCGGGCTGTTTCTCGCCAGCCAGCAGCTTCGCGAACTTGGCGGGTCGCTGGCCGTGGAATCCGAACCCGGCGTGTTTACCCAATTTTTCGTTCATCTCCCGTGGGACAGTAAAAGGAAAAGTGCGTGATAAATGTATTAATTGTTGACGATGATGCCATGGTTGCCGAACTGAATCGCCTGTACGTGGGGCGAGTCAGCGGCTTCCGCTGCAGCGGCACCGCGTCGACGCTGAGTAAAGCCAGGGAGATGGTTAACGACAAGGATCTGGAGATCGATCTGGTGCTGCTGGATGTCTACATGCAGCAGGATAGCGGCCTCGATCTGCTGCCCGCCATACGCGCGTCCGGGCGGGCTATCGACGTGATAATGATTACCTCTGCCGCCGACGCCGCGACGGTTCAGGCCTCGATGCGCTACGGCGTGGTGGACTATCTGATCAAACCCTTCCAGTTTCCACGGTTTGAAGAGGCGCTCACCGCCTGGCGCGAAAAGCGTAAGCTGATGACCGGTCAACCCTATTATGAACAAGCGGACGTCGACCGGTTGCTCCACGGCGGCGTGCCGGAAGCCGCCGATTCGCGCAAGTTACCAAAAGGCCTGACGCCGCAGACGCTGCGTACCCTCTGTCAGTGGATTGATGCCCATCCGGATGTGGAGTTCTCCACCGACGAGCTGGCGGCAGCGGTAAATATATCTCGGGTTTCGTGCCGTAAGTACCTGATTTGGCTGGCACAAATTAACATTCTTTATACCAGCATTCACTATGGCGCCACCGGACGCCCGGTGTACCGCTACCATTTGATAGCCGAGCAGTACGGCCTGCTTAAGCAGTACAGCCAGTAAGCCGGTAGCCATTATCCAACAGTTGGAAGCGGAAACGGCGCTGTGAAGAGAGGATAACGTCGCGGTTTTTGGTGACGAAAATCGCTTCGATATCCTCGCGCTGGCGCAGCGCCGCGCAGCCCTTCTCTACGCCGAGGCCGTAAATCAGGGTGGTCCAGATATCGCCGTCCAGCGAGTCGGCGGAAATAATGGTTACGCTTTCCAGCTCGTTATCCAGCGGATAGCCGCTGCGCGGGTCGAGAATATGGTGCCAGCGTTTGCCATCCTGCTCGAAATAGCGTTCGTAAATGCCCGAGGTCACCACCGACTGCCCCGCCACCGCAATGCTGCCAATCAGCGCATCCGCCGCTGAGTAAGGTTTTTTCAACCCGATAGACCATTCGCCCAGCGTGTGGACATTGCCGCCGAGATTAATCAGCGCGGCGTTTATGCCTTGCTGCTGCAAATAGTCGCGCACCCGGTCAGCGATATAGCCTTTCGCGATGGCCCCAAGGTCAATCTCCATTCCCGCGCGGGCAAGATAGACGCTGCCGACGGCGTCATCGAGGATCACATCCTGCGGACGCGTTAACGTCAGGCGAGCGGCAATGTCCTGCGCAGCGGGCACGCTCTGGCCTTGAAAACCGATGCGCCACAGCTTCACCAGCGGACCGATCGCCAGGTTAAACGCGCTGTCGCGCACCATGCTGGCGGCTTTGGCGCATTTAATCAGCGCGTAAACCGGACGGCTTACCGTCACCGGATGCCGCCCGGCGGCCTGGTTGATATCCATCACCTGGGAGTACGCGCGGTTCACGGTGAAGAGATCTTCATAGCCCTTAATCAGTTGAAAAACACGTGAGGCGAGCGGTTCATCGTGAACGTAGAGTTTGAGGAGAATGGGCGAACCCATCAGCACGGCGGAGTAGCTGTAGACGCGGTTGTCGGACATATCGCCCTCCTCAGAGAGATAAGAAGCCGGGCCGTATGTTTGCCAGCCCGGCGGGGGTCGCTAACGCTTAACCTCTGGCGCGTTTCGCGGCCTGATGGCCCGCGAGGGTCCCGAAGATAATGATATCGGCCACCGCGTTACCGCCGATGCGGTTACCACCGTGAATGCCGCCAACCACTTCGCCTGCGGCAAAAGCGCCCGCAATCACCTGATGACCGGCATTCAGCACCGCGGTATCGGTGTTAACGGTCACGCCGCCCATGGTGTGGTGAACCCCCGGCGCGATACGAATCGCATGGTAAGGGCCTTCATTTATCGGCGCGCGCAGCGCGGTGGTACGGCCAAAGTCATCATCATGCTGTTTTTCAACAAAGCCGTTGTAGCGCTCCAGGGTATTGAGAAAAGCATGGTAATCCATCCCCAGTTTCTCCGCCAGCTGGCGCGGCGAGCTGGCGCTGGTGACGAAACCTTTAGCGATGTACTCATCGGCGGCTTTGTTTTTCGCCCGGACGTGCTCGTCGAAGACGATATAAGCGAAGTGCTCCGGCAGCGCGATAATCGCGGCGGAGACCTTATCGCGGGTTTCCATTTCGTTGAAGAAGCGGCTACCCTGCGGGTTCACCAGAATCGCCCCGCCGCCGCGAATCGATTCGGAAATCAGATACGAGGTTTGCTGCTCGACGGTCGGGTGGATCTGGATTTCGCCCATATCCACGGTGCCCGCGCCGATGCGTTCAAGCAGCGCGATACCGCCGCCGGTGGCCCCTTTATGGTTGGTGGTCACAAAACCCGCCAGATCCGGGCGGTATTTCACCACCATGGCGCTGTTGGCGCTGAAGCCGCCGGTGGCCACCACGATGCTCTTCGTCTGTACCATAACCGATTCGTTTTCATCGGTGAGCAGGCGCACGCCGCTGACCTCATCGCCGCTCATCAGGATCTCTTCCACCGACGTATCCAGCAGCACATCGATACCGCGTTTGGTGATATTACGCACCAGGCCGCTGATCAGGTAGCCGCCGACCGCCGACCCGTCGCGCGGACGGTGGGTACGGTCGATGCTCATCCCGCCGGTGGTAGTGATATCGTTAAGCATAATGCCGCGACGCGCCAGCCACTCAATGGCTTCCGGCGCGTTCTCTACGAAGCGGCGCAGCAGCTGCGGGTCGTTTTTATTTTTGCCGCCTTTCAGCGTTTCCTGGTAGAACAACTCTTTGCTGTCCTCGATGCCTTTTACGCGCTGGAAGCGGGTTTCTGCGGCGTTCATTCCGGCAGAGGCTTTGATGGTGTTGCCGCCGATGGTCGGCATTTTTTCAACGATCAGAACGCTCGCGCCTTCATCGTGCGCCTGAATCGCGGCCGCCAGACCGGCTCCGCCGCTGCCGACCACCACCACATCGTAGCTTTTCGGCGCCGCATCGCCCGCGCCCTCTTCGGCGGCCAGCGCTTTACTGGACTTCAGCATTGCTTTGGACACCGCTTTTTTTACCGCTTCGCTCTGGCTGGTTGCGCCGGAAATCGCATCCACGTGCGGGGTGTTAGCGCTGAGAATACGTTCACGGATCTCTTCAAAGCTGGTGGTGAACTCGACGGTCTGCACCGGGCTTGCCGCCAGGGCGATATCGGCGATACGGTCATTTTCCAGGCTGACGTTGATAACCAGCTCGTTGGCGTCGTCCTGAACGGTTTCGACGAACATCCCCGGTTTGAATTTGGCGTCGCCCATGCTCATATCGCGGATCATCGCCTCCACCAGCGAGAAGCGCCATAGCGGTTCCGGGATGTTCAGCGCTTCGCGCTGGGTGCTGTCAATAAACAGCTCCAGCTCTTCGCCGGCGGCAATGCGCGCCGTCCAGTCAGGATACGCGATACAGGCGCGACCGACCGCCATCAGGTCGTAGCCGTGATCCAGCCCCTGCTCGGCATCAGCCGCATTAACCACGCCGCCCACGCCCATCACCGGCACCTGCGCCAGGGTTTCAGAGCGCATGGCGCAGTATTTTTCAATCAACGGGGTGGGATCGCTGGTATCAACGATAGAGGGGCGCAGCGTGGCGCCAACCGAGAAGTGGAGATAGTCCACGCCGCGGGCGGCCAGTTTTTCCAGCAGGTACATGGTGTCAGCAAAACGGATGCCGGGGACTTCCATCTCTTCCGGGGAGAAGCGGTAGCCGATAATAAAGGCGTCGTCGGCGTACTGGCGGGCCATTTTGTGGGTGATGTCGAGCACCGCCAGCGGGAATCTGGCGCGATTATCGCGGCTGCCGCCCCACTCGTCGTCGCGCTGGTTAGAGTTTGGCGAATAAAACTGCTGGATCAGATAGGTGTTCGCGCCGTGAATCTCGACGCCGTCGAAACCGGCCTGAATGGCGCGGCGTACACCTTCGCCAAACTTCGCGATCATGCCCTCGACTTCAGCCCCGCTCAGCGCGCGAGGCGTGGCTGCGCCTTCGCGGGGCGCGGCAATCGCACTCGGGGCCACCGGCTGGCGTCCGCCGATAAGCTGCGGGTCGACCATCCTGCCACCGTGGTAGATCTGCAGAATTGCTTTTGAGCCTTCGGCCTTGATCGCCGCGGCGATTTTCGCCAGACCGGCCACTTTCTCGTCATTATCGATACCGATAGCGCCGGGGAACGCCAGACCGTAATCATCGATAAAGCAGCATTCAACGATAATAGCGCCGATGCTGCCGGCGCGAGCGCGGTAGTACTCCACCAGTTCACTGGTCACGGTACCGTCAAAATAACCGGTGCAGGTGGTCATCGGCGCCATTAACAGGCGGTTTTTTAGCTCGGAGCCGTTCGGTAAAGTAAAAGGGTTTAAAATTCGTTGGTTACTGGTCATCATGACGCTCCAGATTTTAAATATTGAAAATTCAGAATTGGGTGACGGAATTATTTTTACTTGTATTTGGTAATCCCTTAAGTCATGCCCATAATATAGCGCTATTTTTAGTTACCAAAGTAATTACGTTAGTTAAAAAACTATTTAATACCAGCAATAACATCACTACCTCCTTTGTATTATTAATTAAAAATATTTTATTCACACAACAGAGATAAATGATAACAAACTGGAAACCATTGTTAACATATGCAACCTTAAAAATAACCAGAAAAAACCTTATTATTCATATAAATAAATTAAAATCGCATTATAAAAACCAATTAAAATTTAACATTAAGCTATATTTCACACAAATTATCACCTCACTAAACAGGGTTATCTGAAATAATAAAAAAGTATCTGACAACCCGCTTTTCTTGATCTCAATCAATTGCAACGGCGCATGAAAGCGCAATATATAAATAACCAAGAATTTTAATTTAGCGCTCAACAAAACGCGTTAAATAACGGTCACCGGAATATCCAAAAACGGCCATTAATAATTAAAGAAACTTTCGAAACTAAAGAAATCGAACGGTTAACCGGTGACAAAACCTTATTTTTAACTACTTGCAGATACTCATTATGAAAGAGAAAAAGACAACCATACCGCCTGCCGGTGCAGCAAAAAATGCTGCTTATAAACGTCTGCTGATGATGGCGATGCCCATTATCGTTGCCGTCTTACTCTTATTCGTTCCGGTGCCCGAAGGGCTCCCCCCTTACGCCTGGCATTACTTTGCCATTTTCGTCGGCGTGATCGTCGGTCTGATCTTCGAACCCCTGCCCGGCGCGGTGATTGGTATTACCGGCGTCGTGGTCATCGCCCTGTGCAGCCAGTGGCTACTCTTTAGCCCTGAACAGCTGGCCGCGCCGAACTTTAAGCTTGCCGGCGCCTCCTTTAAATGGGCGGTGAGTGGTTTCGGTAACTCCACCGTGTGGCTTATCTTCGGTGCTTTCATGTTTGCCGCCGGCTACGATAAAACCCAGTTTGGCCGCCGTCTGGCGCTGATTCTGGTGAAATATCTCGGCCGCCGCAGCCTGACGCTGGGCTACGCCATCACCTTCGCCGACCTGCTGCTGGCGCCGTTCACGCCGTCCAATACCGCGCGCAGCGGCGGGACCATCTACCCGATTATCGCTAACCTGCCGCCGCTTTACGGCTCTAAACCTAACGACCCGAGCGCGCGCCGCATCGGCTCCTACCTGATGTGGGTGGCGATCACCGCCGCTTGCATCACCAGTTCGATGTTTCTCTCCGCGCTCGCGCCGAACCTGCTGGCGCTGGCGCTGGTGAAAAGCATCGTCGGCATTAATATCTCCTGGGGCACCTGGTTTATCGCCTTCCTGCCGCTGGGTATCCTGTTGATTCTGACGATGCCGCTGCTGGCCTACTGGTTCTACCCGCCGGAAGTGAAAATCAACGATGAAGTGCCGCTGTGGGCCGCCCGCGAGCTGGAAAAACTGGGCCGCCTGTCGCGCAATGAAATCCTGCTGCTGGTCTTCGTCTGCTTCGCGCTGATGATGTGGATCTTCGCCGCCGAATGGATTGAACCAGCGCTGGCCGCCCTGTTGGTTATCGTCCTGATGCTGTGGACCGGCGTGCTCTCGTGGAATGATATCACCAGCAACAAAGCGGCATGGAACACCTTTGCCTGGTTCGCCACCCTGGTTGCGCTGGCCGACGGCCTCTCCTCTACCGGTTTTATCGCCTGGCTGGGTAAAGAGGGCGGCGCGCTGATGAGCGGCATTTCCCCGGGCGTCGCGACCGTCGTCCTGCTGCTGGCGTTCTACCTGCTGCACTATCTGTTTGCCAGCACCACCGCGCACACCACCGCGCTGCTGCCGGCGATGCTGACTATCGCCTCCACCATTCCGGGGATGAATATGCAGGTGTTCGTGCTGCTGATGGTGACCTCCCTCGGCGTGATGGGGATCATCACCCCGTACGGTACCGGCCCCAGCCCAATTTACTACGGCAGCGGCTATCTGCCGACCAAAGACTACTGGCGTCTCGGCACCATTTTCGGCGCCATCTTCCTGGCCGCCCTGCTGCTGATTGGCTATCCGTGGATGTCCATGATGTTCTGATTCATAACCGTCGGGCGTTAAACCCCGGCGGTTTTACTCTTAGGGAGCAAAACAATGTCGACTAAACCGTTTGTCTATCAGGAAGCGTTTCCGCTAGCAAAAGATAAGACTGAATACTATCTGCTGAGCAAAGAGCATGTCTCCGTGGCCGAATTCGAAGGCCAGGAGATCCTCAAAGTAGCCCCTCAGGCCCTCACCCTTCTGGCTCAACAGGCTTTCCACGATGCGGCGTTTATGCTGCGCGTGTCCCACCAAAAACAGGTTGCGCAGATCCTTCTCGACCCTGAAGCCAGCGATAACGATAAGTACGTGGCGCTGCAGTTCCTGCGTAACTCTGAAATCGCCGCCAAAGGCGTGCTGCCGACCTGCCAGGATACCGGCACGGCGATTATTATGGGTAAGAAAGGCCAGCGCGTGTGGACCGGCGGCGGCGACGAAGCGGCCCTCGCCCGCGGCGTCTATAACACCTATACCGAGGATAACCTGCGCTATTCGCAGAACGCTGCGCTGGATATGTACAAAGAGGTTAATACCGGGACTAACCTCCCCGCGCAGATCGACCTCTACAGCGTCGACGGCGATGAATATAAATTCCTCTGTATGGCCAAGGGCGGCGGCTCGGCTAACAAAACCTATCTGTATCAGGAAACCAAAGCGTTAATCACTCCGGCGAAGCTGAAAGACTATCTCGTTGAAAAAATGCGTACCCTCGGCACCGCCGCCTGCCCGCCGTACCATATTGCCTTTGTGATTGGCGGTACCTCGGCAGAAGCGACGTTAAAAACGGTTAAGCTGGCCTCTACCCACTACTACGACGAACTACCGACCGAAGGCAACGAGCACGGTCAGGCCTTCCGCGATATTCAGCTGGAGCAGGCGCTGCAGCTTGAGGCGCAAAACCTCGGTCTCGGGACGCAGTTCGGCGGCAAATACTTCGCGCACGATATTCGCGTCATCCGCCTGCCGCGCCACGGCGCGTCGTGCCCGGTGGGCATGGGCGTTTCCTGCTCGGCGGATCGCAATATCAAAGCCAAAATCAACCGCCACGGTATCTGGATTGAGAAACTGGAGAGCAACCCGGGTCAGTATATTCCCGAACATTTGCGCCAGCAGGGTGAAGGCAAGGTCGTCAGCATCGATCTTAATCAGCCGATGAGCGAGATTCTGACCCAGCTTTCCGCTCACCCGGTCTCGACGCGTCTGACGCTCAACGGCACCATTATTGTGGCCCGCGATATCGCCCACGCAAAGCTTAAAGAGCTTATCGATAGCGGTGAAGAACTGCCGCAGTACGTCAAAGATCACCCGATCTACTACGCGGGTCCGGCGAAAACCCCGGAAGGCTATGCGTCCGGCTCCCTTGGCCCCACCACCGCTGGCCGCATGGACTCTTACGTCGATTTGCTGCAATCCCACGGCGCAAGCATGGTGATGCTGGCCAAAGGCAACCGCAGCCAGCAGGTCACCGACGCCTGCCATAAGCACGGCGGTTTTTACCTCGGCAGCATCGGCGGCCCGGCAGCGGTGCTGGCGCAGCAGAGTATCAAGAGCCTGGAGTGTGTGGCCTATCCTGAACTGGGGATGGAAGCTATCTGGAAAATCGAAGTGGAAAACTTCCCGGCGTTTATTCTGGTGGATGACAAAGGCAATGACTTCTTCCAGCAGATCCAGAATAAGCAGTGCGCAGGCTGTTCGCAGCAAAGAGGATGATATTACCCGCCCCTGGTGGCGGGTAACTGTCGCAGGCCGTCGCATGACGGCCTGCGAGGAGCGACAAACCTGCCGGGTGGCGGCTAAACGGCATCCATCTCGTCAAATACCTGCTGTGCCAGATGCATCGTGGCGTTGGCGGCGGGCAGGCCGCAGTAGAGCGCGGAGTGCATAATCAGCTCTTTCAGCTCATCGCGGGTAACCCCGTTGTTAAACGCCGCCCGCAGGTGCATTTTCAGCTCAGCTTCGCGGTTCAGGGCGATCAGCATGGCGATAGTGATCATGCTGCGGGTATGGTGATCGAGCCCCGGCCGGGTCCAGGTCTCTCCCCAGGCGTAGCGGGTAATGAAATCCTGAAATGATTCGTTAAGCGGCGTCAGCTTTTCCAGCGTCTTATCGACATGAGCATCGCCGAGCACCTTGCGCCGTACCTCCATTCCCCGCTGATAACGCTGCTTATCGTCCATGCTTTCCTCCCTGAATAAAACCCAGCAGCGCCGAGCTGAACGCTTTCGGCGCTTCGATATTCGATAAATGCGATGCCGCCAGCACGACCACTTCGGAGACCGGGATCTGCTGATGCAGGAAGTCGGCATCCGTCACCGTTGTGACAGGGTCACTTTCTCCGGCGACGATCAGCACCGGAATCGGGATCTGCACGACTTCTGCGCGCAGATCGGCGGCAGCCAGCGCTTCGCAGCAGGCCGCATAGCCTTCAGCATCAATATGGGTCAACTGGTGACAGAGCGCTTCCACCACTTCCGGCGTCTTCTGGCGAAAGGCGTGGCTAAACCAGCGATCTGCGGCGCCTGCGGCGACCACTTCCATCCCTTCCTGACGCACCGCGCGGGCGCGTGACAGCCAGCCCGCCTGATCGCCAATCCGCGCCGCGGTGTTGGCGACGACCAGGCCGTGAAAGCGTTCCGGCGCAAAGCGCCCCAGCCACAGGCCGGTCAGCCCGCCCATAGAAATCCCGCAGAACCAGGCTTTAGCGATATTAAGATGATCGAGCAGCGCAATCACATCTTCGCCGAGCTGCGCCAGCGTCACTTTACCGTTTTTACGGGTGGCGCCATGGCCGTGGGTATCGTAGCGCAGGACGCGAAAATGCTGCGTTAACGCCTCAAGCTGCGGCTGCCACATCGCCCGGGTGGTGCCCAGCGAGTTAGAGAGAACGATGACCGGCGCGTCTTGCGGCCCGTCTATCTGATAATCAACATTCATGACGTTGCTCCTTATAGCGCGCCACAACCTGGCGCACGAAGAGTGCTGAGCTGCCGGTCGCCGTGGTCGGATCCAGCAGTTGGGTTAAACGGCTGGCGGAGAGATGCTCGCTGACCAGCGGATCGGTTTCCAGCACGCTCAACAGCGAACGTGACGCATCCAGCGCCTGGCGACACAGCGCCTCAACCCGGTGATGAGCCTCGGCTTTGCCGACAAACTCTGCCAGTGCCAGGGTGACGGCTTCGGCCATAATCAGGCCATGGGTGATATCGAGGTCGGCGCGCATCTTAGACGGGAAGACCTGCATATCGCGCACCAGCGCTTCGCTCTGCGCCAGCGCGCCGCCGACGAGAGTTATCAGCTCCGGCAGCGTTTCCCATTCGGCCTGCCAGCCGCCCAGCGCCCGCTCGTGCTGCTGAATCTGCCCGGCATAGAGCGTTGCCACCAGTCCTGGCGTACGCTGAGCGGCGGTCAAAATAGCGGCGCAGGAGATGGGATTACGTTTATGCGGCATGGTGGATGAGCCGCCGCGCCCTTCAGCGACCGGCTCCGCCACTTCCGCCACTTCGGTTTGCATCAGCAGCGAAAAATCATTGGCGAATTTACCCAGCGTGCCGCAGACGCCCGCGTACCACGCCCCCACCTCCAGCAGCCGGTCGCGCTGGCTATGCCAGGGCGTGTCCGGCAGCTGCAGGTCGAGGGTTTTCGCCAGCGCGACGGCGACCTGCGGCGCATGGGTTTTAAGGGAGTCCAGGGTGCCCGCCGCGCCGCCAAACTGCAGCGCCAGCACCCGTGAACGCATTTCCCGCAAGCGCGTCTGCCAGCGCAGCAGCGCATCCAGCGTCCCGGCGAGCTTAAGGCCAAAGGTCACCGGTAGCGCGTGCTGCATCCAGGTCCGGCCCGGCATCACCGTATCCTGATATCGCTGTGCCTGGCTGGCCAACGCATCGAGCAGTTGCTGCAGCAGGGACTCCGTTTCCGCCAGCGCGCCGCGCAGCTGCAGGATAAAGCCGGTGTCGATAGCATCCTGGCTGGTCGCCCCCCAGTGCACGTAGCGCCCCGCCGCTTCATCCCGTTGTTTAACCCGCGCGGTCAGCTGTTTGACCAGCGGGATCGCCAGATTTCCGGCGCTGGCGGCGGCCTGCCCCAGCGCGGCAAAGTCGATGTTTTCGTGCCGGCAACTCTCGATAATGGTATTAAGCGCCGCCTGCGGCACAAGGCCGCATTCGACCTGGGCGCGCGCCAGCGCGGCTTCAAAATCCAGCATCCCCTGCACCCGCTGCGCATCGCTGAACCAGGCGGTCAGCGGACTGGTGCGCATCATCGGGGTCAACAAACTCATTATGGCTCCTTAAACGCGTTCAATAATCAGCGCGATCCCCTGACCGACGCCGATACACATGGTGCACAGCGCATAGCGCCCGCCGGTACGGCGCAGCTGATACGCCGCGGTCATTGCCAGACGACCGCCGGAAGCCCCCAGCGGGTGCCCGAGGGCAATCGCGCCGCCGTTAGGGTTGACGTGCGCCGCATCGTCGGGCAGGCCCAGATCGCGGGTGACCGCCAGCGCCTGAGCGGCAAAAGCCTCATTCAGTTCAATGACGTCCATCTGCCCAAGCGTCAGGCCGGTTTGCGCCAGCACCTTACGTACCGCCGGCGCCGGGCCAAATCCCATAATACGCGGCGCCACTCCTGCCGTCGCCACGCCCACCACACGGGCCAGCGGGCGTAAATCATTGGCGGCCAGCGCCTGCTCGCTGGCGAGCAGCAGCGCGCAGGCGCCGTCGTTAACGCCGGAGGCGTTACCCGCCGTCACCGTACCGTCGGGACGAACCACGCCGCGAAGCCTGGCCAGCGCCTCCGCCGTGGTGCTGCGCGGGTGCTCATCGCGGCTAAAGAGCAGCGGTTCGCCCTTGCGCTGCGGCACCGAGACGGCGATCAGCTCGTCGGCAAAACGCCCCGCCTCCTGCGCCGCCGCCGTACGTAGCTGGCTACGCAGCGCAAACGCATCCTGATCTGCCCGCGAAACGGCGAAATCGTCCGCCACGTTTTCCGCCGTTTCCGGCATCGAATCCACGCCGTACAGCGCTTTCATTTGCGGGTTAATGAAGCGCCAGCCGATGGTGGTATCTTCCATCCGCATCGTGCGGCTATAGGCGCTTTCGGCCTTGCCCATCACAAACGGCGCCCGCGACATGCTTTCTACGCCGCCGGCAATCATCAGCTGAGTTTCGCCGCTTTTAATCGCGCGCGCTGCGATGCCGATCGCATCAAGGCTCGAACCGCACAGGCGGTTAACGGTACTGCCCGGTACGCTTTCCGGCAGCCCGGCCAGCAGCAGCGCCATGCGCGCGACGTTGCGGTTATCTTCTCCCGCCTGGTTGGCGCAGCCGTAAATCACATCATCAATACGCGCCGGATCGAGACCCGGGTTGCGTTCCAGCAGCGCCTTCAGCGGCAGCGCCGCCAGATCGTCGGCGCGCAGGGTGGCCAGAGTACCGCCAAAGCGGCCGAACGGCGTCCGCACCGCATCACAGATAAATGCCTGATTCATCATAGGTTCCTTACGCGCTTTCCGCCAGTTGTGCAAAAGTCAGCGCCACCGGAGTGATACGCTGCAGTTCCTCAAAAGAGAGGCCGTTGAAGATTTCCCGCACCACCGGACCGCTTTCGCTGATATCGATAACCGCCAGGTCGGTGTAAATCCGGCTGACGCAGCCGACGCCGGTCAGCGGGTAGGTACAGTGCTCGACCAGCTTGCATTCACCGTCGCGGGTCAGGTGATCCATCATCACGAAGACCTGACGAGCGCCAATGGCCAGATCCATCGCCCCGCCGACGGCCGGAATCGCGTCGGGCGCGCCCGTGCTCCAGTTCGCCAGATCGCCGCTGGCGGAAACCTGATAGGCGCCGAGCACGCAGATATCGAGATGGCCGCCGCGCATCATGGCGAAGGAGTCGCCGTGGTGGAAATAGCAGCCGCCCTGCAGCAGAGTCACATACTCTTTTCCGGCGTTAATCAGCTCCGGGTCCTCTTCGCCAGGCCGCGGCTTTGGCCCCATTCCCAGCAGGCCGTTTTCGCTGTGCAGGAAGATTTCTTTATCGGCAGGAAGGTAGTTGGCGATACGGGTGGGTAAGCCGATCCCCAGGTTGACGTAAGCGCCTTCGGGAATATCGCGGGCTACGCGCTGGGCCATTTCATCGCGAGTCAGTTTTTGCATTACGGGTTCCTCAGGCGCTTTTAGCGGCAGTCAGGTTTTCCAGGGAGTAGACGCGCTGAACAAAAATTCCCGGGGTAATGATGCTTTCCGGGTCGAGCTCGCCGAGGGGCACCAGCTGCGAAACTTCCACAATGGTGGTTTTGGCGGCGGTCGCCATAATCGGACCGAAATTGCGCGCCGCTTTGCGATACACCAGGTTTCCCCAGCGGTCGCCCTGGTGGGCTTTGATCAACGCGAAGTCAGCCTTGATGGGATATTCGAGAACGTAATGACGACCATCAATCTCGCGGGTCTCTTTCCCCTCCGCCAGCGGCGTGCCGTAGCCGGTGGGGGTAAATACCGCGCCGAGGCCCGCACCTGCCGCCTGGATACGCGCGGCGAGGTTGCCCTGCGGGACCAGCTCCAGCTCAACTTTGCCGCGACGATAAAGATCGTCGAAAATCTGCGAGTCGACCTGACGCGGGAACGAGCAGATCATTTTGCGCACCCGACCGGCCTTCAGCAGCGCCGCCAGGCCGACTTCGCCGTTGCCCGCATTGTTGTTGATAATGGTTAAATCGCGGGCCCCCTGTTCTATCAGAGCATCTATCAGGTACGTCGGCTGCCCGGCGGGGCCAAAACCGCCAATCATTATGGTCGCTCCGTCGTGGATCCCAGCGATGGCATCACGTAGCGTCGACACGCTTTTATCAATCATCAGGTCGCTCCTGTATGTGCGGTAATCGCACCTTTATTCGTTGTTCGCACAAAATGTGACCCGCTTAACGATGTCGGTCAAGGGCGATAATCGAAATATGGTGCGATAATCGAACATCGTGTATGTTTAGCGAAAGAATGTGATCGGCGGCAAATATGGAGAAGAGAATGGAGAAACATCCAGACGATTTACTAACGGGCGATAGCGACCCGTTTAAGGGCGATCCGAACTTTATGGCTTCGCTGGCGCGCGGGCTGGAGGTGATCCAGGCGTTTACGCCGCAGCGCCCGCTGCTCTCTATTTCGCAAATCAGCCAGAAGACCGGCATTCCGCGCGCGGCGGTGCGTCGCTGCCTGTATACGCTGAGCAAACTGGGCTTTGTGTACGCCGAAGATGGTAAAAATTTCCAGCTGCGGCCTAAAATTCTGGCACTGGGCCACGCCTGGCTGGCCTCCACGCCGCTGGCGCGCTCGGCGCAGCCGGTGCTGAAGCATTTAAGCGAAATGCTCAATGAGTCTTGCTCAATCGCCACTCTCGACGGCGACGATATTCTTTATATCGCTCGCGCATCCAGCTCGCGCATTATGACCATCGATCTCGATATCGGTAGCCGTCTGCCCGCCTGGGCGACCTCGATGGGGCGCGTACTACTGAGCTTTCAGCCGGAGGAGAAGCTGAACGATATGCTGGGCCGGGTCACCATGATTCGCTATACCCCGCAAACCGTCGATTCCGTCGCCAAGCTGCGCGCCGAGCTTAAACGCGTCCATCAGCAGGGGTACGCGCTTAACGATCAGGAGCTGGAGATGGGGCTGCGCTCGCTGGCGGTGCCGCTGTTTAACCCCCAGGGGCAGATTCAGGCGGCGCTTAACGTCGGCGTGCACGCCGGGCAGGTTTCCGCGCAAGAGATGCTTACGCGGGTGTTACCCGAGCTACAAAAAGCAGCCCGGGAACTGACGCTGCTGATGCGCTAGCGGCTATGTTTAGCGTGGCGCTCCCAGTTTTCCTGCTTAGCCTCCGTCGATTTACGCAACGCCACGTAGCAGGCGCCGCTGCCTCCGTGGTGCGGTAACGCCGCGCAGAACGCCTGGACTTCCGGGAGCTCCACCAGCCAGCGCGCCAGGTAGCTGCGAATAATATTGGCGTGGGCGTTATCGTCGCGCCCTTTGCCGTGAACGATCAGCACATTTCGCAGCCCTTCCTTCTGCGCCTGAACCACAAAGGCAAACAGCATTTGTCGGCATTTTTCGACCGGCTGGCGCAGCAGATTGAGGCTTGCCTGCTGGCCGTACTTGCCGCGGCGGAGCTTCTCCAGCACGCCGCTTTGCAGGCCTTCGCGCTTGAATTCCAGGGCGGTTGCCAGCGGCACGATATCGAGATAACCGGTGGTCAGGAAATTATCAAGCTGCAGGGTGTCAACCCGCTGCACGGGGCGGGTCTTACGCTCGGGATGCCAGTGAACATCGTTATGACGTTTCAGAGGCTGAACGTCCTCCATGGCGCCAAGAAATAGGGATTTGTCGTCAAGGTTCATGCGCGTTCCTCCAGCTACTACCGGGTTGTTACTATAGCCGCCTCGCGGCGCCTCCTCAACGCGTTTAACCACCCCTGCTCGATTATGGAAACAGTTGTCGACTCTGACGACGAAACAGCGTGATTAATGATGCGGTTAAGGGCGTCTGCCGCGTATCGCGGCGCTGAATCAGAAAATAGGTGGCTTTAGGTAACGCTTCACGGATGGGGATCATCACCAGCTTATCCGCCATCATCGGGTCGTTGCCAAGTTCGACCGGCAGAATACTGAGAAAATCGCTTTTCACCACCAGGCTAATGCACGAAGAGAAGGTCTCGCAAACAATATCCACCTTTGGCGCCAGCCCGGCCTGGTTAAACATCTCCTGCAGCTGTTTGAAGTAGCTACCGCGCGGCGTCGGCATCGTCCAGTGGCGATCGAGCAACGCCGTCAGTGAAGTGGCTTTTGCCGCCGGGTGACCGGCGCGGGCGAACACCGCGAAGGGTTTCTCAAATAGCTTTTCAAAACTGAATTCATGATCGTACGGGCCGGGATAGTAAGTATTGATGGTGAAATCCAGCTCACCCTGGCGCAGTTCATTAATCATCGCCAGCAGTTGTCCTTCCATAATCCGCACCTTCACCAGCGGATGCTGCTGATGAAAGCGGCAAATAACCGACGGCATCAGCGAACGCGCTACGCTGGCGCCAAGGCCAATATTAATCTGCCCGGCCTGCTCGCCCTGACGTTGCAGCAGTTCATCCTGCGCCACCCGCAGCTCTTCGAGGATCAGGCTCGCATGTTGATAAAAGCTTTCGCCATTTTCGGTCAGCGCCACCCCCTGGCTACGGCGCACAAACAGCTGCGCGGAGAGCCCCTCTTCCAGCTCTTTAATCGCTTTGGTCAACGCCGGCTGCGAAATCGCCAACGCCCGGCTGGCGCCGCGAATACTTCCTTCGCGCGCGACCTCAACGAAGGCGCGAATGTGGTGAAATTTAATCTGAAATGACATGTTGTGTGTGATAACCAGTGTTTATCAGACAGAAGAAAATGACATCTACTGTAATCGATCGTGCTGTGGCAGGTTAAGGATGAGAGTGCATGAAAGTGATAAGCGATAAGTAAAGGCTATCACTTCGTGAACGCCATCACAGTTTTTGCTTATAACGGGAAAGGTTATGCCGCAACTTTATGATTTCATCAACCAGCTGGCGCCAAAAATGGCCGAATGGCGTCGCGATTTTCACCTGCATGCGGAATCCGGCTGGTTGGAGTTCCGCACCGCCAGCAAGGTGGCGGAGATACTTGACGATCTGGGTTATCAGTTGGCGCTGGGTCGCGACGTTATCGATGCCGATAGCCGTATGGGCCTACCTGATGAAGAGACCCTGAGGCAGGCGTTCCAGCGCGCCCGCGCGCAGGGTGCACCGGAACGCTGGCTGCCGGCGTTTGAAGGCGGCTTCGCCGGGGTGGTGGCGACCCTCGACACTGGGAGACCGGGGCCTACGCTGGCGTTTCGCGTCGACATGGATGCGCTCGATCTCAACGAGCTACATGACGATAGTCACCGTCCGCATCGCGATCGTTTTGCCTCCTGCAACGACGGTATGATGCATGCCTGCGGCCACGATGGCCATACCGCGATCGGACTGGGGCTGGCTCACGTGCTCAAGGAGTATGCCGCGCAGCTCAACGGGACGATCAAGCTAATTTTCCAGCCGGCGGAAGAAGGTACCCGCGGCGCGCGCGCTATGGTGGCGGCGGGCGTGCTTGATGACGTGGACTATTTCACCGCCATTCATATCGGTACCGGCGTCCCTTCCGGCACCGTCGTCTGCGGCGGCGATAACTTTATGGCCACCACCAAATTTGATGTGCTGTTCAGCGGTGTCGCCGCCCACGCGGGCGGTAAACCGGAAGATGGCCGTAACGCGTTACTGGCGGCGGCTCAGGCCGCCCTTGCCCTGCACGCCATCGCGCCCCACAGCGCCGGGGCGTCAAGGGTTAACGTCGGGGTCATGCAGGCCGGTACCGGGCGTAACGTGATTCCTTCTTCCGCGCGCTTAAAAGTCGAAACCCGTGGCGAAACCGATGTCATTAACCAGTACGTCTTTGAGCGGGCCAAGCAGGCGATCGCCGGCGCGGCGACAATGTATGAAGCCCGTTACCAGCTGCAGCTGATGGGTGCGGCCACCTCCAGCGCTCCGTCGCCGGCGTGGGTGGACTATCTGCGCCAGCAGACGGCCCAGGTCCCCGGCGTTAAACAGGCCGTCGATCGTATCGCTGCCCCGGCGGGTTCGGAGGATGCCACCCTGATGATGGCCCGGGTCCAGGAGCGCGGCGGTCTCGCCTCATACATGATTTTCGGCACCGAACTGAGCGCCGGCCACCACAATGAAAAATTCGATTTCGACGAAAACGTGATGACCCTGGCAGTCGCAACGTTGGCCCGCGTCGCCCTTTACTTTCCCTGGCAGCGAGGCGTGTGATGGAAAAAGTTTACCGATTTGTCGATGACGTTATTGAGGGACGACGCAACGATTTTTGCGCCATAGCCGATGATATCTGGGATCATCCGGAAACCCGCTTTCAGGAGTTCTGGTCCGCCGCGCGTTTAGCCGATGCGCTGGAAGCGGAAGGTTTTCAATTGACCCGCAATGCGGGTGGGATCCCCAACGCCTTTATCGCCAGCTTTGGCGCAGGCCAGCCGGTGATTGCCCTGCTCGGCGAATTTGACGCTCTGGCGGGGCTCAGCCAACAGGCCCGCTGCGCGGAACCCACATCTATTACGCCGGGAGAAAACGGCCACGGGTGCGGGCATAATCTGCTCGGTACGGCGGCGTTCGCCGCCGCGGTCGCCGCCAGGAACTGGCTACAGCAGCAAGGCAGCACCGGTACCCTACGCTTCTATGGCTGTCCCGGCGAGGAAGGCGGTTCCGGAAAGACCTTTATGGTCCGTGAGGGGTTGTTCGATGACGTTGATGCCGCCCTGACCTGGCACCCGGAAGCCTGGGCTGGGATGTTCAGCACCAGCACCCTTGCCAACATTCAGGCGGCGTGGCGGTTTACCGGCACCGCGGCGCATGCGGCAAACTCACCGCATCTTGGCCGCAGCGCGCTGGATGCCGTGACGCTGATGACCACCGGCAGCAACTTCCTTAACGAACACATTATCGAAAAGGCGCGGGTGCACTACGCCATCACCGATACCGGCGGCGTCTCCCCCAACGTTGTTCAGGCGCAGGCGGAGGTGCTGTATCTCATTCGCGCCCCGGAAATGGCCGACGCCCAGCAAATCTTCGCGCGGATCGAAAAAATTGCTCAGGGCGCCGCGCTGATGACCGAGACCAGCGTCAGTTGCCGCGTCGAAAAAGCCTGTTCCAGCTATCTCCCCAACCGCACGCTGGAAGCGGCGATGTATCAGGCGATATGCCATTACGGCACGCCGCCCTGGTGCGCGGAAGAGCGCGCATTCGCCGCTGAAATTCGCGCCACCTTGAGCGCGAACGATATCAATAACAGCCTGAAAAACATTGCCGACACCGGTGGCGAAGGGGGGAAAGCGTTCGCCCGCCGCCACCGCGAGACGATCCTGATTGACGAAGTTGCGCCCTGGGCGGCAACGGACAACATCCTCGCGGGGTCTACCGACGTCGGCGACGTGAGCTGGAAAGCGCCGGTGGCCCAGTGCTTCAGCCCCTGCTTTGCCGTCGGGACGCCGCTACACTCCTGGCAATTGGTGAGCCAGGGCAGATCCTCCATCGCCCACAAAGGGATGCTGCTGGCGGGGAAAGTGCTGGGCGCGACGGCCATTCGTCTGTTCAGCGACAGGGCGTTATTAACAGCCAGCCAGCAGGAGCTGGAACAAGTCTTAGCCGAAAGGCCCTACCGGTGCCCCATTCCGCAGGAGGTCAAGCCTTCGATTTTAAAATAATCAAAGCCCGTGGATGGCGTACGGCAACGCGTTAAGCGCAAAAAAACAACGGCTGACACGTCCTGGGGTAAAGAGACAACCAACACAACAACGACAACTGAGGAACGCCCATGAGTATGTCATCCATACCGTCGCCTTCCCCCACCGGTAAGCTTTATGGCTGGGTTGAAAAAATAGGTAACAAGGTCCCGCATCCGTTTTTACTGTTTATCTATCTGATTGTGGCGTTGATGGTCGCCACCGCCATCCTGTCGGCGCTGAATGTCGGGGTACAGAACCCCACCGACGGCGCGCGAGTCGTGGTGAAAAACCTGCTCAGCGTTGAGGGATTACACTGGTTTTTGCCGAACGTCATTAAGAACTTCAGCGGTTTCGCGCCGCTAGGGGCTATTCTGGCGCTGGTGCTGGGGGCCGGCTTTGCGGAACGCGTGGGCCTACTGCCTTCGCTGATGGTGAAAATGTCATCGCACGTTAGCGCCCGTTACGCCAGCTATATGGTGCTGTTTATCGCTTTCTTTAGCCATATCTCCTCCGATGCCGCGCTGGTGATTATGCCGCCGCTGGGCGCCCTGATGTTCCTCGCCGTCGGCCGCCATCCGGTTGCCGGGCTGCTGGCGGCCATCGCCGGCGTCGGCTGCGGCTTCACGGCCAATCTGCTCATCGTTACTACCGATGTCCTGCTCTCTGGCATCAGCACCGAAGCGGCAAAAACCCTTGACGCCTCGCTCCACGTCAGCGTTATTGATAACTGGTATTTTATGGCAACCTCAGTGATCGTTCTCACGCTGGTTGGCGGGTTGATTACCGATAAACTGGTGGAACCGCGGTTAGGTCAATGGCAAGGCAACAGCGATGAAACGCTGCAGGCGTTGACGCCGGAACAGCGCTTCGGCCTGCGCGTGGCTGGCGTGGCCGCGCTGTTATTTGTGGCGGTTATCGCGCTGATGGTCGTGCCGGAAAACGGTATTCTGCGCGATCCCATCAAGCATACCGTGATGCCTTCGCCGTTTATAAAAGGCATCGTCCCGCTCATTATCTTTTTCTTCTTCGTCGTTTCACTGGCTTATGGCATTGCCACTGGCAAAATTCGCCGTCAGGCCGATCTGCCGCAGTTGATGATTGAGCCGATGAAGGAGATGGCAGGCTTTATCGTGATGGTCTTCCCGCTGGCCCAGTTCGTCGCCATGTTTAACTGGAGCAACATGGGGAAATTTATGGCCGTCGGCTTGACGGATCTGCTGGAAAGCGCGGGAATGAACGGCGTACCGGCGTTTGTCGGCCTGGCGCTGCTATCCGCATTTTTGTGCATGTTTATCGCCAGCGGCTCGGCAATCTGGTCGATCCTGGCGCCGATTTTCGTGCCGATGTTTATGCTGCTGGGCTTTCACCCGGCATTTGCGCAGATTCTGTTCCGTATCGCCGATTCATCGGTGCTGCCGCTGGCGCCGGTATCGCCGTTTGTGCCGCTGTTTCTCGGCTTCTTACAGCGCTACCGGCCCGAGGCTAAACTGGGAACCTACTATTCACTGGTCTTGCCTTATCCGTTAATATTCCTGGCCGTCTGGCTACTGTTGCTGGTGGGCTGGTATCTGGTGGGGCTGCCTATCGGGCCGGGTATTTACCCACGATTGCCATAATGTCGCCACAGGCCAGGGAAGGCCACGAAACCGTTAACGCCATGTTGTTCGGTTACTGATCATTTTATACAACCCTTCAATCGCCAAAGAGACCAGATGAATCACTAAGCCACTGATAATCACGATTACAACGCCAGTCATCATATATTGCATATCACCACCTTTGTTGGTAAAAACCCGCACAGACACGCCGGGAGATCATTGACTTAAGAAAAGCCAGTCTGTTTATCTACGGCGTCAGTTGATTACCGGTGAATTCGCCGCCGGATAAAGGTAGCAAAATCGCCTTGCCAACGCGTCTGCGAGTTAATGTAAAAATAAACATCGCTTTCCTCACCTCATAATTAATAGTCCATGCTGACCCTGTTTGTTGACCTTTTCGGAGTATGGTTTGCCCACATCGCATCGTGGTATGGTGATGCTCTGCCAATATAACCTCGATGAAGGATTACCGATGCTGACGCTGTTGCAGGATAAAATTGACACCCCGCTGGGGCCGCTGTGGGTGATTTGTGATGAGCAGTTCAACCTGCGGGCCGTTGAGTGGGATCAGCACCGCGACCGCATGGAGCAACTGCTGGATATTCATTATCGGGTTAAAGGCTACAAACGCGTTGATTTTCGTAATCCGGGAGGCCTGAGCAGTAAGCTTAGCGATTACTTCGCCGGGGATCTCGCGATTATCAACACCTTACCGACCGCCACCGGCGGCACGCCGTTTCAGCGGCAAGTCTGGCAAGCGCTGCGTACCATCCCCTGCGGACAGGTCATGCACTACGGTCAGCTCGCGGAGGCACTGGGGCGACCGGGCGCCGCGCGCGCCGTGGGTGCCGCCAACGGTTCAAACCCGGTCAGTATTGTGGTGCCCTGCCATCGCGTGATCGGGCGTAACGGCACCATGACCGGTTACGCCGGCGGCGTGCAGCGTAAAGAGTGGCTATTGCGCCACGAAGGCTATCTGCTCCTTTGACCGTAAGTGCCTTTTTTGGAATCTTCCGGTAATTTTACAATCATCTCTCATCAAATAAACCTTTTGTATTCAATTGGATAAATCAGGTAGCTGATTTACCCTTTTAATATTACGTGTTTCAGGGGTTCGAGACTTACCTGCTCACCAAAAAGATGTTAAAATTGACCAATATCAATTAAAGCCTGAGCAGACTTATGATCCCGGAAAAGCGAATTATACGACGCATTCAGTCTGGCGGTTGTGCAATCCATTGCCAGGATTGCAGCATTAGCCAGCTTTGCATCCCTTTTACTCTGAACGAGCATGAGCTTGATCAGCTTGATAACATCATCGAGCGGAAAAAGCCTATCCAGAAAGGACAGACCTTGTTCAAAGCCGGTGATGAGCTGAAATCGCTGTATGCAATTCGTTCTGGCACCATTAAAAGCTACACCATCACCGAACAGGGCGATGAGCAAATCACCGGTTTTCATCTGGCGGGCGATCTGGTTGGCTTTGACGCCATCGGCACCGGCCACCACCCAAGCTTTGCCCAGGCGCTGGAAACCTCAATGGTTTGCGAAATCCCTTTTGAAACGCTGGACGATCTCTCCGGTAAGATGCCGAATCTGCGTCAGCAGATGATGCGTCTGATGAGCGGCGAGATTAAAGGCGATCAGGATATGATCCTGCTGCTATCCAAAAAGAACGCAGAGGAGCGCCTGGCGGCCTTTATTTACAACCTGTCCCGCCGTTTTGCACAGCGCGGCTTCTCTCCGCGTGAGTTCCGCCTCACCATGACCCGTGGCGATATCGGCAACTATCTGGGCCTGACGGTGGAAACTATCAGCCGCCTGCTGGGGCGTTTCCAGAAAAGCGGTATGCTGGCGGTTAAAGGTAAATATATCACCATTGAAAACAGCGACCTGCTGGCGCAGCTTGCTGGCCAGGCCCGCAACGTCGCCTGATAGCCCCTCTGTATCCGGCCGGATCGCGAATTTTTTTCTAATTTGTTGATCTGGCCAGGTTCCTCCCCTGTTTCATTTCATCCATATAGGTTATCTTTTTAAGGACAAACTGTAGTTACAGTTGTAAGGAGACCCTGTATGGCGAAGTATCAGAACATGCTGGTAGTAATCGACCCCAATCAGGACGACCAGCCTGCATTGCGGCGCGCGGTGTATCTGCACCAACGGATTGGTGGACGCATCAAAGCCTTTTTGCCGATCTATGATTTTTCTTATGAAATGACCACTCTGCTGTCTCCTGACGAACGCACGGCCATGCGCCAGGGCGTCATTGGCCAGCGTACCGCCTGGATCCGCGAGCAGGCAAAATTCTATATTGAGTCCGGCGTGCCCATTGATATTAAAGTGGTGTGGCACAATCGTCCCTTCGAAGCCATTATCCAGGAAATCATCAGCGACAAGCATGATTTAGTGCTGAAGATGGCGCACCAGCACGACAAGCTGGAAGCGGTGATTTTCACCCCGACGGACTGGCACCTGCTGCGCAAATGCCCGTGTCCGGTATGGATGGTCAAAGATCAGCCGTGGCCGGAAGGGGGTAAAGCGCTGGTGGCGGTCAATCTCGCCAGCGAAGAAAACTACCACAACGCGCTCAATGAAAAGCTGGTACGTGAAACGATTGAGCTGGCGGAACAGGTCAACCATACCGAGGTGCACCTGGTGGGCGCCTATCCCGTCACGCCCATCAATATCGCAATTGAGCTACCTGATTTTGACCCCAGCGTTTATAACGACGCCATTCGCGGTCAGCATTTGCTGGCCATGAAAGCACTGCGGCAGAAATTCGGCATCGATGAAGGCCGCACTCACGTTGAAAAAGGCCTTCCTGAAGAGGTGATCCCCGATCTGTCTGAACATCTGCAAGCGGGCATCGTGGTGCTGGGTACCGTGGGTCGTACCGGCCTATCGGCGGCCTTCCTCGGCAATACCGCCGAGCAGGTGATTGACCATCTGCGCTGCGACCTGCTGGCGCTGAAGCCAGATCAATATCAGACACCGGTTGAGCTGGACGACGAAGAAGACGACTAGTCCCTCGCCTTCAGTAAAAGTAGTAAAACTTCGTCCCCCGCCCGCGCGGGGGATTTTTTTGCATTGTAAAACGAAATAAAGGGCCATCCGGCCCTTATCTTCAATCGCTTTATCGGTAACGAAAACGTTAGTGGATACCTAAACGCCAGGCGTGATCGATCTCTTCTTTCAGCTCCATGGACGAAAGCGCCATTAAGTCAGCAAACTCAAGTTCCAGTAGTTTCAGCTTTTTCAGATACTGCGCGGGGGTTAAAGCAGCGGGGTCACGGCGCAGAAATTCGATGGCCAGTTGCGTGGGGGTTAACTCGGTATCCATAATATCCTCAGTTTGGGTGAAAAACGGACTTATTATAACACCCTCGACTGATTATTTTATGAGCAAATAATCACTTGGTAACCTATATAAAAAAGCCGTCTCACAGGAGACGGCTTAAGAAGCACAGGTTTTAAAAGACCAGGCTCTACAGTGCTTTCAGAATTGCATCGACGCTAGCTTTGGCATCGCCAAACAGCATGTGGGTATTTTCTTTAAAGAACAGCGGGTTTTGTACGCCGGCGTAGCCGGTGTTCATCGAACGCTTAAATACAATTACGTTTTGCGCTTTCCACACTTCCAGCACCGGCATACCGGCGATCGGACTGCCCGGATCGTCCTGCGCGGCTGGGTTAACCGTGTCGTTAGCGCCGATCACCAGTACGGTGTCGGTATCGGAGAAATCATCATTGATCTCATCCATCTCCAGCACGATGTCATACGGGACTTTCGCTTCCGCCAGCAGTACGTTCATATGGCCCGGCAGACGCCCGGCAACCGGGTGAATACCGAAACGTACCTTGATCCCGCGCGCGCGCAGTCGCTCGGTGATTTCCGCGACCGGATACTGGGCCTGAGCCACTGCCATGCCGTAGCCCGGGGTGATGATCACCGACTGGGAGCTTTTCAGCATCTCAGCTGTTTCTTCGGCGCTGATTTCGCGATGCTCGCCCACTTCTTCATCCGTCGTAGAGGCCGTGCCGTCAGAACCAAAGCCACCGGCAATCACGCTGAAGAACGAACGGTTCATCGCCTTACACATAATGTAGGACAGAATCGCACCGGAAGAGCCTACCAGCGCGCCGGTTACGATCAGCAGGTCGTTGCTGAGCATAAAGCCCGCCGCCGCCGCCGCCCAGCCGGAGTAGGAGTTCAGCATTGACACCACGACCGGCATATCCGCGCCGCCGATGGAGGCCACCAGGTGCCAGCCAAACGCCAGAGCAATAACGGTCATCACCAGCAGGCACAGAACCTGCATACCGATGCTGTCGGTACGTACGAAAACGATCAGCAGCAGGAAAGAAACCACCAGCGCCGCCAGGTTCAATTTATGACGGTTCGGCAGCATCAGCGGCTTTGAAGACATCTTGCCGCACAGTTTGCCAAACGCCACGACGGAGCCTGTGAAGGTTACCGCGCCGATGAAGATGCCGAGGAACACTTCGGTCAAATGAATATTGACCAGAATCTGCTCCATCCCGGTTTCATGCTGCAGATAGCTGTTGAAACCTACCAGTACCGCCGCCAGGCCCACGAAGCTGTGCAGAATCGCCACCAGCTCCGGCATTTCGGTCATTTCAACTTTCTTCGCCAGACGAATACCGATAGCGCCGCCGATAACCATCGCCAGCAGGATCCACGCGACGTTGCTGCTGTCCGGCCCCAGGATGGTCGCCACCAGGGCAATCGCCATCCCGGCAATACCGTAGTAGTTGCCCTGCTGGGAGGTTTCGTGTTTGGAAAGCCCCGCCAGGCTAAAAATAAATAGAATCGCGGCAACAATGTATGCAGCTGTAACTAATCCACCAGACATTTGTTACCCCTTATCCTTTGCGGAACATTTTCAGCATGCGCTGAGTGACGGTGAAACCACCAAAAATATTAATGCTGGCGATCAGCACCGCGATAAAGCTCAGGAAGCTGACCCAGCCGCCGTGGCCTATCTGTAACAATGCCCCGACCACAATAATGCCGGAAATGGCGTTAGTGACCGACATCAGCGGCGTATGCAGCGCGTGGGATACGTTCCAGACGACGTAGTAACCGACCACGCAGGAGAGCGCGAAGACGGTAAAGTGGCCGAGGAACTCTTTCGGCGCCACGCTGGCCAGCCAGCCAAACAGAATAATCGCCAGCGCCATCAGCGCATACTTGCGCAGCGGCGAGCTCGGTTTCGCTTCAGCTTTTGGCGCTTCAACCTTTTTCGCTGCCGCCTGCGGCTGAGCAGATACCTGAATGGGTGGCGCGGGCCAGGTGATTTCACCTTCGCGAACCACGGTAACGCCGCGGATAACGACATCATCAAAATCGATAACGACATTGCCGTCTTTCTCTTTGCACAGCAGCTTAAGCAGGTTAACCAGGTTGGTGCCATACAGCTGCGAAGACTGCGTCGGCAGGCGGCCAGGGAGATCGGTATAACCGATAATCTTCACGCCATTGGCGGTGGTGACCACCTGACCCGGCACGGTGTATTCACAGTTGCCGCCGTTTTGCGACGCCAGATCAACCACCACGCTGCCCGGCTTCATGGAGTCAACCATTTCGCGGGTAATCAGCTTCGGCGCCGGTTTACCCGGAATCAGGGCGGTGGTGACAATGATGTCGACATCTTTGGCCTGCGCGGCAAAAAGCGCCATTTCGGCTTTAATAAAGGCTTCAGACATGACTTTGGCATAGCCGTCGCCGCTGCCCGCTTCCTCTTTAAAATCCAGCTCAAGGAACTCGGCGCCCATACTCTGCACCTGTTCTTTCACTTCCGGGCGGGTATCAAACGCGCGGACGATTGCCCCAAGGCTGTTTGCCGCGCCGATGGCCGCCAGACCGGCAACCCCGGCGCCAATCACCATCACCTTCGCGGGCGGTACCTTACCTGCCGCGGTGATCTGACCAGTGAAGAAGCGGCCAAACTCGTGGGCGGCTTCCACGATCGCGCGGTAGCCGGCGATGTTAGCCATTGAACTTAACGCATCCAGCGACTGCGCGCGCGAAATACGCGGCACCGAATCCATCGCCATCACGTTGATGTTGCGCGCCGCCAGTTTTTCCATCAGCTGCGGGTTTTGCGCCGGCCAGATGAAGCTGATGAGCGTCGTGCCGGGATTAAGCAGCAGGATTTCATCGTCATCGGGCGCGTTAACTTTCAGAATGACGTCAGACTGCCATACGTCATCACCGCTCACGATCTCCGCTCCAGCCTGAACGAAGGCTTCGTCGTCGAAACTGGCCAACTTACCGGCACCGCTTTCTACCGCGACGCTGAACCCAAGCTTAAGCAGCTGCTCCACCGTTTTCGGCGTGGCGGCGGCCCGGGTTTCCTGGGCGAGTCTCTCTTTTGGTACACCAATACGCATAGTTTTCCCTTCCATCGGTTTTTGATGATGGTTTACTTTTCTTACAAGCGACCGTCGCAAAGGCGGATGAACGCGCCCCCCAACATATGTCTGAAAAAATAAAACAGTAACAAACTTTTTATAACCTACTGAAAATACCGATTGTGATCTACAGCAATAAAACAGAAATTTTGATTTTATTGGTAAAACGCCCGGCTAACCGTGTCAGGCAGCAATATTTACCTTATTTTTATGCCAGCGCCTGATAATCCGCTTGGCAGAAGGGTTAATTCACCATTTATCGCCGTATGGATCATCGCATTAACATTATGTTAACTTATGAAAGTGATATCGATTATCGATTTTGCTGGTCAAGCGGCTGTTTTTTCAACATATCGAAAAAGGTTATATTTCTGCAGTATACGTTTAGAGCGGCAAATGAAAATTGACGCAGACAGTCACTCTCGATAAATGCAATAATCACATGTTTTCAGTCAACAACAATACCCGTACATGGTTTGCGCAAGGCAAAGGATTATTTTTATGAAGCTTAAGAACTCACTCCTGGCGTCTGCTCTTCTGGCTACCACCGCGTTGTCTGCCCATGCAGCGACCGAGCTGACTCCGGAGCAGGCGGCAGCGCTGAAGCCCTACGATCGCGTTGAGGTTACCGGTCGTTTTAACGCCATTGGCGATGCGGTGCAGGCAGTTTCCCGTAAAGCGGACAAAGAAGGCGCAGCTTCCTTTTATGTTGTCGACACCTCTGATTTTGGCAGCGGCGGCAATCTGCGTGTAACGGCCGATTTTTATAAAGAAAATGCCCCGCAGGCCGACGCGCCGAAAAACCGCATTATCAACGGCATAATGGAATTGCCGAAAGACCAGGCCGTTGAGCTGGAGCCATTTGATACCGTCACCGTACAGGGCTTCTACCGCAGCCAACCGGAAGTCAACGACGCCATCACCAAAGCTGCAAAGGCCAAGGGCGCAGCCTCTTTCTTTATCGTACGCCAGGTTGATGCCAACCAGGGCGGCAACCAGCGCATCACCGCCTATATCTACAAAGCGGATGCCAAGAAACGCGTTCTGCAAAGCCCGGATGCGATCCCGGCAGATTCAGAAGCCGGTCGCGCAGCGCTGGCCGAAGGCGGCGAAGCCGCTAAGAAAGTTGAAATCCCAGGCGTGGCGACGACCGCAGCGGTTGGTTCCGGCACCGGCGTAGGCCGTTTCTTTGAAACGCAATCGTCAAAAGGCGGGCGTTACACCGTCACGCTGCCGGACGGCACCAAGGTCGAGGAAGTGAATAAAATCACTGCCGCGCAGATGGTTCCTTACGACAGCATCAAGTTCACCGGTAACTACGGTAACATGACGGAAATCTCCTACCAGACGGCTAAGCGCGCCGCGAAGAAAGGCGCGAAGTACTACCACATTACCCGTCAGTGGCAGGAACGCGGCGGCAACATCACCATCAGCGCCGACCTGTATAAATAACAGCAACTGAGCTGAACAAAAAGGCGGCGATTAGTCGCCTTTTTTCTTTTTTTCATTTCTCTCCATTGCATGCATACAAAACACTCCGTAAAATCCCGCGCCTTAGCGCAATCCTCCATTTTTATGCGATTTCGCCAAATAAATATTCTTAGCTTGATGATTATCACCTCGGGAATGCAATGGAAAAGAAACTGGGCCTTAGCGCCCTGACCGCGCTGGTACTTAGCTCGATGCTGGGGGCGGGTGTATTCAGTCTGCCGCAGAACATGGCAGCCGTTGCCAGCCCTTCCGCGCTGCTTATCGGCTGGGGGATCACCGGCGTGGGGATCCTGTTCCTGGCCTTTGCCATGCTGCTGCTCACGCGGATCCGCCCCGACCTCGACGGCGGTATTTTTACCTACGCCCGGGAAGGTTTCGGCGAGCTGATTGGCTTCTGCTCCGCCTGGGGCTACTGGCTGTGCGCGGTTGTCGCCAACGTCTCCTACCTGGTTATCGTCTTCTCGGCGCTCAGTTTCTTTACCGATACTCCCGAACTGCGCCTGTTCGGCGATGGCAATACCTGGCAATCCATCGTCGGCGCCTCGGTCCTGCTGTGGATTGTTCATTTCCTGGTTCTGCGCGGCGTTCAAACGGCCGCCGGTATCAACCTGGCCGCGACGCTGGCCAAACTGCTGCCCCTCGGGGCGTTTATCGCGCTGGCCGCCATCGCGTTTCGTATGGAGACATTCCGCCTCGATTTCAGCGGCCTGGCGCTGGGCGTACCGGTATGGGAGCAGGTGAAAAACACCATGCTGATCACCCTGTGGGTATTTATTGGCGTCGAAGGCGCGGTCGTTGTTTCCGCCCGCGCGCGTAATAAACAGGATGTTGGCCGCGCGACCCTGCTGGCGGTACTCTCCGCGCTGGCGGTCTATTTGCTGGTGACGCTTCTCTCGTTAGGCGTTGTGCCGCGTAGCGAACTGGCGGAAATCCGCAACCCGTCAATGGCCGGCCTGATGGTCAACATGATGGGCTCCTGGGGCGAAATTGTGATCGCTGCCGGGCTGATTATCTCCGTCTGCGGCGCGTATCTGAGCTGGACGATTATGGCGGCGGAGGTGCCCTATCTGGCAGCAACGCATAAAGCATTCCCGCGCCTGTTTGCCCGGACCAATAAAAACAACGCCCCGTCGGCTTCGCTGTGGCTCACCAATATCAGCGTGCAGGCTTCGCTGGTGTTGATTTGGCTTACCGGCTCAGATTACAGCACGCTGCTGACCATCGCCTCAGAGATGATCCTGGTCCCCTACTTTCTGGTCGGCGCCTTTCTGCTGAAGATTGCCCGGCGCCCTTTGCATAAGGCGGTTGGTGTCGGCGCCTGCATTTATGGCTTATGGTTATTATATGCGTCCGGCCCTGTGCATTTATTGTTGTCGGTGATACTTTACGCTCCGGGTCTTCTGGTTTTCCTGTATGCCCGTCGTACACACCAGCACGATCGCCCGCTCAAACGCCGTGACCTGGCATTAATTGGTTTTTTGCTGGTTGCCGCCGTACCGGCAACGTGGATGTTGGTAGGGTAAGCGGTTACCCTGCCGCTGAACTCAAAGGAGATCTCCATGGCTGACATCCAGCCTCGCCCCATCCTGATTACCGGCGGGGGCCGTCGCATTGGCCTCGCCCTGGCCCGCCATTTTGTGGCCCGCCAGCAGCCCGTTATCATCAGCTATCGCACCTGGTATCCGGCCATCGACGCGCTGCGTGAAGCGGGAGCCGTTTGTCTGCACGCGGATTTCAGCACGGATGAAAGCATTCTGGCGTTCGCCGCAGAGGTGAAAGCGCACGCCGGCAGCGGTCTACGCGCCATCATTCATAACGCCAGCGGCTGGATGGCGGAAAAGCCAGGTATTCCGTTAACCACGGTGCTCGCCAGCATGATGCAAATTCACGTCAACGCCCCCTACCTGCTCAACCATGCCCTGGAGAGCCTGCTTCGCGGCCACGGTCATGCCGCCAGCGATATTATCCACATCACCGACTACGTCGTGGAGCGCGGCAGCGACAAACATATCGCCTACGCCGCCAGCAAAGCGGCGTTGGATAATATGAGCCGCTCGTTCGCCCGTAAGCTGGCGCCGGAAATTAAGGTTAACGCCATCGCCCCCTCGCTGATTTTATTTAATGAAGGGGATGACGCGGAGTACCGCAGGCAGGCGCTCGATAAATCGCTGATGAAAATCGCCCCAGGCGAAAAAGAGATCATTGACCTGATTGAATACCTGTTCAGCAGTAGCTACGTGACCGGTCGCTCATTTGCCGTCGACGGCGGCCGCCATCTGCGCTAGTGGAAACGGCTCCAGCCAATAATGAGTAGCCACGCGCATAAGCTCCAGCACACCACTGCGCCTGCCAGGGCAAACGGCAGGCGCATGACGCCGGTGAAATACCATAGCGAAAGCAAGTAGATAAAGTACGGAATGATAGACCACATACCAAAGACAATGGTGGTGCGCAGCGCTTCGATACCCCGCTCGCTGGCGACGATGTAGTGCGCAATCAGGGCGAAGGTGGGAAAGAGCGGAATTAACCCGGCGATATAGTAATTTTTCGTTTTGGACAGCACGCCGATCAGGACTACAACCAGTGCCCCGAGCAGCGCTTTTATCAACAGCCCCATTCCTTTTGCCTTAACATTAAAACAACATGTATTCGCAGCATAACGGAAGCGCGGAAATTTATAAATGCGCAAAAGCGGCGAGTAGACTGAACAGGTGGAGACCTATTTGACGACTCCATAACGGCGGTACGGGAGATGATGCTCCCCTCGGCAAGGTCAACGCTGTTTGAATTTAATTAAAACTATTTTGAACATCCTTCGCACAAACGCATTTGTTTTTACTGCGAAACGCATCAGTATGCTCTAATCACTTGGTTATACGTATAACATGTTTTATATCATTACTCTGGAAGTTATCACCATAGCATATTTCTCCTGCGCGTCATCCTTAAGTATTCACACCTATTTTAAAGTACAACATGAACACCTCAATGATATTTTACAGATGTTAACTCAATAACCCTATCGGTTTACCATCGCCATTCATGTGCAGTAAGTGATGCAAATCAATAGTGATAACCTAACCTAAAAACAGTTAATTGACATAGGCGGTTTTTATCATAATTGATGACCTTAAAATCATTCTTTCTGCACTCATTTGAAATAAGCACACATAGACACTTTTTAGAAAAATAGCGCAATAAAGCACATTATTTTGATTTATATCAAAATAAAACCGATTTCATAAAGAAGCATACTTTGCCATTAATAACATTCATCGTAGTAGATATGATCGTAATTATATGATTTTACGATCTTTCGATCTAATCTTGATATCCAATACAGAACTTTATTCTATTCATAACCAACAATGTAGCTTATTAGTTCATCTCCCGTCGGTTTTTCGAATCTTTTACTTGTTGCTATTATCAATACTAGTATTAGGCACTCATGCAATTGCAATTATTCTATATTAAACTAAGTATGCATCACCTAAAGGAACCTCCATGTTTGGACCTGCTTCAGGCACAACAAAAATACTCTTAAACTTTATCAAACTATATACATCAACGCGAAAATGCTCGTAAATTACTGGAGCGCATCAAGCATGCAGTGGAATATTGAAAATAGCCTTGTATGTCCTGTAACCGGAACAGGATTTTCAGTTGCGGCAAGTGCTAAAAATCTCAAATTAATCATATGGTATAATGGTGATTATTTTTTGCGCGTTGGTTCAGTGATTAACATCACAAAAAATGAAGTTCTCATTAACGGCAAGCCCGGCGATTTACAGGTCATTCACGCTTTCCCCTATACGGAAACCCTGTGGTCAACGTTTTCCCGATATATTGATTGTCCAGGCAATCTGAATCCTATGTTGCTCATCTGCAATCGAAGAAGTGTCTGCAAATTCGCCTTGTGCCCCTACGGTACGAGGCAAAAGAGGCCGCAATAAGGCTCTTCCCTGACTCAAGCTCAACGTATCAGTACCTATTTTCTTTACGGGCAGAGGCTGTCCTGTTAGACCTCGCCCACCTTCTGCCGCCCCCCATGACCATAATACGCAGAGCTTCCGTCATTAACGCAATCATTGCCTGGCCTCGTGAAAGCATAGTTCTGAACCACAAGTCCGGGAAGCATAGCGAATTTCATCACTAATACATAGCTCATATTAATGCCCGAATGGTTTACAATGGCGATAGTAATGAATGGGCTGCTGACCGAATGATGCCTCATGCACCGTCTCAGCCGCGATTCTGGCAAAGCGATTCTAACGATGATAGATGAGTGCAAGCATACACAATATGAATAAAATTGTTTTTGTTGAGGACGATGCCGAGGTCGGCGCACTGATTGCCGCCTACCTTGGCAAACACGATATGGACGTGGTGGTAGAACCGCGCGGCGACCGGGCGGAAGAGGTTATCGCGCGCGAAAAGCCCGATCTGGTGCTGCTGGATATCATGCTGCCGGGTAAAGACGGTATGACGCTGTGCCGCGATTTGCGCGGCCAGTGGCAGGGTCCCATCGTCCTGCTCACTTCGCTGGACAGCGATATGAACCATATTCTCTCTCTCGAAATGGGCGCCAGCGATTATATCCTGAAAACCACGCCTCCCGCGGTGCTGTTAGCCCGCCTGCGCCTGCATTTGCGCCAGCACGTCGCCGTGCCGGACGGTAGCGTTCCCTCCTCCCTCACCCCGCATAAAGCCATCACCTTTGGCTCCCTGAGCATCGACCCGGTCAATCGCCAGGTGATGCTCAGCGGCGAAAGCGTCGCGTTATCCACCGCGGATTTCGATCTGCTGTGGGAGTTGGCGACCCATGCCGGACAAATTATGGATCGCGACGCGTTATTAAAAAATCTGCGCGGCGTCAGCTACGATGGCATGGACCGCAGCGTCGACGTTGCCATCTCGCGACTGCGCAAGAAGCTTCTCGACAATGCGACCGAGCCCTATCGCATCAAAACGGTACGCAATAAAGGCTACCTGTTCGCCCCCCACGCCTGGGACAATTAATTCACGGGTCAGCTGTTAGTGCGGATATAGCCGGTAAAGTCACTGCAACCTCCTGTTAATGATTAGCTATCCTTAAAACAGGCGTTGCGCTTAATAAAGAACTGGCGAATCCGGAACCGGTTCGATAACTTGATATTATCCACGAAGACTTTTGCGCAACACTGAGCCTCTTGCCGACCGGTACAGCAACAGTGAAATTGCTTTTTCCACGCAAAAGCAGCGTTCCACCGAGCGCCATTCTTCGCAGACAATCAGCGCAAAACATTCTAATGTGGTGTGATAACCTTGGCGATTGTGCCAGTATCGATACCAGCCGTGAGTATAGAGATTCACACCATCAGTGGGTTGGGATGACCGAAATATCTACTGTACGGGGGTGTTTAAATGTTGAGCGATCTCAGCAACGATGAAAGTAAAAGACGCGCGGCGATTGACCTGTTAAAAAATCCCGACGAGGGGCGGGACGAAGCGTTAAGGAAATATACGCATCTGGTCTGCCAGTTGCTGAAAATGCCGATGAGTTTTGTCTCGGTGCTGGATGATGAAAAGCAATACATCAAATCCGCACAGAATATCGCCGCCACGGAAACCCGCCTGGGCGACGCATTTTGCGAACAGACCTTGAAACAGGGTAAAACGTTCATTTGTCGTGATACGCATCAGCACCCGGTCTTTCAGCGCGATCGCGCCGTCAGAGAAGCGCCGTTCATTCGCTTTTATGCGGGGTGTCCGCTGACAACGCGCGATGGGGTGGCCGTGGGTACCTTGAGTATCCTGGATACGCAACCCAGGGAACTTTCCGACGAGCAGATCGCTATCTTTAACACGCTGGCCGAGCTGATATCGGACTTCTTAGCCTCCTGGCACTCGGTAGGCTATACCGACGTCGTCACGCTATTACCCAATCGTCAGCGCCTGCTGAAGGACATTGAGGTGTCGGCGGTGAGTACCTTCCGGCTGGTCATCATTGACTGCATTGATATGCCCTTTGCCTACGAGATGGCCCGCTCATTGGGGATGATTGCCGTAGAAAACTTACTTCGGGATATGACCGTTGAGCTGCAGGCACGTCTGCCCCTGGCGGGCCAGCTTTACGCCGTGGCGGTCGGACGATTTGCTTTTTTAACGCCTGAACCTACGGCCCTGTCACTGGAAAGCATTGCACAAAACCTTCAGGGAACCCAGGCCCGGATTGGCCCAGAAGTTCCCCTGGATTTGAATATTCACATGGGGGACTCCGGGCTATGCGACAGCACCCTGACGCCGAATGAAATTCTGCGTCGTGCGGTAAGCGCCTTGCATGAGGCGATAAGCCAGGGGCACCGTTTTACGACCTATAATGACGCCCTGGATACCCGCAAAAAGAGAGATTTCAGCCTGCTGACCGAACTCAGACAAACGTTGCAGGGAAACCAGGGCTTATATCTGGTCTATCAGCCAAAAATCTCACTGGCGACCGGGCGCGTGACGGGTGCTGAAGCGCTGGTCAGATGGAAGCATCCGACAAACGGCGAAGTCCTGCCCGGCGAATTTATCCCGCTGGTCGAAAAAACCAGCCTGATGCGTGAGCTCACGGCCTGGGTTATCGATCGTACTATTGCGCAGCTGAGTGAGTGGCGGGACCAGGGACTTACTCTGCCGGTGTCAATTAATCTGGCCGCCAGTGATTTTTCTCGGCCCGATTTCGCCGAGGAGCTCGAAGAGAAACTGCGGAATGCGTCTCTTGACCCAGCGCTGCTGGGGTTGGAGTGTCTGGAAACAGAGAAGATGCTTGAGAGTCCGGCCGCGCTTAACGGGCTGAACATGCTCAAAAAACGCGGATTTAAAATTTCTCTGGATGACTTTGGTTCGGGATACAGCAACATTAATTACCTGCGGCAAATGCCCCTGGACATCATCAAAATCGACCGGTCTATCGTCAGTCATATTGTCCACGAAAAAGCCAGCCGCATAATTGTGCGTAACGTTATCAAGCTTCTCAAGGAGCTCGATTATATCGTCCTGGCAGAAGGCGTCGAGGATCGCAAAACGGTCGAGATTTTGCGAAGCCTGGGCTGCGATGAGGTTCAAGGATATTTTTATGCCAGGCCAATGGTATCTGCAGATTTTGCAGCATGGTCCCGCGCCAGAAACGAAGCGCCGGAAATGAACCCCTGAAGGACCTCGCCATTTTCGTAGCAATTGATCGAACGCACCCGCGCAAGGTGCATGCTGACCCAAATGCTCTGCGACGGCGAGGCAGATTGTTCTCTGTTATTAATCAGCGCGATGGCTTCTCTCCCCGGTTCGAGGCCCAATGCTTGTTGGCTACCAGATGTAACGAGAGCGATTAGCTTTGCGCCATCCTTCAGGGTTAACTCAACTTCATCGTTAATTTCCCCGCGTTCAGTCACGCTAACCGTACCAGCCAGCTGGTTTCTGGCTGAAATTGCCATACAACCTCCAGGCGAGATGAGAGAAGGTGTTATATCAAGTTGAACCCTCCTCACCTATAACCACTTTCTTATAATGATTTTTACAAGCCTCACGACCGCCTCAGTATTGATTTGCTATGGACTTCTCAAGTTTGCGCAATCAAGATTACCGGGTGTGTCAACCGGCGCCGCATAACTTGTGCAGAGCGGATGTTGTCAGCGGGTGCGAACCCTGCTTTCATAGCGAATCCAACGGCGCATGAAAATGCAGAAAGGAGTTTGCACGCAGTTTTTGCCGGGGAAAATGCCCTCACGGTGCTTCCGAGGGTAAAGGAAAGGCACTTAACCTTCTGTTTTTAAGTGAGATTTAATGAAAAAACTGTTTGTGCAGTTTTACCTGCTGCTGTTCGTCTGCTTCCTGGTGATGACCATGATGGTTGGCCTGGTGTACAAATTCACCGCCGAACGCGCCGGGCGTCAGTCTCTGGACGATTTAATGAAAAGCTCGCTGTATCTGATGCGCAGCGAGCTGCGGGAGATCCCGCCGCGCGACTGGAGCAAAACGCTCAAAGAGCTGGATCTCAATCTCTCTTTCGATCTGCATATCGAACCCATCAGCAAATTCAAACTGTCGGAAAACTCAATGCAGCATCTGCGCGCCGGGGATATCGTCGCTCTCGACGATCAGTACACCTTTATCCAGCGCATCCCGCGCAGCCACTACGTACTTTCCGTCGGCCCGGTGCCCTATCTCTATTTTTTGCACGAGATGCGCCTGCTCGATCTGGCCCTGATGGCTTTTATCGCCATCTCGCTGGCCTTCCCGGTATTTATCTGGATGCGTCCGCACTGGCAGGACATGCTGCGTATTGAGACCGCCGCCCAGCGCTTCGGCGATGGACATCTTAGCGAACGCATTCATTTCGACAGCATGTCCAGCTTCGAACGGCTGGGCGTGGCGTTTAATCAGATGGCCGATAATATCAACGCGCTTATCGCCAGCAAAAAACAGCTGATCGATGGTATCGCCCACGAGCTGCGAACCCCGCTGGTGCGTCTGCGCTATCGTCTTGAGATGAGCGAGAACCTCACCGAGGCCGAATCCCTGGCGTTGAACCGCGATATCGGCCAGTTGGAAGCGCTGATTGAAGAGCTGCTGACCTACGCGCGGCTTGACCGCCCGCAGAACGAACTGAAGCTGACGACCCCCGATTTCCCGGCGTGGATCCGCGATCATGTGGAAGATATTCAAACGGTTAATCCCCAGCGCGAGATCGCGCCAGGCGACATTTTGGCCGGCAATTACGGCGCGCTGGATATGCGCCTGATGGAACGGGTGCTGGATAATCTGGTGAACAACGCCCTGCGCTACAGCAACCGGCGTATTCAGGTCGGCCTGACGCTACAGGGTTCGCGGGCGACGCTACGGGTCGAAGATGATGGTCCCGGTATCGCGCCAGCTGAACGGGAGAGAGTTTTCGAGCCTTTCGTACGCCTCGACCCCAGCCGCGATCGGGCCACCGGCGGCTGTGGCCTCGGTTTAGCTATCGTTCACAGCATCGCCCAGGCTATGGCCGGGGAAGTTCATTGCGAAGAGAGCGCGCTGGGCGGAGCCTGCTTTTGCTTTAGCTGGCCGGTATATCATCAGTTGCCGAGTTTTACCTCGGCCTGATGAGCCTTTGCGCGGATGCTGAGGTCTGCTATAGTTAAAAAACGTGAAGTATGTTGTAACTAAGGTGGGAAATATGGCCAGCTATGACCTCGTTGAACGTCTGAACGGTACCTTTCGCCAGCTCGAACGCGAACTGCAAGAGCTGAAACAGTCCCTGAGCCAATGCCGCCTGCTGGCCGCCCGCGTCTTTGCGCTGCCGCCGGTAAGCAAGGATGCGGAACACCAGCCGCTCGACAGCATCAATGTGGTTCAGCATACCGGCAAAACCGCGCTGGAGATGGCGCTCAGGCACTACAGCCATCTGTTTATCCAGCAGCAGTCGGAAACCCGCAGTAGTAAGGCCGCCGTACGCTTACCCGGCGCCATTTGCCTACAAACTGACGCCAACCAACAGGCTGAGTTGGCAGGTAAAATCGCCCATATCAACGCCCTCAAAGCAACCTTTGAAAAGATTATTACCGTCGATTCCGGCCTGCCTGTCGCCGCGCGGTTTGAGTGGGTCCATCGCCACCTGCCAGGGCTTATCACGCTTAGCGCCTACCGCACCCTGACCCCGCTGCTCGATCCGAGTACCATTCGCTTCGGCTGGGCCAATAAGCACGTGATTAAAAATCTCACCCGTGACGGGGTGCTGATGCAGCTGGAAAAAAGCCTGCAGTCGCCGCGGGCGGTGCCGCCGTGGACGCGCGAGCAGTGGCAAAGCAAGCTGGAGCGAGAGTATCAGGATATTGCCGCCCTGCCGCAGCGGGCAAAGCTGAAGATAAAGCGGCCGGTGAAGGTGCAGCCCATCGCCCGGGTCTGGTACAGCGGCGAACAAAAACAGGTGCAATACGCCTGTCCAGGACCGTTGATTGCGCTGATATCCGGCACGAAGGGGGTCAGCGTGCCGGACCTCGGTGAGTTACTAAGCTATGACGCCGAGAACGTACAGTATCGCTATAAACCGCAGGCGCAGTCGCTCAGGCTCCTGATCCCGCGGCTGCACCTGTGGCTGGCTAGCGAGTAGGCAGACTGCCCACCATCTCTTCCGGGCGAACCCACCGGTCAAACTCGTCCTCCGTCAGGTAGCCGAGCGAGAGCGCGGACGCCTTCAGGGTCAACCCCTCTTTGTGCGCCTTTTTGGCAATTTCCGCCGCTTTGTCATAGCCGATATGGGTGTTCAGCGCGGTGACCAGCATTAGCGACTCATTGAGCAGCTGGCTGATGCGTTCACGATTCGGTTCAATCCCCACCGCGCAGTGTTGGTTGAAGCTCTCCATCCCATCAGCCAGCAGCCGCACCGATTGCAGGAAGTTGTGGATCACCAGCGGGCGGTAGACGTTAAGCTCAAAGTTGCCCGATGCGCCGCCAATATTTACCGCGACATCGTTACCCATCACCTGGCAGCACAGCATAGTCAGGGCTTCGCACTGGGTCGGGTTGACTTTGCCGGGCATGATCGACGATCCCGGTTCATTTTCCGGGATCGCAATTTCGCCAATCCCGCAGCGCGGTCCGGAAGCCAGCCAGCGCACATCGTTGGCGATTTTCATCAGCGAGGCGGCCAGGCCTTTCAGCGCCCCGTGGGCGTGCACCAGGGCATCAACGGTCGCCAGCGCTTCAAATTTATTTGGCGCGGTGACAAACGGCTGGCCGCTTAAGGCCGCGAGCTCGGCGGCGACGCGTACCGCGTATTGCGGATGAGTGTTGAGCCCGGTTCCCACCGCCGTCCCGCCCAGCGCCAGCTCCGCCAGATGCGGCAGGCTATGGTCGATATGTTTTAAATTATGCTCCAGCATCGCTACCCAGCCGGAGATCTCCTGGCCGAGGGTCAGCGGCGTGGCGTCCTGCAGGTGGGTGCGGCCGATTTTAACGATGTCGCTGAAGGCAACGGCTTTATCGTTCAGGGTCTGCTTCAGCACGTTGAGCTGCGGGATCAGCTTCTCCCGCAGGGCAATTATCGCCGCCACGTGCATCGCCGTCGGGAAAACGTCGTTAGAGCTCTGGCTCTTGTTGACATCATCGTTCGGATGAACCTTACGCTCCATCCCGCGCGCCCCGCCCAGCAGCTCGCTGGCGCGGTTGGCCAGCACCTCATTCATATTCATATTGCTTTGCGTGCCGGAGCCGGTTTGCCAGATAGCCAGTGGAAAGGCGTCCGGATGCTGGCCTGCCAGCACTTCATCCGCGGCCTGAATAATCGCTTGCGCTTTCTCCGCGGCCAGCAGGCCGAGATCGTTGTTCACTTTCGCCGCCGCGCGCTTGGTCAGCGCCAGCGCGTGGATAAGCTCGACCGGCATTTTTTCCGTCGAAATGCGGAAATGTTCCAGCGAGCGCTGGGTTTGCGCTCCCCATAGCTTGTCAGCAGGCACGTCGATGGCGCCCATTGAGTCTTTTTCACTGCGATACGTTGTCATGACTGTCTCCTTGGATTCAAAGTGCGAAATCGCGACAAAGCTCACCTGCTTAAAGCGTTAAGTATTGGCCAGATTTATATGTTGTTTTAGTCGTTCGTGCCGCTAAGCGGCATAAAAAAACCGCCCCGAAGGGCGGCTGGGATTATTTCACGCAGCGGGCGCACTGCGAGTTTTGGATTTGCTGGAAGAAATCGTTGCCCTTGTCATCCACGAGGATAAACGCCGGGAAGTCTTCCACTTCGATTTTCCAGATAGCTTCCATCCCCAGCTCCGGATACGCTACGCACTCCAGGCTACGAATACTCTGCTGTGCCAGTACCGCCGCCGGGCCGCCGATGCTGCCGAGGTAGAAACCGCCATGTTTGTGGCAGGCGTCGGTGACCTGCTGGCTGCGGTTGCCTTTGGCTAACATGATTTTACTCGCCCCGTGCGCCTGCAGCAGGTCGACGTAGGAGTCCATACGGCCAGCGGTGGTGGGGCCAAGAGAGCCGGAAGCGTAGCCGTCAGGCGTTTTCGCCGGACCCGCGTAGTAGATCGGGTGGTCCTTGACGTACTGCGGCAGTTCTTCACCGCTATCGATAAGCTCTTTCAGCTTCGCGTGAGCAATATCGCGGGCGACGATAATCGTACCGCTCAGCGACAGACGCGTCGACACCGGGTACTGCGACAGCAGCGCCAGAATATCGCTCATCGGCTGGTTGAGGTTGACCTTGACCGCCTCGCCCTCACCGGCCTGACGCAGATGCTCGGGAATATACTTGCCTGGGTTGCTCTCCAGTTTCTCCAGCCAGATCCCTTCGCGGTTGATCTTCGCTTTGATATTACGATCCGCCGAGCAGGAGACGCCCATGCCCACCGGGCACGACGCGCCGTGGCGCGGCAGGCGGATGACGCGGATATCGTGCGCGAAGTATTTGCCGCCGAACTGCGCCCCAAGACCGAGGTTTTGCGCCTCCACCAGTAGTTCCTGCTCCAGCTGAATATCGCGAAAAGCCTGGCCGTGCTCGTTGCCTTCGGTCGGCAGGCCGTCATAATACTTGGTTGAGGCCAGCTTAACGGTTTTCAGGGTGGACTCCGCCGAAGTGCCGCCAATGACGAACGCAATATGGTACGGCGGACAGGCGGCGGTGCCGAGGGTGCGCATCTTCTCGACGAGGTAGTTTTTCAGCTTCGCCGGAGTAATTAACGCTTTGGTTTCCTGATACAGATAGGTTTTATTCGCCGAGCCGCCGCCCTTGGCGATGCAGAGGAATTTGTACTCCTCGCCGTCGGTAGCGTAGAGGTCGATCTGCGCAGGCAGGTTAGTCCCTGTGTTGACCTCTTTATACATATCCAGCGGCGCGTTCTGGGAATAGCGCAGGTTATCCTGGATATAGGTGTTATAAACGCCCTGCGCCAGCGCGGCTTCATCGCCGCCTCCGGTCCACACGCGCTGGCCTTTTTTGCCGGTAATAATCGCCGTGCCGGTATCCTGGCAGGTCGGCAGCACACCTTTAGCGGCAATATCCGAGTTACGCAGGAACTGTAGCGCCACGTACTTATCGTTTTCGCTGGCTTCCGGGTCGTTGAGAATATCGGCCACCTGCTGCTGATGCGCCGGGCGAAGCATAAAGGAGGCGTCGTGGAAAGCGTGTTGTGCCAGTAAAGTTAGCGCCTGAGGTTCAACTTTCAGAACTTCCTGGCCGGCGAATTCGGCGACGGAGACGTAATCACTGCTGAGGAGGTAATACTCGGTATCGTCCTTTTTCAGTGGAAAAGGATCCTGATATACAAACGGTTTATTCGACATTGTGCTCTCACTTACTGCTTAGCTGATTATATTTCAGGCAGACACTCCATTTGCCCGTGGAAAAGCGAGTCGATCGATTTTACACAATTTTTTAACAAAAACTGAGACAAGGACGACTTTTTCTTCGCGCCGGTTGCTTATCGGTCGATTGCTGGTTTAATAGTGCCATGACTATTAAGTGGAAACAGGGATTGAGAATGCAAAAGCTCATTAACTCAGTGCAAAACTACGCCTGGGGAAGCCATACCGCCTTAACCGAACTTTATGGGATTGCTAATCCGAACGACCTGCCGATGGCGGAGCTGTGGATGGGCGCGCATCCGAAGAGCAGCTCGCAGATTCTGGACAATAGCGGAACTCCGCGTTCTCTGCGTGACGCGATCGACAGCGATAAAGCGACCCTGCTTGGCGAGAAAGTCGCCGGGCGTTTCGGCGAACTGCCGTTCCTGTTCAAAGTCCTGTGCGCCGCACAGCCGCTCTCTATCCAGGTGCACCCGAATAAGCAGGCCTCGGAAATCGGTTTTGCCAAAGAGAACGCCGCCGGAATCCCGCTTGATGCCGCCGAACGTAACTATAAAGATCCGAACCACAAGCCTGAGCTGGTTTTCGCCTTAACGCCGTTCCTTGCCATGAACGCCTTCCGCGAGTTTTCCGATATCGTCAACCTGCTGCAGCCGGTCTCCGACGCCCATCCGGCAATTGCGCAATTCCTCGCGCAGCCGAACGGCGAGCATCTGAGCCAGCTGTTTGCCAGCCTGCTGAATATGAAGGGTGAAGAAAAAGCGCACGCCTTGCGCGTGCTGCAGGCGGCGCTGGACAGCGAGCAGGGTGAGCCCTGGCAGACTATCCGCCTGATCGCCGAGTTCTACCCGGACGATAGCGGCCTCTTCTCTCCGCTGCTGCTCAACGTGGTCAAACTGAATCCCGGCGAGGCGATGTTCCTGTTTGCGGAAACTCCGCATGCCTACCTGCAGGGCGTGGCGCTGGAGGTGATGGCCAACTCGGACAACGTGCTTCGCGCGGGTCTGACGCCGAAGTATATCGATATTCCAGAACTGGTGGCGAACGTGAAATTTACGCCCAAACCCGCAGGCGAGCTGCTGACCCAGCCGGTCAGCCGCGGCGCGGAGCTGGACTTCCCGATCCCGGTTGATGATTTTGCCTTCTCTCTGCACGACCTGTCGACGCAGCCGTCAACCATCGCCCAGGATAGCGCAGCGATCCTGTTCTGCGTCGAGGGCGAAGCGGTCATCGCCAAAGACGAGCAGAGCCTGACGCTGAAGCCGGGTGAATCCGCGTTTATCGGCTGTAATGAATCTCCGGTGCAGGTCAGCGGGCGCGGCCGCGTCGCGCGCGTGTTTAATAAGCTCCAGTAAGTTACTGAACTTTTTAGCCACAGTTGCTAGACTTTCACCCATCATGACAACACAACCAGGCGGCCCGATCCGCCTGGTTTCATTTATGGACAAATGCTATGAAAAAATCGCTGGTCGCAGCAGGAGTTATCATCGCGCTGGGCGTCGTCTGGTCTGGCGGCGCCTGGTACACAGGGAAGCAGCTGGAAAGCCGCATTGCCGATATGGTGCAGCAGGCTAATGCCCAGCTGCAAAGCAGCGCGCCGCAGGCTGGCGTAGAGCTGACGTATCAGGACTATCAGCGCGGTCTGTTCAGCAGCCACTTACAGCTGGTGCTGAAGCCCATTGCCGGCAAAGAGCCCCGCTGGCTTGCCGCCGGGCAATCTCTGGTATTTGATGAGGTCGTCGATCACGGTCCTTTCCCGCTGGCTTCGCTGAAATCCTTTAACCTCGCTCCGGCGATGGCGTCGGTCAAAACTACTCTGACCAATAACGACGCCAGCAAGGCGTTGTTCGACATCGCTAAAGGCGAAACGCCGTTCACCATTGATACCCGCATCGCTTATAGCGGCGACAACCAATCGGCTATCGTGCTCAACCCGCTTGATTACGCGAAAGGCGATGAGAAAGTGACGTTCAGCGGCGGGCAATTCCAGCTGAATGCCGACCGCGAGGGGAAAACCCTCAGCCTGACCGGCGAAGCCGGTAGCGGGCAGATTAACGCCGTCAACGAGTACAACCAGAAAGTTCAGCTCACCTTTAATAATCTGAAAACCGATGGCTCCACCGAAATGGCCAGCTTCAACGAACGTATCGGTAAACAGGCTATCTCGCTGGACAAACTGGCAATTGGCGTTGAAGGCAAAGAGCTGGCGCTGTTCGAAGGGATGAAAATTGACGGCAACTCCTCGCTGACCGCCGACGGTAAAGGCATTAACAGCCAGCTGGACTACACCGTTAACAGCCTGAAGCTGCAAAATCAGGATATCGGTAGCGGCCGGCTGACCCTGAAGCTGGATAACATTGACGGCGCAGCCTTCCATCAGTTCAGTCAAAAATACAACGCCGAAGCGCAGGCGCTGATGGCGGATCCGCAGCTGGCGCAGAATCCTGAGCTCTATCAGCAGGCGCTGACGCAGACCTTCTTTAGCGCGCTGCCGATGATGCTGAAAGGCAGCCCGTCCCTGACCATTTCGCCGCTGAGCTGGCGCAATGCGAAAGGCGAAACCACCCTCAACCTGTCGATTCTGCTGAAAGACCCGTCGCTGACCACTACCCCGCCGCAGACGCTGGCGGATGAAGTGGATCGTAGCGTTAAATCTCTCGACGGCAAGCTGGTGATCCCGGTCGATATGGCGACGGCGTTTATGACCCAGATTGCCGGGCTGGAAGGTTATCAGCCCGCCGACGCCGCTAAGCTTGCGGATCAGCAGGTAAAAGGCCTGGCGGCGATGGGCCAGATGTTCCGCATCACGACCATGGAAGATAACGCGATCACCTCAAGCCTGCAATATGCTGACGGCCAGGTCACGCTGAACGGGCAGAAAATGCCGCTGGATGAGTTTGCCGGCATGTTCGGTTTAGCGCTTCCCGCCGTCGCTGAACCCGCAGCGCCGCAGGAAACTCAGCCGCAAGATGACGCGCCGCAAGACGTAGTTCCACCCGCAGCGCCGCAGCAGTAAACGACAAATAGCCCCTTTACCAGGGGCTATTTTCGGGTAATCAGTCGGGGAGAAATGATCTGGTTTCTCGCCGCGCCCTGTCCCTCTTCCATTCGGCGTAAAATGCACTCCGCCAGGCTTTGCCCCAGCTCCCGGGCAGGTGTCGTCACCCAGGTCAGCGGCAGGTCGTCCAGCGCATCCTCGGGCAATTCCGCAAATGCCGCCAGCGCTATCCGCTGTTCAAAATAGCTTTCGACGCCAGCTTCGCCGCTCTGCCGCCCGGCACGCATCAGCCCAAACCACGCCCCGGTGGCGATCACGCTGTTGTAGCACAGCACGGCGCTAATCGTCGGGTTTTGCCGCAGCAGCGCCGCCATCGCCTCTGCCGCCTGCTTCTGGCTCGACTCGCATTCGAGCACCCACTCGCTATGAAACGGCAGGCCATACTTCAGTAAGGTGGCGCAGTAGCCGCCCACCCGTTCGGCGCGCGTCAGGGATGAGCTCTGCCCTCCCAGCCAGGCAATGCGCTGATGGCCGCGGCGGATCAGGTGCTCGGTGACAATCTGCGCCGCCTGCATATTATCCGGGCGGATCAGGTCGACATCGTCGAGATAGCTGGCACGGGAAGCAAACACCAGCGGCATCCCGGCCTGCGCCGCGCGGTCGCGCAGCTCCGCTCCCTGATCGATCGCTCCGGCAATCACTACGCCGTCGACCCCTTGCGCCACCAGGGTATCAAAACGCTGAAGCATTTTTTCACCGCTGTGTCCCCCCTGAGTGAGGAACACCATTCGCCCCTGTGACTCAAGCGCGTCGGTCAATCCAGCGGTCATCTCGGCGTAGAAAGGCTTCGATAGGTCGCTGACGATCAGACCGATAACGCCGCTCTGCCCACCGCGCAGAGACGCCGCCTGGCGGTTACGCACGAAACCCAGTTGCTCAATGGCGTGATTGACGCGCTCGCCGGTGGCCGAGGAAATACGCCCTTTGCCGCTCAGAACCAGCGATACCGTACTGACCGATACCCCCGCCGCCTGGGCGACATCATTAATGGTGATTTTTTTCGCGATAGCCATAACTGCAGGCTGGCTCCCTTTGGCTGTCGATAAAACGTTTTATCAAGATACTCTCTTTATAAACGTTATTATCGCCGGAATATGTGATTTTTATCGCACTAAAATTAGGTAAAACGTTTTATCTTTCCGTTGCGCTTCATCCTACAGCTAACTTCAAGAACCAGGATTCATGTTATGACGGCGAAAACAGCAACCAAAATTACCTTATGGGAGTTTTTCCAGCAGTTAGGGAAAACCTTCATGTTACCCGTGGCGTTGCTCTCCTTTTGCGGGATCATGCTGGGGATCGGCAGCTCTCTGAGCAGCCATGACGTCCTGACGCTCCTGCCGTGGCTGGACGTGCCGCTGCTGCAGGCTGTATTCATCTGGATGGGCAAAGTCGGCTCTTTTGCCTTCAGCTTTCTGCCGGTGATGTTTTGTATCGCCATTCCGCTAGGCCTGGCTCGTGAAAACAAGGGCGTCGCCGCGTTTGCCGGTTTTGTCGGCTACGCCGTGATGAATCTGGCGGTTAACTTCTGGCTGACGGCCAAAGGCATTCTGCCGACCACCGATGCCGCCGTCCTCAAAGCGAATAACATTCAGAATATTATCGGTATTCAGTCTATCGATACCGGGATCCTTGGCGCGGTGATCGCCGGGATCATCGTCTGGATGCTGCATGAGCGTTTTCACAATATCCGCCTGCCCGACGCGCTGGCCTTTTTTGGCGGCACCCGCTTTGTTCCGATTATCACGACCGTGGTTCTCGGCCTGGTCGGCCTGGTGATCCCATTGATCTGGCCTGTTTTCGCCATGGGAATTAACGCCCTCGGCCACGTCATCAATAGCGCGGGAGATTTCGGACCGATGATCTTCGGCACCGGAGAGCGCCTGCTGCTGCCGTTCGGCCTGCACCATATTCTGGTGGCGCTGATCCGCTTTACCGAGGCGGGCGGCACCATGGACGTTTGCGGCCATAGCGTCAGCGGCGCGCTGACGATTTTCCAGGCCCAGCACAGTTGCCCGACCACCCACGGCTTCTCCGAAAGCGCGACCCGCTTCCTCTCGCAAGGGAAAATGCCGGCATTTCTCGGCGGCCTACCGGGCGCGGCGCTGGCGATGTACCACTGCGCGCGTCCGGAAAACCGGCATAAAATTAAGGGACTGCTGATTTCCGGCGTTATCGCCTGCGTGGTGGGCGGTACCACAGAACCGCTGGAGTTTTTATTCCTGTTCGTCGCACCGGTGCTGTACGTTATCCACGCGCTGCTGACCGGGCTGGGCTTCACCATGATGGCTATCCTCGGCGTGACTATTGGCAACACCGACGGCAACGTTATCGACTTTGTGGTGTTCGGCATTCTGCACGGCCTGTCCACCAAGTGGTATCTGGTGCCGGTGGTCGCGGCTATCTGGTTCGCGGTTTACTATGGCATCTTCCGTTTCGCTATCACCCGTTTTAACCTGAAAACCCCGGGACGCGATATTGAAACTAATAGCGCTTTCGAAAAGGCCGTCACCGGCGTGACCGGAAAATCAGGCTATAACGTTCCGGCGATTCTGGCCGCGCTCGGCGGCGCTGAAAATATCGTTTCGCTCGATAACTGCATCACCCGCCTGCGTCTGTCGGTTAACGATATGAGCAAAGTCGACAGCGCCGCGCTGAAAGCGAATCGCGCCATCGGCGTGGTGCAGCTCAATCAGCATAACCTGCAGGTGGTGATTGGCCCGCAGGTGCAGTCGGTAAAAGATGAAATGGCTGTCCTGATGAATACCGTCGAGGCATAAACTCCGCCCCCTCCGTACGGGAGGGGGTTCATAATGAAGGAAGTGCAGATGTTTGATTTTTCAACGCCGGTCGACCGTCATGGCACCTGGTGTACTCAGTGGGATTACGTCGCCGATCGCTTTGGCGCAGCCGACCTGCTGCCGTTTACTATCTCCGATATGGATTTCGCCACCGCCCCCTGCATTCTTGATGCCGTCAGCAAACGTCTGGCGCACGGCGTTTTTGGCTATAGCCGCTGGAAAAACGAGGAGTTCCTCGGCGCGGTGAGCCACTGGTTCGCCAGCCGTTTTCATAGCTCAATCGATCGCGAAGCGCTGGTGTACGGCCCGTCGGTTATCTATATGGTCGCGGAGATGATTCGCCAGTGGTCGGCAACGGGAGACGGTATTGTGGTCCACGCTCCGGCCTATGACGCCTTTTATAAAACTATCGAAGGCAATCAGCGGCGCGTCGCCCCGGTCCCGCTCACCCTCGACAACGGCCAGTGGCGCTGCGATATGGCGCAGCTTGAACTGGTACTGGCCGAGCCGCGCAATACCGTTTTGCTGCTATGCAGTCCGCATAACCCCACCGGCAAGGTCTGGACCCGTGAAGAGCTGGAAACCATGGCGCGGCTGTGTAAAAAACACGGCGTGAAGGTGATCAGCGATGAGATCCATATGGACATGGTGTGGGACGGGCATCAGCACATCCCGTGGTGCGAGGTGGCGCGCAGCCCCTGGGCGCTCTTTACCTCCGGTTCGAAAAGCTTCAACATTCCGGCGTTTACCGGCGCATACGGGCTGATTGACGACGCGGCCGCGCGCGAAAGCTATCTGCACGCTCTGAAGAGCCGCGATGGCCTCTCTTCCCCTTCCGTGCCGGCGCTGGTGGCGCATATCGCCGCCTATCGCGAGGGGGCGGCCTGGCTGGATGCCCTACGCGGATATCTGCAGGACAATATGCGCTACATCGCCGGTGAGCTGAACCAGGCGTTTCCCGAGCTTAACTGGCAGCCGCCGCAGGCAACTTACCTGGCGTGGATTGATCTGCGGCCGCTGGGGGTTGACGATCGCGCCCTGCAAAAAGCGCTCATTGAGGAGCAAAAGGTCGCCATTATGCCAGGCGACACCTATGGCGAAGAGGGTAAGGGCTTTGTCCGCCTGAACGCCGGCTGTCCGCGCGAGAAGCTGGAAAAAGGCGTACGGGGGTTAATCGCCGCGTTGCGCCGACCGCCAACGCGCTAGCGGCCTGTCCGCTAGCTCAGAGGTCAATATCGCAGCCGGTTTTTCGCGGCTTAAAATTAAGCCGGAAATATCATCATCCCGCGCTATTTTACCGCGCCGCCGGCGTGCACGATCTATTTATCAAACGGCGGCGCAGCATCGCGGGATTATTTACCGCCGCTGCTCTCGCTGAATTTCCGTCTCCCCGCTCGCTCATCCGTCCTCCCGCATAATTAGCCGATATTTTGACGAGACTCAAAAAAAACCGTTTCACAAAGGTGTATTTAAATGCCGTTTTTAATTCCCGTCAAAGCTTTCATCAGGAGGATAAAATATGAACACCTACGATCGTAACCGTAACGCTATCTCTACCGGCAGCATGGTTATGGTGGCTGACAGCGGCGCGACGGGCGTCATCAAAGCCATCCACGCCGAGGGTAAAACGGCGGAGCAGATCCGTCGCGCCGATTGCGTTGAAATAGACGGCCATCAGGAATTATATTGCCCATTGAATCTTATTCGCCTGGGCTTTAACTAATCGCCAAAACCGTCACCGAGATCTGACCGCGGATCGGCGGGCGTGAAAGGCCACCCAGGTGTGGCCTTTTGTATTTTCTTTATCGGTCAATTTGATCCCATCGAGCGTTTTCAGCTAATAAGCCGCGTATTATCGCTGCTCTTTAACCCGCTACGGGTAATATACCTTCTGAGTTCAGAGGCATCTTCATGACATGGCAACAGTTCAAACAGGCGTGGCTGATTAAATTTTGGTCGCCGGTACCTGCCGTTATCGCCGCGGGTATTCTCTCAACCTACTACTTCGGTATTACCGGCACTTTCTGGGCCGTCACCGGCGAATTCACCCGCTGGGGCGGGCAATTGCTGCAGCTCGCCGGCGTGCACAGCGAAGAGTGGGGCTACTATAAACTCATTCATCTTGAGGGCACCCCGCTCACCCGTATCGACGGCATGATGATCATCGGCATGTTCGGCGGCTGTTTCGCCGCCGCGCTGTGGGCGAATAACGTGAAGCTGCGCTTCCCCCGCAGCCGGATCCGCATTCTGCAGGCCGTCGCCGGGGGGATCATTGCCGGTTTCGGCGCGCGCCTGGCGATGGGCTGCAATCTGGCCGCGTTCTTTACCGGTATCCCGCAGTTTTCTCTTCACGCCTGGTTCTTCGCCATCGCTACCGCTATCGGCACCTGGTTCGGCGCGCGCTTTACCTTACTGCCCATCTTTCGTATTCCGGTAAAAATGCAGAAAGTATCGCAGGCGTCGCCGCTGACGCAAAAACCTGACCAGGCGCGGCGCCGGTTCCGTCTCGGGATGGTGGTCTTTTTCGCCATGATCGCCTGGGGCCTGCTCACCGCGGCGAACCAGCCGAAGCTCGGCCTGGCGCTGCTGTTTGGCGTAGGGTTTGGCCTGCTTATCGAACGGGCGCAGATCTGCTTTACCTCCGCCTTTCGCGATATGTGGATCACCGGGCGCACCAATATGGCGAAGGCGATTATCTTCGGTATGGCCGCCAGCGCTATTGGCATCTTCAGCTACGTGCAGCTGGGTATGGAGCCGAAAATCATGTGGGCGGGCCCTAATGCGGTTATCGGCGGCCTGCTGTTTGGCTTTGGCATCGTCCTGGCGGGCGGCTGCGAAACCGGCTGGATGTACCGCGCGGTGGAGGGTCAGGTGCATTACTGGTGGGTCGGGCTGGGCAACGTGATCGGTTCAACGATCCTCGCATACTACTGGGACGGGCTCTCCCCGGCGCTGGCCACAAGCTGGGATAAAATCAACCTGCTGGCGACCTTCGGACCCTTCGGCGGCCTGCTGGTGACCTATCTTCTGCTGCTGATCGCGCTGATTCTGGTGATTGGCTGGGAAAAACGTTTTTTCCGCCGCCAATCTCTCGTCCCCTCGGCCGTTAAGGAAAGCGTATGAAAACTTTCGTTCCCGATTATCGCCTCGATATGGTTGGCGAACCCTGCCCCTATCCGGCCATCGCCACGCTGGAAGCCATGCCTTCGCTGAAGAAAGGCGAGATACTTGAAGTGGTCAGCGACTGTCCGCAGTCGATTAACAATATCCCGCTGGATGCCAAAAACCACGGCTACACCGTGCTCGACATCCAGCAGGACGGGCCAACCATCCGCTATTTGATTCAAAAGTAGCCAGGAAAGCCGGTAGCGGGTCGCTACCGGCTGCAATAATCGTGACTGCACGCGGTCAGAGTTGGCCGAGTGTCTTTACCAGCCCTTCACCGCATCGCCTTTGTATAGCCGTTCAGCCGCCGCGGCGACCTCATCGCTCTGGTAGGCCTTCACCAGGTTTTTCACCTTTTCGCTGTCTTTGTTTTCGATACGACTGGCAAAGATATTAACGTAAGGCGAATCTTTGCTTTCCACAAACAGGCCGTTGCGCGACGGCGACAGCCCAACCTGGCTGGAGAAAGTGGTATTGATGATCGCCATAGTTATCTGCTGGTCGTCCAGCGCGCGGGTCAGCTGCGGCGCTTCGATTTCGACGATTTTTAGCTTTTTCGGATTGTTGATAATATCCAGCGAAGTGGGCAGCAGACCCACGCCATCCTTGAGCGTAATCAGGCCCTGTTTTTGTAACAGCAGCAGAGAGCGTCCGAGGTTGGTCGGGTCGTTGGGGACCGCGACCTGCGCGCCATCGGGCAGCTGATCGATCGAAGTGATTTTCTTCGAATAGGCCGCTATCGGATAAACGAACGTGGTGCCAACCTGAACCAGCTTATAGCCGCGCTCCTGGATCTGTTTGTCCAGATAGGGCCTGTGCTGGAAAGCATTGGCATCAAGATCGCCGTTATTCAACGCCTCGTTGGGCAGAACGAAATCATTAAACGTCACCACCTCTACGTCGAGGTTATATTTCTCTTTCGCCACTTTTTGCGCCACCGCCCATACTTCCTGATCGACGCCCGCGCTAATGCCCACCTTGATGTGGTTGGGGTCCTCGCCAGGTTTGCAGGCGGCCAGCAGTAGTGAACTTGCGACAACCAGCGGTACCGCGATTTTTTTTAACGTGAAAACCATATTCCCAGGGTCCTTTTTAAAATTGCCTGCCATTCATTGCAGGAAAACCAGCGCCTGAGACTATAGAAAATCTCACGGGCGAAATTAAATACTGATTGACTATGATTAATAGCGTTTTGCTATGAGCGATTTGGTCATTCCTCTTTTTGACAGGGTAATCTTCCCTCCTCTCACCGTTTTTCCCTGGATTGTTCGGTATTTTTCTCCCCTTTAAACCATTTATCGTTCTGATGTACAATGGCGCGCACTTTAACTAAAAAAAGAGTGCGACCATGATTGATTTAACTTTGCCATTAACCGACATCCATCGCCACCTCGATGGTAATATCCGGGCCCAAACTATTCTCGATCTTGGCCGCCAGTTTAATCTCGCACTCCCGGCAGACACCCTCGATACTTTACGTCCTCACGTGCAGGTCACCAGCAATGAGCCCGACCTCGTCAGCTTCCTCGCTAAGCTCGACTGGGGGGTAAAAGTGTTGGCCTCGCTGGAAGCCTGCCGCCGCGTCGCCTATGAAAACCTCGAAGATGCCGCGCGAAACGGCCTGCACTACGTCGAACTGCGTTTCTCTCCACGCTATATGGCGATGACCCACCAGTTGCCCGTTGCTGGCGTTGTCGAGGCAGTGATCGCCGGAGTGAAAGAAGGCAGCCGCGACTTTAACGTTGAAGCCCGCCTGATCGGCATCCTGAGCCGCACCTTCGGCGAGGCGGCCTGCGAGGAAGAGCTTGAGGCTCTGCTCGCCCACCGCGATGGCATCACCGCCCTCGACCTCGCCGGGGATGAGCTGGGCTTCCCGGGAAACTTGTTTATGGATCACTTCCGCCGCGCACGCGATGCCGGCTGGCGCATCACCGTCCATGCGGGCGAGGCCGCTGGCCCGGAAAGCATCTGGCAGGCGATTCGCGAACTGGGGGCCGAGCGTATCGGCCACGGCGTGAAGGCGGTGCAGGATCCGGCATTGATGGATTATCTCGCCGCGCAGCGAATCGGTATTGAGTCCTGCCTGACCTCCAATATTCAGACCAGTACCGTGCCATCCCTGGCCGAGCATCCGTTGAAAACGTTCCTCGAACACGGCGTGCTGGCCTGCATTAACACCGACGACCCCGCCGTTCAGGGCGTCGATATTATCCACGAATACACCTTCGCCGCCCCGGCTGCCGGTTTAAGCCGCGAGCAAATTCGCCAGGCGCAGAGAAATGGTCTGGAGCTCGCCTTTTTAAGCGCCCAGGAAAAAGCGGCGCTGATTCAGCGCGTGCAGCAGGCTTGATGTTTACCCCCGTGGCAACGCGGGGTTCTGCTAAGCCAGGGGCTGGCCGCCTCGTTTCGTCAAAGCGACCTAATTTAGAGACAGCGTCGCCCGATGCCTGGCCGACTCCAGCCCCAGCTCAATCAGTTCCATTATCTGAATCGCCTGGCTTGCCGGAACCGGATTAACGCCGACCCCGTTAAGCGCATCGCGAATGGCGGCATAATAGGCCGGATAGTTGCCCGGTAGCGTCAGCCACGACGCTTCGGTTATGTCCTCGCCTTCGGCCCGCGTCAGCAGCCCATCGCGCATATCGTATCCCCAGTCTTCCTGCGGCAGGCGCTCGCCGCTTTTCAGCCGTTCTTCCTGCGGATCAAGACCGTATTTCACATAGCTTCCGCGCGAACCGTGGATGATAAAGCGCGCCGTTTCCGCGGCGGCCACCAGCGTACCGTGCAGTACCACCCGGCGCTGCGGCCAGGTTAAGACCGCGTGAAAATAGTCGGTGGACTGCGAGCCAGGCCGTAATTGCGCCAGATCGACCTGCATGCTGACCGGAAGCCCGAAGAGGTTTACCACCTGGTCAAGCAGATGCGGGGCAAGATCGTACCAGATACCGCTGCCCGGCCCGCCCTGCTCGCGCCAGCGATGACGCACCTGCGGTCGATAGCGGTCGAAATGCGACTCAAAATAGACCACTTCTCCCAGCAACCCTTCATTAATCAGCGATTTCACCGTCAGAAAATCGCTGTCCCAGCGGCGGTTGTGAAACACCGAAAGCAATAGCCCCTCGCTTTTGGCAATGGCTTCAAGCTCGCGCGCCTGTGCCAGCGTCACGGTAAAAGGTTTATCCACTACCACATGCTTACCCGCTTCCAGTGCCGCTTTCGCCAGCGGGAAATGGCTATCGTTTGGCGTGGGGATCACCACCAGATCGATATTGGGATCGCTAAAAAGCGCTTGCGGCGCAGCCACCACCTGCACCGCAGGCCAGTCGGCCAGCACTTTCTTTTCATCGCTGCTCAAGACCGCCGCCAGCGTCATCCCCGGCGTACCGCTGATGAGCGGCGCATGAAAGGTTTTGCTCGCATAGCCGTAACCGATTAATCCTACCCGGATAGCGTCGCTCATTTTTCTGCCCTCTTAACAAGAAGATGGTGGCCGCGTTGATGCCGCGGCTTGCTCACTCTTTTAACCCGCAACGGTGCTCAGCTTTACGCCATTTGCGCCGCTAAGATCATGTAACACTTGCGTTACTTGAGTCGTTGAGTACCATTTCAGTCTGGTTTCACAATTAGCAGTAGTGTTATGGAAAACGTTTTTAACCGTATTGTAGAACTTATTGGCTGGATTGTTTTGGGCGTTTCGGCCCTGCTTTTAGTTATCGCTCATCATATTGATAACTACCAGTCCCCGCCTTCCGTTGATGTTGTTCAGACGAAGCCGCTGTCGAAATAAACAGTGACCCGCTTCGCAACTATGCAACCGGTTTCTGAAACCGGTTGCATAGTTACACACGCATTGATTACACTCTCTTTATCAATCGATAAGGAGTTTTTTCATGTCCGGATTTCCGCAACACTTTTTATGGGGCGCCGCTACCGCAGCCTGGCAGGTTGAAGGCGGACACGATGCCGACGGCAAAGGCCCTTCTATCTGGGATACTTATTCCCACCTTCCTGGCACCACGTATCAGGGGACGACCGGTGACGTCGCCGTTGACCACTACCATCGTTTTCGCGAAGACGTGGCGCTGATGGCGGAAATGGGTTTGCAAAGCTATCGCTTCTCTATTTCATGGCCCCGCCTGCTGCCCACCGGCCGCGGCGTGGTGAATGAGGCGGGTGTGCAATTCTACAGCGACCTGATTGACGAACTGCTGGCGCATAACATTGAGCCGATGATTACCCTGTACCACTGGGATCTTCCCCAGGCGCTTCAGGATGAAGGCGGCTGGGAGGCGCGCAGCACGGCGCAAGCCTTCGCTGAGTACGCGCGTCTTTGCTATCAACGTTTTGGCTCTCGCGTCAAACTGTGGGCCACCTTTAACGAGACGATCGTTTTTATTGGCCACGGTTATATTAACGGCATCCATCCCCCTGCGGTGCGGGACCCCGCTCGGGCCATTCAGGCCTGCCACCATGTCTTTATCGCCCATGCGCTGGCGGTCAAAGCGTTTCGTGAAATGGCCGTCGCGGGGGAGATAGGATTTGTCAACGTGCTGCAACCGCACACTGCCCTAACCGACAGTGAGGAAGATAAGCGGGCGACAGAGATGGCAGACGCCATTCATACCCACTGGCTCTACGATCCGGTATTAAAAGGCGGCTATCCCGCAGATCTACTGCAGCAGACCCAGGCGCTGTGGGGGGTTCCGGTCTTTGAACCGGGAGACGACGCGCTACTGCGTGACAACCGCTGTGACTTTATCGGCCTGAACTACTACCGTCGTGAAACCGTGTCGGCGCAGCCTCCTGAAGTCGCGACCGGCGGCGAGCCGGGAGTTGACGGGCTCTTCTACTTCGTGCGCAACCCGCAAAGCACCTATACCGAATGGGGCTGGGAAATTTGGCCTCAGGGCTTAACCGACGGGATCATGATGATTAAAGCGCGCTACGGTGATATTCCGATCTATATCACCGAAAACGGGCTAGGAGCGGTAGACCCCATTATCGATGGCGAAATCGTCGACGACCTGCGGATTGACTACCTCAGCAGCCATATCACGGCGCTGGAAAAAGCGCTGGAACTTGGCGCCGACGTGCGCGGCTACTACCCCTGGTCCTTTATTGACCTGCTGAGCTGGCTGAACGGTTATAAAAAACAGTACGGGTTCGTTTATGTCGATCACCAGCAAAATCTGGCGCGTAAACGGAAAAAGAGCTTTTTCTGGTACCAAAACGTTATTGCCAGCCGAGGCGAACAGCGTTAATCTTCTCTCCCAGGCGCCTTCCGGCGCCTGATTTAGTTCTGGAATACTCCTAAATTTATTTTTACCAGGCCGGAAACATCGTCTGTTCTTGTCACAGGTATTTACAACCGAAATAATTCCATACAGTTTATCTTAAAAAGGAACTGCCGGTTGAGAACAGGTTTACTCGATATGGGTATATTCAACTTAATTTATTCCGATTATAAAATGGATACGCAAATGACCGTTCAGGACTACTTATTAAAATTTCGTAAAATCAGTTCGCTGGAAAGTCTGGAAAAACTTTTTGATCATCTTAACTATTCCCTGACCGATAACGAAGAGATCGTCAACATGTATCGCGCGGCCGACCATCGCCGGGCGGAGCTGGTTTCTGGCGGCAAATTGTTCAACATCGGCGAAGTGCCCAAGTCCGTGTGGCGCTACGTGCAATAAAGACTGTCATCATTCACGCCAGTTGCTTATACTTCCGCCCTGCTTTTATTTATAACTGGCGTTGAATTTGGGAGTAATAATGTCCTCTGACTCTGTGGAACGTATTGGCGGATGGCTTTTGGCGCCGCTGGCATGGCTCCTGGTAGCCCTGCTTAGCGCCTCATTGTCGCTGCTTTTTTTTGCTAAGGCTCTGATCTCTTCCCAGACTTATACATTGCTGGGCAATATGAGTGCCGAACATCTCGCTCTGTGGATTGCTTCCTTAGCATTTGCCATCACCATGTGGTACTACACGCTGTGGTTGACCATCGCCTTTTTTAAGCGGCGGAAAGGGGTGCCGAAACACTACATCATCTGGCTGCTGATCACGCTGCTGCTGGCGGTAAAAGCCTTTGCCTTTTCCCCGATTTCTGACGCGCTCGCGCTGCGCCAGCTGCTTTTCCCCCTTCTCGCCGCTGCGCTGCTTGCACCCTATTTCAGGCGTTCTGCTCGGGTTAAACGGACCTTTGTGAATCCGTAATAACCACACAGTTAACCTGTTGTCGCCGGTATCGATTTATTCGATAATAGACGGCTTTTTCTATTTCAGGTCGAATGATGGCTGATTATTTACTGCTCTTTGTTGGCACTGTTCTTGTTAACAACTTCGTGCTGGTGAAGTTTCTTGGACTGTGCCCGTTTATGGGGGTTTCCAAAAAGCTGGAAGCCGCTATGGGAATGGGGCTCGCCACCACCTTTGTGATGACGCTGGCCTCTATTTGCGCCTGGCTAATTGATACCTGGATCCTTATCCCGCTGGATCTGGTCTATTTGCGCACGCTGGCCTTTATCCTGGTCATCGCCGTGGTGGTGCAGTTTACCGAGATGGTCGTGCGTAAAACCAGCCCGGCGCTGTATCGCCTGCTGGGGATCTTCCTGCCGCTGATCACCACCAACTGCGCGGTGCTCGGCGTGGCGCTGCTAAATATAAACCTTGGGCATAATTTCCTGCAATCAGCACTGTACGGTTTTGCCGCCGCGGTCGGTTTTTCGCTGGTGATGGTGCTTTTCGCATCTATTCGCGAGCGCCTGGTAGTCGCGGATGTGCCGGCGCCGTTTCGTGGTAACGCCATTGCGCTGGTCACCGCAGGTTTAATGTCTCTTGCCTTTATGGGCTTTAGCGGTTTGGTGAAGTTGTAATGAACGCTGTCTGGATAGCCGTGGTCGCCATTAGCCTACTGGGGCTAATTTTCGGCTTAATTCTGGGATACGCCTCCCGCCGTTTTGCGGTGGAAGATGACCCGGTGGTGGAAAAAATTGATGCCCTGCTTCCGCAGAGCCAGTGCGGCCAGTGCGGCTACCCCGGCTGTCGCCCCTACGCGGAAGCAGTGGGGACCCAGGGTGAGAAAATCAACTGCTGCGCCCCCGGCGGCGAAGCGGTAATGCTTAAAATCGCCGAGCTGTTGAACGTCGATCCGCAGCCGGTAGACGGCGACGCGCAAGAAGCCGAACCTGTACGCATGCTGGCGACGATAGACGAAGCGAACTGCATCGGCTGCACAAAATGCATCCAGGCCTGCCCGGTCGACGCCATCGTCGGCGCCACTCGCGCCATGCATACGGTGATGAGCGATCTCTGTACCGGCTGTAATCTTTGCGTCGCGCCTTGTCCAACGCAATGTATTGAACTGCACCCGGTAGCAGCGACGACAGAAACCTGGAAATGGGATCTTCAGACCATCCCGGTACGCATTATTCCCGTGGAACAACATGTTTAAGTTATTTTCCGCTTTTCGCAAAGATAAAGTCTGGGACTTCAACGGCGGCATCCATCCGCCAGAGATGAAAACCCAGTCCAACGGTACCCCGCTGCGTCAGGTGTCGCTGCCGCAGCGTTTCGTCATCCCGCTAAAACAGCATATCGGCACGGAAGGTGAACTGTGCGTGCAGCCGGGCGATCGCGTCCTGCGCGGCCAGGCGTTGACCCGCGGTTGGGGCAGAATGCTGCCGGTGCACGCCCCAACGTCCGGGATCGTGGCGGCCATCGCCCCCCACTCTACCGCCCACCCTTCCGCGCTGGCGGAAATGAGCGTCATTATTGATGCCGATGGCGAAGACCGCTGGATTGAGCGCGATGGCTGGAACGATTATCAGAATAAATCCCGCGAAGCGCTGATTGAACGTATTCACCAGTTTGGCGTGGCCGGACTGGGCGGCGCGGGTTTCCCGACCGGCGCCAAGCTGCGCGGCGGCGGCGATAAAATCGACACACTCATTATCAACGCCGCCGAGTGCGAGCCCTATATCACCGCCGATGACCGTCTAATGCAGGATTGCGCGGCGCAAATCGTTGAGGGTATTCGTATCCTTGCCCATATTCTGCAGCCTGGTCAGGTACTGATCGGCATCGAGGATAATAAACCGCAGGCGATTTCGATGCTGCGCGCGGTATTAGCCGATACGCACGGAATGTCGCTGCGGGTGATCCCAACCAAATATCCCTCCGGCGGCGCGAAACAGCTCACGCAAATCCTCACCGGCAAGCAGGTGCCCCACGGCGGACGATCCTCTGATATCGGCGTGTTGATGCAAAACGTCGGCACCGCCTACGCGGTGAAACGGGCGGTAATTGACGGCGAGCCGCTGACGGAGCGCGTCGTTACCCTAACCGGCGAAGCGGTCTCGCGTCCGGGCAACGTCTGGGCGCGTCTCGGCACCCCGGTCAGCCATTTGCTAAAGGATGCCGGTTTCTGCCCGAGCGCTGACCCGATGGTGATTATGGGCGGCCCGCTGATGGGCTTCACCCTGCCGTGGCTCGACGTGCCGGTAGTGAAAATTACCAACTGCCTGCTGGCGCCGTCGGCGAGCGAACTGGGCGAGCCGGAAGAGGAAAAAGGCTGTATCCGCTGCAGCGCCTGCGCGGACGCCTGCCCTGCCGATCTTCTGCCGCAGCAGCTTTATTGGTTCAGCAAAGGCCAGCAGCACGACAAAGCCACTAGCCATAATCTCGCAGATTGCATTGAGTGCGGCGCCTGCGCCTGGGTTTGCCCAAGCAATATTCCGCTGGTGCAGTACTTCCGCCAGGAGAAGGCCGAGATCTCCGCGATCGCGCAAGAAGAGAAACGCGCCGCAGAGGCCAAAGTTCGCTTTGAGGCGCGTCAGGCTCGCCTTGAGCGCGATAAAGCGGCGCGTCTGGAACGTCATAAGCAGGCCGCGGTCCAGCCTGCGGCGAAGGATCAGGACGCAATTAACGCCGCCCTTGCCCGGGTGCGTGAAAAACAGCGTGACGCGGCGCAGCCGATTATCGTGCTCTCCGGCGCCAAACCGGATAACAGCGAAGCCATCGCCGCCCGCGAAGTCCGCAAGGCCGAGGCCCGGGCGCGTAAAGCTGAACAGCAGACGGCTCCGACGGTAGATGCCGCCGCCGAACAACCGGCAGCCGCCGATCCGCGCAAAGCCGCCGTCGAGGCCGCTATCGCCCGAGCGAAAGCGCGCAAAGCCGAACAGCAGCAACAAGCAGTTCCCCCGTCGGCAGCCAATGACGACGCCCGCAAAGCGGCAGTCGCTGAAGCAATCGCCCGCGTTCAGGCCCGGAAAGCATCCCGGCAGGCAGTTAACGAGGATTAAATGGTTTTCAGAATCGCAAGTTCCCCTTATACCCACAATCAGCGCCAGACTTCGCGGATTATGCTGCTGGTGCTGCTCGCCGCGATACCCGGCATCGCGGTGCAGACCTGGTTTTTCGGCTGGGGTACCGTGTTGCAGATTATCCTTGCCGCCCTTACGGCGTGGGGAGCCGAAGCGGCCATCCTTAAACTGCGCAAACAAAATATTCCCGCGATCCTCGCCGATAACTCCGCGCTGCTGACCGGCCTGCTGCTGGCCATCAGTATCCCGCCTTTCGCCCCGTGGTGGATGGTCGTGCTGGGGACCGCGTTCGCGGTCATCATCGCCAAGCAGCTGTACGGCGGCCTCGGCCACAACCCTTTTAACCCGGCTATGATCGGCTATGTCGTACTGCTCATCTCCTTCCCGGTCCAGATGACCTCCTGGCTTCCGCCGCATGAGATAGCCGCCCATGTTCCAGGTTTTAGCGACGCGCTGTGGATGATTTTCACCGGCCATACGGCGACTGGTGGGGATATGAACAGCCTGCGAACAGGCATTGACGGTATCAGTCAGGCCACGCCGCTGGATACCTTTAAAACGTCGCTTCACGCCGGCCATCCGGTTGGCGAGATCCTCCAGTATCCGATCTACGGCGGCGAGCTCGCCGGTCTCGGCTGGCAGTGGGTTAACGTGGCCTGGCTCGCGGGCGGTCTGTTCCTGCTGTGGCAGAAGGCTATCCGCTGGCATATTCCGCTGAGCTTCCTGCTGAGCCTCGCCGTTTGCGCCACCCTGGGATGGCTGTTCTCCCCAGGAAGCCTCGCCTCGCCGCAGATACATCTGCTTTCCGGCGCAACCATGCTCGGCGCCTTCTTTATCCTGACGGATCCGGTGACCGCCTCTACCACCAATCGCGGACGCCTGATCTTTGGCGCGCTGGCGGGAGTACTGGTATGGTTGATTCGCAGCTTTGGCGGCTACCCGGATGGCGTGGCCTTTGCCGTCCTGCTGGCCAATATCACCGTTCCGTTGATCGATTACTACACGCGCCCGCGCGCGTACGGCCACCGCTGAGGACCCGAACATGTTACAAAGCATGCGCAAACACGGTATCACGCTGGCACTCTTCGCCGCAGGTTCTACCGGGCTGACGGCAGCGATTAACGAGCTGACCAAAAGTACCATTGAAGACCAGGCCGCCCAACAGCAAAAAGCCCTATTCGACCAGGTGATGCCAGCCGCTCTCTACAATAACGATTTGCTGAAAAGCTGTTATCAGGTTAGCGCGCCGGAGCTGGGCAAGGGCCAGCATAAAGTATGGATCGCGCAGGACGACGAGAAGCCGGTTGCTGCGGTGATGGAAGCCACCGCGCCGGACGGCTATTCCGGCGCCATTCAGCTGCTGGTAGCCGCCGATTTTAGAGGCACCGTGCTGGGTACCCGCGTCACCGAACACCATGAAACACCGGGCCTGGGCGACAAAATCGAGCTCCGAATTTCCGACTGGATCACCTTCTTTGCTGGTAAAACGATCCATGGGCAAGACGACAGCCACTGGGCCGTGAAAAAAGACGGCGGCGATTTCGACCAGTTCACCGGGGCCACTATTACCCCTCGCGTGGTGGTCAACGCCGTCAGGCGCGCGGGCCTGTACGCCCAAACGCTGCCCGCGCAGATTTCCGCATTCACTCCCTGTGGAGACTAGACCATGAGCGAAGTTAAAGACGTTATTGTTCAGGGGTTGTGGAAAAACAACTCCGCGCTTGTTCAACTGCTGGGGATGTGTCCCCTGCTCGCCGTGACTTCTACCGCCACCAACGCTCTCGGCCTTGGGCTGGCGACGACGCTGGTTTTGACCCTGACGAACCTGACCATTTCCAGCCTGCGTCGCTGGACGCCGGCGGAAATCCGTATCCCTATTTACGTGATGATCATCGCTTCGGTAGTGAGCGTCGTGCAGATGCTGATCAACGCCTACGCGTTCGGCCTTTATCAGTCTCTGGGGATTTTTATCCCGCTGATCGTCACCAACTGTATCGTGGTTGGCCGCGCGGAAGCCTTTGCCGCGAAAAAAGGCCCGGCGCTCTCGGCGCTGGACGGATTCTCCATCGGGATGGGGGCGACATGCGCAATGTTTGTGCTCGGTTCAATGCGCGAAATTCTCGGCAACGGCACCCTGTTTGACGGTGCCGATAGCCTGCTCGGCGGCTGGGCTAAAGTTCTGCGCATTGAAGTATTCCATACCGATACGCCGTTCCTGCTGGCGATGCTGCCGCCGGGCGCATTTATTGGCCTCGGCATGATGTTGGCGGTAAAATACCTCATCGATGAACGTAGCAAACAGCGCAAAACCAAAGCGGCGCAAGCCGATCTCATTGCGCCGTCTGATGTGACGGGAAAAGCATAGGATGAATAAGAGTAAACGCCTGGAGATCCTCACCAGGCTCAGGGATAACGACCCGCACCCCACCACGGAGCTGCATTTTAACTCGCCGTTTGAACTGTTGATCGCCGTCCTGCTCTCAGCGCAGGCCACCGACGTCAGCGTCAACAAAGCTACGGCAAAACTCTATCCGGTCGCCAATACGCCAGCGGCCATGCTGGCGCTGGGCGTTGAGGGAGTGAAGACGTATATCAAAACCATCGGCCTGTTTAACAGTAAAGCCGAAAACGTTATCAAGACCTGCCGGATCCTGCTTGAACAACACAATGGCGAAGTGCCGGAAGATCGGGCGGCCCTTGAGGCGCTTCCCGGTGTGGGACGCAAAACGGCAAACGTGGTGCTGAATACCGCCTTCGGCTGGCCGACAATCGCCGTCGATACGCATATCTTCCGCGTTTGTAATCGGACACAATTTGCGCCCGGTAAAAACGTGGAACAGGTGGAAGAAAAGCTGTTAAAGGTGGTTCCGGCGGAATTTAAAGTCGACTGCCACCACTGGTTAATCCTGCACGGTCGTTATACGTGTATTGCCCGCAAACCCCGCTGCGGCTCCTGTCTGATAGAAGATCTTTGCGAGTATAAAGAGAAGGTCTATTCCTGACGACGCGCAGAGTCATTGTCCTACCGGAGAGATGACTCTGCCTCCCCCCGGCTTTATCGACATTCACGCCATGGTTTCGCCCCGGTTGCGGGTGATTATGCGGTTATATAATCATCAGCCAGGTTATTCATTTTTTTTAGAGTCAAAATTTCTATACATTTGTGATCGGGATCACTTGGTCATTTTGTTGTTGAATAATTGTTAACTCAATTGTACCCAAACCTGCTGATTCAAATACCCTCAACTTAAATAACAACACAATAACCCATCAATTTTTAGGATTATGGGCTATATCACTGGATGCAAGCGCAGTCAGTAGAACATATCGCCTTTATACGAAAAATTTTCCACTATGGCAGATAAAAACGCTTCCATTCACTAAACCTTGATATTTAACTCTGAATAACATTTGAGTATGCGGTGTATTATTCCGCACAAAATATGTGTAACAGATTATTGCAAAGCTATTGCCTGAAGGGGCAGGATAGTGAACATTACCTGCCGTTTTCCCTCCAGAATAACTATAAAGGCGGCGGTCTGAGAAGATTGCGCCCCGAGCACCCCCCGTTAATATGGGATGTAAAAAAAGAGGTATTTGTGTCGACTGCAAACAATAAACCAACCGAAAGCGTCAGCTTGAACGCTTTCAAACAACCACGATCGTTCTATCTCATCTTCTCGATTGAGCTATGGGAGCGTTTTGGTTTCTACGGCCTGCAAGGGATCATGGCCGTTTACCTGGTTAAACAACTGGGTATGTCAGAAGCGGATTCTATCACCCTGTTCTCCTCCTTTAGCGCCCTGGTCTACGGCCTGGTGGCGATTGGCGGCTGGCTGGGCGACAAGGTGCTGGGCACCAAGCGCGTCATTATGCTCGGTGCCATTGTTCTGGCCATCGGCTATGGCCTGGTAGCGTGGTCCGGGCACGATGCGGGCATCGTCTATATAGGTATGGCGACCATTGCCGTCGGTAACGGCCTGTTTAAGGCTAACCCCTCTTCCCTGCTCTCAACCTGCTATGAAAAGAACGACCCGCGTCTGGACGGTGCATTTACCATGTACTACATGTCCATCAACATCGGTTCCTTCTTCTCTATGCTGGCCACGCCGTGGCTGGCGGCAAAGTTCGGCTGGAGCGTCGCTTTCGCCCTGAGCTTTGTCGGCCTGGTAATCACCATTGTCAACTTCACTTTCTGCCAGCGCTGGGTTAAACAGTACGGCTCGAAGCCTGACTTCGCCCCGCTGCAGGTAGGCAAGCTGCTGGCGACAATCGTTGGCGTGGTGGTTCTCATCGCAATTGCAACCTGGCTGCTGCACAACCAGGGTATTGCACGTATGGCGCTGGGCGTGGTTGCGCTGGGTATTATCGTTATTTTCGCTAAAGAAGCCTTCGCAATGCAGGGCGCCGCGCGGCGCAAAATGATCGTCGCGTTCATCCTGATGCTGCAGGCGATTATCTTCTTTGTTCTGTATAGCCAGATGCCGACCTCCCTTAACTTCTTTGCGATTCGCAACGTTGAACACTCTCTGCTGGGCATCGCTTTCGAGCCTGAGCAGTACCAGGCGCTGAACCCATTCTGGATCATTATCGGTAGCCCGATTCTGGCCGCTATCTACAACAAAATGGGCGATACCCTGCCGATGCCGATGAAGTTTGCTATTGGTATGGTCCTCTGTTCCGGCGCCTTCCTCGTACTGCCGCTGGGCGCTAAGTTTGCCACCGACGCAGGTATCGTGAACGTCAGCTGGCTGGTTATGAGCTACGGCCTGCAAAGTATCGGTGAACTGATGATCTCCGGCCTGGGTCTGGCGATGGTTGCGCAGTTGGTTCCTCAGCGTCTGATGGGCTTCATCATGGGCAGCTGGTTCCTGACTACCGCTGGCGCCAACCTGATCGGCGGCTACGTCGCCAACATGATGGCGGTGCCGGATAACGTAACTGACCCGCTGATGTCGCTGGAAGTTTACGGTCGCGTATTCCTGCACATCGGTGTCGCCACCGGCATTATCGCCATCCTGATGCTGCTGACGGCGCCGAAGCTGAACCGCATGACCCAGGACGATGATAAAACGGCAAAAGCCAGCGATACCGCTACGGCCTAAGCTCACCGGGAAAACCCAAAACTTTAAACCGCTAACGCGCTGTTAGCGGTTTTTTTTTGCCCCTGGGCGGACTAACATACAGAAAACCGCAGCCACGAGGAGTTACCGATGAAACTGTTCTACAAATCCGGCGCTTGTTCTCTTGCTTCGCATATCGCGCTACGCGAGAGCGGCCTGGACTTCACCCTGCAGGGCGTTGACGTAATGAAAAAACGTCTCGAAAACGGGGATGATTATCTGCTGGTAAACCCGAAAGGTCAGGTGCCGGCGCTGCTGCTGGACGATGATATTTTGCTGACGGAAGGCGTGGCCATTATGCAATATATCGCCGATCGCGTGCCGGACCGCCAGCTGTTGGCACCGGTGGGAAGCATCGCCCGCTATCAAACGCTGGAGTGGCTAAACTACGTGGCGACGGAACTGCATAAAGGCTTTACCCCGCTGTTTCGCCCCGATACGCCGGAAGACTACAAACCTGTCGCCCGCGCGCTGCTGGATAAAAAAATGCAGTACGTGAATGAATGTCTGGAAGATAAAGAGTGGATTAACGGGCATCGTTTCACTATCGCCGATGGCTACCTGTTCACCGTGCTGCGCTGGGCGTACGCCGTGAAGCTGGATATGGCAGGCTATAGCAATATTGCAGTCTGGATGAAGCGCGTTGCCGCGCGTCCCGCTGTTGCCGCCGCCCTTGAGGCTGAAGGGCTGAAGTAACGCTGATGCTTGCCCGACGCCGGTCGGGCAAGTGGTTTACACGCGCCTTAAAGCTGCGTGGCGCTGAAGTAGTGCTCCGGCTGGGCAATGCGATCCTGAGCCGCCACGACCTGTAGCTCATACTCCTGCATATTTTTTGTCGCCAGCATGATTTCATACACCGCGGCGGTGACGTGCTCCAGCGCATCACGCAAACTCGCGCCCTGCAGCAGCTTAACCAACAGCAGCCCGCTGGTGACATCGCCGACGCCCACCGGCTGGCGCATGCCGAAATCCACCAGCGGACGGCTGATGTGCCAGGCTTCTTGACTGGTGACCAGCAGCATTTCAAAACGATCCATACTGAGCCCGGCGCGTGAGAGATGCTTCACCAGCACCACTTCCGGCCCCTGAGCAATCAACTCGCGCGCGGCTAAAACCGCTTCTTTAACGTTTGCCACCGGGTGCCCGCAGAGGATCTCCAGCTCAACCAGGTTTGGCGCAATAATATCGCTCGCCGGCAGCGCATAGCGCACGTGAAACTCCGCGACGCCAGGCGCCACGATGCAGCCCTTTTCAGGGTGGCCCATCACCGGGTCACAGAAAAATTTCGCGGCCGGGTTGGCGCTTTTCACCTGGCGCACGATGCCAAGAATATGTTCGCCCTGCTCCGCCGAACCCAGATATCCGCTTAATACCGCGTCGCAGCGCTGCAGCTGGTTAATGTCAGCAATCCCCTGAACAATCTCCGTTAAATGCGCCGGCGGCATGACGCAGCCGGTCCACTTTCCGTATTGGGTATGGTTGGAGAATTGTACGGTGTTAAGCGGCCAGACGTTGGCGCCAAGCCGGCGCATCGGAAATTCAGCGGCGCTGTTGCCCGCATGGCCAAACACAACGTGGGACTGGATGGCGAGGATATTCTTCATCTTGATTACCTGAGAGCAAAAAATAAGGGGCGCGGTTTCCCACGCCCCTGCCTTTACGCAATTACTTCCAGCAGACCAGACAGTAATTTTTCTTACCGCGGCGCAGTAAGGTATAGCGCCCGAAGAGACGGTCGGCATCGACAAATACGTATTCCGGGTCGGACTGTTTTTCGCCGTTAATGGTCACCGCGTTGGAGGCAATGGTTTTACGCGCCTGGCCGCGGGACGGCTGCAGGTCAGAATCCACCAGCGCCTGCATCAGATCGGCACCCTTTTCCATTTCGATCATCGGTACGCCATCCTGCGCCAGCTGCTCAAAATCGGCTTCGCTCAGATCGCTCAGGTTACCGTTGAACAGGCTCTCGGTAATGCGTTTTGCCGCCACCAGTCCTTCTTCGCCGTGCACCAGACGGGTCACCTGCTCAGCCAGCACATACTGGGCGCGCGGTGCTTTACCGCTGTTTTTGTCTTCCTCTTCCAGGGCATTGATTTCGGTCATGTCCATAAAGGTGAAGAACTTCAGGAAGCGATAAACATCGGCATCCGCGGTGTTGATCCAGAACTGGTAGAACTTGTACGGACTCGTTTTCTTCGGATCCAGCCACACCGCGCCGCCTTCGGTTTTACCGAATTTCGTGCCGTCGGCTTTGGTGATCAGCGGAACGGTCAGGCCAAAGACCTGGTTCTGATGCAGACGACGGGTCAAGTCTATACCGGAGGTAATGTTGCCCCATTGGTCAGAACCGCCGATTTGTAGCGCCACGCCGTGCAGCTTGTTCAGGCAGGCAAAGTCGTACCCCTGCAGCAGGTTGTAGGAGAACTCGGTAAAAGAGATGCCCTGGTCGTCGCGGTTGAGACGCTGCTTCACCGCTTCTTTGTTGATCATCTGGTTTACAGAGAAGTGCTTGCCGATATCACGCAGAAAGGTCAGCACATTCATGCCGCCAAACCAGTCGTAGTTATTCGCGGCAATGGCCGAGTTATCCCCGCAATCAAAGTCGAGGAAAGGCGCGACCTGTTTGCGGATTTTATCCACCCACTCCTGCACGGTATCTTCAGTGTTCAGTTTACGCTCAGCGGCTTTAAAGCTCGGGTCGCCAATCAGCCCCGTCGCGCCGCCCACCAGCGCAACCGGCTTGTGGCCAGCCTGCTGGAAGCGTTTCAGGCATAACAATGGAACAAGATGCCCCAAGTGCAAGCTGTCGGCGGTAGGGTCGAAGCCGCAATAGAGCGCGATCGGGCCTTGCGCCAGTCGCTCTGCTAACGCTTCCTCGTCCGTCACCTGGGCTACCAGCCCCCGCTCCTGCAATTGTTTAATCAAGTTACTGCTTGCCATCAAATTCTCCATCTATAAACGACTGCACCTCTGCCGGTACACGACTTTTCGCCAGACGCGAAAAAAACATCTACGCAAAATTATTCAAGCTGCATCGCGGCGGCAAGCATGTAAAAGCCCAGGGAACTTACTCAGGTAAGCGACAGAGCCAGACAGGCGCGGCTAACAAAGATGCAGCTTGAAAAATGAAGCGTATAGAATAAAGCGCCGGGCCACGATGCACCAGCGCTTAACACAACATTTTTGCGTCCTTTATGGCGCCAGTCGGTCGATTTGCCAGCCGCCGTTTTGCCGCTGGTAGAGAAAACGATCGTGCAGACGGTGCTCGCCGCCCTGCCAGAACTCCATCTGCTCGATGCTGACGCGGAATCCGCCCCAGAAACTCGGCAGCGGAACTTCGCCCTGCTGGAACTTTTGCTTAAGCTCAAGGAACTTACTCTCAAGGATGCCGCGCGCCGAGATACGGCTGGACTGCTGCGACACCCAGGCGCCAATCTGGCTATCGCGCGGACGGCTGTGGAAATATTTCACCACTTCCAGCGTTGAAAGGCGTTCCGCTTTACCGATAACCATCACCTGGCGCTCCAGCATATGCCATGGGAAAAGCAGGCTAATGCGGGGATTTTTTTCAATCTGGTGGGCTTTGCGGCTGCCAAGGTTGGTGTAAAACACCAGACCTTTTTCATCGTAGTGCTTAAGCAAAACGATACGCTGGTAAGGCTGGGCGTTTTCATCAACGGTGGCGACGACCATCGCCGTTGGATCAGCGAGCTTCGCATCGCAGGCCTGACGCAGCCAGCGTTCAAATAGCGCCAGAGGTTCGGCTGGAAGGTCGTGGCGACGCAGGCCACCACGGGTGTACTCACGGCGCAGGTGCGCGATTTGCTGCAATTCGTCGTTATCAGACATGGCAATTGAGAAAATAATCAAAGGGTAGCGTCATTGTGCGCCCCCATGACCGAAATCTCAACGTTTGGCGGTTTGCAGCTGACAGTTTTCCAGCACAATGCGATCGCGTTTATAGACCGTGGCGCTATCGCCCTTCGACCAGAAGACGTAAACGCCGTCGGTATACCGCGCTCCGGACGCGGATAGCCCCTGCTGCAAGTTGAGCTGCTGGTTATCGTAGATAAAGCTGACCTGCTGGCGAGTATGATTAAGATGGACGGTTAACGGCTTCTGGTCGCACTGGTACTCCAGCGTGTCCGTATTCATCCGCTCGACAAACTGGTTGTAGTAGCTACAGCCCGCGAGCATAAAAGGTACCGCAAGAATAAGTATTTTTTTCATTAATTTGCCTTCGACTTTCCCGGTCCGGGAAGGCATAACGCCCTCCCTCAACGCTGTTCAGTTTACGAAGAAACCGCCGCGGGTGATTTCAGTTAACTCTGATTTTGCGGCGGATTTACCGGGAAAATCGCGCCAAGCACGGAAGCCTGCGACGCGCCGGTTACCGAAGGGAGGTTGCCGGGTAATCCGGCAAGCGTCCGCCACGCCAGCCATGCGAATGCCAGCGCCTCCATATCATCCCCGCTGATCCCCGCCTCATCGGTGGTCGACACTTCCGTTCCCGGCAGCAGCGCCGCCAGACGCGCCATTAGCAGCGGATTGCGCGCGCCGCCGCCGCAGACCAGCAGGCGTTCACATCCCCCGCTGAGCAGCACCTGTTCACTGATGCTGACGGCGGTCAGTTCCGCAAGGGTGGTCTGCACGTCCTGGGCGCGAAGCCCCGGATAACGCGCCAGATGCTGCGATAGCCAGCCGTAGTTGAAGTATTCGCGACCGGTACTCTTCGGCGCCGGTAGCGCAAACCACGGATCGCTTAGCATATCCTGCAGCAGCGGCAGCACAACTTTACCCTCGCTGGCCCACTGCGCGTCCTTATCGAAGGGTTTGCCACACTGACGCCAGATCCACGCATCCATCAGCATGTTGCCGGGCCCGGTGTCGTAGCCGCGCACCGGTACCCCTGGCGCCAGCAGGGAGAGGTTGGCGATACCGCCAATATTAAGGACCATTCGACGCTCTACCGGATGCGCCAGCAGCGCGTGGTGGAACGCCGGAACCAGCGGCGCGCCCTGCCCGCCGAGCGCCATATCGCGACGACGAAAGTCGCCGACGACCGTCACGCCAGTACGCGCGGCAATCTGGTTATTGTCGCCAATCTGTAAGGTATGCGGCGCGTCGCCCGTAGGCTCATGCCAGACCGTTTGGCCATGGCAGCCGATGGCGATGATGTCCGCCGCCTGTAACTTTTCCTGCGCCATCAACGCCTGAACCGCATCGGCGAACAGCCGTCCCAGACGCGTATCAAGCCGTCCCAGCTGCGACAGCGTAAGCTGCTGTCCCTGGCAGATGGCCAGAATGTCTTCTTTAATAGCCAGGGGGATGGGATAGGTCAGGCTGGCCTGCTGGGCGACCAGATTTTCATTAATTGCTGCGAGGACAACATCAACACCATCAAGGCTGGTGCCGGACATTACGCCGATAAAGCGGCCTGATTTCATACGCTTTCCTTCATTCCATGACTCCGTATATCCCCACACTCCACCATAAACGAGGGGGCAATGCTATGCTGCTATAATACTTTTTAACAATACAAGCAGCGCTGCCGTTCTTAGGGTAAAGAACTTGTGTTTAGTTTAGGTTGAGACGACTCTGATTATTATTTTTTGTATAGTCACTGCATCTGCTATGCCAGCAGACGCTTAAATGCCATATAATTGGCTACAAGGAAGTTCAACAGAACGCTTCTTGGTGAACAGGAGATTCATAAATGATTTTACGTGTTTTGGCTGTCTCGATGATTGGTTTTACGCTTGCAGGCTGCGTCAGCAGCAGCGGTCTGTCCGGCGATGTTTACTCCGCATCCGAAGCCAAACAGGTCCAGAGCGTGACCTACGGCACTATTGTCCATACCCGCGCGGTGCAGATTCAGAGCGGAGATGACAGCAATGCTATTGGTGCCATCGGCGGCGCGGTACTCGGCGGCTTCCTGGGTAACACCATTGGCGGCGGAACGGGCCGCTCACTGGCAACGGCAGCGGGCGCTGTCGCCGGCGGCGTAGCCGGTCAGGGCGTACAGGGTGCGATGAACAAAACCCAGGGCGTTGAGCTGGAAATCCGCAAAGATGACGGTAACACTATTATGGTAGTGCAAAAGCAAGGCAGCACGCCGTTCTCCGTCGGCCAGCGCGTAGCTATTGCCGGCAGCGGCAGCCAGGTTACGGTATCCCCACGCTAAATCTTACCCCTGCGGCCCTGACGGGCCGCTTATTAATACAATAGATATATCATTTACCAGTATCAATAAACGATATAAATAGATTTATAGGTTCCTGCCGCGCCTCCACTCTTTGCGCCCGCGCAATATTTTTCCTGCTGCCATCAAGTAATCTTCAATGAGTCTTACTTAAATCATTTACGATACCTTCGTCGTTTACCCTCGCATTTTTCAGGGTTATTGACTATGCACGCTAATATAAAAAGCTTACCCCAACGGATATTTCTTTACGCTGCCGCGTGTACCCTTGCGTTTACCACGCTTAATTATCTCAGCGACTCGTTAATTCATCGTATACCTACAACATCATCCATGCTTTTTCCTGTGCTGACGATTTCGTTGATGACTTTTCATATTATGATTGCCTGTTTTATGGCAATGAAATATCTGTGCGATAAAAAACGACTGTACCTGATTCCGATTACCTTCGCCTTTGCCTGCTCGGCTATGCTGATGCTGGGAACGATAGGCAGCTATCCCGACTGGTTGATTTGCGGACAGGGTCGCGCCATTAACCAAAATGACGCGCTGATTTTTTATTTTTTCCGCAACGTAATGATGGCCATTTTATTTATAACATCGATTGTATTATACCGTTTTCGCAACCTCACCCTTAGCTCAGGTAAAATTAACCGTACGGTACTGACAGGTTGCTTTATTTTTATTACCGCAGTGCTTATATTATCGTGGATTCATTCCAGCAATTCCCCGCTTTTTAGTATTGAATTCCTTGATAATCTGACCTACACTTTTACGCCACTGTGGCATAATCGTATTGGCTGGTTATTAATTATCATATGGTCTGTAACGCTGATTTTACTGATTAGCCTGACCCAATTGCGTAATATATTCTGGTACAGCGGGGCCTTTTTTTGTACCGCCTATATATTTACGTTAATGGTTCTGCTCGCAACGGCAGGTGACAGCAGTCACGCCTGGAGCCAGGCGCGATTCTTTGAAACGCTTAGCACCCTGTTTCTGATTTTAGTTCTGCTGTGCGATGTTTTTATGCTCTATCGTCAATCAAACGACAGGTACATTCGCTCTTATCAAAGCTCGATTCGCGATCCCCTGACCCGACTGTATAACCGCAGCTATTTCTATGAAACCCTGAATCAACGATTGTCGAAGGTTTCCGCTTCACAACCGCTGTCGGTGATCGTCTGTGACCTCGATCGCTTCAAGCGCATCAACGACACCTACGGTCACGTGCAGGGCGATAAGGTAATTCAATTTGCTGCCAGCGTGTTGCAGAACAACGTGCGCCAGGACGACGCTGCCGCGCGTATCGGCGGGGAAGAGTTTGCCCTACTGCTGGTCAATATCGGCGCAAAGGAAGCACTGGCTATCGCCGAACGCATCCGCCTCTCCGTCAGCGAGAAGCAGGAAGGATTACCCGAAAGAATGACTATCAGTATGGGGGTTTTCACGGCGCTGGATACGCGTGTTTCGGCAGAAGAGTGCGTTAAGCGCGCGGATACCGCGATGTACAAAGCGAAAAACAGCGGGCGTAACCGCGTAGTGGTCTGGCATGCATAGATAAAAAAGAGGCCTTGAGTCTTTCAAGGCCCCGTTAAAGTCAATCTTTTGCCTGGAGATCGAGGATGTTGTGTTCAAGTTTACGAATTAAATTAAGCAACGTTTCCACTTCTTCCCTGGAAATGCCAGCCAGAATCTCATCACGCGTTTTGCCAATAACCTCTTCCATTTCATTGATCAGAGGCTCGGCCTTTTCCGTAAGCTTGATACGTTTTGCCCGCCGATCGTTTGCACAGGTCTGGCGAGAAATAAGCCCTTTTTCCTCCAGTTGGTCGAGCGTGCGAACCAGCGACGGCTGCTCAATACCAATGGCCTTCGCCAGCTGAATCTGCGACTGTTCAGGCGGCAGCTGGTGAATGTTATGCAGCGTGACCCAGTGCGTCTGCGTTAACTCCAGAGGTTTCAGGCGATGGTCGATTAGCGCGCGCCAGACGCGTACCAAACGTGCCAGATCAGAACCAAGTGGCGATTCCAATTTCATCTCCTTATAATTAGCTTGCTAAGTTATTATACTGATTTTAGAATAGTGTGCAGCATTTAAATTACCAAAACAAATGAATTACCTGATTCACTAGAATCAGAACAATGATTTACAATGTGAATAATCGCATCACCTGAACATTCTTCCTGCAACGGCAAAGGATTTTTGCTTGTGAAACTGAGTCTTAACACTGCCGGATTGTCGCTCCAGGACCTGGTGTTCGGCGCTTCTGTCTATTTCCCTCCTGTCTTTAACGCGGTTCTGCTGGGCTTTTTTATCTGGCTGATAGTCCATCGCCAGCTGCGGGACTGGATGTACGCAGGCGAGATCTGGCATCCCCTGTTAATGGACCTCTCCTTCTTTGCGCTCTCCGTCTGTTTGGCGCTGGTTTTACTGACTATCTGGTAATGTTCATTCCATGAAAAAACTAAAATACTTATCCACGCTGCTGGTTGCCGCACTGGCCATTATTGCCGCCTGGCTGGTCTGGAATTACTACACGCAATCCCCATGGACCCGCGACGGCAAGGTGCGCGCCGAACAGGTTGGCGTCACGCCGCAGGTTTCCGGCAGTATCCTGCAGCTAAACGTGCGCGATAACCAGCTGGTGAAGGCCGGAGACGTGCTGTTCAGAATCGACGACACGCCCTATAAAATTGCCCTGCTCAACGCCCGCGCGCAGCTCGCTAAAGCCAAAGCAGAAGTCGCCCGCGCGCAGGCGGAACAGAAAAAAGCCGCCAGCGATGCTAACCGCCGGCGTCATCTTTCCCAGAATTTCATCTCGGCAGAAGATTTAGAAAACGCCAATACCGCGCTGAATACTGCGACGACCAACCTCGAAGCCGCTAAGGCGGTGGTTGGCGTGGCGCAGGCCACGCTCGATCACGCCCAATGGCAGCTCACGCAGACGGAAATCAAAGCGCCGGTTGACGGTTGGGTCACCAATCTCTCGACCCGCGTTGGCGACTACGCCACCGTTGGCCACCCGGTTTTCGCCCTCGTCGACAGCCACTCCTTCTACGTGGTGGGTTATTTTGAAGAAACCAAACTGCGTCATATTCGTCCCGGCGATAGTGCGCAGATTATTCTTTATAGCAGCAAGCAAAAGTTACAGGGTCACGTTAGCAGCATCGGACGCGCGATAGTCGACCAGAGCGTGGAGAGCAGCGGCGGGCTGGTGGCCAATATTAAACCGAATATTCCCTGGGTCCGCCTTGCCCAACGTGTCCCGGTACGCATCGAGTTTGACCATTTGCCGCCGGATACCACTCTGGTCTCCGGTACCACTTGTACCGTTGCCATCGGCGCGCAGTAATGAAGCTACAGGCCCTGTCGTGGCGCGCGCTCCCGTGGATTAAGGCCAGCCGTCCGCAGTGGCGCTATGCCCTGCGCAACGGGATTGCCATGTGCCTGGCGCTGAGCATCGCCTACTGGCTGAATCTTGACGAGCCCTACTGGGCAATGACCTCCGCCGCGGTAGTCAGCTTTCCCACCGTCGGCGGCGTGATTAGCAAAAGCTTCGGGCGTATTGCCGGCAGTCTGCTCGGCGCCTGCGCGGCGCTGCTGCTGGCCGGGCACACGCTCAACGATCCGTGGCTGTTTCTCTTCAGCATTTCAGCGTGGATAGCCCTCTGTACCTGGGCCTGCGCGATGTTCACCAATAATGTCGCCTACGCCTTCCAGCTCGCGGGCTATACCTGCGCGATCATCGCTTTTCCGGTTATCAATATCACTGACGCCAACGAACTGTGGACCATCGCCCAGTCGCGCGTCTGTGAGGTTATCGTCGGTATATTGTGCGGTGGGCTGATGATGATGATTCTACCGAGCACGTCCGATGGCGCTACGCTGCTGACGGCGCTGAAAAACATGCACGCGCGCCTGCTGGAACACGCCAGCCTGCTGTGGGTGCCGGAAACCACCGATGCGATCCGCACCGCTCACGAGAGCGTAATTGGGCAAATTCTGACCATGAATTTGCTGCGTATCCAGGCCTTCTGGAGCCACTATCGCTTTCGCCGGCAAAACCCGCTGCTGAACTATCTGCTGCATCAGCAACTGCGAATGACCAGCGTGATTTCGAGCCTGCGGCGGATGCTGCTTAACTGGCCCACCGCCCCCGCCCGCACCCGCGATATCCTCGAGTCACTGCTTAACGAATTAGCGCATACAAACGCCGATGCCTTGAGCGTCGCCCGCATCATCGCCCCACTGGCGCCGCCCGCGGACGCTGATTACCGGCATATCGCCTTCTGGAAGCGTCTGCGCTACTTTTGTCGTCTCTACCTGGTGAGCAGCCGCTGGCTCATGCGCATCGAAAACGCCACCGCGGTGACTGAATTTAACGTGCCTTCTGCGCCAGCGCTGGCCCGCCATACCGACCAGGCCGAAGCCTTGTGGAACGGCGTTCGCACTTTCTGCGCGCTGGTAATGGTCGGCGCATGGGGAATTAGCACCCAGTGGCAGGCCTGCGCCGCGGCCCTGACCCTGGCGGCTATCTGCTGCGTCCTCTATTCGGTCTCTCCTTCACCGTTTAAGTCCTTAACGCTGTTGATGCGCACCCTGATCCTGCTTTCGCTCTTTAGCTTTGGGGTAAAGTTTGGCCTGATGGTGCAGATCACCGATTTATGGCAGTTTCTGCTGTTCCTGTTTCCCCTGCTGACGACCATGCAACTGCTGAAGCTACAGATGCCTAAGCTCGCCGGACTGTGGGGTCAGCTGATTGTCTTTATGGGGTCGTTTATTTCGGTCACCAACCCGCCGGTCTACGATTACGCATCGTTTCTTAACGATAATCTGGGAAAAATCATTGGCGTAGGCCTCGCCTGGCTGGCTTTTGCCATTATCAGCCCAGGTTCGGACGCGCGTAAAAGCCGCCGCCATATCCGTGCGTTACGGCGTCACTTTGTCGACCAGCTCAGCCGCCGCCCGCAGCACAGCGAGCACGAATTTGAATCGCTGGTTTACCACCATATTAGCCAGCTCAGCAATAGCCAGGATGCGCTGGCGCGCCGCTGGCTGCTGCGCTGGGGCGTGGTGTTGCTCAACTGTTCGCACGTGGTGTGGCAGCTACGCGAATGGGAAACCCGCTCCGACCCGCTGTCGCAGGTGCGTGATTTATGTATCAGCCTGCTGCGGGATGTGATGAGCGAGCGCGGGGTACAGCAGCGTCCGCTCGCCTCTACGCTCCAGGAGCTGCAGCGCATCTGCGACGCGCTTAACCACCACCACCAGCCGGCGGCCAAAGAGCTGGCGGCGGTAATCTGGCGGCTGTGGTGCGCGCTCTCCCAGCTGGAGCAGGCGCCTATTGCCGGAACGCTAACGGAAAGAACTACTTAATCACGCCGCAGGCGAACCGCTCGCCGCCGCCTCCAAGGGGCTGCGGGCTATCGGACATATTATCGCCCCCCACGTGAATCATCAGCGCCTTGCCTTTCACCTCATCCAGCGTTTTTAAACGCGGCGCCACCACCGGCTGGGTGGCTTTACCGTCGTTATTGACCACCAGGAATGGCAGATCGCCGAGATGCCCCGCGCCGTCAGGCCCCTCATGCTTTCCTGTTTTTTGCGGATCGTAGTGCCCACCGGCTGCGCCAGCGGCGACGGCTTTGCCCTCTTTAATCGCGGGCTGGCAGCTACCGTTGGCGTGAATATGGAAGCCGTGCTCGCCGGGAGGCAGCGCCTTCAGATCCGGCGTAAACTCCAGTCCTTTCGCGGTTTCGCTGATTTTAACGCTACCGATAGCCTGACCGACACTTTGGCTGGTAACAAGATTGATATCGACGCTTTCACTGGCCGCCTGCGCGCCTGCGCACGCGGCCAGGGTAAGTATGGCGAGAATACATCGTTGCATAACACCTCCTTAATGGCTCTATCGCTATTAAGTGTAGGCCATCGCTGAGGTGTCGGTGTTTACGGTACGTCGTAGCCTAGCGCCGCTTTACGAATGCGGAACCACTGCTGGCGGCTCATGTTTAGCCTTTCAGCAACCACCGCGGATCCCACGCGCTCGATTTTGCCTGAGCCGATGATCGGTAACGGCTGCGATGGCAGCCGCAGGATCCAGGCGTACACCACCTGCTCAATGCTCTCCGCATTCAGCTCCTGAGCAACGCGCGCCAGCTCATCGCGCAGCGGCTGGAAGCTGTCGTCGTTAAACAAACGACCGCCGCCGAGGCAGGACCATGCCATCGGGCGAATACGCAGTTGCTGAAGCTGATCCAGCGTACCGTCAAGCAGCAGCGGCTGATGGACCGGAGAAATTTCCACCTGGTTGGTCGCCAGGGTAAATGGCAGGCGCGACTGCAGCAGGGTAAACTGGGCGGGGGTAAAGTTCGATACGCCGAAGTGACGAACCTTGCCGCTATGGTGAAGGGCCAGGAAGGCTTCCGCCACTTCATCCGCATCCATCAGCGGGTCTGGACGATGGATCAGCAGCAGATCAAGATGGTCGGTTGCCAGATTACGCAGCGACTGTTCGGCGCTGAGAACGATATGGTCACGGTCGGTAATATAGTGGCCGATGGTGTTTTCCGCCCGCGCTTTAGTGGCTATCCCGCATTTGGTGACGATTTCCATCCGGCTGCGCAGATGCGGGGCCAGCTTTAGCGCTTCGCCAAACGCCGCCTCGCAGCGATAGTCGCCATAAATATCGGCGTGATCGATAGTGCTGACGCCCAGATCCAGGTGTTGCTCAATAAAGCTCACCAGCGCTTTAGCGGACATATTCCAGTCCATCAAACGCCAGTAACCCATCACAAAACGAGAAAATTCCGGCCCCTGCGGAGCCATAGCAATACGCTGAACCATAACAGCTTCCTCAACAAAAATGTGCCCTGAGTATACGCAATTTTAGGCTCAAAACAGTGAGGGTTGCTGCGGTTCTTCCGCACTATCCTGCTTAGCTGCGCGTAATTTGCGCAGTAGCCGCTGTCGGCACAAACGCAAAACATCCTGCTTTTGCGCATCGCTCATTTTCTGCCAGTTGAAACGCTCGTCGCGGCTACGCATACACCCCCGACAGTAGCCGCGTTCATCAGACTGACAAATCCCCCGGCACGGACTTTGCACCGGGAAGAACTCCAGTTGTTCAGCCACTTCGCCTCTCCTGCCGCTCATCTCTTTCTTTATTGAAGACGTTTCATTCGCCGTACGCAAATTTTGTTCATCGCCCTCTGCGCCAGGCGGCATTTTTAATTATGACTTGCATTAGACCAATCGGTCTATTACAGTAAGCGCTATGAACAAGCACAGTGAATGCAACACACGCGAACATATCCTGGCCACCGGCGAGCAGCTCTGCATGCATCGGGGATTTACCGGCATGGGGCTGAGTGAACTACTGAAAACAGCGGAAGTGCCAAAAGGCTCTTTCTATCACTATTTTCGCTCAAAAGAAGCCTTTGGCGTTGCGCTGCTCGAGCATCATTACGCCGGATACCTTCAGCGCCTGGTGGAGCATTTTGACCACGGTCAGGGAAACTACCGCGACCGACTTTTGGCCTATTATCAGCATACGCTGACGCAATTTTGCCAGCAGGGCATTATTAGCGGCTGTCTGACGGTGAAGCTGTCGGCTGAGGTCTGCGATCTGTCGGAAGATATGCGCGCCGCGATGGATAAAGGCGCCAGCCAAATCATTATCCTGCTGGGCGATGCGCTGGAGAAAGGCCGTCAGGAAGGCAGCCTTGAGTTTGACGGCGACGCGTTCACCCTTTCCCAGGTGCTCTACTCCCTGTGGCTGGGGGCAAATCTGCAGGCCAAGATTACGCGTAGCGCAACGCCGCTGGAAAGCGCCCTTGCCCACGCTAAAAATATTATTGCTGCGCCTGGCGTTTAACAGGCGTTTTTATTTCATCAGTTTCAAGACGACCGGTCTACTCAGGAGTCATTATGTCAGAATCAAAGTTGTTTACCCCGTTGAAAGTGGGTGCGGTAACCGTACCCAACCGCGTATTTATGGCTCCGCTGACGCGTCTGCGCAGCATTGAACCGGGCGATATCCCTACCCCGTTAATGGGCGAATATTACCGTCAGCGCGCAAGCTCCGGCCTGATTATTTCCGAAGCCACCCAGATTTCCGCTCAGGCTAAAGGCTACGCGGGCGCACCGGGTCTGCACAGCCCAGAACAGATTGCAGCGTGGAAAAAAATCACCGCCGGCGTACACGCCGAAAACGGGCGTATTGCCGTACAGCTGTGGCACACCGGGCGTATTTCGCACAGCAGCATCCAGCCTGGCGGCGCCGCCCCGGTGGCACCGTCGGCCATAAGCGCGGGTACCCGTACCTCGCTGCGCGATGAAAACGGCCATGCTATTCGCGTCGACACCTCAATGCCGCGCGCGCTCAACACCGATGAGATCCCGGGGATTGTTGATGATTTCCGTCAGGCGGTAGGCAACGCCCGCGATGCCGGTTTTGACCTTGTCGAACTGCACTCCGCGCACGGCTACCTGCTGCACCAGTTCCTTTCCCCGTCTTCCAACCACCGTACTGACCAGTATGGCGGCAGCGTGGAAAACCGCGCGCGCCTGGTGCTGGAAGTAGTTGATGCGGCGAGTAAAGAGTGGAGCGCCGACCGTATCGGTATTCGCGTTTCGCCTATTGGCAGCTTCCAGAACGTCGATAATGGTCCAAATGAAGAGGCCGATGCGCTCTATCTGATTGAAGAGCTGGCCAAACGCGGTATCGCTTACCTGCACATGTCCGAGCCGGACTGGGCCGGCGGTCAGCCGTATAGCGATGAGTTCCGTCAGAAAGTACGCGACCGTTTTCCCGGCGCCATTATCGGCGCTGGCGCCTACACGGTCGAAAAGGCAAACGATCTGATCGGTAAAGGCCTCATCGATGCCGTGGCCTTTGGTCGCGACTACATTGCCAACCCGGATCTGGTCGCGCGCCTGCAGAAAAAGGCCGAGCTGAATCCACAGCGTCCGGAAAGCTTCTACGGCGGCGGCGCGGAAGGCTATACCGATTACCCGACCCTGTAATCCCTCCATTGATAGCGGCGGGTTATCGCCGCTATACTCAACGCTCTGCTGTATCAACATAAACTGCATAGGGGACATTATGCGCTTACTTCACACCATGCTGCGCGTTGGCGACCTGCAACGTTCGATTGAGTTTTACACCAACGTACTGGGCATGAAACTGCTGCGCACCAGCGAAAACACGGAGTATAAATACTCGCTGGCATTCGTGGGTTACGGCGAAGAGAGCGATACCGCCGTGATTGAGCTGACCTACAACTGGGGCGTTGATAAGTACGATCTCGGTAGCGCTTATGGCCATATCGCGCTGAGCGTTGAAAACGCGGCCGAAGCCTGCGAGCGTATTCGCCAGAACGGCGGCAACGTGACGCGTGAAGCCGGCCCGGTCAAAGGCGGTACCACCGTCATCGCCTTCGTCGAAGATCCGGATGGTTACAAAATCGAACTGATCGAAGAGAAAGACGCCGGTAAGGGTCTCGGCAATTAATCTGCTCGGGCACCCGCGGTGCCCGCTGTTTTATCCCCCCGCCTGCTGCAAGGCGCGGCAAAATTTGCCATAATGCGCGCTACTTTTTTCCAGCTAAGAGAATCTGATGTCCGAGAACGTTCAACTTAATGGTCTGTGCGACCGTTTTCGCGGTTTTTATCCTGTGGTAATCGATGTTGAAACCGCTGGGTTTAATGCCAAAACCGACGCCCTGCTGGAGATCGCCGCTATTACGTTGAAAATGGATGAGGAAGGCTGGCTGATGCCGGACGAAACGCTGCATTTTCATGTTGAAGCTTTTGAGGGCGCCAACCTGCAGCCCGAAGCCCTGGCTTTTAACGGTATTAACCCCAACGACCCCGAGCGCGGCGCGGTAAGCGAATACGATGCGCTGCACGCGATTTTCAAAATGGTCCGTAAAGGGATGAAAGATAGCGACTGCAGCCGCGCGATCATGGTTGCGCATAACGCCACGTTCGATCACGGGTTTACCATGGCGGCGGCAGAGCGCTCGGGGCTGAAACGTAATCCGTTCCACCCGTTCGTCACCTTCGATACCGCGGCCCTGAGCGGTCTGGCGCTGGGTCAAACGGTGCTGTCGAAAGCCTGTATTGCCGCAGGAATGGCGTTTGATGGTACCCAGGCGCACTCCGCGCTATACGATACCGAACAAACCGCCCAGCTGTTCTGCGAAATCGTCAACCGCTGGAAGCGGCTCGGCGGTTGGCCATTGCCGATGGCCGAAGAATAAACGATAAAAAAAGCGACTTCATCGGAAGTCGCTTTTTTATTAGCAGCAGAATTACTCCGCTTTCGGCTCGTCAGTTTTGTACTTAGCGGCCGTTTCTTTAATCAGCTGCTGCAGTTCGCCGCGCTGATACATTTCAATCACGATGTCACAGCCGCCGACCAGCTCGCCGTCCACCCACAGCTGCGGGAAGGTTGGCCAGTTAGCGTATTTCGGCAGCTCTGCGCGGATGTCGGGGTTTTGCAGGATATCGACGTAGGCAAAACGTTCGCCACAGGCGGACAGTGCCTGCACGGCCTGTGCGGAGAAACCGCAGCTTGGCAGTTTCGGTGACCCTTTCATGTACAGCAGGATCGGGTTTTCAGCGATTTGATGTTGGATTTTTTCTAAAGTCGTGCTCATTGTCGTGCTTCCTCAAACTTCTCTACGGCAGTAATTTGTCATTGTAGCGTCCTGAACGCAGGACCGATAATAACATTTTTTTCACTTGCCACATTTTATCTTCTGTAGGCCAAAGTTGCCTCAAAAATATCATTTTATTGCTATACGCGGCAACGCGTTGCGTGCTTTTCATGCGCCGGAGGCGCTGACGGAAGCATTTTTTTGCAAATGTTAACCAAACGAGACTTTAGATACAAAAGAGTAGTAACTCTCCACGATTTTATGCTTTAGAATCGATGCGGTTTGTCATTCATCGTCAGGCATCTGTATATGTCTGTAATTTAATCAGGGGAGTGCTCAGTGGCGCGTCTTAACAAAATCGCGATTTCGCTCTGTGCATTACTTTTTACATCTATTTCACTGACGCCGCTGGCGCATGCTTCCGGGCATACGCACGCTTCGGCCACGCCAAAAGCGCATCCGGCCAAGGGCACGACCGCAGAGCGTAAGAAAAAAGCAGTCAATTCCAAAAGTAAAACTACCGCCAAAACCCCCAGCAAGAAAACGTCAACCGCCAGCCGTAGCAAATCAGCCGCGTCACGCCAGACCGCCAGCGTCACCAAAAAATGCGTCCTGCGCAAAGGCTATAAAAAACTGTGCGCCAGCTCGACAAGGTCGATAGCAGAAAGCAAGATGGCAACGGCGAGCGTGCAGAAAAAGTGCGTGGTGCGTAAAGGCTATAAAACTCGCTGCAAACCCATCGCCGATGAGCCGCAGCTGACTATCGCCGATGCGCATAAGGCGCGGGTACAAAAAGCGCAAAGCACCGCGATGTCAAAGCTGATGGATCAGATTGGTAAACCCTATCGCTGGGGCGGTACTTCCCCGCGCACCGGGTTTGATTGTAGCGGTCTGGTCTATTATGCCTATAAAGACCTGGTTAAAATCCATATTCCACGCACCGCCAATGAGATGTATCACCTGCGCGACGCCCGTCCGGTGGATCGCGGTGAGCTACAAAGCGGGGATCTCGTCTTTTTCCGTACCCGCGGGCGCGGGACTGCCGATCACGTCGGCGTTTACGTGGGCAACGGCAAATTTATCCAGTCTCCGCGCACCGGCCGCGATATTCAGATCACCTCATTAAGCGACGATTACTGGGTACGTCACTACGTCGGCGCGCGTCGCGTTATGACGCCGAAAACCATTCGCTAAATATGCCTTGCCGCTTCAGCGGCAGGGTAACGCTCTCTTTTGCCACATCTTTTAATTTGCTACTATTACCCTGCGCAATACATGGTTATTGCGCGTACAAACTATAAAAAGGAGAGTAGCAATGTCGTTCGAATTACCTGCATTACCATATGCAAAAGACGCCCTGGCGCCGCACATTTCCGCAGAAACCCTGGAATACCATTACGGTAAACACCACCAGGCCTACGTCACCAACCTGAATAACCTGATCAAAGGCACCGCGTTTGAAGGGAAAACCCTGGAAGAGATCGTGCGTTCTTCCGATGGCGGCGTCTTCAACAACGCCGCGCAGGTCTGGAACCACACCTTCTACTGGAACTGCCTCGCGCCAAACGCTGGCGGCGAACCGCAAGGCGAACTGGCGGCGGCTATCGCTAAATCATTCGGCAGCTTCGCTGATTTCAAAGCCAAATTCACCGACGCGGCGGCAAAAAACTTCGGCGCAGGCTGGACCTGGCTGGTGAAAAACGCCGATGGTAGCCTGGCCATTGTCTCCACCAGCAACGCGGGTACGCCGCTGACCAGCGACGCCACTCCGCTGCTGACCGTGGATGTCTGGGAACACGCTTATTACATCGACTACCGGAACGCTCGTCCGAACTATCTGGAACACTTCTGGGCGCTGGTAAACTGGAAGTTTGTTGCCGCTAACCTGGCAGCATAAAAGCAAACCGCAGAAGCCATACGGCTTCTGCGGTTCTTATCTCACTTCTCGCGATCTTAACGGTTAGCGAACGCCTCTTCCGGCTGCGTCCGACCGCTGAACAGCACCAGCAGCAGCGCAACGCCCGCGATAATCGCCCCCATCACCGGGACAAACGTATAGCCCAGGCCGCCGCTAATGACCGCGCCTCCCGCCGCCGCTCCCAACGCGTTTCCAAGGTTGAAAGCCCCGATATTGACCGACGACGACAGCCCCGGCGCTTCGTGAGCCACGCGCATCACTCGCATCTGCAAAGGCGGCACCACCGCAAAGGTCGCCGCGCCCCAGACAACCATACTGATAGCGGCGCCCACCTGCGATTGCGCCAGCAGCGGGATCGCCAGCATGATAACCATCAGCAGCAGCAGAAACCCCTTCAGCGTCCCGGAAACGGAGCGGTCAGCAAATTTACCGCCAAGGTAGTTGCCCAGCGAAAAGCCCACGCCGATCAGCACCAGCATCGCGGTGACAAACAGCGGAGAGGCGTTGGTAATGGTATGCAGAACCGGGGAAATATAGGTATAGAGCGTAAACATCGCCCCCGCCCCCAGCACGGTAGTCAGCAGCGCAGACAGCACCTGCGGACGCATCAGCACCGAAAGCTCCTGCTTCACGTTTGGGCGCTCGCCGACGCTGCCCTTCGGTAAGGAAAACCACAGGCCGATTATTGCCACCACGCCCAGCCCCGCCGTTGCAAGGAATGACATTCGCCAGCCGATGGTTTCGCCCAGCCAGGTTGCTGCGGGTACGCCGCCGATGTTGGCGATCGTCAGCCCCATAAACATCGTCGCCACCGCGCTGGCCTGCTTATGTTTTGGCACTACGCTTGCCGCCACCACCGAGCCCAGGCCAAAGAAAGCGCCGTGGTTAAGGCTGGTAATGATCCGCGACAGCAGCAGCGTGGTGTAATCCGGCGCAATGGAAGAGAGCACGTTGCCAAGGGTAAAAATCGCCATCAGGAAAATCAGCGCATTTCTGCGCGCGCGGTGGGAGAGCAGCAGCGTCATCAGCGGCGCGCCGACCATTACCCCGATGGCATAGGCGCTAATCAGCATTCCCGCCGCCGGAATCGAAACGTCCACGCCTTTAGCGATTACCGGTAATAGCCCCATCGGGGAGAATTCGGTCGTGCCGATGCCAAAGGCACCAATCGCCAGCGCGAGCAGGGGAAAGTTGATTTTCATGCAGGGACTCCATCAGGCCGCCTTCCGCGACGGCATCTCATCAGAAGTCAAAAGCATGACATCAATCACAGAAAAACAAAAGTGAACGAAATGGCAAAAGATTTTTGCGAAAATGATAATAATAGGTGGAGCAAAGGGAGAGCGGCCCCTCCCTTATCGCAGAACTAGTGCAGTACTGCAGTCAAACCTGCGGCAACAATCAAACCCAAAACAATAATCGTTGTTGTCAGCGAAAACTTTAAATTTGTATCCATCAATTTTTCCCCCTGATTATCCCCACATGAAAAGTGAGCTTGCTCATTTTTACACAGAATAGCGTAAAAATCTTCCGAGATTTAGAGTGATGCACATTTTTGCTCTTCCCCTTTGCCCCAAGATCGGACAAAATCCCACGCTAATTTGAAAGCGTATCGGCCATTGACCCCTTCCTGTCGTTCTGTGTCGTTTTCCCGACGTGATGCCATGCTCAATTTTGGCGTCAGGGTGTGTACAGGCAAACGTTTACGTACCGATAAACAGACGATCAGGTCAAGGTCTGGAGTGAGAAGTAATGGCAACTATTAAAGATGTAGCGAAGCGCGCAAACGTTTCCACTACAACAGTGTCACATGTGATTAACAAAACCCGATTCGTTGCGGAAGAGACGCGCAATGCGGTGTGGGCGGCAATAAAAGAACTGCATTACTCCCCCAGCGCCGTTGCCCGCAGCCTGAAGGTCAATCACACCAAGTCTATTGGTCTGCTGGCGACCAGCAGCGAAGCGGCCTATTTCGCTGAGATTATCGAAGCCGTCGAGAAAAGCTGCTTCCAGAAGGGCTACACCCTGATCCTCGGTAACGCATGGAACGACCCGGAGAAACAGCGCGCCTATCTGTCAATGATGGCGCAGAAACGCGTAGACGGCCTGCTGGTGATGTGTTCTGAGTATCCGGAATCGGTGTTAAGCATGCTGGAAGAGTATCGCCATATCCCGATGGTGGTGATGGACTGGGGCGAGGCAAAAGCCGACTTCACCGACTCGGTCGTCGATAACGCCTTCGAGGGCGGCTATATCGCCGGACGCTACCTGGTTGAGCGCGGCCATCGCGACATCGGCGTGATCCCCGGCCCGCTGGAGCGTAACACCGGCGCAGGCCGGCTGGCGGGTTTTATGAAAGCGATGGAAGAGGCGCAGATTAACGTCCCGGAGAACTGGATTGTGCAGGGTGATTTCGAGCCGGAATCCGGCTACCGCGCCATGCAGCAAATTCTCGTCCAGCATCCTCGCCCAACGGCCATCTTCTGCGGCGGGGATATTATGGCGATGGGCGCCATCTGCGCGGCGGATGAAATGGGCCTGCGCGTGCCGCAGGATATTTCACTGATCGGTTATGATAACGTGCGCAACGCTCGCTACTTTAGCCCGGCGCTGACCACCATTCATCAGCCTAAAGACTCTCTTGGCGAAGCGGCCTTTAATATGCTGCTGGACCGTATCGTCAATAAGCGTGAAGTCTCGCAGTCGATTGAAGTCCATCCGCGCCTGGTCGAGCGCCGTTCCGTGGCCGACGGTCCGTTTGTCGATTACCGCCGTTAGCCCTGCTTGCGGGGTCGGTTATTCCGGCGCCCGCAGCCACTCCCGATTTAGCGTTTCGCTATCGCCAAGATAATCCAGTAACCAGAGCAGCGCCGGCGAAGCGTCGCTTTGCTGCCACGTCAGGCAGCATGCGGCATCCGGGAAGGGGTTCTCCAGCTCCAGCGCCGTCCATTCACCGCTATCCAGCCACGGACGCGCTAAATGCCCGGGCACCATACCGACGCACAGTCCGGCGGAGAGGCAGGTTTCAGAAGCATCCCAGTCCGGCACGACGACCCTCTTCTGGTTATCGAGCAGCCACGTGGTCCTCTTTGGCAGCGAGCGTGACGTATCCTCTCTGACCAGCGACGGCCAGTTGCGCAACACGTCATCGCTCAAAGGCCCCGCCATTTTTGCCAGCGGATGGTGGCTCGCAACGACGCAGTCCCAGCTCAGCATCCCCATATCGCGGAAGGCGTAGCGTCCCCCTACCGGAATTGAGCGCGTCGCGCCGATGGCTAACTCCACGCGACCGTCGGCGAGCGCATCCCAGACGCCGTTGAACACTTCCTGAAAGACGATCAGCTCGACGTCATCAAAATGGCGATAAAAATCAACGATCATCTGCCGCATACGCGTGGGTTTAACGATGTTATCAACCGCGATAGAGAGCTGCCCGCGCCAGCCGTTGGCGATCTGCTGGCACTGCTGGCGGGTGATCTGCATTTTTTTGATAACAGATCGCCCTTCCTGTAAAAACCAGACGCCGGCCGGCGTTAATTCCACATCCCGATGGCGGCGTTCGAACAGCGGCACCGCCAGCCACTCCTCCAGCTGACGTACGGTATAGCTGACGGCCGAGGGTACGCGGTGCAGTTCCTGGGCGGCGGCGCTAAAGCTGCCGTTGCGGGCGACAGCATCGACAACCTCAAGCGAGTATTCAGACCACATTTTCTGCCTACAAAATTTTTGAACTCATCTGACAAATATTAGCGTTTCACAAGCCTTAATGCACTCCCTACACTCTGCGCCATCGTACCTGCACAATAAAAAGAGAACGTTATGCAACAACCTGGGAAAGGATTTTTAGTCTGGCTGGCTGGCCTCAGCGTACTGGGCTTTCTGGCCACCGATATGTATCTTCCGGCTTTCGCCGCCATGCAACAGGATCTGAATACTTCCGCCGCCTCGGTCAGCGCCAGCCTGAGCCTGTTCCTGGCGGGCTTTGCGCTTGGGCAGCTCTTCTGGGGCCCCATTTCCGATCGCTACGGCCGTAAGCCGGTGCTGCTGAGCGGCCTGGCTATCTTTGCTGTCGGCTGCCTGGGGATGCTGTGGGTGCGCGATGCCGGCCTGATGCTGGCGCTGCGCTTTATCCAGGCTCTGGGGGTTTGCGCCGCCGCGGTGACCTGGCAGGCGATGGTAACCGATTATTACCCCGCGCAAAGAACCAACCGCATTTTCGCCGCCATTATGCCGCTGGTTGGTTTATCGCCGGCGCTGGCGCCGCTGCTTGGCAGCTGGTTCACTTCGAATGGCAGGCCATTTTTGCCGTTCTGTTCGCCATTACCCTACTGCTGATGCTGCCGGCCCTGCGCCTGAAGCCGGCGAATAAACCGATCGTCAGCGCCCAGAAGAAGCTCACCTTCCTCGCCCTGCTGCGCTCGCGGGAATATAGCGGTAACGTGCTGATCTACGCCGCCTGTTCCGCCAGCTTTTTCGCCTGGCTCACGGGCTCGCCGTTTATTCTCCATGAAATGGGCTACGGCCCGACCGTTATTGGCCTGAGCTATGTTCCACAGACTATCGCGTTTCTGGTGGGCGGTTACGGCTGCCGCGCGGCGCTGCAAAAATGGCAGGGGCAGCAAATTCTTCCCTGGCTGCTGGCGATTTTTGCCGTCAGCGTCGCCGCCACCTGGCTGGTTGGCCTGCGGGAGAACGCGACGCTTATTGGGCTGATGATTCCGTTCTGCGCCATGGCGGTGGTGAACGGAGGTATTTATCCGATCGTCGTCGCGCAGGCCCTGAAGCCATTCCCGCAGGCGACCGGGCGTGCTGCGGCGCTGCAAAACACTCTGCAGCTTGGTCTCTGTTTCCTGACCAGCCTGCTGGTTTCTACGCTGATTGCCACGCCGCTGCAAACGACCACCAGCGTGATGCTGGTCTCCATCGTGCTGGCCGGCATAGGTTACCGCATGCAGTATAAAGCCGCGCATCCTGCAACAGAATCGTCACATGCGTAAGCTATTCTGCTGATAGTTATAGAATTCAGTAGTTAGCTTGCTAAGATATTTTTGTTGAAAGCCTGTTTTTAGCGGCCTATACTGGATCCGGCATCACATAAATAGAAAGATTAATTGATTAAACGGGAGCAGGATGCATCCCGTTTCCCCATGGAAGGCCTTTCGGCAAGGGTTACCTCCCTTCCTCTGTTCTACGTCGGATAGCAGCCTCACGGATTATCCGTGAGATTTCTCACAAAGCCAAAAAAGCGTCTACGCTGTTTTAAGGTTCTGATCACTTGGGCGTGATGGAGAAGCTATGAGTTCATCGTGTATAGAAGAAGTAGTCAGTGTACCAAATGATGATTGGTACCGAATTGCAGCTGAATTATTAGGCCGTGCGGGCATCGAAATTAATGGTCCTGCCCCCTCCGATCTACGGATTAAAAACCCGCTCTTTTTTAAGCGTGTTTTGCAGGAGGGGTCGCTGGGGCTAGGCGAAAGCTATATGGACGGCTGGTGGGATTGTGAACGGCTGGATATATTTTTCCATAAAGTTTTACGCGCCGGACTGGAAAATCAGCTTCCCCATCATTTCAAAGATACCTTGCGTATCGCCAGCGCACGCTTATTCAATCTGCAAAGTAAAAAACGGTCCTGGATTGTCGGCAAGGAGCATTACGATTTAGGTAACGATCTGTTCAGCCGCATGCTTGACCCTTATATGCAGTATTCCTGCGCGTACTGGAAAGATGCGGAAACTCTTGATGACGCACAGCAGGCCAAATTGGATCTCATCTGCCGTAAACTTGAGCTTGAGCCCGGCATGCGGGTGCTGGATATCGGCTGCGGCTGGGGCGGGTTGGCCTACTACATGGCCAAAAATTACCAGGTTAGCGTGGTGGGCGTTACCATCTCGGCGGAGCAGCAGAAAATGGCGCAGCAGCGCTGCGCTGACCTCGACGTCACCATCCTCCTCCAGGACTATCGCGACCTGCACGAGAGCTTTGACCGTATTGTTTCAGTCGGCATGTTCGAACACGTCGGGCCTAAAAATTACGCCACCTATTTTGATGTGGTCGATCGTAATCTGAAGCCCGAAGGTCGTTTCCTGCTCCATACCATCGGCTCGAAAAAAACCGACCATAGCGTTGACCCCTGGATCAACAAATATATCTTCCCTAACGGCTGTCTGCCGTCGGTGCGCCATATTGCCGAAGCCAGCGAATCGCATTTTGTTATGGAAGACTGGCATAATTTCGGCGCCGACTACGACACCACGCTTATGGCCTGGTATGAGCGCTTCCTTAATAGCTGGCCGGAAATTGCCGACAACTATTCAGAACGCTTTAAGCGCATGTTCAGCTATTACCTGAATGCCTGCGCTGGCGCTTTCCGCGCGCGCGATATTCAGCTGTGGCAGGTGGTTTTTTCTCGCGGGGCCGAACACGGTCTGCGCGTGGCCCGCTAAAAATTTCCCCCGCTTCAGCGGGGGAATTTATTATTCGGCCGCCGTTTTCAGCGCCGCTTCTGCTTCTTTCGCCGCCAGCACGCGCTCAACAGTATCAATGACCGCCTGCGTCTGCGGATCGATTTCAATATTCACCCGATCGCCCAGCTTTTTCACCCCAAGCGTGGTGCGCTGCAGCGTTTCCGGAATTAAATGCACGCAGAACCGGGTTGGCGTCACTTCACCGACGGTGAGGCTAATCCCATCGACGCCGATATATCCTTTGTAGAGGATATATTTCATCAACGTCGGGTCCTGAACCTTAAACCAAATCTGGCGATTATTTTCTGAGGTCAGAATTTTCACCACCTCCGCGGTGGTCATAATATGACCTGACATCAGGTGACCGCCAATTTCATCGCTGAATTTGGCCGCGCGCTCAACGTTGACGCTGTCGCCCTCGCGGATCGCGCCCAGATTGGTTATCCGCAAGGTCTCTTTCATCAGATCAAAACTTACTCGCGGACCATTGATATCGGTGACCGTCAAGCAGCAGCCGTTGTGCGCTACCGAAGCGCCTGTTTCAAGCCCCGCGAGCATATGCTCAGGCAGCTCCACAACGTGGGTGCGAAAGTTGGGTTTTTCATCTATAGCCACCACTTTGGCGGTCCCCTGCACAATACCGGTAAACATATTTTGCTCCTGTATAAATTCGTGACGGTATCAGTACCGTTTTCGGCTATGACGAACAATAACAGCTGGCAAAACAGGTTGCCAGCGCACAACGTGCAGAGGAATTTTTTCACTGGCTAAATGGCTAATCCTCGCTACAATAGTCTGGCAAATCCCTCTGCTTTTTCTTCTTGCTGCCCTTGATGGCGGCTTTTTTAGTCCTCCAATAACAACAATATATAGGTGTTCACGTGCAGAAGTATTTTATTGAAGCGCGTCAGTTATTAGCACTGGCTATACCCGTTATTCTTGCTCAGGTCGCCCAAACCGCCATGGGCTTTGTCGATACCGTGATGGCGGGCGGCTATAGCGCCACCGATATGGCGGCCGTTGCCATCGGCACTTCCATCTGGCTACCGGCGATCCTCTTTGGCCACGGCCTGCTGCTGGCCCTGACGCCCGTTATTGCTCAGTTGAATGGTTCCGGCCGTCGTGATCGTATCGCCCACCAGGTGCGCCAGGGATTCTGGCTGGCCGGCTTCGTCTCCGTCCTGGTGATGGTCGTGCTGTGGAATGCCGGTTACATTATCAGCTCAATGCATAACATCGACCCGGCGATGGCGGACAAAGCGGTCGGCTACCTGCGCGCGCTGCTGTGGGGCGCGCCCGGCTATCTGTTCTTTCAGGTTGCCCGTAACCAATGTGAAGGGCTGGCGAAAACCAAGCCGGGTATGGTCATGGGATTTATCGGCCTGCTGGTCAACATTCCGGTGAACTACATTTTTATCTACGGTCACTTCGGTATGCCGGAACTTGGCGGGATTGGCTGTGGCGTAGCGACGGCATCGGTTTACTGGGTGATGTTTTTCAGCATGCTGTTCTGGGTACGCCGCGCGCGTTCGATGCGTGATATTCATCTCCAGGAGCGATTCAGCAAACCGGATTTCGCCGTCATTCAGCGTCTGGTGCAGCTGGGCCTGCCGATTGCGCTGGCGCTGTTTTTCGAAGTCACGCTGTTTGCCGTCGTGGCGCTGCTGGTCTCGCCGTTGGGGATCGTTGACGTGGCCGGGCATCAGATTGCCCTTAACTTCAGCTCGCTGATGTTCGTTTTACCGCTCTCGCTAGCGGCAGCGGTGACGATTCGCGTAGGCTTCCGTCTCGGGCAGGGTTCAACGCTGGAGGCTCAGACCTCAGCCAGAACCGGCGTCGGCGTTGGGGTGTGCATGGCCGTTTTCACGGCGGTGTTCACCATTCTGATGCGTAAGCAAATCGCCCTGCTGTATAACGACAATCCCGAGGTCGTGGCCCTGGCGTCCCAGCTAATGCTGCTCGCGGCCATCTACCAGATTTCCGACTCCGTTCAGGTGATCGGCAGCGGGATCCTGCGCGGCTATAAAGACACGCGTTCCATCTTCTTTATTACCTTTACCGCCTACTGGGTATTGGGTCTGCCGAGCGGCTACCTGCTGGCCCTGACCGATCTGATCGTGCCGCGCATGGGCCCCGCCGGTTTCTGGTGCGGATTTATTATTGGTCTCACCTCCGCCGCCGTGATGATGATGCTGCGTATGCGTTTCCTGCAACGTCAGCCTTCCAGCATCATTTTACAACGCGCTGCGCGCTAGCCCGCGGCGAAACCCCACGGCGCTGATTCAGCGCCGTTTTCTCGTGCTGGTGAAGAAATATTCTTTTGCATCAGTAAAATATAACCAATATGGATAAAACTTCTGCGATCGCGCGAAAACTGGAAGAAAAGTGACGTTTGCCTCTTGCCACAACCCCTCCCTCCCGCTAATATGCGTCCCCGTTGCTGCTGCAACATTGCGTTCATAGCTCAGTTGGTTAGAGCACCACCTTGACATGGTGGGGGTCGTTGGTTCGAGTCCAATTAAACGCACCATAATGCGTCCGTAGCTCAGTTGGTTAGAGCACCACCTTGACATGGTGGGGGTCGGTGGTTCGAGTCCACTCGGACGCACCATTTCACAATCTCGTGATATGGTGCCTGTTTTATCTCCCGCATTGAAACATCCGAAAATCACTCTCTTTCTGTAACCTCATTATTTTCTGACTTTTCTCAACTCATCTGCTAATAACGTTCAGTAACCGTTAAGTTATTCTCCACGGTTATGTAAAGTGACGTAAAGTCCTGCGCCAGGTCTGTCAGGAGTTTATTAACGCAACGGCTCTGGATATATCCTCTCGCTAATAAAAATCTTTCGTTAGATCATAACCCGTTATGCTGACATTCATTCAAAACAAGCGAAACGGTTACCGTTATGTAATTCAGAATATTTCAAAAAAATATCCCCAGCAAGCGGTTTGACTGTTCGTAAATAACAGCTAAATTTAATTCCTGAACGACAACGGATACGTATCCAAATCGTATCTTCCTGACATAAAATCAACAGAGGTATGAAAATATGGCAGAACATCGTGGTGGTTCCGGTAATTTCGCTGAAGACCGTGATAAAGCATCTGAAGCTGGACGTAAAGGCGGTCAGCACAGCGGTGGGAACTTTAAAAACGATCCGCAACGTGCATCTGAAGCCGGTAAAAAAGGCGGACAAAATAGTCATGGTGGCGGACGTAAATCTGATAATTCCTGATTATTAATCGCCTCGTTCTCTTGTAAATAAAAGAGTATCCTGCGGGTCTGCGGACTCGCAGTTATTCTCCTGTGTAAAAGGTATTTCATATGAATATGAAAAGCATAGAAGACGTATTTATTCATCTTTTATCGGATACTTACAGCGCTGAAAAACAATTAACTCGCGGGCTGGCTAAATTGGCAAGGGCAGCGTCAAGCGAACAGCTCAGCGCCGCCTTCAAGGCCCACCTTGAAGAGACCCAGGGGCAGATTGAGCGTATCGATCAAATTGTCGAGCAAGAACCTGCCATCAAAATTAAGCGTATGAAATGCGTGGCGATGGAGGGGCTTATTGAAGAAGCTAACGAAGTCATCGAGAGCACAGAGAAAAATGAAGTGCGGGATGCTGCATTAATTGCCGCTGCGCAAAAGGTTGAACATTATGAAATTGCCAGCTACGGTACTCTCGCCACCTTAGCAGAACAACTGGGTTATAAAAAAGCGGTTAAGCTTTTAGCGGAAACGTTAGAAGAAGAGAAATCAACCGACCTTAAATTAACTGACCTGGCGGTCGGCAATATTAATAAAGATGCACAAAATAAATAGCCAGATAATAACCCGATATTAAGGAGTTGATTATGAATCACCTTGAACATTATCACGACTGGCTACGCGATGCACATGCAATGGAAAAGCAAGCAGAATCTATGCTGGAATCCATGGCGGGCCGCATCGATAACTACCCGGACCTACGCAGTCGAATTCAACAGCACGTAACTGAAACCAAACGCCAAATTACCGTACTGGAGGAAATTCTCGACCGTAATAATATATCGCGTTCGGTACTGAAGGATTCAATGAGCAAAATGGCCGCCTTCGGGCAATCCATTGGCGGTATGTTCCCTTCCGATGAAATTGTTAAAGGGTCAATTAGCGGTTATGTCTTTGAGCAGTTTGAAATTGCCTGTTATACCTCCCTGCTTGCCGCTGCTAATAAAGCCGGCGATGTCGCATCGATCCCGGCCATCGAATCAATTCTTGCAGAGGAGCGGGCAATGGCCGACTGGCTGCTGAAGCATATCCCGCAAACAACGGAGGAGTTCCTTCTGCGATCTGAAGCCGAAGGCGTTGAAGCTAAGAAATAAGCAATAAGGATAAGAGCCTATGTTCCGACACGTTAAGCAACTTCAGTATACCGTAAGGGTCGCGGAGCCAAATCCGGGACTGGCGAACCTCCTTCTGGAACAATTCGGCGGCCCTCAGGGCGAGCTAGCCGCCGGGTAAATTACCGCCACTCCCTGAATACGCCAGCACCTACTACAATATGTCGTAGGGAGACGACATACGCGGGAGCTGGAATAGCGATCGGCACTTCGATTATGTCGCGGATCCGCAGCCTGCACCTGCAGTAGACGGCGGAAACGGGAGCGTCAGCGTCAGGCTAACAGCCGAGAAGAAGGCTCTGGTGAAAGCCATGGCGGAACGGATCGAATCCGCCCCCGATGGCGATCCTCTTACCGGCGCCGAGCTCGGCGAGGGTAAGGAAAAGCCTTAATCCTCGATAACCTGCTGTTAATCACCGCCCCCTGCTCGGTTCTGGGGGTTGTTATGTGATGGGGTCCGGATCATGTTTGAACTCGACGCGTTTAATCTGGCACGGCTGCAGTTCGCATTTACCGTCTCTTTTCATATTCTTTTCCCGGCAATTACCATCGGGCTTGCCAGCTATCTGGTGGTGCTGGAGGGGATGTGGCTGAGGACAAAAGACGACGTCTGGCGCTCATTGTATAATTTCTGGCTGAAAATTTTTGCCGTTAATTTCGGAATGGGCGTGGTTTCAGGCCTGGTCATGGCCTATCAATTCGGCACCAACTGGAGCGGCTTCTCGCAGTTTGCCGGTAGCATTACCGGTCCCCTGCTGCTTTACGAAGTCCTCACCGCTTTTTTTCTTGAAGCGGGTTTCTTAGGCGTCATGCTCTTTGGCTGGAATAAAGTTCCCCCAGGCCTGCACTTCTTCACCACCTGCATGGTGGCGCTGGGCACGCTGATGTCAACCTTCTGGATCCTCGCGTCCAATAGCTGGATGCAGACGCCGCAGGGTTTTACCATTGAAAACGGTCACATTATTCCGCAGGACTGGCTGGCGATTATCTTCAACCCCTCTTTCCCGTATCGCCTGTCGCACATGGCGATCGCCGCTTTTCTCAGCAGCGCGATGTTTGTCGGCGCCTCCGCCGCCTGGCATCTTCTTCGCGGCAACGATACGCCGGCGATACGCAAAATGTTCTCAATGGCGATGTGGATGGCCCTGCTGGTCGCGCCGGTCCAGGCCATCGTCGGCGATATGCACGGCCTCAACACGCTTGAACATCAGCCGGCAAAAATCGCTGCCATAGAAGGCCACTGGGAGAACAAACCCGGAGAAGCCACCCCACTGCTGCTGTTTGGCGTACCGGACATGGCGGAAGAGCGCACCAAATACGGCCTGGAGATCCCGGCGCTTGGCAGCCTGATCCTGACCCATAGCCTGAATAAGCAGGTCCCTGCCCTAAAAGATTTCCCGAAAGAGGATCGGCCAAATTCCCTTATCGTCTTCTGGTCGTTTCGCATCATGGTGGGTATGGGCGTGTTGATGATAGCCCTTGGCGTATGGAGCCTCTGGCTGCGCTATCGGCAGCGTCTTTATCACTCCCGCCCCTTTCAGTGGTCCGCGCTGGCGATGGGTCCAGCGGGGCTGCTAGCGCTGTTGGCCGGCTGGATCACGACCGAAGCGGGACGCCAGCCCTGGGTTATCTATGGTTTTTTACGCACCCGGGACGCAGTCTCCCTGCATAGCACAGCGCAAATGGTCGTCAGCCTGCTGGTCTTTATCATTGTTTACTGTTCGGTCTTCGGCGTCGGTTATTACTATATTATCCGGCTGATTAAAAAAGGGCCGCAGCCCGTCAGCGAATTAACGTCGTCAACCTCCGGCACGCCGGCGCGCCCCCTTTCCGCCGCAGAAGCCGTGCCTGAAGAGGAGAAAAGCTAATGGGCATCGATATTCCCGTGATCTGGTTTGTCATCATTGTGTTTGCCACCCTGATGTATATCGTGATGGACGGCTTCGATCTGGGTATTGGCATGGTATTCAGCTTTGTCCCCAACGCCTCCGAGCGCGACGTGATGATGAACAGCGTCGCCCCGGTATGGGACGGTAATGAGACCTGGCTGGTGCTGGGCGGCGCGGGGCTATTCGGCGCCTTTCCGCTGGCCTACGCCGTGATCGCCGATGCGCTGACGATTCCGCTTACCGCTATGCTAATTGGTCTGATCTTTCGCGGCGTGGCCTTTGAGTTTCGCTTTAAGTCCACGCCCTCTCATCAAAAGTTCTGGGATTACTCTTTTGTCGGCGGCTCGTTGTTGGCCACCTTTAGCCAGGGGATCGTCGTGGGTGCGGTCATTAGCGGCTTTGACGTTGCCGACCGCAGGTTCATCGGCTCCGCGCTGGACTGGTTGACGCCCTTCAACCTGTTCTGCGGTGTAGGGCTGGTAGTGGCTTATACGCTGCTTGGCACGACCTGGCTGATTATGAAAAGCGAAGGCGCGCTGCAGCAGCGTATGCGCGACCTGACTCGCCATACGCTACTGGCTCTGCTGGCGGTCATCGCCGTGGTCAGCGTCTGGACGCCGCTGGGCTGGCATTCCGTTGCTGAACGCTGGTTTACCCTGCCCAATTTCTACTGGTTTGTGCCCGTCCCCATTCTGGTTCTCGTCTTTAGCCTGTGGCTCTGGCGCCTGAGCGCTAACCCCGACAGTCATGCCCGTCCTTTCCTCCTGACGCTTGGGCTCATTTTTCTCGGCTTCAGCGGTCTGGGTATCAGTTTGTGGCCCAATATCATTCCACCGCATATCACGCTGTGGGAGGCTTCCGCGCCGCCTGCCAGCCAGCTCTTTATGCTGGTAGGCACCCTGCTCATCATTCCGGTGATTTTGGTTTACACCGCATGGAGCTACTACGTGTTCCGCGGCAAAGTTTCCGGAAATGAAGGCTATCACTGAGGTACGCTATGGCTGACTGGCATACACGGGCCATTATCTATCAGATTGATTCCGCCCTCTTTTACGATTTCAACGGCGATGGCTGCGGCGATATCGCCGGGATTACGGCCAAGCTGCGCTATATTCGCCGGATGGGCGCGACGGTAATCTGGATAACCCCCTTCTACCTGACGCCATTTCTGGATGAAGGTTACGATGTCAGCGACCACCTGCAGGTCGATCCGCGATTTGGTCAACTGGCGGATATCATCGCCTTTATCGAGCAGGCCCGCGAATTAGGGATGCAGGTCATTATTGAACTGCTGATTCAGCACACCTCGGACGTTCATCCGTGGTTTCAACAGGCGCGCCGCAGCCGCAGTTCGCCGTTTCGCGACTATTATCTGTGGGCGGATAGCGACGATGACGATACGCCGCCGATGTTTCCCGGCGTCGAAGAGAGCATCTGGACGTGGGATGAAGAAGCCGGGCAATATTTTCGCCATATGTTTTATCGTCACGAACCCGATCTCAATCTGGCCTCGCCTGCCGTTATTAAAGAGGTCGAAAATATCATTATCTTTTGGCTGAAGCTGGGGGTTTCCGGCTTTCGTCTGGATGCAGCTGCGCATCTCACAAAGCAGGCCGGACGCGGCGAGGAGAAACGGGGGCTGTGGATCCTGGAACATCTGCGCCGACTGATCGAACGGCATAACCCGCAGGCCATTCTGCTGGGCGAAGTTGACGTTGACGTCGAACAGTACCGCGACTATTTCGGCGACAATAACCGGCTTAACATGGTGCTTAACTTCTGGTTGAACAAATACTTTTACGTCAGTCTCGCCAGCCAGAACGCGCGCCCGCTGATTAACGCAATACAGAAAACCATCGTCCCTCCCGACGCCTGCTGCTTCGCCAACTGGTTGCGTAATCATGATGAGCTGGATCTGGAGGGTATCGGCAACAAGAACAAGCAGACCGTGCTGGAGGCCTTCGCGCCGGATGAAAAGATGAACGTTTATCAGCGCGGCATTCGCCGTCGGCTCGCGCCAATGCTAAACGGCAATCGGCAGCGGCTGGCGTTTTGCCACGCCGTGCTGTTTTCGCTGCCCGGCGTACCGATCATGCGTTATGGGGATGAGATCGGCATGGGTGACGATCTGGCGCTGGAAGAGCGGTACGCGGTACGTACGCCGATGCAGTGGGCCGGTTCAGCCGGCGGCGGCTTCTCCGCAGCCGACCCCGATACCTTTGTTGCCCCCATGATTGACCGGGGCCCGTTTCGCTATCAGAAAGTCAACGTGGCTGCTTCCCTGCTGCACCGCCATTCCCTCCTGCATCGCATAATTGATATCGCCAATACGCGTTCCGAGTTCCCGGAAATCGCCGTTGCCCCTTTCCGCATCATTAGCACCGATAATCAGGCGATCCTGGCGATTTGCTACGATGATCGCGAGCGTAGCGTCATCACTTTGCTTAATTTCAGTGAAAAAGCGCAGCGCTTTACCGCGAAAGGGATCGACGAAGCGGTCTGGACGCCCTGCCTGGCCGACAAAACCTACGCTGACGCGCTTATCCCCGGCAAGCGCGTTGAGCTGGAGATTAGCGCGTATGGCTACCGCTGGTTCTGGACCAACAGCAGCGCGCTGCGTTAGCGGTGTTTGCGCGAGGTCAACCATCTTGCCAGGAGCAAACCGACCGCCGCCGCGCCGCCCAGCAGCGCTTTTCCCGGCACGCCGGAGGTAATGGCAGTGGCGCGATATTTCGCCTCGGAGGAAAAACGGCCGTGCGTTTTATGTAGTCCCCTGACCGGTTGTTCAAGGTAGTCCTGACGGTCGTCAGCGTTCAAATGGCGTGTCATTTGCCCTTCCCATGCTTTTTTGACCATCAGCCTGTCAAGCAAGCCGGGGAAAAGAAATTGCCCCACAATCGACTGGATAGTGCTGCTCCCCACCCAAAGTTCACGTACGGGCCTGCGCGCGACGTTGAAAATAGCCTGGGCGGCCACTTCCGGCTGAAATACCGGCGGCACCGGGCGCATCGCCCAGGCGAACTTATTGCGCGCCCACTCAAACTGCGGCGTATTCAGCCCCGGCATCTGCACCATGGCAATGCTCACGCCGCTATTTTCATGCATCAGTTCGGTACGAACCGCATCGGTAAAGCCGCGAATCGCGGCCTTCGCTCCGCAGTAGGCGGATTGTAGCGGAATAGAGCGATAGGCCAGCGCGGAGCCGACCTGGATAATCACCCCGCGATCGCGGGGCGTCATGAGCGCCAGCGCGGCGCGAGTCCCGTTGACGTAGCCCAGATAGGTGACCTCCGTGACCCGCACAAATTCGTCGTGGGTCATCGTCCGGAAAGGCGCCAGCACCGCGCACATCGCGTTATTGACCCACACGTCGATCGCCCCGAGTCGATTTTCAATTTCGCCGGCGGCCGCCAGCAGCGCATCGGCATGGGCCACATCAGCCTCGACGGTATGAACCCGAACGCCATAGCGAAGGAGCTCGCGTTTCGTCGCTTCAAGGCTCCGATCATCGCGGGCAATAATGCCGACGTCATAGCCTGCCTGCGCAAAGCGCAGGGCCGTAGCTTTGCCAACTCCCGCAGTACCACCAGTGATCGCCATGACTGCCATACAAACCTCCGCAATAAGGGTGTGTTATGCGCTCTGCCAGCCGGGCAGCTTTTCCATCAGCATCGCCAGCGAATAGCGCACGGCTTTTTCCACCACGTCCTGGCACTCGCCGGAAAACAGCGTCTTATGCGCGTCGATTTCGCCGCGAAAGTTCCATGCGAACCACACGGTGCCCGCAGGCGTCCCGTCATCGCCGCCGTCAGGCCCCGCGTATCCGCTAATGGCGATGCTGATATCCGCCCCGGAACGCGCTAGCGCTCCCGTCGACATCTCTTCAACGGTTTGACGGCTGACGGCGCTATACTTTTCCAGCGTCGACGCGTTGACGTCGAGAAGCTGTTGTTTCGCCCGATCGCTAAAGGTGATTAAGCCAATATCGTAAAATGCGGCCGTATCCGCTTCCGCGCACAGCGCTGCCGCCAGGCTACCGCCGGTGCATGACTCCGCGGTGGTTAAGCGTAAACGACGGTCAATCAGCGCGCTGGCGACCTGTTTGGTCAGCTCGCCGGTGGTTTTCGCCTGGTTGTAAGGGTTATTTGACATAAAAAGACCTTTTTAACTCTCTGCAGGAATAATAGAAATGTGGCCATTCCTTTCCAGTATGGCATATTTGATTTTACTTAATTCCGTAATCCCCTGATTCTGCCGGGCAGCGACCAGAATATCATCGCAGGAAACATCCACTTTTTTCAGCTTATCAATTAACGGAACGCCATTTTCGACCAATATAACCGGGCAACCATCGAGCGCTGATTCCGCGCCCACCGTATATTTTTTCATTAATCCGAAAAGCATATCCACCACCACCAGCGTCATTATCGTCAGCATCGCGCCGGTCACCGAAAAATCGTTTCCCAACAGCGCCTGCTGTGTGGCCTCGCTGATAATAAGCAACAGAATCAGGTCAAAACTGGTCATTTGTAACAGCGCCCGGCGGCCGGCAATTTTAAACACCACCAGCAAAATTAAATACATCGCTAACGCTCGCAAGACCATCTCCATCGCGTCCTCCTAAGGGTAAATAAATTGCCAGAAGCGGATTTCGGGTTCGCCGTTTAGCTGTAAAGAGTGGTTCGACTTTCCCGGGCTGGTCGGCGTAACGTAAAGCCATACAGAAAAATTACTCATACTTTTCAGATGATTATATACAAGAAACAGCCGATCGTTCTGGCTGTACATCCGATCCGGCCGGGGCCAGATGCTGCCGGGTTCAAAGGAAGCATTAAAATCACCGCCGAGGCTAAAAATATATTTATCGGCGACGCGGGGCCGAGCAGTAATTTTTAGTCTGAATTCGGTTTGTAAACGACCAAATCGCTCATAGGTCACCGTTAAATTACCCTGTGCGTTTGTTTTTTCAGCCGTGCTGAAATAGCCGCCCGAAAAAATTCCCAACAACGCCGCCAGAATTATCCCTAATAATATCCCCAGACCATATTTTCGGGCAGCACATTCAAATTTAAGAAAAAATTCGCTCTCTTTTATCCCAGGCAACCTCTCTTTTTCACTTGCCATTCTTCACCTCGCCGTTGCGCTTATTATCGGGGCGCCAGTTTAAGGAATAGCAAGCCCACTTAATATGTCAAGTTCGTCACGGTTACCCGGATTAATAGCAAATGGGACATCCCGCTTGTTATTCATAGAACGTCACCTGGCAGCCATGATTGCAACCGGAGGGGTATATCGCGTTAGCGAAGCGGGAATAAGGATCCGAATCGCAAGCTTAACCCCTCTCATCCACAGCGCTTTGCGCGCGACGCGGAGAGCGTGTCGTTAACTTTCTTGTGAGTCAGATCATGTTTTACAAAAAGGCGGTTGACCCGAACCCTGAGCAAAAATATTTTATGCTCATGTGATATCGATTTCATAACTACCATGGCAACCATAAAAGACGTCGCTGTAAAAGCCGGTCTGTCGGTCACGACGGTATCCCGCTTCCTGAACAATCATCCTTATATCTCTGAAGATAAAAAGGAAAAAATCCTCGCAGCCATGAAAGAGCTGGATTACGAGCCGAGCACCGTCGCACAGCAGATGCGCGGCGTGAAAACCCACCGCATTGGCGTGCTTATCTCCAGGATAACCAACCCGTTTTTTGCCAGCCTGGTCGACGCCCTTGAAGTCACGGCGCGAAAAAACGGCTATTCAGTGCTGATCGTCCAGAACCACAATAGCGCGGGCGAAGAAGAAAACTGTCTCGACCTGCTGAAGAAAAAAATTATCGACGGCCTTATCTTGTGCGCCGTCGAAAGTGATAAAGACGTTATTGAGCAATATCAGAAATATGGCCCGATCCTGCTGTGCAACACCAGCATCGATGACACCACTCTACCTGTGGTCAGAATGAACGATGAACTGGCGACCTATAACGCGGTCAGCTGGCTGCTGCACAAAGGTTATAAAAGAATCGCCTACTCTACCGGCGGCGCATTCCAGCAAAAGGGCCACGGCAGCAGAAGAAACCGCGGCTTTATTGCCGCCATGCAGCAAGGGCAGCAGTCCATTGACGAGCGGCTGATTTTCCGCCACGTCCATACCTGGCGCGACGGGCAGCGTCTGGCCGAGCAAATTCTACAAATGGCTAAAGGCGAGCGCCCTGACGCGATTTTCGCCGGTAGCGATGAGGTTGCCTGCGGCGTGATCTCCGCGCTGACAGCGAAAGGGGTGAGCATTCCCGGAGAACTGGCGGTAATGGGCTTTGATAACCTCCCCGTGGCCGAAATGGTCCCTATTCCGCTCACCACCGTTAGCCAACCTATCGAGCAACTAGGTCGCATATCCGTGGAACGCCTGCTGGCCCTGATTAACCACACGCAATATCGCTATGACGAGGAAGACCTGAAATCAGAGCTGGTTATCAGGGCCTCCGCATAATTTTTTTCACTCAATATGGTATCGATTTCATACTCAGGAGAAATAATGAATCAATCACAAAAAGGCGCATGGTGGAAAGAAGCCGTGATTTATCAGGTGTACCCAAAAAGCTTCTATGACAGCAATAACGACGGCGTGGGCGACATTCGGGGCATTATCGCCAAACTGCCGTATCTTAAAACGCTTGGTATCACCATGATATGGGTTTCGCCGTTCTACCGCTCGCCGGATGCGGATAACGGCTACGATATCGCGGACTACTACGCGGTGAATCCCGATTTAGGCCAGATGCAGGATGTGGACGACCTGATTGCACAGGCTGGCGAGCTGGGAATTGCGGTGATGGTCGATCTGGTAGTCAACCATACCAGCGATGAGCATCGCTGGTTTCAGGCCGCGCTGGCCGACCCTCAATCGAAATATCGTGATTACTACATCTTTAAACCCGCCGTGGCGGGAGGCGCGCCAAATAACTGGCGATCAATTTTTGGCGGCAGCGCATGGGAAAAAGTGGCTGGCGAAGAGAACTACTATCTGCACGTTTTTCATAAAAAGCAGCCAGACCTCAACTGGGAAAACCCGCAGCTGCGCGAGGAAATCTACGCCATGATTAACTGGTGGCTGGATAAAGGCATCGCTGGTTTTCGCATCGACGCCATTACCTTTATTAAAAAGGATCAGGACTATGCCTCTCTGCCCGCAGACGGTATTGATGGTCTGGTATCTATTAAAAGTAAATCGCGCAATCGTCCGGGTATTGAACGGTTCCTTAATGAGCTAAAAGCACGCACCTTCAATCGCCGCCGCTGCGTAACCGTGGGCGAGGCGCCGGGCGTCCCCCTGGAAGAGTACGCCAGCTATATTGGGCCCGACGGCTACTTCAATATGATTTTCGATTTTCACGCTGCCGATATCGACGTCGAAAACGGTTCGGAATGGTTTAAACAGCGCAGCTGGAGCGTTCGAGAATTCAGAGAAGCGCTCTTTGCCAGCCAGCGCGCCTTTTGTCAGGCAGGCTGGGGAACAACGTTTATTGAAAACCACGACCAGCCACGCGCGCTGTCCAAGCTTATCCGCGAGGCTGATTATCAAAATGATGTCGGCGCCACGGCGCTGGCCTCGATGTATTTTTTTATGCAGGGGACGCCATTTATTTATCAGGGCCAGGAGCTGGGGATGAAAAATTTCCGCCGGCAATCGATCGACGAGTTTGACGATATTTCCAGTATTGATAATTACTATCGCTCCCTGGCGGAAGGTTTCTCAGAAGAGCAGGCGCTGGGTTTTATCAACCAGCGCTCCCGCGACAATTCGCGAACCCCTTTTCCGTGGTCGAAGAGCCCCAACGGCGGATTTAACCAGGGTGCACAACCCTGGCTGGCGTTTTCCTCAACCGACTTCAGCGTCAACGCGCAAAGCCAGATAAACGATGCACAATCGGTATTCTCGTTTTACCGGACCATGATTGCCTTGCGAAATAGGCACTATCCGCAGGCGCTAATCTATGGTTCATTCGCCGCCATTGAGGAGGTTGACGATCGTATCGTTGCTTACGAACGGACAACGGAGACAGAGCGTTTCATCTCGATAACCAATTTGAGCGCGCAACCTCTGCCTTTTACGCTCCCGGCAGGTGAGATTGTCCTCAATAATTATGCCGACGCTGGCGCAACCCTGAAACCCTATCAAACCATTCTCGTTAAGGAATGAGTTAAATATGAACAAATATAAAAATATCGCCATTGAGATCGTAAATACCATTGGCAAGGAAAACATTGCCTCCGCAACCCACTGCGCCACGCGATTACGTTTGCAGGTTAAAGATCGGCAGAAAATTGATGACGATAGAATCCGCAATATTAGCGAAGTCAAAGGCGTATTTTTTAATTCAGGTCAGTATCAGATAATCCTCGGAACCGGGATCGTTAATAAAGTTTATCAGGAGTTTGTCAACGAATACCAGGTGGCCGAAATCAGCAAGGACGAAATGACGAAGCAGAGTACGGGCCGGTTACAGCGGGGAATTCGCAATTTATCGGATGTCTTCGTGCCGATTGTCCCGGTCCTCGGGGCCACCGGTCTGTTTCTTGGCCTGAAGGGGGTCATTTTTAACGATACCGTCCAGGCGTGGTTTGGCGGCAGCGTCCATGAGATCCCGGCAGCTCTGCAAACGCTGACCACGGTGCTCTGCGACACCGCTTTCGCTTTTCTGGCGGCGTTTATTTGCTGGTCGGCGTTTAAGAAATTTGGCGGGACGCCGATTATCGGTTTTTTAATCGGCCTGATGCTGGTCTCCCCTGCGCTGCCCAACGCCTACGACGTCGCCTACGGCCACAGCAGCCCGATTTATGTGTTTGGCTTTATTCCGCTGGTGGGCTATCAGGGGTCTATTTTAACCGCCCTGCTCACCGGCATTATTGGCGCAAAGCTGGAAATTTTCTTCCGCAGGGTAATGCCGAACTCAATGGATCTGATTTTCACGCCGTTTATCGTCATCCTGATCGCGGTGGCCATCGCGCTGCTGGTTTTAGGGCCGCTGGTACATGGTTTTGAACACTATGCGGTGATGGCTATCCAGCAGTTTCTGACCCTACCTGCGGGTATCGGCGGTTTGTTAATTGGCTTTATCTATCCGATTGCCGTGATGACCGGGATGCACCATATGTTTATTATGATCGAAACCTCGCTCATTGCCGGCACCGGGTTTAACCCGTTGATTACGGTGTGCGCGATGTATGGGTTTGCCAACGCCGCCGTGTGTCTGGCTATTTCGGTGAAAGCGAAAAATGTCGCGTTTAAAACCGCCGGTATTTCCGCCACTCTGACCCAGCTATTAGGCGTTTCAGAACCGGCTTTATTCGGTATTGTGATGCAGTCCGGACTCCGCGCAATTATGGTGATGCTCGCCAGTTCAGCACTGGGCGGCATGGTCCTGTCGCTGCTATCGATTAAAGCCAACTCTTACGGCCTGGCAGTGCTGCTGTCGCCGCTGATGTATCTCTACGATCGCTATCAGTTTATTACCTATATCACCGTCGGGATCGCCGTCTTTATCTTTGCCTTTATAATGACTTTCATTTTTGTCAAAACCAATAAACCCACCAAAGAGGCGTAAAAACTAATACAGCCCGAAAAATAATTTAATACCCGATTAAACCACCCATTTCAATGGCACAGTAACCTGTGCTCTGCACCCGCACGTCCAGAGCACAGCGACCCCGATACAGGTCTTAATGATGAAAGCCTATATGCTTACGCTTTGCGCGCTGGCTTTGCCAGCATCCGCCGCTGCTGCGGATACGACCCTGAGTGAAATTAACGCCCGGCTCGAAAGACTCGAGGCCGAATTAAAACAATCGCGCATCCAGTTACAGGATGCGACGCGAAAAATAGATAGCGCGGAAAAGAGAGCGGCGAGCGCCGAAAAAAATGCGGCGCACGCGCAAGAAAGATTACAGGCCGTAGAACATAAAACCGAGCAAGATTTAGCGCGAATAAAAAGTACGCCGCCGCAGTCTCTGGTCGCGCAAGATAACAATCAAGAGATTAAATTCGGCGGCTACGCGCGCAGCGGAATATTAACCAGTAAAGGTACCACCACCACCGTGGGACCTTCCCTGACGCCTGCGGGCAGCACCGGCGGCAGCGTCGGGCGCCTGGGTAATGAATCAGATACCTATGTTACTGCCGATATCAACTACCGACGAAAATATGATAATAATAGCCAGCTGCGTTATTACATGAAAATAGCCGAATGGGATAAAACCTATAATACGGATAGTTCCTTCAACGGCCAGATGAACGTCCGGCAGGCGTTTGTTGAAATGAGCGATATGCCCGCATTTAGCGGCGCATTTAAACAGGCGACGCTGTGGGCCGGAAAGCGCGAAGACCGGGATAATTTCGATATTCACTGGCTTGATTCCGATATGATGAATTTAATCGGTACCGGCGCCGGTATTTATGATGTCAATTTCGCGGGGGATATAAAAACCAATCTTGCGGTATACGGGCGTAATTTCAATGACATCGAGACAATGGACAACGTTGAATATAACAATATGACCGGAGCGGATAACACCTATATTCAAAACTACACCTTCTCGCTTAACAACAGGCTGGGCAAATTACAGTGGATGCTCAACGGGCTCTACTCGCAGGACAATAATAAACGGATAAACGATGGGCTGGCTTCGGATAAAGCAGCCTCGCAAGGGTTTAACACTATGCTGGCCTGGCACGGCGACAGCTTCTACGGACTGCGCCCGGGGAGCACGAAAACGGCGCTGCTGTATGGCCGCGCGCTGGGGGCGGAAGTACGCGGCCCGGGTTCCGACGGCTATCTGATTAGTCCGGCCTGGACCATCAAGTTTGCCACCTATGGGATGACCGCGCTTACCGACAGCCTGAGCATTGCACCGCTGATCGTCGCGCAGAGTAGTAATAGCCGCTATATCGACGCTGACCATTATAACTGGGTGACGCTGAACGCCCGGGTCATCCAGCAGATCAATCAGAACTTCGCCCTGCAGTACGAAAGCAGTTATCAGTATATGGATATCGACCCGAAAGGTTTTAACGGTAACCGACCCGCCAGCGGCAGCTACTACAAGCTGACGTTTGCCCCCACCTTCAAGCTGCAGAACGTGACGGACTTCTTTGAGCGCCCGGAAATCCGCTTTTTTGCCACCTGGATGCGCTGGGACAACGCGCTGGATGGCTACTCCTCCACGGACACCTTCGGCAGCGCCGGATACCACAGCGCGGGTACGCTATTCTTCGGCGCCCAGCTCGAAACCTGGTTCTGAAGCCGCAACGCTGTAACTAACCACCAGGAAGAGGCCCGCCAGCGATTGGCTCTCTTCCTTATTTTGAACCACAATTATCCTGCCAGATTTCCCTTATCCGGAAATGATTTATCGTGGAGCTTTTCAACTGGCGGAAGGCCACCGACAACAAATGTGATAACAACAACGGCGGGTCAGTTATATGAAGAAAATTGCCATTATCGGCGCCGGTCCAACCGGGATTTATACCCTGTTTTCACTCCTTAAATGCGGTGAGCCGCTGGACGTGTCCATTTACGAACAGGCTGAGGAAGCAGGCGTGGGCATGCCCTATAGCGATGAAGAAAACTCGCGCATGATGCTGGCCAATATCGCCAGTATTGAAATCCCGCCTCTCCAGAACACCTATCTCGACTGGCTGAAGGCCCAGAGCCGGACGCACCTTGCGCGCTATGGCGTCGATTATGAGGGGTTGCACGATCGTCAATTTTTGCCGCGCATCCTGCTGGGCGAATACTTTCGCGACCAGTTCCTTGGCCTGGTCGCCGAGGCCAGAGAACAGGGCTTTCACATCCGGGTCAATGAGTCCTGCCGGGTCAGCGACCTGCAGGCGACCGCAGAAGGGGTGAGGATGTGGGTCGAAGATGAGCCGGTCGACGAAGCCTTTGACCTCGCGGTGGTCGCCACCGGCCACGTCTGGCCCGACGAAGAAGAGTCGACGCGCACCTGGTTTCCCAGCCCGTGGTCCGGCCTCATGGAGGCCAGCATTCCCCCCTGCCGGGTGGGGATTATGGGCACCTCGCTCAGCGGGATTGATGCCGCGATGGCCGTCGCCGTCCAGCACGGCCGCTTTATTGGGTCCGACGATGACGCCCTCTCTTTCAGGCTGGACGAGGCAAGCGAAGCGCTAAAAATCGTGTTGATGTCGCGCTCCGGCATTCTTCCCGAAGCGGATTTTTACTGTCCTATTCCCTGGGAGCCGCTCAGCATCGTGAGCGAAAGCGCGATGGAACACGCCATCGCCGCGGGGAGCGACGGTCTGCTCGATCGCGTCTTTGAGCTGGTAGCGAAGGAAATCGCGCTTGCCGACCCCCTATGGAGCGAAAATATCGCCCTTCACAGCCTGAATGCAGACAGCTTCAGCGAGGCGTGGTTCGCTAAGCGCCAGCAGCATAATCCGTTCCACTGGGCGCTGGATAACCTCGAAGAAGTTGAGCGCAACAAGCGCGCGCGATATACGGTTCCCTGGCGCTACGCGATCCTGCGGCTGCATGAAGCCGTTCAGGCGATGGTGCCTCACCTTAATGACCATGACCGGGAGCGTTTCAAAAATGGCCTTGCGCGGGTCTTTATCGACTGCTATGCAGCCATTCCTTCGGAGTCTATCCGCCGACTGCTGGCGCTGCGCGAAGCGGGCGTCATCAGTATTCTCGCCTTAGGGCACAACTATGAGATGGCGGTAGAGCATGAAAAGACGGTGCTTACCAGCGAACAAAATCGCTATACGTTTGATGTGTTTATTGATGCCAGAGGGCAAAAACCGCTGAAAAATAAAGATCTGCCCTTCCCGCACCTAAGGGAGCAACTGCTGGCGACCGGCGAAGATATCCCGGAAGTCGGAGACGATTATACGTTACTGGAGCCCTCTGAGGTACGCGGACGCATCGCCTTTGCCGCCATCCCCTGGCTGATGCACGACCAGCCTTTTGTTCAGGGGATCACCGCCTGCGCGGAAATCGGCGCGGCGATAGCGAAGGCCATATCTACGCCGGCTAGCCGCTCCCGCCGCCGTTTGTCGCCAATCGATTTTTAACCCGAGCCGCCCTCACGGGCGGCCGTTCTAGCGCTTTCCGGACTGCGGATGCCAGGGATCTTTTTTATGATCTTCGCTGTCATCTCTTTTTCTCGGCACTTCCCCCTGTTCGCGCGGGTCCTCTTTCGACGGATGACGGCCCCGCTTATCCGGGTCGGCTGGATTTTTTACGGACATGCATTTCTCCTGACTAAGCGATTATTTCTGGATCCGATCCACCCGCACCACCGGCGGCGTCATTTTTTTATCAAGGCTGCCGTTGATGCTGATCATCTGATCGGGCTTCACTTCGCGGCCATCAAAAACCGCGGCGGGAATAATTAGCGCAATGGTGTCGGTTTTATCGCGAAAGCTGTAGCGATCGTCGCCGTGCTGCTCAATAAGATTGCCGCGTAATGAAATGGTTGCCCCATCGTGCATATCCAGCGCCTGGCGCACGGTCATGATCCGACCATCTTCAGTCCCGCGATAGCCATCATCAATTTTATGCGGCGGAGGTGGAGCAGCCTCTTTTTTAAACCCACCTTCATCCGCGGCGTAGACGCCTTGCGCCATCAGCGAACAGAAAATAACAGCCAGTAATTTTTTCATCAGCAATATCTCCAGCGTATTTTTCTTTTGTCTTAATAAGTCTGGTTGCTACTATTCATTTTCACAAGTTTCGTGCCTGATGAATCATCGGGAAATATTTTTAATGTTTTCAGCGCCCGCGCAAATATGAGCGCCAGGCAGTATTAATCCTCGCCTAAATATACCGTCAGGCTTGCGATAGAATAATCCTAAAATGGCCAACGCTGCCGTCGCTTCTCATTTTTAAAAGTTTCCCGGCAATCAGTGAATTACCGTTCGGAGATGAATAAAAGCGCAAAAATTCTAAAAGCGAAGCTGTTCAAATATTCCTCGATATTCCACCACTGGCTGACCAGGCAACTACGCTTAATCTTTTAACACGAGGAGGTCAGTATGAGCGATTACGCTAATAATACCGCGAAGTATCCCCGTCCCCCGTTTGTTGACCAACCGCAATCGCCGCCAGGTCTTGCCGAAGAGATGAAGCCGCAGCCGGATCACGGCGAACTGAGCTATGTCGGCGCCGGTCGACTCGCCGGCAAACGCGCCCTGATTACCGGCGGCGATTCCGGGATTGGTCGCGCGGTCGCGATCGCCTTCGCCCGAGAGGGCGCCGATGTGGCGATCAACTATCTGCCGGAAGAGGAGTCCGATGCGGAAACCGTGATTGCTCTCATTGAGGCCGAAGGACGTCAGGCCGTCGCGATTCCGGGAGATGTGCGCGACGAATCCTTCTGCGAAATCCTGGTCGAACAGGCCGTCAGCGAACTCGGCGGGCTGGATATTCTGGTCAATAATGCCGGACGCCAGCAATACTGCGAATCGCTGGAAGAATTGACCACCGCCGACTTTGACGCCACCTTCAAAACCAACGTTTATGCGGCCTTCTGGATCACTAAAGCCGCCCTGCGTCATCTTAAAGAACACAGCGCGATTATTAATACTTCATCAGTCCAGGCCTTTAAGCCAAGCCCCATCCTACTGGACTATGCGCAAACCAAAGCGTGCCTGGTGGCGTTCACCAAGTCGCTGGCCAAACAGCTGGGGCCGAAGGGCATTCGGGTTAACGCCGTCGCCCCCGGCCCCTACTGGACGGTACTGCAGTCAAGCGGCGGCCAGCCGGATGAGAAAGTTCGTCAGTTCGGCGCCGATACGCCGCTAGGCCGCCCCGGCCAACCGGTGGAGATTGCGCCGCTGTACGTAACCCTGGCTTCCGACGCCTGCTCCTTCACCTCCGGCCAGGTGTGGTGCTCCGATGGCGGCGACGGCGTGGTATAAGCCGCAGGCGGCGCGCCCTCAGCGGTGCGCCGTCGTATTCAGGCAGGCGAGATACTTCTGCGCTGAATCTAAAACGATCTGCCGGGCATTTTTCGTGACGTTCTGTCCCTCGAAGGCGCCGTACAGCGCTTCAAAGGGCGTATCGCCCAGACGCTCAACGATCTTCTCGACGCTGGCTGCCGCGAGCGGCAGCAAATTGGGATAGCTCCACATAAACGAAACGGCGTGCGCCCCCGGCGTCACCTGGATGATATCGCCCGCCAGCATGATGCCATCATCTTTTGCCCAGTGCAGAACGGTGCCACCGGCGAAATGCCCGCCCAGCCGCAGCAACCGCACCGCAGGGAGGATCTCCAGCGCATCCCCTTCCCACAGCATGATTGCCGGGCTATCGCGCATAATCCATTCGCGATCGCTGGCATGAAGGTAGATTCGCGCGTCGAAGGCTTCCGCCCACGTCTGCATCGTGGTGTAGTAATGAGGATGAGAAATGGCGATCGCTTTTATCCCGCCCAGCGCGGCGATCAGGGTTTTTGTCGCCGCGTCCAGATTGGCGATGCAGTCCCACAGAATATTCCCCTGCGGGGTGAGCAGCAGAAACGCGCGCTGGTCGATGGCAAATTTCGGTACCGTCTTGATGCTCAACAGCTCGCCGCTATGCTGCCGCCACTTATTCCCATGAGTGCGAACCAGAGTCTCTAATTCAATCCATGCCTGGCCGCTGGCCGGGACGTACTGACGTTCATCCTCACAGATACGGCACCGGCTCAGGATGTTGTCGCCGTCGTCGTAAGAAGTGCCGCAGGTTGCGCACAGCTTGATCATTACTTCCCCTTAAAAAAACAGACTACGCAGGAGTAATAAGTATGGCAGATAAGGCGGGAACGAGGGCTTCCGTGCCCTGCGGGAGGTTTATTCGAAATAGACGTCAGGGTTTTCCGACAGCGACACGAAGGTCTTGCTGTTTTTATCCAGCGCGCGAATATCGCCGCTTTCAATATCGTAGAACCAGCCGTGCAGACGCAGCGTGCTATCGCGCAGGCCCACGGCAACCGACGGGTGGGTTTTGATGTTGTTCAACTGGGCGATGACGTTTTCCTGCACCATTCCGTTGACTTTATCGGTCTCGTTGGCCCAGGTTTTCTTCTCCACGACCGCTTTCGCCGCATCGGAGTAGCGCAGCCAGTGGGAGACGGCAGGCATCGGGTCCAGGCACTGGCAGGTGGCGATGGCTTTCATCGCGCCGCAGTTGGAGTGGCCGCAAATGACGATATCGGTCACGCCCAGGGCGACGACGGCATACTCGATGGTGGCGGAAACCCCGCCCGGCTCAGGACCGAAAGAGGGCACGATATTCCCGGCGTTACGGATCACAAACAGCTGCCCCGGCTCCTGCTGGGTCACCAGCTCCGGCACCAGGCGGCTATCTGAACAAGAGATAAACAGCGCTTTAGGATTCTGGCTGGATGCCAGGCTGCGGAAGAGCTCTTTACGTTGCGGGAAGATCTCTTTCTGGAAGTTGAGGAAGCCCTCAATGATATGTTGCATAGCAGTGTCTCTTTTCTCTGTTTTAATGACGATATGACAAAGATCACATTTAGTCAGTTTATCACCGACGCGCGAAATGGGAATCGTTATTCGAACGGGCAACTAAACATCACCCCGCAAAGTTGGGTGACAGAGGGGTAAAGATTGTTTATTTTTTGAGAGCGAAATCAATCATGAGCCGGAGCCAGATACGACTTTAGCGCTCAACGTCAACCAGGAGCGTTTATGTTCTTATCCAGCCTGATGGCCCTTGCCGCCGTCCTTATTATGGGCGTGATTAGCCCCGGCCCGAGCTTCATTTACGTTGCCCGCAACGCCGTTGCGCGCTCAAGAACGCACGGTCTGGTCACCGCGCTGGGCACCGGCGCGGGAGCGGCCATCTTTTCAATTATGGCCATGCTGGGGTTACAAAAAGTTCTGACCGCGGTGCCGGAAATGTTTATTGGCCTGAAGGTCGCAGGCGGCCTCTATCTGCTCTGGCTGGGGTATAAAATTTACCGCGGCGCGGCGCAGCCGATGGATTTTGCGGCAGGTGGCATGGCGGCGGAACATTCGCTGCTGAAAACCTTCCGCGATGGTCTGTATACCCAGCTCAGCAACCCAAAAACGGCGCTGGTATTCGCCTCTATTTTACCGCCCTGCTGCCGGAGCGCATCCCGCTGGCCTTTTACTATATCGTGCCGCTGATGAGCTTTCTGATCGACGTCAGCTGGTATTCGCTGGTGGCCCTGGTGCTCTCTTCCGCCCGACCGCGCGGCGTCTATCTGCGCATGAAGCGTAAGATCGATATCCTCACCGCCACGGTGCTGGGCGCCCTCGGCCTGCGCCTGATTGCCACGTCGTTGTCAAAGTAAGTCCATACGGCGCTTAAACGGTGTAAATACGAATATCGTGTTCGCTGAACGCGTCGCGATATTCCCGACTGATGTTCTCCTCGACCACCAGCACATCAATGGCGCTGCTTTCGACCACCATAAAGCGCGCCACCGCCGGGATCTTATCGGAGGTGAGGCCGACTATGATTTCGCTGCACTGCTTGATCACCGCTTTTTTAAATTCGCAGTCGGCGTAGTCAAAACCCGTCAGGCCAGACTCGGGCGCCATAGCGCAGCCGCCGATAAAACCCTGATCGAAAAGCATACCCTGAATCTGCGCCACCGCGGAGGCGCCCACGCAGCCGCCGCTGGCCCGCTGGATCTGACCGCCAAGCATGACCACATCGTACAGCGGTTTCTTGAGCAGGACGGCGGCGATCTCGGGAGAATTGGTGACCACGGTTAACGCCAGCTCCGCTGGTAACGCTTCCGCCATCGCCAGATTGGTGGTGCCGGTATCGATAAAAATGCAGCCGCCGGGCTTCACCAGCTTTGCGCACTTCTGCGCGATCCTGCTTTTTGTCGCCGTATTTTTCTCTTTGCGCTCGCTATAGTCCCCCGCCTCCGGCAGGGTCATCACCGCGCCGCCGTAGACCTTTTTACAGTACCCTTCCCGGCTAAGTTCATGTAAATCACGGCGAATAGTATGCTCGGAGACGTTAAGGCGGTCGGCAAGCTCGGCGCAAACCACTCTGCCGTTCTCCTGCAGAATCTGGCAAATAAGCGCTTGTCGTTGTTTGGGGAAAGCAGCATAATCGAGCACAAGTAACTCCTGATTAAATCTTCATCGAGCAACAAAGTGCATAATCGTGCATTACGGCCCTGACTGTCAACTCACCCTATCAAGAGGTTTGCTATGAAAATTGCCCACATCGCTCTATGGACCCGCCAGCTTGAGCAACAGGCCCATTTTTGGGTGTCGTTTTTCGACGGCGAGATCAATGAGAAGTACTGCAGCCAAACCAACCCCGGTTTTGAGTCCTTTTTTGTCAAGATTGGCGACAACGTTGCCATTGAGCTGATGACCAAGCCGGGGCTGGTCGCACTGACGGCGGATAATAACCGTACCGGCTGGGTGCACCTGGCGATAAGCGTTGGCGGCGCGGAAAATGTCGACAGGCTGGCGAAACGCGCCGACGCGCAGGGAATACTGGTTTCCCCACCGCGAACCACCGGTGACGGCTACTATGAAGCGGTGATCAAAGACCCCGATGGCAACCTGATTGAAATCGTCGCATAGTGAAGGAAAGTCAGCCAACAGGAGAGGCCCGTGGCCAACTATCGCGTAATCGACAAACAACACTGGCCGCGAAAAGATCATTTTGATTTTTATCGCGGTTTTGCCAACCCCAGCTTTAATCTCTGCGTTCCCGTCGAGGCGCAGCGGCTATACGAATGCGCGAAAGATCGCGGCGTCTCTTTTTTCCAGTTGGCGCTCTACGGGCTGGTGCGCGCGGCAAACGACGTGCCACAGCTTAAGCAGCGGCTGCTGGACGACGAGATTGTCGAATATGATCAATTGGCTGTGATGACGCCGGTGATGACCGCGCAGGAAGGTTTTCGCCAGGTCTGGTGCGATAACGCCGCTGACTTTGCCGCCTTTAGCGCTGCGGCTACGCCGAAGATTGACGCGGCGAAACGGACCGCGCCGGCGCCGCTTATCGTCAACGGCGAGAACTTCTTCTGCGCCAGCTGCCTGCCATGGCTGCATTTCAGCGCCATGACCCACGCCGAGTATTACGTCGGCGCAGCGGTACCCGCCCTCACCTGGGGCAAGCTGAAAAACGGCATTATCCCGGTCGCGGGCAGATTCAATCACGCCTTCGTCGACGGCCTGCACGCCAGCCGCTTTTTCGCCCGGGTCGAAGAGGGGTTTTCCGAACCGGATACGCTCTGGCAGACGCCATAAACTTTCGGCTTACGTTCCGGGCCTGCCCGCGGTCGCCGCACGCTACGTACTGCTTACCGCAGCATTGCGACCGGATGGCGGCCCTTCCCCTTTCTCACCCCCGCAGACAGCAGAGAACGCTGGCGCTTAGCACAAAAATGGCAGATTAATGCAGAATTATAGCTAATGCTAAATTGCTATAAGCCATAGCCTTTCGTTGTTAGACAGGCTGCGATGCGCCTCTTATCTTTCGTCATGATTTGTAAATACTCAACGCAATCAATTGATGAGGGAGCACTTTTGTCCAGACTACTGCACGGGTTAAAAACCAAACAAACGCGGTTCGCGCTTGCTCTGAAAATAGCGTTGCTCGGCGGCGCGGTGGCATTTTCTTCTGTCGCCATCGCCGACGACATTTTAAAAGAAGGGATCACCCCGGCCAGCGATGCCAGCCAGATCCCCGCGGCGGCGAAGCTGCGCAAAGATACCGTCGTGGCCGGCATCTCCGAGCCGCAGGGTATATTTAACCCCTACTTCTTCGTCAACGGCTGGGATGAGAACGTCACCAACGTCATCTTCTCGCGCCTGATCGACTGGGACAGCCACGGCAAGCTGGTGCCGGGCCTCGCCGAAAGCTGGACGGTCAGTTCGGATAACAAGGTCTACACCATCAAGCTGCGTCCCAACCTGACCTTTAGCGACGGTTCGCCGCTGACCGCCGAGGATGTCGCCTTTACCCTCACCGTGCTGCTGGACCCGAAATACGATGGCGATACCGATATTACGCTCGCCAATATCGCCGGCGGCGCGGACTACAAGGCGGGGAAAGCCGATAGCGTCAGCGGCCTGAAAGTGATTGATCCCTTAACGCTCCAGGTAACCACCACCCAACCGGGCGCGACGACGCTGGCAAAAATTGGCGGCCCGGTCCTCTCCAAAGCCTATTACGGCAAAGGCTACCAGCGCGGGAATCTCGATTATCTGCGCACCCTGCACGGCAAACCGCTGGGCAACGGTCCCTACGTTTACGACAAATACATCCCCGGCCAGGAGATTCGTTTCCACGCCAACAGCCACTTTTATCGCGGAACCCCGCCGACTCCGCGCTTTATTTATCGCGTGACCAACCCGTCGACCAACTTCCAGCTCTTCCAGACGGGCGAAACCGACTACGACGCCTTTACCTCGCGTCCTGATGATATCGAACAGCTGAAAATGCTCGGTTTTGCCAATATCAACCTCTACGGTTCCAGCGACTACAGCCAGGTGGAATTTAACCTCCGCCGCCCGGCGCTGAAGGACGTGAAGGTACGCCAGGCGCTGATTTACGGCCTCGACCGCCAGAAGCTGATTGATGTGGTCTACCAGGGCTACGGTAAAGTGGCGATTGAGCCTATCGCGCCGATCTCCTGGGCCTGGAACGCCGATGGGGTGAACCCGTATCACTATGACCCGGCGCAGGCGAAAAAGCTGCTTGACGAAGCCGGCTGGAAACCGGGCGCAGACGGTATCCGCGTTAAAGATGGCAAACGCCTCGAGTTAACCCTGCTGGTCAGCAAGAAAGTGCTCAACGATGCGCTGATCCCCATCGCCAAAGAGAACTGGCAGCAGATTGGCGTGCTGTTAAAACCGCAGGTGGTCGACTTCAACGCCCTGATGGCGCAGCGTAAATCGGGTAATTACGACCTGGCATCGTTCAGCACCAGCACCCTTAATGACCCGCACGATGGCGTGTGGGATTTTTACAGCGCGGAAGCGAAAGAGTCCGGCTATAACAATCCGCAGGTTGACAAGCTGATAACCGAAGGCAACTCGGTGCTCGACGTGGAAAAACGTAAGCCAATCTACCACCGGCTGTATCAGGTGCTGGCGCAGGACCCGCCGGTGATCCTGCTCGGCTACCGCGAAATTCTCTCGGCGAGCAGCGCCCGGGTTAGCGGCTTCAAACCGGATATCTACAACGGCCTGACCGGCAGCCTGCCGGATGTCAAAATCGTTAAGTAATCCTGAGCCGCCGGGCCTCCCGGCGGCTGACGTGAGAATGTCATGAGAAATTTCATCCTGAGACGGCTGCTGCAAACGCTGCCGATGCTGCTGCTGGCCTCCTTTATCATTTTTATGCTGTTTGCCAAAACGCCGGGCGATTTTATCGATGGCAATATCACCCTCACCGCCGCTCGCGCCGCCGAACTGAAAGCCATTTACGGCCTGGATCAGCCGCTGCTCACCCGCTATCTCCATTGGCTCGGCCAGCTGCTGCGCGGCGATCTGGGGTTCTCGCTGCAGTACCAGATCCCGGTCAGTCAGCTGCTCAACCAGTACATCTGGAACTCCTTTCTGCTGGCCAGCGTGGCGCTAGTGTTCTACTGGGGAATTGGCCTGACGGTGGGCGTGATCTCGGCGCTGAAGCCCAATTCTGCATTCGATCATCTGGTGAGCGTCGCGGTGTTCGCCGCCATGTCGTTCCCGACCTTTTTCCTCTGCCTGCTGCTGATCAAATGGTTCGCCGTCGATCTGCACTGGCTACCGGTGGGGGGCATGACCAATACCGGCAGCGACGACAGCGGCTGGGAGTATGTGCTGCAGGTCGCCGCCCATCTGGCGCTGCCGGTACTGGCGCTGGTGATGCTCCAGGCGGGCAGCCTGACCCGCTATTTTCGCGCCAGCATGCTCGATGTGGTGAAAATGGATTTTATCCGCACCGCCCGCGCCAAAGGGCTACGCGAACGCACGGTTATCCTCAAGCACGCCCTGCGTAACGCCCTGCTGCCGATCATCACCCTGCTCGGCTTCGAGCTTCCGGGACTCTTCTCCGGGGCGATCATCACCGAAAAAGTGTTTAACTGGCCGGGGGCCGGGCATATTCATATCGATTCGCTGGCCGCCCGCGACTACCCGGTGTTAATGGGCTTCACCCTGTTTCTGGCGGTGCTCACTATTCTTGGCAACCTGATTGCCGATGTGCTCTACGCGTGGGCCGACCCGCGCATTCGCGTGAGGTCCTGATGCTTAGCTCTCTGTTCTCTTCCCGCCGACGCCTGCGTAAGGCGGAAATCCCGGCGCTGGCCCAGGTGACCCCGTCCCCCTGGCGTCAGGCCTGGCGGGCGCTGCGCCGCAACCGGCTGGCGATGCTGTGCCTGCTGCTGCTGGCGGTCATGGCCCTGTGGTGCGTCCTGGGGCCGCTGTGGTCGCCGTGGCAAGACGACGCCACCGACGCCCTGATGATCAACAAGCCGCCCGGCGCGGCGCACTGGCTGGGCACCGACTTTCTCGGTCGCGATATCTATACCCGCCTGCTGCTGGCCGGGCGCATTTCGCTGATTATTGGCCTGCTGACCATGCTGCTGTCGGTCGCCCTTGGCTATCTGCTCGGCGCGCTGTCTGGCTACGCCGGCGGCCTGACCGATAAACTCATTATGCGTTTTGCCGACCTGGTGATGACCATCCCCGGCCTGCCGCTGCTGATTGTCGCGGGCGCGATGCTGTCCGAACTCGATTTCTCGCCGGACTCACGTATCTATATGGTGGTGATTATGCTGAGCCTGCTGGAGTGGCCGAAGCTGGCGCGGCTGGTGCGCGGACAGTGCCTCTCCCTGCGCGAGCGCGACTTTATGCTGGCGACCCAGGTGCTGGGGCTGTCGGCACGACGCCGCCTGTTTGGTCATCTGCTGCCGAATACGGTACCGATTCTGGTGGTGATGGCGACCATGGCGGTGGCTAACGCCATTCTCAGCGAGTCGGCGCTCAGCTACCTCGGGCTTGGGGTGGTGCCGCCAACGCCGTCGTGGGGCAATATGATGGACGCCGCCAACAGCCTGATCGACTTTCAGCGCCGTCCCTGGCTGTGGATGCCGCCGGGGATCGCCATTTTTATCACCGTTATTGCCATCAACGTGCTGGGCGACGGCCTGCGCGACGCGATGGATCCCAAAATGAAACAGAGGCTGAAATGAGTCGCCCGTTAATGACGTTTAATCAGCTTTCGGTCTCGTTTGCCGCCGACAAAAGCCGGGTACGCGCGGTGCAGGAGGTGTCGTTCTCTATCCACGCTGGGCAGACCGTGGGCGTGGTCGGCGAATCCGGCTGCGGCAAAAGCGTCACCGCCCTGTCGTTAATGGGCCTGCTGCCGCCGCAGGCGGCTCGCATTGACGGCGGAGAGATTCTTTTCGCGGGCCAGGACCTGCTACGGCTGAATAAGGCCCGCATGTCCGACCTGCGCGGCAATCAGCTGGCGATGATTTTTCAGGAGCCGATGACCGCCCTGAACCCGGTACTCACCGTTGGCGAGCAGCTGTGCGAACCGCTGATTCGTCACCGAGGCGAGTCGCCGAAAGCCGCATGGCGGCACGCTACCGCGCTGCTCGCCCATGTCGGGCTGGCGCGGGCGGAGAGCCTGATGGTTAGCTATCCACATCAGCTCTCCGGCGGCATGCTGCAGCGGGTGATGATCGCCATGGCGCTGAGCTGTCAGCCGAAGCTGCTGATTGCCGATGAGCCGACGACCGCGCTGGATGTGACCGTGCAGGCGCAAATTCTGCGCCTGCTGCGCGACCAGGCGCGGGCCAACCGGATGGCGATGATGCTGATTACTCACGATCTCGGGGTCATCGCGCAGATGGCCGAGCACGTCGTGGTGATGTACGCCGGGCGGATCGTCGAGCAGGGCGCGACCGCCGATATTCTGCGCAACCCGCAGCATCCCTATACCCAGGGGCTGATTGCCTCCCGTCCGGTACCGGGGGAACGGCGCCGCCGCCTCTACTCGATCCCCGGCCAGGTGCCGGACCTCGCCGCCCTGCCCGCCGGGTGCGCCTTCGCCGAACGCTGCGCCAACGCGACCGCGCGCTGTCGCCAGGGCGTTCCGCCGCTGGTGGGGCAAACCCAACAGGCGGCCTGCTTTTATAGTGAACTCGCGGAGTCCGTGATATGAGTCATGAATACGTGATTGAAGTGGATGGGCTGAAAAAGTACTTCCCGCTGCGCGACGGGCTGTTCGGTCAGCAGACCGGCGAACTGCGGGCGGTGGATGGCGTGAGCTTTAAGATTCGCCGGGGAACGATTTTTGGCCTGGTGGGCGAATCCGGCAGCGGGAAAACCACCGTTGGCCGTACGCTGCTGGGGCTGTATGAGAAGACCGCCGGTAGCGTCAAGTTTCGCGGTCAGGAGCTTTCCGAACTGTCGCCGCGGGCAATGCGCGCGCTGCGCCCGAAAATCCAGCTGGTGTTTCAGGATCCCTACAGTTCGTTAAACCCGCGGATCCGCATCGGTGACGCCATCGGTGAAGCGATGCTGGAGCACAAGCTCTGTCGCCGGGAAGAGCTGTATGACAAAACCCTCGACGTCATGCGTATCTGCGGTCTTGCGCCGCAGCACTACCATCGTTTTCCGCACGAGTTTTCCGGCGGCCAGCGCCAGCGCATCGGCATTGCCCGGGCGCTGATCCTAAACCCGGATTTTATTATTGCCGATGAACCCATTTCGGCCCTCGATGTGTCGATTCAGGCACAGATTATTAATCTGTTTTCCGATCTGCGCGACGACCATGGGGTGACGTTTTTGTTTATCTCCCATGACCTCGGCGTGGTAGAGCATCTGTGCGATGACGTGGCGGTGATGTACCTCGGCCAGTTGGTGGAGACCGCCAGTCGCGATGCGCTATTCAGCCGGCCTTTGCATCCGTATACGCAGGCGCTGCTGGCGGCGGTCCCGACCCTCGATCCGAATAGCGAGCCGCTGGCGGTAGTACAAGGTGAAATACCCGATCCGTCGAGGCCGCCCGCCGGCTGCCGCTTTTCCTCCCGCTGTCCGCAGGCCAGCGACCGCTGCCGGCGCGAAATCCCGGGATTAAGGGAGGTCGCCGACGGCCACCGCGTCGCCTGCCATGTGGTTTAGCGCCGGCCAGGCTTCAGACCATAAAAAAAGCCGCCCACAAAGGGGCGGCTGCTGCATAAGCGCCAATCGGGGTTAATTACTCCTCCAGCGCGAAGGCGATAATATCATCGCCCACGTCCGGCGAGTGGCTGGCGCCCCCGGCGGAGATCACCACGTACTCTTTACCGCTTTTCGGTGATTTATAGATCAGCGGCGCCGCCACGGCGCCTACTGGCAGACGGGCGCGCCACAGCTCTTTACCGGTGGCGGAATCCAGCGCGCGCAGGTAGTTATCCTGGGTTCCGGCGAAGAACACCAGACCGGATGCGGTTGACGTCGGGCCGCCCAGCGTCGGCATCCCCAGCGGGATATGCATATGCGTTTTCAGCCCCAGCGGCCCGGTATCCTCCACCGACCCCATCGGGACCTGCCACATCAGCTGACGAGTATTGAGATCGATGGCGCTCATGGTGCCAAACGGCGGGGTATTACAGGGGACGCCCAGCGCCGACTGCAAAATATCGATCCGCACGCCGCCGTATGGCCCGGCGATTTGCGGACGCACGGTCCCCATAAAGCCCGGCACCTCGTCGGTGGAGACTTTATATTTCGCCATATCCTCTTTCCGCACCAGCGACATTCTCAGCGGCATACGCATATCGTTGACGAACAGCGTTCCGGTGCGCTCATCGATAGTCATGCCGCCCCAGTTCATGCCGCCCAGCAGGCTTGGCCATTCGATATACGGTTTCTCTGACGGCGGCGTATACATCCCCAGATACGTCGATTCTTTGAAATCGATACGGCACATCAGCTGATCGAACGGCGTCACGCCCCACATCGATTTCTCGGTGAGCGGCTCGACGCCCAGCTGCGGCATGCCGGTGGAAAACGGCTGAGTGGCGGAGAGATGTTCGCCTTCCGCGCCGTCGCGGGCGACGGGCCGCTCTTCTACCCGGGTCACTGGCTTACCGCTGCGACGGTCAAGCACGTAGATCTGCCCGGTTTTGGTAGTCTGGATCAGGACCGGAACCTCTTCGCCCCGCTCATTTTTCATATGGAACAGCACCGGCTGCGACGGCAGGTCATAGTCCCAGATATCATGATGTACGGTCTGGAAGACCCACTTCGTCTCGCCGGTGCTGGCGTCCACCGCCACCACGGAAGAACCGTATTTCTCTTTGGCCGCGTTGCGATCGCCGCCCCAGTAGTCCGGCGGACCGTTACCGGTTGGCAAATAAATCAGGTTCAGCTCTTTATCAAAGCCCGGCACTGTCCAGACGTTCGGCGTTTCGAGGGTATAGACGCGACCTTTTACCGGGTCGGTAACGTTTTCCGGCTGACCAACGTCCCACGCCCACACCACCTTTCCGTTTCGTACGTCAAACGCCCGTACCACGCCGGAGGGTTCGCCATGCACGATATCGCGCACCCAGCCGCCGAGTACCGCAATATGCCCCATAATCACCGGCGTCGAGGTCGGGTGGTAGCGTTTGCTGTTTTCGGTATTGTCCATCCCCTGCTTCAGGTCGACGCTACCATGCTCGCCAAAGTCATCGCACGGTTCGCCGGTTTTGGCGTTCAGGGCGATCAACCGGGCGTCGACGGTCGACACCAGGATACGCTGCGGGCACTGCTGCAGCGCCGGGCTGGCCTTCTCTTCCGCGCTCAGCGAATCATCGCTTTGTACATCGTAATAGCCAACGCCGCGGCAGGTGACGTGTTCGGCGGTACCTGCGTGCGGGTCAAAACGCCAGCGCGCTTTCCCGGTATCCGCATCCAGCGCGGTGACAACGTTCAGCGGCGTACAGGAGTAGAGCGTGTCGCCAATTTGCAACGGGGTATTTTCATCGACGCCAATGCAGGCGCCGGTAAGACGGCGGCCGGTGTGGTACGTCCAGGCCACTTTCAGATTTTTGACGTTTTGCGGCGTAATCTCTTCGTACGGCGCAAAACGGGTACCGGAGGCATCGCGACCAAAAAACGCCCAATTATCGTTTTTCGACGCGAGGGTCGGCGTTGCGTTGCCGCTCGCTTTGACTACGCCGTTATGAATAGCGCCGTGCGGGTAAAACGCTGATACCAGGGTCGCCAGCAGCAGCAGGAAAATCGCCGAGGCGCTCCAGTTGGCGTAGCGCCGCCGCGCAGGCCGCATCGGCAGCGTCGCCGCCAGCCACAGGGCCAGCATCAGCATCAGCGCGGGAACCACCAGCCGCGGGATCAGGCCCCAGTAGCTGAACTGCACTTCATACAGCGCCCAGCAAAGGGTCAACAGGAAAGTCAGAATGGCAAAAGGCAGGACATAGCGGCTGCGGATGAGATAGCCGACGGCGATAAGTAGATAAGCGAGACCGGCTAACAGATACCAGGCGCTGCCGCCGAGAGAGAGGAGTTTGCCTCCCCAGAAAGTGAAAAAGAGTCCAATGCCAAAGTTGAGTAATACAAAGAGTAATCGGTAAACGGTGAAGAAAATCCCTCTCCCGCTACCTTGTCGTTCGTCCATAGTTCATTCCATACGACTTCAGTCGAAAAAACCAAAACATCTAATATAAATAGCGCCTTATCGAATAGATAAGAGCACAGACCGCATATCATGTTAGTTGGACGCTCCCGGACAGAGCGAAGAACGTAAGGAATCATATTCATTTGTAAAATTAATGTAAAACTATCACGCATTAAATGTTTAAAATTTTTTAATTTATAAAAGTAAGTTGAAGGAATGTCAGGTTATAACGACAGCCGCAGGACCCGCGCGGCGGCGGGCGAGTAAGGCCGAGCCGTCTTGCTATCCTCTCCCCGCTGTTTAATCATACCCGGCGCACTCAGCTGACTGCGTTACCCAGGGCGAAATACGCCTGAAGGGATAATTATTTGATGGCTATTCAGGAGGTTAATCATGAATAAACGAAAATATCTCACCGAAGCGGAGATTAAAAAAATCATTTACGAAGCGAGCAAGGGGGCGAACCCGGAGAGGGACCGTTGTTTAATCTGGATGTGCTTCATTCATGGCTGCCGCGTCAGCGAAATTCGCCACTGGCGGCTATCGGACCTTGACCTGCATAACCACTCAATCTACGTCAAACGGCTTAAGAATGGGTTTTCCACCACCCATCCCCTCTTTTCCAGCGAGATGGGGTTTATCCGTGAATGGCTGATGGTGCGTAAAAACTATCGCAATAGCGACAGCGACTGGCTCTTTCTGTCGCAAAAAGGAACACCGCTATCGCGTCAGCGGATCCACGTGTTAATTAGCCATTACAGCCGAAGCGCCGGTTTGAGGATTGCGGCGCATCCCCATATGCTGCGTCACGCCTGCGGTTTTTCGCTGGCCGATAAGGGCATGGATACCCGATTGATTCAGGATTATCTCGGTCACCGAAATATTCAGCATACGGTGCTTTATACTGCGAGCAATGCTGCAAGATTTAAAAATATATGGTGAAGCAACAAGGAATATATTTCTTACTTGACATAATGTATCAGATTGTCACCAACATAAAGAATCGCCAATAACCTGTCAAGTCGTAAGGTTTTCCAGTTCGGTAATAATTAAAAACATTAATAATCAATAGATTATCTACATTCTTTACTTTCGCAGCGAATCCTGACCTCCGCCAGCGCGCCGCAGCCCACCAGATTTTTTACCACATCAAACGCAAGAAGCAGTTTTAAGTATCGCATAAAACGCCATCCATGGCATTTATAACGACAAAGTTAACAAACAAAATATATAAAACTAAACAAGACACTTTGATACAAAATGTCTTCTGCCGAAATACGCTTCAGCATCACTGAACTTATTTTCTCCGGACATCTGGCTATCGGATTAATAAATATTCACGGATATCTTCTTTCCGCGAATGTATTACCTATCCCATTACTTATAAGGACAACCTTATGAAAAAGTGTCTTATTGCCGTTAGCCTGGCGGCGGCTGCCTTCTCCGCATCGGTATTAGCCGACGATGGCCGAATTAATTTTTACGGTTCCATCACCGATAGCGCCTGCACGGTGGTGAATAATATGAGTAACCCGCTGTCGGTCATGATGGGGAACGTCTCCAGCAGTGCCTTCACCGGCGCGGGCTCAACGGCCTCGCCAACTAAATTTAATATTGCCCTCAAAGATTGCCCTGAGTCGGCGAAGTCCGCCACGGTTAAATTCGACGGTACGGCGGATAGCAACGTCGCCACCCTTCTGGCGCTAACGCAAGAAGCCGGCGTCGCCAAGGGCGTGGGTATTCAATTAATGGATAACAAGAATGTCGTGGTGCCGTTATATACCGCCTCGTCCGCGTATCCACTACAGGCTGGCGATAATAACCTCGCATTCGTCGCCCGCTATTATGCGACGGCTAATACCGTGAGCGCAGGATTCGCCAACGCGACCAGCAGTTTTACTCTTAATTACAACTAATGGATATTTCGCCGGCGCATTGCTATTTCGTCGGCGTTATTCCTCGGACCGGCGAAAACCGGTCCAACCCTTTTTCGTATCTGTGGAGTAAATGGCTATCATGCATAACGGATATAGAGTCTTTCCCCTCTTGCTTATATTACTGGCTAACGGATTAGCGGCCGCGGCGGAAAGCGGCGGCGTCACTATTGGCGGTACGCGGCTGATCTTTGACGGCGGTAAAAAGGAGGCCTCGCTGAGCGTCAGCAATTCCGATAGCGCTCCGTATTTAATTCAGTCGTGGATTGAGTCTGCCGATAACAATCCGCGTAAGCCGCCGTTCATTATTACGCCCCCGCTGTTCCGCCTCGACGGCAACCAGCAAAACCTGCTGCGGATCGTCAATATTGGCGGCCTGCTGCCGGCCGATCGCGAATCGCTTTACTGGCTAAACGTCAAGGCAATCCCGACTAACACCGCCCCCGATAACGCCAATACGCTGCAAATCGCCGTAAGAACGCGTCTTAAGCTCATTTTTCGCCCCAAAACCCTCAAGGGCACCCCGGAACAGGTGACGCATAAGCTGAAATGGCGCCAGGCAGGCCGTCGGCTCACGGTAACGAATCCCACGCCTTTTTACATGAATTTCAACGAGGTAACGATAGGTAATCATCCTATTACCAAAGCCACTTTTGTCGCGCCAATGAGCTCAGCCACGTTTGATACCCCCGACAAAGTGGTCGGTCAGGTGTCATGGAAAATCATCAGCGACTTTGGCGGCGTTGGAGAAAGCCACAGTCAGGATCGCTAATCCGCCGCCGACGACGGTTTGCGCTGCGGCTATCAGCCGCCAACTAAGGAGCACTTCAGGATGAACAAAAGAACGTTAAGCGACTCGCCCTTGAATTTAGCTTGCCTTATCGCCACCCAGGTTGCCCTGATTGCGGCGATATGCCCCTCTGCTAACGCCCGCGACCGGTTCAACGCCGCCCATCTGGAAACCGGCGACGGCGGCCAGGCCGCTACCGATCTCTCCGCCTTTGAGGAGCATGGCGGGCAGCTGCCCGGCCGCTACAGGGTCGATATTTATGTTAATAACAGCAAAGTGGATACCCGCGACGTTGAGTTCCGCATGCAGCAAAACGCGCAGGGGCTGAGTACATTACAGCCCTGTCTGTCCCTGAGCGACCTGGCGTCATGGGGCGTCATGACCCAGCGCTACCCGGCATTAGGCCCGACCGCCGATGGCTGCGCCAGGCTGTCGGCGCTTCCCCAGGCCAGCGCCGACTTTCGTTTTTCACGCCAGCAGCTGTTGTTGAGTTTTCCGCAATCTTCGCTTAACAACGCCGCGCGCGGCTGGGTCGATCCGGCGCGCTGGGATGACGGTATTCCGGCGGCGCTGATAAATTACAGCGTAAGCGGCGCTAACAATCGGGAGAAAAAGGGCGGCGGCGACAACGGAAACGCGCAGTACGTTAATTTGCGCCCCGGACTCAATCTCGGTCCCTGGCGGTTGCGTAATTACACCACCTGGAATCGCAGCAGCCAGGACGGCAAAAGCGGTACCTCCACAAAATGGGATACCGTCTATACCTACGCACAGCGCGATATACGTGCCCTGAGGAGCCGCCTGACGCTGGGCGACAGCACCACGCCCTCCGATATTTTCGACAGTATTCCGTTTCGCGGCGGCCAGCTGGCGTCTGACGACGATATGCTGCCGGAGAGCCTACGCGGCTATGCCCCGGTGGTGCGGGGGATCGCCCGCACCCATGCCCAGGTCACGATCCGGCAAAACGGCTACATCATTTATCAGACCTATGTTTCGCCCGGTAGCTTCGAAATCAGCGATATGTACCCCACTGGCGGTTCTGGCGACCTCTACGTCACCATCAAAGAGTCTGACGGCAGCGAGCAAATCCTCGTGGTGCCCTACGCCTCGGTCCCGGTCCTGCAGCGTGAAGGTCGCTTAAAGTACGCCATGACCGCGGGCGTTTACCGCGCCTATGACAACGGCATCGATAAAACCCCGCTGGCTGCCGGTACCGCGATTTACGGTCTTCCTGCCGGCTACACCGTTTACGGCGGCGGACAGTTTAGCAACAGGTACCAGGCGTTGGCGCTAGGGGTGGGTAAAAACCTCGGCCCCGTTGGCGCCGTATCCGCCGATGTCACCCAGGCATGGTCACGGCAAAAATACCGCGCGCGTGAAGAGGGTCAGTCATGGCGTATTCGCTACAGTAAAAACGTGGTGCAGACCGGGACCAATTTCACCTTTGCGGGATATCGCTACGCCACCAGCGGCTTTTGGGATATGCAGGACGTGCTCAACACCTGGCGCGATGGACGACGCTACGCTGCGCCGGAACGCAGACGCAACCGCGCGGAGCTCACCGTCACCCAGGATCTCTTTCAGATTCCAGGCAACCTCGCCCTTAGCGCGATCCTCGAAGACTACTGGGACACCAACAAGCGTATGGAGTCCTACAGCGCGAGCTACAACAGTTCGTATCAAGGCATCAGTTTCAGTCTGAGCTACAGCTATAACATTCATTCAGCGGAACGCTACGGCCAGCGTTCCGGGCGCGCCTACGACCGCGATGGGCTGTTTGCGCTCACCATGAGTATTCCTCTGGATAAATTATTCGGCGGTCATTCGACCTACGTCAGCTACATGCTGAATACCAGTAAGCGGGGGAATACCACCAATAATGTGAGCCTGGGCGGCACCCTGCTTGCCGATAATAACCTGAACTGGAGCGTCATGCAGGGCTATGGCTCTCAGGGCCAGGGGAGTAATAGCGGGCTCAATGCCGACTGGCGCGCCTCTTACGCTGAGACCCTCGTCGGCTACGCCCGCGACCGCTACAGCGAGCGCTTTAACTACGGTTTGCAGGGTGGGATCGTCGCGCATCGCAACGGTATCACCTTCAGCCAGCCCCTCGGCGAAACGATGGCGCTGATCGCCGCTCCCGGAGCGCAAAACGTGTCGGTGCTCGGACAATCAGGGGTGAAAACCGATCTCTTCGGCTACACCGTCATCCCCTACCTCAGCCCCTATCGCAAAAACGATCTCACGCTGAATACCGAAACCCTGGCCGATGACGCGGAGCTGGCGCTAGCGACCCAGACGGTTATCCCCACGCGCGGCGCGCTGGTGAAAGCCAGTTATCAAACCAGCCTCGGGAAACGGGTATTGATGAATCTGCGCAAACGCAACGGCGCGCCGGTGCCGTTCGGCGCAGCGGTTATCGATCCCGCCTCCCCGACGGCAGCAAGCTTCATCGTAGGCGATGGCGGGCAGGTCTATCTCACAGGGTTAAGAGACGCCGGCCAGTTGAACGTTAGCTGGAGCAGCGAGCCGGATGGCCGATGCACGGTGAATTACCGCCTGACGCCAAGCGCGGGCGGGATTATCAACCTCAATGAACAGTGTCTATAGCAGGAGCATGACGATATGAAACGAGTCCACGTCCCCCTTATGCTGGCCATCCTTATCGCGAGCGCTGCCCATGCAGATAACGGCTATTATTGCCCCAGTTCCCCGTCCACGCCGTATATCCAGCAGCTTGCGCAGATCGCGGTATCGCGGGCGCTGCCGGTTGGCAGCGATATTCCCGGCACTCAGCGGGTGTTCACCTTTAGCGGAAACTGCAAAGATCGCCACGGTTGGGCTCCCGTCACCCCCGGCCACCCCATTATCGCCTGCTATTACGGCAGCGGCGAAGAAGTGGCGGGTTTCCCCGGGGTCTATAAAACCGGGGTCGAGGGGATCGGGATTGCGCTACAAAATAGCGCCGGTCGGAGAATCAAAGGCGCCGGCAGCGACTGCGATACGCGTGGGGATGCGCTGGGGTATGTCTCCAGCGACGGCAATCTGACCTTTGGCTATACGGTTAAACTGGCGCTGGTAAAAACCGGAGAGACCGCCATTAGCGGCACGCTCGACGTCGCGCAAACCAAATTCGGTATGGGTGCCTACGATACCGGCCTCGGCATCGGTAGTCAGGGCCAGCAAAACTTTATAGGTTATGCCGGAGATATTGTTTATAAAGCGGTAAGCTGCATCGTGCCCTCGACGCTCACCGTCACCATGGGCGCGATCCCGGTCAGCCAATTCTCCGGCCCCGGCAGCACCAGCGTCGAACAAAACCTCCAGATCCCGGTGCGGTGCGATGATAAGGTCGCCGTGAATACGTCTATCAGCAGCCAGAGCTACCTTTCGCCGACGCTCGGCGTAGTGGCCTTAAGCAATGAAACCGGCGTGGCCGAAGGGATCGGCGTCCAGGTGCTCCATAACGGTTCACCCGTCCAGTTTGATCGGTTTTTCCCTGTCGGCACCATCCCTGAGGCTGGAGCATCGATAACCCTGCCGCTCACCTTTCGCTATTACCAGAACGCGCCGGCGATCCATCCCGGCCGCGCCAACGCGGTGGCAACCTTAACGATGATGTACAACTGAATTTATCCCGTTCCCGGTTCTAATTGGTTACTAAGGAGTCGATAATGAGAATTATCGCCAGCCCGGCCGCTATCACGTTATTTACGGCGATTGCGTCATCATCGCCCGTTAATGCAGCGGATGTTACCCTGTATATCAACGGGGATATTGTTGCTTCCTCCTGCACCGTCGAGAACAACGGTATCTATAATATCGACCTCGGACATAATATTCCCAGCCGTCGGCTCAGCGAGGCCAACTCTTATTCAGCGTGGAAAGCGTTTTACGTGACGTTGAGCGACTGTCCTGTCGGGACATCAAGGGTGACCGCGCACTTTACCGGCCCTGTCGACGGTACCGACCCTGGTCTCTATGCCAACGTGAACCGCCCTGACAGTTCACGCAATGTTGCGATAGAACTCCAGCGTATAACCGGCTCGGTTAATGCCGGCAGCGGAAAATCGATTGCCGTCGATGTTGATACTCGCCGTCAGGCTATATTCGACATGCGGGCGCGCATCTTTAGCGTCGCAGGCGGCGCCACCGCGGGGAATATCAGCACCATGGTCGTCATGAATTTTACCTACAACTAAAGGGTATCTGGCTCTTGTCGGGCCAGATACCCTGGCGTCAGAGGGTAATGGAGTTAAAGCGCGCTGGATTGCTCGCCGTATACAGTACGGTATGTTGAATATTGCGATGACCGAGATAATCCTGAATCAGTCGGGTATCCACGCCCTCTTCCGCAAGCGCATAGCCGCAGGCGTGACGCAGCATATGCGGATGCACCGGCACGGCAATTCCGGCCTGTACGCCATAGTTTCGCATCATGACGTGAATTTGCTGTCGCGAAAACGGCGTGCCTTTTCGCGACAGGAACAGCCACGGAAGATCGGCGTTTAAACAGCCCGTACGCTTAATCAGCCACTGGCTTAACGCCAGCTGTTCACGGGGCTGAAGAGGATGAATGGTGGAAAAGCCATTTTTTAAACGCCGAATGGCGATTCGCTGACTGGATAAATCAATATCACTCACTTTTAAAAAACGTAATTCACTTACGCGCAGTCCATGAATAAAACACATGAGTAGCATGCAATAATCACGCAGCGAGCCATCCTGCTGCTGCGAAGCATGAATTAAAGCTTCTACTTCTTTTTTGCTTAAGTATTTTCGTTTTTTCATAGCCAACCTGACGGTTTCTTCAATGGAGCCCTTAAGGTCCGGCTCTTATATTGACTCTGCTCATGGCGACTGGCAGTCCATTATTGAGCAACCCTTTATTGCTGAATATCCTGCATGCGGTTAATGATTATGAACGCTATCGCCCAATAATATAAAACATCAGGAATAGCCCAAACATCATCTATATAAAAATAAAACCCAATAGATTTAGTGGTTACGTAAATAAGGAGATTTATAAACTTATGCTATTAATATTTATCTTAAGTCTGATGAGGCGGCAAGTTTTTTTAAGTCTATGCGTAGACTCATTGAGGGTTTATCCGCCCCTCGCCGTCATTGATAATGCTGTTGCAACACTTTGCTGTTTTTGGGAGTTATCTTTTTCATAAGGAAATCATTAGCATGGAAACAATCCCCCGTATACAACACGATACTGACCTGCTGCGCACCATCACCAAACCTCTGCATGACATTGAAAAAATCATTCACTTCCTGGCGCCAAAATGTAACAAAATGTTAATGGAAAAAAGAAGAAACATCGGCATTGTGAAAGAAAACCAGCATCAATGTTTGGTTTTATTCAGAGGCACCATGTCTTTATATCGCAACAACGACGGACTCGTCATCAACTCTGAAACGGGCCCCTTCATCTTTGGCATAAATAGTCAGCTGCGTTTTTCTCGCCATATTTATCTGCGCACCCAGGAGGCCTCGACAATTGGCCTCATCTCTATTAATCACGCCCATAATATCATCGCTGAACAGCAGCTATGGGAAAACGTCACCCGCCTTCTGGAATATTCTTCAGCTAAAGTCTACGCCCATTGCTTTAAGGTTTCTAAGCTTTCCTGTTATGAAATTATTGTCCATCAGCTCATAGAATTAAACAATGAACCGGTGGCCATCAAAAATAAAACTACCGCCGCCAATTATATTTTGTCGCGAACCTTTTTGTCGCGCAGCGGTGTCATGCGAACCCTCGCTAAATTAAAACAGCTAGGGGCCATTGAGCTTTATCGCGGCGTGCTGGTCACGATTAAGCAACTGCCGCCCAGCCTCAAGCTTAGCGAATAATTTCGCCGGTGGCCTTTAGCGCATGTTTACCCCGATATTGCCGGCGGGCAGCCCCCTGCCCACCGGCAAATGCGCAGCAAGAGTAATCAGCCGCTACGGTTCACGCAAATATCGCGTAGCGCGGCGGCAAGATCCAGCTGCGCCAGCTCTTTCAAGCCTTCTCGCTTGATAAACTGGCTGCGGTGCTTGCTTTTTACCTCTTCCAGGCTTTTCTTTATCTCGCTCGGCGGTAATTTGTACCAGCCGCGCCGATGCTTCTCGCCGCCAATTTCCAGCCAAAGCTCAGAATAACTGGTTTTTACTCTCTCGCTTTTAACATGGTAATGGCTGTCAATCGCATAGATTTCCTTGATATTGAAATGCGACAAGAAGCCGTACAATAGCGTGATAATTAAGTTTTTCGGGCGAATGCCGTAAAGCTCTTTGGTCAGCGCCTTAACTTCTTCATTATCAATGTCTTTCCCCCCCTGGATACCGCCAATCCACGCCTGGCCATCTGCGGTGCAGGAAAAACAGATACTGTAGACGCGCCTATCGCCGAGGAACATTAACAGCATCAGCTCCCCCTCCTCCTGAAAAGGGGATGCCAGTAGCTTCACATCAATACAGGCACCGTTTTTCAGCGGAATAGCGATTAAAGAACGACCGAACGCCGCCATATCGTACAACTGCGGCAACGCCTCGGGACGGAAGGTTTTCTCTATAAAATTCAAAGCGCCATGAGCAATATTGAGCTTCGCTCTTTTTGACATCTTTTTATTTAAATAGGCCTTGAAGGGTTTATCTTCAAAGTTAACCAGCCCCTCGGTTGCGCCGGTTAATTTCGCGCAAGTGTAGTTTTCACATAATGTCTGATATTCCTTATATTTCCCTCCGACTAGCGATATCTCGCGGCATTTACGCAATGCCTTTTTATAGTTGAGTTTAACGTGACAAATAAATTTATTATTTTTCCGCCATTCTTTGATAGCGGCTACTGCGGTTGTCGAAGCCATTGACCATAATCCATAGATACATCCATAAGCCCGCCAATATTAGCATAGTTTACACAAGTCAATGCTTAACCCACCGTTCGTTGTCGATTCGTTTAATAAATAATTTGCTTAGCACTAAAATAATCGCCGCCAGTTTCTGAAATAGTCTTTCAACTATTATTATTGGTAGGGTATCGGCTATTCCTGCTTTAACAGAACCTACCTGCACTTACCGCTATGTGCTGCCGGCGCGCAGGCCAGGTGCATCCCTCTGCCGTTTTGCCTATACTTGCTCACGGTCAAAACTGAACTTAAGTGGGTAACGCATGGAAATTGATCTCGATAACCTGGTCTTTAGCGGACTGGAAGAAGCGCAAGAGCGCAACGCTGAACGTCTTGAAGATGCCGATAAAAAAGCGCAGGCCATTGTTGCCGACGATGACTGCGGCGACGCCTGTAAGATCTAACCGCTAAACCGGCAATCCTGCCGGTTTTTTTGCCCACCTCGCCCCCCGCTGCGGCTATAAAAACGCCTTCAGCGCGCCTTTCAAAGAAAATTTTTCTCCGGATACGCCATTTTACAAATTTAACGTGCAACTTTTTTCTCTGCCGGGTGGGGTAATATTCTGGCTATCGTCCCTGTCGGTCATACTGCCCTCCCTCGGCCCACAGGCGTAAATCCACGTCGGGAAAGAACGCTTTCGCTCGACGGACATTTTTCTGTACCGACCCAGAGGCTCAGTCATGTCAAACCGGGAAGATCATGCTCAATGGAACGCCTTTATTCACGCCCTGAAACAGGAAGTCAAACCCGCGCTGGGGTGTACCGAACCGGTCTCCGTCGCCCTCGCCTGCGCCGTGGCCGCGCGGCAGCTCTCCGGCGCGGTGGTGCGCATTGAAGCGGCGGTTTCGCCGAATTTAATGAAGAATGGCATGGGCGTGACTATCCCGGGGACGGGAATGACCGGCCTGCCAATCGCCGCGGCCCTCGGCGCCATCGCCGGCGATCCGCAGGCGAATCTCGAGGTGCTGAAGAGAGCCACCCGGCGGGAAATGGACGCCGCCAGGGCGTTGCTTGAGGCCGGCGCCGTGCGCGTGGTACTGCAGGAACCCTGCGATGAAATACTGTACGTTCGCGCTAAGGTCTACGCGGGGGATGAGCACGCGACGGTGACCATCATCGGCGACCACACCAACGTCGTGGCCATTGAAAAAATGGGCCACTCCCTGTTTATCAAGCACGAAAGCGCGGCCAGCGATCGTGGCATCGACCCGCTGACGCAGGTTGCCCGCAGCTCGCTGCGCGATATCTACGATGTCGTTTGCGAGGTTCCTCCGCACGAGATCGCGTTTATTCTCGAAGCGGGTGCGATGAACGACGCTCTGTCAAAGAAGGGCCTGGTTAAGGAGTGGGGTTTGCATATCGGCCCGACGCTGAAGCGTCAGGTCGACAACGGGCTGGTTTCCGACGATATGTTTACCGAGCTCCTCTACCGGACCAGCGCTGCGTCGGATGCCCGAATGGGCGGCGCATCGCTGCCGGCGATGACTAACTCTGGTTCCGGCAACCAGGGTATTACGGCGACCATGCCGGTGGTGGTGGCCGCCGAACGCCTTAACGCCAGCCAGCAGCAGCTGGCCCGTGCGCTGGCGCTCTCGCACCTGGTCGCCATCTATATCCATTGTAAACTCCCGCGCCTGTCGGCCCTGTGCGCCACCACCACCGCCGGGATGGGCGCGGCGGCGGGGATTATCTGGTTAATGAACGGCAGCTTCGACACCATCGCCATGGCGATCAACAACATGATCGGCGACGTCAGCGGCATCATTTGTGATGGCGCTTCCGGCAGCTGCGCCATGAAGGTCTCCACCAGCATCTCTTCCGCCTGGAAGGCGATTCTGCTGGCGCTGGATAATTCAGTCGTTTCCGGCAACGACGGCATCGTCGATCGCGATGTGGAAAACTCGATTGCTAATCTTTGCGCCATTGCCGGGCGGGCCATGCAGCACACCGACCGGCAAATCATCGAAATTATGGCGCACAAGCGTTATCAGGCGGTAAGCGCCGGGAACGAAGCATAACGCGGGGTGAAGAATTCTACACTGACGTTATTTACCGCGGCGCATTTTCTGGAGCAATAACTTTAGGCGCAACCCGTGGTTAACTTTATGAACTAAAGAGTAAAACCGACGATTAAATAGACCATGAGCGCCAGACTTCCCGTCACCAGGGCGTAGGGCATTTGGGTACGAATATGCTCAATATGGTCACAGTTGGTCGCCATCGAGGCGACGATGGCGTCGCTGGAGATCGGCGACGTCATATCGCCAAAAATTGAGCCGGATATCGCCGCGCCGATCATAAAGTGCGGGTCGATGCCTAACGAGACCCCCAGTTGAACGCCGATCGGGATCATAATGGCGAAGGTTCCCCACGAGGTGCCCGTCGCCAGCGACATGACTGCGGCAATCAGGAAGATAAAGCCGATCGAGAATCCGGATGGGATCACGCCGGAGGTAATAGAGGCGATATACTGCCCGGTATTCAGTTCCGCTGAAATATGCCCCATCAGGAAAGCCAGGATCATGATTGAGCTAATTTTCACCATGCTGGCGTAGCCGATGTACAGCTCTTTGAAAAAGTTCTCAACGTTCAGAATACCGCGCGCGCGGAACCAGATAAAAGAAACAACAGTACCAAACATGACGCCGGAGTAGACCGACATCGAACCGCTGCCTTTGGAGAACTGTCCGTCGCCGGTAATATACAGCACCACCGGGACCATTAAGACAGTGGAAAGAATCGGAATAAAGAAGTTGAGCAGCGAGTGACAGGCCGGGTGATCGATAACCGGGTCCGCTTCGTCAGCCCCCTGCTCTTGCTCGATTTCCATCAGCGCGGTTTCAAACTTTAGCTCCGCCTTTTTCATCGGCCCCCAACCGTAGCCGGAGAGAATATAAAACAGCACCGAGGCCAATGAAAACCAGGCCATCGTGTTCCAGATCATTGAGCTTGCCAGGACTTCAAAAGGCTCGCCGGTCAGGTAACCCTGCGCAATCTGCACTCCGATAACGCCCATCATCGCCGCCCCCCAGCCGTTGATCATCACCGACGAGCAGACCGACACGCAGGAGGTCTGGATAATATAGGACATCTTTTCCGGCGAGACTTTATAGCGCCGGGCCAGGTTTTTTGTCGAAGCGCCGGCGATCAGCTGGTTTATCGAGCTCTCGATAAAAATCAACGAGGTCACCAGCATCGCCAGCAGCTGTACCGATTTTTTATTGGTGACAAAATCGTTTTTTTCCGAGAGAAACTGCACCAGCTTACGCACCCCGCCGGTCACCACGATCAGCCGCATAATGCCGCCGATCATCACCATAAACACAATCGTTCGCGCGTTACCGGCGGAGGCGAAGGTTTCGATAATCCCATTCAGGGTGCCGCCAACCCCCTGGATAATACTGTGGTTAATCACCGCGTAGCCGACAAAAATACCGGTCAGCAGCGAGAGGATCACCTGGCGGGTCAGGATCGCCAGAATAATCGTGACCAGCGGGGTAATGATCGTCCAGATACCGTAGTCATGCATGATGATTATCCTGTGTGATGTCCATAGCGGCGAAAGCAAACTCCAGGTCTTGCAGCAAATCATCGATATGTTCGATGCCGACGGAGAAACGCAGCGTCGTGTCGTAAACCCCGATGGCTTCCCGCTCCTCTTTTGACATCGCCCCGTGGGACATGGAAGCCGAATGGTTGATCATGCTCTCCACCCCACCCAACGATTCCGCCAGCACAAAATAGTGCAGACCGCCGATAAAGCGTTTCAGGCTCTGGATATCCCCCTTCAGCGTCGCGGTCACCACCGCGCCGCCCGAACGCATTTGCTGCCTGCAAAGTTGATGCTGCGGGTGAGATGGCAGGCCCGGGTAGTAGACGCTGGCTATCGCCGGATGATTTTCCAGATATTCCGCCACCCGCTGCGCATTGCCGCACTGACGCGCCATGCGCAGATCCAGCGTTTTCATTCCGCGCAAGGCAAGATAGGCATCGAATGGCGAAGCAATAGAGCCGAGAGTGGTTTTAATGAAATCAAGCCGGGACGCCAGCGCTTCGTTATTGGTTATCACCGCGCCGCCAATTAAATCTGAATGCCCGCCGACATATTTACTGGTAGAGAGCATGACCATATCCGCCCCCATTTCAAGCGGCTTATGGTTCCAGGCGCTGGCAAAGGTATTATCGACGCAGGTGGTAATGGCCCGTTGCTGGGCGATACGGCAAACCCGGGCAATGTCGACCAGTTCCAGTAAGGGATTCGTCGGCGTTTCAATCCAGATTAACGCCGTGTTTTCCTGAATAGTGCTTATCAGGCTTTGCTCATCATTCAGATCGATATAGGAAATCGTGACGCCGGTGGTATGCGTTTTTAATTTTTCAAACAGCCGCCAGGTTCCGCCGTAGACGCCTTTCATCGCGATAATATGGGCGTCTTTAGGTAAGAGTTCCATAACGATATTGGTGGCCGCCATTCCCGAGGCGGTAGCGGTGGCGTAAATGCCGCCTTCCAGTTCGGCGAGAGCCGATTCATAAGCTTTACGCGTTGGATTAGAGACCCGTGAATAACAAAATTCGCCACCTTCATACAGATTAGGTTGAATAAATGAGCTGGCCGTGACGATCGGTGTAAATATAGCATGGGTTACTGGATCGGACTGATTTCCAGCATGAACCGCCAGGGTAGCAATATCTTTAGTTCTGGTTTTCATAGGGTACACTCAAATTATTATCAGATATAAAATGTCATGAGTCTTTATTTTTGCGATCAGCGAAGCTGGCAAATAAAACAATCGCCAAAAATCCGTTTAATAGCCTGGAAAAATATGGCTAGCGCATCATTAACAGCGTGATTGGCGTTTTCTGACCACCGTTAAAATATATATCAGGCGGAAAAGAAAATTTTGCCTATTTTCCCTCTAATCAGCTAAAAATGGAGAAAAATGTTCTCTGACAACCAAAGCCAGCATCTTTTAATCTGTTGATATAAAACACTTTAATTTTAAAGGGTGATGCTAATCACAAAAAATAGGGGAAAAATACTCTCTTACGCGCCTGACCAGGGCTGCGTTCGCGCGCCGCCGGCTGCGCAGAATGAGTTAGAGCTATTTGCCGCTAAATGCTGTATGGTCGTACGCTCTTAAATCAGGAAATATCATATGTCAGAACGCAAAGACGCTAAAACTCGCCGTAACTATCTCGTTAAATGCTCCTGCCCTAACTGCTCTCAGGACTCAGAACACAGCTTCAGCCGAGTCCAAAAAGGTGCGCAACTCATTTGCCCCTACTGCCATAAACTCTTTCAGTCCTCATCACGATCCGCTGCATAATTATTCCCTTGCCAGATGCCGATTGCCGATTGCCGATTGCCGCGCGTGATTGCGCAATAATCAGCCAGCGCCGAACTCATTTGGCAAAAAAACCCGCCTGCGCGGGTTTTATTTTGATTTGCATAGACTTCCCGCGCGCTTACTGTATAGTCGTGCCGGTTTTCATATTTAAAAGGTATTTATTTGTTCCAAAAAATGACAGGTATTGTCAAAGCGTTTGATAATAAAACGGGCAAGGGCCTGATAATCCCCTCCGATGGTCGTAAAGACGTTCAGGTCCATATTTCCGCATTATCGCCCGGCGAACCAACCATAATCAGCCCCGGAACCCGCGTCGAATTTCGTCGAGTCAACGGACTGCGAGGCCCAACCGCCGCCAACGTCTACCTTTCTTAAACAGTTTTAAAAAGCGTTAACTATTTCCTGTCGTCGTCACCCCACCGGTTAAAACATGGCCAGAAAACGCTTCACCGTGCGCGAGCGCTCGTAGCGCCGCCAGGCGATAGCGATATCGGTTTTCAGCGGTGTACCCATCAGCGGGTGATAGCTCACGTTGGGGAGCGTGATGCAGGTCATCGACTGCGGCACCAGCGCAAAGCCGAAGCCAGCCTCCACCATGCTGAGCGACGATGATATTTGCGATGACTGATAGGCTCGCTGCACGTCAACACCGGCGCGCAGATAGCTGTTGAACACCAGCTCATACAGGCCAGGGGCCACTTCACGCGGGAAAAGAATCGGCGCCACGTCCGTCAGTTGCTCCAGCGTCAGCTCGCGGTGGGACGATAGCGGGTGCGAACGCGCCAGGGCAATCACCATCGGTTCTTGATCGATAATCCGCAGATTGAACGCTTTACTGCTCTCGCAGGGCAGGCGTACAAAAGCAATATCCAGCTCCGCTTCGCCAAGCGCCCCCATCAGCGTCGCCATATTGCCTTCGACCTGATGCAACGTCACCCCCGGATAACTCTGCTGAAACTGCTGTAACAGGCTAAAGATTTGCGGATGAAAAGCATCAGAGCTGGTAATGCCCAGCGAGAGCCGACCGTTCAGCCCGCGAGCAATTCCCTTGGTTTTTTCCAGCGCCGCGTCGCTTAACGCCAGAATCTGGCAAGCATCCTCATAAAACGACTCCCCCGCTTCCGTCAGCTCGACGCCCCGCGTTAATCGGCGGAAAAGCGGTGTGCCAATTTCTCTTTCAAGCCGTTGAATTTGCTGACTTAGCGGTGGCTGGGAGATACCAAGTTCTTTTGCCGCTTTAGTGAAGTGCCGCGCCTCGGCGACGGCGACGAAGTAGCGCAGATAACGAAGTTCCATATCGAAAACGTCTCAAACAATCATAGATTCTATATTGGAACTGTGAGCTGAATCGGGTCAACATTTATTTAACCTTTCTGATATTCGTTGAACGAGGAAGTGGGTAATGAACCATTCTGCTGAATGCTCTTGTGAAGAGAGCCTGTGTGAAACTCTACGAGGATTTTCCGCGCAACATCCCGATAGCGTCATCTACCAGACCTCTCTGATGAGCGCGCTGTTAAGCGGCGTTTATGAAGGTAATACGACCATCGCCGATTTGCTCACCCACGGCGATTTCGGCCTCGGGACCTTTAATGAACTGGACGGCGAGCTGATCGCGTTTAGCAGCGAAGTTTACCAGCTGCGCGCCGACGGCAGCGCCCGCAAAGCCCGTATGGAACAGCGTACGCCGTTCGCGGTGATGACCTGGTTTCAGCCGCAGTATCGCAAAACGTTCGATAAACCGGTCAGCCGTGAACAACTGCACGACATCATCGACCAGCAAATTCCGTCGGACAATCTGTTCTGCGCCCTGCGTATTAACGGCCATTTTCGCCACGCCCATACCCGCACGGTACCGCGCCAGACGCCGCCATACCGGGCGATGACCGACGTACTCGACGACCAGCCGGTTTTTCGCTTCAACCAGCGCGAGGGTGTCCTGGTTGGGTTCAGAACGCCGCAGCATATGCAGGGCATTAACGTGGCCGGCTACCACGAACACTTCATCACCGATGACCGCCAGGGCGGCGGCCATCTGCTCGATTATCAGCTCGACCACGGCGTTCTGACCTTTGGCGAGATCCACAAATTGATGATTGACCTTCCTGCCGATAGCGCCTTCCTGCAGGCGGATCTGCATCCAGACAATCTTGATGCCGCCATTCGCTCAGTCGAAAACTAAGGAGATTCTCGTGGATAATCAACATCAACCGCGCCAGTGGGCGCACGGCGCCGACCTCATCGTCAGCCAGCTTGAGGCCCAGGGGGTACGCCAGGTGTTCGGCATTCCGGGGGCCAAAATCGATAAAGTCTTCGATTCGCTGCTCGACTCCTCCATTCGCATTATCCCGGTGCGCCACGAAGCCAACGCCGCCTTTATGGCCGCCGCGGTTGGCCGCATCACCGGCAAAGCGGGCGTCGCGCTGGTCACGTCCGGACCGGGCTGCTCTAACCTGATTACCGGGATGGCAACGGCCAATAGCGAAGGCGACCCGGTGGTGGCGCTGGGCGGCGCGGTAAAACGCGCCGACAAGGCCAAACAGGTGCACCAGAGTATGGATACGGTGACGATGTTTAGCCCGGTGACCAAATACTCGGTGGAAGTCACCGCGCCGGAAGCGCTGGCGGAAGTTGTCTCCAACGCGTTTCGTGCAGCCGAGCAGGGACGCCCCGGCAGCGCCTTCGTCAGCCTGCCGCAGGACGTGGTCGACGGGCCGGTCCACGCCAGGGTTCTGCCCGCCGGCGATGCGCCGCAGACCGGCGCGGCGCCGGACGACGCCATTGCGCGAGTCGCGAAGATGATTGCCGGCGCGAAAAATCCGATATTTCTGCTCGGCCTGATGGCCAGCCAGACGGAAAACAGCGCGGCGCTGCGCGAATTGCTGAAAAAAAGTCATATCCCGGTGACCAGCACCTATCAGGCCGCCGGCGCAGTCAATCAGGATCACTTTACCCGCTTCGCCGGACGGGTTGGTCTGTTCAACAACCAGGCAGGGGATCGACTCCTGCATCTCGCCGACCTGGTCATCTGCATCGGCTATAGTCCGGTGGAGTACGAGCCGGCCATGTGGAATAACGGTAACGCCACGCTGGTACATATCGACGTGCTGCCCGCTTACGAAGAGCGTAATTATACCCCGGACGTCGAGCTGGTCGGCAATATCGCCGCCACCCTGAACAAACTGTCTCAACGCATCGACCACCAGCTGGTGCTCTCGCCGCAGGCCGCCGAGATCCTTGTCGACCGCCAGCATCAGCGGGAGCTCCTCGACCGCCGCGGTGCGCACCTGAACCAGTTCGCGCTTCATCCGCTGCGCATCGTTCGCGCCATGCAGGACATCGTCAATAGCGATGTCACCCTGACCGTCGATATGGGGAGCTTTCATATCTGGATCGCCCGCTATCTCTACAGCTTTCGCGCCCGTCAGGTCATGATTTCCAACGGTCAACAGACCATGGGCGTGGCGCTGCCGTGGGCGATTGGCGCCTGGCTGGTCAATCCGCAGCGCAAAGTGGTTTCCGTTTCCGGCGACGGCGGTTTCCTGCAGTCCAGCATGGAGCTGGAGACCGCTGTACGGCTGAAAGCGAACGTCCTGCATATCATCTGGGTCGATAACGGCTACAACATGGTGGCGATTCAGGAGGAGAAAAAATACCAGCGGCTCTCCGGCGTTGAGTTCGGCCCGGTGGATTTTAAAGTCTACGCCGAAGCCTTCGGCGCCAAAGGGTTTGCGGTAGAGAGCGCCGAAGCCCTTGAGCCGACGCTGCGGGCGGCGATGGACGTCGACGGCCCCGCCGTCGTAGCCATCCCCGTGGATTACCGCGATAACCCGCTGCTGATGGGCCAGCTCCATCTCAGTCAACTACTTTGAGTCACTACAGAAGGAATCTATCAATGAAAAAAGTCGCACTCGTCACCGGCGCGGGCCAGGGTATCGGTAAAGCTATCGCCCTTCGTCTGGTGAAAGATGGTTTTGCCGTGGCTATCGCCGATTATAACGACGCCACCGCGCAGGCGGTCGCTGATGAAATTAACCGCAGCGGCGGCCGGGCGCTAGCGGTGAAGGTGGATGTGTCTCAACGCGATCAGGTTTTTGCCGCCGTCGAACAGGCGCGCAAGGGTCTCGGCGGTTTTGACGTGATCGTCAACAACGCCGGGGTTGCGCCCTCCACACCAATCGAAGAGATTCGCGAGGAGGTGATCGATAAAGTCTACAATATCAACGTTAAAGGCGTTATCTGGGGCATCCAGGCCGCGGTAGAGGCGTTTAAAAAAGAGGGCCACGGCGGCAAAATTATCAACGCCTGCTCCCAGGCGGGCCATGTAGGTAACCCGGAGCTGGCGGTCTATAGCTCCAGTAAATTTGCCGTGCGCGGCCTGACGCAAACCGCCGCCCGCGATCTGGCGCATCTGGGGATTACCGTAAACGGCTACTGCCCGGGGATCGTCAAAACCCCAATGTGGGCGGAAATTGACCGCCAGGTTTCCGAAGCGGCGGGTAAACCGCTGGGCTACGGAACCCAGGAGTTCGCCAAACGCATTACCCTTGGGCGGCTATCCGAGCCGGAAGACGTCGCGGCCTGCGTCTCTTATCTCGCCGGTCCGGACTCCAATTATATGACCGGCCAATCGCTGCTGATCGATGGCGGCATGGTATTTAACTAATAATAAATAAGCTCTGACATGGTTTGCCCCGGCGTCACCGCCGGGGCTTTTTTATTTCAACCTTTAGGGAAGATCCACAGGTCGCTGACGGGCAATGTCAGATGGCAACGCTCGGCATCGCGCAGCGCGCTGCCGTAGGCGCGTATGGCGAAATCATCGCCTTCGGTGCGAAACAGATACTCCCAGCGGTCGCCGAGGTACATGCTGGTCAACAGCGGCAGCGCCAGCATGTTCTCTTCAGGCGCGGAAGCGATGCGCAAACGCTCAACGCGGATCACCGCCGTCGCCTCTTCCCCCACGCTAACCCCTTCCCCCGCCATTCCCCATAGCGCCCAGCTGGCCCCCTCAATGCGCGCCCGACCGTTCTCCAGCGCGCTAACGGTGCCATGCAGGCGATTATTACTGCCCATAAACTCGGCGGCAAACAGCGTTTTCGGGCTGCCGTACATCTCCTGCGGGGTTCCCTGCTGCTCGATCACGCCGTTGTTAAGCAGCAGAATGCGATCGGAAATCGCCATCGCCTCATTCTGATCGTGGGTGACCATCAGCGCCGAGAGCCCCAGCTTGACGATCAGCTCGCGCAAAAAGACCCGCGCTTCTTCCCGCAGCTTGGCGTCCAGATTCGACAGCGGTTCATCCAGCAGGATCACCGGCGGGTTGTAAACCAGCGCCCTGCCGATGGCCACGCGCTGCTGCTGTCCTCCGGAGAGCTGATGCGGATGGCGACTGCCAAGATGCCCCAGCCCCAGCTGTTCAAGTACGGTCTGGACCCGTTGCTTGATCTCCGCGGCGGCAACCTTACGCAGCTTCAGCGGGTAAGCGACGTTTTCAAACACCGTTTTATGCGGCCACAGCGCATAGGACTGAAACACCAGACCCAGGTTACGCTCCTCGGCCGGAATTTCGCTACGCGGGTTGCCGTCATAGACGCGGGATTTTCCAATGGTAATAATGCCGCCGGTCGGCTTCTCCAGCCCGGCGACCGCCCGCAGCAGCGTGGTTTTTCCGCTGCCCGATGGCCCGAGCAGCGACACCACCTCTCCCCGCTTCAGTTCCATGGACACGCCCTTCAGTACCGGATTATCGCCATAGGTCAGATGCAGGTTTTCTACCGATAATTCAATCATGTAATTTCACTCCAAAGCGCAGGGCGATACCCAGACCGACGACCACCAGCAGGATATTAATAAAGGAGAGCGCGGCGACGATATCGATAGCCCCCGCAGCCCACAGCGAGACCAGCATCGAACCAATCGTTTCGGTTCCGGGCGAAAGCAGATAGACCCCGGTGGAGTATTCGCGCTCGAAGATAAGAAACATCAGCAGCCAGGAGCCGATTAAGCCGTAGCGCGACAGCGGCACCGTAACGTGACGGGTAATCTGCCCGCGCGATGCGCCGGTACTGCGCGCGGCCTCTTCCAACTCCGGCGCTACCTGCAGCAGCGTCGAGGAGATCAGCCGCAGGCCGTAAGCCATCCACACCACGGTATAGGCCAGCCAGACGCTAAAAATAGTATTACGCAGCGCGCGCAGTTGGACGATCAGATGCTCGCGCAGCCAGTCGGCCACCGGCAGCGCTGAGAGCCAGCCGTTTTTCAGCGACTGATCGAGCCACATCGGCAAAAACAGAAACACCCACAGAAACGCCAGCCCGGCCAGCAGCCCTGGCACGGCGCGCGGCACCAGTACGCTGTAGTCAAGAAAGCGCGTGACGTTATCCGGTTTACGGTGCATAGCGATGCCCACGAACAGATAGCAGACCACCGCCAGCGCGCCGCCGAACACGCCAATCGCCATGGAGTTAACGATGGCGCGCAGCAGGTTCGGCTGCTGCCAGATGCTACGGAACGTCGCCAGCGAGAGCTCATCCCATAGCGAAACGCCTACGCCCCAGTTTGAAATAAAGGCCCGCAGCGCCACGCCGATCAGCGGCACGCCGATGGTGACCGTCAGCCAGGCCACCACCACAATCCCGGCGACCCAGCGCCATTTCCCCAGCGGCAGCGCGCGGGCCTGGGACGCTTTCCCCTTCATGGTGACAAAGCGGTTGGCGGTGCGCATCAGGCGGCGCTGGAGCATTACCAGCGGAATGGTAATGCAGATCAGCACCACCGCTACCGCCGCCATCAGATGATACGAGGGGGTGCCGAGCTTGTTGGTGAGCTTATAAAGATAGGTCGCCAGCACCATGTTGCCTTCCGGGTCCCCCAGCACCAACATCAGGCCAAACACTTCCAGACCGAGGAAAAACAGCAGCACGCAGGCGTAGAGGACCGACGGTCGCACCATGGGCAGGCTCACCGACGTCATCACCTGCAGCGGCGATGCGCCAACCGTGCGCGCGGCCTCCTCCACGTCCGACCCGACGCTGCGCAGGGCGGAAGAGATATAGAGATAGGCATGCGGAACGTGCGTCAGTCCGGCAATCACCACGATGCTGAACATCGAATAGATATTCCACGGTACGAAACCGATCAGCTGTTCCGCCCATTGCGAAAAGAAACCTACCGGCCCGGCCGCCACCACGTAACCAAAGCCCAGCACCATCGGCGAAACGAAAATCGGCACCAGGATCAGCGGCTCAATAAACCGCCGCCCGGGTAAATCGGTGCGTACCATTAAAAAAGCGAGGATCCCGCCGAGGGGGATGGCGATCGCCACCAGACCGAAGGCGAGAATAAAACCGGATTTTAGCGCCAGATAAAAATCCGGGTCGCTAAAGATAAACGCGAAAGCTTCGAGGCTGAACGACTTCGAGCGGGCAAAAAAAGGCGCCGAGAGAAAGCTCTGCACCACGATAAACAACAGCGGGACATAAATCGCCAGCGCCGTCATCACGACGACGATACCGCGCGGCAAACCCTGCCATTTTCGACGTAAGACATTCATAAGCGATCCCTTTAAACCTGGCGGGCATTAAGCGGGCTGCGCATCCAGAAAAGAGACGCAGCGCCGGAGGGTTATTTCGCCGCGGCGGTACGCCACTGTTTGATAAATTCCAGACGTTGCTTCGGCTCAAGATACGCCAGCAGCGTTTCATCGACCGGAATCGGCTTCAGCGCGCTGCCGAGCATTTTGGTCATGCCGTCAATATCATTTTTACCTTCGATATCATTGCGCAGGGAGGGAATATCGGCTTGGTTCGCGAGGATGCTTTGCCCCTTTTCCGACAGCACGTAGTCAAACCACAGCTTCGCCGCATTAAGATGCTCGGCTTCTGCGGTAATAAAGGAGACTCGGGAGAGCACCAGCACGTAATCTTTCGGATATGAGATGCCAAGCGAAGGATCGGTTTTCGCCCTCGCCTCCGCGTAGGAACCGAGAATATTGTAGCCAATCAGGTTTTCACCGGAGGAGACGCGTTCCATCATCGTACCGGTGGACGATTGCACGGTCAGGCCGCCTTTCGCAATGCCCGCCAGATCGTTAAAGTAGTTGGCATCGGCTTTGCTGTCCTGCACCGCCAGCATAAAACCCAGCCCTGATTTTTCAATATCGTACGTGGTGACCTTGCCTTTGAATTTATCGGCCTGAGCGGAGATAAGCTTCGCCAGCGCGGTATGCGAGTCCGGGACATCCCCCTGCGGGATCAGCCGTTTATTATAGATAAAGACCACCGGCTCGTAGGTCGTGCCGTAGGCTTTCTGTTGCCAGACCGCCCATTTTGGCAGCTTATCCCGCTCCGGCGAGGCGTACTCTTCGGCATATTCAGTGGCAAGCTTCAGCGCCGTATCCATGGAAGAGCTCCAGACCACATCGCCGCTGCCGCCGCCCGCCGCCTGTTCGCTGATATAACGGTTGTACAATTCGGTACTGTTCATATCGTTATATTCAACTTTAATGCCGGGATATTGCGCCTCAAAGCCTTTAATTAACGGGCCTGCGGCCTTGGTATCGGTCGTTGAATAGATAACCACTTTGCCTTCTTTAATCCCGGCATCCACCACTTTTTGATAATCCGCTGGGTAGCCCTCAGGGACTGCGGCAAGAACCTGACCGGAGAATATTGCCGACAGTGAAATCATTAACCCACTAATTTTCATATACATAAAATCAACCTTTAGGTATCAATTATTAAACGTAAATTTAACATATAGCGGGACGTCAGAGCCTTGCAACGCCGGATTTTGTTTTTTTACGGCTTTTGTGACGCTGACGTAATTTAAAGGAAGATTCGTCGGATAAAGCGAAAGCGATTTACGGTCTGCGGTAGAAATATTAAGAAAAGATTAAGTTTTTTACATATATGGCTCGCCGGATATTGGCTTTGATTAACTACAATAATAAAAGTGACGCTCCATTTTACCGGCCAAGGGCGGTATAACGCGTCTCACTCAGCCGCTAACATAGGGGCTTGATCGCCCTGGCGTGGTTTATATATCATCAGGTTCAAGGATTTGTCTCCTTCCTCCCCGCAGCAATAACCACCAGCGAAAAGCCTTTAATACAAAATTCAAAACCTTGATCTTCTCCGTGGCTCAGCGCAGCATGGAAATGCAAACACACTAAAACAAGAATTCGCAACCCAATCACAGGAGAGAATCAGTGCAAACAGGACATCGCTTCCAGGCCACGGATCTGCATCACTTTGTTAAAACCCTTTTCACCCATATGGGAAGCTCCCTCACAGAAGCATCGCTTATCGCCGACCACCTGATTGCCGCTAACCTGGCCGGGCACGATTCCCACGGCGTCGGCATGATCCCAAGCTACGTACGCTCCCACGCGCAGGGTTATCTCCAGCTCAATCGCCACGCCAGCGTCATGAAAGACGCGGGCGCGGTGGTCACGCTGGACGGCAACGGCGGCTTCGGCCAGGTGGTGGCCCATGAAGCCATGCAGATCGGTATTGAGAAGGCGAAACAGCACGGTATGGCCGCCGTGGCGCTGCGTAATGCGCACCATATTGGCCGCATCGGCTACTGGGCGGAACAGTGCGCGGCCGCCGGAATGATCTCTATCCATTTCGTTAACGTCGTTGGCAACGTGATGGTCGCCCCATTCCGTGGGAAAGACAGCCGCTTCGGCACCAACCCGCTGTGCGTGGTATTCCCGCGCGCCGGCCATCCGCCGCTGCTGCTGGATTACGCCACCAGCGCCATCGCCTTCGGTAAAACCCGCGTCGCCTGGCATAAAGGCGTCCCGGTACCGGCGGGGTCGCTGATCGACGCTCGCGGCGTCCCTACCACCGACCCGGCGGTGATGCAGACGTCGCCGCTGGGGGCGCTGCTGACCTTTGCCGAACATAAAGGCTACGCGCTGGCGACGCTGTGCGAAATTATCGGCGGCGCGGTATCCGGCGGTAAAACTTCGCATCAGGAGACGCTGCAGGGCAGCGTGGACGCTATCTTCAACTGCATGACCACCATTATTCTCAGCCCGGAAGCGTTCGATGCGCCGGATATGCAGCGCGAGACCGAAGCGTTTATCGACTGGTGTAAACGGTCGCCGCACGACCCGGACGCGCCGATTCTGGCCCCAGGCGAGTGGGAAGAGGCTAACCGCCAGCAGCGTCTGGCGCAGGGGATACCGCTGGACGCCGGCAGCTGGCAGGCGATTTGTGCCGCCGCCAAAGAAGTCGGTTTACCCGCCGACACCCTCGCGCAGCTGCGCCAGAAGCTGGCCTGATTTTTCCCCGATGACGCCCGAACGGGCGTCATGTCATCGTCATTAGTGTCGACATCACCGCCGCCCCGCCTGCACCTTCCGACTATTCTATTTAAATTCAATAAGTTAAAATTTGGCACAGCCTATGCATAACGCTCCCGTCATCTGCCGGTACGCTGGCGCATGACGCCCTGACAAGGGCGGGCCGGGCCCGGCCTGTCCATTGTTGTTTATTCTCTGTTAACAGGTCTGTTACTGATGAAAAAAATCACGAGCGTTTGCCCTTATTGCGGGGCCGGTTGCAAACTTAAGCTGGTCGTCGAAAACAATAAAATTATCCGAGCCGAAGCCGCTGATGGCGTTACTAACCAAAATCAGCTGTGCCTGAAAGGCTATTACGGCTGGGATTTTCTCAACGACACCCAGCTGCTGACGCCGCGTCTGCAGCAGCCGATGATTCGCTATCAGAAAGGCGGCAAGTTCACCCCGGTAAGCTGGGATGAAGCTATCCGCTATACGGCGAAAAAACTGCGTGAAATAAAGGAGAAGCATGGCCCGCGCGCCATTATGACTACCGGTTCATCGCGAGGTACCGGTAATGAAACCAACTACGTGATGCAGAAGTTCGCCCGCGGGGTACTCAACACCAATAACGTCGACTGCTGCGCCCGCGTCTGCCACGGCCCGTCGGTAGCCGGCCTGCAGCTGGCGCTCGGCAACGGCGCGATGAGCAACTCGATTAGCGATATTGAGAACTCAAAATGCCTGCTGGTCTTTGGCTATAACTGCGCCGACTCCCACCCAATCGTCGCCCGCCGGGTGATTAAGGCCCGCGAAAACGGGGCGAAAATCATCGTCTGCGACCCGCGCCGTATCGAAACCGCCCGCATCGCCGATCGCCATCTGCAGCTCAATAACGGCAGCAACATGGCGCTGGTCAACGCCTTCGCTCACGTTCTGCTGGAAGAAGATCTCTATAACCACGACTACGTCGACCGCTTTACCGAGGGGCTGGATGCCTATCGTGAGATGGTGAAAGACTATTCCCCTGAAGCCGTCGAAGGCATCGTCGGCGTCCCGGCCGCTGAAATTCGCCAGGCGATGCGCATGTTTGCCGCCGCGCCTTCCGCCACGATTATGTGGGGCATGGGCGTCACCCAGTTCGGCCAGGCGGTGGACGTTGTCAGAGGGCTGGCGAGCCTCGCGCTGTTAACCGGCAACCTCGGACGCGCCAACGTCGGCGTGGGGCCGGTACGCGGGCAAAACAACGTCCAGGGCGCCTGCGATATGGGCGTCCTGCCGAATATGTTCCCCGGCTACCAGGACGTCACCGACCCCGGCGTTCGCGCCAAATTCGCCAACGCGTGGGGGATTGATCCGGCGAGTATGGACGACCAGGTCGGCACCCGGATCACCGAAGTGCCGCACAAAGCGCTGACCGGCGAGATCAAAGCCTACTACATCATGGGTGAAGATCCGCTGCAAACCGAAGCCGATTTGGGCCTGGTGCGTAAAGGGATTGAGGCGCTCGATTTCGTGGTGGTGCAGGATATCTTTATGACCAAAACCGCCGAAATCGCCGATGTACTGCTGCCCGCCACCTCCTGGGGGGAACACGGCGGCGTCTTTACCTGCGCCGACCGCGGCTTCCAGCGCTTTGAGCAGGCGATTATCGCTACCGGTAACGTTAAGCGCGACTGGGAAATCATCAGCCTGCTGGCCAGCGAAATGGGCTATCCGATGCATTACGATAATAACCAGCAGATCTGGGACGAAATGCGCGAACTCTGCCCGCTGTTCTACGGCGTCACCTACGAGAAAATGGGTGATATGAACCACGTCCAGTGGCCGTGCCCGACGCTGGATCACCCCGGTACGCCGTGGCTGTATAAAGATAACCTCTTCGATACGCCAACCGGCAAAGGCCAGCTGTTCGCCGCCCCGTGGCGCGCGCCTGCCGAGACGCCGGATGAAGCGTATCCGCTGGTGCTCTGTACCGTGCGCGAAGTCGGCCACTACTCGTGTCGTTCGATGACCGGCAACTGCGCGGCCCTGCAATCGCTTGCCGATGAGCCGGGCCGGGTGCAAATCAACCGCGCCGACGCGCAGCGCCTCGGAATCGCCGACCAGCAGCTGGTGTGGGTCAGCTCGCGGCGCGGTAAGGTGATTACCCGCGCCGACATCAGCGATCGCATTAATGAAGGCGCGGTGTATATGACCTATCAGTGGTGGGTCGGCGCCTGTAACGAGCTGACGCAGGATAATCTCGACCCGATCTCGAAAACGCCGGAAACCAAATACTGCGCGGTGAAGGTGGAGGCTATTGCGGATCAGCGCTGGGCCGAACAGTATGCCTGGACCAGCTATAGCGAGATGAAAGCCCGCCTGAAAGCGGCGGTGAACGTGTAAAACCCCGCAGGGAGATGCGCGCGTCTCCCTTCGTATCCACTTTTGCTCCCGGGGGCGGCGCTCAATGCGCCTTGCCCGGGCTACAAATTCTGCGCTTACCCGGGCTACCGGTCCGCAGTCCGCTGAAGTCGTGTAGCCCGGACAGGTGCGGAGCACCGCCTCCGGGATCGCCCGCTTACGCCAGCAGTTTCTCCACCAGCGCCGTCCACAGCGCCACGCCGTGAGGGAGCAGCTCATCGTTAAAATCATATCCGGCGTTATGCAGCGGCTTTGACGCCGTCTCGCCATCGGCGCCGATCCAAAAATAGGCGCCCGGGCACGCCTCCAGCATGCAGGCAAAATCTTCCGAGGCCATGGACGGATTACCGTTCCAGCTCACCGCCGACTCCCCCAGCAGCGCGGTCGCTACCTCGCGCACCTTTTGCGCTTCGGCCGGATGGTTAGTGGTCACCGGATAACCGGGATACCAGGCGATTTTGCCTTCCACATCTGATACCTGCGGCTGGGCGGCGACATAGCTTTCAATCAGCCCCCTGACCCGCGCGCGCACCTGGTTATTCAGACAGCGGAAGGTTCCGCGTAGCACCACTTTATCCGGCAGCACGTTGATCGCCTCCCCGCCGGCAATCTGGGTAATGCTCACCACCGTCGACTCCTGCGGCGACAGGCGGCGCGAAGGAATGGTTTGCAGGGCCATAATCAACTGCGCCGCGGCGACAATCGGGTCCGCTCCGCGCTCCGGCATCGCCGCATGGCAGCTTTTTCCGGTCAGAGTAATTTCAAACGCGTCGAGAGAGGCCATCATCGCCCCGCTACCGATCGCCACCTGGCCCAGCGGCATACCCGGCCAGTTGTGCAACGCGTAAATGGCGTCCATCGGGAAGCGCTCAAACAGCCCCTCCTCCACCATTTTCCGCGCGCCGCCCAGGTTCTCCTCGGCGGGCTGGAAGACAAAGTGCACGGTACCGCGAAAGCGGCGGGTCTGCGCCAGATGCGCCGCTGTCGCCAGCAGCATCGCGCTATGGCCATCGTGGCCGCAGGCGTGCATCACGCCAGGATTGCGTGATTTGTAATCGATATCGCTCTGCTCGGCGATCGGCAGCGCGTCCATATCGGCCCGCAGGCCAATCACCGGACCGGGGCCGTTCTCCAGGGTCGCGACCACGCCGGTACCCGCCAGCCCGCGATGCACCTGGAGGCCAAACGAGGCGAGCAGTTCAGCCACCCGGCGCGAGGTTTCCTGTTCCTGATACCCCAGCTCAGGGCAAGCATGAAAATCACGTCGCCAGCGAATGGCCTCGGCGATCAGTGAAGAGGATACTGCCATGTCATACTCCTTTCCTGCACAGCATCAGCGCTGAACGAGTGTGTTATTCAATAAATTGGGGCTACAGGTAGTCCGCCAGCCTATTGGTTATATCCTTTCGCCTGCTCGCTGACAACTTCCGCCAAACCCTGCACCGGCGCGCCTTTACGCGGCCCCCCCGCCAGTGCCGTTCTTTTTTGTAGTGATATCAACGGTGACATAAGGCGTGCGATTAATTATTATGCAGCTATACTGGCGTTTTGCCGAATAATTCACTCTTCATACCTCCTTAACCGGAAATAAAATGTTCAACCCAGAGCAGAATCGCCTTGCCCCCACGCTGGCGATGATCATGGCGGCTTCATTAGTGGGATTTATCACCGGATACACGGTGCCCTTAATCAGTCTGGAGCTGGCGCAGCAGCAGATTGATACCGTTTACGTCGGCCTGCTGGCCGCGCTACCGCCAGCGGGGATGATGATCTCCTCCTTCCTCTCACCCGCGCTGTGCCGGCGCTTTGAGATGGGGCTTCTGCTCTCCGCCAGTCTGGTGGCGCTGGCGGCGTCAACCATCGCCTCCTGCCTGTCGTTTGATATGGTTCATCTCCTGCTGCCGCGGCTGGTGACCGGCCTGGCGTCGGGGGTGATTATCGTCATTGGCGAAAGCTGGATCACCGGCGGCGCGGCGGGGAAAAACCGGGCAACCCTGACCGGCATTTATGCCTCCGCCTTTACCGGCTGTCAGCTGGCGGGGCCGCTGCTGATCTCCGCCGGAGAAGCGTATCAATCATGGACGCTGCTGCTGGTCGGGCTGGTGACCCTCGCCTGCCTGCTGATGCTGCGCCATCTACCCTCCGGCAGCCGCGAACGGCTGGCGGAACGCGCCAGCTGGCGCAGCCTCGGCGCTTTTTTACCGGTACTGGCTTCCGGCGTATTCTGTTTTGCCTTTTTTGATGCCAGCATTCTGGCGCTGCTGCCGTTGTACGGTATGGATAAAGGTCTAAGTGAAGTCACGGCGGTGCTGCTGGTGACGGTGGTATTGACCGGCGACGCCGTATTCCAGGCGCCGCTGGGCTGGATTGCCGACCGCTTCGGTATCCGCCGCGTACATCTGACCTGCGCGGTGGTCTTCTGCCTCGCCCTGCTTGCCCTGCCGTTTCTGCTGGTGTCGCATATCCAGCTAATTGCCGGCTGCCTGCTTCTCGGCGCCGCGGCGGGGGCGCTCTATACCCTGTCGCTGGTCCGCGCCGGGAAAACCTTCTCCGGGCAGAAGCTGATTATGATCAACGCCCTGCTGGGATTCTTTTGGTCCGCGGGCAGCGTGGCCGGGCCGGTGGTCAGCGGATTGCTGATCAGCGTCGCGGGCTATGATGGTCTGCTGATAACGCTGTTTGTCAGCGGCGCGCTTTTCCTGCTGATCCAGTGCCTGGGTAAAAGCGAAAAAGCGCTGCTGGCGGACGAACGCGAGCGTGAAGAAGAGATGGATGATATTAGCGAGGCGGCGCAGTAGCGCTTAAGCGTTCGGCAGTTACGCGTTGAGAGGACGAAAGAGCTTTCACCTTCCGCGTAAGATCTTCTCCCCGGCGGCGCAGGCGCGCGCCGGGGGCGTTATTGATTACAGCACTTTACTTAAAAACGCGGCGGTGCGCGGGTTAGTCGGCGCGCTAAAGATCTGCGCCGGTTTTCCCTCTTCCTGAATGATGCCCTGGTCGATAAAGATAACCCGGTCGGCCACTTCGCGGGCAAAGCCCATTTCGTGGGTCACGATGACCATTGTCATCCCTTCGCTAGCGAGGTTTTTCATCACCTCCAGCACATCGCCCACCAGCTCAGGATCGAGCGCCGAGGTAGGCTCATCGAACAGCATAATCGACGGTTTCATCGCCAGCGCGCGGGCGATGGCCACCCGCTGCTGCTGCCCGCCGGAGAGGCTGGAGGGCCAGGCGTCGCGCTTGTCGCTCAGCCCGACCTTCGCCAGCAGCTCTTCCGCCAGACGCACCGCCTCCGCGCGCGCCATGCCGCGCAGGCTCATCGGGGCCATAATCAGGTTTTCCAGCACCGTTTTGTGCGGGAACAGATTGAAGCGCTGAAAGACCATGCCGACGCTTTCCCGCATCTTATTCAGATCGGTCGCGCGATCGTGGGCGGCAAAGCCGTTCACCTCAACCTCGCCTTCGCTGACGGTTTCCAGCGCGTTCATGCAGCGCAGGAAGGTGCTTTTTCCGGAACCGGACGGGCCGATAATACAGACCACTTCCTGCGGTTTGATATCGCAGCTGATACCGCGCAGAACGTGGCTGTCGCCGAAACGCTTGTGTAAATTACGAATGTGAATCACTTTTGCCAAACCTCTTTTCCAGACGGTTAACCAGCTGCGCCAGCAGGAAAGTAATGACCCAGTAAACCAGGGAGATGGTCAGGTAGGGTTCCCAGTAGGTGGCGTAGGCGCCGGAAACGGTGCGCGCGGCGTAAGCCAGATCCGCCAGACCGATGGCCGACGCCAGCGAGGAGTCCTTAACGATGGCGATGGCGTTGTTGCCCAGCGGCGGCAGAATGCGGCGAAACGCCTGCGGCAGAATCACCTGACGCATGGTTTTCCACCACGGCATTCCCAGCGCGCGGGAGGCCTCCATCTGCCCCTTATCGATCGACTGGATCCCGGCGCGGAATATTTCGGAGACGTAGGCCCCGGCGTTTAGCGTAATCGCCACGATACAGGAGAGAAACGCGCCGTAGTTAGAGCGCAGCTCGCGGGCGAAATCGGCGCTCATCATGCCGCTGGTCACCAGCAGTCCGTCGCGCGGGTTGATAAATAGCGGCACCAGCGCGAAGTGCACCACCATAATTTGCACGAATAGCGGCGTGCCGCGAAACGCGCTGACGTAAAAGCGCACCGGAAACTGCACCAGATAACGCAGAACGTATTTCCATACCCCGTGCTCGGCTTTCGCCATCCGCCCCAGCCCAAGGGTCAGCCCCCACAGGGTGCCGAGGATCACGCAAATAATGGTACATTTAATGGTCATCAGGGCACCGTCCATAAACAGCGGACCGTACTCCTCAATGATCTCCCAACGGAATCCCGTCATAATCCTTCCCTAAAAAATACGGCTATCGCCAGAGTCGATAGCCGTGATGAAACAAAAATGCGAATTATTGCGCTGGCAGCGTCGGGACGTTGTCGTCGAACCAGGTTTTATAGATTTTAGCGTAGGTGCCGTCAGCGATGATTTTCTGTAAACCAGCGTTGATCTTCGCCTGCAGCTCGCTGTTGCCTTTCGCTACCGCGATGCCGAAGTACTGGCGCTCAAATTTGGCATCCGGCACCAGCTTAAACTGCTTCTCCGGGTGCTGCTTGATGTAGTATTTCACCACGCCGACGTCACCGACCGCCGCGCTGACGCCGTCTTCAAACAGCTCCTGCAGCATCAGCGGGGTATTATCAAAGCGCTTGATCGCGGTGCTGTTCTTGCCCAGCACGTCGGAGACCACGATATCGCCAGTGCTGGAGTTCACCACCCCGACTTTCTCGCTTTTCAGCGCCTCAAGGGAGGTCACTTTTGAATCCGCCGGCACAACGATGGACTGCTCGGCCGGGAAATAAGGAGCGGAGAAATCCACCATCTGCTTACGCTTATCGGTGATAGTGATCCCGGAGATAATAATGTCGCGATCGCCGGTGCTCAGGGTGGCGAAGATCCCTTCCCACGGTGTATTGACCAGTTTGATATCAAAGCCTTCCGCTTTGGCGATCGCTTTAATGATATCGATATCAAACCCTTCCAGCTGTTTCTGGCTGTTCTCAAACTCAAACGGGCGATAGGTTCCGCCGGAACCCACCACGTAAGTTTGCTGAGCCGCGTGGGCGGTGCCGATCATCGCCGCCGCCAGGCAGCATGCTTTCATCCACTTCTTAACCATGACAACTCCGTTTTATGCATTAATTTTGCATAAAAATACACACTGTCAGCATGGCATGCAACCGGAAACCTTCCCGACGGTAAATTATCTGCCGTTTAGCTTCGTTTACCGCCGGATTTCCCGATGGCCCGATGCAATTCATTGATCCGCTTCATCGATTTCACCGTTTTTTGCGGCGCGGTGGAGGCGACCGACAGCACGATCATCTCCAGGCAAACCAGCACCGTCCCATGCAGCGGCACCCGTCCGTTATCGCCGCCGCGCGGCACCTCAATCACCACCTGCGCCTGCTGGCTAAAGCGGGAGTCCAGCGCCTGGGTGAGTAAAATCGTCGGGATCCCCAGACGGCGAGCTTCGCGCAGGGTCGTCATCCCCTCCCGGTGCGGCGACTTCTGCCCCATCATAATCAGCACGTCGCCGCGCTGCAGGCCGATCAGTTGCTCGGCGAGGCTGAAGCCGGTGCGGTTCATCACGTACGAAGGCAGGCCGATGCGGCTCAACAGCCGGGCGGTATATTCCGCCAGTATGCCCGAGGCGCCGATCCCGAAAATGCCCACCTGGCGCGCGCCGGTCAGCAGCGCCACCGCCTGAGCTACCGCCGCGCGGTTGTCAGGTCGCGACAGCACTTCGCAGGCCCGCTGATGCCCCTCAAGGACAAAATCAATGCTCGAATGGACATCGCTGGAGAGCGCGCTCACCGTTGAAATCATCTTTTCCGACGAGGTCGCCGACGGGCCAAACCAGCGTTCCATGGTCTGCTTCAGTTCCCGCAGGCCGGCGAAGCCGAGCGCCTGGATGGCGCGCACCACCGTGGCGTCCGAGGTGTTGGTCGCGCTCGCGATTTCCATGGCCGTGCGCTCCAGTACCGCTTCCCGGTTATCGTTGATATAGCTCGCTACCGCCAGCAGACGCGGCGACAGCTGATGCGCGCGGGCGCGAAAACGTTCGCCGAACAGGTCAACCCGCCCCTTCTCTCTTTTGACCGCCGTTTTCATTTCAGCCCCTCGGGTAAGGGACGACCGGCAATGTGCGATTGCACCTGGGCGACCATCAGCGACAGCGCGGCGTAGGAGTTAGAGATAACCTCCTCACGCGGCAGCAGTATATAGCGCCCGGTACGACAGGCGCGCATAAAGTCGCACCAGCCCGGCATCACGCCCTCCATCGCCCGCAGCTCATCCTGCGGCTTACCGCCGGTATCGGAGCGCCAGGTGGCAAACACAAAATCGGCATCCAGCTCCGGTAGCTGCTCGGCGCTGACGTCAATGCGCTGGCCCTCAGGGATGTTGTCAATCAGCGGCGGGAAGCGGAATCCGGCATCGCGCAGCACGCGGCCCAGCGCATGATAGGAGTGATGCACGGTCACCTTGCCGTTGTTGGCCTGAATCACCGAGACAACAATGTTTTGCGTATCCACCATCGCCTTTAGCTGGGCTATCTGCGCCTGATAGCGGCGTTCGAGGATTAAGAGCCGCGGCTGGGTACCGGTGAGCTGCGCCAGCTTACGGTAGATGCGCGGCGCGCTGCCCTGCAGATGATCGATGCTGACCGTTGGCGCAATCTTCTCCAGCTGCTCCACCGAGACGTGGCGGCTCGGTTCGGTGATAATCAGGTCCGGTTTCGCGGCGGCCACCGCTTCGAGGTCGATATCCGCCGTGCCGATAAACTGAATCGCGCTGTTATCGAAATCAATCCCGGTCAGCTGCGCGCTGGCGCGTAAAAAGTGGCTGCCGTCCGGACGAGTCCGCCCGTGGCTGGCCACCGGCGGGACGCCAAGCTCAATCAGGGGAATGGTGATATCCAGATCGTGCATCGACACAATGCGCTGCGGGTGCAGCGGAACGGTCACCGTGCGACCTAAGTCGTCGGTGAAGGTTTGCGTATCGGCGGCCGAGGCGACGCCCGCCAACAGCACCAGCAGAGAAACGAACCAACGCATAGCGATCCTTTTTGATTTACAGGGCATCACGGCGACGCCAGAGCAGAACGATAAAAAACGGACAGCCGACCAGAGCAATCACGATCCCCGCCGGTATCTGCAGCGGCGCGAACGCCAGTCGGCCAATGGTATCGGTGGCTAGCACCAGCAGCGCGCCGATCAACGCGCTGCCGCAGAGCAGCGCCACCTGGCCGCCGCGCAGTAGAAAGCGCGCCATATGCGGCGCCATCAGGCCAACAAAGCCGAGACTCCCGACGCAGGAGACGCTGGCGGAGGTCAGCAGCACCGGCGCGAAGAAACGCAGCAGGGTGAGCTGCTGCAGGCGTACCCCGAGTCCGATGGCCGCGCGGTCGCCGAGCAGCGCCGCATCGGCGGCCCTGGCGGTCAAAAAAAGGATCAGCGCCCCGGGCAGCGCCCAGCAAAAAGCGACGGCCAACAGCGGCCAGGTCGCCGCATGCAGGCTGCCCGCCAGCCAGATCATCGCCGTCTGTACATCGCGCACGTCGGCGGTAGTCATAAAAATGCCGACCGCCGCCGCCAGCGTCCAGGAGACGCCGATGCCGATGAGAATAAAGCGCGGGCGCGAACAGTCGCGGGCCAGTGCCAGAACCAGCAGCGCCACCAGCACGCCGCCGAGCATACCCGCCAGCGGCCGCCAGACCAGGCCCACCGCCGGAAAGAACAGCACCAGCGCCAGAACCACAATGCTGGCCCCCTCCTTCACCCCGATAAGCCCGGGATCCGCCAGACCGTTGCGGGTAATGCTCTGCATCGCCGCGCCGGCCAGGCCGAGCATCGCCCCGCAAAGCAGCGCCATAAACAGCCTCGGCAGGCGGATATCAAACAGGATAAAACGCTGCTGTTCGCCCACGATTTCCGCACCCAACAGCGCGCGAAACAGGGTACCGGAAGGCATCGGGAAGCTGCCGCGGGTCAGGCCAAACAGCGCCAGCAGCAGGATAACGAGCAGCATGCCGGCAGCGATTTTTAACGCCGCTGGCCGCAGCAAAAGATACCAGCCGCCGCAGACAAGCGGCCGAAAACCGGCGCGACGGGCGGCGCTTTTCATTTAAAAAACCTCGCGGCGATAAAAATAAATACCGGCGCCCCCACCAGCGCGGTCATCGCGCCGGTTGCCAGCTCCTGGGGTGCGACCAACGTACGAGCGGCGATATCCGCCAGCAGCAGCACCAGGGCGCCAACCGGGGCGGCCAGCGGCAGCGCCAGGCGAATATCTTCGCTAATCAACCGACGTACCACGTGCGGAACCACCAGACCGACAAAGCCGATCGGTCCGGCCACCGCCACCGCCGAGCCGCACAATAGCGCAATGGCGGCCAGCCCCAGCAGGCGGGTCTGAACAATCTTTACCCCCAGCCCCAGCGCGACCTTATCGCCCAGCGCCAGCACGTTCAGACGCGGCGCGATGGCCAGCGCGATCGTCACTCCCGCCAGCGCCGGGAGCAGCGCAGCGCGCAGCGTTTGCCAGTTCAGCCCGGCAAGATCGCCCGCCAGCCAGGTACGCATCGCCAGCAGCGTTTGTTCATCGAGGATCAGAATCGCCGCGGTGACAGCCGAGGCAAAGGCCGACAGCGCCACCCCGCACAGGGTAATGCGCAGCGGCGTAACGCCGCCGCGCCCGGACGACGACAGCAGCATCACGCCGCCAAACAGCAGCGCCGCGCCGCAGGCGGCGGTGAGCGGCCTGGTTAACGCCACGCCGCCGAGGCTGACTCCCAGCGCCGACGTCGCCACTACCGCCAGCGAAGCGCCGGCGTTAAGGCCGAGAATATGCGGCTCGCCTAGCGGGTTGCGGATCACGGTTTGCAGCAGCAGCCCCGCCACGCCGAGCGCCGCGCCGGTAAGCAGCGCCGCCGCCAGACGTACCAGACGTAAATCAACGATGATGCGGTGGTCAAAGTTGCGCGGATCGTAATGGAGCAGCGCCTGCAGCACCGTTTGCGGCGCAATCCAGCGCGCGCCGAGCCCGAGATGCACCAGCGAGCCGCCCAGCAGCAGCAGGCTCAGCAGCGCCAGCGCCAGCCGGGGCCGGGATTGCCGGCGCTGCAGGAACAACGCGGAGGCGCTCATAACGCCTTCTCTTCACGGGCGCGGAACGGCATAAAAAAGGGCTTACCGGTCTGCGGATTGAGCGACATCTGCACGTCCACGTCAAAGACCATTTTGATCAGCTCCGGCGTACAGATTTCCTGTTCATTAATCACCCCGGCGATCTGCCCTTTTTTAAGAAACACCAGCAGGTCGGCGTAGTTCACCGCGAAGTTCAGGTCATGCAGGACGGTGACCACCGTGCGGCCATGATCGCGGGTTAAGGTTTGCAGTAGTTCGAGAATGTCGACCTGATAGCGCAGGTCAAGCCAGGTGGTGGGCTCATCCAGCAGAATCGTCGCCGTTTGCTGGGCGAGCGCCATCGCGATCCAGCAGCGCTGACGCTGGCCGCCGGAGAGGCTATCAACAGCTAAATGGGCAAACTCGGCGGTACCGGTGAGCCGCAGCGCCTCTTCTACCGCCCGTTCATCGGCCTCGGACCATTGACGCATCAGACCCTGCCAGGGATAGCGCCCGCGGGAAACCAGTTCAAACACCGTCAGCCCTTCCGGCGTGAGCGGCGATTGCGGCAGAATGCCCAGCCTACGGGACACCTCACGGGTCGGCAGCTGATGAATCACCTCGCCGTCCAGACGTACGCAGCCGCCCAGCGGCTTGAGCATCCGGGCGATGGTCGACAGCAGCGTCGATTTCCCCGAGCCGTTAGCGCCGGCCAGTACCGTCATTTTCCCGTGGGGGATGGTCAGATGAATATTATCGACAATTAGCGTCTGGCCATATCCGGCCGACAGGGAATCGAGGACGATTCCCTGCTCTGCAGGCAACACCCGCTGTGGCATAACTCGCTCCCGCGCCGCAACGGCGTGGCGCCAGGCCCGCTCGTTCCGCACTCAAACAAAAATACATCTCATTCTCTTTTGATCATGCGGCGGATGAATGTAGTAGTCAATACCCCGCGACCGCATCGGCAATGGCGGTCTACTACCAACAACCGCACCTGCATCAAATGGATTAATCAACAATAAAAACAACGAATTATTTTATATCCGCTCTGCTTATTCAGCGCTGATTGAGTGATTATTTGCGTCGGCGCTTTTTTATCTTACATAACGTTTACTACTACATTCCTTCGTGATTGAATGATTCTCAATTACATATCTGCGCGCCTTCTGGCGTTAATAACAGATAGCTTTCTTTTTCAGGGCAATGATTTTATTGGCTTTACCTCTCCGCAAAGGCGAGGTTCGTTCACGAGACACAAAAATGATTCCATTAAATGGCCCTTTTTCGGCATTAAAAGGGCGTGCGCTTTTTTCACTGATTTTTTTTACCTCACCGGGATTAGTGGCCGCGGAAAATAGCGCCGATAAAACAAAAAAAACCGCTGACGAGACCATAACGGTCGTGGCTGACGGCACCCAGCAACGCGCTACCCAGGGATACCAGCCGGTTAATACCTCGACCGCCACGCTGACTACCATGCCGATGCTGGATATTCCGCAGGTGGTCAATACCGTCAGCGAGCAGGTGCTCGAGGATCAGCATGCGACCAACCTCGACGAAGCGCTGTATAACGTCGCCAACGTGGTACAAACCAATACCCTCGGCGGGACTCAGGACGCCTTCACCCGCCGCGGCTTCGGCGCCAACCGCGACGGATCGATCATGACCAACGGCCTGCGCACCGTGCTGCCGCGCAGCTTCACCGCCGCCACCGAACGCGTCGAAGTGCTCAAAGGCCCGGCCTCGACGCTGTACGGTATTCTCGACCCTGGCGGATTGATCAACGTCGTCACCAAACGCCCGGAGCGTAGCTTCGGCGGCTCCGTCTCCGCCACCTCCACCAGCTTTGGCGGCGGTACCGGCCAGTTCGACGTCACCGGCCCCATCGACGGGACGCCGCTGGCGTATCGGGTGATTGGCGAATATCAGCATGAAGATTACTGGCGTAATTACGGCAAACAGAAGAGCAGCTTTATCAACCCCTCCCTGACCTGGTTCGGCGAGCGGGCAACGGTGAACGTCTCATATTCTCACCGTAACTACAGTACCCCATTCGATCGCGGCACCATCTTCGATCTGAACACCGGCCATGCGGTGAACGTCGATCGCAAAACGCGTTTTGATGAACCGTTTAACATTACCGACGGTTATTCCGACCTCGCGCAGCTGAATGCCGAATACCGTCTCAGCGACGCCTGGACCGCCCGCTTCGACTACAGCTACAGCCAGGATCATTACAACGACGATCAGGCCCGGGTCATGGCCTACGACTCGGCGACCGGCAACCTGACCCGCCGCGTCGACGCCACCCACGGTTCAACCCAGAAGATGCACGCTACGCGGGCGGATTTACAGGGTAACGTGGTCATTGGCGGCTTCTATAACGAGATCCTCACCGGCCTGGCCTATGAGAATTACGATCTGCTGCGCACCGATATGATCCGCTGTAAGAACGTCAAGGGATTTAATATCTACAACCCGGTCTACGGTACGCTCGACAAATGCTCCAGCGTTTCGGCATCCGATAGCGATCAGCGTATTCAGCAGGAGAGTTATGCAGGTTACGTCCAGGACGCGCTCTATCTTAGCGATAAGTGGATCGCCGTTGCCGGAGTGCGCTATCAGTATTACACCCAGTACGCCGGGAAAGGTCGCCCGTTTAACGTCAATACCGACAGCAGCGACCAGAAATGGACGCCGAAAGCGGGCCTGGTGTATAAGCTGACACCGTCCATCTCCCTGTTTGGTAACGTGGCGCAGTCGTTTATGCCGCAGTCCTCCATCGCCAGCTATATTGGCAATCTGCCGCCGGAAGAGTCCACGGCGTACGAGCTGGGCGCGAAGTTCGATCTGTTCAATGGCATCACCGCCAATATCGCGCTGTTTGATATTGATAAGCGCAACGTCCTCTACACGGAATCCGTGGGCGATGAGACGGTGGCAAAAACCGCCGGTAAGGTACGCTCCCGCGGCGTCGAAGTGGACGTGGCCGGGTCGCTAACCGATAACCTGAGCGTTATCGCCAGCTACGGCTATACCGATGCGAAAGTCACCGACGATCCGGATTACAAAGGCAAACCGCTGCCGAACGTGCCGAAACACACCGGTTCGCTGTTCCTGAGCTACGACATTCACAACGTCTACGACAGCAATACCCTGACGGTGGGCGGCGGCGGTCGCGCGGTAAGCAAACGTTCCGGTACCAACGGCGCAGATTATTATCTGCAGGGCTATGCGGTGGCGGATGTGTTTGCGGCCTATAAGATGAAGCTGCAATATCCGGTGACGCTACAGGTTAACGTGAAAAATCTGTTTGATAAGACCTACTACACCTCCTCCATCGGCACCAACAACCTCGGTAACCAGATCGGCGACCCGCGGGAAGTGCAGTTTACGGTGAAGATGGATTTTTAAGCCTTATCCCTGTCCCGGATCGCGGCGCCTTATCCGGGCTAGCACACTGTAGCCCGGGCAAGGCGCGGCCCTAGCGCCGCCCCCGGGAATCCCCGCCAAACGGTCAGAATCAGCACGCCCCGGATAACGCCTTGCCTTACCAGTCCTCACCCTGGCCAAGAATGCGCAAAATATCCTGCCGATGCTGTAGCAGCAGCGGATTGTCGCGATGGCGGGGATACGCCAGCGGAAGCGCAAACTCGGCGATAATCCGTCCCGGTCGCGGTGACATGATTAACACCCGATCGCAGAGCAGCAGCGCCTCTTCAATATCGTGGGTGACCAGCAGGCTGGTATAGCCCTGCTGCTGCCATAGAGCGATCAGCTCCCGCTGCATGCTGATGCGGGTAAGCGAATCCAGCTTGCCCAGCGGCTCATCAAGCAGCAGCAGGCGCGGTTCGTTCAGCAGCGCGCGCGCCAGCGCCGCACGCTGCGCCATGCCGCCGGAGAGCTGGCGCGGCCACGCTTCGCTAAACGCCTGCAGCCCCATTCGCGCAATCAGCGCATCGGCCTTTGGCTCAAGCCCCTTTTTCCCCTGCGCCTGCGGCCCCAGCAGCACGTTTTGCCGCACCGTCAGCCACGGATAAAGGGTCGGATCCTGAAACACCAGTATCCGTTCGGGCCCCGGTCCGCCCATCGCCGCCTCATCAATCTGAATTTGCCCGGCCTGCTGCGGCTCCAGTCCCGCCAGCAGCCGCAGCAGAGTGGATTTACCGCATCCCGAGGGGCCGAGCAGCGCGACGCTCTCTCCGGGCCGCAGCTGCAGACTGATGTTCTCCAGCACCGGCACCGTCTGTTTACCAAGGCTAAAAGCGTGATGCAGATGGCTTATCGACACCGCCGCGCCGGCCGATGCCGCCTGAGGTATTGCGTTCACGGTTACCATTGCATGCCTCCCCGCTGCCAGCTTAGCAGCCGGTCGCGCACCATAAACAGTCCGCTAATCAGGCCGGAGCAGAGCAGCGCCATCACCAGCAGCGCCGCGTACATATTGGGATAGGCAGCCCAACCCTGCGCCCACTGCAGATAAAAGCCAATACCCGATTTCACCCCGACCATTTCGGCGACGATCAGCACCGAAAACGATGCGCCAAGCCCCATAAACAGGCCGACAAAGACGTTCGGCAGCGCGGCGGGGATCGCCACGCGCAGGATCAGGAAGCGCTGGCTGGCGCCCAGGGTCCGCGCGACGTCATACCATGCCTTATCGATGCCGATCACTCCGGACCAGGTCAGCACGGTCACCGGGAACCAGGTGCTGAGCGCAATCAGGAATACGCTGGCGCCGAAGCTGGAAGGGAAAATAAACAGGCACAGGGGCAGCAGCGCGGTGGACGGCACCGGCCCCAGCAGACGCAACACCGGATGCACCCAATAGCCGATCCGCTGGGACCAGCCGATCGCCAGCCCGCTGATAAAGCCGCAGCTGGTACCCAGTAGCACCCCGAGCCCAAGCAGTCCCAGCGAATGCAGCAGGCTATCGAGCAGGCGCGGCCAGTCATCGTACAGTACCTCAATCAGCGCTTGCGGCGGCGCGAAAAACGGCACCGGCAGAAAGGCCGTCTTTGCCGTCAGCCCCTCCCACAGCGCAAAGAGTACCGGCAGCAGCGCCAGCCACTTTCCAGCATGCTGCAGGCGAGCCCCGCGCTGCCGCCAGTAGCGGTAGCTCAGCGCCAGCAGCAAGAGCCCGCCGCCGAGAGTGAACTGCGCCAGCGCCCACCCTTCGCTAAACGGCCAGCGCCGCCCGGCATCGGGCCAGGCCAGGGTAAACAGGCCGCCCAGCAGCCAGAGCGCGGCGGCAAGCAGGCCTTCCGTCCACAGCGGTCTGCCGCTTGTCGCACGCGCCAGCGCCCGTTCAGGCGAAAACGTTGACATAAATGCTCTCCGCAAACTGATGGGGATCGGTGCCCGGCTTAATGACCTGCACCCGCTGAAGATCTACGGCGTACTGGGTCAGCTCTTTGACAAACGCCTCGCCCACCGCGTGATGGCCGTGCCCCTGGCCGTGGAGAATGCCGCTGACCTCCGCCTCATTGGTATTCAGCGCATGGGCGAGGAAGGATTGCGCCACGCTTTCCGGGTGCGCGGCGGCATAGCTGTGCGCCTCAAGAATCGCCTGAGTGAGCGCGGCGGCGGCGGGTTTATGATCGCGGGCCAGGCTACCGCTGACGCCCAGTACGCAGCAGCTCAGGTTGGCGTAATCGCCGGTCATATTGCTGGCGATAAGCTGATACTTGCCGGTTGCCAGCAGGCGATAGCTAAAGGGCTCGCTGCCGCTGATGGCTGCTATTTCGCGTTTATCCAGCGCCACGCTGAGCAGATCCGCCGGATAGACTTTCCACTGTACATCGCTTATCGGGTCGATGCCGTGGCGCTTGAGCAAGATGGCGAAGAAGTTTTTATCCGGCCCGGCCATATCGGTGACGCCGATGGTTTGCCCTTTCAGGCTCTCCAGGCCGCCGAACGGCGAGTTTTTCGCCGTCAGCAGGTTCAGGCAGCCGCCGTGGGTTCCGGCGGTGAGCTTCACGTCGAAGCCCTGCTCCAGCGCCTTCAGCCAGCGCAGCGCCATCCCGACGCCGGCGTCGGCCTTGCCGGTGGCAATCGCCTCCAGCAACACGTCCGTCGAGTTGCCGAAGTTAACGAACTCCACGTCGAGATTGTATTTACTGAAGATCTTCTGCTGCTCGGCGACGGCAACCGGCGCCAGGCACACCGCGCTTTTGTTAATCGCCAGCTTGATTTTATACGGCTGCGCCAGGCGCAGCGCCGGATGTTCTTCCCCGCTCGCCATGGCCGCCATATCGTGAGCCCAAAGCGGCAGGGATGCCCCGGCGAGCGCGAGCCCGCCGGTCAAGCGTAAGAAACGACGGCGGGAAAAAGCGGCTTTCATCATGGCGTCACCTCCGCATGGGCCTGGGCGGCGGGCACGCTAAAGCCGTTATCAAACGTCGGCGTCACGTCCAGCTTTGCGCGGATCAGTCCGTTGGCGAGGTAAAAATTCGCCGTCGACTGCTGCTGAGCGACCGTCTGTGCGTCCAGAGGCTGCCACTGTGACTGGCGATTGGCAAACTGCGCGCGGGCGATATCCGCCGGGAAACGAATAATCTCCCCCAGCGTTTTACCGTAGCTATCAAGGTTGGCGTAGGCCCAGCGCTCGGCGCCGGCCAGGCGGGTAAGGTAATCCTGCAGGGCCGCGCGTTTTTGCGGGTCTTTCAGGGCATCATCGGTTGCCGCCAGGAAGGTGTTGCCCGGCAGCAGCCCTTTACCACTGACCAGAATCTTTCCTTCCGCGGTCTTCACCAACTGCGTGGTATAGGGTTCCCAGGTCGCCCAGGCGTCAACCGATCCGTTGAGCAGCGCCACTTTGGCGTCCACCGGGCCGAGAAACACCCACTGCACCTCTTTCGGCGAAATCCCCGCCTGCTCCAGCGCTTTCAGCGCCACAAAGTGGCCAATCGACCCTTTACCGGTGGCGATGCGTTTGCCTTTTAAATCCGCGGCGCTCTTCAACGCGCTGCCGGGCGAGACCAGCACCGCGGTGCCGGCAGGGTTGCTTTTATCGACGGCGATAGCTTTGACCGGCGCGCCGTTAGCCAGCGCGAACAGCAGCGGCGCATCGCCGATAATCCCCGCATCCACCGCCCCGGCGTTAAGCGCTTCCGCCAGCGGCGCGGCGGCCGGAAACTCGGCCCATTTAATCTCGTAGGGGAGATCCTGCAGGGCGTTGGCGGCCTCCAGCTGCGAGCGCATGCCGCCCTTTTGATCGGCGATTCGCAGGGTGATTCGCTCCTGAGCCGCCGCATAGCCGCTCAGCGCCAGCAGCATCAGCGCCCCGGCTAAACGGGTAAAATGAAGTTTGCGCATATGAATTATCCTTATTTTTGAAAAGCGTATTTGCCTGCCGCCAGCCACGCGCTGTCGTTCTGCGGGGTATGTACCCGACCGCACAGGACGTTGCGATAGTGGCGTTCCAGAGGATTTTGCCGACTCAGGCCATGGTTGCCAGTCAGCTCCAGCGCCAGGTTTACCGCCTGAATGGCGTTGTCGGTAATCGTCACTTTCGCCAGATTCGCCTCAATGGCGGAAAAGCCCAGCTGCGCGGCCTTTTCCAGCAGGCTGCGGTTGACCAGCAGCCATCCGTCAATCTGGCCGACTTTTTCCTGCACGCGCGACAGGCTGGAAAGCGGTTGCCCAAGGCTGCCCGGAATACGCGTACCCAGCCACGTCACCAGCCAGTCGCGGGCCGCGCGCGCCACGCTGTCGTAGATCGCCGCCAGTAGCGCCGTATGGCGATTGGCAAACAGACGAAACTGCTCGGCGTCCGGCGCGGGAGGCGCATCGGCCGCCCACACGTCCACCGCATACTCATCGGCCACCCGCACATTGTTGAGCACCACTTCGTGGCTGCCGGTTGCCCGCATTCCGGCGTGATCCCAGCTTTTCACCACGCTGACGCCCTCGCTGTCGGCTGGAACCAACCAGGTGCCGACCAGTGGCCGAGCGTCGTCGCTCCGTCCCCAGACGGCCAGCCAGCTTAGTCCCTCAACACCGGTGGTATAAATTTTGTGACCGTTAATTTGCCAGCCCCCTGCGCGGCGGGTCGCCACGGTTTGCGGCAGGCCGCCGCGCGCTGGAGAGCCGAGTTCCGGCTCCACCCGCAGGCTGTTGATCAGACCGCCCCGCTCGACGGCATCGTGAAAAACCCGCTGACGCAGCGGCTCGGCCCAGCCAGCGTTTTCCGCCAGCCGCAGATGATGCAGATACTGCATGCAAACAATGAGCGCGGTCGCCGGTTCGCCCCAGGCGATGGCGGCGACCGCCTGCTGAAGCCTGGGAAGATCGGCACCTGCCCCGCCGTACTGCTGCGGCACGGCGAGGCTTAAAAAACCGCGCTGGCGCAGACGGTCGATATTGTCGCGGGGAAATTCGCCGTTGGCGTCAAGGCTGGCCGCCTGCTCCGCCATCAGCTGGCGCACCTCCATTAACCGCCGCACCCAGCCATCATTGGCCTGATCGATCACGATGCGCGCTCCGCCACCGCGCGCAGGGCGGCTTTTTCGCGGGTTATCGGCAGCAGGGCCTTACCGTACTCCTGAGCATCGTTGAGCGGATCGAACCCGCGGATCAGGAAGTTGCGCACGCCGAGGTCGTAGTAATCGAGCAGCGCGTCGGCGACCTGCTCCGGGGTGCCCACCAGCGCGGTGGAGTTGTGGCCGCCGCCTACCAGCTGCGCGATCCCGGTCCACAGGCGTTTATCCACCACCTTGCCCTGCGCCGCCGTCGCCCGCAGACGCTGCGCCCCGACGCTGTCGGGCTTGGCTTTGAAACCGCCTCCGCTCTGCGCCGCCCGCTCGGTGGCGACATGCAGGATATGCTCGGCTTTCTCCCAGGCCTCGGCTTCGGTCGCGGCGATAATCGGCCGGAACGAGACGCTGAAGTCGATTTCGCGCTGATGTTTCGCCGCCTCGGCCCGCACGCGCTGGATGGTTTCCGCGGTTTGCGCCAGCGACTCTCCCCACAGGGCGAAAACGTTGGCATGTTTACCGGCCACGGCGATGGCCGCTTCCGAGGAGCCGCCGAAGTAGAGGGGAATATGCGGCTTTTGCAGCGGGCGAATCGCCGACCACGCCTGTTCAGCCTGATAAAAATCATTGGCGATATCCACCGGCTGTTCGGCGGTCCACACCTTGCGGACGGTCTCAAGGAAGGCATCGGTACGCGCATAGCGCTGGTCGTGATCGAGGTAATCGCCGTCGCGGCGCTGCTCGGCGTCATTGCCGCCGCTGATGATATGCACTGCCAGACGGCCGCCCAGCAGGTGTTCAAGGGTAGCGAACTTACGCGCGGCGAGGGTTGGCGAGACAAAACCGGGACGATGGGCCAACAGGAAGCCGATCTTTTGCGTCGACAGGCCCGCCAGCGCGGTCACCAGAAAGCCATCGGGTTGATCGGACCAGTGCCCCACCAGAAGGCGGTCAAACCCGGCAGCCTCGTGGGTTTGCGCGAAACGCACGATGTAATCGCGGTCAAAAACCGGACCGACCGGGGCGATGGTTTCCGACGACAGGCGGTGGCCGATCATGCCGAGAAACTGAATGCTCATGCAGAACTCCTTGTAGCAGGATAATGAGTGGACCGCTGCGGCGGCGCGTTTTCATTACCCTATACACGGGCTCTTAATGAACAAAATGCATTTTTATCATATCTTAATATGCGAGATAAGCATTGATAAAAATTGTATTTAGGTTTCAGTCAGATACGTTCAGTTGCTGAACGACTTTGCCGGCGAAAAAAGTCATCGGCTGGCTCAGATTAGCCAGATTCTGCGCGTGAACCAACCACAGATGCACCGCGGGCTGGAAGTCAGCGAGGGTCAGCACGGCGACGTCATCGCGCCACGGGCTGGCGGCCAGCGCGGCGCGCGGCACCAGGCCAAGCCCCAGCCCCTGCGCCACGAGGCTGATTTGCAGCTGGGCGCCCGCGGTCTCGACATTCAGCGCTAAGCGCAGCCCCTGGGACTGCAACTCGCGGATCAGCCCCGCCCGCAGGCCGCAGCCGTCGGGATTGAGCACCCAGCCTTTTTCCGCGCAGTCGCGCAGCGCTCCGGCGTGCAGGCGCCAGCTTTTCGCCGCTATCACCACGATATCCAGCGGGCACAGCAGCCTTCCGCTGTAGCCTTCGGCAAAGCGTTGCTGCTCAGGCCCCATCGCCAGCACCCCGTCCAGCTCGACGCTCTCGAGGCGCTTTTGCAGCAGACCGCTCCAGCCGCAGGTCACCTGCGGCTGGAGAGCGGGAAACTGCTGGCGCAGCGCGGCCAGCGCCGGCTGCAGGGCAATTTCCGCCACGCTCTGCGGCACGCCGAGACGCAGAATACCGTGAGGTTCCGCTTCGGGGTCGAGCAGGCCGTACAGCTTTTTGGTCTCCCGCTTGATGCTCAAACACTGCTCGTAAACCCGGTGCCCGGCGGCGGTCAGGGTGAGCGGCCGGGTCTGACGCTCCAGCAGCGTCACGTCGAGGGTTTGTTCCAGACGCTGCAGACGCCGGGTAATCGCTGATTGGGTAATACCAAGATATTCTGCGGCCTGGTTAAGCGAGGAAAACTGCACGGTGGCCAGCAGTGCGTCAATGTCGTCGATGCGCATAGCGTCCTTAAAGCCTGGCCCATCAGAGCTATTTTGCTTGCCATTTTGAACCTGGGCAGTGCTCAGACAAAACTCATAGAGTTTTGAACGCCTTCAGGGCGGCCCGAAGGGGGAGCGTAGCGAATAATCCTCACGTACTACGTGTACGCTGCGGTTCTTCCGCGCTGGCCGTGTTCAAACTGTCTGCGCCAATGACGCTTGATGGGTAGGCTATCAATGTGATTTTTGCATATTAATATATGCGGAAATTGCATTTTAATTATATTAACGCCTTTGTTAGCGTAAAGACCAGTCCCGACAACAGGAAGCGACCATGACCGCACCGCGAGTGGAAAAATTACGCCAGTTTATTCAAGACCTTGATGCACTGCATCGCGAGTTCGCCGACGAGAAGGCCCTGCTCGACGCCGTGGCCGTGCGCCTGGCCGCGCTGGTGAAAAAAGATGACTGGCTGCCGGAAGAGTACACCCTGCCGCATCCCCACCACTATCAGCAGTACCTGCTGCATGTTGACTCCGGACAGCGTTTCTCCATTGTCAGCTTCGTCTGGGGCCCGGGGCAATCGACGCCGATTCACGACCATCGGGTGTGGGGCGCCATCGGCATGCTGCGCGGCGCGGAGGAGAATCAGCGCTACCGCCTGGACGAGCGCGGCCAGCCGGTGGTCAGCGGCGTTGCTGAACGCCTTTCCCCAGGCGAGGTGGAAAAAGTCTCTTCCCGCGACGGTGATATTCACCGGGTGAGCAACGCCCTGGCGGATAGCGTCTCGATCAGTATTCACGTTTACGGCGGCAATATCGGCGGCGTCAGGCGCGCGGTTTATACCCCGGAAGGCCTCGTCAAACCATTTGTCTCCGGTTACTCCAACCGCCACTTACCCAATATCTGGGATCTCTCAAAGGATAATTAATATGCCCACCTGCTCTTATCGTCCGGCCGCACAGCTGCGCCAGGCGCTGCTTGACGGCGCCGAGCTGGCGCTGATCGACGTTCGCGAAGAGGCCGACTTTGCCCGCAGCCATCCGCTGTTTGCCGCCAATCTGCCGCTCAGCAAGCTGGAGCTGGACATTTTTCGGCGCGTACCGCGCCTGACGACGCCGATTACCGTCTATGACGGCGGCGAGGGCCTGGCAGAGCGAGCCGTCGAGCGTCTACAGAGCTGGGGCTACGAAAATGTCGCCCTGCTGGAAGGCGGCCTGCCGGGCTGGCAGCGCAGCGGCGGGGAACTGTTTCAGGACGTCAATTCGCCGAGCAAAGCGTTCGGCGAGCTGGTGGAGAGCGAGCGGCATACCCCCTCGCTGAGCGCCGGGGAAGTGAAAGCGCTGCTCGATAGCCCACAGGAGGTAGTGGTGGTCGACGCGCGCCGTTTCGATGAGTATCACACCATGAATATTCCCGGCAGCATCAGCGTGCCCGGCGGGGAGCTGGCGCTGCGCATTGAGGGGTTGGTTCCGTCATCGCAGGCGACGGTGATCGTCAACTGCGCCGGGCGCACGCGCAGCATTATCGGCACGCAGTCGCTGCGCAATGCCGGTTTGCCCAACCCGGTCTACGCGCTGCGCAACGGCACCATCGGCTGGACCTTAGCCGGGTTTGACCTTGAGCGCGCCCAGCAGCGGCGCTACGACGCCGATTTTCGCGCCCCAGCCGAACGCGCGGCGACGGTGAGACAGCTGGCGGAGCGCGCCGGAGTCACCTTTATCGATAGCCCCACCCTTCAGCGCTGGCTGCGGCAGCCCGCACGCACCACCTATCTGTTCGACGTCCGGAGTCCGGAAGAGTATGCCGCGGGCCATCTGCCGCAGAGCGTCAGCGCGCCCGGCGGGCAGCTGGTGCAGGAGACCGACCATTTCGCCAGCGTGCGCGGGGCGCGCATTGTGCTGGTTGCCGATGACGAGATACGCGCGCCGATAACGGCGTCCTGGCTGGCGCAGATGGGCTGGGAGGTGGCGGTCTTACGCGATGCGCGCGCGGAAGATTTTAGCGAGCGCGGTACCCCCGCAGGCCGCGTACCGCCTGGTCCGCAGGCGGAGGAGATCTCTGCGCAGCAGCTGGCGGAACAGCTGCGGGAACCGGGCACCGTGGTACTGGATTTCACCACCAGCGCCAACTATGTCGCCCGGCACATTCCCGGCGCTTACTGGCTGATACGTTCGCAGCTGCGCCAGGCGCTGGAGGTTATCCCTTCCGCCGAACGTTACGTTGTCACCTGCGGCAGCAGCCTGCTGGCCCGCTATGCAGTGCCTGAGGTGGCGGCGTTAACCGGTAAACCGGTGCGACTGCTGAGCGGCGGCACTCTGGCGTGGATTGACGCCGGGCTTGCGCTCGAGCACGGCGAGACGCATCTGGCGACGCCGCGCAGCGATCGCTATCAGCGCCCGTATGAAGGTACCGATAACTCCCCCGCAGCAATGCAGGCCTACCTCGACTGGGAGTTCGGCCTGGTTGAACAGCTCAAGCGCGATGGCACGCACGGGTTTACGGTGTTGTGAATTTCCCCGCTCGCGCTGCGCTTAGCGGGGCTAAGGGCTCACCACCGTCGGCCATACCGTAGCCCGGACAGATGCGCAGCATCGCCTCCGGGAAATTATGCCACTCTGCGCTCTAATCCCGGGGGCGGCGCAAAGCGCCTGCCCGGGCTACGGGTCCACAGCCATCTGCGGTCCAGTAGCTCGGGGAAGGGACGCAATCAGATCTCCGGCGTATTTTTAAAGCCCATCAGCATCAGCATCGGCTCCTGCTGCGCGCCCGCCGGGTCGAAATGATAACGATTGCCCTGGCGGTCGCCGCCGATATACCACGAAATCTCGGTTTTGCCTTCCGCCAGCGCCTTGCGCACCGCTTTATCGACATCCACCATCCGGTATTCGCGTTTGGAATTGAGATACAACGACGCCTGTGAGCTGTAGTTGCAGGGTGGACGATGATTCCAGGTCACGCTGCTGGCGCTCCAGTCATTGTTCGCCGGATAGAAGAAGATCTGATCCGCGCCGTTGGTCTCCACTTTACCGCCGTAGATCCGCAGCTGATATTTAAACAGCGAGGCGTCCTGGTCCTGCGGCAGCGGCGGGATAGGAAATTTCACCAGCGTCATGGTTTCCGGGTTATGCGTCCGCCCGCCGTTTTGCCAGTTATCGCTCACCACCAGGTTTTCCGGTGCGGCGTGGGCAACCGTCGGCTCGGTGCTGTCCACCAGCGCATTCTCCTTCGCCGTCGTGAAGCGATACGGCACCGCGCTGCCGCAGTCGATCCCCTTGTTCATGCAGCGCTCGGTCATATAGTGCGCCCCTTCCACCGTCCAGCCGTTCATAAAATCCGCGTGCGCCGTATAGATACTGCCCCAGCGCTCTTCGCGCTTATCGCCGTCCATAACCGGATCCAGTGAAAGCTGAATTTTTGCGGTATCCAGCGAGGTTATCTGCGGCAGAACGTAGGCAACGTTCATATTTACCGTCGGGATTTTCACCGGATAATCGCTCGGACAGGCGCCGTTGACATCATATGCCGCGTTACTGTGCCCGTGAGCCGGCTTCAGGTTGACGCCATCCCAGCAGTTGGGGAACTGAATACCGATATTAAACTGTACCGCATCGCCGCCTTTACGCAGTCCACAGACCTCCCCTGCCTGGTTGCTGTAGCCTTTCCCGTTGGCGCACAAAAACGTAATCCGCGAGCTGGGGGCCGAGCCATGATGGTCTCCCGCCAGCAGTTCGAGACCCGCCGGGAACGGTTGCAGCGGATACTGTTCCACTTTGCTGGTCTGATAGTAGGTTTTTTGATACGCCGGCGTCACCACCTGACCATCCGGCAGCTTCATTGAAGGCACCCAGTAGGCGGAACTGTCGGCCTTGTTATCGCAGGTGGTTTCCGGCTGGTCGCGCAGGGTTTGATAGGTGGAAACCGCATCGGTATGGGTATTACCAAAAAAATCATGCCACATGGCCTGATTCGGTTTGCCGAACATCATGATGGCGTCATCGCCCAACGTGTGGTGATATGCGCAGACCACATGGGCCTGCGGGCCAGCATGAGCGGAAAACGCGCTGGCGGCCAGCAGCGGTGCGAAACATACAGCGAACGGGTTCAATTTCATTTTGCAATCCTCCTTGTTTGAAGGAGTGCAGAGATAGCAAACGACCGCCGATGTTACACATCATCAAACATCATTTCGTCTCACCAGGCTCGCGCATGATCCATGAATACTGAAATGATTTCGGCGCCGGAAAATGCGTACGCCGGCGATACGACCCCAGCAGTTGCGGCGTACAGTAGGTACAGCTCCCCAGCCACTCCATGTTTTCATCCGGCACGCCCGCCTCGCGCAGCAGGAGACGCGCAAAGGCTCGCAGATCGAACCAAAAATTGTCGTCACCGGTCGCTTTCGCCTGTTCACCCTCCGACGCCGCCTGATGGGGCAGGAAAAGCTGCTGCCGATGGCGTTTTGCCAGTTCGCCGGCGGGCATCGCCAGCAGCGCCTGGTAGAAGTCGCCGGTGACTTCATAGCAGCAGGCATGAATATGCGGCCCGCTCACCACCACCAGATCTTGCGGGTCGACGTGATAACGCTGAAACAGCGCGAGGCTATTGTCGATAATTCCGCTGGCCGCGCCGCGCCAGCCTGCGTGTACGCTGCAGACATAGCGCCCGTCTTGCGACGCCATCAGCAGCGGCAGACAGTCGGCGGTCACCACGCCCATCTTCTGCCCGCTGACGGCGGTAAACATCGCATCGGCGTGGGGTCGCTCCGCCTGCGGCGCGCGATACTCATGCACGATATTGCTGTGAACCAGTTTAACCGGCGCCATTTCGCTATAGGGAAAGGCGGCGGTTTCATGAACGTCGAGAAAGGCGTAGCGGATACCGGGGATATCGCTTAGTAAGCGGGATGTAAAAGACATGATGCTCGGAAGAATCAATGGATGATGATTTAACCTATGCCAAAGTGGATAGATGCGCAAGGTGGATTCCCGGGCTACCAGCCCGGTAGCCCGGGCAAGGCGCGGCTTTATCGCGCCGCCCCGGGAATCAGCGAAAATGCTCAGGCCAGCGCCGCGCGCTTTTGTCGGCTCATCAGCCAGAATACCGCCGCCCCCGCCAGCAGAATACCGGGAGCAGAGGCGGCCATCACGCCCACGGTTCCGGTGCCCAGCGCCAGCATTTTGCCCGCCAGCAGCGGGCCGCTCATCGCGCCGAGACGGCCGATCGCCACCGCCGTGCCTACGCCGGTGGCGCGGATTTCGGTGCGATAGAACAGCGGAGCCAGCGCGTAAAGCACGCTCTGTCCGCCGGTGGCAAACAGTCCGGCGACAAAGCCGGAGAAGAGCATTGCGGTCAGCGAGGACGCGGTCCCCAGCGCCAGCAGCGACGCCAGCATGCCGGTATAGATCAGCAGCGACATCCACAGCGGGCTGAGCTTATCCATCAGCGCCCCTAGCAGCAGCGTGCCGCAGGCGGCGCCAAACTGCAGGACAAACATCACTCCCGCCGCCTCGCTGGCGCTGAACCCCTGGCCGACTAGCAGCATCGGCAGCCAGTTGATCAGCATATAGACCACCAGCAGCGTGAAAAAATAGCACAGCCACAGCAGCAGCGTGGCGGTAGCATTGCCCGGCGCGAGGAGCGTGCGCAGCGGCACGCCCTGCGCGCTGCGCTGAAACACCGGCGATTCCGGCAGCCAGCGCAGCAGCAGCGGCACCAGCAGCAGCGGAACGATACCGCCGACCCAGAACACCGTTTGCCAGGCGGCGGCGAGGCCGAAAAAGCCCAGCGCCGCCGCCAGCGCCGCGCCAATGGGCACGCCGCAATACATCAGGCTGACCGCCCTGCCGCGAAAGCGCGGACCGGCGGCTTCCGAGGTGAGCGCAATCAGATTCGGCAGCGCCGCGCCCAGGCCGACGCCGGTCAGCAGTCGCGCCAGCAGCAGCGTCGGATAATTCCACGCCAGCGCGGTAGCGATTGAGAACAGGCCGAAGAGCAGCACCGAACCCAGCAGAATTCGCTTGCGGCCATAGCGATCCGCCAGCATGCCGCCCACCAGCGCGCCGGGCAGCAGGCCGAGGATCCCGGCGCTGAAGATCCAGCCCATCTGCATTTTATCCAGCGCGAACGCCTGCGCCATGCCGACGGCGGCGATCCCCGCCGCCTGCAGATCCAGCCCTTCCATCAGAGCCACCATAAAACAGAGCCCGACGGTTAACATCAGGCGCGAATTGCTTGCAGTCGTTGTTTGGGTCATAGGGTACCTTTGCGATATCCGGACAAGCGGAGCAGATGAATGGCGGCTGATACGTTGCCAGCCGCGCGTTGCTTTTATTGATGACGATTGAGCAGATCCAGCGCGACGTCGACGATCATATCCTCCTGACCGCCCACCATCCGTCGCTTGCCGAGTTCGACGAGAATATCCACCGCGCTCAGGCCGTAGCGCCCGGCTGCTACTTCGCTGTGGCGCAGAAAGCTGGAGTAAACCCCGGCATAGCCCAGCGCCAGCGTTTCGCGGTCAACCCGCACCGGGCGGTCCTGCAGCGGGCGCACCAGCTCATCGGCGGCATTCATCAGAGCGTACAGATCGGTACCGTGATTCCAGCCGAGCTTGTCGGCGGCGGCGATAAACACCTCCAGCGGCGCGTTGCCCGCCCCGGCCCCCATCCCCGCCAGGCTGGCGTCGATACGGTCGCAGCCCTCTTCCACCGCGACGATGGAGTTGGCCACGCCGAGGCTCAGGTTATGGTGCGCGTGCATCCCGGTGGCGGTTTCCGGCTTCAGTACCGCCTTGAGGGCGCGGAAACGATCGCGGATATCGTTCATATTCATCGCTCCGCCGGAATCGACCACGTAAATACAGGTCGCGCCGTAGGACTCCATCTTCAAGGCCTGCTGCGCCAGCTGCTCCGGAGTGGTCATATGGCTCATCATCAGAAAGCCCACGGTGTCCATGCCCAGTTCGCGGGCAAAGGCGATATGCTGCGCGGAAACATCCGCCTCGGTGCAGTGGGTCGCCACCCGCACTACCCGCGCTCCGGCCTGATAGGCGTTTTTCAGATCGTGCAGCGTGCCGATGCCGGGCAACAATAAAGTGGCGATTTTCGCCTGGCTGACCGACTCCGCCGCCGCTTCAATCCACTCCAGGTCGCTGTGCGCGCCGAAGCCGTAGTTAAAACTGGAACCCTGCAGCCCGTCGCCGTGGGCCACTTCTATCGAATCGACGCCCGCGCTGTCCAGCGCCCGTGCAATCTGGCGCACATTGTCGAGCGAGTACTGATGGCGAATCGCGTGCATCCCGTCGCGCAGGGTCACGTCTGAGATATAGAGTTTTTTACCATTCATGCTGCTTCTCCCGCCGTGTCGTTCATCGCCTGGGCCATTTTCTCCGCCGTCGCCAGCGCCGCCGATGTCATAATGTCGAGGTTGCCCGCGTAGGCGGGCAAATAGTGCGCCGCCCCTTCAACCTCAAGGTAAACCGCCGTTTTCAGGCCGGAGAAGCGGCCGACCCCCGGCAGGTTTACCGGTTTATCATCCGGGATGACCTCAAACTGCACCTGCTGCTTCAGGCGATACCCTGGCACATAAGCCTGCACCGCCGCCGCCATCTCGGCGATCGACGCGGCAATTTCCTGCTGCGACGCCGCTTCGCTCAGGACATACACGGTATCGCGCATCATCAGCGGCGGCTCCGCCGGGTTCAGCACGATAATCGCTTTACCTTTCGCCGCCCCGCCGACTTTCTCGATGGCCTGCGAGGTGGTCTCGGTGAACTCATCAATGTTAGCGCGCGTCCCCGGCCCGGCGGATTTGCTGGCAATCGAGGCGATGATCTCCGCATAGTGGACCTTCGCCACCCGGGAGACCGCCGCCACCATCGGGATCGTCGCCTGGCCGCCGCAGGTGACCATATTGACGTTGCCCTCGGCAAGGTTGGCCTCGAGGTTAACCACCGGCACGCAGTACGGGCCGATGGCCGCCGGGGTCAGGTCAATAACGCGGATCCCCGGTTTAGCTTCGCGCAACGCGGCATCGTTTTTTACGTGCGCCCCGGCGCTGGTGGCGTCAAAAACAAAATCGATATCGGCGAATTCGGCCATCCGCATCAGGCCGCCAACGCCCTCGTGCGTGGTGGCGACGCCCATGCGCCGGGCGCGGGCAAGGCCGTCTGATTCCGGGTCAATGCCGACCATTACCGCCATCTCCAGATGCTGCCCGTGGCGCAGTATTTTGATCATTAAATCGGTGCCGATATTACCGGAGCCGATAATGGCGACTTTACGTTTACTCATCACTCTCTTCCTCTTTGGCGACAAAGGTCGCCGCCACTGAACCTAAACCGTCGATATGGGCGGCAAAACGATCGCCGGCGTTAATCGCCACCATCGGGCCTAACGCTCCGGTCAGCACGATATCGCCCGCCCGCAGCGGCTCGCCGAGGCTGGCCATTTTGCGCGCCAGCCACACCGCCGCGTTCAGCGGGTGGCCAAGACATTCGCTGCCCCGCCCGCTGGAGACCTCCTCCTCATTACGGGTCATGCGCATCGCGCAATTTTTCAGGTCCAGCCCGTCCGGACGCCGCGCCGGGCTGCCCAGCACGTAAACGCCGCAGGAGGCGTTATCGGCGACCGTGTCGACGAAGCCAATCGACCAGTCGCGTATACGGCTGCCGACCACTTCCAGCGCCGGCAGTACCCAGTCGATGGCGGCGTAAAGCTCATCAAAGGTAGTATCGGTATGCGGCAGATCGCGTTTCAGCAGCAGGGCGATTTCGGCCTCCACCTTCGGCTGCAGCACCCGGGAGAACGGGACCTCGGCGTTATCGCCATAGCACATATCGGCAAATAGAGTGCCGAAGTCCGGCTGGTCAACGCCCAGTTGCTGCTGCACTTTCGGGTGGGTCAGTCCCACCTTGCGCCCCACCACCCGGCGGCCGTTCGCCACGTGGTGCTGCACGTTCATCCGCTGGATGGCGTAGGCCGCTTCCGCGTTGTCAACGCCAAGCGTATCGCGCAGCGGTTCAATGGCCTGACCGCGCGTTTCGGCATCGCGCAGCCGCTGCGCCAGTTGTTCAAGAGATAAAGTTGTCATCAGGATTCCTCAGGGACGCGCCAGAAAGTCGAGCACCAGCTGGTTAAAGCTCTCCGCGTGCTCCCACTGAGCCCAGTGGCCGCAGTCGCGATAGATATGCAGCTCGGAACCGTTAATGCCCGCCAGCAGGCGCAGCCCGGCGTCCATCGGCACGAAGCGATCGTTTCGCCCCCAGACGATCAGGGTTTGCGCGCGGATTTCGCCAAGACGCGGGCTAAAATCCGGGAACTGTTTCGGGTTGGCTTCCAGGCTTTTGACGAAGTTATCCAGATGTTCCCTGCGCGACAGCATATTGTTGAGGCGCGCGTCGAACAGGGCTTCGGTCAGATCGCGAGTATCGAAGACAAAGATGTTCATCATCTTTTTCAGGTTTTCGATGGTCGGCTCACGGTAGAGGCCGTTCAGCAGCTTGATGCCTTCCGTCGGCATCGGCGTAAACAGGCTCATGCCGCCGGTTCCGCCGCCCATCAGCACCAGTTTGCCGACGCGCTCCGGCCAGGTCAGGGTGAATGCCACCGCGCTGTGGCCGCCCATCGAGTTGCCCAGCAGATGCACCTTGCTGATATCCAGCTGGTCAATCACGCTTTTCAGCACCCTGGCGTTCAGGTCGGAACGCGAGCCGCGGTTGACGATAGAATCGCTTTTTCCCCAGCCGGGGCAGTCCAGCAGAATGACCCGGTAGCCCGCCTCCACCAGCGGGTCGATATTGCGGCTAAAGTTGGCCCAGCCGGTGGCGCCGGGGCCGGAGCCGTGCAGCAGGACCACGGTTTCATCCCCCTGGCCGCAGTCGTTAAAATGGATGCGTAATGTCTCTCCGTTCTCCTCAACGTTGAGGAAACGGCTGGTGGCGGCTTCGGTTTGCGGTTGGTAGCTCATCATCTTCTCCCGTTAATTCAGTTCTGCGCGGCGGCGCTCAGCGAGCCAAACCCGGCAATCCACTCGGGGATTGGTCGGTAATAGCGGCCTTCGCAGCGCCAGCGGCCAAATGCGGATAGCGCGGCAAAAGCGGCCACCCAGGTTTTAATTTCGTGCGTTGATTTCCCGGCCATCGCCGACAGTTCTTCGTTACTGACGGCGTCCAGCTCCGTCAGCCGCCCCTGCTCCAGCAGGCTCATAAAGCGGGTATCCCAGACCGGATTGAGCGGATAGAGCGAGTTCTGGTCATCGATAAACTGCTTCGCCGCGCTAATGACCCGCTGCTGGCGCAATTCACGCTCGTCCGGTGGCAGCTGCCTGCCGCTGCCCAGCAGCCGGTCGCGCATATGGGCATCGGCCTTCGCCAGCTCCGGTACCGGCGGCTGATGCGACAGGCCGCCGGAGCCGAGAATTAATACCCGCTTATTGAGGGTGGTTAGAAAGCGGCCAATGGCTTCGCCCAGCATGCGGGTACGCTGAAAGCCCGGCAGCGGCGAGGCGACGCCGTTAATAAACACCGGCAGAACCGGCAGCCTGTCGAGCCCGCCGAGCAGGAACTCCAGCGGCTGCGCAAAGCCGTGGTCCACCTGCATGCAGTAGGAGACCGCCAGATCGATACCGTCCTTGATCACCGCGTGGGCGCAGGCCTCCGCCAGCGCCGTCGGCACCGGCAAAACGCCGCTGGCGCTGCTGAAGTCGCCGATAGAGGTCGCTCCGATGCCTAAACAAAACGGCGGCATCACATCGTAGAAAAAACCGTTGTAGTGATCGGGGGCAAACAGCACCACCAGCTCCGGGTCGAAGGCGGCAATGCGCGCCCGCGCGTCGGCGATGGTGCCGTTCACTTCGTCCAGCACCGCCTGTTCCGGGTCAACGTAGCCCACCAGCGGGGTATGCGAGAGGCAATGAAGATACGCGTTCATATCAGGCCACCTGTTCAATCGTCGTTGCTGCCTGGGTGGCGGCCAGCTGCATCTTGCGTGCCAGCGCGTCGAGCTTTTTGCTCAGGGTTTGCGGGATGGCCACGGTGGCGACGAAGCGGTCCGGACGCACCACGGCGATGGCGGTATCGTGCTGCGCGAACCAGCTTTTCAGGCGGTTTTGCGTATCACCGAGGCGGATGACGCCGGGCACGTTGTCCTGATCGCAATGAATCTGTACTTCTGGCACCACCTGGATAAACCGCACGCCGACGGCGCGCCAGCGGGCTATCTGCTCATCGTTAAGCCCCCACAGCGGGTTGCTGCCCCAGGCGATGATGGCAAAGTTCGCGCCCATCACCTCATCCAGCAGCGTCACCTGACCGCCCTCCAGCGTGACCTTCGGCTGGATAAACATTTTGCCTACCGGGGACGTTTTGCCTTCGCCTTCCGCCAGCAGCGCGCCTTCGCGATACTGCGGCATCGGCTTGAAGCGCATTTCCAGGAAGTAGCGTTTAACCGGCGGCAGATAGTTGAGCAGCCACGAAATACCGTCGCGCACCGCGCCGTGCCAGCGTTTCGGCGGCGCCAGCACGTTGCCGGCGGTCACCGACAGGTCGATCATCGCTTTGGCATGATCGCGCCGTTCCTGCTGGTAGCTGTCGAGCAGCGCCTCGCCAGCTTTGCCCCTCACCACCAGCGCCAGCTTCCACCCCAGGTTAAAGGCGTCGCGCATGCCGCTGTTATAGCCTTGCCCCTGCCAGACCGGCATGATGTGCGCGGCGTCGCCCGCCAGCAGCACGCGATCGACGCGAAAGCGTTCGGCGATGCGCGCGTTATGGGTGTAGACGCGCTGGCGGATCGGCTCGACGTTGTCCGGGTCCGGCAGCACCTTGCTCAGTAGCTGGCGCATCTTGTGCGGCTCGCTGAGCTGGGCTTCGGTTTCGCCGGGCATCACCATAAATTCAAAGCGCCGTACCCCGTGCGGCAGCGCGGCTGACACGTACGGACGCACCGGATCGCAGCACAGATAGACGTGCGGCGTCGCCAGCGGGTCGTTGGCAATATCGATAACAATCCACTGATTCGGCGCGGTTTTACCTTCGAAGGGGATATTGAGCGTGCGGCGAATCAGGCTCGCTCCGCCGTCGCAGGCCACCAGCCAGTCGGCGCGCACGGTTTCATGTTCGCCGGCGCTGCCTTTGAGATTCAACGTGACGTTGTCACTATTTTGGCTAAAAGCCTCCACCTCACGGGAAAACAGGCAACGCACGTGGGGGAAGCGGCTAAGGCCTTCGTACAGCACCCCATCAACCTGCGGCTGAATAAACGCGTTGCGCCGCGACCAGCCAAACTCGTCGGTCATCGGTTGAATATCGGCAAAGCAGCGCCCTTTCGGCGTCATGAAGCGCATCGCGTGCCACGGCGTGGTATGCGGCAATACCTTGTCCACCAGGCCCACCGCCTGCATTGCCCGCAGCGACTCATCGTCAATACCGATGGCGCGGGGATAGTCGATCAGCGACTCAAGCTTCTCAATCAGCAGGACGCTCACGCCCATCTGCCCGAGGTAGTTGGCGATGGTCAGGCCAACCGGACCGGCGCCGACAATCGCGACCTGGGCGGTGTGCTGTACGGCCGGTTGAATATCAGGATTAGATGTTGTCATTTTCAAAACCTCACGCTTCGAACGCATTGCCAGCATTGCAGAAGAATCAATGCGGGCAATTTGTTAACTAAATGTGAATATATTTTTATTGTGAGGTCAGTATAGGGGCGATAATTTGCGCTACAATCAAAACATCACATAACGTGCACCAGGTGCACATTATTGTTTAATATGATTTTTATTGAGGAAGCATGGACCAAAATTCGTCGGCGGATTACAAAACGGTACGCGGTTTAAGCCGCGGGTTATTGTTATTAAATTTGTTAAATAAATTCGACGGAGGCGCGACGGTCGGCACCCTGGCCGAGTTTAGCGGCCTGCACCGCACCACCGTCAGGCGGCTACTGGAAACGCTACAGGACGAGGGTTACGTGCGCCGCAGCCGCTCCGATGACAGCTTCCGGTTGACGATTAAAGTGCGTCAGTTAAGTGAGGGATTTCGTGACGAACATTGGATTTCTGCCCTCGCCACGCCGCTGCTTGGCGAGCTGCTGCGGGAGGTTTTATGGCCCACCGATATCACGACTCTGGACGTCGATGCGATGGTCGTGCGCGAAACTACTCACCGCTTCAGCCGCCTCTCCTTCCACCGCGCGATGGTCGGCCGCCGCCTGCCGCTGCTGCTGACCGCCTCCGGATTGACCTGGCTGGCCTTCGCCCCGGAACATGAACGAAGCCCGATCGTTGAGATGCTGGCCGCCAGGCCGGAAGCGGAGTATCAGCTGGCGCGCGAGCCGGAGAAGCTGGTCGCCATCCTCGAACGCACCCGGCAAAACGGCTACGGTGAAAACTTTCGCGGCTGGCAGCAGGAGGAGAAAATCGCGTCCATTGCCGTCCCCATTCGCCGCCAGCAGCGGGTCATCGGCTGCCTGAACCTGGTGTATATGGCCCAGGCCATGACTATCGACCAGGCGGCGCAAAAGTACCTCGCCTCGTTACAAAAGGTCGCCAGCCGAATAGAGGAACGGATGTCCGATGAAGAGGTTTTTTACCAATAACCTTGTTCTTTAGCGGTAAATAGCCCGTCAGCCATCGCGCTCGGCATTGTTGTGTACTTTAATATATAACGATTATTCATTGCTAATGAGCCCATCATGTCCAGACATCCGCGCGTTTTCTTCGTCCTGACGCTATAAAGCGCCAGCCTGTTCGCCGGCCAGGCCTTTGCCGACCGCACCCTCACCGACCAACTGGGCCGGAAAGTGCCCCTCCCCGACCACGTCACCCGCGGCGTGGTGTTCCAATCGTTATATAACTATAAATATAACGATAGAGTAACGCAGGTTCAGATCGGTTTAGTAGGAAATCTCCGCCAGCTCGCGCAACTGTTCCGGCGTCGCTACCGGCAGGTTAAAGAAACGCAGATAGGCAGGGATCATTTCAAACAGCATGTCGGTGCCGCGCTGAATGGGACAACCCGCCGCCCGCGCCGCCTGCAGTAACGGGGTGAACTCCTGGGCCATGACCACTTCGCCGACAAAGGTTCCCGGCGTCAGGCGCTGCGGATCTAACGGCAGCGGATCGCCCTCTTTCATCCCCAGCGGCGTGGCGTTGACCACCAGATCGTGCCCCTGCGGATCGCGCTGCATCAGCGTAATATCCAGCCGAGGATAGTGCTGAAGCAGACGCCCGGCCAGCGCTTCAGCCGTCTGCGCCTGGACGTCGTACAACGTCAGGGCGCTAACCCCTGCCGCCGCCAGCGAAGCGGCAATGGCCGACCCGACGCCGCCGCTGCCTACCACCAGCGCCCGGGCGCCGCGCGTCGCGAATCCTTTACGTTTGATACCGAGGACAAAGCCTTCGCCGTCAAACATATCGCCGCTCAGCGTACCGTCGGCTTCGGCACGAATCGCGTTGCACGCCCCCGCTATCGCCGCCGTTGGGCTCAGACGCTGCACCAACCCGCAGGTGGCGATTTTGTGCGGCATGGTGACCAGTGCGCCAATAATATTAGTCATCTTAAACAGCATCGGCACAAAGGCGGCATAATCCTCGGGCTTGACGCCCATCGGCACCACTTTGGCGTCAACCTGCTGATGAACCAACCACGGGTTGTAAATCATCGGCGCTTTAAACTTCGCGGTCGGGTAGCCAAGATGCGCTATCAGCCGCGTATTTCCACTAATCACCATTTGCTGCTCCTTTTGCTACTGCGCTACTGCGAAAGTTCGATACGTTTAACATCGCCGAGAATAAACAGATAGGCCGCTACGCCCAGCAGCGCGGCGCCGCCGATATAAATAAGCGCGTAAAAGAAGTTGCCGGAGGCCGCAACGATAAAACCGATAATCAGCGGCGTAAGAATCCCGGCAAGGTTAGCGCAGAAGTTAAACAGGCCGCCGGTCAGACCGCCAAGGCCCTTCGGCGCGATATCGGAGATTAATGTCCAGCCCAGCCCGACCATCCCCTGACCAAAGAAGGCGAACGACATCACCATGATCACCGCCAGATCGCTGGTCAGCCAGTTGGCGGCAATAATGGTACTCGCCATCAGGAGACCGGTGATAATCGGCAGCTTACGCCCGAGGTTTGCCGAGCCGGTGGCCTTCAGCAGCTTATCCGAAACCCAGCCGCCGAACATGACGCCGCCCGCCGCCGCGAGAAACGGCATGATGGCGAAGAAGCCGACTTTGATCCACGGCATATGGCGCTCGGTGGCCAGATAGGTCGGGAACCAGGTGAGGAAGAAGACCAGCACCGTATTACCGGCAAACTGCCCGATGCTGGCGCCAAGAATCTGCCGTTTAGCCAGCAGTTGGCGAACCAGCGGCCAGCTAAAGGCGGTATGCTGCTCCGCGCCGGTGGACATTCCGCCACCGTTGACGATGTGCTCGCGCTCCAGCTGATTAAGATGCTTATCCTCATGCGGCTCGCGGTAACAACGCCACCATACCAGCGCAAACAACACCCCGGCGGCGCCGACGCTAATAAACAACGCCCGCCAGCCGAAGCTGCCCATAATCCAGAACAGCAGCGGCGCAAAACAGGCCAGCCCGAGATATTCGCCGACGGTATAGACCGCCGTCGCCTTGGCGCGCTCCTGCTGCGGAAACCAGGCGCTCACTACCCGGCTGTTAACCGGGAAACAGGGCGCTTCGCTGACGCCGAGGCCAAAGCGGCACAGCAGCAGACTCTTCAGGCCAACCGCCAGGCCGTGGAACATGGTGAATAGCGACCACAGGGTCAGCGCCAGAAAATAGGTGACTTTATTACCGAAGCGGTCAAGGAAGATGCCGCCGGGGATCTGCGCCAGCGCGTAGGTCCAGGCAAAGGCGGAGAACACGATGCCCATCATTGCGGCATCAATCCCCAGTTCAGCGGTCAGCTGCGGCGCGGCGATACCCAGCACCGTGCGGTCGAGATAGTTGATCATGGTGCCGACGGCCAGCAGCGCAAGAATACCGATACGCCGCCGGGAAGGCCGCACGTCGGACGCGGCGGCGGCCGTCGTCTGATTGTGGCTATAAGAGTTCATAGTCGTTTCCTGTCATAGGGTACAGCCGGATGTTGTTATTGTGTTTGCGACATTGGGTTGTGAACCATCTGCTACATTACTAGGTGTACTGCATTGCTGACAAGCGTACAGCTGCATTTACAGCACCATAAAGTGCGTAACCGTTGCGCCGCTCGGTCAATTCAAAGAAAAAGCGTCCGGCAGAAAATGGGCGGGTATAAAGATGGAGGAACTCCCCGCCGTCGCCGTCACGGTCATAAAGAATTTGATGATTCTTCAAAAGGTTAACCTGAGCACCTTCGCCAAAACGGGCCAGCAGATCTTCATAATAGTTCGCCGGAATGGGCAGCGCGTCGACCGCAATCTGCGGCAGGCCGGCGAGGGTGGCGGGTAAATCGCGGCAGGCAAACGCCGCGTGCTGTAAACCGGCGCCCTGATAACAGGCGACCGAACGGGCAATTTGCGTGGCGCGGCTTTGCGAAATATTGAGCGCGAGGCGAATGTCGCCCTGCGGACTGCGCACCGCCAGGCTGCGCACCAGCCCGTAAGGATCGGGCAGGGTTTGCTCATGTTCGAGCATAAAACCGAATACGCTGCGAAAAAAGATAATCCAGTTATCGCGACTGTCCGCTTCCATGCCGAGAGCCAGATGATCGATACCGCGATAATCGTCGCGCGGCGTGAGGTTCGCGCGCAGATGAAAATCGCGGGTATAGATGTCGTCCCCCACCTCAATCAGATAAATGAGGCTGCCGTCCGGCGCGCAAACCGCCGGGATCGGGCTTTCATTCGGCCCGGCATCGCCCTGCCAGGTGGCGTAGCCGTATGCGCGGGCGCGTTCCACGATCGCCGCGCTCTGGCTGACGCGCAGCGCCATGGCGCAGAGGGAGACCCCGTGACGCTGGTGAAAATGGTCGGCCCAGCTGTGCGGCTGTGCGTTGACTATCACCCGCGCCCCGCCGTTGCGCCAGAGGGAGACCCGTTTTGAGCGATGGCTCCCCTCCTCGGCAAAGCCGAGCTGCGTCAACCTTTGTCCAAGTTCGTCCGCCTGCGCCGGCGTAGCGGCAAACTCGATAAACTCCAGCCCGGCGTAGAGGGGGAGTTCAGCGGGCGAAAATAGCGGCACCTGACTTTCCGGCAGCCGCTGACGGACCTGCTCTTCCAGCCACAGCAGCGAGCGATAGCCATCTTTCGCCGTCGCGCCGTTGGGCGACGCCCGGAAGCTGTCGTTGAAAATTTCCAGCGACCAGGGACCGCGATAGCCGCAGCGGGTAAGATCGCAGGCAAAATCCACCAGCGGCAGTTGCCCCTGACCGGGAAAGCAGCGGAAGTGCCGGCTCCACTCCAGAATATCCATTTTCATCAGCGGCGCATCGGCCATCTGCACAAAGGTGATTTTTTCCGGCGGCACTTCCCCCAGTCGATGCAGCGTATCGCCGCGCGCCAGTACGTGGAAGCTGTCGAGCACAATGCCCAGCGCCGGACTGTTGACGCTATTGACCCGTGACCAGGCCTGATGCCAGCGGTTGACGTGGGTACCCCAGGCCAACGCCTCGTAGCCGATGCGGATTTGTTCCTGCTCCGCCAGTTCAGCCAGATCGCGCAAATCCGCGATCTGCAGCTCGACGTCGGCGGAACAGTCCGGCTGAACATTGCTGCACAGCAGCATAGTGTCGCAGCCCAGCTCATGCATAAGCGCAAATTTGCGCCTGGCGCGTTCCATATTGGCGGCGAACTGGCTGCGGCTGACGCCTTCAAAATCACGAAACGGTTGAAAAAGCGTGATTTTTAGCCCTAAATCTACCGCCAGATGGCGGATATCGGCCGGCGTACCGGTATAATAGAGCAGATCGTTTTCGAAGATTTCGACGCCCTGATAGCCCGCCGCTGCTATGGCATGGAGCTTTTCGGGTAAGGTACCGGAGATCGAGACGGTGGCGATGGAGCGCAACATAGTGTCCTCGGGTCATTGGCTGAGGTAATGACCTGAATATGTATCATTTGGTTCAATCGCGCCATGGTTGGTTGCTAAATTGTGATCAATATGTGTATTTTTTGCATCTCAAGAAAAGGAGCCGTTATGTCCGTCGTTGCTCATGACGAAGCGCAGTCTCTGAAAGAGCGGATCTTCGCCGCCGCCATTACCGTTTTCGCCGAGCATGGACTGTCGGGGGCGCGGATGGAGCAAATCGCCACCGAAGCGCAGACCACCAAACGCATGGTGGTCTATTACTTCAAGACGAAAGAGCAGCTTTATCAGGCCGTGCTGCAGCACGTCTACGCCAGGATCCGCGAAACCGAGCAGCAGCTTGGGCTGGAAAACGTGCCGCCGGTCGAGGCGCTGGTGCAACTGGTGAAGTGGAGCGTGCGCTATCACGCCACTCACGCCGACTACATGCGGGTCATCTGTATGGAAAACATGCAGCGCGGGAAGTGGCTAAAAAGCTCGGGCCAGCTGAAACCGCTAAACCGCACCGCCCTGTCGATTCTGGAAGATATTCTGCAGCGCGGCCAGCGGCAGGGAGTGTTTCAGGCGGGGCTGGAAGCGCGCGATGTGCATCGATTGATCAGCAGCTTTAGCTTCTATCAGGTGTCGAACTTTTACACCTTTAGCAGCCTGTACCTGGACGATCCGATGCCGGCGATTGATGATGAGGCGATGGTTGCCCACCACTGCGAGATTGCGGTGAAAGCGGTGATTCGCTTTGTGATTTCCTGAAGCGCGCGGGTAGTGCTCAGCGGCGGCTAGTTTCCAGAAAGCGCGTGGACAACTTTCTCCATCGCTTCCTGCGCCAGGGCGGAACGCTTGATCTTTGGGTTCGCGAGGGCGGTACGCACCACGCCGGCGATAACGATATGCTTCGGTTCCTGGCCCAGGTCGCGCATCTCCAGCACGACTTTACCGACCACCCGGCACATTTCCTGATACAGCGCCTCATCTTTGGCTGTGTTTCCCATTGTATTCCGCTCTCAAATTTTCATTATCAATCAAATCATTATTGATATATTTCCCGATTAAAGCAAACCAGCGTGCCGTTTCCGCGTCAGAGACCGCTTTTCCCGGGCAAACTTGTGAATAAACCCGCGTTTCTACTCTGTTTATCTTGTCAGATGATGAAAAAATGTGTTGCGCATAAGCATAGGATTAGTTTGCATTTTGTTAAGTATGTAACTATAGAAATGAAACATCGTTTTCATTTTCTTTTTTGGATTTGGCAACGTATAATGCCCGGCAAATTCTTATTGAATGGTTTCAGCGCATTGGATTGCATGACTAAACGCATAACACGTTGCCTCTTTTCATGGGCTGAACCGCCAGCACACATTCTTCTGCACGCTCTTTTGTTGTCACCTATCCTTAGAGCGTGGCATAGCAACTTTCGTAATACAGGTTTAACTCTGCGGCAGTGCGCCCACGGAGTCAGATTCCCCATCCCTATCCTTCACAACTTAAAGATTAAACTGTCATGAAAAAGACCAAAATTGTTTGCACCATCGGTCCGAAAACCGAATCCGAAGAGATGTTGACCAAAATGCTGGACGCGGGCATGAACGTTATGCGTCTGAACTTCTCTCACGGTGACTATGCGGAACACGGTCAGCGCATCCAGAACCTGCGCAATGTGATGAGTAAAACCGGTAAGAAAGCGGCAATCCTGCTGGACACCAAAGGTCCGGAAATCCGTACCATTAAGCTGGAAGGCGGCAACGACGTCTCCCTGAAAGCGGGCCAGACCTTCACCTTCACCACCGATAAATCCGTTGTCGGTAATAACGAAATCGTTGCGGTGACCTATGAAGGCTTCACCAGCGACCTGAGCGTTGGCAATACGGTACTGGTTGACGATGGTCTGATCGGTATGGAAGTGACCGCTATCGAAGGCAACAAAGTTGTTTGTAAAGTGCTGAACAACGGCGACCTCGGCGAGAACAAAGGCGTTAACCTGCCGGGCGTATCTATCGCGCTGCCGGCGCTGGCTGAAAAAGATAAACAGGACCTGATCTTCGGTTGCGAGCAGGGCGTTGACTTTGTTGCGGCATCCTTTATCCGTAAGCGTTCTGACGTTGTTGAAATCCGTGAGCACCTGAAAGCCCATGGCGGCGAGAAGATCCAGATCATCTCCAAAATCGAAAACCAGGAAGGCCTGAACAACTTCGACGAAATCCTCGAAGCCTCTGACGGCATCATGGTTGCGCGTGGCGACCTGGGCGTTGAAATCCCGGTTGAAGAAGTGATCTTCGCGCAGAAGATGATGATCGAAAAATGTATCCGCGCGCGTAAAGTCGTTATCACCGCGACTCAGATGCTGGATTCAATGATCAAAAACCCGCGTCCGACCCGTGCGGAAGCAGGCGACGTGGCCAACGCCATCCTCGACGGCACCGACGCAGTTATGCTGTCCGGCGAATCCGCGAAAGGTAAATACCCGCTGGAAGCGGTCACCATCATGGCGACCATCTGTGAACGTACCGACCGCGTCATGACCAGCCGTCTTGAGTACAATAACGACAACCGTAAGCTGCGCATCACCGAAGCGGTGTGCCGCGGTGCGGTAGAAACGGCTGAGAAACTGGAAGCGCCGCTGATCGTTGTGGCAACCCAGGGCGGTAAATCCGCGCGCGCCGTACGTAAATACTTCCCGGATGCCACCATCCTGGCGCTGACCACCAACGAAACCACCGCGCGTCAGCTGGTGCTGAGCAAAGGCGTTGTGGCGCAGCTGGTTGAAGATATCTCCTCTACCGATGCGTTCTACATCCAAGGTAAAGAACTGGCGCTGCAGAGCGGCCTGGCGCGTAAAGGCGACGTGGTTGTTATGGTTTCCGGCGCGTTAGTCCCGAGCGGAACCACCAATACCGCTTCCGTGCACGTGCTGTAATAATTTACAGGTTAATTAGTATTTCCTTTAAAAGCGCCTCTCGGGGCGCTTTTTTTTATTCCGGCACTAGCCGCTATTAATAAAAATGCAAATCGGAATTTACTATTTAACGCGAGATTATCTAAGATGAATCCGATGGAAGCGCGCTGTTTTCACTCGCCTTTTTAAAGTTACGTGATGATTTCGATGCTTCTTTGAGCGAACGATCAAAAATAAGCGTATTCAGGTAAAAAAATATTCTCATCACAAAAAAGTTTGTGTAATACTTGTAACGCTACATGGAGATTAACTCAATCTAGAGGGTATTAATAATGAATCGTACTAAACTGGTACTGGGCGCGGTAATCCTGGGTTCTACTCTGCTGGCTGGTTGCTCCAGCAATGCTAAAATCGATCAGCTGTCTTCTGACGTTCAGACTCTGAACGCTAAAGTTGACCAGCTGAGCAACGACGTGAACGCAATGCGTTCCGACGTTCAGGCTGCTAAAGATGACGCAGCTCGCGCTAACCAGCGTCTGGACAACGCAGCTACTAAATACCGTAAGTAATAGTATCTGTGTAATAAAAATGGCGCACACTGTGCGCCATTTTTTTTGCCTTATCTTTTCCCGCCTACTGCACCCTTTTCGCTTCATCTACCGGCGTATTATTCTGCACCGACAGGCTCGACGCAGTGCTTCCGCTGGCGGATACCACCACCGGATATCCTGCCCGCCGGGTCAGCGCGCGTTTAAGCTGCGCCTCATCAACCGCGTTATCCCCCGCAAACTGATGAAACTCCGCCGGAAGCGTATAGGCCATAGTCTGCGCGTTGCTGGTCTCATCAGGCGTCAACGGGCGATGAACTTCAACATAGCGCTTACCGTCCGGCTCCACGGCGAATTTGACCGGCTGGTTGATTATCCGCACCGGCGTGCCGCTTTTCACCTGATTGAATAAAGCCTGGATGTCCGCTGCGTTCATGCGCATGCAGCCGGAGCTTACGCGCAGGCCGACGCTGTCCGGCGCGCTGGTGCCATGAATAAGATATTCACCGTTGCCGTACGCCAGACGGAGCGCATAGCGACCTAGCGGGTTATTCGGCCCTGCGGGCACCACCGGCGGCAGTTTAATCCCCTTCTCCAGCGAACGGGCGCGGATGCCCGCCGTCGGCGTCCAGGTGGGGTTCGGGATTTTCTGCCCGATACGGGTCGTCATCTCCGGGGTTTCCAGCCCCTGCTGACCAATCCCCAGGGGATAGACCTGCACCTGATTGACGCCCGACGGGAAGTAGTAGAGACGCAGTTCCGCCAGGTTGACGACGATGCCTTCACGCGGCACGTCCGGCAGCAGCATCTGCGAAGGTATCAGCACCTGAGTACCCGGTTTAGGCTGCACCGGCGCAATGGTATCGTTCGCTTCGAGGATCAGCATTGCCGCCGTATCAAAACGACGGGCAATCGCCTGCAGGTTGCGGTCGCCCTCTTGTACCGTCCAGAACTGGTTCTCACCAATCAGACGACTATTGGCTGGAGGAAGAGGATAATCAACGGCCCAGGCTGCGTGTGACGCGCTGAGGGCGCTCAGAAGAGCTATGGTGATGAGAGAAGCGCGTTTCATACTGAGATTCCTTCTTTCGCTGATAAAACGCCAGGCCTGTTATGCACGACGGGAGGCTAGCCTCCCGTCGTGCATAACAGAATGAAATCTACTGTTTTATTCTAGCTAAGATTTACAGCTTTCGCGCGAATTGCGCGGATCATGGCTTCCAGTCCTTGCGACCGCGAGGGGGTAAGATGCTGCGTCAGGGCCATTTTTTCAAACCACGGACGCACGTCAAAAGCGGTGATATCTTTGGCCGTCATCTGGTCATAAAGGATAAATACCACCGCGATGAGTCCTTTGACGATAGCCGCGTCGCTGTCGCCGCGAAGCGCGATAGCCCCGCTCTGCTCCTGCGCCATCACGATCCACACCTGACTCTGGCAACCCTGAATGATATTCTGGGCGGTGTGTTCCTCCGGGCTCAGCGGCGCCAGGCGCTGTCCCAGCTCAATAATATAGAGGTATTTCTCTTCCCAGTTCGCGCAACGGTTAAAGTTGCGCAGCAGTTTGTCTCTGTCCGGTAACGCCGCCATAGTCGCTTCCTTTAGCTTAGTAATTTGCGGATCCGCTGTAGCCCCGCCGCCAGCCGGTCCACCTCTTCCGTGGTATTGTACATCGCCAGCGATGCCCGGCACATGGACGGAACCCCGTAGAACGCCATTAGCGGCATGGCGCAGTGGTGCCCGGTCCGCACCGCGATACCGTAATTATCAAGGAAGCTGCCGACATCGTAGGCATGATGTTTGCCGAGATTAAAGGCAATCACCCCCAGACGATTTGGCGGGCCGTAAAGGGTTAAATCCGCCACGCTCTCCAGTGCCTGCAGCGCGTAACGCACCAGGGTTTGTTCATATTCCGCGATATGCGTCAGCCCCAGCGCGCTGACGTAATCCAGCGCCGCGCCCAGTCCCATAATACCACCGGTATTCGGCGTTCCCGCCTCGAAGCGCCACGGCGCTTTTGCCCATGTGGTGCCTTCCGTCAGGCTGACGGTGTCGATCATCGACCCGCCCCCTTCCCACGGCGGCATCGCCTGCAAAATGTCCTGTTTGACGTAGAGCACGCCAATCCCGGTAGGGCCATACAGCTTGTGCGCGGAGAAAGCGTAAAAATCGCAGTCCAGCGCCTGAACATCCACCGGATGGTGCATAACCGCCTGCGCACCGTCCACCAGTACCTTCGCGCCGTGCTGATGGGCTAAAGCCGCCAGGGCGGCGATTGGGTTTTCGGTGCCCAACACGTTAGACACCTGGGTGATGGCCAGCAGGCGGGTGCGATCGTCAAACAGTCCGGGGATCGCATCCAGCTGCAGGGTTCCGTCCTGATTCAGCGGGATCACCCGCAGCTGCGCCCCCACTCTGGCGCACAGCATCTGCCACGGCACGATATTGGCGTGATGCTCCATCGCGCTGACGATGATGTTGTCGCCCGCGCCGACGTTGGCGTTTCCCCAGCTGTTCGCCACGAGGTTAATGCCTTCCGTGGTGCCGCGAACAAACACCATCTCTTCCGCCGAGCGGGCGTTGAGGAACGTCGCCGCCTGCTGGCGCACCTGCTCCATGCTCGCCGTGGCTTCCGCGCTGAGGGTATGAATGCCGCGATGCACCGCCGCATAGCCGTGGCGGTAAAATTCCGCCTCGGCGTTAATCACCGCTTCCGGCTTCTGCGCGCTGGCGGCGCTGTCGAGATAGGCCAGCGGCTGGCCGTTCACCTCGCGATGGAGTAGCGGAAAATCGGCGCGCACGCGTTCCACAGAAAATGTCATAGGTTACCTCCCGGCAGACGCTGGCCGATACGCGCCAGTATTTGCTGCCTGAGCGCCTCATCGCCGATCGCTTCGGTGAGCTCGGCGGCAAAGGCGTAAAGAATCATCTGCTGCGCCGCCTGCTGCGTAATGCCGCGCGAGCGCAGATAAAACAGCTGTTCGTCATCAATACGCCCGATGGTCGCGCCGTGGCTGCACTTCACGTCGTCAGCGTAAATCTCCAGCTGCGGTTTGGTATCCACTTCCGATAAGCGGCCGAGCAGCAGGTTGTTGTTGGTCATCTGGCCATCGGTTTTGATCGCATGCGGCGCGACGTTAATCAGGCCGTTAAACACCGCCCGCCCTTTGTCGTTGACGATGGTTTTATGCAGCTGGCGGCTGTTGCAGTATCCGACTTTATGATCGAGCCAGGTGCGGCTGTCGCAGACTTCGCCGTTGACCGGCATCGCCAGCGAGTTAATTCGCAGGTTGCTGTTTTCTCCGTTCAGCCGCGTGCTGGTGTGGTGGCGGAGCACCGAGCTCCCGAGGAGAAAACTGCTGCTGAAGGCGGAGCTGTCACGCCCGATCGCCAGATCGTTGTGGGCAAAGTGGTAGCTTTGCGCATTCTCAAACGCCAGCTTGATATGCTGCAGGTGGGCGTTATCCGCCACGGCCATCGTCAGCCTTGCGCCGGTAAAGTGGCGCTGGTCGTTGAGGCTCAGATAGTGCTCGATGATGGTCGCCTGCGCGCCGCTCTCCAGTTCCAGATGATGGCGATAGTGGGCGGTATTCATTTCATCGCCCGCCAGCCCGCGCGTCAGGTGCATAATCAGCAGCGGTTTTTGCGGGCGCTGGTTGCGCCTGACCCGAATGCGGGTGACGGTGGTCGCCAGGCTTTCGGTCAAATGCAGAAAGACTTCGGGCTGAACGGCGTCAGGCAGTTGTTGACGCTCGTTATCCACCTGCACGTCATAGCCGCTGGCGGCCAGATCGTCGCTCAGGCTGTCGCTAAACTGGCCGTCGACAAACACCAGGCGCCATGCCTCCACTGTTAGCGCCTGCGCGTCACGCTGGGCCGCCGTCAGCGCCTGCGGAGGAGCAGCGACAAAGGTCTGATTCAGTAACGCGTCCAGCGGAGTATATTTCCAGTTTTCATGTTTACGCGTTGGCAGGCCCAGCCGCAGCAGCTGCTGCAGATGCTGATGCGCCTGCGGGCTGCGCTGCCCGCTTTGCGACTCAAACAGATGGTGCCACTGTTGCAGCGCGTTACTGCTGTTCGGTAAGCCAGCCATAGCCCTGCTCCTCCAGTTGTTTGACCAGCGTAAAGTCGCCGGATTTGACGATCCGCCCCTGGTACAGCACGTGGACGTAATCCGGCTTGATATAGTCGAGAATGCGCTGATAGTGGGTAACGATGATAAACGCGCGCTTACCGTCGCGCAGGGCGTTAACGCCGTCAGAGACAATCTTCAGCGCGTCAATATCCAGCCCGGAGTCGGACTCGTCGAGGATACACAGCTCCGGTTCCAGTACCGCCATCTGCAGGATATCGTTGCGCTTTTTCTCACCGCCGGAGAAGCCGACGTTAACCGAGCGGGTCAGCAAATCCTCGGGCATTTTCAGCAGCTTAATTTTGTCTTCCATCAGGTCCTGAAAGTCAAAGCGGTCAAGCTGCTCCTGGCCGCGGTAGCGGCGCACGGCGTTCAGCGCGGTTTGCAGGAAAAACTGATTGCTGACCCCGGGAATTTCCACCGGATACTGGAAGGCCATGAAGATGCCTTCGCCGGCGCGATCCTCCGGGGCGAGCCCCAGCAGATCTTTGCCTTTAAACTCCACGCTACCGCCGGTCACTTCATAGTCTTCACGTCCGGCCAGGGTGGCGGACAGGGTACTTTTGCCGGACCCGTTCGGCCCCATAATGGCGTGCACTTCGCCGGGACGAACGTCCAGATTCAGCCCGCGCAGAATCTCTTTATCTTCGACGGCGACCTGCAAATTTTTAATACTTAACATCTTATTTCCTTTGTTATCAGCCGACGCTGTGTTCAAGACTAATCGCCAGTAATTTCTGCGCTTCCACGGCAAACTCCAGCGGCAGCTCTGAGAAAACGTCCTTACAAAAACCATTGACGATCATCGAAATCGCATCATCCTCGCTGATGCCGCGCTGCAGGCAGTAAAACAGTTGGTCTTCGCCGATCCGCGACGTGGTCGCTTCGTGCTCCAGCTGCGCGCTGTTGTTCCGGCATTCCACATAAGGGAAGGTATGCGCCCCGCTGTCCGGACCAATCAGCATCGAATCACACTGGGTGAAGTTGCGCGCGTTGGTTGCTGTGGGCATGATTTTGACCAGCCCGCGATAGCTGTTCTGGCTGTGGCCGGCAGAAATCCCCTTCGAGATAATCGTCGAGCGGGTGTTTTTACCGATATGGATCATCTTGGTCCCCGTGTCCGCCTGCTGATGACCGCTGGTCAGCGCCACCGAGAAGAACTCGCCGATAGAGTTATCCCCGCGCAGAATACAGCTTGGATATTTCCAGGTGATCGCCGAGCCGGTTTCCGACTGGGTCCACGACATTTTGCTGTTCACACCCTCGCACAGCGCGCGCTTGGTGACGAAGTTAAGGATCCCGCCGGTGTTGTTATCGCCGGGGAACCAGTTTTGTACCGTGGAGTACTTCACCTCGGCGTCCTTATGAATAATGACTTCAACCACCGCCGCATGCAGCTGGTAGCTATCGCGTACCGGCGCCGAACAGCCTTCAATGTAGCTCACGTAGCTGCCCTCATCGGCGATCAGTATCGTGCGCTCGAACTGGCCGGTTTTTTCCGCGTTGATGCGGAAATAGGTCGACAGTTCCATCGGGCAGCGTACGCCTTTGGGGACATAGATGAAGGTCCCGTCTGAGGCCACCGCCGCATTGAGGGCGGCGAAGAAGTTGTCGTTACCCGGCACCACGGTACCGAGGTATTTCTGCACCAGCTCCGGGTGATCGTGGATCGCCTCGCCGAAGGAACAGAAGATAATCCCCTGCTCCGCCAGCTTTTCGCGATAGGTCGTGGCGACGGAAACCGAGTCAAAAATGGCGTCGACGGCCACTTCCCGCCCCTCGCGCACCGGCACGCCGAGGAGATTGAACGCCTCTTCAACTTCATTGGTCAAAAACGCGCTGGAGCCCGTCTGCTGCAAAGCGCCAGGCTCAGAGGCGCAGGCGTCATCGCAGTTGCCGCAGGAGGGCGCCGAGTAATAGCTGTAATCCTGATAGTTCAGCTTGTCGTAGTGCGCCTTCAGCCAGTGCGGCTCTTCCATCGTCTGCCAGGCCTTAAACGCGTTCAGACGAAATTCCAGCATCCATTCTGGCTCATTGCGGCGCGCGGAAATCGCCCTGACCACCTCTTCGTTTATGCCTTTCGCCAGCTCATCGGTCTGCAGCTGCGTGAAAAAGCCTTCTTTATAGTTGAGTGGCCCGCCGCTCCAGGTTTTGACATCGTCGGTTGCTTCAGTATTACGAGACATAGTTACTCCGCCTGAACGCCAAAACTTTCGCCGCAGCCGCATTCGTGCTGGGCTTTGGGATTATGGAATTTGAAGATTTGATTTAAGCCTTCGCGAACGTAATCGAGTTCGGTGCCATCGATAAACGGCATGGCCTGTAGCGGCGCCCATAACTTCGCGCCGTCGCGCTCAAAGAGCAGGTCGTCTTTCGCCGGTTCGGCGATTAATTCGAGAACGTAGCCAAAACCCGCGCAGCCGCTGGTTTTAACCCCCAGGCGCAGCCCCTGCATATCCGGCTGTTTGCGGACCAGATCGCGAATATGGGCGGCGGCGGCTGGAGTCATGACCAGTCCACGCCAGCTAAAATCTTCGGGATTGAAAGTTCCTGCATGTGAATTCATCGCTCTACCTCATAGGTTGACGCCATCGGGACATACCGCTATGTTAGTGATAATGATTATCACTTCAACCCATCCGGAGAAGGGGTATTCCCCTATCAGGCTCTTTTTATAAGCATAGACCCTGACAGGAGAGATATCGGAGATGCGACAAATTGTTCAATACATTGATTAATAATGTATTTTATGGATTGGGAGGCAGATGTTGCTGGAAAATTAAAATATGCATCGAAAATACCTATTTTTGAGATAGATTTTTTGCCTTGCATATAACCCGCCGTGGAAGGCAATAGACTGACCGACGCCTATTACGGGTAAAAGAGAGGGATCTTTACCGGCTATGAGGCAGGCTCACGACGGAAATAGTACGACGCAGCGTTACCATGATTTCATAAAGAAATATGCAACCGGCGTCGCGCTGAAACGGTTGCCCGTTTAATTGTACTGTAGTGTCATGACGACAACGGCACTCACGCTTCCGGGCGTCGCTCCTCCTGACATAGATTTTACCGAGGCCTGCATGGCGAGGGTAGCGGTTCTGTCTGCCGCGATGTTGCCCATAATACTTGAACCCGTCCCCTTAAGCGCGCCGCTGCCCGCTTCGCTCATCGCAACCGCCACGTTTGATGCGGTACCGCTATTCATATAATAGTCAGGGCCGGCAACCGGATCCGGGATTCCGCTAAAGGAGGCCGTTACGTTGCGTGTTCCCGCCGGGCAGTTGGTAAACAGCAAATTAAAGGCCACAGGGTCGGATGATGACCCCGGAGTAACCATATTTTTTGCCTGAATATCGCCAAGATTGACATCGAGGTTGCTATTTCCACCATTAAATATACAGGGCGATGCAACAATATTTCCCGTAACGCCTACGCTCACGCTGTCGGCAGCAAAAGCTTTCCAGCACAGAAAAGCCAGAAGAAGCATTTTTTTGTGGTGTATTTTCATTTTTTCACCTGTTACTGGTACGTCAAATTAAGCGTGGCGGTTGCATTTGCCGAGCCTGACTCAACGGACGTTAAGGTCTGATAATAACGGGCCGTCAACGGCAGCGTTTCTTGCCCGCCCGATGACCGTTTTAATAACAGCGGGCTATTGATGGCCAACGGCGCGCCGTTATATAAAAGCTGGACTCCGACACCTTTCGCGGTACCGGCACTGCCCTGCCCCGTTAATGCCATTACGCTGGTATTGGCGCTATCCGGATTTTGTACGCCGCTCAGCGAAACGGTGATATTGGTATCGGCGTTGCAGCTTAACCCCAGATTTTGCGTATTCTGCGCGCCTGCGGGCGTGGTGCCTACCGTCGAGCCGAACGTTGATGCTGAAATATCGCCAATCGGGAAGGTCAGCTGAGGCGTAGTAATACTGCAGGCCAGCGCGTTGATTGTCCCATCGGTCAGCGTTGCGGTCAGGCCATCACGGTAGACGCCGTCGCTGCCCTGTAGCATCACAACTCCGATCGTTCCCGGCGTTAATGCGCCCGATGATACCCGGCCGGTGACCACCAGCTGCATGTTGCCCCCGTACCAGTCGACATATGAGGTCTGTGCGTTATAGGAGAATGTATTACTCGGGTTTTCAAAATAAGCGTTTGATGAAAAACGAATACCAATACCGCTAATATTAGTGTTGTAAACGTGATTACCGTAGCTGCTCAGCGTCGCATTATTATATCTCATGCTGAAACCCAGCATGATTGGGTTAGTACAACCTGAAAGGTAAGAGCCCGTAAATGTCCCGCCTGCCGAATAAATAACGGTCCCGACCGGTGCATCACGCGGTACGGTAATCGTTCCTACAGACAGCGTGGAGAGCTGCGGGGTAATTGTCGTGCAGGTTCCGGCACGCGCGTTATTCCAACCGGCCATTAAGCCGAGCAAAATAATAGAATAAATCAATCTCATTTTTAACGTTCCTGATGGCAACTGGCGCTAACCTCGGTTATTCCAGCGTAGGTTGGTTGTTTCGGCAGGCTGAAATCAGCACGGCACTGTTGGCTGGACTGGCGGCCCCATGTTGCGACTATCGCCCCTTGCTCGGGCATTCCGCTTAAAAATACCTGCCCACGATCGCCGACGATAAAGCTGCTTTTATTACCATCTGCAAATGTCACCACGGCGCCAAACGGCACAAAGTGGTTATTGTCTGTTAAGGTCATGAGTACCCGGCGCCCCACTTTTGCAAGGTAATCGGCCCTCACCACCGCGCCTCGCGTCGGTATGACCGTATCGGTGTTGATCTCCAGCTCGACATCATCAGGCATATTTTGCGGGTCGAGCGTCAGGTCGTTTTTTCGGTAGACGGAAATATTGCTGACTACCGTATATCCCCTGTAGTCGGTGCGCGAGCCGGGTTGATTGCGAATATTCACGCCGTGCGCCCCCGGAGCTTTGATTAAGACGTTGGTTTCACCGAGCGGTTGAGAAAGCGTAATGCCGTCGGAATGGGCGATAACGCCTCCTTGCAGGCCATAATTAAGCCGCTCGCTATTTCTGTCGTAGCTATAGCCCGCCGTCACTTCACCGTACGTGGCTTTATAGTCACCATTCATATTGCCGATGTAACCCACGCCATTCGTACCGTAACCCTGCTGGACGTTCCAGTTCAGCGAGTTATTTTCCAGCGCGACGCCGTTAATGCCGATATTGTGCGTCGTTCCGTTATTCTTGCTGGCGTTCATGCCATAGCTTGCCCACGTTTGCGGGAGGAATTTCTCCAGCGGCACGCTGACGTTAAACGCCAGTTGCTGGTCATGGTCGCTGTTTGTCGCGCGCCCGCCGTCGTATAACGCAGCGCTGCCATTTTTGCTGTATGTCCAGGTCACACCGTAGCTAATATTGTGCCAGTAGTTGTTATATCCAACGCTCCAGGAAGCCATCGACCTGGCAGAATTCCAGTAGTCTTCCCGCGCCGCGCTGAGGGTAAGCGACCCCAACTCACGACTCAGCGTCTGGCTCATCGTCAGCTCAGCGCGGTTGCGCCTGCGGTCCTGCAGCGCGCTGCTGTCGCCATAGGAATCCAGGACTTCCTGCATCCCGTAATAGCCGCTGGTCGAATAGCGGTAGCCCGCAATGGAAAAGTTAGTCCCCGTCTCGGCGAAGTTTTTGCTGTAACGCGCTCGCCAGGATTGGCCCTGTGATTTTTCCGTTTTATCCGGCGTTGACCAACCCTGGGTAACGTCGGCGGAGATAGCGCCTAACGCCCCCATATTTTTGCCCACGCCAAAAGCAAGCGACTGGTATTTGCTTGACTCTTGCAGGCCGCCATAGAGGGTAATGCCGTGCTGCAGACCATAAATTGCGGTGGCTTGCCCGAAAGGGGTCTTATCCACGCTGCTGTTATAGGAGCGATATTGCCCACCGGTGATGGCGTATTTTAAGCGGCCTTCCCGCTGCAATACTGGCAGCGAGGCATAGGGCAGCGTGAAGTGCTGTTCGCTGCCATCGGCTTCTTTAATCGTCACGTCGAGGTCGCCCGCGCCGCCGGTGGGATACATATCCCTAATCTCAAACGCCCCCGGCGCAACGTAACTTTGGTAGATCTGATAGCCGTTCTGGCGCACCACGACCTGCGCATTGGTTCGGGCGATGCCGCGCACCACGGGCGCATAGCCCTTAAGAGAATCCGGTAACATATCGTCATCTGACGCCAGTTGGCCGCCGCGAAACGGCATACTGTCAAACACATCGGCAGGCGCGGAGCTGTCTCCAACGGTAAGCTGACCTTTCAGCGGAATAATGGCGCGCTGCGCGTAGGTATAAACGGTATCCCATTTATCCTGGCCTGAGGACTCCCGTGACCAGGTGGTATAGTTGCGAAAACGCCACGGCCCGATATTGATTCCCGGACGCAGGTTCGCATACTGGCTGTCGCTGCTAGCGCCCTGGCCCGTTTTCGCCCGAGCGTTCGCCCCGCTCAGGCTGTAATTGAGCAATGCCGCAGTAATGCCCTCATCCCACATTTCCGCCGGCACATAGCCCCTTGCCGGCAGGTCGATCGCTGCCTGGGGAATGCTGATAACCAGTCGCTGGGCGCCAAACTGAAAATCGGCGCTGGCCTGCGGAATCGCCTGGAGATTGGCGCAATCACTTTTTTCTACCGCCAGTTGCGGAAAAAGATCGGTTTTCACGCCCCATTGTTTTAAGAGTTCAATGCTCAGACAGGGTTGTAATGCTTCATTACCGTCAGCGGTCTTTGCCATCGCAAAAGAAATATCCCGGGTGTCCATTAGCTGGTCATCAAGAATAATATCCACGTGGTATTTTCCCGGCGCCTGGGAGCCAGACTCGAAAGCAGATAAATCCGCTTTGCCCACCCCCGGGTTATCCAGTTCTACCAGCGCCGTATTAAACGAATCACTTGCATAAAGCTCATGTGGAATACCGGTAAACGCTAAGGCGATAAGAGTCGCCAAACGCGCAGGTCGCAATTTATTATTTTTTATTGTCATCGCTATTAACCTATTTAACGCGGGACGGGCCATTTGTTCAGGGGTTACAAATTGGCTTGATGTGATGCTCCGGGGCTACCATAGTCATTAATGATTTTAAATGTCAGGGCATTGCCGGAGACCCCGTCCGGTAAGCGGAATCGGGCTGTCGAAGCAGGCAAAACATACGACACCTGCGCCAGCGTTTTCCCGCCCACGCTAATTTCATTGAAGTTAATGACGTAAGGCGTCGGGTTATTCACCTGAATTTCATTGCCGCTTCTTTGCCAGGTGAGCTTATTCGCCTGCTCTTCCGGCGTTGATCCACGAAGAGTGACGGGCCGGTAAATCAGTTTGATACGCGTTTTTACGGCAATTTGCAGGGAGTTCATCTGCTTTGATGCCGAGGGAATCGCTTTAATATTCATCCAGAATAAGCTTTCTTGCGTTTGAGGCAGCGAACCTGTCGCGACAATTCGTTCAATATTCTTTTGTCCGCTATCGAGGCGGTACAGCGGAGGCGTAATAATAAAAGGCGTTTTACCAGACCCCCCTTCTTGCTCATCTATCCATGATTGAATTAAATAAGGCGTCGCGTCGGGATTATTAACGCTGATGGAGGCTTCTTTTTTTGCACCATCGAAAATAATCCGCGTGCCGCCAATAATTACCCCGGCAGTGGCGGTTGCCTGCACCAGCGTAAACATTGTTATCGCCAGGCCAATTCTTCTGATAAAACGCATTTAATACCTCTTAAAACAAAGGGGCCGGGCCGGCCCCCTACTGATTACTGCAAAAGACTTAGTTGTAAACTACGGAGAAATTCGCGACCGAGTTAGCTGGGCCGGCAACCACCGTCGCAGTGGTCGACACATACTGAGCATAGAAATTCAGCGTATTATCAGCGGTGCTGCTGAGTGGGTAGGAGTAACCGTTGCTGCCGTGCAGAGGCAGATCGGCTTTATCCGCCGTCATCAGATTAATCGCGACACCGGTGGCGGCGCCAGCGACCGACGAGTCAATGGCCAGCAGGTTGGAATTGCTTAAATCAGGAGTTCCATCGAAACGCACTTTGGCATTCACAACGGTTACCGGACAGTTTTTCAGAATAATATCGAATTTCGTCGCGGCGGTTCGCGAACCAGCCGCTGGAAATTCAGTTTTATAATAATCGCCTAAAACAACCACCTGGTTCTGAGACGCCACATCGACGTCGCAAGCGGAATCCAAAATATTGCCATTAAAATTAACGGTACCCGCTGCTGCGAAAGCATGAGTCATAGATAATGCAGAACCTGCTGCAAGCATAGCAATAACAATTGTCTTTTTCATAACGCCATATCCTGTTTTACTTTATTGACATTCAGGCAAAACACTTAATGTCCGTATTTTACCATTGCTTTAATATGTTGCCGGGAATCAATGGTAAATAAGCCACCACTGAAACGCTTTATTCAAACCGGATTACCCCTGCCGACGAGACAAAATTTATACAACTATTTTTCAGCACACAATCTATTTCGTGGTCTAAATGTAGACTCGAAATTAACAAAAATAGAACAATTAAATTCAGAAATTCCTTAATCTAAAACGTCCCGGTCTACTTTTGGACTAAAAAATGAACACAATAAAATCAATCACTTAAAATGAAAATTACGTTAAGTCTATTAATAGACCTGGCGCGAACGTTCCCTGGAATGATGTTTTTTAAGATAATTCCCAACATCGATCAAAAAACGATCGCATAAGTTAGTGAGGTATCTTATGAATACGCGAATTATTCCTGAACTCTACAATGAGCCTGCAGAGGTGTTGAGTATAAAACCCTTTAAGCATATTGAAAGATTAATCGATAATACCCTGCCATATGCCGAGAGGCGAATTGTATCAAAGGGCGATATCGTCCATTATTATGATAATGACGTTCGGCAGTGTTTTTTACTTATTCAGGGCAGCGTGGCTCTGCATCGTCGCGGAGACGGTATTGTTTTAAACTCAGAGTCATCGCCATTTCTTCTCGGCGTATGTAGCCAGTTTTCCTCTGAACGTCTGTATGTCAGGGTACTGGAAACGTCGGAAATAGCGGCAGTTTCTCTGGAAACATTCAATCACGTAGTGGCACAAAAGAACTTATGGGAGCATTTTTCAAAGCTGCTGATCTATACCGCATCAAGAGTTTATGAACACTGCGCCCAGATATCGCAAATGTCAGCCTATGATATCATCCGTTTTCAACTCGTTGAATTAATGCAAGAGCCCGAAGCTATCCGGCAAAATATCACCGCGGCGGCCTATATCAAAAGTCGAACCTATCTTTCCCGCAGCGGCGTTATGCGTATCCTGGCAGAGCTACGAACGGGTAAATACATTACTATGGAGCGCGGAGTGCTGATTGACATCCACCATCTGCCGCGAAAGTACTGACGGTTAATGTATCTATGGGGTGGCAAGAGAGAGGCGCGAGGTTATAATAAGTTCGATCTCCTTCAGGATGTTCTGACTATGTCATCGGCAAATCAATCCTTCCGCGGCTCCCCTTATGCACAGGAATTTATTTCTCATTTGCAGCCTTACAGCACGACGTACAAAGCGGGACGTGGCGAGCAGTTTGACCTCCAGGTTAACGGTCAGGGGATGTGCTATCTCCTGCTGGAGGGGACAATTGCGTTCTACAGGAGGAATGACGGCATGATGCTTACCACCGCGCGCAGCCCGGCCATTTTCGGCCTTGCGAACATGACGGATATCTATTTCAACGATTATTTTAAAACCGTCACGCCGTGCCTGATAGGCGTACTCACGACCCGCCGCGTCGAGGAAATCATTAAAGAGAAGGCGCTATGGGGACTGCTTTCTAAACAACTGATGTTTGTCTATAACCGCCTCTATCATAACGTCATGCCTCAGGGCGTGCCAACGGCGTATGAAATGATTCGCCAGCAGTTGATCAAGTTAATGGAGGAAGAGGAGGGTTATCGCTACAGCGTGACGGCTGAAAAATATATCAGAGAGAAAACCCGGCTTTCCCGCAGCGGTGTAATGCGCATTCTGGCCGCTCTGAAAACCGGCGGCTTCATCGAAATGGAAGAGGGAAAACTGATAAAAATCAACAAGCTTCCTGCTAAATACTGATTAACAGGATTGAGCTTGCGCTCTTCTCTCAATCCGGTCGCCACACCCAATACATTCATGCAACGAATTCTATTCGTTTTCATTATAAGTATTGTCGTTTCACAGAAATAAAGATTTATTCACTGCTGGCTGGCTCATGTAGAATGCGCTGCTAAATTTCCTTCATCTTTTAACGCAATGTCGCAACGGCGACCGTTCGGGAACCTGTGTAGTACTGAATTATGGAAATAGAAACAGATGTCATGTCGATGTGTATGGTCGTATTGTTAATTATTAGCGTTTTGCTCGATTAACCTCTTCCCTCGAAAAATCCGTGAGCCTCGCCGTCGCCGGACAGATCTTTATGTTGATGAAGAAACTGGCCCTTGCCGACGTCGTGCCAGCCCCGCTGTCCGGGCCGACGAGCGCATATTGGGTCAAAGATTCAGAGAGGCGATATTGCCCGGACAGGCATTGCCAGGATATTAAAAAAGGCTGCCGACAATGGCGGCAGCCTCTTCACTTTATGGCATAGCTAAAACGTAGCGCGAATTAGCTCCTGATCTTCCTGTAGATAAACAGGACCACCAGCGCGCCAATCACCGCTACGACAAAGCTGCCGAAATTAAAACCATCTACACGACCAAAGCCGAAGAAAGTACTAATCCACCCCCCGACAACTGCACCGATGACACCGAGAATTACGGTAACGATAAATCCGCCGCCGTCTTTCCCCGGCATAATCCACTTGGCTAAAATACCGGCAATAAGGCCAAAAATGATCCATGAAATGATACCCATAGCTAACTCCATCCTCTCGTTACTTGTAAATCTCTGGTATATAAAAGATTAGCATAATTAATAGTGATGTTTGAAAAATTTATATTTGATATTTATATACTTGCCACCCGAGAGATAATGGTCTACACCTTGCGAGGGTGGCTGCCTAATAAGCGGCAAGCGTAAGCATCGCGCTGCGGGCAATTAAAACTTGCGCGGAACGGAGATATACCAGGAATTTTCGTATGAATGGGTGAAGTGGCAATGGAATGAGGCTTAGCAAAAACGCCCGGGTGTTGCGATGATAGTGGTTCAGGCGATACAAAAGCAGTAAGGGGGGAATCCCCCCTTTGTTAATTTAGATCACGGCAGTGGTTAGCCGTGACGAACAGCAAAGGCGCCCCTGTTCATCAGAGATTTCGATTTGCCACACCTGGTGACGGGCGCCAACGTGCAGCGCCCGGCACACGCCGCGAACCCTTCCGCTGCGCACCGAACGAATGTGGTTGGCGTTCACCTCCAGCCCCACCACCTTCTGCTCACCTTCGCTGCACAGATAGCCCGCGACCGAACCTAACGTTTCCGCTAAAACCACCGACGCGCCGCCGTGTAGCAGGCCAAACGGCTGATGGGTGCGGCTATCTACCGGCATCGTGGCGATGATGGCGTCGTCGGTTATCGCCTCGAAGCGGATATCCAGCAGACCGACCATATTCCCCTCGCCCATCGCGTTCAGCTGTTCCAGGGTGCTGTGACGTTTCCAAATCATCCCATAATCTCCAGTAGCGCCTGCAGCGGATGGCGCACGCCACTGCCTTCAATACGCTTCACCTGGCTACGACAGGAGTAACCGGTGACCAGGCAGCGATTGCGCGGCAAGCGCTCCATCGCCTGCTGCCACGAGAGCGCGTAGATGGCCAGCGAGTTGGCGTGGTTCTTCACTTCATGACCGTAGGTCCCGGCCATGCCGCAGCAGCCCACGTTAACGTTTTCCAGCTTCGCGCCAAAGCGGGCAAAGATATCCGCCCACTGCCGGGTGGCCGCGGGAAGCGCCGTCACCTCGGTACAGTGGCCAAACAGATACCACGATTCGCCGCCTTTATCTTGAGCTGCGGTTTCCGACAGCACCTGCGGCAGCCACTCGTGCACCAGCATGACGCGGAAATCGCCGCGCTTCTCGCCGAGGACCTGGTTATATTCATCGCGGTAGCAAAGCACCAGCGCCGGATCGACCCCCACCATCGGCATGCCGAGCTCGGCCACCCGGTTAAGGAAATCGGCGGTTTTCTGCGCGGTGCGCGCGAATCGCGTCAGGAAGCCCTTAATATGCTGCGCCTTACCGTTTGGTGAAAACGGCAGCAGTACCGGCTGGTAGCCGACCTTCTCAACCAGGCGAACAAAATCGGCAACCACCTGCGCATCGTAATAGCTGGTAAACGGATCCTGAACCACCAGCACCATTTTCCCTTTCTGCTCTGCGCTCAGCGCTTCCAGCTGCTCCAGCGTGGTGTTCGCCGAACGGTGGCCGACCATCTGCTGCTTCAGCGACGGCACGGAGAGCAGCGGGAGATCGACCATACCGATATGCTTTTCCGACAGCTTGCGCATCCACGGTTGGTTAATAAAAAAGTTAAAGGTCTTCGGCGCATGCGCCATCAGCGGCGCGTAGGATTCAACCGTCGCCACCAAATGGTCGCGGACCGGGCGCAAATAGCGGCTATGGTAAAGCTGGAGGAAACGCGAACGGAACTCCGGGACGTCAATTTTAATCGGGCATTGGGTCGAGCAGGCTTTACAAGCCAGACAGCCGGACATCGCCTCCTTAACCTCATGCGAGAAATCGTACTCTCCTTTCCGCGCGTGCCAGCTATTGCGGGTACGTTCCACCAGGGTACGCAGGCTGGCACGCTTTTCCGGCAGATCTTTTTCCAGCTGATTGGGGTCAATACCGCGGTCCGCCAGCAGCCGCAGCCATTCACGCACCAGCGTAGCCCGGCCTTTCGGCGAGTGAATACGGTGATTGCTAACCTTCATCGACGGACACATCGGGCTTTTAGCATCAAAGTTGAAGCACAGGCCGTTGCCGTTACACTCCATCGCCCCGCGCCATGAGCTACGCACGGCGATAGGGATCTGCCGATCGAATGTACCGCGCTTAACCGCATCCACCTTCATCATCGGCGCGTCAACGCCTTCAGGCGGGCAGATCTTACCCGGGTTCAGGCGGTTATCCGGGTCAAAGGCGGCTTTAATCTTGCGCAACTCGCCAAATAAAGCTTCGCCAAAGAACGCTGGACTATATTCGGCGCGGAAGCCTTTCCCGTGTTCCCCCCACAGCAGGCCGCCATACTTAGCGGTTAACGCCACAACGTCATCGGAAATGCGCTTCATCAGCATCTCCTGCTGCGGATCGCACATATCCAGCGCCGGACGCACGTGCAGTACGCCGGCATCCACATGGCCAAACATGCCGTAGCTCAGCCCGTGGCCGTCGAGCAGCGCGCGAAATTCCGCAATATAGTCAGCCAGATGCTCCGGCGGCACGCAGGTATCTTCGGCGAACGGTATCGGCTTGGCGGCTCCTTTGGCATTACCCAGCAGGCCGACCGCTTTTTTACGCATCGCGTAGATGCGCTCCACGCCGTCGAGATCGTGACAAACCTGCCAGCCGATGACGCCCGCTTCATTGCGCGACATCAGCTCATCCAGACGCTGGCATAGCCCCGTCACCTGGCTATCAATCAGCTCGACGTCGTCACCGGCGAATTCGACGATATTCAGCCCCAGCATCTCTTTATCCGCCACGTCGGTAATGAGCTCGCTGACCGAATGCCACACGATATCTTCCCGCGCCAGATTAAGCACTTTCGAGTCGACGGTTTCGACCGAGAGCGCCCTGGCTTCAACCATAAACGGCGCGTTACGCAGCGCGGAATTAAAGGAGTCGTACTTCACGTTGACCAGTCGACGCACTTTCGGCAAACGGGTGATATCCAGCCGCGCTTCGGTGATAAACGCCAGCGTCCCTTCGGAACCGGTCAGGATGCGGGTGAGATCGAATTCGCTCATCTCGTCATTAAAGACGTGGCGCAGATCGTAGCCCGTGAGGAAGCGGTTAAGTTTGGGGAATTTATCGATAACCAGTTGGCGCTGCGCTTTACAGCGCTGATAGACGGTGCGGTAAATACGCCCGATTGCCGACTGCTGGGCGCTTAGCGTTTCCGCCAGCGCTACCGGAATCGGCTGCGTATCAAGAATATCGCCGCCGATCAGCACCGAGCGCACCCCCAGCACGTGGTCGGACGTTTTGCCGTAGACCAGAGAGCCCTGCCCGGAAGCATCGGTGTTGATCATCCCGCCAAGCGTGGCGCGGTTGCTGGTCGACAACTCCGGCGCGAAAAAGTAGCCGTACGGCTTAAGGAATTGATTCAGCTGGTCTTTAATGACCCCGGCTTCCACCCGCACCCACCCTTCTTCCGGGTTGATTTCTATAATGCGGTTCATATAGCGGGACATATCGACGATGATCCCGGCGTTCAGCGCCTGGCCGTTGGTGCCGGTACCGCCCCCGCGCGGGGTAAAGATCAGTGATTTAAAACGTTCTTCCGCCGCCAGCCTGGCCAGCAGAGCCACGTCCGCCGTGGAACGAGGGAATATAATCGCATCCGGCAACAGTTGATAGACACTGTTATCAGTCGCCATCGTTAGCCTGTCGGCATAGCTGGTGGCGGTATCCCCGGTAAAACCTTGTTGCTCCAGTACCTGCAAAAAATTCAGCACCAGTTGAACGACACCTGGCGCTTGAGAAATCTGTGGGATCATGACGCTCGACCCTGCCTGACTATGTTGTGTTGTAAGTGATTAAACGTTTGCGTAGTGCCCTCAACTTTTTATCACATTTTTTTCATATGCGCCCGCCAGAATTAAGGGCAAAATCAGGCGCGCGAACATATTGATATTATTATCAGTACATGGAATTACGCTGCGTCAGCCTTTTGACGCGACTGCAAAGGTAAAACTTCACTATGATTAACCCCAATCAGCCCCGGGACATACCGCAAGTTCTGCTGTCGGTGCTGTTTTTGTCCCTGATTATTATTTCCTGTCTGTGGGTCGTGCAGCCATTTATCCTGTCATTCGCCTGGGCCGGTACCGTGGTTATCGCCACCTGGCCGGTACTGTTGCGCCTGCAGCGCCTGCTTTTCGGCAAGCGCGCCCTGGCGGTGCTGGTGATGACGCTACTGCTCTTTTTGCTGTTCGTTATCCCTATTGCGCTGCTGGTCAACAGCCTGGTCGATAACAGCACGCCATTAATAAAAGTGATTACCAGCGGCAACTTTACGCCGCCGGATCTGGCGTGGCTAAATAGTGTTCCGCTAATCGGCGATAAACTGTATACCGGCTGGCATAACTTACTGGAGATGGGGGGAACGGCGATTATGGTCAAAATTCGCCCCTATCTTGGCACCACCACCACGTGGTTTGTCGGCCAGGCGGCGCATATTGGCAAGCTGCTGGTCTATTGCGGACTGATGTTGCTGTTCAGCGCCCTGCTGTACTGGCGCGGCGAACAGGTCGCCTATGGCTTCCGTCACTTTGCCACACGCCTGGCGTCCAAACGCGGCGACGCGGCGGTGATCCTCGCCGGACAGGCGATTCGCGCTGTGGCGCTTGGGGTGGTCGTTACCGCGCTGGCCCAGGCGGTGCTTGGCGGTATTGGCCTTGCGGTCAGCGGCGTGCCCTACGCCGCGCTGCTCACCGTGGTGATGATCTTCACCTGCCTCGTCCAGTTGGGACCCCTGCTGGTCCTGGTACCGTCAATTATCTGGCTTTACTGGAGCGGCGATACCACCTGGGGCACCGTGCTGCTGGTCTGGAGCTGCGTCGTCGGCACCATGGATAACTTTATTCGTCCGCTGCTGATTCGCATGGGCGCCGACCTGCCGATGATTCTGATCCTTTCCGGCGTTATCGGCGGCCTGGTGGCGTTCGGCATGATAGGACTGTTTATCGGTCCGGTACTGCTTGCGGTCTCCTGGCGGCTGTATGATGCGTGGGTTAACGAAGCGCCGCCGCCGCCGAAAGACCCCGATCTGGTGCTTGAGGAACTGAGCGAGCTGAATACGCGAGCCTCGCAGGATAAGTAAGCAAAAGGCGGGGAAACCCGCCTTTCCCCATTACGCCCCTGATTACCGTCGGGCAGGACAATCTAAAATATTAAGAAAGACTAATCTATCTCTCACCACATCCCGCATTTCTCTGCCTGCTAACCCTATTTTCTGCACAGATTCTTTACCGTAATTTAACTATTGAGAGGAATCCGATCGACGCAAAAAGCCTCAGTGCCTAGTATTAGCTCACGGTTATAAATCAACATATTGATTTATAAGCATGGAAATCCCCTGAGTGAAACAACGAATTGCTGTGTGTAGTCTTTGCCCATCTCCCACGATGGGCTTTTTTTTGTCCGTAAGCCTGTCGGCTAAAAACAAAAAATCCCCGCCACTGCTGGCGGGGATGGTCTTTTGAGCGAGAATCCGGCGCGAACTTACTTATTCAATTCCGCCAGTCCGAGCCAGGTTTGCACGACCGTATCCGGGTTCAGGGACAGGCTATCGATCCCCTCTTCCATCAGCCAGGCGGCAAAATCTTCGTGGTCAGACGGACCCTGCCCACAGATACCGACATATTTGCCCTGTTTCTTCGCCGCGCGAATGGCCATCGACAGCAGCGCTTTCACCGCGTCGTTACGCTCATCGAACAGTTCTGAGACTACGCCGGAGTCACGGTCCAGGCCCAGCGCCAGCTGCGTCATATCGTTAGAACCGATAGAGAAGCCGTCGAAGTATTCGAGGAACTGTTCAGCCAGCAGCGCATTCGATGGGATTTCACACATCATAATCAGCTTCAGGCCGTTTTCGCCGCGCTTGAGGCCCTGGCGTTCCAGCTCATCAACCACCGCTTTTGCCTGCGCGACGGTACGGACAAACGGCACCATGATTTCGACGTTGGTCAGCCCCATGTCGTTACGCACCCGTTTAACCGCTTCACACTCCAGCGCGAAGCAGTCGCGGAAGCTTTCGGACACATAGCGACCGGCGCCGCGGAAGCCCAGCATCGGGTTCTCTTCTTCCGGCTCATAACGTTCGCCACCGACCAGATTGGCGTATTCGTTAGATTTAAAGTCGGAAAGACGCACAATCACTCGTTTCGGGAAGAATGCCGCGCCCAGCGTCGAGATCCCTTCCGTCAGGCGACCGACGTAGAACTCTCTCGGCGAGTCGTAGCCTTTCATCAGCTCGCGGATTTCGTTCTGCAAACCCGGCTCCTGATCGTCGAACTCCAGCAGCGCGCGCGGGTGGACGCCGATCATACGGTTGATGATGAACTCCAGACGCGCCAGGCCTACGCCTTCGTTTGGCAGGCAGGCAAAGTCAAAGGCGCGGTCCGGGTTACCGACGTTCATCATGATTTTCAGCGGCAGATCCGGCATCTCGCCAACGCTGGAGCTCTTCACGCTGAAGTCGAGGATTTCGGCATACACGTAGCCGGTATCACCTTCCGCGCAGGAGACGGTCACGTTCTGGTTTTCCTGGATGCGATCGGTGGCGTTGCCGCAGCCAACTACCGCCGGGATCCCCAGCTCACGCGCGATAATCGCCGCATGACAGGTACGCCCGCCGCGGTTGGTGACGATCGCCGCCGCTTTTTTCATGATCGGTTCCCAGTCCGGGTCGGTCATGTCGGTCACCAGCACGTCGCCGGGCTCGATGCGGTTCATTTCGCTGATATCGTGAATGACCTTTACCGGACCCGCGCCGATACGATGGCCGATAGCGCGCCCTTCCGAAATAATCTGCCCTTGTGCATGGAGGGTATAACGCTCCATGACCTGGCCGCGCGAACGAACGGTTTCCGGACGGGCCTGCACGATAAATAGCTTGCCGGTGTGACCATCCTTCGCCCACTCGATATCCATCGGGCGGTTGTAGTGTTTTTCGATTTGTAGCGCCTGCTGCGCCAGCTCCTGCACTTCCGCATCGGTCAACGAGAAAACGTCGCGCTGCGCCTGCGGCACGTCTTCGATACGCACCTGCTTACCGTGCTCCTGGGTAGGGGCGTAAACCATGCGGATCTTTTTCGACCCCATGGTGCGGCGGACAATGGCCGGACGGCCCGCTTCCAGCGTCGGTTTATGTACGTAGAACTCATCGGGGTTCACCGCCCCCTGCACCACCATTTCGCCGAGCCCCCAGGCGGAGGTGATAAACACCACCTGGTCAAAACCGGATTCGGTATCGATAGAGAACATCACGCCGGACGAGGCCAGATCGGAACGGACCATCCTTTGCACCCCGGCGGAGAGCGCCACCCCGCGATGATCGTATCCCTGATGCACACGGTAGGAAATGGCGCGATCGTTAAACAGCGAAGCAAATACGTGCTTCACCGCGACGAGCACGGCGTCAAAGCCCTGCACGTTAAGGAATGTCTCTTGCTGACCGGCGAAGGAGGCATCTGGCATATCTTCCGCCGTCGCCGAGGAGCGAACGGCAAAAGAGGCCTCAGCGTCATCGGCGGAGAGCTGGGTATAGGCATCACGAATCGCATTTTCCAGTTCGCTCTGGAACGGCGTATCGATGATCCACTGACGGATCTGTGCGCCCGCTTTCGCTAATGCGGAAACGTCATCAATGTCGGTTTCATCCAGCAGTTCATAAATGCGCTGGTTAACACCGCTTTGGTCCAAAAACTGATTAAAGGCATCAGCGGTGGTGGCAAACCCGTTCGGTACGGAAACGCCCATACCAGACAGATTTGTAATCATTTCACCAAGGGAGGCATTTTTGCCCCCAACCCTGTCTACATCATTCATGCCGAGTTGGTTATACCAAAGCACCAGCGGTGACGAGCCATTGTTGGACATCGAGACAATCCTTTTGTGATTTAATACCAGTGATAAATAATTCACGATCGACTACGAGATTTATCCTGACATATTTATCCAGCTGAAAGAAACGGTGAATCGTTCAAGCAAATTATTTTTTCGTTTTTAGGATTCTTTGCCAGATATAGCTAAGCTAATGATTCTTCAGAAATCTGATGAAATTTGATACAAAAGATACGCAGTTGCGAAAAATGAACTCACCTTTTCATTAAAAATAAAAATAGCGTTTCATTTTTTAAATATGAGACAAAGCCTGGAGCGTTATGCTTAAATTTAATATCTGCTTTCAGACAATTAAACTCATTATACCGGATGGTCAAAATGGAAAGTGCTGTAGATCGCCACGTCTTTTATATTTCCGACGGTACCGCTATTACGGCGGAAGTTCTGGGTCATGCGGTCATGTCGCAATTCCCGGTCGCCACCAGCAGTGTAACCCTGCCGTTTGTCGAAAATATCAGCCGCGCGCGCGCCGTGAAGGAGCAAATAGACGCGATTTTCCAGCAGACCGGTATTCGACCGCTGGTGTTCTACTCCATCGTGCTGCCGGAAATCCGCGACATCATCATACAAAGTGAAGGCTTTTGTCAGGATATCGTTCAGGCGCTGGTGGCCCCTCTGCAGCAGGAATTGCGCCTTGACCCGACGCCAATCGCTCACCGAACCCACGGCCTGACGCCGGGCAACCTCAATAAATACGACGCGCGCATCGCCGCTATCGATTATACCCTTGCCCACGATGACGGCATTTCGCTGCGCAACCTCGATCAAGCTCAGGTGATCCTACTCGGCGTTTCGCGCTGCGGGAAAACCCCCACCAGTCTGTACCTGGCGATGCAGTACGGTATCCGCGCCGCCAACTACCCGTTTATCGCCGATGATATGGACAATCTGATTCTTCCGGCCTCCCTCAAGCCGCTACAGCACAAGCTCTTCGGCTTAACGATCAATCCGGAGCGCCTGGCGGCTATCCGTGAAGAGCGACGGGAAAACAGCCGCTATGCTTCTATGCGTCAGTGCCGAATGGAAGTGACCGAAGTTGAAGCGCTTTACCGCAAAAACAAGATACCTTGCCTGAACAGTACCAACTATTCCGTAGAAGAGATCGCCACCAAAATCATGGATATTATGGGGTTGAGCCGCAGAATGTACTAACACACTAGTACATTATTAAAAATTTGTTTATGCTATCACCCGTGGCCTATACAGGATCATGCCCTGCTCTTGCAATAAGCGGGGATTGGTTTATCGTGATGCGCATCACTTCCCGGCATTTTCGCCGCGGAAGAAACAGATTTTTGAGACCCCAATGAATAAAACAGACGAATTGCGTACCGCGCGCATTGAAAGCCTGGTAACGCCCGCGGAACTGGCTCAGCGGCATCCTGTGTCTGCCGAAGTTGCAGCTCACGTCTCCGCTTCGCGCCGCCGCATCGAGAGAATTCTCAACGGTGAGGACCGCCGCCTGCTGGTGGTGATAGGTCCGTGCTCCATCCACGACATTGATGCGGCGATGGAGTATGCGCGCCGCCTGCAGGGCATGCGCGAACGTTACCAGCCGCAGCTGGAAATCGTGATGCGCACCTATTTTGAGAAGCCGCGCACGGTGGTCGGCTGGAAGGGGCTGATCTCCGACCCCGACCTCAACGGCAGCTATCGGGTGAATCACGGCCTTGAGCTGGCGCGTAGCCTGCTGCTGCAGGTCAATGAACTGGGCGTACCGACCGCCACCGAGTTTCTCGATATGGTGACCGGGCAGTTTATTGCCGACTTGATAAGCTGGGGCGCAATCGGCGCACGTACGACCGAGAGCCAAATCCACCGCGAAATGGCCTCTGCGCTCTCTTGCCCGGTAGGCTTTAAGAACGGTACCGATGGCAATACCCGTATCGCCGTAGACGCTATCCGCGCTTCCCGCGCCAGCCACATGTTCCTGTCACCGGATAAGCAGGGGCAAATGACGATCTACCAGACCAGCGGTAATCCTTACGGCCATATCATTATGCGCGGCGGCAAAAAACCGAATTACCATGCTGCCGATATCGCCGCAGCAGGGCAAGCGCTGGCTGAGTTCGACCTACCGGAACAGCTGGTGGTGGATTTTAGCCACGGCAATTGCCAGAAACAGCACCGCCGTCAGCTGGAGGTGTGCGCCGATATCTGCCAGCAGATCCGCGCTGGCTCGACCGCTATCGCCGGGATCATGGCCGAGAGCTTCCTTCAGGAAGGCACGCAGAAGGTGGTCGCCGGCCAGCCGCTGGCCTGGGGGCAGTCGATTACCGATCCCTGCCTGAACTGGGACGATAGCGAACGGCTGCTGGGTGAATTAGCCGCCGCCACCGCCACCCGCCTGTAGTTCCCCTTCCCCGCCGTCTCCGCGGCGGGGTTATTTCCTTCCCTCGTCCGCTCGCTCACCGGCTAAATCGGCTATTTCGATAAATAATGCTTGCCGTGAAAAACAACATTATTGATAATGATTATCATTGTTACCTTTATTTTTATTTTTAGTGCTATGACGCGTATGGATAACACTGCCACAGCAGAAAAAACTAAAGACAATGCCCCGCATCCTGTTCCGACCGACAGAGAGATAAGCAGTCGCACATTATTAGGCACCGAGGGACGAGTGGTGATTGAACACGACGGTCAGCGCTATCTGCTGCGCCAGACCCATTCGGGTAAGCTGATCCTGACCAAATAATTATCCCCGCCGATTAAGGCAGGGATAATAACGACTAGCTGGAACAGCTCACTTCAAGACGCCTTCCCCAGTCAGGAGGACGATTGACATAATCATCCGTCCTGTCGATAAAGGGCTGGGATAGCGCATTATGCAGACGTTCCAGTTCACTCATATCTCCCTGCTCCGCCAGCTCAATTGTCCGCTGCGCAAGCCAGTTGCGCAGCACCAGCGCCGGATTCACGCTGCGCATCCTCACCTGCCTTTGCTCATCGTCAACCAGTTCATCGCGCAGGCGCGCGCGATAATCGGCAAACCAGCTATCGAAGGTCTCGCGGTCGATAAATTCGTCGCGTAGCGGCGAGGCGGCGCTCGCCTGCTCGCTGGCGCTGAGCATCCGGAAGGTCCGCGTATAGTCGCTGCCCTCGCGCGCCATTAAGGCAAACAGACCGTCCAGCAACTCGTTATCTCCTTTTTGCTGGGTAAACAGGCCAAGCTTGTCGCGCATGCGGCGGCCATATCCCGTGAGCAGCGCGTGCTGGTAGCCATCCAACGCGCCGTTCAGTAACTCCGCGCTGATAAACGGCGACAGCGTCTGCGCCAGGCGTTGCAGATTCCATAGCCCTACCGCCGGCTGATTATCAAAGCTATAGCGCCCCTGATAATCGGAATGGTTACAAATAAATCCCGGCTGGAAATCGTCAAGGAAACCGTACGGACCGTAGTCCATCGTCAGGCCGAGGATCGACATGTTATCGGTATTCATTACCCCGTGCGCAAAGCCGACCGTTTGCCAGCTGGCAATCATCTCAGCCGTTCGAGTGACCACGTCGCTGAACCAGACAATGTACTTATCCGCTTCATTTTGCAGGTGCGGCCAGTGGTGACGAATCACGTAATCCGCCAGTTGCTGTACTTTGAGCGGCTCGCGGCGGTAGTAAAAGTGCTCAAAATGGCCAAAACGTACGTGACTTTCCGCCAGCCGCATCAGCATCGCCCCGCGTTCAGCGGTTTCACGGTATACCGGGGTGTCGCTGGCCACTATCGCCAGCGCGCGGGTGGTGGGAATACCCAGCGCATGCATTGCTTCCGAGGCCAGCCCCTCGCGGATCGTTGAGCGCAGTACCGCCCGTCCGTCACCCATCCGTGAATAGGGAGTGAGCCCGGCACCTTTCAGGTGCCAGTCAAAGCGACGACCGTCCGCGAGCTGCTGTTCGCCGAGCAGAATGCCGCGCCCGTCGCCGAGCTGCCCGGCCCAGGAGCCGAACTGGTGGCCGCTGTATACCTGCGCCAGCGGCGACATTCCCGGCAGCAGCGTTTCGCCGCCCCATACGCCAGCGCCCTTCTCCGGGCTAAATAACGAATCGGCGACGCCCAGCGATCGCGCCAGCGGCGCGTTGTGCCAGACAAGCCGCGCATTCTCCAGCGGTGTGGGGGCTAAAGCAGTGTAAAAATCCGGCAGTTCATCACGCCAGTGGGTAGTAAAAGACAGGGTCATGGTTCCTCCTGCCTTCAGTGTAGTGCTTTCAACAAATTATTAACACGGGGCAAGTACGGGGTTATTGCAATAATAAGCCGCACGGGGGATTGGCCGCGCTTCAGCCTTTGCCCGGTGACGGCTGGCGTTAGATCCTTCGCGCCTGCCAGAATTTTTTATGCCAGTAGACATTATCCAGCGATGAGCGCGTCACGCCCTGGCTGGTGGAGGCGTGGATAAACTGGTTGTCGGTGTCGTAAATACCGACGTGCAGACCACTCTCTCCGGAGCCGGTCTTGAAAAAGACCAGATCGCCGGGCAGCAGTTCGCTCTTATCAATTTTGGTGCCGACCTCCGCCTGCTCACGGGTTTCGCGTGGAAGCTGCAGCGCAAACTTATCGCGAAAGGTCATTAGCACAAACCCGGAGCAATCGACGCCGCGCGGCGACATCCCGCCGTAGCGATAAGGCGCTCCCCGCCAGTTCCTTAACTGCTCATTCAGGTTGGCCACAACGGTAATCGAATCAGCAAGCCGTGGATTTGGCGGCGGCGCCCGGTGACTGCTACAACCCGCCAGAAATAACGCAACACACAAAACGAGCCAGAAACGCATCTCAGACGAATCCTCTGTTCCTTATCCTGTTAGCAGAATAATTTAGCTTGTTTATCAATTCGCTGGCAAGCTGACTGCGTGCTACTGTGACGGAACGAGCATAAGATGACCAGCCACCTCAACTCTCTGGAAGTCCATGGCGTAGGCGGCGGTCAAGTTTTCTTCGTTAAGAACTTCAGCGGTACTACCGCAGGCAATGGTTTTCCCCCGGCAGATCAGCCAGGCGCGATGGGCATGTCGGAGGGTATGATTAAGGTCGTGGCTGCTCATCACGATAGCAACCCCGGATGCACAGAGCTCATTTAATACGCGATCGAGCGCGGACTGCTGCGCCACGTCCAGGCTGTTCATTGGTTCATCCAGCAAGAGCAATTGCCCGGCCGGATTAGCCTGCCGATGAATCTGCAGTATTACCGCCGCCAGCCGCACGCGCTGCCACTCCCCGCCAGAAATGTGATTCACCTGGCGCCCAAGCATATCGCCTAAGCCCAGTTTCTCCGCGACAGCCGTCAGCAGCGCGTTTTGCGCGTCGTTGTGCAGATGCAGCGACAGATAATGCCAGACCGGCATTGCGAAAGGCGGCATCTGGTGTTGGCTTAAATAGGCCCGATGACGGGCCAGCTCCTGAGCAGGCCAATCCTTCAGAGGGCGTTCATTCAGTTTGACCCGCCCCGGCCCTGTAGAGAGTCCCGCCATACGCGCCAACAGCGTGCTTTTCCCCGCGCCGTTTGGCCCCACCAGGTGAATAATCTCTCCCGGCCGGATTTCCGCTGAAAACGGCGCCAGCCGCCCCGCCTCTTCTACGTCCTGTAGCTGCATCAAAAACGGCATTATTTCGCTAAAGCTCCTTTAATGGCGGCCACCAGCTGCGGGTCATCCGGCGTCATATCCGGTGAGAAACGACCGATAACCTGTCCGTCCCGGCCAATCAGGAATTTTTCAAAGTTCCAAAGAATATCATCTACATACAGCGGAGCCCTGCCTTTACTGGCCATGCGCTCATAAAAACCGCTGCCTTCCGGCGCGACAGCCTGCGGGGCGGCATCAACCAGCTTCTGATACAGAGGCGCGCGATGCTCGCCGTTAACGTCAATTTTGCTGAACATCGGGAAAGTCACGCCGTAGGTGGTGCTACAGAAGGTTTTTATCTCTTCTTCGCTGCCCGGCTCCTGCCCCTGGAACTGGTTGCACGGGAAGCCCAGCACGCTAAACCCTTCACTTTCAAGCCCTTTTTGCAGCGCTTCCAGCTGCTCATACTGCGGCGTCAGGCCGCATTTTGAAGCAACGTTAACGATCAACAGCACTTTACCCGCCCATGGGGCAAGCGTTGTTTTTTCACCATCGATGGTGGTGACTTCAGTATTGAGAATATCGTGTTGCATAGCCTTCCCTCAATGAATAAACCGATTTCTGCTTCAGGTGATCCCTATCTACTGTAGCGGATTCAGACCGGGTCATTCTACTTTGAATCCCCCCGGAGTGTCTCTTGATGTAACAGGCCACACAACATGAATTCATCTCAACACCGGGAGCGCGCAATTCAGTGTACAGTGATGAATGGATGTAATAGCATTTCGTTAATTGTTAATTTAAGAGAGTTTTATTGATGAATAAGATGTTTAGCACGGTGTTAATTGCGGCCTCCGTCGCGCTGCTGGCAGCCTGCTCACCGGATGAAGATAATAAGATCAAAGTCGCCATTAATACCGGGCCGGATGAGGCTATCTGGAAAGTCGTAGAACAAGTGGCCAAAGAGAAATATAACCTCGACGTGGAGGTTATCTCATTTAATGATTACGTACTGCCGAACGAAGCGCTGAACAATAAAGACGTCGATGCTAACGCCTTCCAGACGCTGCCTTACCTTGAGGCGCAATCAAAAGAGCGCGGCTATAAGTTTGCGATTGTCGGTAAAACCTTCGTCTTCCCGATCGCCGCCTACTCGAAGAAAATCAAAAATATCAGCGAACTGCCTGACGGCGCGACGATTTCCATTTCTAACGAAACCACAACCCTGGGCCGCAGCCTGCTGCTGCTGCAGGCGCAAGGTTTAATCAAGCTAAAAGAAGGGACAGGCTACCTGCCTACGACGCTGGATATTATCGACAATCCTAAACAGCTAAAAATCGTCGAAGTCGACACGCCGCAGCTGACCCGTACCCTTGACGACCCGAATGTCGCCCTGTCGATTATTAATACCAACTTCTCTGCCCAGGCCGGCCTGTCGGCCGCCCGCGATGGCTTATTTATGGAAGGTCCTGACTCTCCGTACGTCAACGCCATCGTTTCACGCGAAGAGAATAAAGACAGCAAAAAGGTTCAGGAGCTGAAAGAGGCCTTCCAGACTCAAGCAGTTGCCGATAAGGCAGCGGAAGTCTACAAAGGCGATGCGATTAAGGGCTGGTAATTAGCCACCGCTTACGGCCGCCCGTTACTGCGGGCGGCCTGATTTTAACAATAACCAGATGAACACCGGCGCACCCAGGGTGGCGGTGACCACACCAATCGGCAATTCCGCCGCCGAGAGCGCCAGACGCGCGACGATATCCGCCCCAAGCAGCGCGCTGGCCCCCGCTAACAAACAGGCCGGAAGCAGCGCGCGGTGATCGCTTAAACCACATAAGCGCAGAATATGCGGAATAACCAGACCAATAAAGCCGATCGCGCCCGCCAGCGCCACGCTGACGCCCACCAGCCAACCGGTCGCCACCACCAGCACTTTACGCCATAGCCACAGCGGCAGCCCCAGCTGGCGTGCGGAAACCTCCCCCAGCGCTAACAGATTAAGAGGCTGCGATTGCAGGCACACCCAGGCCAGCGCCGGCAGCAGAGCCAGCATCAGCCACAGCTGCTGCCAGTCCACGCCGCCAAAGCCGCCCATCATCCAGTACATCAGCTGGCGGAGATCGAAAGAGGTTGAGAAGTAGACCGCCCAGGTCATCAGCGCGCTACATATGATACCGAGCGCCACGCCCGCCAGCAGCAGGCGGCTGGTCGAGAGATGCCGCCTGGCAAAACGCAGTAAAATAAAAGTAATGACCAGCGCGCCAGCGATGGCGCACAGCCCCAGCGCCCAGCCCGGAAGCAGCCCTTTTCCCAGCAAGACGGCGGCTATCAGGCCAACCCCAGCGCCGTTTGATACCCCCAGCAGCCCGGGCTCCGCCAGCGGGTTTTCAAACAGCGCCTGCATAATCGCCCCGGACAGCGCCAGCGCGGCCCCCACTAATAGGACGGCCAGAGTGCGCGGCAGACGGATCTGCCAGATAAACAGCTCACCTTTGGCGCTAAACCACTCGGCGGGGCCAATCCACTGGTCGCCCGCGCACAGGCTGATGGTCGACGTAACCAACAGCAGCAATGTTAATACCGCAAGCCAACGCCGATTGCGGCGCCGTTGAATTTGAGCAAAGGTCAGCATAGTTTTCTGAATCGAGAAAAAGGATGTGATTGATTTTACGGTATTCGGCCAGGAAAAGAAAAAAGGCCGCATAGCGGCCTTTTTAGTTAGTTCAGATTATTTGTCTCTGGGTGACGCATTTTCGACACGGCTTTTTAGCTTCTGGCCAGGTCTGAAAGTCACCACTCGCCGGGCTGTAATAGGGATATCCTCTCCCGTTTTCGGGTTACGGCCCGGGCGTTGGTTCTTATCTCGCAAATCGAAGTTGCCGAACCCGGAGAGTTTTACCTGTTCTCCGTTTTCCAGAGCGCGACGGACCTCTTCGAAAAACAACTCTACCAGCTCTTTGGCATCCCGCTTGCTAAGCCCAAGCTTATCAAACAGATATTCTGACATTTCAGCTTTTGTAAGCGCCATAGGTTCAATCCCTCAATGATGCCTGGAATCGCTCTTTCAATGCCTCTACACATTTGGCGACGGTAGCGGCAATCTCCTCTTCTTCGAGTGTACGGCTGGTATCCTGGAGGATAAGGCTGATAGCGAGGCTCTTGAAACCTTCTGCTACGCCCTTGCCGCGGTACACGTCAAATAAGTTTACGCCAACTACCTGATTTACGCCAACTTTCTTACACTCGGCTAAAACATCGGCAGCGGGAACGTTTTCTGCCACAACGACGGCGATGTCGCGACGGTTCGCCGGGAAGCGAGAAACTTCATGCGCCTGAGGCACCACGCGGTCTGCAAGCTTGTTCCACTCCAGTTCAAAGACCAACGTGCGACCGTTCAGATCCAGCTTACGTTCCAGCTCAGGATGAACAACCCCAATAAAACCAATACGTTCACCTTTCAGATAAATCGCCGCCGACTGGCCCGGATGAAGCGCATTATTGGCTTCGATGCGGAATTCGATGTCGGACAGCTTACCGGTGAGGTCGAGGACCGACTCCAGATCGCCTTTTAAATCATAGAAATCGACGGTTTCTTTTGCCAGGTTCCAGTGTTCTTCATAACGGTTACCGCAAATCACGCCAGCCAGCATCACATCCTGACGAATGCCCAGCGGAGCCTGAGTATCAGGAACAAAGCGTAAACCGCTCTCAAAGATGCGCACGCGAGTCTGCTGACGATTCTGGTTGTAGACCACCGTCCCTAACAGGCCGGTCCACAATGATAGGCGCATCGCCGACATTTCGCTGGAGATCGGGCTCGGCAGAATCAGCGCTTCTTCCCCGGCGTGGATCCACTGCTGTACTTTCGGATCAACGAAGCTGTAGGTAATCACTTCCTGATAGCCTTTGTCGTTGAGCAGCGTTTTCACGCGTTTAAGCGACAGATCCGCTTCGCGGTGGGTGCCCATGATCAGGCCCGCTTGCACCGGTTCGTCAGGAATATTGTTATAGCCATAGACGCGGGCGACTTCTTCGACCAGGTCCTCTTCGATGGCAATATCGAAACGCCAGCTCGGCGCGACGGCATGCCACTCGTCCTGGCCTTCGGTGACTTCACAGCCCAGACGTCGCAGAATATCGCTCACCTGCGCATCCTCAACGTGGTGACCGATCAGACGATCCAGCTTGCTGCGGCGAAGCCTGATGGTCGCAGGCTTCGGCAGGGTCGCTTCGTTGGTGACGTCAATAATCGGGCCAGCTTCGCCGCCGCAAATATCCATCAGCAGGCGGGTCGCACGCTCCATAGCCTGATACTGCAACGCGGAGTCCACGCCGCGCTCGTAGCGGTGGGAAGCATCGGTATGCAGACCATGGCGACGGGCGCGACCGGTAATGGACAGCGGGCTGAAGAACGCGCATTCCAGCAGAACGTTTTGCGTTTCATCGTTTACGCCGGAGTGCTCGCCGCCGAAAATCCCCCCCATTGCCAGAGCTTTCTGATGGTCAGCAATCACCAGAGTATCGGTGTCCAGCTTAGCCTCGGAGCCGTCCAGCAGAACCAGGGTTTCCCCTTCATGCGCCATACGCACGATAATTCCGCCTTCAATGCGGTCTTTATCGAAGGCGTGCATCGGCTGACCCAGCTCAAGCAATACGTAGTTGGTCACATCAACCACCGCATCGATGGAGCGAATACCGCAACGGCGCAGCTTCTCTTTCATCCATAATGGGGTCGGTGCTTTGACATTAATGCCTTTTACCACGCGCCCCAGATAGCGCGGACATGCTTCCGGCGCATCGACCTGGATTGGCAGAACGTCATTGACGGTGGCGGCTACCGGGGGCATTTCCGGGACATTCAACGGCGCCTTGTTGAGCACGGCGACATCGCGAGCCACGCCGATAATACCGAGACAATCGGCACGGTTCGGCGTGACGCTGATTTCGATAGTGTTATCGTCGAGCTTCAGATATTCACGGATGTCGGTACCCAGCGGCGCATCGGCGGGCAGTTCAATAATACCGCTGTGATCGTCGGAAATACCCAGTTCCGAGAAGGAGCACAGCATACCTTCCGACGGCTCACCGCGCAGCTTTGCCGCTTTAATTTTAAAATCGCCCGGCAGTACGGCGCCGATGGTCGCAACGGCAACCTTAAGGCCCTGACGGCAGTTCGGCGCGCCGCAGACGATATCCAGCAGACGTTCGCCGCCGACGTTGATTTTTGTCACGCGCAGCTTGTCGGCATTAGGGTGCTGAGCGCACTCGACCACTTCGCCAACAACAACGCCGTTAAAACTGCCCGCGACCGGCTCAACGCCGTCAACCTCAAGCCCGGCCATCGTTATCTGGTCCGACAGCGCTTCGCTATCGATAGCTGGATTAACCCACTCGCGTAACCACAGTTCACTGAATTTCATTGTTCTGTCCTGCCCTTATTTAAACTGTTTGAGGAAACGCAGATCGTTTTCGAAGAACGCGCGTAAGTCGGTCACGCCGTAGCGCAGCATGGTCAGACGCTCCATACCCATGCCGAAGGCAAAGCCGGAATAGATTTCCGGATCGATACCCACGTTGCGCAGTACGTTTGGATGCACCATACCGCAGCCGAGCACTTCCAGCCATTTGCCGTTTTTGCCCATGACGTCAACTTCCGCAGAGGGCTCGGTGAACGGGAAATAGGACGGACGAAAACGAATCTGTAGATCTTCTTCAAAGAAGTTACGCAGGAAATCGTGCAGCGTTCCCTTCAGGTTGGTGAAGCTGATGTTGGTATCAACAATCAGGCCTTCCATCTGATGGAACATTGGGGTGTGGGTCTGATCGTAGTCGTTACGATAGACGCGACCTGGCGCAATAATGCGGATCGGCGGCTGCTGGTTAGCCATGGTGCGGATCTGTACGCCTGAGGTTTGCGTACGCAGCAGGCGCGTCGCATCAAACCAGAAAGTGTCGTGGTCAGCGCGTGCCGGATGGTGGCCAGGAATATTCAGCGCATCGAAGTTGTGGTAGTCATCTTCGATTTCCGGACCAGTCGCGACGGTAAAGCCGAGCTCACCGAAGAAACTTTCGATACGGTCGATAGTACGGGTCACCGGATGCAGGCCACCGTTCTCAATACGACGACCCGGCAGAGAGACATCGATGGTTTCCGAGGCCAGGCGCGCGTTAAGCGCAGCACTTTCAAGCGCTGACTTACGCACGTTAAGCGCCTGCTGGACCTGCTCTTTCGCTTCGTTGATAACCGCGCCGGCTGCCGGACGCTCTTCAGCAGGCAGCTCGCGCAGGGTCGTCATCTGAAGGGTCAAAAGCCCTTTTTTACCCAGGTATTCCACGCGGACGTTGTCCAGCGCAGCAACATCTGATGCCTCGTTAATGGCTGCCTTCGCACTGGCAACCAGCTCTGCGAGATGTGACATGGTTTTCCTCATTATGTCGGTGCAGACACCGGTTATGGTTATTATTTTGCTCTCACTATTTCGAGCCGCAGACCGTAGGTAATCCTTCATTTGACCGAATGATTCAGGTCAACCCACGCGTCTGGAGCTTGAAATAGAACGAGCCAGTTCAGATACAAAAAAAGCCTCCACAGGGGGAGGCTTTTTGGCGCTGTTTTCCGTTTCTTCTTTCACGCGCTAGCCTCCTGAGTTCAGGTGCTAAAGTAAAAAAAGAAGCGGAAAATAGCAGCATTCATGCTTGCATTACCTTGTCTGATAAAAAACGTAAGGCTGGTATTGAAAAGCCTACGCGAATAAAAGTCAATGGATTGATAGCCTTGAAACGAAAAGAGGGAGACAAGCTCCCTCTTTCAACTGGCTTATGCCAGAGCTGCTTTCGCTTTTTCGACCAGCGCGGTGAACGCTAATTTGTCGAATACGGCGATGTCAGCCAGGATCTTACGGTCGATTTCAACAGAGGCTTTTTTCAGGCCGTTGATGAATTTGCTGTAAGAAATACCGTTCTGACGTGCTGCTGCGTTGATACGCGCAATCCACAGTTGACGGAACTGACGCTTTTTCTGACGACGGTCACGATAAGCGTACTGACCAGCTTTGATAACAGCCTGGAAGGCAACGCGGTATACGCGAGAACGCGCACCGTAGTAGCCTTTAGCTTGTTTCAAAATTTTCTTGTGACGTGCACGGGCAACTACACCACGTTTTACGCGAGCCATATGTGCTCTCCTGTATCTATTCTAATTAAAAAGTTAAAAGGGTTAACGACTTATGCGTACGGCAGGCACGCGATGACCAGGCCCAGATCGCCTTTAGAAACCATGGCTTTCGGACGCAGGTGACGTTTACGCTTAGTAGCTTTTTTGGTCAGAATGTGACGCAGGTTAGCGTGCTTGTGCTTAAAACCACCTTTACCGGTTTTTTTGAAGCGCTTAGCAGCACCGCGTACGGTCTTAATTTTTGGCATTTTAATAACTTCCACTTCGCATTGTTAATAAACGAAACATAGGCGAGCAACAGCTGCGGAACCTAAAGGCTCCACAGACATTGCTACTTGAAGGCCTTACTGTTTCTTCTTAGGAGCGAGCACCATGATCATCTGACGGCCTTCGATCTTCGTTGGGAAGGATTCGACTACTGCCAGTTCACTCAGATCGTCACGGACGCGGGTAAGCACTTCCATCCCGATCTGCTGGTGAGCCATCTCACGGCCGCGGAAACGCAGCGTGATCTTAGCTTTATCACCCTCTTCCAGAAAGCGAACCAGGCTGCGGAGTTTTACCTGGTAGTCGCCATCATCGGTGCCAGGTCGGAATTTGATTTCCTTGACCTGAATAACTTTTTGCTTTTTCTTCTGTTCCTTAGAAGACTTGCTCTTTTCATAAAGGAACTTGCCGTAGTCCATGATACGACAAACTGGCGGTTCGGCGTTAGGGCTGATCTCAACTAAATCTACTCCAGCTTCTTCAGCTTTTTCGATAGCTTCTCTCAGACTCACAATACCCAAAGCTTCGCCTTCCAGACCTGTTAAGCGAACTTCCAGGGCGCGAATCTCGCCATTGATACGATTCGGACGTGCCGTTTGAACTCGTTTTCCGCCTTTAATACCTTATTCCTCCAGTTGTTTTAGACTGCGGCTGCGAATCTCTTGTTGCAGCTTCTCGATAACTTCATTTACGTCCAGGCTGCCCAAGTCTTTGCCACGACGGGTACGCACGGCAACTTTGCCAGCTTCTACCTCTTTGTCGCCACAGACCAACATGTAAGGGACACGACGTAAAGTGTGCTCGCGGATTTTAAAGCCTATCTTCTCATTTCTCAAGTCTGCTTTTACGCGAATGCCTGCATTTTGTAGTTTACGCGTCAATTCGTTAACGTATTCAGCCTGAGAATCAGTAATATTCATAACCACAACCTGCACTGGCGCAAGCCAGCTTGGGAAGAAGCCGGCAAACTCTTCGGTCAGGATGCCAATAAAGCGCTCCAGCGAACCAAGAATAGCACGGTGAATCATTACCGGTACCTGGCGTTCATTATTTTCGCCAACATAGGAGGCGCTTAAACGCTGCGGCAAGGAGAAGTCCAGCTGTACAGTACCGCACTGCCATGCACGATCGAGGCAGTCATACAGGGTAAATTCAATTTTCGGACCGTAGAAGGCGCCTTCACCCAGTTGATATTCAAACGGGATATTGTTCTCTTCCAGCGCCACCGCCAGATCCGCTTCAGCACGATCCCATGTCTCATCGCTACCGATGCGTTTTTCCGGGCGAGTTGACAGCTTGACGACGATTTTCTCGAAGCCGAAGGTGCTGTACATATCGTAGACCATACGAATACAGGCGTTAACTTCATCACGAACCTGATCTTCAGTACAGAAAATGTGGGCATCGTCCTGAGTAAATCCGCGTACGCGCATCAGGCCATGCAGCGCGCCTGACGGCTCATTGCGATGGCAGCTACCGAATTCAGCCATACGTAATGGCAGATCGCGGTAGGATTTCAGGCCCTGGTTGAAGATCTGCACGTGACCCGGGCAGTTCATCGGCTTGATGCAGTATTCACGGTTCTCGGAAGAAGTGGTAAACATCGCATCTTTATAGTTGTCCCAGTGGCCGGTTTTTTCCCACAGCACGCGGTCCATCATAAACGGGCCTTTAACTTCCTGATACTGGTACTCTTTCAGCTTAGAACGCACAAAAGTTTCCAGTTCGCGGAAGATAGTCCAGCCGTCGTTATGCCAGAACACCATACCCGGCGCCTCTTCCTGCATATGATACAGATCGAGCTGCTTACCGATTTTACGGTGATCGCGCTTAGCGGCTTCTTCCAGACGCTGCAGATAGGCATTAAGCGCTTTTTTATCTGCCCAGGCGGTACCGTAGATGCGCTGCAGCATTTTATTGTTGCTATCGCCGCGCCAGTAGGCGCCCGCGGTCTTCATCAGTTTGAAGTGATGGCAGAAACGCATATTCGGCACATGCGGCCCACGGCACATGTCGACATATTCTTCGTGATGATACAAGCCGGGCTTATCATCATGAGCAATGTTTTCATCAAGAATAGAGACTTTATAGCTCTCGCCGCGCTTCACAAAGGTTTCACGCGCTTCGTGCCAGCTGACTTTCTTCTTAATAACGTCGTAGTTTTTCTCGGCGAGCTCATGCATGCGTTTTTCGAGCGCGTCGATATCTTCCTGGGTCAGGGTATGGTCCAGATCGACATCATAGTAGAAACCATTGTCGACAACCGGGCCGATCGCCATTTTGGTATTTGGCCACAGCTGTTTAATCGCATGCCCCAAAAGGTGCGCACAGGAGTGACGAATAATCTCAAGTCCATCTTCATCTTTCGCGGTGATGATAGAGAGCGTTGCGTCGTTTTCAATTAAGTCACAGGCGTCAACCAGCTCGCCATTGACACGACCAGCGATGGTGGCTTTCGCCAGACCGGGGCCAATATCCAGAGCGACGTCCATCGGGCTCACAGCGTGATCAAAATGGCGTTGGCTGCCATCAGGAAGCGTAATTACAGGCATTTCATGTCCTTATTTGCAGTGGTGCCCCACACGAAAGAGCACATACAAAACAATATAATCATAATTATCAACAAGTTCAGACCCAGTTCCCGCTTCACTCTGCGAAAATGTGTGCACGCTCGTTCAACGACACGTCCCCACCTGCAGCCGCCTGTTGATAACACCGAGGGTTAGTTTACACATCATTAGTGCGTGATAAAAGTCACATAAGACTAAATGGTTATTGTTGATGGAAAAAAAAGGGGGAGGTGTAACAAACGTTGCATAATTGCTTCAGCGATAGATCGGAAGAAACGGCGACAGCGCGATATGACGCATAAAGAATATTTATGATTTCACATAAATTATGAAGATTTTACACCAAACGCGTAAAGCGAAACCGGTACAACATTACCCGGTTTACTGCTTGACGAAATAATAAAAGAGAAATTATGAATGGCGTTTAAATATCAGGACCATTCGCCGGCGACAAGTTTATGAACATCAAACGCGTCGTTCATTGACTGTCCGGTTGATTGGGAGCCCGGTGCAATATTAGAGCCCGCTTCGACATCGGTCGCTTTGGCTATGCCCACTTGCGTACGATCGTGATTACCCGGCTGCGGTGCGGGAGCGGCGGCAAATGCGCCAAAAGACAGCGTGCACAGCATCGCGGCCGCGAGTGCGATTTTACTATTTTTCATGATAGTCATTCTCTTATTTGTTTCAGATAATAGAACGGAGTCGTTATCTCCGCCTGTGGTGAACAGTATAGATCCAGATCACATTTTTGTCCGACCCAATATTTATCTTTTCGTGTCAAATTAACTACATATTTGTCAGCAAAATAGCGATCATGAAGAAATTATGGAGACCATTTCTTTTTATAAAAAACAAAACAAGAGACCAAAAATAATAATGACACTTATTGCTAAATTTAAAACAATCAGGCCGGAATATCCGGCCTGAAAACATTACATTTTATAACCGAGCGATAGCGTGGTGCGGCGATCGGTATGCTCCGGCGCCGATGACGGCGGTTCAGAGTTCCACGTCAGGTTATAGGCTACTTTGAGGGCAAAGTGCGCGTTAATCGCAACGTTTAACGCACTTTCAGAGTTCAGCGTCGTATCTTCGGCGCCGAATACCGAGACGCCTTGGGTAAATTTGGCGTTATCGGTCATCTGCCAGGCGTAGGTGCCGGAAGCGTAGCCCAGCGGCTGAGTATCATTATCACCATCGGTATACTCGTCATAGCGTACACCAGGACCAAATTCAAAACGCAGGCTGTGTACCGGGCCGTTCATGATCTGACGACCATAACCCGCGGTGAACACATCACGCTGCTGATAACCATTGTAACGATCCGTCAGCCAGCTCGCCTGACCAAAAAGATAATTCTGGTCGGTCAGGTTATAACGGCTACGTCCGCCCACCGCGTACTTTTCCGAAGAGCGCTGATCGTTCGACGACGTATTGCTGGCATTCCCCCACAGCGACCATGCGGTGGTATCGCCATACCAGGTCAACGTGGAGTCGGCGGTCATTGAGGAACTTTTCGTATTGCCGGACTGCGCCAGATAACCGGCGTTAACAGTACCTTCGAAAGGTTTTTTTGCAGAAGAAGGGTCATCCATGACAGTAAAAACGGAATCATCGGCCATTGCGCACGCAGACGCAAAGAGCCCTCCCGCCAGCATCACCGCTGCGGGTACTGTCTTCAAAAGCTTCATTTAATTTTAAGTCCGTACAACCTATAAGGAGACCAGAAGGGTCCCGGGAGCTTTCGCGAGGATCGCTAATAGCCGGTCCTAAGAAAGGGAGTAAATTATAAAAAAGCACGATTAACTTAGCAATCAATTACTCTTTCGTTTTTTGTATAAGACGCTTCTCAAAACAATTTTTATTTCATAAAGATAAAAGGGGTACCGGTGCATAAGCTACGCGTCGCTTCCCCTTCCCTCCTTTAAGTGCCATGCTTAAAACCAGAGCCGCTAAACTCGTATTATGGAGGAAACTGGATGACCAAAATCTATACGCTCACGTTAGCCCCCTCGCTCGACAGCGCCACGCAGACCCCGCAAATTTACCCGGAAGGCAAGCTACGCTGTAGCGCTCCCGTGTTTGAACCCGGCGGGGGCGGAATTAACGTTGCGCGCGCCATCACTTTTCTTGGCGGCAGCGCCACGGCTATCTTTCCCGTCGGTGGGGCAACCGGCGAACACCTGACGGCGCTGCTGACGGATGAACACGTTCCCGTCGATACGGTAGAGACTCATGACTGGACGCGGCAGAATCTTCACGTTCATGTGAACGCCAGCGGCGAGCAATATCGTTTCGTGATGCCTGGCGCCGCATTAACTGCGGATGAGCTCCGGCTCATTGAGGAAAAAGTGCTCACTATCGCCCCCGGCTCGCTGCTGGTAATTAGCGGAAGCCTGCCGCCGGGCATCAGCGTCGAGAACCTGACGCAGCTGGTGAAAAACGCGCAGCGGCATGGATTGCGCTGTATTGTCGATAGTTCCGGTGATGCCCTCGCCGCCGCGCTTGATGTCGGCAATATTGAACTGGTTAAACCGAACCAGAAAGAGTTAAGTGCGCTGGTCCAGCGGGATCTGAGTCAGCCAGATGATGTGCGGCTCGCCGCGCAAGAGTTAATTCGTTCCGGTAAAGTCCAGCGCGTCGTCGTCTCCCTGGGAGCACAGGGAGCGCTTGGTGTTGATGCCGATGGTAGTGTTCAGGTCGTACCGCCGCCGATGAAAAGCCAGAGTACTGTCGGCGCCGGTGACAGCATGGTTGGCGCGATGACCTTAAGGCTGGCGGAAAATGCCTCGCTTGAAGATATGGTTCGCTTTGGCGTCGCTGCGGGCAGCGCGGCCACCATCAATCAGGGCACCCGCCTTTGCTCGCTGGAAAATACGCAAAAAATCTACGATTATCTGCGCGGTTTATAATCTCCTTCGCTCCCTCTGGCAAAACGGAGGGAGTCGCCAAATCAGCATGATGGTCTATGCTAAAAATGCCATGGATAACAATGGGGTGAAAAATGAGTAGCGAAATTAACGCCTGGGTCGTCACGGTTCGTTTTCACGAAGAGACGTTAACGGAAATTAACGAACTCAGTAATCATCTCACCCGCGCCGGATTTACCCTTGTCTTAAACGATGATGAAGGGAACGTCCACGAGCTCGGCACCAATACCTTCGGCCTGCTTTCCATACAGAATGCCGATGAAGTTAAAGCGTTAAGCGCGGGTTTAGCCGAAACCGCGCTGGGACGAGCCGTTGACGTCACCGTGTCAACATTCAGCGAGTGGATAGAAGCTCAATAAGTGCGATTGACGCAACGGAAAACGTTCAGTTGTGCGTCAGTTCGAATTTTACGCCGGGGTTATGCGCTAACCTTATGAAATGTTGGAAGACATGGGGAGAGACGGCATGTGGCAAGCTATCAGCAATTTGTTAAGCGATTTGCATACCGAAGCAGCTGAAGTCGAACTGCGAAACGAGCTACCCGGTGGAGAGATCCACGCCGCCTGGCATTTACGCTTTGGCGGGCGAGATTACTTCGTAAAATGCGATGAACGTGAGCTTTTACCCATCTTCACGGCCGAGGCAGACCAGCTTGAGCTGCTGTCACGAAGTAAAACCGTGAACGTACCGCAGGTTTTTGCCGTAGGCAGCGACCGTGATTATAGTTTTCTGGTCATGGAATATCTCCCCCCTCGCCCGCTGGATGCGCACAACGCTTTCCTGTTAGGCCAGCAAATCGCCCATTTGCATCAATGGAGCGATCAGCCGCAGTTTGGTCTGGATTTTGACAATGACCTTTCCACCACTCCCCAGCCGAACGCCTGGCAGCGTCGATGGTCCACGTTCTTTGCCGAACAGCGCATCGGCTGGCAGCTCGAGCTCGCCGCCGAGAAAGGTCTGCATTTTGGCGATATAGATAGTCTTGTTGATATTATTCAGCAGCGATTGAGCAATCATCAGCCGCAGCCGTCGCTGCTCCACGGTGACTTATGGTCCGGTAACTGCGCGCTCGGTCCAAACGGGCCCTATATTTTCGACCCGGCCTGCTACTGGGGCGATCGCGAATGCGATCTGGCAATGCTCCCACTGCATCAGGAACAGCCGCCGCAAATCTATGATGGCTATCAGTCCGTTTCGCCGCTGCCGTCCGGCTTTCTCGAGCGGCAATCCATCTACCAGCTCTATACGCTGCTGAATCGCGCGATTCTGTTTGGCGGACAACATCTTGTGACGGCGCAGAAAGCGCTTGATGATGTGTTCATGGATAAGGCCCCGTAAGGGGCCTTGCTTACGCAGATTAGCTGATTTGTACGCCTTTCAGGCGGAACTGAATGGTCATGGTAATGCCGTTCCCCGGTTTACCCGGTTCATAACGCCATTTACGTAAAGCGTTTTTCACTTCACGCTCAAACATATTGGCTGGTTGGGCGGAGAGGATCTGCACGTTATCCACGCGCCCGTCCGCCGTGACGTCGAACTTAACCCGAACATTCCCTTCAATGCGCAGCGCCTGCGCACGAGCCGGATAGCTCGGCTCCCCACGGCTTAGCGCTCGCGGTCCGGTCGGCGCCGTGACGGTCGGTTTAGCGTTCGCGGTTGAGGTGCTCGGCGCGGTGCGCGCTGGCGCCGTATTCGTATTTTCAAACGGCGAAGCCGGGCGCGTTTCCGCCGGTTTCACATCACGCTTCGGTTGCTCAACCTTTTTTTCCGGCTTCGGTTTAGGCTTTGGCTTCGGTTTAGGTTTCGGTTTATGGATAACGACCGGCGCCTCTTTTGGCGGTTCAGGAATCACCTCCGGTTCCGGCTCAGGTTCCGGCTCAACAACGGGTTCAACGACCGGCTGAGCCGCCTGAGGCGGTTCCAGATCTTCCGGGGCCACCATAGTAATCTCAATGGGCTGTGAGGGTGACGGCCGTTCAATTACCTGATGTACCGAAGTATAGAGCAGCGCCGCGACAACACCGCCGTGGATGACCACAGACAGTAGCGTGGGCCACGGAAAGCGGCGAGGTAAATCAAAGGTCATTGCGCTCATAGTCGTTTCTGTTGAAAAATGATGCCCCGATTTTAAATGCAAATAGCAATCATATTCAACTAGGGTTGTTGGCTTGTATCAAAATTTGCCCTGATTTCTGACAAAAAGCCGACGGGACGTGGCATTCTGGGGATCGTGAGCATCTTTGCATTGCAGTCAACGACGGTTTCACTTAACGTGATTCGCCAATTTATTGATAAGGAGCCATGCCGTGCTTTACGTTATCTACGCTGAAGATATCGCCGACTCTCTGGAAAAACGGACGTCGGTACGTCCCGCCCACCTGGCGCGTTTGCAATTATTACATGATGAAGGTCGTTTACTGACCGCCGGCCCAATGCCTGCAGTCGACAGTAATGAACCCGGCGCGGCGGGCTTCACCGGCTCAACGGTCATTGCGGAATTTGAATCACTGGAAGCGGCACAATCATGGGCCAATGACGATCCGTATATTGCCGCAGGGGTTTATCAGAAAGTATCTGTAAAACCGTATAAAAAAGTATTCTAAAGCACCAAATGTTGGCAAAAAACAGAGGCACCGCGAGCGGTGCCTTTTGTTTTGACCCTCAAAACTCAGAGAAGGTGAACAGCAGAGAGTGTCGTTGCCGCTTAACCAGCTCTTTTCTGATGGCGAGGATGCGCATATTACGACGCGACTGTCCTTCCAGCCAGCGTGCTTTACGGCGGCTCACCTGCCGAAGCATGCGCCAGCGCCCTACTTCCGTTCTACTACGCTTCATTACAACTACTCTACGAGTGAAAACAGCCTGCATTATAGACCGATGAATCTGGCTAACCAACGCTTTCGCTGCGTTTTTATTTGCCAGATGGATGTTGATGCGTAAACTCATGTCATCAAGTCATTCAAAAGGATTTTTCATCTATGACAACCTTTTACACGGTGGTGAACTGGCTGGTTATACTCGGTTACTGGCTACTTATCGCCGGTGTAACATTACGGATATTAATGAAAAGACGCGCGGTACCGTCAGCGATGGCCTGGCTGCTTGTCATTTATATTCTTCCGCTGGTAGGAATTATCGCCTATCTTTCGTTTGGCGAACTGCATCTGGGTAAACGCCGCGCCGAGCGTGCGCGGGCCATGTGGCCCTCAACGGCCAAGTGGTTAAAAGACCTCAAAGCCTGCAAGCATATCTTTGCCGAGGAGAATAGTCCGGTCGCGGAATCCTTGTTCAAGCTCTGCGAACGTCGGCAGGGCATTGGCGGCGTCAAAGGCAATCAGCTCCAGCTGCTCACTGAATCCGATGACGTCATGCAGGCGCTCATCCGCGATATCCAGCTCGCTCGTCACAATATTGAGATGGTGTTCTATATCTGGCAGCCCGGCGGCATGGCCGACCAGGTCGCAGAATCATTAATGGCGGCGGCCAGACGCGGCGTACATTGTCGGCTGATGCTCGACTCCGCCGGGAGCGTGGCCTTTTTCCGTAGCCCTTGGGCCGCCATGATGCGTAATGCTGGCATTGATGTCGTCGAAGCCCTGAAGGTCAACCTGATGCGCGTCTTCCTGCGCCGTATGGACCTGCGTCAGCATCGTAAAATGGTCATGATCGATAACTATATTGCCTATACCGGCAGTATGAATCTGGTCGACCCGCGTTTCTTTAAGCAGGACTCCGGCGTTGGCCAGTGGATCGATCTGATGGCGCGAATGGAAGGTCCGGTAGCGACAGCGATGGGCATTGTCTACTCCTGCGACTGGGAGATTGAAACCGGCAAACGTATTTTGCCTCCGCCGCCGGACGCGAACATTATGCCGTTCGAAGAGGCCAGCGGGCACACGATTCACACTATCGCCTCGGGCCCGGGCTTTCCGGAAGATTTGATCCATCAGGCTCTGCTCACTGCCGCCTACGCGGCCAAAGAGCATTTGATCATGACGACCCCCTACTTTGTGCCCAGCGACGATCTTCTGCATGCCATCTGCACCGCCGCCCAGCGCGGCGTCGATGTCAGCATCATCCTGCCGCGCAAGAACGACTCTCTGCTGGTGGGCTGGGCCAGCCGCGCCTTCTTTACCGAGCTGCTGGCTGCCGGAGTGAAGATCTACCAGTTTGAAGGCGGCCTGCTGCATACCAAGAGCGTGCTGGTTGACGGCGAGCTCAGCCTGGTAGGCACCGTTAACCTCGACATGCGCAGCCTGTGGCTGAACTTCGAGATTACGCTGGTAATTGACGATGCGGGATTTGGCAGCGATCTGGCCGCGGTGCAGGATGATTATATCTCCCGCTCGCGTCTGTTGGACGCCAGGCTATGGCTAAAACGTCCGCTGTGGCAGCGGATCGCCGAGCGACTGTTTTACTTCTTCAGTCCGTTGCTGTAAAACGTGCCAATCAGATGTTTAATGGGTAGCAATCATGGATATGGATTTAAATAATCGCCTGACCGAAGACGAAACGCTTGAACAGGCTTACGACATTTTCCTCGAGCTGGCCGTGGACAACCTCGACCCGGCAGATGTCATTCTGTTCAATCTGCAGTTTGAAGAACGCGGCGGCGCCGAGCTCTTTGACCCGGCGCCTGACTGGGAAGAGCACGTCGATTTTGACCTCAACCCTGACTTCTTCGCGGAAGTGGTCATTGGCCTGGCCGATGAAGATGGCGGCGAGATTAACGATATTTTTGCGCGCGTGCTGCTGTGCCGTGAAAAAGACCATAAGCTCTGCCATATTCTGTGGCGTGAATAAGTTCTTTCTCAAGTAAATATCGATACAGAAGAAGCCTGCCTGGTTTAACCAGGGCAGGCTTTTTTATTCATTCGGGCAGTTCGCTGCCGCAGGCATTGCAGTAGCGGGCGCCTTTTTCATGATTTGTATGCTGACAATTCGAACATATGCGCTGAGTACGGCGATTCTGAAAGGCCGTGGTCATGTGGGTGGTAATTAAGCCGGTGGGAATCGCAATAATTGAGTAGCCGATTAAGATAAGGATGGACGCAAGAATTCGCCCGAGCGGCGTATGCGGCGTGATGTCGCCATATCCCACCGTCGTTATCGTCACAATCGCCCAATAAACTGACGCGTTCAGCGTAGTAAACCCATATCGCGGCCCCTCAACCAGATACATCAAGGCGCCAAAAATCACCATCACGATGGCAATAAAAGAGTAGAACAGGATCAGCTGGTGGCGAGCGCTGACGATGGCGGTCCAGAAAATATTCAGCGACGGCATAAAGCGCAGCAGTTTAAGAATACGCAGCGCGCGTATCGCGCGCATGGCCCGCCAGGCGAACACGTACTCAATACTGATCTCTGGCCATAGCCACATTACGTAGAGCGGTAATATAGTGGCAAGGTCAATAATTCCCCAAAAGCTAAAAATATACTTTAGCGGATTCGGCCAGCTGATAATGCGCAGAATATACTCACAGGTAAAAACCACAGTAACAATAAGCTCAAGCCAGACAAAAACATGCCATTCGTCCACCGTCAGATGATATTGCGTTCCCAATCCGGACTCGATAAATATCACCAGAACGCTAAGCAGCGCGAAGAGACCGCAAAATCCCTCAAAATGCCGGCCGGAGCGTCGGTTTTGATCAAAGAATAAATGATACAGCCGCAGACGAGCGGCATGAATATGAAAAGCCACGTTAACCTCGCTAAAAAAGGGCTGACTTACGTCAGCCCCAGAGATTATAACGGGTCTACCTTCAGGCAGGAAACCGCGTGTCGGAAACTGCCCTCCAGCACCGGTCGCGTCTTAGCGCACTCCGGCCCGGCAATCGGGCACCGCGTGCGAAATACGCATCCAGACGGCGGGTTAATCGGCGATGGTAATTCCCCCTCCAGCAGCTGGATAGTTTTATTCTTTTCTTTATCGGGGTCCGGCACCGGCACCGCCGACATCAGCGCTTTGGTATAGGGATGCAGCGGATTATGGTATACCTCATCGTAGGTGCCCAGTTCCACGGCATGCCCGAGATACATCACCAGTACGCGATCAGAAATGTGCTTCACCACCGCCAGATCGTGGGCGATAAAAATCAGCGATAGTCCCATTTCACGCTGCAGCTGCTGCAGCAGATTCACTACCTGAGCCTGAATCGACACGTCCAGCGCCGAAACCGGTTCATCGCAAATAATGAGCTTCGGCTCAAGAATTAGCGCGCGGGCAATACCAATACGCTGACACTGGCCGCCGGAAAATTCATGCGGGTAGCGGTTAATCAAGTTCGGCAGCAGCCCCACTTTCATCATCATCGCCTTAACGCGATCGCGAACTTCCTGACGCGGCATTTTAGGATGATAGGTACGCAGCGGCTCGGCGATAATTTCCCCGATAGTCATGCGCGGGTTTAGCGACGCCAGCGGATCCTGAAAGATCATCTGAATATCGCTGCGCACGTCACGCCATTCGTCGGCCTTCATTCCCAGCAAATCTTTACCTAACCAGGCGACTTTACCGTCGGTGGCTTTGACCAGACCAATGATCGCGCGCGCGAAGGTCGATTTTCCGCATCCGGACTCGCCGACCACGCCCAGAGTTTCACCTTCATACAGACGCAGCGTTACGCCATCCACCGCTTTCAGCGTTTTCGAAGGCTGCCAGAACCACTGTTTACCGTCTTTAATATCAAAGTGCACTTTCAGATCGGCGATTTCGAGCAGGACTTTTCTTTGTTCCGTTACGGCGTTCATAGCAAATCCCCCACCGGTTGAAAGCAGGCGCGCAGGCGGCCCGGTGCAAACTCCTCCAGAGGAGGAGCGCTATTGCAAATTTCCATCGCATGCGGGCAGCGCGGCTGGAATGGACACCCCTTCGGCAAACGCAGCAGGTTTGGCGGATTGCCTGGAATCGTTAACAGGGCATCGCCTTCCGCATCCAGCCGCGGTACCGCGTTGAGCAGACCGATAGAATAAGGGTGCGATGGTTGATAAAAGACGTCGCGCGCCTGGCCATATTCCATCGTACGCCCGGCGTACATCACCAGCACCTTATCGCAGATCCCGGCGACGACGCCGAGATCGTGGGTAATCATAATGATCGCCGTATTGAACTCGCGCTTGAGCTCATTAAGCAGCGTCATGATTTGCGCCTGTACGGTCACGTCCAGCGCCGTTGTCGGCTCATCGGCAATCAGCAGCTTAGGCCGGCACAGCAGCGCCATCGCGATCATCACGCGCTGGCGCATCCCGCCGGAAAATTCGTGCGGATACATTTTCATCCGTTTGCGCGCTTCGGGCATTTTGACCGCGTCCAGCATTTTCACCGACTCTTCAAAGGCTTCGGCTTTGCCCAACGCTTTATGCAGCATCAGGACTTCCATAAGCTGCTCCCCTACCCGCATATACGGATTTAGCGAGGTCATCGGGTCCTGAAAAATCATTGAGATCTGCTCGGCGCGTAGCTTATTCAGTTCTCGCTCCGGAAGGTTGAGGATCTGCTTACCGTTAAAGGTCGCAGAACCGCCGATGCGGCCGTTCGCCGCCAGCAGGCCCATCAGCGCAAACGCGGTCTGCGACTTACCGGAACCGGACTCGCCCACGATGCCTAAGGTTTCCCCTGCCCGCAGATTAAAATTGAGATCGTTGACTGCAGTCACATCGCCATCGGGAGTACCAAAGGTGACGCGGAGATCTTTCACATCCAGAAGCAGTCCGGATTGTTGTGCTGCCTGCGGCGCTTTCGCCGTTTCCATCGTACTCATGTCGGCGCTCCTTAGCGGTCTTTCGGGTCGAGGGCATCACGCAGGCCATCGCCGATAAAGTTAAAACAAAACAGCGTTACCACCAGGAAACCGGCAGGAAACAGCAGTAGCCACGGCGAAACTTCCATAGAGTTGGCGCCATCGCTGAGCAGCGCGCCCCAGCTGCTTAACGGCTCCTGGGTACCCAGGCCGAGGAAGCTCAGGAAGGATTCGAACAGAATCATGCTCGGCACCAGCAGTGAGGCATACACCACAACCACGCCAAGCACGTTAGGCACGATATGGCGGATAACGATATTGCCCGTTGAAACACCGCCAACCTGCGCAGCTTCAATAAACTCTTTACGCTTCAGGCTCAGGGTCTGGCCGCGAACGATACGCGCCATATCCAGCCAGGAGACCATCCCGATGGCAACGAAAATCAGCAGGATATTCTGACCAAAAAAGGTCACCAGCAGGATGACGAAGAACATAAACGGGAAGGAGTTGAGGATTTCCAGCAGACGCATCATTACCGAATCCACTTTGCCGCCCAGATAGCCGGAAAGTGACCCGTAAAGCGTCCCCAGAATCACCGCCACCAGCGCAGCAGCCACGCCGACCATTAATGAGATACGCCCGCCAATCGCCACCCGCACCAGCAGGTCGCGGCCGGAAGAGTCGGTACCAAAGTAGTGCCCGGACTCCATATCGGGCGCGCTGGACATCATGCCCCAGTCGGTATCGTAATAGGAAAACTGCGATACCATCGGCGCGATGGTGACAAACAGCGCAATAATCACCAGCACAATCAGGCTGGCGACGGCAGCGCGGTTATGCATAAAGCGGCGGCGGGCGTCCTGCCAGAGGCTGCGCCCCTCGACTTCCAGCTTTTCACTGAAGTTTTCCAGCGCCTCGTTGTTTTTCTTACTTAACATCATGGCGAACCCCAGCGTTAGTAACGGATCTTCGGATCGATAACGGCGTACAGCACGTCAACAATCGCGTTAAACAGAATGGTCAATGCGCCAACCAGAATGGTCAGACTAAGGACCAGCGAGTAGTCGCGGTTCAGCGCGCCGTTTACGAACAGTTGACCGATTCCCGGCAGGCCATAAATGGTTTCGATAACCATTGAGCCGGTAATAATGCCGACAAATGCGGGCCCCATATAGGAAAGCACCGGCAGCAGCGCGGGCTTTAATGCGTGGCGCAGAATAATGCGGCGCATCGGTAAGCCTTTTGCCCGGGCGGTACGAATGAAGTTAGAGTGGAGAACTTCGATCATAGAGCCACGGGTAATACGCGCGATACTGGCGATATAGGCCAACGACAGGGCGACCATCGGCAAAATCATATATTGCAGCGCCCCGCCGTTCCATCCGCCGCCCGGCAGCCAGTGCAGGGTGATAGCAAATATCATGACCAGTAACGGCGCGACCACGAAACTCGGTATCACGACCCCGGTCATTGCCACCCCCATCACGGCAAAATCCCATTTTGTATTTTGCTTCAAAGCCGCAATAACCCCGGCGCTCACGCCAAGCACAACCGCCAGAAAAAACGCGGCGAAGCCTAATTTGGCTGATACCGGAAAGCTGGAAGCGACCAGATCGTTAACCGAGTAATCTTTATATTTAAAGGAAGGACCGAAATCACCGTGCGCCAGTTGCTTCAGGTAATTGAAGTACTGAGTCATGATGGGGTCGTTTAAATGGTATTTTGCTTCAATATTCGCCATGACTTCCGGCGGCAGCGTACGTTCACCGGTAAAAGGGCTTCCCGGGGCAAGACGCATCATGAAGAAAGAGATAGTAATAAGAATAAATAGCGTCGGAATCGCTTCCAGACAGCGACGAAAGATGAATTTTAACATTGCCCGTACCTTCTGGCGTGTGCCTTTAATAGTGCGATGAAATAAGACACCGTGAGGCAAGCGTTAACGCCCGCCCCACGTATTGCCATTAGTGCTTCACAATGTACATATTTCTTGTATAGGTATTATCCAGCGGATCTTTGCCGGTATAGCCCCCTACCCACGGTTTAACCAAACGGGCGTTGACGTAATAGAAGACCGGTACGATGACGGAGTCTTTATCCAGCTGCTGCTCAGATTGTGCATAGAGGTCCGCGCGTTTCCCTTCGTCGCTGGTTTTCAGCGTTTCAGCGATAATCTTGTCGAAAGCCGGGCTCTTATAGTGTGATGTGTTGTTTGAGCTGTCGCTCAGCATCGTATTGAGGAAGGAGGTCGGTTCGTTATAGTCCGCACACCAGCCGGCGCGCGCAATATCAAAGGTGCCCTGATGGCGGTTATCGAGGAAGGTTTTCCATTCCTGGTTTTCCAGCTTCACGTTTACGCCGAGGTTTTTCTTCCAGATGGACGCCACTGCGATAGCCAGTTTTTTGTGTAAATCGGAAGTGTTATACAGCAGATTGAAGGTCAGCGGCTTATCAGCGCTATAGCCAGCTTCGGCCAGCAATTTTTTTGCTTCTTCATTGCGTTTTTCCTGCGACCATTTAAACCACTCAGGCTCAATGAGCTTCATGCCATCGGTATAAGGCGGCGTGTAGCTATAGGCTGGTAGGTCGCCCTGGTTTTTCACTTTATTAACAATAATGTCGCGATCCAGCGCCATCTTCAGGGCCGTACGCACGCGAACGTCGGTAAACGGGGCTTTCTGGTTATTGATTTCGTAATAATAAGTACACAGATACGGATCGACGTGAACTTCCTTCGGGATCTCTTTTTTCAGTTTCTGGAACAGCTCGATCGGCATGTTGTTATAGGTCATATCGATTTCACCGCTGCGGTAGCGGTTAACGTCGGTGACTTCTGAAGAAATCGGCAGGAAGGTGACCTGATTAATCACGGTTTTGGCGTTATCCCAGTAGTTGGTATTACGCTCCAGAACAATGCGTTCGTTAACAACCCAATCTTTTAATTTATATGCGCCATTGCTGACGATATTGGCCGGCTGGGTCCATTTGTCACCGAATTTCTCAATGGCGGATTTAGGTACCGGCGAAACAGATGGGTGAACGAGCAGTTTGTAGAAGTACGGCACCGGTTCGCTAAGGGTCACTTCAAAGGTATGATCGTCAAGCGCTTTTACGCCCAGATCGGTCGCCGGTTTTTTCCCGGCGATAATGTCGTCAATATTGGCTAAATGACCATACTGCAGATAGCTTGCATAAGGAGAAGCGGTTTTCGGATCCGCCAGGCGCTGCCAGCTATAAACGAAATCTTGTGCCGTAACCGGCGTGCCGTCGGACCACTTTGCATCTTTACGTAGATGGAAGGTCCAGACTTTAAAATCTTTGTTGTCCCATTTTTCCGCAACACCCGCGACCGGGTGGCCGTCGAGGTCGCTTACCAGCAGCCCTTCAAACAAATCGCGGTTAATATTGGACTCCGGCACGCCTTCAATTTTATGCGGATCGAGGGACTGAACTTCGGAGCCGTTGTTACGTACCAGCGTTTGTTTGTCCGCCAGCTGTACCCCTGCCGGTACATCTGCCGCAACGGCGGCGTTGATGGTCATTAACGCAGAGAGTACTCCTGCGGCTACCAGGCTTTTTTTAGTGATGATGGTCATGTGTTTGTTACTCCAATCATTATAATTACTGGTTATTTAACCAGCCTGTTTTCTCTTTTCTGGATTCTGAACAGTGCAGGAGTTTATGCTGCTGTCAGAGAGTACTGCTTGCTATCACCGACTTATTTATTACGACCGCTCAAACGGCAGCCTTGACGTCGATTCTTCCCCCCTGTCCGGAGGCAATTTTAGTCCCGAGGAGCTATATAATAAAAATTCTCATTTGCGTAAGTATTCCGCCAAAGATCACGCCGGAAAGTACCAAAACGCTTTATTGTCCGCCAATGCAATTTGCAAATATGTTACCGAATTCTCTTTTGTGGCCTGCTGGCGGCGGAGTTTTATTCCCCTCTTCCCACGGCGTAGTTCATTAATCCTATTACTATCAAAGAATTGTGATAAATATCTCACGCTATGCGTCATCCCGCGCCAAATAGCTTCTTTTTTGTACGAAAATTTAACAATTGCTTATTATTTAGCACATTCATCTGCTTCATCGGGAAAATTACTAATATCATTTCGATTATCAGACGGCAAGCACCAGAGAATGATGTGAGGAAAATAACAGTGATTAATGTAGGTAGAAAGCGGCGAGCGTGATGAAACGGATTAGTAACTAATTGATAAATAACGATAATAATAAAGGATTAGAAAAGCGTATTGCAGGCCGGCAAATCACTTTTTTTAATATGTTTTGCTAATAATGAGCAAACGCGGAACAGATTGTCCCGCGAGTCGGACGCAGGTTAATTCACGAGGCCAGGAAAGAGCGCCTTAATACCGGTAACGATGAACTCGATCCCCAGCGCCATCAGCAGCAGCCCCATGATACGGGTAATGACGTTAATGCCGGTTTGGCCAAGCAAGCGAACCAGCCAGGGAGCCATACGGAAAATCCCCCAGCAGCACAGCGCAAAAAGAGCAATCGCGACTGAAAATCCCACAAAATGAGCGATGCTATGGTAGCGGGTTCCCCAGACAATGGTTGAGCTGATGGCGCCGGGTCCCGCCATCAGAGGCAGCGCCAGCGGAACAACGCCAATACTTTCACGGATGGCCGTTTCTGATTTTTCTTGCTTGTTCTGTTTATCCTCCCCAAGCTTGCCGCTGATCATCGACATGGCAATGGTGACGACCAGGATTCCGCCAGCAATACGGAATGAATCGATGGAAATCCCGAAGACCTGGAGAATCGCGTCGCCTAAAAATAGCGACGTGAGTAGGATAATGGCCACCGACAGGTTGGCTGTCAGGTTGGTTTTGTTACGCACCGCCGCCGTCTGGTAGCTGGTCATGCTAATAAAGACCGGGATGATGCCTACCGGGTTGACCAGCGCAAATAATCCAATAAAAAACTTAAAGTAAGCTGAAAAATCAAACATCGACTGAATCACAGGGTGCTCCGCAGCATCATTAAAAATGGCTGTTGATAGTTACCAGCATAAAATATTCGCGAGAAGATACGCTGTTTGATGGCATAATTCATCTCTACTGACGCATAAGCTCATAATTACGCTCGGATGTTACTTATTTGTTTCCGCAATGCTATTTAATCCTTTAATTAGCATACCTAATCATTACACTTGATCAAACAGGTCAAAAAACGACCTGCTGAAAGGTATCAGCTTGGCTGATTATTGATTTAGATCACATAAATTGTACCCAGAAGTGAGTAACCTTATTTACACCCAGCGAGGAGGCAAAACAGCGGTACCTGAACGAATAGAGCAAAGCTTTTTTAGTCAATCGGTGAAGTCAGAAGCACAAAATTCTTTACGTTAACATTTACATGCAAGCCGTTAACACAATGTCTATACTGTCGAATCGAGCTACTGATTGACTAAAAAAGTTTAACATTATCAGGAGAGCATTATGGCTGTTACTAATGTCGCTGAACTTAACGCACTCGTAGAGCGCGTAAAAAAAGCCCAGCGTGAATATGCCAGTTTCACTCAAGAACAAGTCGACAAAATCTTCCGCGCCGCCGCTCTGGCCGCTGCTGATGCTCGAATCCCTCTCGCTAAGATGGCCGTTGCCGAATCCGGCATGGGTATCGTCGAAGATAAAGTGATCAAAAACCACTTTGCTTCTGAATACATCTATAACGCCTATAAAGATGAAAAGACCTGCGGTGTCCTGTCTGAAGATGACACCTTCGGTACTATCACCATCGCTGAACCGATTGGTATTATCTGCGGCATCGTTCCAACCACTAACCCGACTTCAACCGCGATCTTTAAATCTCTGATCAGCCTGAAGACGCGTAACGCCATCATCTTCTCTCCGCATCCGCGTGCTAAAGATGCAACCAACAAAGCAGCTGACATCGTCCTGCAGGCTGCGATCGCTGCCGGCGCGCCGAAAGATCTGATTGGTTGGATTGATCAGCCTTCCGTTGAACTGTCGAACGCGCTGATGCACCACCCGGATATCAACCTGATCCTCGCGACCGGCGGTCCAGGCATGGTTAAAGCGGCGTACAGCTCCGGTAAACCTGCCATCGGCGTTGGCGCGGGTAACACCCCGGTTGTCATCGACGAAACGGCTGATATCAAGCGTGCTGTCGCTTCCGTACTGATGTCAAAAACCTTCGATAACGGCGTGATTTGTGCTTCTGAGCAGTCTGTTGTGGTTGTTGATTCCGTATACGATGCCGTTCGCGAACGTTTCTCCAGCCACGGCGGCTACCTGCTGCAGGGCCAGGAACTGAAGGCTGTGCAGGACATCATCCTGAAAAACGGCGCGCTGAACGCCGCGATCGTTGGTCAACCAGCCTATAAAATCGCTGAGCTGGCTGGCTTCACCGTCCCTGTTTCCACCAAAATTCTGATTGGTGAAGTCACCGACGTTGATGAAAGCGAACCGTTTGCCCACGAAAAACTGTCTCCGACACTGGCGATGTATCGTGCGAAGAATTTCGAAGACGCAGTTGATAAAGCTGAAAAACTGGTGGCAATGGGCGGCATCGGCCACACCTCCTGCCTGTATACCGACCAGGACAACCAGCCAGAACGCGTTGCTTACTTCGGCCAGTTGATGAAAACCGCGCGTATTCTGATCAACACCCCGGCTTCTCAGGGTGGTATCGGTGACCTGTATAACTTCAAACTCGCACCTTCCCTGACTCTGGGTTGTGGTTCATGGGGTGGTAACTCCATCTCGGAAAACGTTGGTCCTAAGCACCTGATCAACAAGAAAACCGTTGCTAAGCGAGCTGAAAACATGTTGTGGCACAAACTTCCGAAATCTATCTACTTCCGTCGTGGCTCACTGCCAATCGCGCTGGATGAAGTGATTACTGATGGTCACAAACGCGCGCTGATCGTGACCGACCGCTTCCTGTTCAACAACGGCTATGCGGACCAGATCACTTCTGTGCTGAAAGCCGCTGGCGTAGAAACTGAAGTTTTCTTTGAAGTTGAAGCTGACCCGACCCTGACCATCGTACGTAAAGGCGCTGAGCTGGCCAACTCCTTCAAACCAGACGTGATTATCGCGCTGGGCGGCGGCTCACCGATGGATGCGGCGAAAATTATGTGGGTCATGTATGAACATCCGGAAACCCACTTCGAAGAACTGGCGCTGCGCTTTATGGATATCCGTAAACGTATCTACAAGTTCCCGAAAATGGGCGTCAAAGCGAAGATGGTAGCGATCACTACGACTTCCGGCACCGGTTCTGAAGTTACGCCGTTCGCCGTGGTTACCGATGACACAACCGGTCAGAAATACCCGCTGGCAGACTACGCGCTGACTCCGGACATGGCGATTGTTGACGCCAACCTGGTTATGGAAATGCCGAAGTCACTGTGTGCTTTCGGTGGTCTGGATGCGGTGACGCATGCCCTGGAAGCTTACGTTTCCGTACTGGCTTCCGAGTTCTCTGACGGCCAGGCTCTGCAGGCGCTTAAGCTGCTGAAAGAAAACCTGCCGGCATCCTACCATGAAGGGTCTAAAAACCCGGTAGCGCGTGAGCGTGTTCACAGTGCTGCGACCATCGCCGGTATTGCGTTTGCGAACGCCTTCCTGGGCGTATGTCACTCAATGGCGCACAAACTGGGCTCTCAGTTCCACATTCCTCACGGTCTGGCGAACGCCCTGTTGATCAGCAACGTAATTCGTTATAACGCTAACGACAACCCGACCAAACAGACGGCTTTCAGCCAGTACGACCGTCCGCAGGCTCGTCGTCGCTACGCTGAAATCGCTGACCATCTGGGTCTGACTGCTCCGGGCGACCGTACCGCAGCGAAAATCGAAAAACTGCTTGGTTGGTTGGACGAAATTAAAGCTGAACTGGGTATTCCTAAGTCTATCCGCGAAGCTGGCGTACAGGAAGCTGACTTCCTGGCCCACGTTGATAAGCTGTCTGAAGACGCTTTTGACGACCAGTGCACCGGCGCTAACCCGCGCTACCCGCTGATCGCCGAGCTGAAACAGATTCTGCTGGATACCTTCTACGGACGTAACTACGTAGAGGGCGGCGTGGAAGAGAAAAAAGAAGCCGCGCCGGCTAAAGCTGAGAAGAAAGCGAAAAAATCCGCTTAATCCAACAGCTGTAAAATCAGTGTCGCAAAGCCCCATCTTTTGATGGGGCTTTTTTTATCCGTCTTGCAGCAGCCGCCAAATCGCCTCAGACAACCGAAACGTATAATCCAGGCAGCTAGCTTAGTGATGGAAAAAAGGCGCTGTAAAAGCGCCTGAGAGGGTTTAGCGGGGAGAATTAGCAAATGTGCTGCTTGTTCTGTACAGCGGTCAGAGAACCTTCGCTTAGCGCCTCTTTATAATGCTTACGGCATACCGAGACATAACGTTCATTACCGCCAATCACGACCTGTTCCCCTTCATTGTACGGCCGCCCTTCCTGATCGAGGCGCAAAACCATACTCGCCTTACGGCCGCAGAAACAGATAGTTTTTAATTCAACCAGCTTATCGGACCACGCCAACAAATATTGGCTGCCCGTAAAAAGTTCGCCGCGAAAATCTGTTCGCAACCCATAACACAACACCGGAATATCGAGTTGGTCCACCACCTCAGACAGGTCACGTACCTGCTCACGGGTCAGGAACTGGCTCTCATCAACTAATACGCAGTGAATCGGCTGACGCTCATGTTCGGCCGCAATGTCTGCAAATAACGCCGTCTGGGTATTATACAACCGCGCTGGCGATGAGAGGCCAATCCTTGAACTCACTTTCCCCGCCCCAAAGCGGTCATCAATCTCCGCGGTATAAACCAGCGTGCGCATCCCTCGCTCCTGGTAATTGTATGAAGACTGCAACAGAGCGGTAGACTTGCCTGCATTCATTGCTGAATAGTAGAAATAAAGTTGTGCCATCGGCCGCGTAACCCCAATCAATGTGTTTTTTCGCCGTAAAATTGTATCATATATTCACACACTATCAGCCCTCGCCGTGTGGGTATTGCCGGCCATGTTCAGTGTGTGGATACCCGAAAGATTAAGCCTTTTAATTGAATGGAAATGCCTGTTATTCGTACGACCCAAGCGGCCACGCTGACGTCACTATTGCCCTTTTGTGCGGCTTTGTTGAATAAATCGAACTTTTGCTGAGTTGAAGGATCAGATCACGTATCT